>Ga0209062_1000165_pt1 | contig 247832 bp, 217 predicted proteins | sample Coa_R2_2_FD_187158 | JGI IMG/M metagenome (GOLD analysis project Ga0209062, IMG submission 187158) | Surface soil microbial communities from Centralia Pennsylvania, which are recovering from an underground coalmine fire - Coalmine... | ecosystem: Environmental > Terrestrial > Soil >... | reverse complement strand
AGCAGCGATCGCACTTCCGCCGCGGGCAGTGATTCCACGTCGCGCAACGCACGGCTGATGGTGCGGGTCTTGCGTCCCGCTTCACCGATGCTCTTGCTGACGGTGTTCAACTGCTTCTCGGCCTTTTCCAGTATTCCGCCGAATTTGCCGAACTCACTCTTTACTTCGCCCAGCAAGCGCCACACTTCGCTGCTGCGTTTTTCGATCGCCAGCGTGCGGAAGCCCATCTGCAAGGCATTGAGGATCGCCGTCAGCGTGGTCGGGCCGGCGACGGTGACGCGGTGTTCGCGTTGCAGCACCTCGAACAGGCCGGGCCGACGAATCACTTCCGCATACAAACCTTCCGTGGGCAGAAACAGGATCGCGAAATCGGTGGTGTGCGGTGGCGCGATGTATTTGCTGCGGATGGTTTTGGCTTCATCGCGCACTCGGCGTTCGAGCGCCAGCGCCGCCGCGGATGCGCTTTCGGCGTCTGCGCGTTCCTGCGCATCCAGCAATCGCTGGTAATCCTCGATCGGAAACTTGCAATCGATCGGCAGCCACACCGGCGCGTCCTTGCCCTGACCCGGCAGGCGGATCGCGTATTCCACCCGCTCGCCAGAATTGGGCACGACCGCCACATTCACGGCGTATTGATCCGTGATCAGCATCTGCTCCAGCAATGCGCCCAGTTGCACTTCGCCGAACGTGCCGCGCGTCTTCACGTTGGAGAGCACGCGCTTCAGATCGCCCACGCCAACCGCCAGCGTCTGCATTTCACCCAGGCCCCGTTGCACCGCTTCCAGTTGCCTGGCGATCACGCCGAACGATTCGCCTAGCCGTGTGTTCAACGTGTGCTGCAATTTCTCGTCGACCGTGGCGCGCATCTTTTCCAGCTGTGCGGCGTTGTCGGTTTGCAATGATTTCAGTTGGGAATCCAGCGTGGCGCGCACTTCGTTGAGACGTTTTTCGTTGTCGGCGGTGAGGCCGCCGAGCGTTTGCCGCAGTTGCTCGCCGAGGCGGTCCAGCGTGCTTGCGAGTTCCGCGCGACCGGCGCGCGACTCCTCGCGCAGAGCGCGTTCGATGCGCTCGCTGTCGCCACGCAACGCGTCGAGTTTTTCGCGCAGCGCCGAACCATCGCGCGGACGCAACAGCAGCACGATCAGCAGCACCAGCGCGATCGCGACGGCGACAACCAGGACGATCAACAGTGCGTTCAAGGCAGAACTCCAGCGTGCGCGGACAAGTGTACGCCGCGATGTCTCAAGGATTGAGCATCATCCGCGCGGCGCGACGGCGCCCTGCGGCACCACCGCCATCGTTAGCCGCGACACGCAAGTCAACTTTCCGGCCTCGTTCTCGATGCGGATTTCCCACACCTGCGTGTTGCGGCCAATGTGCAGCGGCCGTGCGGTGCCGGTGACGATGCCGCTGCGCACCGCGCGAATGTGGTTGGCGTTGATCTCCAGTCCGACCGCGGCCATGCCGTCTTCGCAACAGAGCATCGCCGCGGTGGAACCCAGCGTTTCGGCCAGCGCCACCGACGCGCCGCCGTGCAGGATGCCGTAAGGCTGGTGGGTGCGCGCATCCACCGGCATCGTGCCGCGCAGGAAATCCTCACCGATCTCGGTGATGCGGATGCCGATCGCGCGCATTAGCGTGTTTTCGCTCCAGCGCTCGATGATGTCGAGGTCGTGCGGTTGTTTCCAGAATGACATGGCGATGAACCCTGGTTGGCACTGGCATTGTCGCCGCAAAATTCTCGAATACGAACCCCTCTCCCACCGGGAGAGGGGCAGGGTCAGGGTTTGGATCCCGTGATGTTGGCAATCGCGGTTATGTGAAAAGCGTCTTTGGTCGCCCGTAGCCTCACCCGGCGCTGCGCGCCACCTTTCTCCGAACAGACAGGGAAAAGCAAACGCCAGTCGCTTCGGCGAGAATGCCGTGCATGACGTTCACCGTGACCCTGCAAGCGAGTGGCAAGTCCTTCGATGTGCGCGAGGGCGAGACCGTGCTGGAAGCCGCGCAGCGCGCGAGTCTGGCGCTGTCCTATTCGTGCCTCGCAGGTGTGTGCGGCAGTTGCAAAGCCACCCTGATCGAGGGCGAATGCGGCTATCCGCGCAATCCGCCGTCGGCCCTGAGTGCGGTCGAGCGCGCACGCGATGCGGTGCTGCTCTGTCAGGCCGTGCCGAAAACCGATCTGCTGATCGCCGCGCGCGAGGTCGCTTCGGTCGAAGACCTGCCGCGCCGCGAACTGGATGTGCGCGTGCTGGACAAGCATCGCTGGTCCAGTGACGTGATGCGGCTACGGCTGGCGCCGATCGGCCGGAGATTGCAGTGGCTGCCTGGACAATACATCGACGTGCTGCTGGAAGACGGCAAACGCCGCGCTTTCTCGATCGCGCTGGCGCCGCATCTCGGGCCCAATCTCGAGCTGCACGTACGCCACGTCCCCGGCGGCGGTTTCACTTCGTTCGTGTTCGACGAGTTGAAATCCGGCGACACGCTGCGCATCGAAGGCCCGCTCGGCACCTTCGTGCCGCGCGAGGATTCCGAACGGCCGCTGCTGTTCGTTGCCGGCGGCGCAGGCTTCGCGCCGATCAAGGCGCTGATCGAACACTTCATGCACCTCGGCACGCGCCGCCCGATGCGGTTGTACTGGGGCGCGCGCCGCGCGGAAGACTTGTACCTGCGCGAACTGCCGCAAGCTTGGGTAAACGAAGCGCATGATTTCCAGTGGCAACCGGTGTTGTCGGAACCGCAGAACGAGATCGGAGGCGTGCGTTCCGGATTCGTGCACGAGGCGGTGTTGCAGGATCATCGTGATCTTTCGATCTTCGATATCTACATGAGCGGTCCGCCGGCGATGATCGACGTCGGCCGGCGCCTGTTCGTCGAGGCGGGCTTGCCGGAGGATCGCCTGTATTACGATTCGTTCGATTACGCGCCAGATGTGCTGGCGCAGATTCTCGGCAATCGCGCGGGCATCCACGGGCTTTGATCTGTGGCGACGATCGGCTGCGATGATCCGCTGCCATAATGCCGGCACCCTGACGGCGATCTCTCGTGCAAGACCACGGCTTTCTGCAATCGATCTTGATCTTTCTGGTCGCGGTCGTGATCGCGGTGCCGATCGCGCGACGGCTGAAGCTCGGTTCCGTGCTCGGTTATCTCGCCGCCGGCGTGGTGATCGGCCCGTTCGGTTTGAAGCTGGTGCGCAACCCCGATGCGATCGCCAGCATTTCCGAACTGGGCGTCGCACTGCTGTTGTTCGTGATCGGTTTGGAACTTTCACCGCAACGCCTGTGGGTGATGCGGCGCGCGGTGTTCGGCGTGGGCACCGCGCAGGTGATCGGTTGCGCGATCGTGCTGGGTGCGGTCGCGTACTTCGCGTTCCATACGCCGCTCGCGAGCGCATGCATCATCGGCCTCGGCCTATCGCTGTCGTCCACCGCGTTTGGTTTGCAGACGATGGCCGAACGCAAGGAATTGCAGACCGGCTACGGCCGTCTCGCTTTCGCGATCCTGCTGTTCCAGGACCTCGCGGCCATCCCGCTGATCGCCGCGATTCCGCTGCTGGGCGGCCACGCGCTGGCGCAGCCACATGCTCCGCCGTTGTGGTTGTCGGCGATGCGCGTGGTCGGCGTGATCGCGGTAGTGGTGATCGGCGGGCGCTACGCATTGCGACCGCTGTTCCGCACGGTGGCGAAGTTGCAACAGATCGAAGTGTCTACCGCGACCGCGCTGTTGGTGGTGATCGGCACGGCGTGGTTGATGGAACTCGCCGGCGTATCGATGGCGCTCGGCACGTTCCTCGCCGGCGTGCTGCTGGCCGATTCCGAATACCGGCACGAACTGGAATCCAACATCGCGCCGTTCGAAGGTTTGCTGCTGGGTCTGTTCTTCATCGCAGTGGGCATGGGCGTGGATTTGCGTCTGCTGATCGCGCATCCATGGCTGGTGTGCGGACTGGTCTCGTTGCTGCTGGTCTGCAAGGCGCCGGTGCTGGCGCTGCTCGGGCGCGTGGCGCGCCTAGACAATTCCAGCGCGCTGCGATTGGCCGCGCTGCTCGCCGGCGGCGGCGAATTCGCCTTCGTGGTATTCAATCTCGCCGATCAACATGACTTGCTGGACGCCAATCGCCATCGCCTGCTGGTGCTGGTGATCACGCTCAGCATGGCCGCGGTACCGCTGCTGGTGCTGGGCGTGGCGCGGCTGCCGAAGATCCGCAAACCGAAGCGTGAATTTGACCACATCGACGGCGAAGCGCCGCGCGTGATCATCGCGGGCTTCGGCCGCGTCGGGCAGGTGGTCGGCCGGGTGCTGTACGCGCACCACATCCCGTTCACCGCGCTGGAGAGTTCCGTCGAACAGGTGGATTTCATGCGTCGTTTCGGCAACAAGGTGTTCTACGGCGATCCCACGCGCGTGGAACTGCTGCGCGCCGCGCAGGCCGACAAGGCCGAAGTGTTCGTGCTGGCCACCGACGATCCCGAGGCCAACGTGCGCACCGCGCGTATCGTGCGCAGATTGTTTCCGCACTTGAAGATCGTCGCTCGCGCGCGCAACCGCCAGCACGCATTCCGTTTGATGGATCTGACTTCACCTGACGACGTGGTGCGCGAGACGTTCCATTCCAGCCTGAAAATGTCGGCGATGGCGCTGCGCGCGCTGGGTTTCAGCAAGGAGGCCGCGCAGGCCTCGGTGGAAACCTTTCGCAAGTTCGATGAACGCCTGCTGCGCGAACAGCATCTGGTGTACGACGACGAGTCCGCGCTGGTGCAGGGCGCGCACGAAGCGCGCCAGGAACTGGAGCGGTTGTTCGAGGCGAACGCCGCCGCCAATGTGGTGGAGTTCAATCCGCAGACGGCGCGGGCTGGCGGAGCACCTGATTAGTCGCGGGCAGGATGCGCGGCGCAATTTCCAGCGCAAGATCGACCAGCCCCAGCACGCGCGCCACGTCCGCAGGCGTACGGCCCATGCAATCGATCGATTCGCGGCTGGCGCCACGTGCCAGCAGCACGCGCGCCGGCTGAAACAGCGCGTGCATCGCGCAGGCGTGCAGCGCGGTCACGCCGCGCGCATCAGCGTGATCGGGATCGGCGCCGCTGTCCAGCAATGCCGGCAGCAACGCGCCGAGGTGCGTGCCGTCGGCATCCGAGCCGGGCCTGGATTGCGAGCCGAGCAACAACAGCAGCGCGCTCGCGCCCTGCTGGTCTGTCGCATTGATCTGCACGTTCGGCGCTTTCAACAATGCATCGAGCAGGCGCTTGCAGCGCAGGCTGTCGCGGCTGTCGAAACAGAAACGCGCTGCCGCGTGCAAAGCGGTGTGGCCGGATGCATCCGCGAGACCCGCGTCCGCGCTGTGTGATAGCAATGCTTCCACGATCTCCGGAAAACCGAGCGCGGCGGCGACCATCAGCGCAGTCGCATCGTTGGGCAGACGGCGATCGGCTTTCGCGCCGCGCTCTAGCAGAAGATTCACCACCGCTTCGCGGCGCGCGCTGATCGCAGCCGACAACGGCGTCGCGCCTGATTCGGCGGCGAGCTCCACATCCGCTCCAGCTTCGATCAATCGTTGCGCGGTGTCGACGTGACCCGCGCCGCAGGCGCACAGTAGCGCGCTGGCACCGCGGACGTCACGCGTGTTCACATCGAAACCCAGCGCGAGCAGCTTGCTCACTGCGTCTGCATCGCCGGCGGCCGCGGCGGCAGGTAGATCTTCCGCGCGCAGCGGACGCTGCGGCAGCGGCCAGCCTTGCCAGCGCAACCAGTATTCAAGTTGCGAATTGCCGCGCGCCAATGCAAGACCCAGCGGCGTTTCGCCATTGGCCGCCGCGCGTTCCGGATCGGCTCCGTGCGCAACCAGCGCGCGCGCCAGCGGCAACGCGTCGCGCCCGGCATCCAGGGCAACATGCAGCGGCGTGGCGCCGCCGCGATCGCGCGCGTTGGGATCGGCGCCGCGTGCCAGCAATGCATCCAACACCGGCGCGAGATTCGCGCAGGCCGCGTGATGCAACGGCGTGCGGCCTTGCGCGTCTGCACCGAACGCATCTGCGCCGCGCGTCAGCAGCGACAATGCAAATTCCGTTTGCCTGGAATCCTCCTGATTCGAATCAGCCAGCCGCGACAGCACACGTGCGAACAGTCCCGCGCCCGCGGGCGTCGCGCCGAGATCGAGCAATTGCTTGAGCGCACCGATGGATGCGGGCAGGCGATCGATCAGCGCATCGAACAGACGCGTGCCGTCGTCCAGTTTCGCTTCCGCGCTCAACCCATGTTCTAGCAGCCACTGCCGCGCCTGCGCGTGATCGCCTTCGATTAGATCGAGATACAGCGCGGCCAGTTCGCTCGCCGGCCAGCCGCGCGCGCGTTCGGAAAAGCCTGACGCCACCGCCCAGTGCCCAAAACGCAACGCATCCAGCAGATGCGCCGGCGTGTCGGCGCCCGGTTCCGGTTGCGCGGCCAGCGCGTGCGAGGATGGCAGCGGGGTGGACGGATCAAGCAGCGCGACCAGATCCCAGCGGCCCGCTGTGGCGGCATGATCCAGCGCGCTACGTCCGTCCTGGCTCTTGGCCTTGGGATCGAGACCGAGCGCCAGTAACGCGCGCACACATTGCGCGTTCGCGCGCGGCGACTGGCAGGCAAGGATCAGCGCATCCCGGCCATGTTCGTCGCGCACACGCGCATTGGCTTCTGCCGCGAGCAATTCGTTCAGCGCCGCGTGCGCGCCCGCACGCGCGGCTTCCATCACGGCGGTCACGCCATGACGGTCGGCGAGATCGGCGTTCGCCCCCGCATCCAGCAACGCGCGCACGATTTTCGCGTGGCCTTCCAGCGCGGCGTTCATCAGCGCGGTGCGGCCGAGCGAGTCGGCGGCATCGACGCGTGCCCGGTGTTTCAGGAGCAACTGCACGCCGCGCGGATCGTCGTCAGCGATCGATGCGGCGGCCAGCAACGCCGGCACGCCTTGTGGCGGTTCGCACTTTGCGCCGCGCTCCAGCAGGAATTTCACCAGCGACCAGTTGCCCGCACCCGCAGCGAGCGTCAGCGGCGAATGACGGTTGCGGTTCAAAGCATCCAACGGCGCCTGCGCATCGATCAGGATTGCCGCGATGGAAGGCTCGGCCGCCAGCGCGGCGTAATGCAGCGGCGTGTTTCCTTCGCGATCGACCAGACGCGGATCGGCGCCGTTGGCGAGCAAGGTCATCACCGCTTCGGAGCGACCGTGATAACTGTCGCGCGTGGCGGCCAGCAACGCGGCGACGTCGCAGTGCGCTCGGTTGACCTGCGCGCCGCGCGAGATCAGCGCGCGTAACAGGCGCGTGTCCGGCAGCAATGCGGCCAGCACCAGCGCGCTGCGCTGGTCGCGCGCGCCGGGAGCAGGAAGCGCATCGGGATCGGCGCCGGCTTGCAGCAGTTCGAGCGCGTGTTCGACGTCGCCTTGCCGCGCGGCATCGAGCAGCGCCTGATTCAGCGCAGCCGCTGGCAGCGCGGTTTCAGCAGGCGTTGCGATCTGCGCGGTTTGTGGTTCAACGGCCGGCGCGGACGAAAGCAATTCGATTTGCGTGGATTTCGATTTGCGCGCGCGCTGGCCTTCGGACAACAGTCCGCGCAGCGTGCGGTTCGCGGCCAGCAAGGTGCACAATGGCAGCAGGATCGCGTACAGAAACAGCGCCGCGGTGCGCAGCTCATCCGGCAGGATCGAACCCACGCCCGTCAGCACCAGCGCGCCGAAGGCGATCCCGAGGTACGCCAGACCGGCCGGCAGAAAACGCGTGAAGAAATGTTCCTGTTCGCCGGTGACATGCCAGGCGAAGGCGATGCTGCGGGCGAACGCAGTGGAGATCCACGAGCTTTCCTGATCCTGCGGAAATGCATCGTCCCACAGGAACACCAGTCCGAACACCGGCCACAGCCGCCACAACAACGCGAGCGCGGCAACCAGCGCTGCACAGAGCCCCAGCGTGGCGGGCAGCGAAGGCGCGGCCGACAACGCCAGCAACGGCCATGCGATCAGGCCGAACACGATCGCGGTGTAGGCGGCGAACAGGATCAGGTGGATCGCGCCGCGCCGCAGCGCGGTGCGCACAAAGGAAGGCTCGGGGTCGAAACCAATCGCGTGACACACCGCGGCCATGCACAGTGTGCTGGCGATCAGCAGCGGCAACAATGCCAAAGAAGATGTGCCGAGGGCGGCCAGCGCCACGGCGATCAGCGCGGGCAAAAAATAAGGCAGGGAGCGCAGCAGCGGCGGCCGGCGGCGCGGCTTGGCATTCGGCATGGAACGGGTGGGTCGGCGGCGGCGGAAGCACCGCAGTATACGGAAGCGTCACAGCGGCGCGCGGTAATTGGATGTTAAAGGAGCGGGTTGCGGATTTCTGACTTGATGGTTGTGACGAGGTTCGGTTCTCGCCGACGCATGACCCGCAACCGTGCCCCCCTCACGGTTGGCGACCCAAAACGTCAACCGACTATTGCATCCTTCCTGCGTTCCCTTCAAAGTTCGCGCCGGGGCGGTTCAAACAAGCGTATGAATCAGCGAACCGCAAGCGCACCGACGGGAGAATTGCTTCATGAACATGCTCGCACAGACGAATTCGAAATCGCGCAGGCACGCGCTAACGCTCGCTGCGTTGACGTTCGCCGTAGCGTCTGCGCTGATCAGCAGCGGCGCATCCGCATCCGGTTTTCAGATCCGGGAAAACAGCGCCAAGGCGCTGGGCCGCGCTTTCGCCGGCGCGGACACCGCGGGTAACGACGCCTCGGTGATCTTCAACAATCCTGCGGCGATGTCCGACCTCACCGGTCTGGTGTTCCAGGCGGACGTCACCGCCATCGACGTGCACACCCAATTCCGAGGCAGCGGCACCGATCTGCTCGGCTTGCCGTTATCGGGCGGCGACGGCGGCGACGGCGGCGACGTGACGCCGGTGCCGGCACTGTATTTCTCCGCGCCGATCAATGACGCTTGGCGCGTAGGCGTGGCCGTCACCGCGCCGTTCGGTTTGAAGACCGAATACGACAGCGGCTGGGTCGGCCGGTATCAGGCGCTGGAATCGAAGGTGACTTCGATGGATCTGACCGGCTCGGTTTCGTGGCAGATCAATCCGCAATTCGCGCTGGGCGCATCCGTGATCGCACAGAAGACCACGGTGAATCTCAGCAACGCGGTGGACTTCGGCGGCGCGATCGCCGGTTCGTATATCCAGCAATGCCTGGGCGCCGGCGCGCCGCAGTCCTACTGCGTCAGCACCGTGCCCGTGCTGCCGCAATCGCTGGACGGCACCGCACGTGTGCGCGGCGATGACTGGGCCTGGGGCTGGCAGTTCGGCGCGGAATTCAAGCCGACCGCGCAGGATCGGATCGGCGTGTCATATCGCGCAAAGATCGATCACACCATCAGCGGCAATGCGTATTTCACGGTGCCGCCGATGGCGCAGGCGCTGCTCGCCGCGGGCGGGGAAGGATCGCTTTTCCAGAACACGGCGGCCAGCGGCGATTTCGCCACGCCGGCTTCCTTCAGCGCGAGTTATTGGCACAGCGGCAGCGGCCCGGTGAGTTGGGGCGCGCAACTGGGCTGGACCGGCTGGAGTTCATTCAAGCAACTGGCCATCTCGTACGCCAATCCGGCGCAGCCCGCGACCGTGCAGGTTTACAACTGGCGTGACACCTTCTTCGGTTCACTGGGTATGGATTACAAACTCAACGAGCAGTGGACGTTGCGTGGTGGCGTGGCGGTCGACCAGACACCCACGCGCGATGCGACGCGCGACCCGCGCATCCCGGACGGCTTCCGACGCTGGCTGGCGTTCGGTGTCGGCTACGCGCCGTCACAAAATGTGGAATTCAATCTCGGTTATGCGCACCTGTTCGTGGATAACGGCGATGTCAACGACACTTCGGCGACCGGCGATCATCTAATCGGCACGTTCGACAACAGCGCCAATCTGCTGAGCGTGTCGGGGACGTTCCACTTCTGACCGTGACGTTTGTAGCTTATGGCTTCATTTGAAGAGTGCGGACAAGGATGGCCGACTTACTCGGCACCTTCACCTCGCCAGGACAGGGGTTCGTATCGAGGAAACTCAGGATAGCGATCTTGGACGATCGCATAAAAAAGCCGGCCTTCATGGCCGGCTTTTCGCGAAAGAGAGAAAGGAGCCGGTGCGTCCTGCCGGCGCGTCATCCGTAATTCCTTGCGCCACCGCGCTCCTTGATACGAACGAGCAATCCGGGTCGTCCGCCTCCGGGATACGACGCGAGCGCCGCAGGCGGAGTTTCGTCCTTGGATCAGGGTGCGCAAATTCTGGCGCAGCGCTTCCGTGCGCACGGATCAATACGCAAGGGCGGTGCCAAGCCGGGTGCGTGGACGCGCAGCCGCAAATCAAATGCTTGCGACGGTGGAGTGCCCGGGCGGTCGGGCATTCTGCAAGGAGTGCTTCGCGGTCCGTGCGATCCGCACGATTATTCCGCCATCGTCAACAACGAAGCATTTCCGCCCGCTGCGGTAGTGTTGATTGTCACCGTGCGCTCGGTGGCGAAGCGCAACAAATAATGTGGACCGCCGGCCTTGGGGCCGGTACCGGAGAGATTCTCGCCGCCGAACGGCTGCACGCCCACCACCGCGCCGATCTGGTTGCGATTGACATACGTGTTGCCCACGCGCGCGCGACGCGTGATGTGCTCGATCGTCTCGTCGATGCGGCTGTGGATGCCGAGCGTCAGGCCGAAACCAGTTGCGTTGATCGCATCGATCACCTGGTCCAGTTCGCTCGCTTTCCAGCGCACCACGTGCAACGCCGGGCCGAATACTTCCTGCGTCAGCAACTTGATCGAGGGAATTTCGTACGCGCGCGGGGCGAAAAAAGTGCCGTGCTCGCAGCCGGGCGAGAGCTTCGCCTGGTTGATCAGTTTCGCTTCGCGACCCATGCGCTCGGCGTGCTCGTTGAGCGTGTTGCAGGAAGGCACGTCGATCACCGGGCCGACGTCGGTCGAGAGCAATGCGGGATCGCCGACGGTTAGTTCATCCATTGCACCTTTCAGCATTTCGATCACCTTGTCGGCGATGTCTTCCTGCACGAACAGCACGCGCGCGGCGGAACAACGCTGGCCGGCCGAATCGAAAGCGCTGGCCATCACGTCCTTCACCAGTTGCTCGGGCAACGCGGATGAATCGGCGATCAGCGCGTTCTGTCCGCCGGTTTCGGCGATCAGCGCCGCGATCGGAGCATTGCGTGCGGCCAGCGTGCGGTTGATGGTCCACGCGGTTTCGGTGGACCCGGTGAAGCACACGCCCGATACCTCTAGGCGTGTCAGCAGCGTGTTGCCGATCATCGAACCTTTTGCGGGAATGAATTGCAGCACCCTCTCCGGCACGCCCGCTTCATGCAGCAGTTTCACCATCGCATGACCGACGAGCGTGGTCTGGTCTGCGGGTTTGGCGATCACCGAATTGCCTGCGGCGAGACCCGCGGCAACTTGTCCCGTGAAAATCGCCAGCGGAAAGTTCCACGGGCTGATGCAGACGAACACACCCCGCCCGCGCAGATACAGTCGGTTGCTCTCGCCGGTCGGGCCCGGCAGTTCTTCCGGCTGACCGAACAGCTTGCGCGCCATCGCCGCGTAGTAGCGGCACATGTCGGCGGCTTCGCGCACTTCGGAAACGGCGGCGGGAATCGTCTTGCCGGCTTCGCGCACGCACAGCGCGATGAAATCGCCGCGGCGCTGTTCCAGCAGATCGGCCGCGCGTTCCAGGATCACCGCGCGACTGGCGGCCGGCAAGGTATCCCAGCCTTCCTGCGCGGCGACCGCGTTGGCGAGCGCGCGTTCGATTGTCGCGGCATCGGCATTGCGACTCCTGCCCACCACCACGCGTCGATCAGCCGGATTGGTGACGTCGCGCTCGGGTTCGCTGGAATTCGCGCCCGGCACCAGCGGCTGCGCGGTCCAGGGCGCGTGCGGAGCATTGACCGCCGCTGCAAGCGATTTCAGTTCGTCGTCGTTGGCGAGATTCGCGCCCATGGAATTCTTCCGCAGTGAACCGTATAGATCGATCGGCAGGGGAATGCGCGGGTGTTCGTAGCGCCCGCCGTGCGCGGCGCCGAAAGCGCGCACGGACTCGACCGGATCGGCGATCAGCTCGCGCACCGGAATCTTCTCGTCGCTGATGCGGTTGACGAACGAGGTGTTGGCGCCGTTCTCCAGCAGACGCCGTACCAGATACGGCAACAGATCCTCGTGGCTGCCGACTGGCGCGTACACGCGGCAGGGCACGTTCCAGTGCCCGTCGCCGATCACTTCCGAATACAAGTCCGCGCCCATCCCGTGCAGGCGCTGGAATTCGAACGGACGGCCGTTCGCGAAATGGTGAATCGACGCGATAGTGTGCGCGTTGTGCGTGGCGAATTGCGGGTAGATCCAATCGCTCCCCACATCCAGCAGTTTCTTCGCGCAGGCGAGATATGACACATCGGTGTTGGGCTTGCGCGTGAAGACCGGATAGCCGCAAAGTCCCAGTTCCTGCGCTCGCTTGATTTCCGAATCCCAGTACGCGCCCTTCACCAGCCGCACGCACCAGCGGCGATTAGCCTGCTTCGCTGTCGCGGCCAGCCAGTCGATCACAAACGGTGCGCGCTTCTGGTACGCCTGCACCGCCAGACCGAAGCCGTTCCAGCCGGCTAGCGACTCGTGCGCGAACACCGCGCCGATCACATCCAGCGAGAGTTCCAGACGATCGGCTTCTTCGGCGTCGATCGTCATCGCTATGCCGTTCTGCTTGGCCAGTTGCGCGAGCTGCAATACCAGAGGAGTGAGTTCGGCATGCACGCGTTCGCGCTTGGCGGCTTCATAACGCGGGTGCAGCGCAGAGAGCTTCACTGAAATAGAAGGCGCATCGACCACGTCGCGCCACGGTCCGCGTTGGCCGAGCGCGGCGATCGCATCGGCGTACGCCTTGAAATAACGCTCGGCATCCGGCGCGGTCAGCGCCGCTTCGCCCAGCATGTCGTAGGAATAGCGATAGCGCGCGTTGTCGCCTTTCGCAGAACGATCCAATGCTTCCTCAATCGTTCTGCCCATCACGAATTGGTGGCCCATGATGCGCATCGCGCGCCGCACGGCAAGGCGGATCACCGGCTCACCCGCGCGCGCGATCAGCCGCTTGAACGCCCCGACCGCATCTTGACGCGTGCTCTCTGCGAGATTCACCAAGTGTCCGGTCAGCATCAAGCCCCAGGTCGAGGCATTGACGAACAGCGAATCGCTCTCGCCTAGATGCTTCTTCCAGTCCGCCTCGCCCAACTTGTCGCGGATCAGCTTGTCGGTGGTATGGCGGTCTGGGATGCGTAGCAGCGCTTCGGCCACGCACATCAACAGCACGCCTTCTTCCGAAGACAGGTCGTACTGGCGCATGAAGGATTCAACCGCACTCTGATCCGCAGCCTTGGCGCGTACGCGCGCTACCAGTTCCGCGGCCTGAGCCAGCACCAACTCGCGTTGCACGGATGGCAGTTCGGCCTGATCGAGCAGCGCGGAAACCGCCCGCGTTTCGTCCGCGCTCCAGGCAGCGGTGATGCGCGCGCGCAGCGGATCGGCCGAAGGCGGCAATTCAGAGGAGAGGATGTCGGCCATTGAAGAGCGCGGCGGCAAAACCAGAATTGTAGGGTGCGCGGGAAGTGCGGCCAAGCCGGCTCGCCACACGGCACACACGCCTGATCGGCTGGATCTTCGAGGCGTGGATGAATTGAACAGCCTCGCCGGATGCGGGGGCGGACACGCCTTCCCGCAAGCCGACAATCTCTGGTCAGTGCTTGAGGGTCTTGCGCAACCGCTCCAGCGCGGACAACTGCGCCAAAGCCTGCGCCAGTTGCTGCTGCGCCTCGGCCACGGTCTTGGCGTCGCCGCGATTGGCGAGCATGCGCTCAGCCTCTTCCTTGGCGCGGCGGGCTGCAGCCTCGTCGATGTCGCGCGCTCGCAATGCGGTGTCGGCGAGCACCGTCACCACGGTCGGCTGCACTTCCAGGATGCCGCCCGAGACGTAGTAGGGATGACGCTCGCCCTGCGCATCGATCACCTCGACCGCGCCGGGCTTCAGCAGCGTGATCAGCGGCGCGTGGCGCGGCGCGATGCCGAGCTCGCCGGCGATGCCGGTGGCGACGACCATGCTGGCCTCGCCGTGGAAGATCTCGGCTTCTGCGCTGACGATGTCGCAGCGGATGGTGGACATTCCGATTCCTTATGCCGCCTTCTTCTGTTCCGCCGCGGCCATCGCTTCGCCTTTCTTGATGGCTTCGTCGATGCCACCGACCATGTAGAACGCCTGCTCGGGCAGGTGATCGACTTCGCCATCCACGATCATCTTGAACGCGCGGATGGTTTCCTTCAGCGGCACGTACTTGCCGGGCGAGCCAGTGAACACTTCCGCCACGTGGAACGGCTGCGAGAAGAAGCGCTCGCACTTGCGCGCGCGGTACACCGCCTGCTTGTCGGCTTCGGACAATTCGTCCATGCCGAGGATTGCGATGATGTCCTTCAGTTCCTTGTAGCGCTGCAACGTGCCCTGCACCTTGCGCGCGACATCGTAATGTTCCTGACCGATGATGTTCGGATCGAGCTGGCGCGACGTGGACGCCAGCGGATCGACCGCGGGATAAATACCCAAGCTCGCGATGTCGCGCGACAGCGCCACGGTCGAATCCAGATGCGCGAACGTGGTCGCGGGCGACGGATCGGTGTAATCGTCCGCCGGCACGTACACCGCCTGGATGGACGTGATCGAACCGGTCTTGGTGGACGTGATGCGCTCCTGCAGGCGACCCATTTCATCGGCAAGCGTGGGCTGGTAACCCACGGCCGACGGCATGCGGCCCAGCAGCGCCGATACTTCGGTACCGGCCAGCGTGTAACGGTAGATGTTGTCGATGAACAGCAGCACGTCGCGGCCCTTGCCGTGCTCGTCCTTCTCGTCGCGGAAGAACTCGGCCATGGTGAGACCGGTCAGCGCCACGCGCAGGCGGTTGCCCGGCGGCTCGTTCATCTGGCCGTACACCATCGCCACTTTCGACTTCGGAAAATCGTCCGGGACCACGACGCCGGCCTCGATCATCTCGTGATAAAAGTCGTTGCCTTCGCGCGTGCGCTCGCCCACGCCCGCGAACACCGACAAGCCCGAATGCTGCGTCGCGATGTTGTTGATCAGCTCCAGCATCGTCACGGTCTTGCCCACGCCCGCGCCGCCGAACAGGCCGACCTTGCCACCCTTGGCGAACGGACACATCAGGTCGATCACCTTGATGCCGGTTTCCAGCAATTCGTTGGCCGCGGCCTGATCTTCGTACGACGGGGCTTCGCGATGGATTTCCCAGTGCTCTGCGGAATTCACCGGTCCCTTCTCGTCGATCGGCTCGCCCAGCACGTTCATGATGCGGCCGAGCGTGGCCTTGCCGACCGGCACCTTGATCGCCGCGCCGGTGTTCTCGACGACGAGGCCGCGTTTCAGGCCGTCGGTAGAACCGAGCGCGATGGTGCGCACCACGCCGTCGCCCAACTGCTGCTGCACTTCAAGTGTGACCTGCGTGCCCTGCACCTTCAGCGCGTCGTACACCTTCGGCACGGACTCGCGCGGAAACTCGACGTCCACGACGGCGCCGATGATCTGTACGACTTTGCCCTGGTTCATGCTGATCACTCCGGTAACTTTTGCATATCTTTTTGGGACACGGAAAGAGGGAGGCGGGAGGCGAAAGCACCTGCTTCAACGTTTCCCGTTTCCCGGCTGCCGTCTCTCGTCTCCCGGTTTCAAACCGCCGCCGCGCCGCCGACGATTTCCGAAATCTCTTGCGTGATCGCCGCCTGCCGCGCCTTGTTGTAGATCAGCGTCAGCGTGTCGATGGCCTTGGTCGCGTTGTCGGATGCGGCCTTCATCGCCACCATGCGCGCGGCGTGTTCGCTGGCGAGATTCTCCAGCACCGCGTGATACACCAAGGCTTCGACGTAGCGCTGCAACACGTGGCTGATGACCGGCTCGGCTTCGGGTTCGTAGATGTAGTCCCAGTCGTGCGCACGCTGCACCACCGCAGTGGCGACGCTGGGTGTCTCGGCATCAGCGGGCGTTTCGGCAATCTGCTTGGCCGCCGCTGGCAGCGGCAACAGCACTTCGACGCGCGGCTTCTGCGTCATCGTGTTGACGAAATCGTTGAAGCACAGATAGACGCGATCGACCTTGCCCTGCAGATAGGCGTCGTCCATCACCTTGATCACGCCCGCCAGCTTTTCGATCTTGGGTCGATCGCCCAGATGCGAAATGCTGGCCGTCATGTTGACCTTGATGCGGCGGAAGAACGCGGCGGCTTTCTGGCCGATCGTCACCACGTCCACTTCCACGCCCTGGTGCTCCCACTCGCGGATGTCGGCGAGCAGCTTGCGGAACAGGTTGGCGTTCAAGCCGCCGCACAGGCCGCGATCGGTGGAGACGATGATGTAACCCACGCGCTTGACTTCGCGTTCCTTCAGCGCGGGATGACGGAAATCCGTGGTCGCCTGCGCGATGTGCGCGATCACGCGCCGCATGTGCTTGGCGTAGGGGCGCGAGGCGCGCATCAGATCCTGCGCGCGGCGGATCTTCGACGCCGACACCATCTCCAGCGCGCGCGTCACCTTGCGCGTGTTCGCGACGCTCTTGATCTTGGATCGGATTTCTCTTGCGCCTGCCATCAGGAGAATCTTCTCTTCGTCTTTTGACGTCTTTCGTCCTGCACGTGGAGTCGCACTTTTACGACCCCGCGCGCTTCACGTGCTATCCCCTTGACTCAAGGGGGCAACAGCCTGTTACCACGAACCGGTTTTCTTGAATTCGTCCAGCGCCGACTTGAACTTGCCTTCGATCTCGTCGTTCCAGTCGCCAGTCTCGACGATCTTCTTCATCAGATCGCCTTGATTGGATTCCATGTACTGGTGCAGCGCGTGCTCGAACGGCAGGATCTGGTTGACGGCCAGGTCATCCAGATAACCGCGATCGGCCGCGTACAACGAAATCGCCAGTTGCGCGATCGAAAGCGGCGAGTACTGCTTCTGCTTCATCAGCTCGGTGACACGCTGGCCGCGTTCCAGCTGCGCACGCGTCGCCGCATCCAGATCGGACGCGAACTGCGCGAACGCTGCAAGTTCCCGGTACTGCGCCAGCGCCAGCTTCACGCCGCCGGACAATTTCTTGATGATCTTGGTTTGGGCCGCGCCGCCCACGCGCGACACCGAGATGCCCGCGTTCACCGCCGGACGAATGCCCGCGTTGAACAGGTCGGTCTCCAGGAAGATCTGGCCGTCGGTGATCGAGATCACGTTGGTCGGCACGAATGCCGAGACGTCGCCGGCCTGAGTTTCGATGATCGGCAACGCAGTCAGCGAGCCGGTCTTGCCTTTCACCGCGCCGTTGGTTTCGCGTTCGACATAGGCGGCATTAACGCGCGCGGCGCGCTCCAGCAGACGCGAGTGCAGATAGAACACGTCGCCCGGATAGGCCTCGCGGCCCGGCGGGCGGCGCAACAGCAGCGAGATCTGACGGTACGCCCACGCCTGCTTGGTGAGATCGTCGTAGATGATCAGCGCGTCTTCGCCGTTGTCGCGGAAGAACTCGCCCATCGCACAGCCGGCGTAAGGCGCGATGTACTGCATCGTGGCCGAATCGGCGGCGGATGCCGCGACGATGATGGTGTGCTCCAGCGCGCCGAACTCTTCCAACTTGCGCACGACGTTGGCGATCGAACTCTGCTTCTGCCCGATCGCGACATAAATGCATTTGATGCCGGTGCCGCGCTGATTGATGATCGTGTCCACCGCCAGCGCGGTCTTGCCGGTCTGACGGTCGCCGATGATCAGCTCGCGCTGGCCGCGGCCAATCGGGATCATCGAGTCCACCGATTTGTAACCGGTCTGCACCGGCTGCGACACCGACTGACGCCAGATCACGCCCGGCGCGACTTTCTCCACCGGTGAAGTTCTGGTGGCGTTGATGGGACCCTTGCCGTCGATCGGATTGCCCAATGCATCCACCACGCGGCCGAGCAACTCGCGGCCGACCGGCACTTCGAGAATGCGGCCAGTGGTCTTGGCGGTATCTCCTTCGCGCAGATGTTCGTATTCGCCTAGCACCACGGCGCCGACCGAATCGCGCTCCAAGTTCAAGGCCAGCGCATAGGTGTTGCCCGGCAGTTCCACCATTTCGCCGGACATTACGTCGTTCAGGCCGTGGATGCGCACGATGCCGTCGCTTACTGCCGTGAGCGTGCCTTCGTTGCGCGCCTCGGCGGCGAGCTTGAACTTCTCGATGCGCTCGCGGATCAGCTCGCTGATTTCGGAAGGATTGAGTGTGGTGGCCATTGCTCTAGTTCCTTGCGCGTGCTTTTGCTCGCACCCGCTGATGTGATTCGTTTTGTGAATCGTGGGTAGTGAGTAGTGAGCGAAAAAGCGGGTTTGGGCTTCGACTCACAACTCACCAGTCACAACTCACCTCTCTAACTCGCCAACGCCATCTCCAGCCGCGCCAGCCGTCCGCGCACGGAGCCGTCGATCACCATGTCGCCGGCGTCGATCACCGCGCCGCCCAGCACTTCGGGATCGAGCGTCTGCTCCAGTTCGATCTCGCGGTTGAAGCGGCGTTGCAGCGCTTCGCGCAGGCGCGCGATTTCGCTCTCGTCGATCTTCGCGGCCGAGCGCACGTTGACCTTCAGCACACGTTCGGCATCGCGCTTCATCTGTTCGAACAGCGCCGCGATCTCCGGCAGCTCGCGCAAACGGCCATTGTCGGCGAGCGTAGCGATGAAGCGCGCAAACGGCGTGTCTTCGTTTTCGCCTTGTGGCAGGAACAGACTCGCCAGTTGCGTAGGCGCGATACGCGGATCGCCGAACAACGCGTTCACTTGCGGCTCGCTCGCGACCTGTGCGGCGAAGGCGAGCTTCTGCGCCCATTCGTTCAAGCGCTGCTGCTCGTTCGCCAGCTCGAAAGCGGCGCGCGCGTAGGGTCGGGCGAGGGTCAACGGTTCCATCAGATTTCCGCGACCAATTGCTCGATCAGCGCCTTGTGCGCATCGGCGTTGATCTCGCGCTTCAGGATTTTCTCCGCGCCGGCCACCGCAAGCTGCGCGACCTGCCCGCGCAATTCCGCACGCGCGCGGTGCGCCATGTTGTCGATGTCGGCTTGCGCCGCGGCTTTCAGTTTGGCCGCTTCCATCAACGCATCGGTGCGCGCCTTGTCCACGATTTGCGTGGCTTGATTGTTGGCGCGCTCGATGATCTGCGCCGCTTCCGCACGCGCGGCCTTGATCTCCTCGGCCACGCGCGCATCGGCGTCCGCCAGTTCCTTGCGCGCGCGGTCGGCGGCTTCGAGGCCTTCCGCGATCTTCTGCTGGCGCTCCTCGATCGCGCGCGTCAGCGGCGGCCAGACGAACTTCATCGTGAGCGCGATCATGATCAGGAACGCGATCACTTCGCCGATCAGGGTGGCATTGATTTCCATTGCGGTGTTACCTGCCTGGATTCAAGGCGCCGTGGCGCGTCAATGTGCTGCCGCGGCGTGGGTCAACGCGGTCGTCAGCAGCGGATTGGCGAATGCGAAGAACATGGCGATCGCCAGGCTGATGAAGAAGTCGGCGTCGATCAGGCCGACCAGCAGGAACATGCGGCCCGTCAGCATCGGGCTCAATTCCGGCTGCCGCGCCATCGATTCCAGATACTTCGAACCCATCACGCCCATGCCGATGCAGGCGCCCAGCGCACCCAGGCCGATCATGAGGCCAGCCGCGATGGCAGTGTTGGCCTGGATGAGTGCAATCAGTTGTTCCATTTGGATCTCCCGGTAAAACGTTGGTGGTTGGTTGGCGGTTGTATGGAAGCAGGAACGGCGGAACGCCGCGTCAGTGGTGCTGTTGCGCCATCGCGATGTAGGTGACGGCGAGATACATGAAGATAAAAGCCTGGATCAGGATGATCAGCAGCTCGACGAAGCTCCACGCGACATAGCCGACGATGCCAAGGGGATACCAGAACGAGAGGAACTGGGTCATCAACCCCGCGATCAGCATGAAGAGCAGGTCGCCTGCGAAGATGTTGCCGAACAGTCGCAGCGCGAGGCTGACCGGCTGGGTCACCATCTCGATCAAGAACATCAGGACGTTGAACGGCGCCAGCAACACCTTCATGAAAATGTTTTTCGCGGCGAACGGGTGCGAAACGGCGCCCTTGAAATAGCCGCCGACGCCCTTGGCTTTCATCCCGTAGAACAGCGTCAGGATCAGCACGCTCAACGACATCGCGAAGGTCATGTTGACGTCGGCCGTCGGCACCGGGCGGAAGTGCGTGGCGCCGGCCGCGTGCGCTGCAGCCGGGATCAGATCCACCGGCAGCACGTCCATGAAATTCATGAACAGGATCCAGAAGAAGATGGTCAATGCCAGCGGTCCCAGGAATGTGCGGCTGCCGTGCCACGCGTCCTTCACTTGGCCATCGACGAATTCGAGCGCAAGCTCGACGAAGGCTTGCCCCTTGCCCGGCACGCCGGAGGTCGCGCGACGCGCGAACCACCCGAACCAAAAGAGAAACAAAAAACCCAGCACGCACGACATGATCAGGGTGTCGACATGCAGTGACGCCAAGCCGCCGGTTTGCGCCAGCGGCGCTTTCCAGAACGTCAGGTGATGCTGGATGTAATCGGTGAAGGACTCACCGCCCGATTCGGCACTCACTCGCTCATCCTCGATCTTTGCACCGCACGGCGCGCGCTGCAGGCGCGAAGCGTCTTCAGCGTTTGAAACCCAGAACCGCCAGATTGACCAATAACGCGGCCACCAGACCAATTAGCGCCGGCAGCGCCGGCAGCCTGCAGTACGCCAGGATCAGGTAAAAACCGACGATTACCACGATCCATTTCAGCAAGGTCCCGAAGGCGAAGCGCGCCAGCATAGCGCCGGGCCCCGCCAATGCGGGCGCGAACACGCGCAGCGCCAGCAGACCGTTTCCCGCCGCGACCAGCAGCCCCGCCGCTAGCGCCGCGACCGCCGCTTGAACTCCCTGTACCAGAAACGCCAAGCCGGCAATCACCGCCACCGCAGCTTGCGCCAGCACGACTTGTAAGGCGAGCCGCCTGCCTGCGGCCAGGGAGTTGTCCACGTTTCGAGATCCGCCCCGATGCCGCAAAACCTCATGGTCAAGCCTGAAAATGATAGCAGCGCCGCACCGAGCGCCGCAAGCGTTCGGGCCGGTTTTTCAGCCGGTTACGCGGTTTGCAGGGGGCGAAGAAGCGCGGGTGAATGGGTATCCGGAGGACGAAGCGGGCGCTGGCTACTCCCGCGCGCGCTGCCCGAACAGGATCTTGCGTTCCTCTTCGCTCATTTCGCCGCCACGCTCGAGCGCGCGGCCACGCTCATAGGCACGCCGCGTGGCCGGCCGCTGCGCGATCGCTGCGTGCCAGCGGCGCACTTCGGGGAAGGGCGCCAAATCCAGCGGCGCCTTTTTGTATGGATCGATCCATGGATAGCAGGCCATGTCGGCGACGGTGTACTCATCTCCGGCGATGAACTCACGGGCGCGCAGGCGCACATTTAACACGCCAAGCAATCGCTCCGCTTCGTTCTTGTAGCGTTCCATCGCGTAGGGAATCTTCTCGGGTGCATAGACGAAAAAATGGCCGTACTGGCCGGTCATGGGGCCCAAGCCCGCCATCTGCCAGAACAGCCATTCGATGCAATCCATGCGCGTTCGCGGATCGGCCGGAATGAAGCACCCCGTCTTGCCGGCCAGATACAGCAGAATCGCGCCGGATTCGAACACGCTGATGGGTTCGCCGCCGTCTGCCGGCGCGCGGTCGACGATGGCCGGCATCTTGTTGTTGGGTGAAATCGCCAGGTACGCAGGCGCGAACTGCTCGCCCTTGGCGATGTCGACCGTCTTGACCGTGTGCTGCAGGCCAGTTTCTTCCAAAAACAGCGCGATCTTGTAACCGTTCGGCGTCGGCCAGAAATAAAAATCGATCATGAATCCCTCCTTGCCGAGTGATCGATGGAGCATGAGGGTGAATCAGGGCGATGCCATGGTGACGGAAGACACGCTGAGGCATCAATGGTGCACGAGATGAATGCGATTCAATTGGATCCCGGCTCAACGTACATCATGTACTGGACGGAATGAATACGCGTGTTCACGGCCACCCATGGCCTGCACGGGATGAAGCCATCCTGCCTTCACTTGCCGATGCAGAAGGTTGAAAAGATCGCGCCAAGCAAATCCTCACTGGTGAATTCGCCGGTGATCTCTCCGAGAAATTTTTGCGCTTGCCGCAATTCCTCGGCCGCCAGTTCGCCTGCGCGATGTTCATGCAGGTTTTGCGCAGCCGCTTCGATATGAGCTTGCGCACTCTCCAACGCGAGCACGTGGCGCGCGCGCGCGCTGAAGGTGCCCTGTTCCGCATCGCTGCCGCCCGCGCGTTCTTTCAACGCGGCGCGCAACAAATCCAACCCTGCGCCGGTTTTGGCGGATAGCGCGATCGTCTCGACCCCGTGGTGCATCGCGCGCCGCGGCGTCGAGCCGTCCAGATCGATCTTGTTGATTACGGCAAGCCGTGAGACTGAATCCGGCAGATTACGCAGCAGCGCGAGATCGTTTTGCAGATGCGCCGCATCCGTTACCAGCAGCGCCACATCGGCGCGTTGCAGTTCGACCCGCGCACGGCGCACGCCTTCGCTCTCGACGATGTCGCTGGATTCGCGCAGACCTGCGGTGTCCGCTAGCGTGAGCGAGATATCGTCCAGCCGCACTTCCTCGCGTAACACATCACGCGTGGTGCCGGGAATGTCGGTGACGATCGCGCACTCATCCGCAGCCAGCGCATTCAACAGACTGGATTTGCCGACATTGGTTCGGCCGGCGATGACAACGTGCAGGCCATTGGTCAATCGCATGCCACGACGCGTTTGGATCAGCACCGCTTCCAGATGCGCGCGCAGATCGTCCATGCGCGCGCAAAGAACGGGGGCGGAGAGGAAATCGATCTCCTCTTCGGGAAAATCGATCGCCGCTTCAATGTGCGCGCGCAATTCGACCAGCGCTTGCAACAGCGATTGCACGCGCGAGGAGAATTCGCCTTGCAGCGAACGCAAGGCTGCACGCGCCTGTGCCCGGGATTTCGATGCAATCAGGTCGGCAATGGCTTCGGCTTGCGTCAGGTCGAGCTTGCCGTTGAGAAACGCGCGTTCGGAAAATTCGCCTGCGCGCGCGGGCCGCGCACCCAGCTCGCATGCGCGGGCGCGCAGCGCGTCCAACACCATCGGTGCACCATGCGCGTGCAATTCCAGCACGTGTTCGCCAGTGAAGGAATGCGGTGCCCTGAAATACAGCGCCAACGCGCGATCGATCAGCTCGCCATGCGCATCACGCAAGGCGATAAGTTTGGCGAATCGCGGCGACAGTTCACCGATCCATTCGCGCACGATTCGCGGCACGCGCGGCCCGGAAATGCGCACGATGCCGACGCCGCCAGAACCCGGCGGCGTGGCGATCGCAACGATGGTATCGGTTGCGGCGTTCATCACCGCGCGTGCTTCTTAAGCCCTGGCTTTCGCGTCCGCGCGTTCGATGCGGCGCGTGATCACCCATTGCTGGATCACGCCGGTCAGGCCGTTGATCACGTAATAAAGCGTGAGGCCGGCCGGGAAGAACGCGAACATCACTGCAAACACGATCGGCATCGCCTTCATGATCTTCGCCTGCGTCGGGTCCATGCCCTGCACCGGCGTCAGGAATTGCGTGGCGATCATCGTCAACGTGTACAGCGCCGGCAGGATGAAATACGGATCGGGCGCGGAGAGATCGTGGATCCAGCCGTAGAACGGCGCGTGGCGCAATTCCACGCTGTACATCAATACGTAGTAGAGCGCAAAGAACACCGGAATCTGGATTAGCGTCGGCAGACAACCGGCCAGCGGATTGACTTTCTCCTTCTGGTACAACTCCATCATTGCCTGTTGCTGCTTCTGTTTGTCCTCGCCGTAGCGCTCCTTCAGCGCGGCGATGCGCGGCTGCAGCTTGCGCATCTTGGCACCGGCCTTGTATTGCTGTTCGGTGAGCTTGAAGAACGCCGCCTTGATCAGCAGCACCAGCAGCACGATCGCCAGACCCCAGTTGCCGACCAACGCGTGGAACTTGGAGAGGATCCAGAACAGCGGCTGCGCGATCACGGTGAAAATGCCGTAATCAATCGTCAGTTCCAGACCTGGCGCGATCGTCGATAGCGTGCTCTGCGATTTCGGCCCGACATACAGCCGCGCCTGCGCGACCGCGCTGCTGCCCGGCGCCACGGTGATCCCTGGACCGCGCGTGCGGATCAGGTAACGCGTCTTGCCATCATTCGAGGCGGGCGGCAATTCCGCAGTGCTGAATTGTTCGCTCTGTCCCTCTGGCGGAATCCACGCGGCGAAAAAATAATGTTGGATCATCGCGATCCAGCCGCCTTGCACGCTGCGGTCCAGCGGGTCTTTCTCGAACTTGTCGAAGGCGAGCTTGTTGAACTTGTCCTGCGGGCCGTACCACGCCGCGCCCAGAAAACTGGAACGCTCGGGATCGTAGAACTCCAGGAAGTGCTTGGGCGGCGGCGGCGGCTCGACGCGCTCGATCTGCTCGTAGGCGTTGCCGCTCCAAGGGCGAGCGCCTCGATTGTCGATGCGCTGCTGCAACTGCACGATGTAGCTGCCACGGCTCAAACTGTAACGCTTGGTGACCTGCACGCCGGAGGCGTCGCGCCAGACTAGATCGACCGAAACATCGTTCGCGCCGGACGCCAGCACGGCCGATGCGGCTTGCGGTGCGAACGTCGCCAAATGATCCGGCGCCGCGCTGCCGGAAGCGCCAACCAACCCATCCTGCACCACGAACAAGCGTTGCGCGCTGTCGTCCAGCAGACGCACCGGCGAGGTGTCACCTTTTACCTCTTTCGGAAACTTCAGCAGATCGGCACGCACGATGCTGCCGCCGCGCGTGTCGATCGTGAGCCGCAACACATCGTTGCTCAAGATGACCAGCTGCCGCGGAGCCGCCGCTGACGTTGCGCTCGAAGCAGTCGCTGGAAAGTCCGGCGTTTTCGCAGCCGGCACTTCGGCGCTGGTCGCCGAAGCATTCGCTGCAGGCACTTCTCCCGACGACGCGACGCTCGCCGACGTCGTCGCCTGCGCGCTGGCCTGCTGCGGCTTTACGCCGTAATCCTGCTGCCACTGGTTCCAGATCAACCAGGCAACAAACAGCAGCGCCACGACCAGCAAGGTTCGCGTTTGATTCATTACGAGGGAACTCACGATGGGCGCGCGTACGTGGCACCCGGCAGGTCAATCGGCGATTGTGCCGGGCCCGGACGCGCGGTTCAACGCTTTCAAGCGTGGCCACGCGCGATCGAGATCGCCGCAGAGTAAGTCGTTCGGTGCATCGGCGGCTTGCGCGCGCGCTATCACCAGCACATCCAGTGGGGGTAGAAGTTCACGTGCGTGGCGGAAGGATTCACGCGCCACGCGTTTGATGCGGTTGCGCTGCACGGCGCGCTTGGACACCTTGCGCGATACAGCCAAGCCCAAGCGCGGCTGCGGAGTCGCGCCCGCATGGTAGCGGATCAGGAAGAAGCGCGTATCCAGTTTGCCGGCTGCGTGTCGTAGCGCGGCGAAGTCGGCGGCGCTGCGCAGCCGCGCTTGCGGCGGCAGGCCCATCGTCATGGTCATTCGGATCGATGGGCGGCCGCGTCACTATGTCTTTGGCCTCTTGAGTCGAGGGGGCGGAAACTTTTGGCCAGTAAAAGTTTCAGAGGTTGTGGGGGCATGATGCGGCTCATCGAAGCAAGCATCGTTCCCACCCGCGAGCCCCTACTCTCAAGGAATAAGGCGTTTGCGGCCCTTGGCGCGGCGGGCGGCCAGCACCTTGCGGCCGTCCGCGGTTTTCATGCGGGCACGGAAGCCGTGCGTGCGGGCGCGCTTGAGCCGGCCGGGTTGGAAAGTGCGTTTCATGGAATGCTCCGGTCGCGCTGCGCGATGTGATCTTCAGCGCCGAGAATGAAAAAGGTCGACGATGCTACGCAAGCACGGTCGTTCCTGTCAAGACAAATTGTCGCATGTCCGAACCTTCTCCTGCGCGCGGCGCGCGGCAATCCGGCAGCCTGCTAGACTTCCTGTTTGCTTCGCAGGTGTTCGATGCGATCCTTCCCTTCCACTGCCGGGCTGCCATGAGCGAGTTGTGGCGGCGCTGCCTGCAACGTCTCGAAGGCGAGCTAGGCGAGCAGGTTCTGCACACGTGGCTGCACCCGTTGCAGGCGCGCGAAGACGGGGCCGCGTTGCGCCTGTTCGCGCCCAATACCTATGCGCTCGACCGCGTGCGCGGCGAATATCTGCCGCGCATCGAACTCGCCCTAAGCGATGTGGCAGGGCACCCGGTACCGGTAAAACTAGAAGTGGGTTCGCTCACTCCCGCCACCGCGGCTCGCGACAACCCCGTCGTCGTTGAACCTGCGCCCGCGCACAATCTCGATCCGCACTACACCTTCGACAATTTCGTCGAGGGCAAGTCCAACCAGCTGGGCAAAGCCGCGGCCATGCAAGTGGCGCAAAACCCGGGGCGCGCCTACAACCCGCTGCTGTTGTACGGCGGCACGGGTTTGGGCAAGACGCACCTGATGCAGGCGGCGGGCAATCTGATGCGCGCATGCAATCCGGGCATGAAGCTCTTGTACGTGCATTCAGAACGTTTCACCAGCCTGATGATCGAATCGTTGCGCACCAAGAACATGGACGACTTCAAGCGGCGTTTCCGTTCGGTGGATGCGCTGCTGATCGATGACATCCAGTTCTTCGGTGGCAAGGACACGACCCAGGAAGAGTTCTTCCACACCTTCAACACGCTGGTAGAAGGCAAGCAGCAGATCATCCTGACCTGCGACCGTTACCCGAAGGAAGTGGAGAATCTGGAGCCGCGTTTGAAATCGCGCTTGGGTTGGGGGCTGTCGGTGGCAATCGAGCCGCCGGATTTCGAGACGCGCGCCGCTATTCTGTTGGAGAAGGCGCGCATGCGCGGCATGCGCATGCCCGAGGACGTGGCCATGCTGCTGGCGCGGCGCATCCGCACCAACGTCCGCGATCTGGAAGGCGCACTCAATACCGTCGCGGCCCGCGCTAATTTCTTCGGCCGTGACATCTCGCTGGAGTTCGTGCAGGAGACCTTGAGCGACCTGCTGCGCGTGCACGCCCAGGCGATCACCATCCAGAACATCCAGAAGACCGTAGCCGACTACTACCAGGTGCGCTTGTCCGATCTATTGTCGCAAAGCCGCAAACGGTCGCTCGCGCGGCCGCGGCAATTGGCGATGGCGCTGGCGCGCGAGCTGACCGAACACAGCCTGCCGGAAATCGGAGAGGCTTTCGGCGGGCGCGACCACACCACCGTGATGCACGCGTCCAAGACCATCCGCGCCCTGCGCGACAGCGACACGCGGGTACATCAGGACTGGGACAAATTGATCCGCATACTCACCGGCTAAACTTGTGGACGAGCTGTGCAAAAATGCCCGAAGGCCTGTCGCACACATGTTTTCCACAAGAAACAGCTGTCGCCCTGTACAGGCTTCTGTGCACACAACAAATTGAACCCAAAAGGATTTATTCCCTTGTCCAGATAAACACAGCACCTGCTGCTGCTCTTTCTTGATCTTCCACTCTTCGAATTGGTCCGGGGATCCGCCATGCGTTTCAGCATTCAACGAGAAGCCTTGCTTAACCCTCTGCAGCAGGTGGTCGGTGTCGTCGAACGCCGGCAGACCCTGCCCGTGTTGGCGAATCTGCTGGTGCAGGTCGATCAAGGCCGATTGACCCTTACCGGCACCGATCTGGAAGTAGAGATGCGCGCCAGCATCGCAGTGGAGAAAGCCGAGGAAGGCGCGACCACCATTCCCGCGCGCAAGCTGTTCGACATCGTGCGAGCGCTGTCCGATGGCACGCAGTTGGACGTGAAACTCAACGGTGACCGTGTTGCCGTGCACGCCGGGCGGAGCCGTTTCACCTTGGCGACCTTGCCGGCCGAAGAATTCCCGACCATCGATGAAATCGATCTGGTCGATAAGGCCCAGTTGCCCGAGGCGACGCTGAAGGATTTGATGGAGCGCACGGCTTTCGCGATGGCCAATCAGGACGTGCGCTACTACTTGAACGGCATGCTCCTGGATTTGCGCGATTCGGGGTTGCGTTGTGTCGCGACCGACGGGCACCGTCTGGCGCTCGCCGAAACGAAGCTCGACAAGAAGACCAGCAACGCGCGGCAGATCATCATTCCGCGCAAGGGCGTGCTGGAATTGCTGGGGCTGTTCTCGGGCGGCGAGGGCGAGGCCACCATCGAATTCGCGCGCAATCATCTGCGCGTGCGGCGCAATGACGTGGTGTTCACCTCCAAGTTGATCGATGGCCGGTTCCCGGACTACGAAGCGGTGATCCCGCTGGGTGCGGACAAGGTCTTGCTCCTGGATCGTGAGGCGTTGCGTACCGCCCTGCAAAGAGCGGCCATTCTTTCCAATGAAAAATACCGTGGCGTGCGGCTGGAAGTCAGTCCCGGCCGGTTGCGGATCGTGGCACACAACCCCGAGCAGGAAGAAGCGGTCGAAGAGTTGGAAGCAGAAACGTCAGTGAACGAGCTCGCAATTGGCTTCAACGTCGGCTATCTTCTGGATGCATTGAGCTCGCTTGCTGATGACAGAGTACGGTTGCAATTGCGCGACGCACAATCGAGTTGCCTCCTGCAGGGTGCTGAGCACGACCAAGTCAGGCACGTGGTAATGCCACTGCGTCTCTGAGCGGGTGGCCGGACGGCACGTGAGGATCACCCGGCTGCGCGTACATCGTCTGCGCTGCTTAGACGAGGCTGAACTGACGCCCGGAGCCGGCGTGAATTGGCTGGTGGGTTCGAACGGTGCCGGCAAGACCACCTTGCTGGAAGCGATTTACCTGCTCTCGCGGGGACATTCATTTCGGGGCGCGGCGCTGGAGACGCTGATCCAGCGCGGTGCCATCGGATTCACGATATATGCAGAGATTGAGGGGGCAACCGGGACGCACGCGCTAGGAATGACGCGCTCGGCTCAAGGCTGGCAGCTTCGCGCCGATGGCCTGGATGTGCCCTCGTTGTCGGGTGTGCTACGACATTGTGCGGCGATCTGCTTTGAACCCGGCAGCCATGCGCTTATTGCAGGGGCTGCTGAAGAAAGGCGGCGGTTTCTGGATTGGGGCGTGTTCCACGTGGAACACGACTCGCTTATACCTTGGCGGGAATATCGCCGCGCCCTGCGTCAGCGCAACGCACTCTTGCGCGCGGGCGCTGCGATCGAGCAGTTTGAATTCTGGGAAGCTGAGCTGGAGCGACTGGCCACGCCGATAGCGCAACGACGACGAGTCTATTTGGATGCGTTTCAGCCGCACCTGTATCGAATGCTCGAGTCCCTTCTCCCTGAACTCGGGAGTCCGCATCTTCATTACCATCCGGGATGGAATCCGGAGCAAAGGTTGAGCGCCGTATTGAAGGCTCAACGCGAGCGGGATTTTTTGCAAGGTCATACGCGCGTTGGCCCTCATCGCGCCGATTGGAGGCTGACCTTCGAGGTGGCGTCGGGACGTGAATACCTCTCGCGGGGCCAGATCAAGCTCGCAGCGTTGGCTTGCCTGCTCGCCCAAGGAAGCCTGTTCGCTGATCATGCGGGCGCTTGGCCCATCCTCTGCCTCGATGATCTCGCTTCGGAGTTGGACAACTCACACCAGCAGGCGGTTTTTCAACAGATTCTCCAGTCCGAGGCCCAAACTTGGATCACGGCTACCCATTTACCCGACAAAAGGTCTTCGATCTCGGTGTTCCACGTGGAACAGGGAAGCTTGCGCTGCGATCGGAGCGCGTCAGACGAATGATATAATTGCTTGTTTTGCGCAATCAGGTGCGGCACGGCATGAACGAAACCTACGACTCCAGCAGCATCAAGGTCCTGAAGGGCTTGGAAGCCGTGCGCAAGCGGCCTGGCATGTACATTGGCGACACCGATGACGGCACCGGCCTTCACCACATGGTTTTCGAGGTGGTGGACAACGCGATCGACGAGGCGCTGGCCGGTTTTTGCGATGAGGTCATCGTCACTCTGCACGAGGATGGCACTGTCAGCGTCGCCGATAATGGACGCGGCATTCCGGTCGATATCCATCCGGAAGAGGGCAGATCGACCGCGGAAGTGGTGATGACAGTACTGCACGCCGGCGGCAAGTTCGACGCCAATTCTTACAAGGTTTCCGGTGGTTTGCACGGTGTGGGCGTATCAGTCGTGAACGCTTTGTCCGAACACCTGTGGCTGACCATTTACCGCGATGGCCAGGAATACCAACAGGAATATCGGTTGGGTGAGCCCCTATATCCGCTGAAGACGGTGGGACCATCGAATCGCCGCGGTACCACGGTACGCTTTCTGCCCAGTCCCGAGACCTTCACCCACATCGAGTTCCACTACGACGTCCTCGCCAAACGGTTGAGGGAACTCGCATTCTTGAATTCAGGAGTGCGCATTGAGCTAATTGATCTGCGCGCCGACAAACAAGATGTCTTCCAGTATGAAGGCGGTATCCGCTCATTCGTGCAGCATTTGGCGCAACTCAAAGCACCGCTGCACCCCAGTGTGATCCACTTCAGCGCCCTGGCGGAAGCGATCACCGTGGAATTGGCGATGCAGTGGACCGATGGGTATCAGGAATCGGTGTACTGTTTCACCAACAACATTCCACAACGGGATGGGGGGACGCATTTAACGGGATTTCGCGCTGCCTTGACGCGAACGGTATCGAACTACATTGAAAAAGAGGGATTGGCGAAAAATGCCAAAATCCAGTTGAGCGGCGACGACATGCGTGAAGGCCTCATCGCCGTCCTGTCGATCAAGCTGCCGGATCCAAAGTTCTCCTCGCAGACCAAGGACAAACTGGTCTCCAGCGAGGTCAAAGGGCTGGTCGAACAAGTTGTCAACGCCAAACTTGAGGAATTTTTGCTGGAAAACCCATCAGAAGCCCGCATAATCGCCGAAAAAGTGATCGATGCGGCCCGGGCACGCGAAGCAGCCCGCAAGGCACGCGAATTGACCCGCCGCAAGGGCGCTCTGGACATTGCGGGCTTGCCTGGCAAGCTGGCCGATTGTCAGGAGAAAGACCCGGCGCTCTCCGAGTTGTTTCTGGTCGAAGGCGATTCGGCCGGCGGTTCGGCCAAGCAGGGTCGCAACCGCAAATACCAAGCCGTGCTGCCGCTGAAAGGCAAGATTCTCAATGTCGAGAAGGCGCGCTTCGACAAGATGCTCGGTTCTGCCGAGGTCGGCACCTTGATCACGGCACTTGGCACGGGCATTGGCAAGGACGAGTTCAACGCCGACAAGCTGCGTTATCACCGCATCATCATCATGACCGACGCGGATGTCGACGGTTCGCACATCCGCACGCTGCTATTGACGTTCTTCTATCGGCAGATGCCGCAATTGATCGAACGTGGGCACGTCTATATCGGCCTGCCGCCACTGTACAAGATCAAGCAGGGCAAGCAGGAGTTGTATCTGAAGGACGATGCGGCACTCAACGAATACCTGATCGCCAATGCCGTTGAAGGCGCGGAGCTGCTCTACGCACCCGATGCGCCTGCTGTGCAAAGCGAAGGACTGGAAAAACTGCTGCGCATCTATCAGGCCGCACTGGAACAAATCGGCCGGCTCGGACAGCGGGGGGATGCGGCATTTTTCACTGCACTGCTGGATCACGCACCCCTCGAAGCCGACCTGTGGTCGCAAGCGGAGGCCATGCAGGCCTGGCTGGATGCGCTCGCCGCACGCGTCAACGGCACAGGCTTGGGCCGCGCCCGCTATGCGTTGCAACTGCGCGCGGCGGTGGATGGCTCTCCCGCCGCCCTGCTGGTGACGCGCAGCCAGCATGGCAGCGAGCACACGTGGGTATTGCCGCAATCTTTCTTTGCCGGTCAGGAATACCGTCCGCTGCTGGAAGTCTCGCGCGCATTACACGGATTGATCCGGCCCGGTGCCCAGATCCGTCGCGGCAGCGCCGCACAAGCGATCAGCGATTTTGCGCAGGCCCGCGAGTGGTTGTTCGAGGAAGCCAAGAAAGGCCGCAACATCCAGCGCTTCAAAGGTCTGGGTGAGATGAACCCAGAGCAATTGTGGGAAACCACCGTCAATCCGGAAACGCGCAGGTTGTTGCAAGTGCGGATCGAGGATGCAGTGGCGGCCGATCAAATTTTCGCGACGCTGATGGGGGACGTGGTCGAGCCCCGACGCGACTTCATCGAAACCAATGCACTGAAAGTGGCGAATCTCGATGTGTGAACCGGCGCATTTTCCGGTGCGCTTTCACGCATCCGCATCCAACATTGACTGGCTGGTGGCGCGATAACGACTTCGCAACATCACAGCCAGAAAAACTATGTAACGTTTGGCGCTTGAGCTTGGCGTGCCTGCCGCGCTAGTCTCGGTCACTTGTCCGTGCTGCATGCACGCTGCTTATCAGAGGGTTTCATGAAGCTCGATCCGCGTCTGCTCGTGTATGGGCTCTGCATTGCGTTGTTTTTGCCGTCCGCTACTGCCTTGGCACAAATGAGCGGCATCACCGGGCAGGGTTGCACCGACATGCAGATGCTGCGCAATGAGTGCGGGCAGCCACAGAAGAAGAAGCAAAAGGAATCCGAGCAGCCCAAGCAACCCAGCCAATACCCCAACGCCACCCGCCCGGAACCGAAAGACACTACCGTCAGCGACAAGGAAGCCAAGGCGATCAATGAAGGCTTGAATGCAGCCAACAGCGGCGATGCCGCCACCGCGCAGAAGGATTTGCAGCCGATCGCCGACAATGACAGCAATGCCTACGCCAGGGCGATGGCGCTGCGTGGCTTGGCGCAACTCAAGTACAACAGTGGCGATACCAAAGGCGCGATCTCGCTGCAGAAGCAGGCGGTCGATCTGAATTCGCTCCCCAACGACGATTATTTCCCGGCCTTGTTCGCACTCGCGCAGATGTACATGGCCGATGAGGATTACCAGAACGCACTGGCCTCTGCGGATCAATGGCTGCAGCAGAGCGGCAAGCAATCCGCCGATCTCTACGCTCTGAAAGGCAACGCGCTTTACCGGCTGGAAAAATATCCCGATGCAGTCGCCGCGATCCAGAAAGCCAAATCCCTCAGCGATCAACCGAAGCCGGATTGGGATCAGATCCTGATCGCCAGTTATTTCGCGATGGACAAATACGATGATGCCGCCAAGGTCGCCGAAGTCGCGCTGGCGAAGGATCCCAACAATGCCAAACTGCTGCTGACCGTGGCGCAGAGCTACATGAACGCGCAGCAATACGACAAGGCGCTGCCGCTGCTCGAGCGCGCGCGCGCAAGCGGGCAGATCACCGATGAAGGCACCTATCTCAATCTGGCCAGGGTGTATTACAACCTTGCGGTGGACGGCAAGGATCAGAACGCCAATGCGTTGAAAGCGGCACAGGTGGTCGAAGACGGTATGAGCAAGGGCATCATCAAGCCCACCTCTGCCAACTACAAATTGCTGGGCGACGCTTATCACCTCGCCGGCGACGACGCCAAGGCCAATGCGGCATACGACAAAGGCGGGTTGCCGCATTTAGCCGAAACGCACAAGACGCGCAAGAAGAAGTGAACGACACGCGCATCGAATCCGGCGATGGCGGATGATGCGCGAACCGGGCATCAAATGGCCCTCTAGGCAAAAGCCCGGTGCTGGTGTAATTTGCTCCTCTTTTCAGCCGCCCTCGTGGACACCGCCCGCACCCTCGGGCGGCGGTGACTGCGGGACCGAACGGGATAGCGACTGGTTTACACGATGGCCCCAACTCACGCGACCAAACACGATCGCTTCAACTGGTGGCGCACAATTGCGATTGCGGCAGCGATCGCGGTGCACTGCGTCGTCATCCTGGTCCTGCTGACGCCGGCTGCGCCTCCGGAGGCGGAGAAGAAGACCGAGAACAAGGTCGTGACGGTGGAGTTCATCGAACCGCCGCCACCGCCACCGCCGCCGCCGCCGCCGCCGCCAGAGCCGCCGAAGACGCCGCCGCCGAAGATCAAGGAATTGGTCAAGCCGCCGCCGACACCGCCGCCGCCGGAACAGCCTCCGCCGACGCAGGAAGTGTCGCAGATGGCCGAGCCCGCGCCGCCACCGGCGCCGCCCGCGCCGCCCGCGCCGCCGGCTGAAATCGCGCCTTCCGCTGACATCAGCTACAAAAACCGCAATCCGCCGAACTATCCGGTGGAAGCGTTGCGCCAGCAGCACCAAGGCACGGTCATCCTCGACGTCACCATCGATGCGCAGGGCAACGTGCTCGATGTGAAGGTCGAGAAATCCAGCGGCTTCCGCGAGCTGGATCGTTCGGCCATGGACGCCGCGCGTCATTGGAGATTCAACCCGGGCATGAAGAACGGCCAGCCGATCGGTGGGGTCGTTCGCATCCCGGTCAACTTCAGCCTCACCGGCGTGGAGTAGATTTTTTTTACTTACTCCGAACACGTAATCCGGTAAAGTTCCCTGTCACGTTTTAAGGAAGGGTAGCGCCATGCAGCAAGCACCAACCAACACTCCGGCGGCCGCCGGCAACAGCAACGCGCAAGCCCTGCAGCAAATGGGCTTCGATCACCTGATCCACAGCCTCGACTGGGTCGGCTGGCTGGTGCTAGTGACCTTGTTCTTGATGTCGCTGTGCTCTTGGTACTTCATCATTGCCAACGCATTGCGCAACGCGTTGATTCGCGCCCGCGCGGATCGCGTGATCTCGCAGTTCTGGGATACGCCTTCGGCGCAGGATGCCATCCGCCTGATGGAGAAGCAGCCGCGCGGCGAACCGTTCTCCAAGATCGCGCTGGACGCGGCATCCGCGGCCGCGCACCACCAACGTCACGAAGGCAGCCGCATGGTCGAGGCGTTGAATCGCTCCGAATTCGTCGACCGCGCCTTGCGTCAGGCGGTCGCGCGCGAGAGCCTGCGCCTGGAGGGCGGCCTGACCCTTCTCGCCACCGTCGGTTCGTCCGCGCCGTTCGTCGGTCTGCTCGGTACGGTCATGGGTATCTACCACGCCTTGATCAACCTCGGCGCGTCCGGCCAGTCCTCGATCGAGGCGGTGGCGGGCCCCGTGGGCGAGGCGCTGATCATGACCGCGCTCGGTCTGTTCACCGCCATTCCCGCGGTGCTGGCATACAACTTCTATGTACGTGCCAACCGCGTGACCTACGCCAAGTTCGATGAGTTCGCGCACGACCTGCACGACTTCTTCGCCACCGGTTCGCGCGTGGAAGTGACCCCGGCCGCAGCGGTGGCCGGCACCCGTGCAGCCAATGTCGCCGGCACTAACGTGCCGCCGCCGGCCGCAAGGAAGTAAGGAGTAGAAGATGGCCTTCAGCACCGGCCAACGCAGCGGTCCGCTTTCGGAAATCAACGTCACGCCATTGGTAGACGTGATGCTGGTGCTGCTGATCATCTTCATGATCACGGCGCCGCTCTTGCAGCACAACATCACGATCGACCTGCCGCAGCCAAATCCGAACGTGCAACCGCCCACCAATCCGCCGACGCCGATCAGCCTGTCGATCAAGGAGGACGGTTCCATGTACTGGAACGACCAACCGATCTCGGATCTGGAGTTGCAGGCGCAGCTTGCGGTGATCGGCGCCAAGCCGCTGGATCAGCAACCCGAGCTGCACATCAAGGCGACCGACATTACCCAATACGACTACATCGCCCGGGTGATGGCGCAGGCCAAGCGCGACAACGTGCAGAAGATCGGCTTCGAGAAATAGGACGGAGACCCGCAGATGGCCTTCAGTTCGAATACCAATGCCGGCGGCCCGATGTCGGAGATCAACGTCACGCCCCTCGTGGACGTGATGCTGGTGCTGCTGATCATCTTCATGATTACCGCGCCTCTGATGTCGCACAAGATCAAGGTGACGCTGCCCAAGGCCGACCCGAACGAGAAGCCAGCGGAGGTGAGGACCGCGCCTATCGATCTGGCGGTGGAGCAGGACGGCACGATCTACTGGAACGACGAGAAGATCGATGAGCCGGTTTACAAAGCACGCCTAGCCACGGCGGCGCAGCAGTTTCCGCAGCCGCAGTTGAACATCCGTGCAGACAAGACCACGCCTTACAAGGTGATCTGGACGGTGATGTCCGACGCCAAGGCCCAAGGCATGGTGCATCTGGGCTTCGTCACCACCGGCAAGAAAGGGCAACCGGGGGTTGAATAGAAGAGTGTCGACCGCACCAAAGAAAAGCCGCGCGATGCGCGGCTTTTTTTTGCGATCATCCCTGATCGCCGCAATCAGGAGCAGCTGTTGTCGCTTGCGGTCATCTCTGTTCGGCAAGAGCAGAAGCGACCCTCCTAGCCGCACTCTGAAATACAGCATCGTCCATCAACGAGCTGCACGATCTTGCAGGATTTGCAGATAATTGCGCACGGTTTTGTCCAACCCGTCGTACAACGCCTCGCCGATCAGCGCGTGGCCAATGGACACTTCAGCCAGAAACGGAATCGCGCGTTTCAACGTGCCGAGGTTTTGCTGGTTGAGGTCATGACCCGCGTTCACACTCAAGCCCGCATCATGTGCACGCCGCGCGGTTTCCGCACAGGCTTGCAGTTCGCGCCCGTAGTTGCCAGCCGCGAAAGCTTTGGCGTAGGGGCCGGTGTAAATCTCCACGCGAGAGGCGCCAATCGCCGCAGCGCGTCCGAGTTCTGTTGCGCCCGCATCCACGAACAGCGAGACGCGGCAACCGAGCGAATTCAATTCGGCGATCAGCGGCGCGAGTTTCTGCGCATCGCGTGCCAGATCGAAACCGTGATCGGAAGTGATTTGCCCCTCGGCATCGGGTACCAGCGTCGCCTGCGTCGGACGCGCGCGCCGCACCAGCTCGATGAAACCGGGATAACCTGCGCGCGCCCCGGCGAAGGGATTGCCTTCGAGGTTGTACTCGACGCGATTGCGAGTGAGCTCGGCCAGCAGCATCACGTCCTCGGGCGTCACGTGCCGGCGATCCGGGCGCGGATGCACGGTGATGCCGCCGCAACCCGCGGAGATGCAGGTCTCCGCGGCCCTGGCTATGTCCGGCTCATTCTCGCCGCGCGCATTGCGCAGCACCGCGATCTTGTTGAGGTTGACGCTGAGCAGAGTCATCCCGTTACCCTAACAAAAAAACGGCGCGAGCCGTTCGGCCGCGCCGAGAGAGTAGGATGCTCGCCGCATCCGGCGGCGAGGGGATCCACGGGGAGACTGTCCGTAAAATCTGACCGGTCATTCCGGTGGAAGTTCCTGGCCCCAATCCGAATTCCGTTCACAGGGTCCAAGCGTTCACAGGCCGCGCAGCCCCGCGCCAAGCCAGCGCTCCGATGTAGTTCGCAGAAATGGTGACGGGGAGAACTTGCCATTCAGCCACGTGGCCGGCTTCGGCATCGAAATGCCTAGGTTCCCAGCGCCCTCGCACGCGTGCGAATTCCACCCGCTCCAATCCGAATGCGATGCCACGGCCGATCGCTTTCAACACCGCTTCCTTGGCGCACCAGAGTTGCAGGAAAGCCGTCTCGCGACTTGAGGTCTCGCACTGGGACAGTGCCGCGGCTTCCGAAGTCGTGAAGAAACGTTGCGCCAATTCCAATGCACGCACATCCGTGCGCGGGTGTTCGATGTCAACGCCCAATTCCAGATCGCGGGCGAGCGCGACGAGTGCAAATTCTCCGCTGTGGCTCCAATTGAAGTGCAGCGCGTGCGTGCCGCCCAGGCGAGGCTTGCCATGCGCATTTTCTTCCAGCATCAACGTCGATGCATCGACGCACAGATAAGCCGCCAGAACATCGAGCAACGGCGTGCGCGCCTGCGAGGGCCGCCATGGCAATCGCCAGAGATGGATCGCATCGCTAAGGTGCGGCGCGATTTCGCGCGGCGTGGCTTGAACGAAAGCATCCGCATCGATCATGTAGTCCAGCGCTATTTGATCAGCCGTTGCTCGACCAGGGTCTGCACCACCGCGGGATCAGCCAGCGTGGAGATGTCGCCGAGTTGATCCGGCTGGTTCTCGGCAATCTTGCGCAGGATGCGCCGCATGATCTTACCCGAGCGCGTCTTCGGCAGTGCGTTCGCCCACTGGATGTAATCGGGCACCGCGATCGCACCGATCTGCTTGCGCACGCTCTCGCACAACTCCTTCTTCAATGCATCGGAAGGTTGTGCATCGGCGACCAGCGTGACGTAGGCGTAAATGCCCTGCCCCTTGATGTCGTGTGGACAGCCGACCACTGCGGCTTCGGCAACTTTGGGATGCGCGACCAGCGCACTTTCGACTTCCGCCGTGCCGATGCGGTGGCCGGAAACGTTGATCACATCGTCGACGCGGCCGGTCAGCCACCAATCGCCATCGGTATCCACGCGCGCGCCGTCGCCCGTGCAGTAATTGCCGGGATAAGTCTTGAAATAGGTGTCGATGAAACGCTGGTGATCGCCGTAGACCGTGCGCATCTGTCCCGGCCAGGAATCGGTGATCACGAGGTTGCCTTCGTTCGCACCGTGCAACGGCTTGCCTTCGTTGTCCACCAGCGCGGGCTTGACCCCGAAGAACGGCAACATCGCCGCGCCCGGTTTCATCGCGGTGACGCCGGGCAGCGGCGCGATCAGGATGCCGCCGGTTTCGGTCTGCCACCATGTGTCGACTACCGGACAACGTGCATCGCCGACCACGTTGAAATACCACTCCCAGGCTTCCGGATTGATCGGCTCGCCGACCGTGCCGAGCAGGCGCAGCGAAGCGCGCGAAGTCTTTTTCACCGGCGCTTCGCCTTCGCGCATCAGCGCGCGGATCGCAGTGGGCGCGGTATAGACGATCGTTACCTTGTGCTTGTCGCACACCTGCCAGATGCGCGAAGCGTCCGGCCAGTTCGGCACACCTTCGAACATCAGCGTGGTTGCGCCGTTTGCGAGCGGTCCGTACACCACATACGAATGCCCCGTGACCCAACCGACATCCGCGGTGCACCAATAGACATCGTCCTCGCGCAGATCGAACACAATCTCGTGCGTGTAACTGACGTACACCAGATAACCGCCGCTGGTGTGCAGCACGCCTTTCGGTTTGCCGGTGCTGCCCGAAGTGTAGAGGATGAACAGCGGATCTTCCGCATTCATCGGTTCCGGGTCGCACTGGTCGGATTGGCCCTCGACCAACGTGTGCCACCAGCGATCGCGCGGCGATTGCATCGCGATCGAGCCGCCGGTGCGGCGCAGCACGATCACGGTTTCGACCGACGTGGTGCCGGGGCGCGTCAGTGCCTCATCCACGTTGGCCTTCAGCGGAATCTTCTTGCCCGCGCGCACGCCTTCGTCGGCGGTGATCACCAGCTTGCATTGCGAATCGGCGATGCGCCCGGCCAGCGCGTCGGGCGAAAAGCCGCCGAACACCACCGAATGCACCGCGCCGATGCGCGCGCACGCCAGCATCGCGACCGCCGCTTCCGGCACCATCGGCATGTAGATCGCGACGCGGTCACCCTTCTGCACGCCAAGATTGCGCAACGCATTGGCAAAGCGGCACACCTCCCCGTGCAATTCGCGATAAGTGATCGCGCGCGATTCGTCCGGAGCGTCGCCTTCGAAGAGGATCGCCGTCTTGGCGCCGCGCTTTGCCAGTTGCCGATCGAGACAATTGACCGAAACGTTCAGTACACCGTCTTCGTACCAACGGATGTGCAAGTCCTTCGCGTCGAACGAGGTGTCCTTGATCTTGCTCGGCGGCTTGAACCAGTCCACACGTTGCGCCGCACGTTTCCAGAAGCCTTCCGGATCGCGCAGCGATTCGGCATAGAGCCGCTCGTATTGCTCGTGCGTGAGCCGAGCGGCTTTGGCGAACGCCTCGGGAACCGGGTGCACCGTGCTCATGACAGCTCTCCGCAGGTCAACCGCCGCAGCGTAGCAAACAGCGCGGTGCGCGGAAACCGGAACACCGGGATCAGGACGAGCGCGGTGGCGGCAGGCGCTCGGCGGGCGGCTTCAATGTGGCTTTCAGCGCGTCCAGCTCGCTCTGCGTCATATGCTCAGGCCGCGAGCTGGCGCGGATATGCAGATCGATGAACATCAGCGCGGCGCCGATCGCGCACACCAGGCCCACAATCACGCCGAACGCCACCCAGCCCGGCGAATGCGCGAAGATCGCGATCAGGATTCCGATTGCCGCGGCGGCGGTCAGTCCCCAAAACATGAGTCGCTGCTCCAAAACACGTTGCGCCTGCAACCCCGAGCGCTTCGATCATAACGCAGCGGTGGGCGTAGAGATGACGTATCGTTGACACTTCGCCGTCGCGTCCGCCGAGACGCGGCGGCGCCAAAGTCCGATCATGTCCTCGCAGGAAATCTCCCGCCCCCGCACCCCACACAAGGGCCGCGGCGCGCTCAGCAACCCCGAAGGCCGGTTCGAACCGACGGTTCACCGCGCCGAGGACGACGGCTGGGGTATACCGCCGGATGGGACCGACATCGCGCCGCGCCCGGCCACCACGATCACCGAAGAACGCTCGCGTTCGATCATCAGCCGTAACGACTCGCCCGACGTGTCGTTCGAGCAATCGATCAATCCCTATCGCGGATGCGAGCACGGCTGCATCTATTGCTACGCGCGGCCGTCGCACGCGTATTTGAATCTATCGCCCGGGCTGGATTTTGAAACCAAACTGTTCGCCAAGATCAATGCGGCCGAACAATTGCGCAAGGAATTGGCGAAGCCCGGCTACCGCTGCTCGCCGATCAATCTCGGGGCCAATACCGATCCCTACCAGCCCATCGAACGGCGCTTGCGGATCACGCGTTCGATCCTGGAAGTGCTGCTGGAAACGAAACATCCCTGCACCATCGTCAGCAAGAACGCGCTCGTGGAACGCGATCTGGATTTGCTGAGACCGATGGCGAAACAGCAGCTCGTACACGTCTTCATTTCCTGCGCGCATCTGGATAATCATCTCGCTGCGAAGTTGGAACCGCGCGCGTCCGCGCCGCACCGGCGCATCAAGGCCATCAAGGCCTTGAACGATTCAGGCGTGCCCTGCGGCGTGCTGGTCGCGCCGATCATCCCCGCGCTCAACGACCGCCACATGGAGCATGTGCTGGAAGCCGCGGCGCAGGCCGGCGCCAAGGTCGCTGGTTACACGACACTGCGATTGCCGCACGAATTGAAACAGCTGTTTCGCGAATGGCTCGCCGCGCACGTGCCGCAGCGCGCCGAGCACGTGATGAGCCTGGTGCAGCAGATGAATCGCGGGCGCGATTACGACCCGGATTTCCGCACACGCATGCACGGGCAAGGCGTGTTCGCGCAATTGCTGTCGCGGCGGTTCGATGTCGGCTGTGCGAAGTACGGTTACACGCGCCGCGGTGGCGTGCAGCTGGATACCTCGAAGTTCACGCCCCCGCAAACGGTCTCGCCGCAGGGCCGGCTGTTCTGAAGCGGACGCCAAGTTCGGAAATCTTCAGACAGACTTCGCGCTAATATTCCGGAGGCGCCCCATCAAAGGAAGTCACCATGTCGTTCGCGCTCTACCTGCTGGGCATGATCATTGTGATTTGCGGGCTCGCCTACGGCGCATACCTGCTCCACATTCCGCCGCAATGGATTGGCGTCGGCGTGGTCGTGCTGCTGGGCTTGGGAATACTTACCGGCGTCGCGCGCACGCGACAGAAGGATCCGCCCAGCTGAAGTGTTGATGCGCATCGCAGCGGGAGTTGGCTTGCCATCCGTGGCCAAGAGTTCCGTCCCGCCTTTTCAAATGAAGCCCGCTTCGTCGGCCGCGTGGTGGTATTGCGTTGCGATCTCGACTTCATTCTTCGAACCCAGAAACACCGGTACGCGCTGGTGCAGTTTCTGCGGCGTCACTTCGAGGATGCGTTCGCGGCCGGTGCTCGCCGCGCCGCCGGCCTGTTCGACGATGAATGCCATCGGGTTGGCTTCGTACATCAATCTCAGTTTGCCGCCCTGCTCGCGCGTTTTTGAATCGATCGGATAGATGAAGATGCCGCCGCGCGTGAGGATGCGGTGCACGTCGGCTACCATCGATGCGACCCAGCGCATGTTGAAGTCCTTGCCGCGCGGTCCTTCCGTGCCTGCAAGCAATTCGTCGATATAGCGCCGCATCGGCGCTTCCCAGAAGCGGCGGTTCGACATGTTGATCGCGAATTCGCGCGTGTCCTGCGGGATGCGCAGGTTGCGCGCAGTCAGCATGAAGCTGCCCAGCTCCCGATCCAGCGTGAACGCGTGCGCGCCGTGGCCGGTGGTCAGCACCAGCATCGTGCTGGGGCCGTACACGCAATAACCCGCAGCGACCTGGCTTGTGCCGGGTTGCAGGAAATCCTGCGTGTTCGGTTCGGCGCGATCATCGTTCGCGCGCAGCACCGAGAAGATCGTGCCGACGGAAATGTTGACGTCGATGTTGGATGAACCGTCCAGCGGATCGAACAGCAGCAGGTAATTGCCTTTGGGATACGCATCCGGGATCGGGTGCGGGTCTTGCATTTCTTCCGAGGCGCACGCAGCCAGATGCCCGCCCCAGGCGTTGGCCTCCAGCAGGATTTCGTTCGAAATCACATCGAGTTTCTTCTGCGCCTCGCCCTGCACGTTCACGCTGATTGAATCGGCGGTGCCCGCCTCCCCGAGCACGCCGCCCAGTGCGCCCTTTCCCACCGCGATCGAAATGCGCTTGCAGGCGCGCGCCACCACTTCGATCAGCAGGCGCAGGTCGGCATTCACCGCGCCGTGCGTGCGCTGCTCCTCGATCAGGAATTGCGTCAAGGAAATCATGGGTCAGCCCCGGTCACCAAAGCGTGCATTGTCGCGGGGGAGCCGGCATGGGCGCCACTGCTGACAGAACGATGGCAGCAGGCCCGGCTCACACTACGAGTGCATCGAGAACAATCAGAAAGAGAGGGAGACGAGAACAAGAGGGAGACTTTCAAGCGGTCGCTGATCGCCGCGTTCGCACCGGCAGCGCAACACAGGGTAATGGTCGAAGGCAATCCGCGTGCGCCGCTTGGTGCATCGCACATCCCGATCTGCATCCAGCGCGGAAAGCGCATCCGCGCAACTTGGCGGTTGGCATTTGCGCAGTGAGCGCATTCATCCGGAATCCACAACAGGAGACATCGACATGAACCCGCAAACGATCGTCACTTTCTTCCACGCACCATTCAGCCGCTCCGTTGTCACGCGCGCCGCGTTCGAGGAACTGGGCGTGCCCTACGATCTGGTGGCGCTTGATCTCGCGCAGGAAGAACAGCGCAGCGCCGAATATCTCGCGATCAATCCGATGGGCAAGGTGCCGGCCATCCGCCACGCAGGCGTGCTGATCACCGAGCAACCGGCGATCTTGATGTATCTCGCCGATCTTTATCCGGAAAGAAAACTGGCGCCGCCGATCGGGGATCCGTTGCGGGGTGCTTATTTGCGCTGGATGGTGTTCTACGGCTCGTGTTTCGAACCGGCGATGATGGATCACTCGTTCAACCGCACGCCAGCACCGCAGAAACAATGCGGATACGGCGACTATGACAGCGTGATGAATGTGATCGCGGCGCAACTTGCGAAAGGCCCATGGCTGCTGGGCGAACGCTTCACGATCGCCGATGTGCTGTGGGGCGGCGCCATCAACTTCGGATTGATGCAGAAATCGTTGCCGGGGTGGCCGGTGTTCCGCGATTACGCCGAGCGCGTGCAGTCGCGTCCGGCCGTGCAGCGGGCGATCGCGCTGGATCAGGCGCTGGCGGAAGATCAGAAGCTGCAGCGGGAGACACTGCCCGCGTGACGTCTCACGCGAAGCGCGCCGCGCTGTGATAATGCGCGGTGTGCGCCGCGCCGATCGCCTGTTTCTGATCATCCATGCCCTGCAAGGCCGCCGCATCGCGCTGCCAGCGCGGCGGCTGGCCGAAACGCTCGGCGTTTCCCTGCGCACGGTCTATCGCGATGTCGCCGACCTGCAACTGTCCGGCGTGCCGATCGAAGGCGAAGCCGGCATCGGCTATCTGCTGCGCAAGGGCTCCGACATTCCGCCGCTGATGTTCACACAGCAGGAAATGGAAGCGCTGGTGGTCGGCACGCGTTTCGTCAATGCGTTCTCCGGCGACAAGCTGGCCGAAGGTGCGAAGACCGCATTGCTGAAGATCGAGGCGGTATTGCCGCCGGAATTGCGCGAACGCGCGGCGCGCTCGCGCGTGTTCGTGCCGACGCGCAGGTACGAGGCGAAAACTGGCGTGATCGACGTGCTGCATGAGGCGATCGCCGCGCACCGCGTGCTGCGCATCGAGTACCGCAACGAAGCTGCGGAAGTGAGCGTGCGCGAGATCGAACCGCTGTGTCTTGCCTGCTGGGGCAATGTATGGACGCTGGGCGCGTGGTGCCGCATGCGTGAGTCTTTCCGAAATTTTCGGCCCGATCGCATCGGTGCGATGGACGCGACGGGTGAAATCTTTGGAGAAACCGAACAGCGCGGGCTGGAAGCTTATCTCGCAGCGATGGGCGTGTGCCGCGCTGCGCACGAATGACCTTTGGCGGATTCGCGCACGGGCACCAACCGCGCTAAGGTGTGGGAATCACGCGAGGGAGATGGGGCGATGAAGAAAGCGTTGCTGTTCGCGGCACTGTTGCTCGGCACGAACCCTTGGGCGATGGCGGCCGAGTCGGTGGGGACTGCGAGCGGCAACGCGGATGCGCAATTCAAGGCCATCTATACGGCCGAGTGGGCCTGGCGCACCGGCAAGGCCGGCGCGAGCGCGAAACCCGACAACAGCCGGCTGGACACCGCGGACGCGCAAAGCCAGCAGCAGCGGTTGGATTACTGGCAGAACGTGATACACGAGCTCGACGGTATCGACGTCAAGCAGCTGACGCCGGAGGACCAGATCGATTACGCGGTGTATCGCGAGCAGATCGCCAATCTTCTGGCCGAGCAGCAATTCAAGCAGTGGCAGATGCCCTTCAACAGCGACTCGGCTTTCTGGAGCGATGTCGGCTACGAACTGGGCGGCGATCGTCTGCGCACGGTGGATGACTACAAGAAATATCTCGACAAACTCGCGCAGATTCCGAAGTATTTTGATCAGCAAATAGACAATATGCGCGCAGGACTCGCGCGCGGCTTTTCCGTGCCACGTGCGGTGCTGGTCGGGCGTGACCGCTCGATCAAATCGGTTGCCGATCTGACCGATCCGACGCAAAGCAGCCTCTACAAGCCGTTCCAGCAGATGCCGACGAGCATCACCGCTGCCGATCAGGCCGCGTTACGTGGACAAGCGCAGCAGATCATTCGCAACGAGATCATCCCCGCCTACGCGAAACTGCTGAAGTTCTTCGATGACGAATACGTGCCGAAAGCGCGGACCACCTTGGCCGCCGAAGCGCTGCCAAACGGCAAGGCGTACTACGCGCAGCAGTTGAAGGAATACACCACGCTGGATCTGACGCCCGATCAGATCCACCAGATCGGCCTGGAACAAGTGGCGAAAATACATATGCAGATGCTCGACGTGATGATGCAGACCGGCTTCAAGGGTGACTTCGCCGCGTTCCTGCAATTTCTGCGTAACGATCCGCAGTTCTATGCCAAGACGCCGCAGGAATTGCTGGACAAGACCGCGTGGGTGGCGAAGGAAGTCGACGGCCAGATGTCGCGCTTCTTCGGCCACCTGCCGCGCGCGCGTTTCACCATCGTGCCGGTGCCGGATGCGATCGCGCCGTATTACACGTCGGGCCGCGGCGGTCCGGGCGAATACCTCGTCAATACTTATGACCTGAAATCGCGCGCGCTGTTCAATATGCCCGCGCTCACCTTGCATGAATCGTATCCAGGTCATTCGCTCCAATTGGAGTTGGCTGAAGAACAAACCGACCAGCCGGAATTTCGCAGCAACGGCTACATTTCGGCCTACGGCGAAGGCTGGGGGCTGTACTCTGAATTTCTCGGCAACGAAATGGGGATTTACCAGACGCCGTATCAGAAGTTCGGTTATCTCACCTATCAAATGTGGCGAGCGTGCCGACTGGTGGTAGATACCGGCATTCACCATTTGAATTGGACGAGACAACAGGCGATCGATTATCTGACTCAGAATACCGCACTTAGCCCGCTGGAAATCGCCAATGAAGTGGATCGCTATATTTCCTGGCCGGCTCAAGCGGACAGTTACGAATTGGGCTATCTTAAAATCCGCGAATTGCGCGCAAATGCAGAAAAGGCATTGGGGCCGAAATTCGATATCCGCCATTTCCACGACACGATCCTGCAAATCGGTTCCGTGCCGCTGCCGGTGTTGGAGCAGCGTATCGATCGTTTCGTCGCAGAAGGCGGTCCCGAGCCGCAGTGGCCGTGCGATTGCGGCAAGCCGGAACACGCGGACTGATCGCGGTGCGCGTGCCGTTGGAAAGCATCGGTGAAGCTGGCGACGGCCGTTTCAAACGGCAACTGAGTCTCGTCGATCTCACCTTCATCGGCCTCGGCGCGATCTTCGGTTCGGGCTGGTTGTTCTCGGCCAGTTATGTTGCGGGGCTCGCCGGACCGGCGGGCATCGTCTCATGGTTGATCGGCGGCGCGGCGGTGCTGCTGCTGGGGCTGGTCTATTGCGAACTGGGCGCCGCGCTGCCACGTGCGGGCGGCGTGGTGCGTTATCCGGAATACTCGCACGGGCCGCTGCTCGGATTTCTGATGGGCTTGATCACGCTGATTGCGTTCTCCAGCTTGATCGCAATCGAAGTGGTCGCCTGCCGGCAATACGCCTCGGCGTGGTTTCCGCAATTGACGCGGGTCGGATCGCAATCGCCGACACTGCTCGGCTGGCTGGTGGAATTGGCAATCCTATGCATCTTCTTCCTGCTGAACTACTACAGCGTCAAGATCTTCGCGCGCGCCAATAATTTGGTCAGCATTTTCAAATTCGTGGTGCCGCTGACGGTCGTCGTCGTATTGCTGTATTTCTTCCGGATGGAGAATCTCGGCACGCACGGTTTCGCGCCATTCGGATTTTCCGGCATCGCCGGCGCGGTTTCGGCCGGTGGCATCATCTTCGCGTATCTCGGCTTGACGCCGATCGTTGCCGTCGCCGGCGAAGTGCGCCATCCGCAGCGCACGATTCCGATCGCGTTGATCCTCTCGGTATTGTTGTCCACGATCATCTACGTGCTATTGCAAGTCGCGTTTCTGGGCAGCGTGCCGGCGTCGCTACTCGCGCGCGGCTGGAGCGGCATGGGCAAGCTGTTCGCGCTGCCGTTCCACGACATCGCCATTGCACTCGGGGTCGGTTGGCTGGCATTCCTGGTCGTGTGCGACGCGGTGATCTCGCCCAGTGGCTGCGGCAACATCTATATGAACGCCGCGCCGCGCGTGGTGTATGGTTGGGCACACGGCGGCACGTTCTTTCACGTCTTCACGCGCGTGGACGAGAAATCCGGCATTCCGCGCGCCGCGCTGTGGCTGACCTTCGCGCTGGCGGTCTTCTGGACCCTGCCGTTTCCCTCGTGGTCGGCGATGATCAACGTGGTCTCGGCCGCGCTGGTATTGAGCTACGCGACGGCGCCGATCACCGCAGCGGCTTTGCGCCGCAACGCGCCGGGACTGACGCGGCCGTTCCGCGTGCGCGGCTTCGCACTGATCGGGCCGCTCTCGTTCGCGATCGCCGCATTGATCGTTTTCTGGTCGGGCTGGAAAACGGTGTCGTGGTTGCTCGGCGTGCAAATCGTCTTGTACGCCGTGTACGTGCCGTTGCGCGGCTGGCGCGGCGCCGATCGCGACGGGCTTGCGCAGGAGATTCGCGCGTCGTTGTGGCTGATCGGTTTCTACTGGCTGATGATCGGCCTGTCGTGGCTCGGCACGTTCGGCGGCAAGAGTTTCATTGCCTCACCGTGGGATTCGATCTTGGTGGCGATCGCCGCGCTGGGCGTTTATGCCTGGGGCGCGCGCAGTGGATTGCCGTTCTTGCGGATCGTATCCGATGGCGAGGATTGATCGCGCATTGCGCTGCCGCAGGCGAACGTTTTTCGGAGGGCAATGATGAAAAATTTCGAGCGGGCGAAAATCTTGGGCTGCGCGCTGTATCTGCTCGCGTTGACGGGCTCGACCGCGCACGCGCAAGAAGCGGTGGAAAAGCAGACGCACGAGGCGATGGATGCGCACAAGCCGCCGAAGACCACCACGCCGCAGCCGTTGCAGTTCCATTACATGGGCCCGCCGGCGGGCGGGCGCATCGCTTCGGTCGCCGGCATTCCGGGCGATTACGCCACGTATTACCTCGGCGCGGCATCGGGCGGATTGTGGAAGTCCACCGATGGCGGTCACACCTTCGCGCCGATCTTCGACGATCAGGACACCTCCGCGATTGGTGCTATCGCCATCGCGCCCTCCGATTCGAACACCGTATGGGTTGGCACCGGCGAGCGCTGGTTCATCCGTCCCAGCGACATCTGGGGCGACGGTGTTTACAAATCCACGGACGCCGGCAAGACGTGGAAGCAAATGGGCCTGACCCACACCGGCCGCGTCGCGCGCATCGTTGTCAATCCCAAGGACATCGACAATGTTCTGGTCTGCGCCGAAGGACGTGGCAACAGCCCGCAGCATGAACGCGGTGTTTTCCGCAGCACGGACGGAGGCAGGACGTGGCAGCAAACGTTGTTTGTCAACGAGCAAACGGGGTGCAGCGGGTTGAGCATCGATCCGAACGATCCCGAGACGGTTCTGGCAGGCACATGGCAAGTCACCGGGCATACCTGGGCGGAACTGAGCGGCGGCCCCGGCAGCGGCGTGTATCTCTCGCACGACAACGGCCGCACGTGGCAGCATCTCACCAATGGCCTGCCGGCGTCGCCGGTCGGCAAGATCGACGTCGCCATTTCGCCTGCCAATCCACAACGCATGTACGCGTTGATTCAGACGCAGGATCAGGGCTCGGTGTGGCGCAGCGATAACGGCGGCGCAAATTGGAAGGTGGCGAGCCACGATCGCAACCTGATCATGCGCGCGGGTTATTACATCCGCATCGAGGCCAACCCTAAGGACGCCAACGGCGTGCTGGTATTGAACAGCGGCCCACATTATTCCAGCGATGGCGGGCTGACCTTCTCGGGTGAAGGCGGCAAGAGCGCGAAACCGCTGGGCCCCGCCTCCTGCGGCGACTGCCACGATGTCTGGATCGATCCGACCAATCCCGCACACTACGTGATGACCGACGACGGCGGCGCGCAGATCGCCACCGGAGCCGGCACTAAGCTCACGGTGGCCTTGCCGGTCGGGCAGGTCTATCACATCGCCAGCGACAACCAGGTGCCGTACTGGATCTACGGCAACCGTCAGGACGACGGCGCGTGGCGCTTGTCCAGCGACCACTCGCAACCCAGCGGCAATGGCCTGCTGCCGAATGATGCATTCATGCCGCGAGCAGAATCATCCGATGAATCCGATTCCGAAGAAGGCCACGAGAAATTCGAGGTCGACAAGGCGCTGCTCGCGAAATATCCCAAGGCTGCATCGCCGCCCAAGGGCTGGGCGCTCGGTCCCGATGACGAAGTCAAGACGCCGCCGGATCGCAGCGGTTTCGAAGGGCCCAACCCGCCGCCGCCGAGTTATCAGTATTTTCCCAATGCATGCGAATCGGGATTCACGCTGCCAAATCCGGACGATCCGGACATTGTCTGGTCGTCTTGCTACGGCAACAATCTGTTCCGTTTCGACCTGACGCAAGGGACGCCGCATTCGGTGTCACCTTCGCAGATCGCGCTGGGCTCCTCACCGGCCGAAACGAAATACCGCTGCCACTGGACTTCGCCGCTGGCGATTGATCCGTTCGATCCGCGCAACGTCTATCTCGGCTGCCAGATGGTGTTGCGCACCAGCGATGCCGGGCATTCGTGGATCGAGTTCAGCCCCGATCTTTCCACGCGCGATCCGTCGCGCATCATTCCCAGCGGTGGCCTGATGCAGGACAACCTCGGCCAGTACGATGGCGAGGTGGTATGGTCGATGGCGTTCTCGCCGATCCAGAAAGGCCTGCTGTGGGCCGGCACCAACGACGGCAAGCTGTGGTACACGACGGACGCCGAATCGCAATCGCCGCCGCAGTGGATCGACGTCACCGCGAACCTGCACCTGCCGCCTTGGGGCGAGATCAACCAGATCTCGCCTTCGCGATTGCATCCGGGCACCGTGTACATCGCGGTGGATTTTCGTTGGGCGGGCGAGAACGACGACAAACCATATGTGCTGATGACGACGGATTACGGCAAGAGCTGGAAGAATATTTCCGGTGATTTGCCTGCGAGCAATCCGCTCGATTACGTGTTGTCGGTGGCGGAAAATCCCAATCGCGAAGGCATGCTGTTCGCCGGCACCGGCCATGCGTTTTATTACACACTGGATACTGGCAAGCACTGGGCTCCTTTCAACAAGGGTTTGCCGCCCTCGCCGGTGAGCTGGATCAACGTCGAGCCGCGCATGCACGATGTGGATGTCTCTACCTATGGACGCGGCGACTACATCCTGCCCGATATCGTCACGTTGGAGCAGACGGGCAGAACGGAGCCAACGGACGATGGTTCCACGCGTCTTTTCAAACCAGGGCCGGTGTTCCGCCAAGCGCGCGGCGCTTATCCGACCGCGAACGAACCCGCGCGTCCGCAATTCCAGTTTTATCTCGCGAGCACACCGAAAAATCCGGTGCAACTGCAAATTCTGGACGCGCAAGGCAAGGCGATCCGCACCGAAAAGCTGGAAGCGCACAAGGGATTGAACGGCGCGGATTGGGATCTGTTTTACGACGCGCCCATCGACGTCAAATTGCGCACCACGCCGCCGGAGAATCCGTACATCTGGGACGAGCCGCGTTATCAGGGCAAGGATTACCGCACCATCATCCATTGGGGCGTGGATGAGCACACCGGTACGCCCATCGCGGCACCGGGCGATTATCAGGTGCGGCTCACGGTGGACGGCAAATCCCTCACCCAGCCGTTCCAGGTGTTGAAGGACCCGAAGATCAAGGCGAGCGATGCCGTGCTGCGCGATGCGACAGCGATGCAAGTGCAGATCGCCGATGCGCTCAGCGAGACATCGAAGATGGTCAACATCATGGAGGAATGGCGCAAGCAGATCGAGGATCGATTGAAAACGCACGCAGCCGATTCCACCGGCGCCGCGCTCCGGCAACTCGATGCGCAAATACTGGATGTCGAAAACCAGTTGGTCAGTCCGGAAGCCCGGCTCAGCGACGACAAGCAGTTTTCCTCGCCGTTCAAGGTCTACTGGAACCTGCGATGGCTGGGCGGCCAGGTGGCGCAAGGGGCGCAGAATGCGGCCGGCGGCTCCGATTACGAGCCCACGGTCGTGCAGCGTCGGATCTTCGCGGACCTGCAAAATCAGATCGCGCAGGCGCGTGCAGGTTTCGAGAACCTGAAATCGAACGTCCTGCCTGCGTTCAACAGAAGCAATGCCAGTGCGGCGATCAAGCCAGGCGACTGACGCCTGCTTTGGTTGGAGCCAGTTTGCCGCGACTTCACTTATGTAGTAATATGCGAACAAACTCCAATTGGAGAGTGCGGTATGAGCACCGCCGCCCATCGCATCGAAGATGTCCGCGGCCATTATTCGCCGCAAGAGACCGAACTCGCCGGCCCGGCGCTGCGTGCCTTTTTCAGATTGGCTGAGCGCTGGGATCTGCGCGTGGCCGAACAGCGCAAGCTGTTGGGCGATCCGCCCGAGTCCACGTTCTACAAATGGAAGCGCGAGCAGGATGGCGCGCTATCGCGCGATACGCTGGAACGCATCAGTTATCTGCTCGGCATCTTCAAGTCGCTCACTATCCTGTTTCCCGATCCCGCGCGTGCGGACGCCTGGCTGCGCAAGCCGAACAGCACGCCGACGTTCGGCGGCCACAGCGCGCTGCAACGCATGTTGTCTGGCAACGTCTCCGACTTGTTCGTGGTGCGGCAGTATCTGGATGCGCAGCGCGGGTGAGCTGACGCGCTCTTGCTCATCATTCCGGACGCCGCGAAATGGCGATCCGGAATCCAGCTTCTAGTTTCCGTTAGCAAAAAAGCCGGATTCCGGGTTCCATCGCCGATCAATCCGGGGATAGCCTCTGAATGACGGCTGGGGATCCGTAGTCGCGAAGCGCGAGAAGCAGAACGGCGACACTTTCTAGATGCCTCAAAGCACGCCGCCCCTCCACCGCATCCGCTGGCAGCGCGCGTACCGCATCGTGCCTAGCCGCTTTCCGCCGGTGGGTGTGTTCGATGCGATCGCCGGTCGTGAAGACTTGGATGCGTTGTACCGGCTTGAGTCGCTGACAAACCCGCGCCTGCGCGAGGAGTCGGGCGAGCTGTCGAATGTGCCGAAGGAGCGATGCGTCAGCGGGCCGGGTTCGACGCCGCTGATGGCTGCGTTCACGCACTTGAATCCGGAGGGCAGCCGCTTTTCCGATGGCAGTTACGGCGTGCTGTATCTCTCACACGATTTCGCCACCGCGGTGGAGGAAACGGTGTACCACCGCGAACGGTTCCTCGCCGCGACCAATGAACCGCCGATCGATCTGACTATGCGCGCTTACGTCAGCGGCGTGCACGGACTACTGCACGACATCCGCGGCGGCTTCAAACCTGAGCACGACCCGGATAGCTACGCCGCTTCGCGCAAACTTGGGAGCCGGCTGCACAAGGAAGGGTCCAACGGCATCGTCTACGACAGCGTGCGCTGCAAGGGCGGCGAATGCGCCGCGTTGTTCTATCCGGATCTTGCCTCGCTCTGCGTGCAGGGCAAACACCTGATCTACCGCTGGGATGGCGAGAAGATTGCGCAGGTGCTGGAGGTCAGCACAGTGAAACGCAAATCGTAGCGTGCGCAGCGCGGACGCTCAGCAAAATGCGTAGCACCTCATTACCAGCCCCTTCATGTGAAGATTTTTAGCTGCGGTTCTTTCTCAAGTATCGGGTGTTTCAATCCAGCCCTCCCTCGTCCCGCGATGGATCACGCGGTCGCTGGGCTGGATTTCGCCTGCAGGGAATGAATCCAGTTTGGCGAGGCGCTCGTAGATCGGGCGGAAATCCGGTTCGGTGGCTTCCATTAACTGCTCGAAGCTGTCGATCACGAAATAGGTCTGTTGATACGTGTCGATCTTGTAGCGCGTGCGCATGATGCGCTCGAGATCGAAGCCGATGCGGTTGGGTGCGTCGGACTCCAGGCAATAGATTGATTCGCCCTTGGAGCTGACAATGCCCGAGCCGTAGATGCGCAGGCCTTGGGGCGTGTTGATCAACCCGAATTCCACTGTGTACCAGTACAGCCGCGTCAGATTCATCAGCGCATCCGCGCCGATGCCGTGCGCCTTGACGCCCCCCTTGCCGTACGCCTGGATGTAATCGGCGAACACGGGATTCAGCAGCAGCGGCACGTGGCCGAACAGGTCGTGAAACAGATCGGGCTCGGAGATGTAATCGAGCTGCTCGGGCTTGCGGATCCACCATGTCACCGGAAAGCGCCGGTTGGCGAGATGATCGAAAAAGACCTGATCGGGCAGCAGGCCTTCCACGCCGACGATTTCCCAGCCAGTGCCTTTCTTCAGCACCGCATTCAGATCGTCGAATTTCGGGATCGCATCCGCGCTCATGCCGAAGCGTTCCTGGTTTTCCAGAAACTCGCGTGTTGCGCGATTTTTCAGGGTTTCGCGCTGGCGGCGGAACAATTGCGCCCAGACTTCGTGATCGGTGCGCGTGTACTCCGCCCACGGCTGTTCGACGACGCCGGTGGTGTAGACCGGGATGTAGCCCCGGTCGGTCTGCTGATGTTCGACACGGCGCGGTTGGGTGTTCATGTCATCACTCCACCAGGTCATTCGCAAACGACTTCTCAAGCGCCTGCAACGGAAAGTCGCGGGGTTCCGGGCTCCACGCTGCGGGCGGCCCCGAAATGACGGCAATAGTGTAGTCCTGCGCGCTGCAACCGACGGAAAACTGCATGTCCGGGCGCGTGGTTTTCGTTAAAGTGGCGCGATGGAAGTTTCCCTCGATCGAGGCGCGCGGCGCGATCCGCTGCGGCCCTTGCGATATATCTGGCGCGTACCGGCCATCCTGCTGCTGGTGTTCGGCGGCTGTCTGATGGGTGCGGCCGTACTGCCCTTCGGACCGCCGCGCCCCGGGACCTTCGGCGCGAAACTGATTCGCGGCTGGTCGCGGGCGTTCCTCGCGTTGTTCGGCGTGCACGTGCAGCGCGTGGGCGAACCGCTGCCCGATCCGGTGATGTTCGTCGCCAATCACGGGTCGTGGATGGACATCACCGTGCTGCACACGCAGCGCGAAGCCGGTTTCGTGGCGAAGGCGGAAATCGCGCGATGGCCGCTGGTGAGCTGGATGGCACGGCGCGGCGGCACGATCTTCCACCAGCGCGGTAGCACGCATTCGCTGGGTTCGGTGATGGCGCAAATGAGCGAACGTCTGCGCAACGGTTACAGCGTGGCGGCGTTTCCCGAAGGCGGCACTGCGCCGGCGGGAACGCTGAAAGTGTTTCACGCGCGCATTTTTCAAGCCGCGCTGGATGCGAACGCGCCGGTGCAGCCGGTGGCGATCCGCTACCTGCGCGACGGCGCTCCATGGCTGGGTGTCGCGTTCAGAACCGGCGAGAGCTTCATCGGCAATGTGTGGCGTGTGCTGGGCGAGCGGCGCGTGGAGGCGCAGGTGCATTTTCTTGACAGTGTGGCGATCACGGATGAAGGCCGCCGCCGCATGGCCGACACCGCACGCGCGCGCATCGCGCAAGCACTCGGTTATTCCCCATGAGCGTGCGGGAATTGGATTATCAGCCGCCTTGGCTGCTGCGCAATCCGCATGTGCAGTCGACGCTCGCTTCCAGCGGTGTGCGGCGCGTGCTGCTGCGTTCGCGCGCGCGGCAACTGGAAAATGAAGCCGAAGAACTGATCCTCGACGCTGGCGGTGGCGTGCGCTTGCAAGGTTTCTACACGCGGCAAACCGCGTTGCCGAAACCGCGCGGCATGGCCGTGCTGTTCCACGGCTGGGAAGGCAGCGTGCGTTCGACCTATCTGCTGCAAACCGGCGGACGATTGCTGCGCGAAGGCTGGGACGTGTTCCGTTTGAATTTTCGCGATCACGGCGACACGCATCACTTCAACGAGGGCATTTTTCATTCCTGCCTTCTGGACGAGGCGATCGGCGCGGTGCGCGCATTCGTGCGCGATCATCCGCTGACGCCGCGCGTGGTGGTCGGCTTTTCACTGGGTGGCAACTTCGCGCTGCGTGTGGCACTGCAGGGGCCCCAATTGGGCCTGCGGCTGGATGGCGCGATCGCCATCTGTCCTGTGATCGATCCGCATCGGGGGCTGTTTTCGATCGAACACGCGCCGTGGATCTACCACTGGTATTTCATGTACAAGTGGCGGCGAAGCTTGCGGCGCAAGCAGCGCGCGTTTCCGCAAATGGAACTATTTGAACCGCACGAACTGCGCGCGGACATGCGTGGCTTGACCACCACGCTTGTGCAACGGCACACCGACTTCGGCACGCTGGAAAACTATCTGGACGGCTATTCTGTGGCGGGCGATCAACTGGCGAAGCTCGAAGTCCGCACTTGGATCCTCACCTCGCGTGATGATCCGGTAATCCCGGTGGACGATTTCGAGCGGCTGCAATTGCCGAACAATGTCGAAGTGGACATCACGGAGCGCGGCGGACATTGCGGCTTCATCAGCGATCTCAAGTTGTCGAGCTTCGTCGAGGATTACATCGCGCAGAAACTGACGGAGCTGACGGCCGGGGATTGATGCCGCTGCTAGACTTGCGCGCTGCATCCAACCGTCCCATCCATGCTCGACGACATCATCGAACTGCACCGTGCAGGCCGCCTCCCGGAAGCCGAAGCGGGCTACCGCGAATTGCTTGCCGCCGATCCGGACGACCCGGAGGTGCTGCACCTGCTCGGCATCCTGCGCGCGCAGCGCGGCGACAGTATGGAGGGTTTGGCGCTGGTGCAGCGCGCAATTGCACGCGACGGCGAACGCGCGGTGTTCCAGCACACGTTGGGCGAGATGCGCTTGAACGCGGGCGACTTAGATGCCGCGGAAGCCGCCTATCTGCGCGCCAAAGAACTCAACCCCAATCTCACCAGCGCACACACGGGCTTGGGACAGATCGCGTTCCTGCGCGGCAAACTGGACGAAGCCGAATCGCATTTCCGCATCGCGTTGCGTGCGGACGAAAACGATGCGCAATCGCTGGCTGGTTTGGGCAACATCGCTTTCGCGCGCGGCGAAAACGAGAAGGCGTCGCGGCACCTCACCGAAGCGGCCACGCTCGCGCCCAACGATGCGTTGATCCAAGGCAGCCTCGCCAACGTGATGCTGGCCCTGAACACGCCGGATTTCGCCATCCGGGCGGCGAGCAACGCGCTGGCGCTGAAACCCGATTACGCGATGGCGCGGCAGGTGCTCGGCAACGCATTACTGCAGAAAGGCGACTTGCAGGGGGCGCGCGCCGAGTTTGAGGCATTGATCGCACAGGGCGAACAACTGGCGATAGCACATCTGGGCCTGGGCGACATTGCGCGTTTGCAGGAACACCACGACGAAGCGATTGCGCATTACAAACAGGCGCTGCAACAGCAGCCGAATCTGCATCCCGCCGCGATTCGCCGCGCCGATTCGCTCGCGCGCAGCAGGCGTGTAGAGCAGGCGATCACCGAACTGCGCGAGTATGCGGCGGCGCATCCGGATGCCGCATACGTGAAAGTGACCTTGGCATCGCTGCTGGATCAGCGCGATCGCCATGCTGAAGCGCTTCCGGTCTGGCGCGAAGCCGCGGCGATGCTGCCGAAAAACGGCAACGTACAAGCCAACTACGCGTTGGCGCTCGATCGCGCCGGTGAATATCAGGCTGCCTTGCGGCAGGCACAGCGCGTGCCCGACGATCCACCGCGCCCGGCCCTGGTATTGATGCACGCGCGCGCGGCATTGCGCGATGGCGATGCGAGAGGCGTACTGCATAGACTGGAGTCGCTGGACGAAGCGCAATGGGGAGAATCGGTGCAGACGCTGCGCCGGCGCTGGAAACTTGCCGGCCTGGCGCATGACGCATTACATCAATGGAGCGAGGCCGCGCGCGCCTTCGAACGCGCGCTGCGCGAAGACGCGCCACCGTTGCCCGATCTGCCGTCGCTCGACGAGACTTTGATCGCACACTTGCGCGCACAAGCGAGCGATGCGCCCTTGCGCGACTCGCGAGTCGAGCCGCCAGTAATGCTGGCGGGATTGCCGGGCTCGGCGGTCAAGCGATTGGCGGCCTTGCTCGAGGATCAGCCCCGGCTGGCGCTACGCCGTGATCGATTCACCTCGTCACCGGATTTCATCTCTGCGCCGTTCGACGAGCGCCTGCTGCAACCGCAGGAGCCCGATCTGCGCCTGTTGCAGCGTCGCTATGCGCGCGCGCTGCAGCAGGCGCATCTGCGCGAAGGCACGCGCGTGATCGACTGGCTTCCGTACCTGGACGCGCGCGTGCTGCCCGCGCTGAAGCGCGCGCTGCCGGGCGTGCGTGTTGTGCTGGTGCGCAGCGACGCGCGCGACGCACTGCTGAACTGGCTCGCCTTCGCCGGCAATCGTAGATTGGTGATGCGCGATCCCGTGGCGGCGGCGTACTGGCTGAAACGCGCGCTGGCGCACCAGAAACTGGCGGAAGAACTGCTGCCTGCGTGCGTGGTCGATGATGCTGCCGCGCTCTCACAGCATCCCGAAGCTGCGCAATCGAAAGCCTTGGCGGAATTCCTCGGGCTCGATGCGCTGGTGCCCGGCACGCTGTCGCGCGCCGCGGACAGGAATCGTGCGGGCTTGCCGGTGTCGTTCGCGCGGGGGCACGCGGCGCATTACCGCGAGGCGCTGGCCGAGGCGTTCGCCGCCCTGCAGTGAGGCGAATTTCGCCCCGTCTTCACCGCGCGGGTGTAGGCTCTCGTCCTCTCGCTCGACGTGAGCTGCCGCCATGAACGTCCGCGCCTTGCTACATCTCGCCTTGTTGTTCTCCATTGCACTGCCGCTGGCCGTGGGCGCGGCGACGCCGCTGGATCGCCTGCGGGTGCCGCAAGGTTTTCATGTGGCGATTTACAGCGATCAGGTACCGGACGCACGCAAGATGGCGCTGGGCGACAAGGGCACACTGTTCGTCGGCTCGTCGGACGCCGGCAAGGTGTATGCGCTGACCGACTCCGGCCGCAAGGTGCGCGTGATCGCGTCGGGTTTGCATGAGCCCAGCGGTGTGGCATTCCACGACGGTGCGTTGTATGTCTCCGCGGTGGAACGAATACTGAAATTTCCGGACATCGAAAACCATCTCGACAACCCGCCGCCGCCGCAGGCCATCACCGACAAGTTGCCGGATCGCGCGCACGCCAACGGCCGCTTTATCGCCTTCGGGCCGGACGGCAAGTTGTACGTTTCGATCGGCGCGCCCTGCAACGTTTGCGACAAACCCGGTTTCGGCAAGATCATCCGCATGAATCCGGACGGCAGCGACATGCAGGATGTCGCGCTCGGCGTGCGCAACAGCGCCGGCTTCGACTGGCAACCGGACAGGCACAAACTTTGGTTCACCGACAACGGCCGCGACAATCTGGGCGACGACATTCCGTCGGATGAATTGAACCGCGTCGACCGCGCCGGCGAGAACTTTGGCTTTCCGTATTGCCACGAAGGCGACATCCTGGATCCGGAATTCGGGAAAGGCCATTCCTGCAAGGATTACGCGCCGCCTGTATTCAAGCCAGGAGCGCATGTCGCCACGCTGGGCATGCGCTTCTACACCGGCAAAATGTTCCCGAAGGAATATCAGGGTGACATCTTCATCGCCGAGCACGGTTCGTGGAATCGCTCCAACAAGGTGGGCTATCGCGTGGTGGCGGTGCGCGTCGACGGCGACGAGGCCACCGGTCAGCAGCCGTTCCTGACCGGATTTCTCGATGGCCAGAAAACATTGGGCCGCCCAGTGGACGTGCAGCCGCTGGCGGACGGCAGCCTGCTGGTGTCGGACGATTTCAACGGCGCGATCTATCGCGTGACCTACGGAAAATGAACATGCAATTGCGCAGCGACAGTTTCGAAAACGGCGCACCGATCCCGCCGCAATTCGCGTTCGGCAAACGGGGCGAGGATTCGCCATGCGTGCTCTCGACCAACCGCAATCCGCATCTGGCGTGGAGCGGTGCGCCGCGAGACACACGCTCGTTCGCGCTGGCCTGCATCGATGTCGACGTGCCAAGCCGCGGCGACGATGTGAACAAGGAGGGCCGCACCGTCGGCGCCGACCTGCCGCGGGTGGAGTTTGCGCACTGGTTGATGATCGACATTCCCGCCGATTGCAACGAGATTGCTGAAGGCGCATGCAGTGACGGCATCACGGCGCATGGCAAGCGCGATCCGCATGGGCCTCGAGGCTCGCGCCAGGGACGCAACGATTACACCGGCTGGTTTGCGTCCAATCCGGAAATGTCGGGCACCTATCTGGGTTACGACGGCCCTTGCCCGCCTTGGAACGATGCGCGGGTGCACCACTACCACTTCCGGTTGTATGCGCTGGACGTGGCGAAGCTGGATCTGCCCGATGATTTCGACTGGCAGCAGATGCAGCAGGCGTTACGCGGCCACGTTCTGGCGGAGGCGCGCTGGGTCGGCACCTATACATTGAACCCCGAGGCGCGTTAACGCCGCGGCAACCTGCCGTTCACGCGGGTCGGAGATACTGTACTTTCGCCGTGCGCGGAGGTTCCCGTAGTCAGCCAAGGAATGCAATGAATGCCGACATCATCAAGGACCGTTGGAAGCAACTGGGCGCACACCTGAGAACGCAGTGGGCCGACCTAACCGATGACGACGTGGGCGCGCTGCAAGGCCAGCGCGATTATCTGATCGGCCGGTTGCAGGAGCGTTACGGTTGGGCGCGCGAGCGTGCAGAAGGCGAAGTGGAGCGTTTCGCGAGCGAACTTTCATCCGCAACAGACAAGGAGTAGAGGTCATGGCCAATCAACACGAGAACACCGACAGCGTGATCGGCAATGCACGCGACGTCGCGCAGACCACATCGCGCATAGAAGCCGGCGCCGAGCGTTTCAAGCAGGGCACGCATGAAACCGTGCAGAGCGCCAAGGAAAAGTTCAACGCCGCGGCCGACCGCGTCGATCAGGGCGTGCAGAACGCGACCGACGCCAGCGCGCGCGCCGCGTTGCGCGCCGCAGAGAAGGCGGCGGAATTGCGCGAGCGCGGCCGCGAAAAACTGGAAGACGTGCGCGAACGCAGCCGCGAGCTGGCCGAGGATGCGCGCGAGCGCGCCGAAGACGCTTTCGATGCGATGCGCGATTTCGTGCGCGAGCGGCCGGTGCAATCGCTGGCGATTGCGCTTGGCACCGGCTGGCTGCTCGGCCGTCTGCTCGGCCGGCGCTGATCGGTCCGCAGATGAACGGTCCGACCGCCGACGCGCCGGAGCGAATCGCGCCGCATGCCGAAGCGCGCGCACGCGAAGCGGACGACGCCTCGGAGCGCGCGCGACTCGGCAGCGCGCCGCTGCTGCAGCAGTTCGAAACGCTGTACGCGGCCGCTGCCGCGCTCGCCATCGCGCTCAAGCGTTTCTTCGGCGCGTCGGGCCGGTTGTTGCTGGCGGAAAGCCAAGTGGTGCGCCACGGCGTGCCACTGCTGGTGATCGGCTTCATCGCGATGATCGCGATGTCGGTGTCACTTTGGGCGTGCACGGTCGCATTGATCTTCTGGGCGCTGCAGCATGGCACGCATTCGTCGGGCATCGCGCTCGGGATCATCATCGCGGGACATCTGCTGCTGATCGCCGGCTTGTGGGTTTCGATCAAGCGCGGCGTGCAGCAGGCTTCATTTCCGCTGGCGCGCGCGGAAATGCGCGCGCTGGGTCGTGAGCTCGTGCAGGATTTCGACGAGTTTGCGCATCACGCGCCGTCGCGCAAGGATGCCCAACCATGAAATACCTGCAAGCCCTGAAAGCGCGTGAAGCGGCGTTAGCGGAATGCCTGTTCGCGCGCGGACAATTGCGCTCGGCGGCGGCCGACGCGGCCGAAGCGTATCGTGCGTATCCGATGCCGGTGCTGGGCGTGGCGGCAGGCCTGGGATTTCTGGTCGGTCGTCTGCGTGTGGGCGCCGGCGTAGTGTTGAGCGGCGCGCGGCTGGCCGGCGGTCCCGTGCTGCAATGGTTGCGCGGTTATCTGGGCGGATTCTGAAGCGGAAGTCGCGCGGGGGGATACATGTCGACATCGGCATCGCCGCCTCCGGTCGAAATGATCATCGCCGCGGGGACGCAGCCGTCGGCTCCTCCCCCGAAGATCATCCTGGGTGCGGTGCGACGCAAGCGGAGACCGGGCGCGCTGGCGCGGCGGCGAGCAAGGCGCTTGCGCGCGTTGCGCGTGCCGCTGCTGGTGCTGATGTTTCTCGCCATCGCCGCCTTGCTGGTGTTGGCACGTACACTGATCATCCCGCTGGTGCTGGCGGCTTTCGTCGGTATGGGATTGAATCCGGTGGTGCGGCTATTGAACCGCATCTACATCCCCCGCGCGCTCGGTGCGCTGCTGGTACTGGCGGCATTGATTGCGCTGTTGAGCGAGGCCGCGGTGCTGATCACCGGCCCGGCGGCGGATTGGGTCCAACAGGCGCCGCAAGCCTTGCATCAGCTCGCGCCCAAGATCCGGCACTTGATGCAGCCGCTGAACGCGGCCACGCACGCCGCATCGCAATCATTGGTGGGTTTCGGCGTCGGCGCGCCCGTGCCGTCCGGAACGAGTTCGCCCTCGAGTTTCGGCATCAGCGATCTGTTGTTGTTGGCGCCGCGCATTCTGGCCGAAGCGCTGACCGTGCTGCTGTTGGTGTTCTTCTTTCTGACCTATGGCGATCATTTGCGGCGCAGGCTGGTCGCGGCGTCGCCGCGCTTCGCCTACCGCCGCATCGCATTGAATCTGGTGCGCGGCATCCAGCAAGAGATTTCGCATTACCTGTTGACGGTCACGATCATCAACTCCTGCCTCGGTGCGCTGACCGCGCTGATCCTGTGGTATTGGGGAATGCCGGATCCGGTGTTGTGGGGCTGCGTGATCGCGCTGCTGAACTTCATGCCCTACATCGGCGCGATCTCTTCCACCAGCTTGCTGTGCGTCGTCGGCCTGCTGCAATTCAACGTGTTGACGCACGCACTCGCTCCGGCCGCATGCTTCGCGGTGCTGGCGGCGCTGGAGGGCAACGTGATCACGCCGATGATCATGGGCCGGCGCCTGCGTCTATCGCCGGTAGCGATCCTGCTGTGGCTGCTGATCTGGGGTTGGATGTGGGGCATTCCCGGCGCGCTGCTGGCGGTGCCGATGCTGACCTGCGTCAAGCTGATCGCCGAACGCGTGCCGGGATGGGAGTGGTTCGCACACATGGTCGAGCGATGAAAATTCGCCGCGCGTTCCGGTAAGCCAACCGTCCATGGCGAGTTTTCCGATCGGCGTCCATGCCTCACCCTCAGTCATTGCACGCCATCCCTTTGTGGCATAGCGTAAGCGCAATGACTTCGACCGATCCGCAACTGCTCGAAGCCGCGCGCGCGCATGCACGCGCCGGCCGCATCGCGCAAGCCGAGACGAGCTATCGCGATACGTTGAAATCCGCGCCGGATACGCCGGAAGCCCTGAACTTCGTCGGCGTCTGCGCGCTGGCGCGCGGCGAGCTGGCCGACGCGCAACGCATGCTAGAGCGCGCGGCGGAACTAGAACCGCAACAGCCGGAGATCTGGAAGAGCCTCGGGCTGGTCCAGCTTGCGGCGAAGCGTGGCGCTGATGCGCTGGCCGCGTTCGATCACGCGTTGACACTCGACCCCAATCATTTCGTCGCCCGTCTGCACCGCGGCGCGGCGCTGGAGCGTTTGGGCCGCACTCACGATGCGGTGACAAGTTACTACGGCGCGATCGTCGCCGCGCAGAATCGCGGCCAATGGCGGAGCGAGGCGAGCACGCCGCCGGGCCTGCGCACGGCGGTACTGCACGCGATACGGTATGTCAACGAGAATCGCCGCCGGCTGTTCCTCGATCTGCTTTCGCCACTGCGGCAGCGATATGGCGCGGATGCTCTGCGGCGCGTCGAGCAAGGCCTGCTGATTTACCTCGGCGATCTTCCCGCCAACTATCCCGACCCACGCCAGTTCTGCAAATTCTTCTACGTGCCGGGCCTGCGCACGCAGCCGTATTTCGAATGCGAGCTGTTCCCCTGGCACGCGGATCTGGAAAAGCACACGGATGTCATCCGAGAAGAATTGCTCGGCGTGCTGGCCGACAACTGCGGCATCGAACCGTTTCTGGGCACCGACGACGCGAAGCTGCTCGAGGAACAAAAACTGCTGCGTGGCGAACGCGGGGACGCGCGTTGGGACGCGTTCTTCTTCCATCGTCATGGCGAGGTGTTCGAGCAGAACGCGCGCCGCTGTCCGCGCACCACGCAGGTGTTGAACTCGCTGCCGCTGGTGTATATCCGCGAACACGCGCCGGAGGTGCTGTTCTCGCTGCTGACGCCGGGTTCGCACATCCTGCCGCACCACGGCGTCACCAACACGCGCCTGGTCACGCACCTGCCGCTGATCGTGCCGGAGAACTGCGCGATCCGTGTCGGCGGCGTCGAGCACGTGTGGCAGGAAGGTTGCTGCGTCACGTTCGACGACACCTTCGAACACGAGGCCTGGAACCGCAGCGACAAATTGCGCGCGGTGATGATCCTGGATTCGTGGCATCCCGACTTGACCGAAGCCGAACGCGAAGCGATCGCATTGCTGGTCGGCGGCATCAGTGATTTCAACCGCGCCGCGAACGTCGCCGCGCCGCCGAAGGATTGATCGCGAATCCTTTTCCTCGTCATTCCGGGACTGCGTGCAGCGCAGAACCACGGAGTTCTTGGCCATTGAAGGCGTCCGTGCGCCCGCTAGATTTTGAAGAGCAGATTCCGCATCGCCGCTACGCAGCGGCCGGAATGACGACGTTCAAGGTTGAGCTCAAGCCCTCGCCGGCAGCCAAACGAGCAATGCAATCCCCAGCGCGATGCGATAAATCGCGAACGGCGTGTAGCGATGCGAGCGGATGTAATGCAATAGCCATTTCACGGCCGCGAATGCCACGACCAATGACACGGCGAAACCAATGGCCAGTGCGCGCCAGTCTTCGTGCGCCGCGCCACCGCCATGCAGTCCCTTCAGCAGCAGGTAGCCGGTCGCGGCATACATCGTCGGAATGCTGACCAGGAACGAGAACTCGGTGGCCGCGGCGCGATTGGAGGTGCCGAAGATCATCGCCGCAAAAATGGTCGCGCCCGAACGCGAGGTGCCAGGGAAAATGCCGGCGACGATCTGCGCGACGCCGACGAGAATGGCGACTGTCCAAGTGACTTTGGTGCGATCCGGCTGGCGCGCCGCGTACCATTCCGCGCCCAGCATCCACAGGCCCCCGACGATCAACGCGATCGCGATCGGCGTCACCTTCTCCGGCAATTTGAAACCGTGTTTCTCCGCGATGTAGCCCAGCACACAGGTGATCAGAAATGCCACGATCAACTTCGACAGGTAATCGCGCGTGCCAGGATCGCGCCACTGCGTCAGCAATTGCCAGATACGCTGCCAGTACACCAGCGTGATCGCCAGGATGGCGCCGGCCTGAATGCCGACGTTGAACAGATCCGAGCGTTCGCCCAGCCAATGCTCGGCGATCAGCAGATGCCCGGTCGAGGAAATGGGCAGGAATTCGGTGATGCCCTCGATGATGCCGAGGACGATGACATTCAGCAGATCGTGCATGGCTTGGACTCACTGGGCAGCGCGGCATTGTAAGCGGGCACGCGAGGCTCTCAGGGCGAGAAGATCAGCACGATGTACGACAGGAACAGCAGCAGGTGTACCAACCCCTGCATCGCGTAGGTGCGGCCACTTGAAAAGGTCAGCATCGACACAGCGAAGGTCAGCACCAGCAGCATCGTGTCCGCCGCGCCCAAGCCCAGCACGGCGGTGCGGCCGCTGACGATGTCGATCAGCAGGATCGCCGGCACCGTCAGTGCGATGGTCGAGAGCGCGGTACCCAGCCCGATGTTCATCGCGCGCTGCATCTGGTTGAGACGTGCGGCGCGGATCGCGGCGATGCCTTCGGGCGCCAGCACCAGCACCGCCACGGCAAGACCTGCCATGGTCGAAGGCAAACCCAACCGCGATACACCCGTTTCCAGCGGCAGCGCGAACAATTTCGCCAGCAGCACCACCATCACCAGATAGACGATCAGTAGCGCTGCATGCCTGGGCCAGTCATGCGGCGAGGGCGGATGGTGCGCATGTTCATCCGGTTCGCCCTCCGCGACGAAGAAACTGGTATGCGTGCGCGTCTGGATCACCATGAATGCGGCGTACAGCAGCAGCGACATCACGATCACAAAGACCTTCTGCACCGGTGAAAACGTGCCGCCGCCGGTGGTAACGGTGACGTTGGGCCAGATCAGCGCCAGCGTTGCCAGCGGGATCAGCAGACTCAGAAAGGCATTGGCGCCACGCAGGCTGTAACGTTGTTCGTGATGGCGCAGGCCGCCGGCGAGCAGCGCCACACCGATGATGCCGTTCAATACGATCATCACCACCGAGAACATCGTGTCGCGGCCGAAAGTGGGATTGTCGGTGTTGTGCAGCATCACCGTCACCACCGTCGCGATCTCCAGCGAGATGGCCGACAGCGTCAGCATCAGCGTGCCGTAGGGTTCGCCGAAACGCACCGCTAGATGTTCGGCGTGTCGCGTGGCCGCGACCGCCGCCAGCAGTGCGCCGATGAAAAATGCGACGAAGGCGATTCCGGTCGCCCAATCCGGAACTGTTTCAACCGACAGCGCCGGTTTGCAAAGCCATCCGACGATCAGGATCAGCGCGCAGAGCGGCAGCGGCCATTCGGCGCCGAAGAACTTCCGTTCACTTGCGATCGACGTCGACGGTTCCATGCGTGCTTATCGCTTTTAGGGGCGTAGTATGACAGTCGCTTTCGGACATCGGCGTCATTCGAAGGGTCCGTAACGAAGGTCAGCGGGAACGGAGTTGCAGGCGATGGAACGTTACCGGAATTTGAGCGGCGATTCGGGCGTCACGGCATTCGAGATTCTGCCCGACGGCCTCGAAGTCGAGTTCGTCAACGGTTCGGTTTATCTCTATACGGTTGATGTTGCCGGGTCGCGCCACATTGCCGCGATGAAGAAGCGCGCACTCGCCGGTCGAGGCTTGAGCACTTGGATCAGCCAGGAGAATCCATCCTATACGAAACGGATCCGCTGATCGCGGATAGTCCTTATTGGTGCGTAATCTGCACCATATCAGTGCGAAACAGGGGACGAGTTATGGGCAAGCCCTTGATCTTGTTTGGGCGGAGTGCTGGCACTGCCCTTGCCTTGGCTTTGTATTCCCCACCGCGAGGCCGCCATGTCTACCGCCGACAAAGTCCTGAAAACCATCAAAGACGAGAACGTCGCCTTTATCGACCTGCGTTTCGCCGACATGCGCGGCGTGCAGCATCATGTTTCGTTCCCCGCTCACGCCATCGACGAAGGCACCTTCGAAGACGGCAAGATGTTCGACGGCTCATCCATCTCGGGCTGGAAAGGCATCAATGAATCGGACATGGTGCTGATGCCCGATCCGGCTACCGCCGTGATCGATCCATTCGCCGCGCACAAACAGTTGAACATCATTTGCGACGTGCTCGAGCCTTCGACCATGCAGGCTTACGCGCGCGACCCGCGCTCGATCGCGCGCCGTGCTGAGGCGTATCTCAAATCGACCGGCGTGGCTGACACCGCGTACTTCGGCCCGGAGCCGGAGTTCTTCATCTTCGACGGCGTGCGCTACCGCAACGACATGGGCCACGTGTTCTACGAGATCGAATCGGAAGAAGCGGCGTGGTCCTCGCATCGCCGTTACGAGGAAGGCAATCACGGCCATCGCCCGGGCATCAAGGGCGGCTATTTCCCGGTGGCGCCGGTCGATTCGCTGGCCGACCTGCGCGCGGAAATGTGCCAGGTCCTGGAATCGCTCGGCATCCTCACCGAAGTGCACCACCACGAAGTCGCCACCGCCGGGCAGTGCGAGATCGGCACGCGCTTCAACACGCTGTTGCACAAGGCCGACGAACTGCTGACGATGAAGTACGTCGTCAAGAACGTCGCGCACGCGGCGGGCAAGACCGTCACTTTCATGCCGAAGCCTGTCGTGGGCGACAACGGTTCCGGCATGCACGTGCATCAGTCGCTGAGCAAGGACGGCAAGAACCTGTTCGCCGGCGAGTTGTACGGCGGGTTGAGCCAAACCGCGCTGTGGTACATCGGCGGCGTGTTCAAGCACGCGCGCGCCATCAACGCGTTCGCCAATTCCACCACCAATTCCTACAAGCGTCTGGTGCCGGGCTTCGAGGCGCCGGTGATGCTGGCCTATTCCGCGCGCAACCGCTCGGCGAGCTGCCGCATCCCGCACGTGGCCAATCCCAAAGGCCGCCGCATCGAGGTGCGTTTCCCCGATCCGATGAATTCGGGGTATCTCACCTTCACCGCGCTGATGATGGCGGGCTTGGATGGCATCTTGAACAAGATCGATCCCGGCGCGCCGATGGACAAGGATCTCTACGACCTGCCGCCGGAAGAGGAGCGCAACATCCCGACCGTGTGCTCGTCGCTGAATCAGGCGCTGGAGAGTCTCGACCGCGACCGAGCCTTCCTCACTGCGGGCGGCGTGATGAACGACGACTTCATCGACGGCTACATCGCGCTGAAGATGCAGGAAGTCACCAAGTACCGCGCGAGCACGCACCCGCTGGAGTATCAGATGTATTACTCGATCTGATATGTGCTCGGGCCCTCCCCTTCAAAGGGGAGGGCTGGGCTGAGGAGGGATTGAAGCATCTCCCGGTGGGGGAACTCGAATGATCCGCCTTGCGTCGACCGCGGACGCATCCGCCGTCTGTGCCATCTACAACCGCTACGTCACCGACAGCATCGTCACCTTCGAGGAAGAGCCCGTGACGGTGCCCGAAATGCGTCAACGCATTTCAGCCGTGATCGAAAAACTGCCGTGGCTGGTGCTGGAACGTGACGGTGGGGTTGCAGGCTACGCCTATGCCGGGCCCTGGAAAACGCGCATCGGCTACCGCTTGACCGTAGAAAGCTCGATCTATCTCGCGCCGGAGCAGGTCCGGCGCGGCTTCGGTTCGGTGTTGTATCGAGTACTGCTCGAGCGATTGCGTGCGCTCAACGTGCACTGCGTGATCGGCGGCGTCGCGTTGCCCAACCCCGCCTCCGTCGCACTGCACGAAAAACTCGGCTTCACCCAGGTCGCGCATTTCCGCGAGAACGGCACCAAGTTTGGCCGCTGGATCGATGTGGCCTATTGGCAGCAATTGTTGGTCTGATCCGCTCCCCTCTTACTACTGACTCGTGCCATGAAGCAGCGGCGTGCTTCGGCGTCGTGAGCGGTCAGTGTGCGCCCACGCACAAGAACGCGCTCGCAGCACCAGAGGTCCATTGCCAACACAAATAAGAATAATTATCATTTGCAACCAACTCCGGTGCGGCAGAACCGTCACGAGCCAGGCAGCCGCGGCCGGCCAATAACGAACCAATTCGGGGAAGGTGCATGCAGCAGTCTTGCGTCACGATCAAACCTTTGTGCGCGGCGTTGTGTCTGGCGTTGGCGTTGCCGATTGCGTCGCGGAGTGCTCTTGCCGGACCGATATCTGGTTCTGCGCCGACGGACAACGCGATCTCAGGCGCCGCGTTGGCGGATAACGCGGTTTTAAACGCCGCCGCATCGGGCCCCTCTGCATTGAATGCCGCATCCGATGCAACCAGCGTATTGTCATCTGACAGCGGTGCACTGCTGGCTGCCGCGCCGCAGACGCTGGCGCCGGTGCAAGTGACCGGCCAGTCCTTGCAGGACGACTACGCGCCCGGCCCTTCCAGCGTCGGGGCGAAAGTGCCCACGGCCTCGCGCGACATTCCGCAAACGGTGGTGCAGGTGGATCGCGCGCTGCTGGATGCACAGGGTGCGACATCGCTGTCGGATGCGTTGCGTAACGTGCCGGGCATCACGTTGGGCGCGGCCGAGGGCGGTCAGATCGGCAACAACATCAATCTGCGCGGATTTTCCGCGCGCACCGACATCTATCTCGACGGCTTCCGCGATCGCGGCCAGTACTACCGTGACACCTTCGATCTGGAATCGGTGGACGTGCTGGAGGGCCCGTCCTCGATGCTGTTCGGGCGCGGCTCGACCGGCGGCGTCATCAATCAGGTCAGCAAGCAGCCGGAATTGCGCGAGTTCGGTTCGGTCAACACCACGGTCGGCACGGATGATCGCTACCGCGCCAGCGCGGATTTCAACGAACCACTCTCCGACACGTCCGCGTTCCGTCTCAACGCCTTCGGCCAGGACATCCACAGCACGCGCGATGTGATGTCAAACAAGGATGCGGGCGTTGCGCCGTCCTTGAAATTCGGCATCGGCACCGATACCACGTTCACCTTGTCGGCGCTGCTACAACACAACGACGATATGCCCGATTACGGGCTGCCGCCGGTGAACGGCCATCCGGCGCAAGTGAACCACGACAATTTCTATGGCCTGACAGACGATCGCACGATCCAAAACGTCGGCATATTCGGCGCGCGCCTCGAACATCGCTTCAATTCGAACGTCACCTTACGCGAGCAATTGCAGTACGGCCATTACAAGACCGATGCGCGCGAAACCGCGCCGAACGATCTGCTGACGCCTGAGGGGATAATGTTGAATCGCAATCTCGGCAATCCGACCCTGCTGCCGTTGCAGGATCTCTCGGTGCAGCTCGCCAGCCACGATCGCGTGATCCACGATTCATCGCTGTTCAATCAGGCCGACCTGATCGCGAAGTTCGACACCGGTTCGGTGGGGCATACGTTGATCGCCGGCAGCGAAATCGGCCGCGACACCTACAACAACCAGAGCTACACGCGCAGCGGGTTGCCCATCATTTCGTTGCTCGATCCGCAATACCAGCCGCAACCGCCGAACGTGGTCAGCACGCCCGGCAATCTAACGCGTGCCGACGCCGACACCTACGCGCTGTACGTCAACGACACCGCGGCGATCGGCGAACACTGGAAACTCGTCGCGGGCGTGCGGCGGGATCGTTTCGATGCCACGTTGGACAACACGATCAGCGTGCCGGCCAGCGCGCATCAGATAATCGATTTCACCAGTGTGCGCGGCGGCGCGATCTGGCAACCGGACGAAGCGCAGTCGTATTACGTGTCCTACGGCACTTCGTTCGATCCTTCGCTGGAGGCGCTGACCGTGACCAATGGCACGCAGGCGCTGCCGCCAGAAAAAAACAAATCATACGAAATCGGTGGCAAGTGGGATCTGAAACAGGACTTGCTATCGTTGAATGCTGCGGTGTTCCAGGTCACAAAGGTCAACGCGCGCACGCAGATCGCGCCGGGCGAATACGAATTGGACGGCAACATCCGCGTACGCGGCGAGGTGATCGGCATCGTCGGCCACCTCACGCAGCAGTGGCAGGTGTTCGGCGGCTACACGCATTACGAGGCGAAGATCGTCAAGGCACTGGATGGCACGCAGGGCAATGTGCCGGCCAACACGCCGGAGAACGCGGCTGTGTTATGGACGGCGTGGAAGCCGCATGCGGATTGGGAATTCGGTGGCGGCGCGACCTATATCTCCTCGCGATACGCCAGCAATACGGATGTGGTTTCGGTCGGCGGTTACACGCGCTGGGACGCGACCGTCGCCTGGCATCAGCCGCGCTACGATCTGCGTTTGAATCTATGGAATCTCACGGACAAGCAGTATTTCGATGCGCTGATTCCCTCCGACGGCGGCCGCGCGGTGCCGGGCATCGGCCGCACGGCGATGGTGACCGCAACATGGCGCTTCAAGTGATTCACGCATGCTGATCCGCATTCCCGCGCTGTTGTCCGCTGAGCAGGCCGCGAAGATCGCCGCGCAGTTGCAAAGCGCGGGCGATGCGTGGGTCGATGGCCGCGTCACCGCCGGTTTTCAGGGCGAACCGCTCAAGCGCAACCGGCAGATAGATGAGCGCTCGACGCTCGCGCGCGAACTGGGCGATGTCGTTCTGGCCGCGTTGGAGCGCCACCCGCGTTTCATCAGTGCCGCGCTGCCGAAGCGCGTGTATCCGCCGATGTTCAACCGCTACGAAGCCGGCATGCAGTTCGGCGCTCACGTGGACGGTGCGATCCGGCTGATTCCCGGCAGCGGAATCAAATTGCGCACCGACGTTTCGGCGACCTTGTTTCTCTCGCCGGAAAATAGCTATGAAGGCGGCGAATTGCTGATCGAGGACACCTACGGCACACATTCGGTGAAACTCGATGCCGGCGATCTGGTGCTGTATCCGGCCACGAGTCTGCATCGCGTCTCACCTGTCACGCGCGGCGTGCGACTCGCCAGTTTCTTCTGGGTGCAGAGCATGATCGCCGACGATGCGCAGCGCGCGCTGCTGTTCGATCTCGACTCCGCCATCCAGCGTCTCAACGCGAGCAACGCCGATGAAACCGCGCGCACCACATTGATCGGCACGTATCACAACCTGTTGCGGATGTGGGCCGAGGTTTGACTCACCGCTTGCGTGCGAGTGCGGCAACGCATTGAATACGCATGATGCGCCGTTATTCGCTTGTCTGTCTTGGGGTGTTGCTGATTGCCGGCTGTGTGTCCGCGCCGCCGCGCAATCCGCTGGCGGTGTGGGTGCCGTCGAAGAATTACAACGCGCGCCAGCCCAGCATGATCGTCTTGCACTACACGCAGGAAGGCAGCGCGCAGGCAGCGTTGAACACCTTGCGCACGCGTAATTCCGGCGGCCCGGTTAGCGCGCATTACCTGATCGGCAAGGACGGCACGATCTACCAGCTCGTTTCCGAAGAAGAACGTGCTTGGCACGCTGGTGATTCGCAATGGGGCGTGACCGATGACGTCAACTCGCGCTCGATCGGCATCGAGCTGGACAACAACGGCAGCGAGCCTTTCGCGCCAGCGGAAATGGATTCGTTGTTGCGCCTGCTGACCGACATCACCACTCGGCTGGGCATTCCGCGCACCAGCATCGTCGGCCACGCCGACATCGCGCCCACGCGCAAGGACGATCCGGGCGTGTGGTTTCCGTGGAGCGAGCTGGCCGCGCACGGTTTCGGGCTGTGGTACGACCCAGGCCCCCTGCCCGATCCGCCCCCGGATTCGATCCGATGGTCGCGCTGAAAGTAATCGGCTACGACTTGAGCGATCCGGCCGCGGCGATCATCGCCTACCACCGACACTACCGCGCCAGCACCGAGCCGCAACTGGATGCCGCCGACCTGCGCATCCTCTGGAACCTGCAAGGCAAGCTGATGCGGATGGGCAAAGCCGTGGTGCCGCCCGCACCGCCGCAAGCAGCGGCAATCGTGACGCACTAAACTGGTGCAATGAACCAGATTGGTGAGCGCCCCGCACAGGCCGGCATCGACGCTCTGGCGACCGGCGTAGCCATGCTGGATGAGGCGCTGGAGTTCGCCCGCGTCAATCCGGCCTTCTGCGAACTGATTGGCGTCGGCGCGCGGCGGTTGCTCGGGCAATCTCTCTCAGTGCTGCATGCAGAGGCACGGCTGGAAGCGGCGGCCCGGCACGTGCTCGAACACGCGGGCCTGTCACAACTGGATTCAGTTGCGCTCTGCGCGGCGCCCGGCAAGGAATGCGCGATCGATTTTCTGGTGAGCGCCAATGGCGGTTTCGTGTGGCTCGAAGCGCGGCCGGTAAGCGCAACGCATGCGACCTCTCGTTTGTCCGAATCCTTGCGCGGTTTCGCGCACGAGGTGCGCAATCCGCTGGCGGCGATTTCCGGTGCGGCGCAGCTGCTGCGCCAGCGTGAAGCCGACCTGCAGAAGCAGCAACTCGCCGATTTGATCCAGAGTGAAGCGCAGCGTCTGGCGAACCTGAGCGAGCGCTTGCTCGGCGCGCGTGGAGACCTGCAAACGCGAGCCATCAATGTGCACGCCATGCTGGAACACGTCGCACAATTGCTGAGTGCGGAACGTCGCGACATCGAAGTGCAACGCGATTACGACCCCAGCCTGCCGGCGTTGCACGGCGATCCGGATCGTCTGCTGCAAGTCTTGTTGAATCTGGCGCGCAATGCGGTCGAAGCGAATGCGCGGCGCATCGTGCTGCGCAGCCGCGCCGAAGCGGGATTGCGCAACTCGAACGGCCAGGCGATTCCCGCGATCCGCATCGAAGTCGAAGACGACGGCGAAGGCGTGCCGGCGGACATCCAGGCGATGTTGTTCGAGCCCATGGTGTCCGGCCGTGCGAGCGGCAGCGGGCTTGGGCTTGCGTTGGCGCGCGAGATCGCACGCGAACACGGCGGCGATCTGCATCATCAGCGCCGCAATGGCGCGACGTGTTTCGTGCTGGTGCTGCCGAGGCATCCGGGAGCCTCGCGATGAGCGACATCTGGATCGTGGATGACGACCGCGCGGTGCGTTTCGTGCTCGCCACGGCCTTGCGCGATACCGGCCACGCGATCACCGAATTCGACAGCGCCGAAGCCGCGCAACGCGCGCTGCAACGCGAGTCGCCTTCGCTTTTGTTGACCGACGTGCGGCTGCCGCAAGCCGACGGACTGCATCTGCTGAGCGCGGCAAAAGCCCTGCATCCGCAGTTGCCGGTAATCGTGATGAGCGCGTGGACGGATGTCGGCAGCACCGCTGCCGCGTTCCGCGCCGGCGCGTTCGACTACCTGCCCAAACCGTTCGACCTGCAACAGGCTGTGCTGAGTGCGCAGCGCGCACTGGAGAGCGCACCGGCTGCTGCGACGGCAACGGACTCACGCGGTGAGCCGGCATTGCTCGGCCACAGCGCGCCGATGCGCGAGGTATTTCGCTTGATCGGACGCGTGGCCGCCAGCGATTTGAATGTACTGATCACGGGCGAAACCGGCACCGGCAAGGAGCTGGCCGCCCGTGCGCTGCACCGCGAGAGCGCACGCAGCGCGCGGCCATTCGTGGCGCTCAACACCGCCGCGATTCCCGCCGAATTGCTGGAGAGCGAATTGTTCGGCCACGAAGCCGGCGCGTTCACCGGCGCGCAACGCCGCACGCTCGGGCGTTTCGAACAGGCGCAAGGAGGCACGCTGTTTCTAGACGAAATCGGCGACATGCCGCTCGCGTTGCAGACGCGATTGCTGCGCGTACTGGCTGGCGGCGAGTTCTATCGCGTCGGTGGGCGCGAACTGATCCGGAGCGACGTGCGGGTGATCGCGGCGACGCACCAGGATCTGGGCGCGAAAGTCACGCGCGGCGAGTTCCGCGCCGATCTGCTGCACCGGCTCGATGTCGTGCGCATCCATCTGCCGGCACTGCGCGAGCGGCGCGAGGATATTCCATTTCTCGCGAAACATTTTCTGGAAGGCGCCGCGCGCGAGTTCGGCCTGCCGCCCAAGCAATTCACGCAGGGCGCGTTGCAGGCGCTGGCGAGAAAGGAGTTCCCCGGCAACGTGCGACAACTGGAGAATCTCTGCCGCCGGCTGACGGTGGTGGCGCCGGGCGCACAAATTCGACGCGAGGATCTGGATATGCGGAACACCGTCGGTGCATCCGGTGTGCACCCGGAAAGCGAACGATGGGAGGCGGCGTTGCGCGAGTGGGCGCGGCGGCAATTGTCAGAGGGCCGCACCGGCTTGCACGCACAGGCGCGCGAACGTTTCGAGCGAGCATTGTTCGACGCCGCACTGGAAACACACGGCGGCCATCGGCAGAAAGCCGCGGCGGCGCTCGGTTTGGGGCGCAATACCTTGACGAGAAAGTTGGGGAGTTCGCGGAAAGCCCGGGAATCGGGAATCGGAAATGGGAATCCGGAGGAGCACTAGCCGCGTGACAGTAATCATTCGCAACGCGTCACCCGCAGACATCGATTTCCTGATCGAATGCAACGCCGCGATGGCGCTGGAAACCGAGCACAAGGCGCTCGATGCTGACGTGCTGGCGCGGGGCACGCAGGCTGTGTTCGATGATCCGCGCCGCGGTTTCTATCTCATCGCGGAGCGCGACGGAGAAAACGTGGGCTGTCTGTTGATCACGTACGAGTGGAGCGACTGGCGCAACGGCGACTGGTGGTGGTTCCAGAGCGTATACGTCGTGCCGCACGCGCGTCGCAGCGGGGTGTTTCGTGCGCTCTACGCGGAAGTCGAACGCCGCGCACGCGCCACGCCGCACGTGATCGGCTTGCGTTTGTACGTCGAACGCGACAACGAAAATGCGCAACGCACTTACGCATCGCTCGGCATGGAAGAAGAGGCGTACCGGATGTTCGCGCGGGGACTCATTTCCATCCCTGGTCCTCGATCCCAGTCAATCCATGGTCCGGAGGACGATGCTGCTCTTCGCAAGGAGTCGCCATGATCCCACAACAACGCCGCGTCGCCGTGCTGGGCGGCGTGCGCATTCCGTTCTGCAAGCGCGATACCGCCTATGTCGATCTCGGCAATCTCGGCATGTCGGTGAAGGTGCTGGGCGCACTGGTCGAAAAATTCGGGCTGCAAGGCGTGGAGCTGGGCGAGGTCGCGTTCGGCGCGGTGATGAAGCAGCCGGCGGATTGGAATCTCGCGCGCGAGGCGGCGCAGTCGTCCGGACTGGCGATGACGACGCCCGGCATCACCACCGCCCGGGCCTGTGGCACCTCGCTCGACAACGCGATCCTGATCGCGCAGAAGATCGCAACGGCGCAGATCGAAGCCGGCATCGCCGGCGGCTCCGATACGACCAGTCAGGTGCCGCTGACCTATTCGGATCGTTTGCAGCAACGTTTGCTGGAATTGAACCGGGCGAAAACCCTTGGTGAAAAATTCAAGGCCGCTACGCACGGTTTCCACTTCCGCGAATTGAAGCCGCAGGTTCCGGGCGTAGTCGAGCCGCGCACCGGCTTGTCGATGGGCGAGCACTGCGAGCTGATGGCGAAGCAATGGAAGATCACGCGCATCGAACAGGACGAGTGGGCATTGCAGAGTCATCGCAAACTGGCGGCCGCTTACGATGCCGGATTCTTCGATGATCTGGTGGTGCCGTTTCGCGGGCAGACGCGCGACAACCTGCTGCGCGCCGACACCAGCCTGGAAAAACTTTCGCAACTGAAACCGGCGTTCGACCATTCGGGCCATGGCACACTCACCGCGGGCAATTCATCGCCGCTGACCGATGGCGCAGCGGCGGTATTGCTGGCGAGTGAAGACTGGGCACGCGAACGCGGTCTGCCCGTGCTGGCGTATCTCACCTTCGCCGAGATCGCCGCGGTCGATTACGTGCACGGCGAAGGCCTGCTGATGGCGCCGACGATTGCGGTGCCGCGTATGCTCGATCGCGCGGGATTGAAATTGCAGGACTTCGACTACTACGAAATCCACGAGGCCTTCGCCGCGCAGGTGTTGTGCCAGTTGCGCGCGTGGGAATCGGCGGAGTATTGCCGCGAAAGATTGGGCAAGGATCAGCCGCTGGGTTCGATCGATCCGGCCAAGATCAACGTGCACGGATCGAGTCTTGCAACCGGACATCCGTTCGCGGCGACCGGGGCACGCATCGTGGCGACGCTCGCGAAACTGCTGGCGCAGCGAGGCTCCGGCCGCGGATTGATTTCGATCTGCACCGCGGGCGGGATGGGCGTGGTGGCAATGATGGAGCGGTGACGAAGCCCCGCGCTCGTCCGGGGAGGGGTTGGGGTGAGGGTGCGATTCGCGGAAGCATCCGCGAACCCGACCCCTCATCCCGCCCTGCGCGCAAGAATGGACGGCGCTTTGCGTCCCTTCTCCCGGAAGGCGAAGGGAAAAATCACCTCACCGAAAACAGCGTAGGCCGCCATTCGCCGCTAATGTAGGACTCGCGGCGGCGGCGGTGCATGCGCTCGATCGCTTCCTTGCGGCGCGCTTCGGCCCAGTCGGCGCGCTGCGCGGTCAGTGCAGCCGGATCTTCGCCGCGGCGTTGCGCTTCCTCTTCGCGCCAGGCGGCGAAATCCTCATAGGCCTCGATCTCGTGGCGCAGTTCCTGACGGCACAGCTCGATCATGATCGCATCGTCGAGGAAACCCAGCGCCGGCACGGTGTCCGGGATGAAATCCACGGGCTCGGCCAGATACGCGAGCACCGCCAACACGCGCTGACAATCCTCGGGCGGCAGGCCGAAGCCGGTGTCGCTGGCCATGTCGATCATGGCCTCCACAGAATCCAGCCGTTCGCGGATGAAGGAGGGCACGGATGTGCTCTGGATCTCCTCGAGCAGCTTGCGGGCATCGGCGATGATCTCCGCGCCCTTGCGGTCCTTCGCCTTGTCCTGCGCTTCGCGCATGGCTTGCGTGAAATGGCCGAGGTCCTCGTCGCTCAGTGTCAGTTGGATATCCAGCGCCATGTCCATGTCCTCGGCGAGATAGGGAGCGCGCCAGCGTAACCAGCGCCCCGCGAGGCGTCAATCGCCGCTTGCGCATGGGCCCGCGCAGGAATACTGTCGGCTCTCGCGCAATCGTCCGGCCCATGGCGCGAAGCGAGCCTGTTTGTGACCGAACTGATTCCCACCCTGCACGACCTCGCGCAGATCTGCTGCGACGGCGAGGCCTTCTATCGCGAGGCCGCGCTCAAAATGCAGAACCCGGAGCTGCGCGAGGCCGTGCAGGAAGTCGGCCATATCCGCGGCGAGCTGTGCCGGGATTTCGCGACTTATTTGCACCAGCAGGGCGAGCAGCCCGCCGGCACTGGCACGGTGTACGGCACGCTGCACAAGCTCTATGCCGATCTGCGCGCGCGCTTCGCCGAAAATCCGGACTACATTTACGTGGCCGAACTGGAAGAGGCAGAGGACCGCCTGCTGCACGCGATGGAAGAAGCGATGCTCACGCTGGAGCCGGCGGAAGCGCGCGCGGTGCTGCGGCAATACATGCCGGCGGCGCGCGCAGCGCACGAACGCATGCGTCTGTTAAAACAGGCTTTGGGCGAGAGACCGGCGGCGGCCTGACGCCGAAGCGGTGTATCAAATCGCCACGATTCAAATCACGCGCTCAAGTTCGCGCACGCGCAATTCCATTCGCGCACGGTTGCGGCCGTATTGGGCCTGCACTGTGGCGCGGGCGAAATCGCGGTCGCTGCGGACGTCGAGCAGCGGATCGCCGCACAAACGCGCCCAGAGCCGTTGCGCCAGCGCAGCGCATTGGCCACATCGGCCGAGCAGCACATCGCGGTTGAGCGGCGCGTTCATCACCACGGCCCCACCCTTGCGCGCAGCGCCAGCCGTTCAAGACCGGCATACGCGATCCATGTGTCTTCTTCCGGCGCGATCGGATTTTCCGGCAGAGGATGCGGGCCAGGCGGTGGCGACGGGTCTGGATCGGGTATTGGGCCATGGGGACGCTTGCCCGGCGGTAGGAGTTGAGTGGGCAGCATCGTCGTGTAGTCGGAATCGAGATCGTGCATGGGAGAGCATCTCGGGTTGCACGGTAGCCACGAATCCGCCATCCGTTGCGAGCGCGCGTCGTTGCTCCGGTCCATCCCGACAGGGGAAATTGCGTTTGGAAGACCTGCGTTGACGGTATGCCTGCCTTGGTGTGTACGGACGGGGATCCACGATCCACTGCTGCACTCCTTCGGCTTCAAGAGCCATGCCACGCGGATGCGCACAAAGCGCCTTGCGCGACCAGCAGTTAGCGGTGCGCGGAAGCACGTGGCCATGCGATTTGCATAACGCTCACATTGCTCCGTGCAGAATGCCCAGTGTTTTGTAGGCGCACGTCGAGCACGAATGGAAACCGAACACCCGTCCACTCGCCCCAAGACTCAGGCGCGCGCGCGTGTACTGGTGGTGGACGACGAAGCGGCGATCCGCAAGACCTTCCGCTATTGCCTCGAAGATGCTGGCTGCGACGTCACCTGCGCCGAAAGTGCCGAGCTGGCCGAAAACCTGGTGCAGCGCGTCGTGTTCGACGTCTGCTTGCTGGACCTGAAACTCGGCAACGCTTCCGGCATCGAGCTGCTGCCCGCGCTGCGCGCTGCCGCGCCATGGCTGCGGGTGGTGATGGTGACGGCGCATTCCTCGATTGACAACGCGGTCGAGGCTATGCGCGCGGGCGCGTCGGACTATCTGGTGAAACCCTGTTCCTGCGAGCAGCTGCGGCTGGCGGTGGACCGCCAGATCTCCGCGCAGCGCCTGGAACTGCGGCTGGAGCAACTCGAACGCGCGGTCGGCGCGGACGAAGCGGACGACGCGCTGGCCAGCCGTTCGCCGGCGATGCGACAGGTGGTGGAAACGGCGCGCAGCGCGGCAAGCGTCGATGTCACCGTGCTGCTGCTGGGCGAGAGCGGCACCGGCAAGGGCATGCTGGCGCGTGCGATCCATCGCTGGAGCAAGCGCGCAAATGGGCCTTTCGTCACCGTGAACGCGCCTTCGCTTTCGCCCGCGCTGTTCGAAAGCGAACTCTTCGGTCACCGCCGCGGCGCCTTCACCGGCGCGGTGCAGAACGCGCCCGGCCGCGTCAGTCAGGCCGACGGCGGCACGTTGTTCCTGGACGAAGTCGGCGACGTGCCGATGGATCTGCAACCGAAACTACTGCGCTTCATGCAGGATCGCGAGTACGAACGGGTCGGCGATCCAGTCACGCGCCGCGCCGACGTGCGGCTGGTCGCGGCGACCAATCACGATCTCACGCAGCGCGTGGCCGACGGTGCGTTCCGCGAAGACCTGCTGTATCGGTTGAACGTGATTTCGCTGCGGCTGCCGGCGCTGCGCGAGCGTCCCGAGGACATCCTGCCGCTGGCCGAACGTTTTCTCACCGGTTTCGTGCACGAGCACGGGCGTATCGCGCGCGGTTTCGGCGATTCGGCGCGCAACGCGCTGGCGGGTTACGGCTGGCCCGGCAACGTGCGCGAACTGCGCAACGTGATCGAGCGGGCTTCGATCCTCTGTAACGAGACGCAGATCGAGGCGCGCCATCTGGCGCTGGGCGACGGGGTGGTGCCCGCGCCGGCTTTCGCTTTCATGCCGCAGACGCTGGAAGACCTGGAGCGCGTGCACATCCAGACCGTGCTGGCGCGCAGCGACACGCTCGAACACGCGGCGCAAACGCTGGGCATCGACGTCTCCACGCTGTATCGCAAGCGCAAACGCTACGGAGTCTAGGCGCCAGGCCGGGCGCCACGGAAAGGCGTGTACACTCGTGAATGCCGGTCCGGTGTTTGCGACCACGAATCTGGCTCTCTTCTTCGGAGCCTCCACGGATGGAACCATGCCGGCGCGTCTCAAACCCGTACGTCTCCAGCCGATGCGTCTCAAACATGCGATGTTGCTCAGTCACGGGCTGTTCCTCGCATTGGCGGCGAGCGGCATCCTGGCATGTCTGGTCGTCATCAATCATTACGGGCATCTCGGCCCGCGCTGGGAAATGCTGCTGTGGTTCGCGGGCGCGCTGGCGATTTGCGCCGGTATCTTCAGCGTGATCGCCGTGGCTGACGCGATCGCCCGGCCGCTGGAAAATATCGCCGGCGCCACGCGGTCCATCGCTGCCGGCAGATTCGATGTGCGTCTCGGCGGCGCGCGCTATCGCGAAGGCAATACGCTGGCCGCCAGCTTCAACGAGATGGCTGAGAAGCTGGCGGAGTTCCATGCGCTGGACCTCGAGCGGTTGGTGTCGGAGCAGCGGCGCAACGAAACGGTGCTGAACAGCATCGACGACGGCCTGGTGATCCTGGACAAGAACGCGCGTATCGAGCGCATCAATCCGATCGCCGCGCGCCAGTTCGGCACGCGCCCCGAGGAAGCGCGCGGCAGAAGTCTGGACGAGGTATTGCAGCGCAACGATCTGGATGCGTACGCGCGTGAGGTGATGCGACACGTGCCGCCCATCGGCGGCAACACGCGTGAGTTCAGCGTGGGCACGCCGCCACTGGATCGCGAGCTGCTGTGCAGCTTCGTGCCATTGGCGGACGTCCGCCCCGGCGTGGTGGTAGTGGCGCGCGACGTCACGGCGGAGCGGCGCTTCGCACGCGAACGCAACGAATTCGTGTTGCGTGCCTCACACGAATTGCGCACGCCTCTGACCGGGTTGCGCATGGCCTTGGACCTGCTGGCCGAGCGCGCGCAGTTCGCGCCGGGCTCGCGCGAATCGGAGCTGATCGGCACGCTGCACGAGGAAACCGTGCGACTCACCGGCCTGCTGCAAAGCCTGCTGGACCTCTCGCGGTTGCGCCGTGGCGGCGGTGCGCAGGACGACACTTGCTCGTTGTCGCAAGCCGCGCACGCTGCGCTGCGTCGTTTCTCCGTGCGCGCGCAGGCGCAAGGCGTAGAATTGCGCGAGAGCATCGAAGACGACGCGCCGCAATTGCAGCTCGATCAAAACGAGTGCGCGCGCGTGCTGGACAATCTTCTCGACAACGCGTTGCGGCACACTTCGCCGGGCGGCTATGTGGAGGTCGTCCTGCAGGTCGATCATCCCAACGACGAGCTGCGTCTGTGCGTGTGCGACAACGGCGAAGGCATCCCGCCGCACCAGTTGCAACGCATCTTCGATCCGTTTGTGCAGGTCGGCGAGAAGCATGGCGCGGCGGGTCTGGGGCTGACGCTGTGCCGCGAGATCGTGGAACGTCACGGCGGCCGCATCGAAGTGGACTCCGTGCCGAACGAGCGGACGTCTTTCTGCATTCACCTGCCGCTGCAAGTGGGCTTCCCGGCCAATGCCGCGGAGGGTTCAGATCAAGCGGTATGAGGCGAAACAGAAGGTGAGTGGTGAGTAGTGGGTAGTGAGTAGTGAGTAGTGGGTAGTGAGTTGAATGAACCCGGGCTCCGGCTCTTTCTACTCACTACTCATCACCGACCACTCACATGATCCCCTGCACCCCCGCGCCGAATGCGGTGATGAAGCGCGTGATGATCGCGGTCAGCGAGAGGTTCACCTCGGGGAAATCGCCGACAGAGTCGTAGCACTTCAGGAAATTCGGATCGGTAGGCGGCAACGGATTGCAGCCGGGTTTCAATTCGTAGCTGGTGGCATAGTCGAACGGCCAGATATCGAAGATCGGCAGCGAGCGCGAGACTTCACCGATCGCGTTGCTGACGTCGCCGATCACCGGAATCGGGTGTCGCGGCGCAATCAGCCAGGCGTTCTGCGGCATGGTGTCGCGCACGATCGAGGCGCGCACGGCCGCGGCGAATCCCGCGTCGTACACGATCACGCCGGCTTCGGTGTTGTAGTCGGCCGAACGCGGATCGAAATTGTGCGAGCCGACCATCGCCACGCGCCTGTCCACCACCAGCGACTTGGCGTGCAGGCTGACACGCGGACCGAAATCCTCCGGCTTGATCGGCACCGCGCCGCGCCGGCCGCCCATCGCCGCGGCGGCGTTGTCTCCCGAAAGTTGCAGATAGTTTTCGATCATCTCCGTGGCATCGAGCGGATGCGGCTTCAATTCGCGGATGTCGAAGCCGTAATCCACCAGGAATTTCTTGCGGTGCTTGTAAGAGAGGGCATATACCGGCAGCGCGTCGGTGGACGCCAGCGAATTGGTGGAGACCAGCACGTGCACCGGCGGCTTACGCTGGTGCAATTCCTCGAAGATTTCGCCGGCGCGGTCGGTCAGCACCAGATACGGCGTCTGCAACACCACTTCGTTCTGCGCACCGCGCAGCAGTTGCATCAGGTCGCGCGTCAGTTCCTTGGCGTCTCGGCCGTGCAAGGCTCGCGTTTTCGAGGGCAGATCGTAGAAGTAGTCCACACGTCCGACTTCCATGCTGCCTGCGATGAAATGCATCCGCAGGAATTGCGGGTCTTCGGCTTCCGCCTGCACGCGCGCCACCCGTTGCGGATCGCCATAAACCGGCGTCACCCACGGCGGCACGTCGTCCGGATGTCCGAGGATCTGCGCGTTGGCGTCCTTCAGATGCGTCAGCGGAACCGCGCGCTTGAAATTCCAGAACAGATCGAAGCTTCGCGCCATCTCCAGCGCAGCCGGGCCGGCGATCAATGCATCGCGGTCGAGGAAATCGAGTTGCGGATCCCAGTCGTAGTAGCGATCCTCGTAATTACGGCCGCCGGTGATGCCGACGGCGTCGTCCACCAGAAACAGCTTGTTGTGCATGCGCTGATTGAAGCGGCGAAAGCAGCACAGGATACTGGCGGTGTATTCGGCGAGATTGTTCTGCGCCTTGTCGAAGGTCGGGTTGTAGAGACGGATTTCCAGATTGCTGCTCGCGCGCGCCAGACGCGAGAGCAGCGCCGGATCGTTCAACGAGCCCAGTTGATCGGCGAGGATGCGCACCTTCACGCCGCGGCGCGCAGCGTTGATCAGCTCGTCCAGCACCAGCAGGCCCGCATCGTCTTTCGCCCAGATGTAGGTCTGGATGTCGATCGATTTGCGCGCGGCGCGGATCAGGTTGATGCGCGCGGCCAGCGCATCCTCGCCCACTTCCAGCAGGGTGGCGTAGTTGTGCGGATGCCGCTCATCCGACTGCGCGATGGCTTGCCGCGCCTGATCGAGGAACGGCGACGGCAACGCGCAGGCATCGACCGCATGGCAATCGACGCGGCGGTCCACACTGGCGGCGACGACCGCATCGGCGCGGTGGATGCGTTTGGTGGACAACGGCGCGCAGCCGGACAGCAGCACGGTCAGCACGCACAACCACGGCAAATGATGTCGCACTGCCAGCCCTCGAAACCCCGTATGACGATCCTAGCGCGGTTCGCCCAGCGCGATAATCATTGTCAGTGACACGCGGTCGGACAGCAGTCCGCGGTGCGCGCGCATGCCGAACGCGCTGCGCGAGAGCGTGCCCTCCACCCGCACCTCACAGGCAAGCGGTTGCGCCGGGCACGACGAAGGCTCCAGTTGGAACTCCGCCTCGCGGCGCTGGCCGTGCAGCTCCAGCGTGCCGTCCAGCACGCCGCCGTCGCGCAATGCATCGGCAGAGAACGGTTTGGACACGAAATGGATGCGCGGATAAGTCGCGACGTCGAAGAAATCCGCACCGCGCGCTTCCTGGAGAGCGGCTGGATCATCCATCGACAGGCTGGCGGCGTCGATGCGCGCATCCACCACGTCGCGCTGCGCGTCCACACTGTGCAATTCGCCGTATACCGCGCCGAACTGGCCGCGCACGTGTGTAAACCACAAGGTGCGGACACTGAACCTCGCGTGCGAGCGCGCGCTGTCGATCGGCCACCACGCCGCGGCGGCTGTGCCGCACGCCAGCACGAGCAGCAATGCCGCAACGTGTTTCACGGCGACCAGAACGCGCGCAACGTCGCGTTGCCGGGCTCCAGTGCGCGCGTTTCGTCGAGTTGCAGCCAAGCCACGCCGGCCGGCGGCATGCCGCGCGCACGGTCCGAACGCCCCTGCGTCAGCAGAGCCAGCAATTGTTCCAGTCCCGGGTTGTGGCCGACCAGCAGCACATGCGCGGCGGATCCGGCGTGTTGTTCCAACAGCGCCAGCAGATCGCCCGGCGTGGCTTCGTAGATGCCGGCGACGAAACGAGGCTTGAGTTGCAACCCCATCGCATCGAGCGTGCGCTCCACCGTCATCTGCGCGCGCCGCGCCGGCGAACTCAGCACCGCATTGAGCGTTGCACCCTGTTCGCGCAGCCATGCGCCGGCTGCCCGCGCTTCCTCCTCGCCACGCAGGCTCAACGGCCGCTCGCGATCGCTGCCGTTCGCGGCGGCGGGTAAGGCTTCGGCGTGGCGCAGCAGGATCAGTTCGCGCATCGTGCGTGTTGGTGTTCGTGAAAACGGGTAATGCGGAAATGCCCCGAGGTTGCCGTCAATGACCGGCGCTGCTTGCCGGCGCGGCTTCTGTCTGCGGTTGCCAACCTTGCGGCGCTTCGACCGCCACGCCATTGGTGCGCAGCGTGGACAGCACTAGACTCAGTTCGGTGCCGCCGCTGCGCGCGGCATCCAGCAGCGGCGCCGCGCGGCGGTTGTCGGTGAGGGCGGCGTAGCCGATCTCAGCGTAGTTCTGTATCTGCCAGGCGAGATTGCGCGCATCGTTGTCGGTGGAGGCCTTGGCGGAAGGATCCAGTTCGCCGTGGATATGCAAGCCGACTGCGCGGCCGATCGGGCTGCTGCCCCATTCCAGCGCGTGCGCGGTTTTCAGGCAATCGGATTTCAGCGCGTCGTCCTTGCTCGCGCGATCGGCATTGCACAGATCGAGCAGCGGCTTCAGCGACGGCCGCGGATGCTGGTTGGCGACACCAAAGGCGATCAGCAGTTCCACGCCCAGCGCGGTCTTGGGATCGCCCGCTTGCGTGCCCTGCATAGTTGCCGGTAGCGGCGGCAAGGTGCCGACCACGCTCGCCACGCCCTGCAGGCCGATTCCGTAGTAGTCGTCGTAGGTCTTCGCCGCCGCGGCTTTCGACAACGCATCGCGCACCCCCTTGTCGTCGTTCTTCTGCGCGGCCTCGTCCATCACCAGCATCCACATCGCGGCGTTGTCGGCGGCTTGCGTCTGCAACTCTTTCAGCATCTCGGCGTTGGGACAGTTGTTCCCTTCGCAATCGGCCAGGCGGAGCCAAGTCACGCCAGGGCCGGCCGCAGGCGCCGCAGCCGCGCGCTCGGCCAGACGGTGGAAAGTGAATTCCGGTTTCTGATCCGGCAACGGCCGCGCCAGCAAGGCCGCGCCGAGCAGATGCACCGCGTCCCCGCGCAACGCGCTCACCGTCACCAGATCGCGCTGGTATTGCAGCAAGGCCTGGATGCGCGCCTTGTCTTCCGCCGAGGGCACAGCTTGCGCGGCGGCTGCGGAAGAAGGCGGAGCCGGTTTCGACTTGTGCTTCTGCGGCGCGGCGTGCACCGTGGAAGCGCACAGCGCGGCGACGAGGGCGATCGTCAGGGTTTGGCGACGCATCGGCGGGTTTCCGTGATGGGGTGGAGCGAAGCTAAGCGCGCGTGGATGAATGTTGATTAATCGAGCCCGCGCATGAACTCCGGCTGCGCCAGAGCGGCGCGGTGGATCTCGACGTTGTAGTAGCGGGTTGGGAAGGTCTTGGCGGCAGCACCGCGTTCGCGGAATTCGGTGAGGTCGGCGCCCTTGCGCGCCATGGTGCAGCTCCACCAGCCGGTGGGATAGCACGGTTGCGGGAAGGTGAGTGTGCGCAGCGCGCCGAAGCCGGCTTTTGACATCTCCCCGCGCATCGACTTGATCAGGTGCAGGTGCGCAATCGGCGATTCGCTCTGCTGCACCAAGATCCCGCCTTGCCGTAGCGCACGGAAGCACGAGGCGTAGAACGCCGCGTTGAACAGGCCTTCGGCCGGGCCGACCGGATCGGTGGAATCCACGATCACCACGTCCACCGAACCGGGCGCGCAGTCGGCCATGTACTTGATGCCGTCGTCGAACAGCAATTCTGCGCGTGGATCGGAATTCGCTTCGCACAATTCCGGAAAATGTTTTTCCGCCAGTCGCGTCACGCGTTCGTCGATTTCGACTTGCGTGGCGCTTTCCACTTCGTCGTGACGCAGCACCTCGCGCAGCGTGCCGCAATCGCCGCCGCCGATGATCACCACGCGCTTGGCGCGCGCGTGCGTGAACAGCGCCGGATGCGACATCATCTCGTGATAGAGGAAATTGTCGCGACCGGTGAGCATGATGCAACCGTCGATCACCATCAGGTTGCCCCAGTCGGTGGTCTGGTAGATCTCGATGTTCTGAAAGCGCGTCTTCTCCGCGTGCAGCAGGCGCTCGGTGCGGAAACCGACCGAGGAGCCGGAGAGCGCGTACGCCTCGGTGAACCAGGAAAGTTGCGGCATGGTGAGCGAGGAAAGCTGGTGAAGAATCCGGCATTCTAGCGGGGCGCGCCGGTGCGGGCGCGACAGCGAGCGCTTAAAATCGACCGTTCTGTTCGAGCTGGAATCTCAGATGGCGCAAGACTGGAGCATCGCCGACGCCCGTCGGGTGTATTCGGCCGCGCACTGGAGCGACGGCTATGTCGATATCGACGCGCAAGGCCGCGCCGTGATGCAACCGCGTGGCGCGCGCGGGCCGGCTATCGCGCTGGACGACGCGGTTGCGCGCGCCAAAGACATGGGCGCGCGGTTGCCACTGCTGTTGCGCTTTCCGGACATCCTGCTCGATCGCCGCGCGAAGTTGCGCAAGGCATTCGTCGACGCGATGGCTGCTCAGAATTATTCGGGAGGCTACACCGCGCTTTATCCGATCAAGGTCAACCAGCAACGCGCAGTGGCCGGCACGCTCGCCGGCGGCGAAGGTTTTGGTCTGGAAGCCGGATCGAAACCGGAGTTGATGGCGGTGCTGGGCCTTGCGCAGCCCGGTTCGATGGTGGTGTGCAACGGCTACAAGGATGCCGAATATATCCGCCTCGCGCTGATCGGTCGCAAGCTCGGACTCGACGTGATCATCGTGATCGAAAAACCGTCAGAACTGGAACACGTGATCGAACAGTCGCGCGCATTGAACATCGAACCGAAACTCGGCGTGCGCGTGCGGCTGGCTTCGATCGGTGCGGGCAAGTGGCAAAACACCGGCGGCGACAAGGGCAAGTTTGGGTTGACGCCGAAGCAACTACTGACGCTGACAGAAAGGTTGAAAGACGCCAGCCTCGCTCACACGCTGCGCCTGCTGCACTTCCACATGGGCTCGCAGATTTCCAATCTGCGCGACATCGCCAACGGCATGCGCGAGGCAGTGCGGCACTTCGCCGAGCTGCGCGAGCTCGGGTTGCCGCTGCAGTACGTGGACGTTGGCGGTGGCTTGGGTGTGGATTACGAGGGCACGCGTTCGCGCAGCGACTGCTCGATCAACTACGACCTGGACCAATATGCGCATGTGATCGTCGAACCGCTGGCCGCTGCGTGTGCGGAAATGGGTCTGCAACATCCGCATGTGCTGACCGAGTCCGGTCGCGCCATGACCGCGCACCACGCTGTGCTGGTGGTGAACGTCAGCGAAGTCGAACCTGCGCCGTTGGGTGAAGTGGCACCGGCATCGAACGATGAACCGCCAGTGCTGCGTGCCTTGCGTGAAACCAACGCAGGGCTTGATTCACGGCCGGTGCTGGAGGTCTGGCACGAAGCGCAGCATCACCTGGGCGAAGGTCAGGCGCTCTACGCGCAGGGCGCATTGAACCTCGCGCAGCGCGCGAAGCTGGACGATTTCTACTACGCCATCGCGCACGGTGTGCGCACAAGATTGAAACCTGAAGAGCGTGCGCACCGCGAAGTGCTGGATCAGCTCGACGCCAAACTCGTGGACAAGGTGTTCTGCAATTTCTCGGTGTTCGAATCGATCCCGGACGTGTGGGCAATCGATCAGGTGTTCCCGATCATGCCACTGACGCGACTCGACGAAAAACCGACACGCCGCGGCACGCTGGCCGATCTCACCTGCGATTCGGACGGCCGCGTGGATCAATACGTCGATTCGGAAGGCCTGGATGTCAGCCTGCCGCTGCACGAACTGCGCGAAAACGAGGCGTATCGTTTGGGAATCTTTTTGGTCGGCGCGTATCAGGAAACGCTCGGCGACATCCACAACCTGTTCGGCGACACCGATGCGGTGAATGTGCGCGTTGAAGGGAACGATTTCAAACTCGACGGCCTGCGCCGCGGCGACAGCTCCGACATGCTGCTCGACTACGTCGGCTACAAACTCGACGACCTGCGCGCGGCCTACCGCGACAAGATCGCCTCCGCGCGCGTGTCACCCGAAGAAGCGCAACGCCTGCAAGCTGTGCTGGAGGCGGGTCTGGCAGGATACACCTACCTGAAGGAATCGTAGGTTCTGCACGTCAGTGCGCGATGCGCTATTGGGGCATCTATCAAAGACTGCGCATTCCCCGCACTTTGGAAAAATCCCTGTCGTGCGTGATCAGGGCGTAGGCGTTGATCGCCAGCGCTGGCGAGCTGGATGGCATCAGGCAATTTCAACCGGTGCGCGACGTGCAGCCGGGCCGCCGCAGCGTCTGACGTTTCCATTCGTCGCGCACCAGCAGATCGTCTGTGAACTGCGTGCTCCCCACACACCCCAAGCGCTGCCGGCCAAAGCCGTCAACGGCAAGGGCTTGGAGAATCTGGCAGCAGCGGCGGGCACCACCGCGGCTATTTCCCGGCCGCGATGCGTAATGAGGGTGCTCTGACTGATGGCGGCAGCGGCAAGGATCGCCGGCAAGTGCTGAAGCGTCTGCTCTGCGCCCTCTGTGGCGGGTTTGGACTTCATGTCCGAACTGTGCAGTCCGTACGGATTTTATCGAGGAAGCCCATTCTTCTCACATGTTTCGCGCCACCTGCAACCCGGCCGCCGACTGGCTGACCGGCATGATCTCGATCCGGTTGACGTTGAGGTGAGGCGGCAGGTTGGCGATCCACCAGATCGTCTGCGCGATGTCATTGGGCTTGATCGGATCCGCTCCGGCGTAGAGTTTGTCGGAAGCGGTTTGGTCACCGCCTGTGCGCACCAGGGTGAATTCGGTTTGTGCCATGCCCGGTTCGACCGAAGTCACGCGCACCCCGCTGCCGTGCAGATCGGTGCGCAGCCCCAGCGAGAACTGGGTGACAAAAGCCTTGGTGCCACCGTACACGTTGCCGCCCTTGTACGGATAGGTGCCGGAGATCGAACTGATGTTGACGATCGCGCCGCGCCGTTCAATCAGCTTGGGCAGCAACAGGCGCGTCAGCGTGACCAGCGCGGTGATGTTGGTGTCGATCATCTGTTTCCATTGCGCCAGATCGCAGTTCTGCGCGGGCTCCGTGCCGAGCGCCAGGCCGGCGTTGTTCACCAGCAGATCGATCTCGCGAAAATCGTCCGGCAATGAGTCGAGCGCGGCGCGCATCGCGGCTTCGTCGCGGATGTCGAATGCGGCGACGTGCACGCGCTCGCCGAAGCGATCCGTCAATTCCCGCAAACGCTCTGCGCGCCGCGCGCAGGCGATCACGCGCCAGCCGTTTTGCGCGAACAATGTCGCGGTGGCCACGCCAAAGCCGGACGAGGCACCGGTGATCAGGGCCGTTTTCGTGTTCATCCGGTCATTTTAGCCCGTGGCTCGCGTTGCGTCCGGCGACGCGGCACAATCAAAACGGGTGACCTGGGATGGGTATTGCATGCAGCCTGCGCACAATGACGTGCTGATCCTCGGCGGCGGCCTGGCTGGATTGACGCTGGCGCTGCAACTGCGCGCGCGCCTTCCGCAACTGTCGATCCGCGTGCTGGAGCGCCGCACCGAGCCGCCGCGCGCGGCCGCGCACAAGGTCGGCGAATCCACCGTCGAAATCGCCGCGGATTATTTTTCCGATGTGCTTGGCTTGCGCGCGCATCTCGATGCGCAGCAGATCCGCAAGTTCGGCTTTCGATTTTTCTTCTGCGACGGCCGCGAAGATCTGAACAACGTCACCGAGCTTGGCGTCAGCCGCGTCCTGGATACACCCACATGGCAGATCGACCGCGGCGTGTTCGAGAACTTCTTGATCGATCAAGCGCGGGAACGCGGCGTCGCATTCGAAAACGGGTGCACGGTGCGTGCGTTGGATCCGGGCGGGGACGGCACGCTGCACGAAGTGCGCTGTGAACGCGACGGCGAAACTCAAATGTTGCGCGCGCGCTGGCTGATCGATGCCTCAGGTCGCGCCGGCCTGCTGAAAAGGCATTTCGATTTGGCCGAAGACAACGGTCACGACATCTGTGCGGCATGGTTCCGCGTGGATGCCCGGCTGGAGCTGGATGCATGGATGCATGACGCGGCGTGGCGCGCGCAGTGTTCGCCGCCCGAGCGCTGGCGCTCAACCAATCACCTGTGCGGTCCCGGCTACTGGGTGTGGTTGATTCCTTTGAGCAGCTTACGATCGCGCGCTGGCATGGTTGCGCGTGCATCAGCCACTCGTTGCGCGCAAGCTGGACGAATTGAAAACCGCGCCGATGGATTTTGCCTTCCTGCGCAAGGTGTCCTACGGCTGCAAGCAGGTGTTTTCCGCCGACCGCTGGGCACTGACCGGCGAGGCCGGCGTGTTTCTCGACCCGTTCTATTCGCCCGGTTCGGATTTCATCGGCATCGCCAACACCTACATCACCGAATTGATCGCGCGCGACCTGCGCGGCGAACCGCTGGCTGCGCATGCGGCGATTTATCAGGATCTGTATTTTTCTTTCTACCGCAACATGCTTTCGCTGTACCGCGATCAATATGCGCTGTTCGGCGACGCGCAGGTGATGCCGGTGAAGGTGATCTGGGACTACGCGTATTACTGGGGCGTGTTGTGTCCGCTCGCGATCGGCGGACGCCTCACCGATCTGAATCTGGTGTCCGAATTGCGACCGCAACTGGAGCAGGCGGCGTCCTTGAACGCCACGATGCAGGAATTCTTGCGGCGCTGGCACCGCTCGCGCTCGCCACGCAGTCCGCGTGCATGGCTGGACCAGCAGGATCTGCGCTGGTTCGCACGATTGAATACGGGATTGCACGATGCGCTGGATGACGCGAAGGCGCGCGAACGGCTGCGCGCCAACGTCGAACTGTTGCACGCTCTGGCGGGCAGCATCGGCGAGGAAGCCGCGCGCGATTGCCCCGCGCTGGATGTCTCGGCACTCCTCGCGGCGTGTGGAACGCGCGCGAAGCCGCCATTGTTTCGCGGCCCCGCGCGTGCCGATCGGCTGCTATTGCAGATCGCCTAATTCGGCATCTCTCCTCGAGGCGCCGAAGCCCCGCGCGCCGCAGGGAATGCCCCAAGCGTGGCGGCGTCTCAACCCATGCCGCCGTTCACGCCGATGACCTGCCCATTGATGTACGAAGCGCCATCCGAACACAGAAAGGCCACCGCCTGCGCGACTTCCGCAGGCGTGCCCATGCGCCCGGCGGGAATCATCTGCTTGATTTGTTCCGGCGCGAACAACTCGTGCGTCATGCTGCCTTCGATGATACCCGGCGCGACCACATTGACGGTGACGCCGCGCGCGGCCATTTCGCGCGCCAGCGATTTGGCTGCGCCGTGCAGCGCGGATTTTGCTGCGGCGTAATTCACCTGGCCGCGGTTGCCGATCACCGCTGCGACGGAAGAAATGCAGACGATCCGGCCGAAGCGCGCGCGCGACATCGGCAGCAACAGCGGCTGCGCAACGTGGAAGAAGCCGTTGAGCGATACGTCGATCACGCGTGACCACTGTTCCTCGCGCATGCCGGCCAGCGGCGCGTCGTCGTGAATCCCGGCGTTGTGCACCAATGCTGCGATTGGTCCGGCTTCCAGCAATCTTTCCAGTGCGGCGCGCGTGGCGGCGCCGTCGGTGAGATCGAATGCGGTGGCCTCCGTGCTGCCGCCGGCCTGCGCGATCGCGTCCACCACGGTCCGCGCGCGTTCGAGATGGGCGTTCGCATGCACGATCACGTGCCAGCCTTCACGTGCCAGCAGGCGGCAGATCGCGCCGCCGATGTCGCCGCTGCCGCCGGTGACCAGCGCGCGGCGCAGAGTTTCGTTCATGGCTGGACCTCGCTGTTGCGATCATCCTTGATCCCAGAAATCAAAAAACGCCCGTCTCGGCCGCACTTTCAAATTCGCACCAGCACCGCCGCCCGTCCGTTCGCGAGCACACGCCCCCGGTGCTCCACGCGAAACGCATACTGCAAGCTCCCGCCCGCATCCAGCAACTGTTCCGCGTAAACGTCCAGCGCGTCGGGCAGATCGTCGAGGTATTCGATCCGCAATTCGACCTCGCGCAACGAGACGAGATAACCCGGCCTCGCCTGACCACCCGTCGCGCGCGCTCGCAGCGCGCCGTGCACCGCCATCGCCTGCGCGCCGTATTCGCAGAGCGCCACCGCATGCAGCCGATTGTTCGCACGCAACGGATTCTGCGCATCGCGGTGCGTGGCGCTGATCGCGTGGATGCGCCTGGCGTCGTATTCGGCTACGGCGTCCAGCAGGCACATCGTGCCTTGGTGCGGAATCAAGTCCTGCCAGTCGGACTTCGGCAGCACGCGCTCAATCCTCGTGTCGCAAGCGTGCTGCCGGTGCCATCAGCACCGACAAGGTGAAATGGAACGCAACACCCAGCGCGACAGTCAGCCCGATCGCGCGCAGCACCGGCACGCTGGACAGCGCCAGCACCCCGAACACCAGCAGCGCCGAGATCACGCACACCAGCGTGGCGTGCAAGGTGCGACGTTCCTCCGTCGGATCGTCGGTGCGGCGCTCGAAGAACAGCGCGTAATGCAAACCCAGACCTGCGGCGAGCGTCAGCGATACGAGATGAAACAGCGACAGCGGAATGCCCGCCAAGCGCAGCACCCCCAGCACCATCAGCGTCGCCAGTGTCATCGGCGCCAGCACATGCAACGCGCGGCGCGGACCGCGCAATGCGATCGTTACCGTCGCGCACAGCAGCAGCGCGGCGATGCCTAGCGCAATCAGAATCCTCTGACGATAGGCAATCAACAGCGATTCGGAGGATGCTTTCAGATCCAGCAGATGCACGGCACCGTTGGTCGATTTCGAAAGCGCGGCGATCGCTTGCGGGTCGTGCACGCCGATCAAGGTACCCAAGCCGATCCACTGGCCATCGTGTTGCAGCAGCATCGCCTGCAAGCGCGCGCCCAGCGGCGACTTCTGGAATTGTTCGGGTGTCAGGGGCGGTAATGTGCGCGCGGCTTCGACATCGGCCACGAACGGCGCGAACAATCCTGCGCGGAACGGCAAGCCTTGTTCGGCTTGCGCCAGCGCGGTTGCAAGCGTTTTCGCGTCAGGCAATCTAGCCTGCCGTGCGCGTTGCGTTTCAATGCTGGGCAGATAGCGCGAAGGCAATTCCACCGCATCGACCGCGTGCCGCGCGATCAGCGCGTCTACCTGCGGCGTGATCCGTTCTGACAAGTGCAATATGCCATCCGCCGACGGCGCGTGCAGCACCAACAGATAGCGCACATCCGGCGCGCCCAGTTCCGAACCCAATCGTGCCTGTGTCATCAGCATGTTTTTCGGAACGGGCGCGAGCGCCGACAAATCGTTCTCCCAAAACCTGGCCGGCGCGAACGTGACGATCAGGATTCCCGCGATCAAAACCAGCCAAGGCAACCAGCGCGGCCGCGGCAGATGCGCGAGGAAATTCCATGCGCTTGCCAGACCCGGCGCATTCGCCGCATCGCGAAAGCGTTCGGGCAGCACGCGCGGCAGCAGCCAGCGCGTGCAGGCGCCAGCCACGATCAACCCGGTGATGGTGAATACCGCGAGTTGCTGCAAGCCGGCAACACCGGATGCGAAGAAAGCCAGATACGCGATGCAGGTCGATACGATCGCGGTGGCCAACAGCGGCCACAAGGCGCGCACACTTTGCAGCGCATCCTGTCCTGCGCGGCGATGGCTGAAGACGCGGATCGGATATTCCTGCGCCACACCCAGCAGGGTGAAGCCGAAAGCGATGGTGATGCCGTGCGCTTCGCCGAATATCGAGGCCAGTGCGGCGAAGCCGCAGACGGCGCCGGACAGCAGCGGCAACGCGGTCACCAGCAATGGCACCGCGCTGCGATAAGCGAACAACAGCAGGATCACGAAGCCGAGTGTGGTAATCAAACCGAAACGATCGGCTTCGGCCTTGGTGCGCTGGCTCACTTCCAGCGAAAAATAACCCGGGCCGCTGATCGTCAATCTGGCGCGATTCGAATTCGGCAGTGACGCGAAGTGCATTTGCAATGCCGCGATCGCTTCGCGCTGCGCGCCGGGATCGAAACCCGGCGCGCGCGTCTCGGCGACCAGCAGCGCTTCGTCTTGCGAAGAAAACCACACGCCGTCGCGTAGTGCCGGTTGCTTCGCCGGCGCCCAGCGCTGCGCCAGTTTCAGAATCTCCAATGTCGGATCGCGCGGCAGGATCGGTTTCAGCATCGACGCTGCGGGCGAAGACAGATCGTCCAACCGTTGCGCCAACTGATCGCGCAGGTAATCCGCATCGAAGCGCTGCGTATCCAGTGTCGGCGAGAGCAAATAACGGTACGGCAACAACCCGGAAGCCAGCGCATTCAAATCCGCGTTGCCGTTGGAAACGCGTAGGAAGCGCGGATCGGCCTGCAGTGCGGATTTCAGACTTTGCGACAATTGGGCGAGCTGTTCGTCCGGCGCATCGCTTATTGCGAGCAGCAACAGGCGCGAGCCCGGCCCTTCGCCGATTTCGTCCAGCAGCAGTTTCTGATCCGCCGTTTGCGGCGGGGGCATGAAGCTGCGCAGATCGGAGCTGATCCTCAGATGCCGCGCCACGCCCCAGCCGACCGCGGCGATCGCGATCAACCAGACCAAGTACAGCGCGATTTTCACGCCGTGACTCACGCGCGCCGTGTATCAGTCATTGCGGCAGCGCGCCGCCAGCGCCGATTGCAGCGGTGCGGCGCTCTGCAATCCGGCTTTCGCCATCCCGCCAACCAGCGTGATCGTGGTGTCGCCATCGGCTTCGGTCATCGTCATGCAGCGCGGCGCATCGCCGCGGCCATCGATCTGGATCGAGGAAACGCGCGATTGCAATTCGCGCGCGCGCGGAGTCAAGGTCAGCACCCAGCGCGCTTCGTTGCCCATCGCTTTTACATCGAAGTCTTGCGACAACTGCGCGACATCGCCACCCAGCAGCGCGCGGAAGCCGGAGAGAATTGCATCCATCTGCGGCGCGCGGGAGATCGGCATGCTCTGCACCGCGCCATTGCCGCGTTGCACGCTCATCTGGCCGTCGCCGATTTTCGCGATCATCTTGTACGGCTTCTCGACGTCGCGTTCCAGCTTGTCGCCACCCAGCCACTTCATGGTGCCGGAAGTGATCAACGGACGATCCAGCATGCCGCGGTAACTCACCTCGATGAATTGGGTCTGCGCCGAGTCGGGTTGGGCGAGATGCGAGAGGATCGTCGCCGCCAGATCGGGCGAACCCGCAAACGCGATCGCGCACGGCAACAGCAATGCGAAAGCGAGCGGCTTCATCGCGCGCTCACTTCGCCTGTTCCACGGCGGCCGCGGGTTGTTGCTGAGCCGCCTCGCCCGGCGGCAGCGAATGCCAGAAATCATAGAAGTTGAACCAGTTGTAGGGCGCGTCGCGCACGTAATGTTCCAGGCGCGAAGCGTAATCGCGGATGTACGCATCCAGCGCCACGTCGCGGTTGCCGCGCGGGAGTACGACGCGGTCGGTCAGCGGCTCGAACACTAGATCGTAGCGATTGCCGCCTCGATAGGTGCCAAGGCATAGCAGCACCGGCAGATCCAGCGCCGCCGCGATCAGCCATGGCGAAGCTGGGAACGGCGCTGGTTCGCCCAGGAACGGTACTTCGCGCATCTGCTCGTGCGCACGTCCGCGGTCGCCCAGCAACGCCACCATCGACGAACCGCCGCGCACCGCCTCGGAAATCGCCAGCACCACGTCGGTGCCGCCGCGTGCGGCATCGATGATATCGGCCGCCAGGTCGGGCGCCAGCGCGCCGAGCACTTCGGTCAGCGCCGGCATTTTCGATTTGTCCATCACCAGCCGGAGTTTGTACTGCGGCCGGTGCGTGGCCAGCACGCGTGCGGCTTCGAAGCTGCCGTAATGCGCGCCCAGCAGCATCACGCTGCGGCCAGAATCGAGTTGTGCGTGTAAATGTTCCAGCCCGTGCGTGATGATGTCGAAGCCCTTCAATCCGCGCGCCAGCAGGAACACGCGATCCAGGATCGTGCTGGCGAAGGCGTGGATCAATTTCATCACCTGCCAGGCATTCGCCGGTTTGCCGAATACGCGTTGCAGGTAATCGTAGGATGCGCGCCGCTCCGGCCCGCGGCGGAAAAAGAAATACAGCGTGGTGGGATACAGGAATAATCGCGCGAAGGTGCGGCCGCAATATAGGCCAATGGTACGGATCAGCCAGATCGCGAAATAGCCGCCGCCTTCGGGACGCGATTGCCAGTGTTCGGTGGCGGCATTCATGGCGCGCCTTCGAGCAAACCGCGCGCCAGCACCGTGCCGCCGCGACGAACCGTGAAACGTACGCGCGCACCCTCGTCCTGCAGTTCGATCGACGCATCCTGCTCGGGCAGCAACGGCGCGAGGAATTTCGCATCGAAACGATGTAGTCGTTGTCCGCGCCATTCTCTCAATGCATCGGCCACGCATCGCAGCAGCACCACGCCGGGCACGATGGGGTTGCCGGGAAAATGCCCGGGCAGCGCGGGATGCGAAGCATCGATGCGCAGCGGCGCGGGAAAGCTCGCGCCGCTCATGTCGATACTTCCTCGCGGATCAATTCCGGCCAACGCTTTATCAAACTCGTGAGGAACCGCTTCAACGGCGGATGCGGAATCTCGCGCATCGTCCAACGCCGAAATGCGTATTCCAATGCGAACGCTGCGATCAATACCGCCCAGCAACCGATTTCCGGATACCACGCGAGCACGCTGCGCGGCAGCGCAAAAACGGGTTTGACGCCGATCGCATCCAGCACGCCGCCAGGTTTCGCCAGCACCCACAACGCGGCGAGGATCAGCGCCTGCGCGCCCAGCACGATCGCCCAGTACAAAGTCACGCCGCGCGCGCAATGTGCCACGCCCGGCAGCGCGAGGCGCTGTTCGCCTTCAATAACGCGGATGCAGCGCGCGACCAGCGGTTCGCGATGCTTGCTCAAGGTGCGCGCGAACAACCATGACAACGCGCCCAGGATCATGATCGGCAGACCGGCCAGCGCCAGCTGTACACGTCCGAGCGCCGCGGGCACCAGCAACAATGCAGCCAGTGCCAGCCACAACAGCGCGCCGGCCAGACTGCGCTTGCGCAGCACAGGCAACGCCAGCGCGATCAGCAGCAACGCCGCGGCGATCACGCTCAATTGCGGCCGGTGCCACACCGAACCCAGTAACGCCAGTACGGCGTAGGCGATCAGTAGCGGCAGCAGCCAGCGCATCGGCGCGGCATGGGGTTGGGCGATGGAGGACGACATTGCAAACGGGCGGTCATGCGCGGCGCGAATGTATATCATGGTCTCATTGATTTGCCAGGGATTCACGGGGATGAATGCTGCATTGACTGGCGCCGCGAGCGCGGCCACGGAGCCGTGCACCGAGTCCTGCGACGTGCTGGTGATCGGCGGTGGTCCTGGCGGTTCCACCATTTCCACCCTGCTTGCAAAACGCGGCTGGCGCGTATTGATGTTGGAGCGCGATCGCTTCCCGCGTTTTCACATCGGTGAATCGCTGCTGCCGGCCAACATGCCGATCTTCGATGAAATCGACGCGCTGGAGAAACTGCGCAGGATCGGCCGACTGAAACTGGGCGCGGATTTTCCGCGCGATGACGGCAGCTATTACACCTTCAAGTTCGACCGCGCACTGGGCAGTACGCCGCCCTACTCGTTCCATGTACTGCGTTCGGAAATGGATCAAATGCTGTTCGAGCACGCGCGCGAACAGGGCGTGGATGCGCGCCAGAACGCGAAAGTGGAACGCGTGGAATTCGACGCGGACGGCGTTACCGTGCGGGTGATGGAAAACGGCGCTTCGCACGCCGTTCGCGCGAGATATCTGGTGGATGCCTCGGGGCGCGACACGTTCTTGGGCAAGCAGTTGAAGCTCGTCGAGCGCAGCGCGGAGCATCAAAGCGCGGCGCTGTTCGCGCATTACAAGGACGTCGATTTCAACTCCGGCGATCCGCACGGCAACATCATCAGCGTCTATCGCTTCGAGCACGGGTGGGCATGGTTCATTCCGCTGCCGAGCGGAGACATGAGCATCGGCTGCGTGTGCAAACCCGAATACCTCAAATCGCGGCGCGGCGCCGACAACGCCGAGTTCATGGAACGCACCCTCGCGCTGGTGCCGCACGCGTTGGATCGCATGACGCGCGCAAAGCGCATCTCCGAAGTGCGCTTCACCGGCAATTATTCCTATGTCTGCAAACGCATGACCGGGCCGCGTTTCGTGATGATCGGCGATGCGTGGTCGTTTCTTGATCCGATTTTTTCCTCGGGCGTGTTCCTTTCCATGCACGGCGCGCGTCATGCCGCGGAAGTGGTCGACGGCAGCTTGCGGGAACCGGCGCGCGAGCGGCATTTGCAGCGCGCCTACGAGCGGCGCATTCGTCCCGGCTATGCGCGCTTTGCTTGGTTCATCTACCGCTTCAACTCGCCGGTGATGAAACGGCTGTTTGCCAACCCGCGCAATGTCTGGCGCGTGGAAGAAGGCGTGGTGTCGATGCTGGCCGGCGATGTGTTCGACGATCGGCGGGTGTTGCGGCGGCTTACCGCGTTCAAGCTGATCTACGCGATCGGCGCGCTGATCGACCTGCGTCGCTGGTGGTCCGACCTGCGCGAGCGCAAGCGGCAGAATCGCGCGGCGCTGAAGAGCACGCAGGTGGATGCGGCGTAGGCTGGGCCGACAAGCTGGCGTTGCCGCGGCGATATTGCGGGCTTCGAGCCCAGCGAAAAAGGTTCGCTAGAACGGAAGCTGCAACGACGAATCGATGGCCAGCAACTGCGCGCGGAACACGTCCTGGATGCGCTTCAGCGCAGCGTCGTTGTCGGCGTCGAAGCGGAGCACCAGCACCGGCGTGGTGTTGGACGCGCGCACCAAGCCCCAGCCATCGGACCAGTCGGCGCGCACGCCGTCGATGGTGGTGATGCGCGCGCTCTCAAATTGCGCGCGTTCGCGGAAGCGATCGATGAAGGTGTAGTGCTCGCCTTCCCTCATCTGCACCTTCAATTCCGGCGTCGATACGCCTTTCGGCAGCGTCGCGAAGATTTCTTCCGGCGTGCGCGCGGCGGGGTCGTCTGCGAGGATTTCCAGCAGCCGCGCGGCGGAATAAATGCCGTCGTCGAAGCCGTACCAGCGTTCGCGGAAAAAGAAATGCCCGCTCATCTCACCGGCCAATTGCGCGCCGGTTTCCTTCATCTTCGACTTGATCAGCGAGTGCCCGGTCTTCCACATCAACGGGCTGCCGCCGGCTTTCAGGATCAGTGGCTGCAGGTGGCCCGTGCATTTCACGTCGTAGAGGATGGTCGCGCCCGGATTGCGCAGCAGCACGTCCATCGCGAACAGCATCAGTAGGCGGTCGGGATAGATGATTTCGCCTTCCTTGCTGACGACGCCGAGGCGGTCGCCGTCGCCATCGAACGCGAGGCCGATGTCCGCCCCGGTTTTCTTCACCATCAGTATCAGATCGGCGAGGTTGTGCGGCTCGGACGGGTCGGGATGGTGATTGGGGAAATTGCCGTCCACATCGCAGTACAATTCTTCCACCTCGCAGCCGATCGCCCGGATCACTTCTGGTGCGACCGCGCCCGGAATGCCGTTGCCGCAATCGACGACGACCTTCAACGAGCGCCCGACCTGGATGTCGGACGCGATGCGCTGCACATAGTCCTGCGTGACGTCCAGTTGCCGCAGCGTGCCGTGGCCCTCAGCCAACCGCCCTTCGACGATGCGCGCGTACAGATCCTGGATCGCATCCTCGGCCAGCGTCTCGCCGCCGATCACGATCTTGAAACCGTTGTAGTCAGGCGGGTTGTGGCTGCCCGTCACCGATACGCACGAGCCGGTGTTGAGATGGAAGCTGGCGAAATACGTCACGGGCGTGGGCACCGCGCCGATGTCGATCACGTCGATGCCGGCCGCGCGCAGGCCTTCAATCAATGCGTCGGCCATCTGCGGACCGGAGAGACGACCGTCGCGGCCGACTGCGATTTCCGAAAGATTTTTCTCGCGCATGGCGCTGCCGATGGCGCGGCCGATCGCACGTGCGGTGTCTTCGGTGAGCGATTGCCCGACCACACCGCGGATGTCGTAAGCGCGGAAGATGCTGCGGTCGATCGCTGCGGATGCCATCTTGGGCGCGGCGGTTGCAACGCGTTCTGCGGCAGGCGCGGCAGGCGCGGGCGTTTCGATTTTTTTCGCCGCGACGGGAGGCGTGATGTCGGCCAAACTCGGTCCCTCTGTAGTGATGGCGTGTGCACGGATGCGCGTGCGCGCGAAGAACAAACCAGCGGCGGCGAGCAGCGCCAGCAGCGTCAGCACGATCGCGCCGAACAGCGATTGCGTCACCGGAAGCCAGTATTCCGGCGCGGCCGTGGCGATGCGCAGCCGGCTGTGCGGCAGCGGCGTGCCGCTATCGCTGCCGGTGGAAAGACTTTCGTCGCCGCGCGAGGCGAGTGTCAGATCGCCGCTGCCGTCACCTTGGCGCAGATCCACGCGCCCGGCGTCGACTTCGATCGTTTCGAACGCAGCACGAACCGGCGCGAACGGCATGTCGATCACGGCGTACGCGAGCGGAGTGCCGTGCGCATCCATGACCGGCTCCGCATAGGAAACCGTCCGCACCGGCCGCGCGCGCACTTCCACCGGCGCGGCGGCGTTGTCGCCTTGCGCGCGCAACAACTGCGCGGCGCGCGCATAACCGAGTTGCTGCAGGTTGCCTTTCAGCACTTCGTCCAGCGACGCGCTGTAGAACGCCACCTCGCGTGCCCTCGGCAGCAACGCGTGCAGCAATTGCGCGGCGTGCGCGCGCGAAGCTTCATCACCGCTGCCCAGCGCGGTGCGCACGCCAACATTGGCGAGTGCGCGATCGACCTCGCGACGTTGCGCGGAAATCGCCCCGCTCACGCTTTGCAGCGCCTGCGCTTTCTCCTGCGCCAGACTCTGCGTCGCACCGGATTCGCGTGCGATCAACCAGCTTTGCCACGCCATGAACAGCGCGAACAGCACCAGCAGGATCATCAGTGCGAAGGCGATATCGGCCGCGAGTTCGGCCGCGCCACGGCTGCGGTTGAAACGTGCGCGCAGGGCATCCAGCTTGAGTTTGCCGACCATGTTGATGGCCATGTCCCCGCTTCTCAACCGACGCCGGTGGAACCGAATCCGCCTTCGCCGCGTGTGCTCGGCGCGAAGGCTTCGACCACGTGCCAGCGCGCCCGCGCGACCGGCACAAACATCATCTGCGCGATGCGATCGCCCGGTGCGATGGTAAAAGCCGCCTGCCCGCGATTCCAGCAGGAAATCATCAGCGGCCCCTGGTAATCGGCGTCGATCAGCCCGGTGAGATTGCCCAACACCAACCCGTGCTTGTGGCCCAAACCCGAGCGCGGCAGGATCAGCGCGCACCAGCCCGGATCGCTGATGTGGATCGCGAGGCCGGTCGGAATCAGCGCGCTGGCGCCCGGTTGCAGTTCGATCGCGTGTTCAGGCGCGGCGCGCAAATCCATCGCCGCGGCGCCGGACGTGGCGTATTCGGGCAGCGGAATCGAATCGCCCAACCGCGCGTCGAGGATCTTCACCTCGACATCCAGTGCGTGTGCCTGTCCGGACATGTCCATCAGCGGGTCTGCACCGCGCGCAACGCGGCGATGCGCGCGATCAGTTTCTGCGCCAGTTCGCGCTTGCCCGCGCGCGGCAACGCTTCGTCGCCGCCGTTCCAGAAAAGGTGCAGCGCGTTGTCTTCGGTGTCGATGCCGCGATCCGCAGCGACTTCGTTGGCGGCGATCAGGTCGATGTTCTTGCGCACGAATTTTTCGCGCGCATTGGTTTCGAGATTCTCGGTTTCCGCAGCGAAGCCGACGACAAACGGCTTGCGGGACAGGGCGGCGACTTCCGCGAGTATGTCCGGATTCTCGACGAGTTCCAATGACGGCGGCGCGCCGCACTTCTTGACCTTCTGCGCACTGACTCGCGCGGGCCGCCAATCGGCCACCGCCGCGGTGGCGATGAAAATGTCAGCGCCTTTCACCGCATCGAGCACCGCATCGCGCATGTCGCGCGCGCTGCGCACGTCGATGCGTGCAATGCCTTGCGGCGCTGAAAGATTCACCGGCCCGGCGATTAGCGTGACCCGCGCGCCGGCGTCGCGCGCGGCTTCAGCGATCGCAAAGCCCATACGCCCCGAACTGCGGTTGCCGAGAAAGCGCACCGGGTCGATGTCCTCGTAAGTCGGGCCGGCGTTCACCACGACGTGCAGTCCGGCGAAATCGCCAGGCGCTCGTGCCTCGCTCTCCATTCGCGAAAGCGCAGCGACGATCGCCTGTGGCTCCATCAACCGCCCGGGGCCGGATTCGCCTTCCGCCAGCGGGCCGTCATCAGGACCGAGAATCGCAACACCGCGCGCGCGCAACGTTCCGACATTGGCCTGGGTTGCGGCGTGCAGCCACATTCGGTGATTCATTGTCGGCGCGATCGCGAGCGGCGCTTCGGTGGCGAGGCATAACGTGGTCAGAAGATCGTCGGCGAAACCGTGTGCCAACTTGGCGATCACATCGGCCGATGCCGGGGCGATCAGCACGCGCTGCGCCCAGCGCGCCAGCTCAAGATGCCCCATGCCCATTTCCGCGGCTTCGTCCCACAAGTCCGCGCGCACCGGCTGGCCGGACAGGGCCTCGAAGGTCAGCGACGTGACAAAGCGCGCGGCATTGGCGGTCAACACCACACGCACTTCCGCTCCGGCATCGCGCAGGCGTCGCGTCAGCTCGCAGGCCTTGTACGCGGCAATGCCGCCGGACACGCCGAGCAGGATGCGGCGATGGCTCAAACTGGAGGCACCCATGTCGGCGGCAACTGACGAATGCGAGAGGCGCAAGCTTACCGGATTCGACCAGGACAACCGCTGGCAGGGGCGCACTTTGCGCGCGATTGTTCCTGCTTCGCCGGAAGGCTCGGCTCTTGCCACGACGCATATGACCATCAAAGACTGGCCCGTCGACGAACGTCCCCGCGAAAAACTCCTCTCGCAAGGTGCGCAGTCGCTTTCCGCGGCGGAACTGATCGCGGTATTGCTCGGCAGCGGCACGCGCGGGCGTAGCGCGGTGGAACTGGGCCGCGCCATGCTCACCGAAGCCGGTGGCGTGAACGCCTTGCTGGCGCGCGAGGGGGTCCGAGTGCCAGGGCTTGGTCCTGCCAAACGAGCAAGATTATCCGCTGCACTGGAGCTGGCGCGCCGCGCGCTGGGCGAAGAATTGCAACAACTTCCCGCACTGACCACGCCACGCGACAGCGCTGCGTACTTGCGTGCACGGCTGAGGCACTTGCCTTATGAAGTGTTCGCCTGTCTGTATCTCGACAACCGCCATCGCGTGCTCGGCTTTGCCGAATTATTCCGCGGCACCACCGACGGTGCGTCGGTGCATCCGCGTGAGGTCGTGCGCGAGTGCATCGCCCGCAATGCGGCGGCGGTGATTTTGGCGCACAACCACCCGAGCGGTGTAGCCGAACCTTCCGCCGCAGACCGCGCCATCACGCGCGAACTGCGCGACGCGCTGGCGCTGATAGGCGTGCGAGTGCTGGATCATTTCGTGATCGGCGCCGGCGAACCCACCTCGATGGCCGCGCGGGGGATGATTTGAGCGATGGTTGTGGTTATCTCGTCGCCAATCCGCCGTAACCCAAGGGGTGGATCCACAACCCACACGCACCTCCCGCTCCCGCTTCCGTTATTCACACGTCGGCCCGACGTGTACTTGGCTCGCGCTTTTGCCGAAATCTCGCGAAGCATTTTGCAACCTCCTGTCAGTGAAGAAAAATTCTTTGTGACTGACGTATGAATGCGGCTTCCAAGGTGTTGCAGGATCAAGACGCCGCAGGCTTGCTCACACAGTTATCCACAGGTTCCCCTGTCCATCCTCGCTGCAGTCTTTGCGCGCGCTGGGTTAGCATGATCGACTCGCCAAAAGAACGACGCCGTGAAAGAAATCCTGCGCAACCTGTTGCTGCAAGCCGCCGACACATTGCTCGCACGCAACGAGCTGGTGCTGAACAGCCAGCCCGAATTTGGGATCGAGCGCACCCGGAATTCCGCGCATGGCGATTTCGCCAGCAACATCGCGATGATTCTGGCCAAAACGCAGCAGCGCAATCCGCGCGAGCTGGCGCAGGCGCTGGTGGGCGCCCTGCCGGCGAGCGATGCGGTAGAAAAAGTCGAGATCGCCGGCCCCGGGTTCATCAATTTCTTTCTGACGACGCGCGCTTACCACGACGAATTGCGCCGCGTGTTTCACGAAGGCGGCGATTACGGTCGCAGCCGCCAAGGCGTGCACAAAATCGTGGGCGTGGAATTCGTCTCCGCCAATCCCACAGGTCCGCTGCACGTCGGCCACGGCCGCGCTGCGGCGATCGGCGATACGATCTGCCGTCTGCTGGACGCCACCGGCTGGAACGTTACGCGCGAGTTCTACTACAACGATGCCGGCGCGCAGATCGCCAATCTCGCGCTGTCCGTGCAGGCGCGTTGCAAGGGTATCGAGCCGGATGATCCGCGCTGGCCGGCGGATGGCTATCGCGGCGAATACATACGCGAAATCGCGCGCGCCTACATGACGCGCGAGACTGCCGGCCGCGACGACAGCGCTTGGGACACCGATCTGATGGCCAGCGGCGATCCCGACGATCTGGACGCGATCCGCAGCTTCGCCGTGAACTGGTTGCGGCACGAGCAGGACCAGGACCTGCGCGCCTTCGGCGTGGAGTTCGATGTGTACTACTTGGAGTCGTCGCTGTACGCCGACGGCAAGCTCGACAACGTGGTGAAACGCATCATCGACGAAGGCCACGCTTACGAGGCCGATGGCGCGCTGTGGCTGAAGTCCACCGACTTCGGCGACGACAAGGACCGCGTGATGCGCAAGTCAGACGGCACGTACACGTATTTCGTGCCGGACATCGCCTACCACTACAGCAAGTGGCAGCGCGGCTACAAGCGTGCGATCACGGAACTGGGCGCCGATCACCACGGTTCGCTGGCGCGCGTGCGCGCGGGCCTGCAGGCGCTCGATCTCGGCATTCCGAAAGGCTGGCCCGAGTACGTGCTGCACCAGATGGTGACGGTGATGCGCGGCGGCGAAGAAGTGAAGATTTCCAAGCGCGCCGGCGGCTACGTTACGTTGCGCGACTTGATCGACGAAGTCGGCCGCGACGCCACGCGTTATTTCCTGATCTGCCGCAAGAGCGATTCGCAACTGGTGTTCGACATCGATCTGGCGCGTGCGCAGAGTTTCGACAATCCGGTGTACTACATTCAGTACGCGCACGCGCGCATCTGCAGCGTGCAGCGGCAGATGCACGAACGCTCGATCGTGTTCGACCGCAAGCCCGCGCTCGCCAGCCTTGATCGGCTGCAAAGCGAGCACGCGCAGACAGTGTTGCGGGAGATTTCGCGCTATCCCGAAGTGGTGGAAGCCGCCGCGGCGTGTCTGGAGCCGCACCTCCTCGCGCAATACCTGCGCGAACTCGCGCAGGCTTTCCACACCTGGTACAACGCCGAGCAGTTCCTGATCGAAGACGAAGCCCTGCGTGACGCGCGCCTGGCGCTCGCCTTCGGCACGCGGCAGGTGTTGGCGAACGGGCTCGACTTGCTGGGCATTTCCGCGCCGGAAACGATGTGACTGGGTGGTGTCATTCCGGGCCGCGTGAGCGAACGAACTCTCAAGGCAGGAGAGAACGCAGGCAGCCCGTGGGGTGATGCGGCGTGTAACGAGGAATCTGCTTTCCGATTGACAACAGATTCCGGATCGCCGCTGCGCGGCGTTCGGAATGACGAGTGAACAGGGCGCTTGCCGCGCTTGCGATTGCATCGTGATGATGTAGCCTTCTCAAGTCTCACGTCTCACGGAATTCCATGGCAACAGCAAGACGCGGCAACGGCAGACAGGCGGTGCGCAACGGCGGTACGCCGGGTTGGGCATTGTTCGGCGGGGGGGTGATCGTCGGCGCGGTTCTCTGCGCGCTGGTGGTCTGGGGCGGCTACGCGCCGAACTTGCGAAGACACGATCAACCACAGCCCAATCCACAGGCGACCGCCCCTCAGCCCAGCGCGCCGGGCATCGCCGATCAGTCAAACAAGGCGGACACGAGCAAACCGACCTTCGATTTCTATTCGGTGTTGCCGGAAAAGGAAGTCGTGATTCCCGATGCGCAGTTGTCGGCGCAGGCGAAAGCGGAACAGCAAAAGGCCGCGGCGGCCAATGTCCCCGCTGCGTCGACTTCCAGCGCCAAACCGGCGCAGATGTCCGTCACTGCAACCGGTGGCGACAGCGGTTATCTCCTGCAGGTCGGATCCTTTCCGAGCAGTGCTGATGCCGACAGCATGAAAGCCAAGCTGGCCTTGCAAGGCTTTAGCGCCAGCGTGCAGCCTGTCACCATCAACGGCCAGACTTGGAACCGCGTGCGTCTGGGTCCATTCGCTTCAGCCACGGAACTGGAATCGGCCAAGCAGCGCTTGAGCAGCGCGGGGATTCATGCGATCGCGTTGAAAGAGAAATAATTGCTTGGAACACCGGGCATCCTACCGCGGATTGCAAGCAAACGGTCGCGGCAGAGCCGCGCCATGTTTGCCGCGTCAGACCCTGCATGTCTTCGCGTCGGCACATGCCGTGCCGATTCGCGCCGGGAATCGCAGCTCAGAGAGCGCATCCAGTTTCAGATTGACGTCATCCTGTGCCCACGCCCGCAGTCGGCGTATCGGGCAGGGCGGCCGCGTTGCGGCGGGTGAATAAGCTCAGCATCGGCGTGGTCATGAACGTGGTGGCGATCGCCATCACCATCAGCATGGTGAAGACCTCGCGGCCGATCACGCCTGCATCCAGGCCCACCTTCATCACGATCAGTTCCATCAGTGCGCGCGCGTTCATCAGCGAACCCACCGCCAGCGCCGTGCGCCACGATGCGCCGCCGATCCGCGCGCCGGCCGCGCCGCCGATCACCTTGCCGATGACCGCGGCGGCCAGCACCAGCAGCAGCGCGCCACCGCCGGCACCGGCAAATACGCCGGGTGTGGTGTTGAGGCCTGCCAATGCGAAGAACACCGGCATCAGCACCTGGACTGCGAGATGCTCGATGCGTTCGATCAGGGTCTGCAGCAGGCGATCGTCGCGTGGCAGGCAGGCGCCAAACAGGAACGCACCGAACACCGCGTGCACTTGCAGCGCCTGCGTCGCTGCCGCGAAGGCGAGGGCAGTGATCAGCAGCGCGGCCAGCGTCATGCCGTGTGGCCGTCCGTCCGCTGCGTGACGCGCGAGGATGCGCGCGAACAGCGGACGCACCGCCGCGAATGCGAATACCGCCAGCGCCAGCAGACCGCCGAGCGTCAGCGCCAGTCTGCTCCAGCCGCCATGCGATGCGATCAACGCCACTACCACGGCCAGCATGATCCACGCGAACACGTCGGCGATGGCAGCCGAGGTCAGCGCCAGCCGGCCGATCGGCGTATGCGTCAGCGCGCGCTCCTTCAGGATACGCGCCATGATCGGAAACGCGGTGATCGCCATCGACGCCGCCATGAACAATGCGAAGGTCCAGAAACCCACGCCCGGCGGCGCGAAACGCGGATGGAGCGCCGGCGCGATCGCCACGCCCAGCACCATCGGCAGCAGCACGCTGCACACGCCTACGATGCCGGCGGTGGCGATCTGCCTGCGCGCCCCGTGAGGCATGCGCAGTTCCGCGCCGACGATGAACATGAAGAGCACCAGCCCGATCTGCGACAGACCATCGAGCGCGCCCAAGCTCGATTTCGGAAAGATCTCCGCGTGCAGATGCGGCGCCAGTGCGCCGAACACGATCGGTCCCAGCACGATGCCGGCGATCATCTCGCCGATTACCGGCGGTTGACCCAGCCAACGCAGCAGCAGCGCCAGCACGCGCGAGGTGCCCAGGATCACCACCAGTTGCAGCAGCAGTGGTGAGTGCAGCATGTCAGGAGGCGCCGCTGTGCGCGACCGCGGCGTTGCCTCCGCACAGTCCTTCCGGATCGTGCACCAGCGGCGGCGTATCATGCGAGGCGCGGTAGCTCTGTACCACGTGCCCGTAATGCAGCACACGCCAGAAGGTGTACCAGGTGATGCGCACCACGTCGCGCACGGGGCGGAAATGCGAGAGGCGGAATTCGCCCGCATAGCGTGATTCGATCGGCACCGAAACGACATTCATGTCCAAATCGCGGCAAGCCGCGATCAGGATCGCCGCCTCGAACACGAAATCCTGCGACTTCAGATCGACCAGTTGCATCGCGGCGCGCGGATACCAGCGCTGTCCGCTTTGCGTATCCGTGACCGGCTTGCCGCAACCCCAACTGATGCCCCAGTCGGCGAACGCATTGGCGAAACGGCGGCCGGTCGGTTGCTGTGCACGGTTCAAGAGCCGCGCGCCGACCACGATATGGTTTGGATAGCGCGACGCGGCATCGACGATGCGCGGAATGTCGTTCGGCGAATGCTGACCGTCGCCGTCCATCGTCAGCACCGCATCGAATCCGCGCTTGAGCACCTCGCGGAAGCCGGTTCGCAGCGCTTCGCCCTTGCCGCGCCGCGTGTCGTGTCGCAGCAAGGTCACCGGCAATTTTGCGACGATCTCAGGCGTGGCGTCGTCGGAACCATCGTCCACAACGATCACGTCAGAGCAATGCGTCAGCACCGCGCGCAGCAGGGCGCCGATCGCGCGCTCCTCGTTGAGGCACGGAATCAGCACGCAGTAACGGGGCGCTGCTGCTTTCAAAATAAAACCTCCATGTCGAGGAGCAAACCCGATGCGGCGGGCACCGTCAAGCGCGCGGGCGAATCCTGCGCCAATGCGGCCAGCAACGCCAGTGCGTGCGCGTTCAATGGATTGTCGTTTGCCAATGTACTGAGCGCCGACGGCAAAGCTGCAAGTTCGGAAACAGTGCCTGCGCGCAATCTCAATGTGATCAACGGCGTAGCGGATCCATTTGGCGACAACACCAGCGCTGCGCCGAACGGCTGCGTAGTGCGTGTCATTTCCGCCAGCGGTCCGCTGGATACGGTGTCGTAGGCAGCGAACAGCACTGGCGTATTTTCTGCGAGGGCCAGTGTTGCGGCTTCTAGCAAACCTGCGCCGAAACTCGCATGCCAGCCGGTGACGGCGTTCGACGCGTGCTCGCAATCCGTGGCGATGGTCCAGTAGCCGGCCGGTGCGTTGTGCACCGAGTTATGAAACTTGGTCGGCGACAGTTCGCACGGCGCACTGGCCAGCGTGACGCACATGTAATCGGTGATCGACAGTTCGCCATGCGTCGAGGCGAATACGCAGGGTATCGAAGAGGGCTCGCGGTTCGCATGTCTGCAGGCCTGTCCCGCCACTTCCGCTGCCAGCAACACGGCTTCCGGCGCGCGCCGGCGTTCGGCGGGCGGCAAGGCTGCGGCGGCGGGCTTCAAAGGCGCGTCTTCGCGCAGTCCATGTGCTCCGCGCAGGATCGCTCGCAACGTGTTCCAATCCGACGCGCCGCGCAGCCACGCGCCGATGCCTTCGATGCGCACGTGCAGCTCGCTCATGCGAAATCCGCCCGCGCGAACGCCAGGCACGCGTTGTTGCCGCCGAAGCCGAACGAGTTGGACAGCGCCACGCGTACCTCGCGTTCTTCGCTTCGCAACGCCAATTGTCGCTCGCACACGGACTCCGGTTGCGTGCAACCGAGATTGCCGGGCACGAAGCCGTGTTCGATCGCGATCAGGCCGAACACCGCTTCCAGTCCGCCGGCCGCGCCCAGTGTGTGGCCGGTGAAGCCCTTGGTGGAACTGGCGCGCACGCGCGGCGAAAAGCGCTCGCCCACCACCGCCGCTTCCACTTCATCGTTCTTCAGCGTGGCCGTGCCGTGCAGGTTGATGTAATCGATTTGATCTTCGCGCAAGCCCGCACGCGCCAGCGCGTCATCCAGCGCGGCGCGCGCACCGCGGCCTTGCGGGTGCGGCGTGGACATGTGATATGCGTCGGACGATTCGCCGTAGCCGATCAGGCGCGGAGAGTGTGGCGCGATATCCGCGCGCTCCAGCAATGCGAATGCCGCGGCCTCGCCGATGGAAATGCCGCGCCGCCGCGCATCGAACGGTCGGCAGGGTTCCGGCGAAACCAGTTCCAGAGCGTTGAAGCCGAACAGTACGCTGTCGCACAGCGTGTCCACACCGCCGACTAGCGCGGCGTCGACCAGGCCGAGCCGCATCATTCGTTCCGCGGAGGCGAAAACTTTCGCCGAAGACGAACACGCGGTGGAGATCGTCAGCGCGGGGCCATCAATACCGGTCGCTTTGGCAATGAATGCGGTCAGCGAATGCGGAGTATGGATACCGGGACGGCGCAGGTCTTGCGGAAAATGTCCGTCTTCCAGACGCCGGTATGCTTCTTCACTGGCGCCGATGCTGGCAGTTGAGGTGCCGAGCACCAGCGCCACGCGGTCCGCGCCGTGCCGTTCGATCGCGGCGCTCACTGCTTCGAATAATTCGTCCTGATTCAATCCCAGCCAGGCCAGCCGATTGTTGCGGCATTCCCAATGCGCGAGCGATTGCGGCAGTGGTGCGTCTTCGATTCCCTCTACGCGACCGATGCAACACTCCAGCGGTGCCGAAGAAAAATCATTCGCGCGCAAACTACCGCGGCCGCTGCGCAGCGCATCCACGTGCGCGGACACGCCGTGACCCAGCGCGGAAGTCGCACTGTAGGCGGTGACGGCCAATGATGGAATGCGTGCGGGCAAGCGTGCAGCTCCAAAGTGACCGCGCAGTATACGCAAGCCCCGTGGCGGATCGGTCAACGCCGAGACTTGAGTGCGAGCCCTCCCGCTGCCAAGCTTGGGGAGTTGCATCCGAGCAGCTCATGCACAAGGGGAACAGAACATGAAACGCATTCACTTGTTACTGCTGTTGCCATTGCTGTTGCTGACCGTGGCCTTCCGCCAGGTGCCGCTGGTCGACCCGCCGCCGATCCAGGCGCCGCCGGGGATGCATGAGGCGCAGGTCGAGAACGTGGTGATGGAAGCGCTGACCGGTCGCGGCTGGGCGATCGCGCGGCACATGCCCGGAGAAATCGACGCCACGTATGCGCGACGCGATTTCAGCGTCACCATCGCCGTGCACTACGACCGGCATCAGGTGCAGATCAATTACCTCAACAGTAGCAATTTGAAATACGAGGTAAAGAACGGCCAGCGCTGGATTCACACCAACTATCCGAGCTGGATCCAGAACCTCGTCACCGACATCAACAACCGGTTCGCGATGTCGCATTGAGACGGTCCAACTGTTCGCTCTGAGCGCGGGCGCGCCAGCGCGGGAGTCGAAAGACACGAGTGATTCGGCTTGGCTGCGCTCATTACGCTCAGTGCGAACGGATTTCTTGATGACCGGAATGTCCGACCACGCTCCCGAAGTTGAAAGCTATCTGCGCTCATTGCAGGATCGCCTATGTGCGGCTCTCGAAACATTCGAGACGGAAGTGCGTTTCGGCGATGACGTTTGGGCCAGACCGAGCGGTGGCGGTGGCCGCACACGCGTGTTGAAAAACGGCGCGGTGTTCGAGCAGGCCGGCGTCGGCTATTCCAAAGTCTTTGGCGACACGCTGCCTCCCTCGGCCAGCGTGCAGCGGCCGCAACTGGCGGGATGCTCGTGGCTCGCCAACGGCGTTTCGGTAGTGGTGCATCCGCGCAATCCGTACGTGCCGACCGCGCACATGAACGTGCGTTTCTTCGAAGCGCGCAAACCGGATGCGGAACCGGTGTGGTGGTTCGGTGGCGGCTTCGATCTCACGCCGTTCTACCCGTTCGATGAGGATTGCGTGCACTGGCACACCGTCGCGCGCGATCTGTGTGCGCCGTTCGGTGACGAGGTCTATCCGAAATACAAGCAGTGGTGCGACGAGTATTTCTTCATCAAGCACCGCAACGAGGCGCGCGGCATCGGCGGCCTGTTCTTCGACGATCTGAATGCGTGGGATTTCAGTGAGTGCTTCGCCTTCTTGCGCGCGGTCGGTGATGGTTTTCTGGATGCCTACCTGCCGATCGTCGAGCGTCGCAAGAACGCGCCGTACGGCGAACGCGAACGCGAATTCCAGTTGTACCGCCGAGGCCGCTACGTGGAATTCAACCTGGTCTACGACCGTGGCACCTTGTTCGGCCTGCAATCCGGCGGCCGCGCCGAATCCATTCTGATGTCCCTGCCCCCGCGTGTGCGCTACGAATACGGCTATGCGCCGGAGGCGGGCAGTGCGGAGGCGAGGCTCGCGGAATATTTGAAATCGCGAAATTGGACGTAAAGGTGTTTGCGCATACAAATGCCACACTAACCGTCAACACCAAAAGCATAGAGCCAACCGCCACCACCCGATGGAGAACCGTTGGCCAATGTGGCCGGCCCTGCATAGATGCCGTATTCTCCGGGCGCCAATGGCGCATTCGGCACCACCGTCCACGTAGCGGGTTTCACTTCAGTCGTTGTGATTGGGAGCATCCACTTAGGGTCAGGTGTGCCGAATCCTGAGTAACTGCCAAACCCGGAGCGGCCGAGTTTTACCGAGCGGTTGTTGCTGCGGTCATTCACAGCGAGCTTGACCAGAAAAATGCGTCCGTCCGGTGCGCCGCCCATCAAAATATGGAAAGTTGGTTGTGGGTCATTAATGCGTACGTTGGCATGCAGACCGGAAAAATCGGCGAATACCAGGGCTGTCACGAAAGCGTAGGTCGTGCCCATCGTTCCGGAAGTAGGCTCGAGCTTTTGGTCTCCATCTTTAGTTGACAGGACCACGCCGAGTATTCCTGCATAAGCAGGGGGTCCCTCGCTTTCCGGCGCCAGCATCGCGTCAATTTTCGACTGATGATCTGAGGTTTGGGCAGCAGCAATGCCAGCCGCTGCGCCCAACAGCAACACAATAAAGATCTTGCGCATAAATCCCCTTTCGCATGAAGGCTGCGCTGATGAGCCAGCCGCTGTCATCGCATGTTACATGCGCTGTCAGCCTACAAATCAATCCCACCGATTCGCATGCTTCGGCCAATCCGGCCGCTGCACGCGCACGACGCAGAAGCGCTGGCCGCTGGGCGCCTGCATTACCACCCAGCGTTCGAGACGTTTGAATATCGTCGCGCCGAGCTTTTCCAGGCGCGCGACTTCCGCCTCGATGTCGTCGGTTTCGATGTCCAGGTGCACGCGGCTTTCGTGATCGACGCGCTGCAATTGCAGCATCGGTTCGTCCGGCAGCGTGGCGAGCTGCCGGTATTTGTCGCGGCTGCCGGGGTGTGCCATGTCCACCGGACGACCCAGCGCCGCGGCCCAGAAGCGCGCGGCCTCGTCGATGTCGGCAACGTTGCAGTCGATCTGCATGGAGCACAGGCGCGAGTGGTGCACGTCAATGGCCCATCATCTTCTCGCGCTTGGCGCGAAATTCGCTGTCGCTGTTCCACTGGGGCCATTGATCGCTGTTGGCGAGTTCGTTGCCGACCTCGTAGAGCGCCTGCGCGTCCTCGGCCACGCCGGAGAAATCCCATTTCGGATCGAAATTGTCCATCGGCGTGTGATAGCGGTGCGCGGTGTAGTCGGCCAGCGCGGCTGCGCCCGCCGCGGTGCCGCCGTTTACTTCGTCGTTGCCGGTGCCCGTCATCAACGCGGGCACGCCGGCCTTGGCAAAACTGAAATGGTCGGAACGGAAATAGAAGCCGTTCTCGGGCGTGGCATCGGGACTCGCATATCGGCCTTGTCTCTTCAGCACCGCTTTCAGCATGTCCTCTAGTTGCGACTGGCCGCTGCCGATGATCTGCACGTTCTTCGTCGGCCCGATCACGTCCATTGCGTCCATGTTGATGTCGGCGACGGTCTTGTCCAGCGGGAACACCGGATGCATCGTGTAATAGAGCGAGCCGAGCAGGCCGGATTCCTCCAGCGTGTCGGCCAGGAACAGCACACTGCGTTCGGGTTTTCGTTTGGCAAAGGCGCCGGCGATTTCCAGCAGCGCGGCGATGCCGGTGCCGTTGTCGATCGCGCCGTTGAAGATCTGGTCGCCGTTCAATTTCGGATCGACGCCGAAATGGTCCCAGTGCGCCGAGTACACGATCACCTGATCGGGATGTTTCGTCCCCTTCACCAGCCCGAGCACGTTGTTCGCGCTGCCCGTTTCGATCTTGCTGTCAAAGGCGATCGACGCTTTCGCGTTCAACGCGACCGGCTTGAAACCGCGCTTCGATGCCGCGGATTTCAGATCATCGAAATTCAAACCGGCTTTGGCGAACAGCCGGCGCGCGGAATCGGTGGTGAGCCAGCCGACCACCGGCGTGCGCGGCGCGGGATCCTCTGACGCCGGCAGGCTGAGTTGCGGGCCGGTCCATGAATTCTTCACCACCGTCCACGGATATCCCGCCGCGCCGGTGTCGTGCACGATCAAGCACGCTGCAGCGCCCTTGCGTGCGCACTCCTCGTATTTGTAGGTCCAGCGGCCGTAGTAGGTCATGGTGCGGCCCTTGAACAATTTCGGATCGCCGGTCGCGTAGCCCGGATCGTTGACCAGCACGATGACGGTCTTGCCTTTCACGTCCTGGTCGGCGTAATCGTTCCACTGCCACTCCGGCGCATCGATGCCGTAGCCCAGGAATACGACCGGCGAATCGGTGATCGCGACGTGCGGCTTGTCCTGCGGGTCATAGACGACCATGTCGGCGCCATAAGCGAACGACTGCGTGCCGCCGCCTTCGATGATGTTCAATTTCAGCGCGTCCTTGTTCTGCACGGTCGCCGAAACCGTCGGCACGGTCTGGAACCACGATCCGTTGTTGCCAGGCTGCAATCCGAGCTTCTTGAACTGTTCGACGATGTAGGCGGTGGCGCGCTGTGCCCCCTCGGTGCCGGGTTTGCGGCCTTGCATGTAATCGGAAGAGATCGCCTTGTCGTAATCGCGAAAACCTTGCGCGGTGATCACGGGCGAGAACGAAGCGGTAGCGGCTTGCGCCGAGGTGGCGAAGCCCGCGACGGCGATGAGAGTGGAAAGGACGACGCGGCGCATGAGGCACTCCTTGCAAAGACGCAATTGCGGAAAAGCACCAGTCTAGAGCCTTGGCGCGCGCGCAGCATGCTGCGGCGCACGTATGACGAAAGTCCTGGATGATTTCGCCTGCACAGCGCGCGGCAAAGGATTAGGCTTGCGTGATCCGCTGCAAGGAAACGCCATGCGCACGATTCGATTCCAGAAATGGCCCATTGCGATCACGATGGCAGCCGCATTGCCCGCGCTCGCCGGCGCGCCATCATTCAATCCACCGCCGTCGAATGCGCATCCGGAATTGCGCGCTATCGCGCAGGCGGTATCGGCGAAGGAACTTCATGACATCGATGCCAAACTCGTCGGCTTCGGCACGCGCAGCACCTTGTCGGATACCCAATCCGACACACGCGGCATCGGCGCCGCGCGGCGCTGGGTGAAGTCCCGGTTCGAAGAAATTTCCAAAGGTTGCGGCGGCTGCATCGAAGTGGTCACGCCTTCGAAAGTGTTCACCGGCGAACGCACCCCAAAGAACGGCGTGGAAGTGATGGACGTCGTGGCGATCCAGCGTGGACAGAGGGACCCAGACCGCGTGATCGTCATTACCGGGCATCTGGATTCACGGCGCAGCGATGTCATGGACGCCACCGGCGATGCGCCCGGCGCGGACGACGATGCATCGGGCGTATCGGCGCTGATCGAAGCCGCGCGCGTGCTGAGCCACTACAAGTTCGCGGCCACCCTGGTGTATTCGGCCGATTCCGGAGAAGAACAAGGTTTGTACGGCGGCAAAGTCATCGCGCAATACGCGGTCGATCACGGCTGGAAGGTGGAAGCCGACCTCAACAACGACATCGTCGGCAGCCCGCGCGGCGGCGACGGCCAATACGATCCGCACACCGTGCGCGTGTTCTCCGAGGGCACCAAGAGCAACGAAACGCTGGAGCAGGCGGCGTACCGCCGCTATCACGGGGGCGAGGTGGATTCGCCCTCGCGCAATATCGCGCGTTACATGCAGGCGCTGGCCGACAGCTATCTCGACGATTTCCACGTGCGCATGGTCTATCGCACCGACCGCTACGGCCGCGGCGGCGATCAAGTCGCGTTCCTCGAGCAAGGTTATCCGGCGGTGCGCGTCACCGAATCGCAGGAGGACTACACGCACCAGCACCAGGATGTCCGCGTGGAGAACGGCATCCACTACGGCGACACGATCGACCACGTGGATTTCGATTACCTCGCGAACGTCACGCGCGTGAACGCGATCACGATGGCTGCGATGGCGATGGCGCCGATGCCGCCGTCGGATGTGCAAATCAAAGGCGCGGTGGCCTATGACACCACGGTTTCATGGAGGCCTTCGCCCGACGCGGCCACATATAAAGTGTGGTGGCGCGAAACCACCGCGCCGCAATGGCAGCATTCCTATGACGCCGGCGGCGCGACCGCCGTCGTGTTGAAAGGCATCAACGTCGACGATTATTTCTTCGGTGTGTCGGCCGTCAGCCAAGATGGCTGGGAGAGTCCGGTGGAATTCCCGGGCGATGCGGGGAGTTTCGCGCGCTCGCCGGCTGCGTTGCCTGCCGCTGCAGAAAAGTGACGTGCGGCTATCGCCGCGGCTTGGCTCGGTGCGTCGCCACCGCGCTCCAGGGATCGTCCGGCCACGGGTGCTTCGGATAGCGGCCTTTCAATTCCTTTTTCACCTCGGGGTAGGTGCGTTCCCAGAAGCTGCGCAGATCCTGCGTGACCTGGATCGGCCGTCCAGCGGGCGACAACAGATGCAAGGTCACCGGCACGCGGCCATTGGCGACGCGCGGCGTGTCGGCCAGTCCGAACAGCTCCTGCAACTTTACCGCGAGCACGGGGCCGCCATCCGTGTACTCGATGCGGCGAGTCATTCCGCTCGGCACGGTGATCGCCCCCGGCGCGTGCTCGTCCAGCGTTCTGCGTTGCGGCCAGTCGAGCAGCGAGAGGAATGCCTCGGACACGTCTGACGGCGACAACCCATCGAGTTTGCGTTTTCCGTGCAAAGCAGGCGCGAGCCAGTGTTCAAGCGAGTCGAGCAAGTCGGCGTCGGAAACATCGGGCAGATTCGTTTCCGGCATGGTTTTGCGCAACCACGCCACGCGCGCGCGCAGGTGTAGCAATGCATCCGACCACGGCAACGTCTGCAAACCGCGCGCGCGAATGTGCGACAACAGCGCGGGCAGCGCGTCTTCGGATGAAACCGCGACGGCCCGGCGCGACAGCACGATCGCATCGAAGCGTGCTTCTTCGAACGCTTCGGCCCTCTCACACGTTTCGTTCCAGCGCGACACGCGTTCGCTCACGAAGCGCTGTGGAAAATCGCGCGCCAGCAGTGCCGGATCGAACGGCGCCGCATTCAAGACCAGACTGTTGCGCGCGTCGAAGCGCGCCTCCACGATCACCAGCCACGGCTCACCCAGCAACGCGGACTCCTCGTGCAGCCGCGCGCCGCGTCCATTGGCGAGCAGATAGCGGCGCGGATCGCGTTCGTCCTGTTTTGCCACGCGGTCGGGAAACGCATGCAGCAGCAGATTGCCTGCGGAGAGCGCGTCCGGCACGCCGCTGGGCGCGCTGCGAACCTTCAGCCGCTTGCGCCAACCGCGCGCGCTGTGTTCGATTGCCCCAAGCACGCCTGCATCCGCGTTGGATGCCCGAATGTTGCCGTCTCTCCAGATATGCAACGCGGCGAGCTGCGCGCGCAGGTCGTCATTGAATGCGCCACGCAGCGGCGAGCGTGCTTCCAGCAACGCGAGCAGATCGGCGATCAGGGCGCGTTGCGTTTCCGGCGCACGCAATGCGGCGGCCGCCAGGCGCGGCTGCGCGCCCAATTGCAGCATCGCGCGCCCGAGTTGCGTAATGCGCAGATGCCCGTCTAGCGCGCCAAGTCGTTGCAGCAACTCGCGCGCTTGCGCCAGCGCGCCGGTAGGCGGTGGATCCAACCACCGCAATGCATTGCCAGCGTTCTCGCCAACGCCCCACGCGGCGAGCTCCAGCGCGAGCGATGACAATTCCGCCTGGGCGATCTCCGGCGGACGTGAAGGCTCCAAGCGTAGCGATTGCGGCCACAATCGGTAAGCCACACCGGGCGCCACGCGCCCTGCGCGTCCTGCACGCTGATCGGCCGAGGCTTGCGAGATGTTGACGGTCTGCAAGCGCGTGAAACCGGAATTCGGATCGAAGCGCGGTTCGCGCGCTTGTCCGGAATCCACCACCGCCCGGATCCCCGGGAGCGTGACGCTGGATTCGGCGACGTTGGTGGCCAGGATCACGCGACGAACGCCGCCATCCGCCGGAGACAACGCGGCGTGCTGTTCGGCGAGCGAGAGTTCGCCGTGCAGCGGCAAGACTTCTATCGACTTGGTCTGCAACGTTTCGCGCAACACGCGTCGCGCGCGCGCGATCTCCCGCATGCCCGGCAAAAACACCAGCACGTCGCCATCGGTTTCGTGCAGCCCTTGTTCGATCGCTCGGCGCAAATGCGAGACATCATCTTTATCGCGCCGCAGCGGCGGATGTTCGATGCGCACGGGAAACGTACGGCCTTCGCTGCGGATCACGGGCGCATCGAACCACTGTGCGACGCGCTCGCCTTCCAGCGTGGCCGACATGATCACGAGGCGAAGGTCGGGACTAAGCGATGTCTGCACGTCCAGCGCCAGCACCGCTCCGAGATCGCCTTGCAGATGCCGCTCGTGGAATTCGTCGAACAGGATCGCGCCGATGCCGGACAATTCCGGATCCTCCTGCAACATGCGCGTCAGGATGCCCTCGGTGACCACCTCGATGCGCGTCTGTGTCGAGACGCGCGATTCGAAACGAATGCGATAGCCGATCGTTTGTCCGACCGCTTCGCCGAGCGCGCTCGCCATGAACTCCGCCGCCGCGCGCGCGGCGATGCGGCGCGGCTCCAGCATCACGATCTTGCGTCCCTGCAACCAGGGTTCGTCCAACAACGCCGGCGGCACCTGCGTCGTTTTGCCCGCACCGGGCGGCGCTTCCAGCACCAGGCGCGGATGATCGCGCAGCGACGTGCGGATCGACGGCAGCAGCGGCGCAATGGGGAATGCGAGATCCGACGATGACATCGCGCCATTGTAGGAGGCTGCGCGCAGGCGACCGGCATGCTTTTGGTCGCGAGCGGGCTCGCTTCTACAATTCGCAAATGCACCTCATCGACATCGGCGCCAATCTCACGCACGAATCCTTCCGCCATGATCTCGATGCGGTGCTGGCGCGGGCGAAACAGCACGGTATCGAGCAGATCGTCGTCACCGGCGCCTCGAAAGCAGGCAGTGAACACGCACTCGAGTTGGCGCGCGCGCATCCGGGTTTTCTGTTCGCCACCGCCGGTGTGCATCCGCACCACGCCAGCGAATACGACGCCGATACCGACGCGCTGCTGCGCGCTTTGCAACGCGAGCCGGAAGTGAAGGCGGTGGGCGAGACGGGACTGGACTATCACCGCAACTACTCGCCGCGCGCGGCGCAGCTCGCCGCGTTCGAGAAGCAACTCGTCATCGCGGTGGAAACCGGCAAACCGCTGTTCCTGCACCAGCGCGATGCGCACGCCGATTTTTTCGCACTGTTGAAAACCGCGCGCGACAATGTTCCCGCGGCGGTCGTGCATTGCTTCACCGGTACACGCGAAGCCCTGCATGATTATCTCGATCTCGATTGCCACATTGGCATCACGGGCTGGATCTGCGACGAGCGTCGCGGCACGCACCTGCGCGAACTAGTGCGCGAGATTCCGCCCCACCGTCTGCTGCTGGAAACCGACGCGCCCTATTTGCTGCCGCGCACGGTGCGCCCACAGCCATCGCATCGCCGCAACGAGCCGATGTACCTCGCGCACATCTGCGAAGAAGTAGCGCACGATCGCAATGAGCTGGCCAGAATGACGGCCTCGCACGCCGCCGCCGCGGCGCGCACATTTTTCGGGTTGACCGAGCCGGCCTGAGCGACACGCTCCACAACCCAGCCATACGGGTGCGTTCGTTGTCGTCCCCGCTGCAACCCTCGCCGGGCTTGACCTTCTCCGCATGCTGCAATGCAAGGTTGTGATCGCCGTCACTCTTTTGCTACGCTCGCCAACTGCGGTTCAGTTTGCGGCAAGGAAGCCGGCAAGCGAAGAAAGGGGGGGCGATGCGTTTACAGAAGTCGCATCAATCCGGGGCCGGTGGGCGTTTCGCGTCCGCCATCCGCATGTTTGCAATGGGCTCAGGGGGCCCGCTGCATGTCGATATCTGATTACGCGCGCACGGGTTCCGCGCGCTTTCGATGTTTCTCAGCATTCACGCAGACGCCGGCCGCGGGCCCGCGTTGCCGTGTCCACCGTTCGCGCAGTTCCAGCGATCCATCCAATCTCACCTGAGAGCCGATCATGAACAAGAAGATTTATAGCCTGGTATGGAACAAATCCCTCAACCAAGTGGTGGTCGCATCCGAACTGGCCACTTGCAAGAGCGTCGGTGGATCGGCGGGTGAAGGACACAGCGCGGTACCGCGCCTAGCGCAGCTTGCGATGGCGGTGATGCTGGCCGTTGCGGCGCCGCTGGCGTTCGCGGGAACCAATTGCGCGGCGACCGGTACCGCGACCGGCGCGAAATCCACCGGCTGCGGCGTCAACTCAACCGCGAGCGGTGCGCGCGCAAGCGCATTCGGCTACAACACACACGCCAATGGCACCGATTCCTCGGCTTTCGGTTACGCCGCGAACGCGAATGGGTCAGGCGCAAGCGCTTTCGGTGATGGAGCGATCGCTAACGGTACGGATTCCACGGCAGTCGGCTTCGGTGCCAGCACCGGCTCCTTCAACTTTTCGACCGCGATCGGCATGGGCGCTTCCACCGGCGCCATCAATAGCGTCGCCATCGGCTACAAGGCCGTAACTGGTGCGTTCGCCAACTCCGTGGCGCTGGGCGCCAACTCGGTGGTGAGCGCGGCCAATACCGTATCGGTCGGCGGCGGCACGGCCGGCAATCGCCGCATCACCAATGTCGCGAACGGCATCGGCCCGAACGATGCGGTCAATGTTTCGCAGTTGAATGCAGCGCTCGCCACGACGCTCAACGACGATTACATCCAGGTCAACGGCAGCGGCACATATGCCTCGGCGACGGGGCCCAATTCGATCGCCATCGGCAATGGTGCGGTGGCCAACGGCAGCTCGACGACTGCGCTGGGCGACGGCGCGCAGGCGATCAATACGGATGCCACGGCGCTGGGGCAGAACGCGGTTGCTTCAAACTTTCAAAGTACAGCATCGGGTTACCACGCACAGGCAACGGGCTACCAGAGCAGTGCTTTCGGTGAACGCGCCAACGCTTCCAATTCCCTTTCCACCGCCATAGGGAGTGGGTCGATTGCCTCGGGTCTGTTCAGCACAGCCTTGGGCGATCTCTCCACCGCCAGCGGCCAGAGCGCAAACGCAATCGGCGACCGCGCTACCGCCAGCGGCTATCACAGCGATGCGATGGGCTGGTATGCGGCAGCATCCAACACCAACTCAATTGCGATCGGTTCGCAAAGCGTCGCGTACGGTACCCGCACCGTGGCGCTGGGCGTCAATTCCAGCGCGGCCGGGAATTACAGCACGGCCGTAGGAGATCGTTCGTCTGCGGGCGGCTACGGATCGGAGGCTTTCGGTGTATTGGCCAACGCGGCGGGGCGGGAAAGTCTTGCGGGCGGTACGCTCGCCAACGCTTCAGGTGCGCAGAGCACCGCAATCGGTTTGACTAGCACTGCGTCCGGTCCGGGGGCCTCGGCAGTAGGCGCATACAGCATAGCTAGCGGAACCAGCGCTTCGGCATTCGGCGAGCGCGCCAACGCCAGCACGACGGGCGCCACCGCGGTCGGTGCGGCATCGCTGGCCAACGGCGCGCAGGCCTCGGCGTTCGGCACCAACAGTCGCGCCAGCGGCGGGTACTCCACGGCGAGCGGTTACAGTGCGATCGCCAGCGGTTCCAACAGTTCCGCCTTTGGCGATACCGCTACAGCCAGCGGCAATTACAGTACGGCGATCGGTCGTGGTGCACAGGCGACCAACACGTCCGATGTCGCATTGGGCTTCAATGCACAGTCCACCGGCGCGTTCGCGGTCGCGCTCGGGACCGACTCGGTCGCTTCGGGGTACGCCTCCACCGCACTCGGCCAGCAAGCCAATTCGGCTGGTTTCGAAAGCACCGCCTTGGGCGTGCTGGCCGGCGCCGCTGGCATCCAGGCCACGTCGACGGGCGCTTTCAGCAATGCCAGCGGCAACTACGCGGTGGCCTTCGGCCTGCGTGCAGCCGCAACCAACACCGATAGCAGCGCCTTCGGCAAGGACAGCATTTCTACGGGCTTTGGCGCCTCGGCGATTGGTCCGCGCGCGCACTCCTATGGCAGCGAATCGACTGCCGTCGGCTTCCACTCGACCACCACTGCAGCTGGTACTGGCGGCAGCGCGATGGGTTTTTATGCCTCCGCGCAAAACTACAATGCGAGCGCGTTTGGATCACATGCGCTAGCTTCGGGACAAGGCTCGACCGCATCCGGCTCGCTGGCTCAGGCGACGGGTGATTTGAGCTTGGCCTCGGGTTATTCCGCCTTCGCTACCGGCACCGATTCCACAGCGGTCGGAAACACCTCCTCGGCCTCAGGTGCCTACAGCACGGCCGTGGGCAGCAATGCCTACGCGTCGGGCTCGAACGCTTCCGCATTCGGCGAAAACGCGCAGGCCACTGGCGATTACAGCACCGCGATCGGCGTGAACACGGTGGCCTCAGGTACCAGCAGCAGTGCCTTCGGCGATGGCGCCGTTGCCAGCGGGGACAACAGTACAGCCGTGGGCCAAGACAGCAGCGCTTCGGGTCTGAACGCATCAGCGTTCGGCTACAAGTCGAGCGCGGTGGGCGACAACAGTCTGGCCAGCGGCGACTATGCCTCGGCGCAAGGTCTGCAATCCTCGGCCTTCGGCGATCATGCGCAAGCGATCGGCGACTACAGCGTGGCGATGGGCACTCATGCTAGCGCCAACGGCACGAACGATATAGCCATCGGCAACAACGCCTATGCCAACGGCGGCAGCGGCAAGTATTCGGGTTCCGCCACGGCGCTGGGCAGCAACGCGCGCGCAAGCAGCAAGTACAGCACGGCGTTGGGAGCTCAGTCCTCCGCCAGCGGCGAATATGCTACGGCAGTAGGCAATCGCGCCAATGCTTCCGGCTTCGACGCTTCTGCGGTGGGCTATGGCACCGCCGCAGCCGGTGTACGCAGCTTTGCTGGCGGTGCAAATGCGAAGGCGACAGGCTATCTCTCGGTTGCAATAGGCAGCGAGTCGGTTGCGGGCGATTTCGGTACGGCAGTCGGTTCCGGTAGTTATGCCGGTTACGGATCGAGCGCGTTCGGTTACGGTGCGCAGGCGACGGGCCGGATCAGCAATGCGTTGGGCACCGATGCGGTGGCCAGCGGCGATGAATCCAATGCGGTGGGTTTCCGCACGCAGGCCAGCGGCTCGCACAGCAATGCGATGGGTTACTTCGCGGCGGCTTCGAACTACAACGCGATCGCGGTGGGTTCGAACTCGGCGGCCTCGGGGGTGAGCTCGATCGCCTTGGGCAACACCACGGTGGCCTCGGGCGATTACTCGACGGCGCTGGGCCCATTTGCAGTGGCGACGGGGCTGTCATCCACGGCGGTGGGCGATACGGCCAATGCCTTGGCGGACAACGCCACGGCGGTGGGCGGCAACGCCTATGCTGCGGGCGTGAGCTCGGTGGCGGTGGGCGACCACGCTGCGGCTTACAGCGACAACGGCATTGCGATCGGCAAGAACGCGAAGGTGGCGGCGACGGCGCAGAAGGGCAACTACTACACCGGGTACACGACGGTCGCGACGCAAGGCACGGCGATCGGCGCGAATGCCAGCGTGACAGGCGTGTATGGGACGGCGCTGGGTGTGGGGGCGAGCGCGAGCAATCTGGACAGCACCGCGCTGGGTGCTTACAGCAGCGCGAGCGGCCGTTACAGCACGGCGGTCGGTATCAAGGCGCAAGCGAGCAACACCTCGGACAACGCGTTGGGCTACAACGCCAACGCGAGCGGCCCGTACTCGAATGCCTTGGGCACCAACTCGGTGGCCTCGGGTTTTGCCTCGACGGCGATCGGCCAGCAGGCCAATGCCAGCGGCGCACAAAGCGTGGCAACCGGTGCGTTGGCCACGGCCAGCGGCAAATACAGCACGGCCATTGGCGAAGGTGCGAGGGCAACCGGTCAGTTCGACACGGCGGTCGGCAAGTATGCGACGGCGAGCGGTGGTTACAGCACGGCGATCGGCAAGTACTCGGTAGCGAGCGGCATTGCCTCGACCGCGCTGGGCTATGGCTCGCGGGCGATCGGACGCGTTTCGACCGCGCTGGGCACCGACTCGGTGGCGCAGGGAGACTACTCGATCGCGGCGGGCTTCCGCTCGGTGGCGTCGAATTACAACGCGATCGCGTTTGGCAATCACGCTTACGCATCGGGACAATCGTCGACGGCGTTTGGAGCGCTGAGCAGCGCCACGGGTGACCTGAGTGCGGCGATTGGCTACTCGGCAGTGGCCAAGGGTGCGGTATCGACGGCGATCGGCAACACTGCGGCGGCGTATGGTGCCTACAGCACGGCGGTGGGCAGCAATGCCTATGCGTCGGGGGCACAATCCTCGGCGGTGGGTTTTGGAGCACAAGCCACGGGTGACTACAGTGTGGCGATCGGCACCGGCGCACTGGCGGACGCGACCAACGGCGTGGCTATCGGCAATGGTGCGAGCACCGCAGGCTTCGCCGACAGTGTTGCGCTCGGAGCCAACTCGGTTGCAGCGGCCCCCAACCCGACGGGGGGTACGACGATCAACGGCCAGTACTATGCGTTTGCTGGCGGTACACCGACGAGCGTGGTGAGCGTGGGCGCGCCGGGTGCGGAGCGTCAGATCACCAATGTGGCGGCGGGACAGGTGAGTGCGACGAGCACCGATGCGGTGAACGGTTCGCAGTTGTATGCGACCAATCAGGCGATCGAGGCGGTGCAGCAAGGCGCCAACGACGTCGAGCACTACTTCAAGGCGAATGGTCCGGCCGATGGTACGGACGATGCGCTGGCGTCGGGTGCGCACGCGACGGCGGCGGGGCCACTGGCGACGGCGTCGGGCGACTACAGCACGGCGGTGGGCTACAACAGCGTAGCGAGCGGCTACAGCGCGAGTGCGTTCGGCGACGGCGCGCAGGCGACCAACGACAACACCACGGCGGTCGGTCAGGACAGTAGCGCTTCGGGTCTGAACGCATCAGCGTTCGGCTACAAGTCGAGCGCGGTGGGCGACAACAGTCTGGCCTCGGGCAATTACGCGAGCGCGGTGGGCGCAAGCTCGGTGGCGCTGGGCGATCACGCGACGGCGACGGGCAATGGCGACATCGCGATCGGCCAGAACGCCAGCGCCAACAGTTCGACCGGATACTATGCGGCCTCCGCTACGGCGGTGGGCAATGGCGCGGTGGCGTCGTATACGGGCGCTTCGGCGTTCGGCAACGGTGCGCAGGCGACCGGCAAGTATTCGACCGCGGTGGGCAACAAGGCCACGGCCTCGGGCAAGTACGCCACGGCGATGGGCCACAAGGCCCAGGCGACGGGCAAATACAGCACGGCGTTGGGCGCGGAGGCGAGTGCGACCGGAGCCTATGCGACGGCGGTGGGCAAGAGCGCCACGGCGAGCGACTTCGGCACGGCGGTGGGCAAGTACGCCAACGCGGCCTACGGATCGAGCGCGTTCGGTTACGGTGCGCAGGCGACGGGCCGGATCAGCAATGCGTTGGGCACCGATGCGGTGGCCAGCGGCGATGAATCCAATGCGGTGGGTTTCCGCACGCAGGCCAGCGGCTCGCACAGCAATGCGATGGGTTACTTCGCGGCGGCTTCGAACTACAACGCGATCGCGGTGGGTTCGAACTCGGCGGCCTCGGGGGTGAGCTCGATCGCCTTGGGCAACACCACGGTGGCCTCGGGCGATTACTCGACGGCGCTGGGCCCATTTGCAGTGGCGACGGGGCTGTCATCCACGGCGGTGGGCGATACGGCCAATGCCTTGGCGGACAACGCCACGGCGGTGGGCGGCAACGCCTATGCTGCGGGCGTGAGCTCGGTGGCGGTGGGCGACCACGCTGCGGCTTACAGCGACAACGGCATTGCGATCGGCAAGAACGCGAAGGTGGCGGCGACGGCGCAGAAGGGCAACTACTACACCGGGTACACGACGGTCGCGACGCAAGGCACGGCGATCGGCGCGAATGCCAGCGTGACAGGCGTGTATGGGACGGCGCTGGGTGTGGGGGCGAGCGCGAGCAATCTGGACAGCACCGCGCTGGGTGCTTACAGCAGCGCGAGCGGCCGTTACAGCACGGCGGTCGGTATCAAGGCGCAAGCGAGCAACACCTCGGACAACGCGTTGGGCTACAACGCCAACGCGAGCGGCCCGTACTCGAATGCCTTGGGCACCAACTCGGTGGCCTCGGGTTTTGCCTCGACGGCGATCGGCCAGCAGGCCAATGCCAGCGGCGCACAAAGCGTGGCAACCGGTGCGTTGGCCACGGCCAGCGGCAAATACAGCACGGCCATTGGCGAAGGTGCGAGGGCAACCGGTCAGTTCGACACGGCGGTCGGCAAGTATGCGACGGCGAGCGGTGGTTACAGCACGGCGATCGGCAAGTACTCGGTAGCGAGCGGCATTGCCTCGACCGCGCTGGGCTATGGCTCGCGGGCGATCGGACGCGTTTCGACCGCGCTGGGCACCGACTCGGTGGCGCAGGGAGACTACTCGATCGCGGCGGGCTTCCGCTCGGTGGCGTCGAATTACAACGCGATCGCGTTTGGCAATCACGCTTACGCATCGGGACAATCGTCGACGGCGTTTGGAGCGCTGAGCAGCGCCACGGGTGACCTGAGTGCGGCGATTGGCTACTCGGCAGTGGCCAAGGGTGCGGTATCGACGGCGATCGGCAACACTGCGGCGGCGTATGGTGCCTACAGCACGGCGGTGGGCAGCAATGCCTATGCGTCGGGGGCACAATCCTCGGCGGTGGGTTTTGGAGCACAAGCCACGGGTGACTACAGTGTGGCGATCGGCACCGGCGCACTGGCGGACGCGACCAACGGCGTGGCTATCGGCAATGGTGCGAGCACCGCAGGCTTCGTCAACAGCGTGGCCTTGGGCGCGGGCTCGATCGTCGACCGTGCCAACACCGTGTCGGTGGGCGCACCTGGCGCAGAACGTCAAATCACCAATGTTGCGGATGCCACCCAGGCACACGACGCCGTGACGCTGGAGCAGCTGCAGGCAGCAGTCGGAACAGGCGGCACCACCAGCGACTACTTTGTCGCGAATGGTGCCAACGACGGCAGCGACAAGGCTTCAGCCACGGGTACGGACTCGACTGCGGCAGGCCCGAATGCGGTCGCTTCCGGCAACAGCAGCAGTGCGTTCGGTGATGGAGCGCAGGCCGTCGGTGAGGACAGCACCGCGCTGGGTCAGCATAGCTATGCGTCCGGTACGCAAAGTACGGCAACCGGATATGCAGCAAGCGCGACCGGGAATCACGGCAGCGCGATGGGCAGTCAAGCCTACGCAGCGGGCAATTACAGCATCGCTTTGGGTGATGGTGCGGTTGCCGGACAAGCCGGTGGCGAGTACTCGGCCAATTACGCGACGGCGGTTGGTTCGCATGCGCATGCCTACGGCGCCGGAAGCACGGCCGTGGGCGAATACGCGCAAGCGACCGGCTATTACAGCGCGGCTTTCGGCGGCGGGGCTTCGGCCAGCGGTCGGTACAGCACCGCCTTGGGCGCATATTCTTCTGCCTCGGGCAATCGCGCAGTAGCAATCGGTACTCAAACGACCGCAAGCGGCGACAACAGCGTGGCGGTGGGTGGCGCTTGGGACAAGAACGGCAACGGCACCATAGATGCTGGCGAATACACCGCGGCAACGGCTGGACTGGCCAGTGCATTCGGCGCCGCAGCGCAAGCCTTGGGAACCAATTCCACAGCCATCGGCGCTGACGCCGTTGCCAACACCGCTTCGGCCACCGCTGTCGGCGCCTTCACAGAGGCGCTATACAAGGGCACCGCGGTGGGCACGGGTGCCGCGGCAACTGGCATCGATGCGGTCGCCATGGGTGTCAGCAGCGTCGCTTCGGGCATCAACAGCACGGCGATCGGCGGCATCCATGACATCAACCAGGATGGCGTGGTCCAATCCGATGAGGTCGCCGCGGCGACGGGCAATCTGAGTACCGCGGTCGGTGCGGCCGCCCAAGCCACCGCCCAGAGCACGACAGTGGTCGGCTCTGACAGCGTAGCGAGTGGCCTGGGTGCTTCGGCCTTCGGCGCCAGCGCGCAAGCCACGGCGAGCAACAGCGTTGCCATCGGCTTCGGCTCAATCGCCACCCGCGCCAACACGGTCTCGGTCGGCGCGCCGGGTGCGGAGCGGCAGATCACCAATGTGGCCGCGGGCACGGCAGGCACCGATGCGGTGAACGTCAATCAGTTGAATGCAGCGACAGGAACCGCAACGGCCTCATCGATTGCGCTCAGCTCACAGGTGACGAACCTCTCCGACACCATCCATGATCTGTCGCAGCAAGTGCAAAGCTTGCAGGCAGCTTCGCAACAGGCGTCGGCGCAGGCGGTGTCCGCGCCGCAGGAAGCGGCGGGCGTGCAGTCGAGCGGTGGCACGAACGGTTCCGCTGCGGCCAGCACCACCAGCATGAGCCAGGCGGTGGCTCAGGCCAACACCTATACCGATCAGCAGACGTCGGAGGCGTTGAGCTCGGCCAAGACCTACACCGATGCGCAGAGCGCGCAGACGCTGTCCTCGGCGAAGGCGTACACTGACCAGACCGTGGCGGGTGTGCAGTCGCAGTTGGACAGCTTCGAGCAGCAGACCAACGCTCGCTTCGATGAGCAGGACAAGCGCATCAGCAAGATCTCGGCGATGAGCACGGCGATGGTGCAGATGGCAGCTTCGGCGGCTGGCATTGACACGGACAACCGCGTGGGCGTGGGTTACGGCAACACCAGCGGGCAGTCGGCTTTGTCGGTGGGCTATCAGCGCAAGATTTCGCCGCAGGCGACCTTCACCATCGGCGGTTCGGTGAGCAACGGCGAAAGCTCGGTCGGCGCGGGTGTCGGCTTCGGCTGGTAACGGAACGGGCAGGACGCCCTCATCCCAACCTCTCTCCCACAACGGGGGAGAGGTTCAAATCGGAAGCCGGCGCGCAAGCGCCGGCTTTTTCATGCACGAGGGGATTCGTGCTCTTGCGGGCGCCGAGTATTCGAGGGCCCACAACAGGGATCGCGACGGCTCACGCCGGCACGCGTGCGGCACGCAGTGCCAGCTTCCAGCGCACCACACGGGGACGTTCGGGATCGTTCCAGCGCTTGCGCAACTCGCCCGCGATCAATTCGATCGCATCTTCGCCCGTCGCTGCGCGATAACGCTGCGCCGCCGACCACGAACGCAGATATGCCAGCAACTGTTCGGCATTCCAGTCCGCGCGCATCTCGAAAGTGGGCGTGTCGACGGGCGTAAACGGAATCGACAGTGAGGCGTAACCCTCGTCCACGAGCTTGCGCTCAGGCGGCCAGTAAGCGCCGAGGATGTCCTCGTACAAGCGCACGATCTGGGTATCGATTCCAGCACCGACACTACAGCCTGCATAACTCCAGGCTGTGAATAACGCGCCCGGTTTCGCCACGCGGCGCACCTCGTCGACAAAGCGCGACAGATCGAACCAGTGCAACGCCTGCGCCACGGTGATCGCGTCGACACTGTGTTCGGCAAGTGAACTGTGTTCGGCAGGTTCGACGCGATATTCGACATGCGGATCGGCCTGCGCCTGCGCGATCTGCCGCGCGCTGGGATCCGTCGCGATCACGCGCTCGAAACGTCGCGCCAGCGCGACACTCGCCTGCCCGTTGCCGCAAGCCACGTCCCACACACATACGCGCGCAGGCGCCTGCGCCGCGATCCATTCGAACAATGCTTCGGGGTAATGCGGCCGCGCACGCGCATACAGATCGGCGTGACCGGAAAAATGATCCTTGAAATTCATGGGTGTGCTCTTGCGTAAGGGGTGCGCGTCGAGGGTGGCGCGTCGATCGCGCGCCACTCGCCCGGCGGCAAGCCACCCAGTGCATGATCACCGATGCGTGTGCGGATCAGCCGCAGTGTCGGCAGTCCGACCGCCGCGGTCATGCGGCGCACCTGACGATTGCGGCCTTCGCGCAATGTGATCTCGAGCCACGCATCCGGCACGGTCTTGCGGAATCGCACTGGCGGGTTGCGTGGCCACAGCCCGTCGGGAGTGCCGGCCATTACGCGAATACGCGCAGGGCGCGTGCGGCCGTCCTTCAATTCGACACCCTTGCGCAGGCGATCCAATGCCGGTTGCCGGATCGAACCCTCTACCTGCACCCAATAGGTTTTAGGCCAATGGTGGCGCGGATCGGTGATGCGATTGATCAGTGCGCCATCATCGGTCAACAGCACCAGCCCTTCGCTGTCGTAATCCAACCTGCCCGCCGCGTAGATATCCGGCGGCAGGCCGAACTCCGCGAGCGTTCGCCGCGGCCCGCTTCGATCGCCGGGTGTGCCGCGATCGGTGAACTGGCACAGCACGCCATAGGGCTTGTTGAACAGCACGATCATCGCGCGATTGTAGAGACGAATGCACGACGGATTGTTTGGACCCGCAGCGACGATGTGAGCCGAACATTCGTCACGCGACGCTCACGTTGCGACGTTATGCTTGACGACCGCTGCGCCATCACGGGCGGCATTCCGTCCGCGTTGCGGACAATCCGTACACGGAGGTTTCGATGCTGTACTACGCCATCGTTTTCCTGATCATCGCCCTGATCGCGGGCTTCTTCGGGTTCTTCGGCATTGCCGGCACCGCGGCGGGCATCGCCAAGATCCTGTTCATCATCTTCATCATTCTGTTCATCGCTTCGCTCATATTCGGTCGGCGGAGGATTTGATCCGTCAATCGGGGGAGGGGCTCTTTTGAAAACTGCGGACATGGATGTCCGCTTTTTGATTTTCGCGTTCATGGACGAATGACGGAAAACGACCCGGTGACGCGCGCCGTTTTTCATTGCGCCGCACTGGACGCGGAAGCAGCTTGCGCCTCCAACTCGTCCGGCGACAGCACCGTGTAACCCTGCGATTTCAGCATCGCGAGCGCACCATCCGCGTCGAGCAATTCGTGCATCGGCAGCACCGCGAAGCTCTGCGGATACGTCTTCAATGCGCCGCGCGCCAGATTCAACCAGTGTGCCTGCACATCCGCAGGCAGATTGCTGATGCCGAGCTGGCGCGCAAATCCGGCACCGGTGATCGTATCGGTGCACACCTGCCGGAAGCGGCTGTCGGACAATTTGCGCAGTGTGTCGATATCACCGGTGGACCATGCATTCGCGCGCGCGCGCATCGCGGGGATATCGTGCTCGACCGCATCCAGCGTGCGACCAAAACAGGCTACGCCGTCCGGGCCGGCCGCTTCGAATGCCTTGATCGCCTGCCGGGGCTCGCGGACGATCAGCGTGTAATCGCTGGAAACCGGCGTGAGGCCGTATTGTTTCGCGAGCGCGGCAACGGTGTCCTCGACTTCGCCGCTGCTGCGCAGGCCATTCTTCTTCAGCGATTCGCGATACAGCTTCAGCGCGGCGAAGATCGGTCGCCAATGCTCCACGCCATCGTCGTTGCCGATGTACTGCTTCTTCAACGCCAGCCATTGCGCGTACATCGGCGCGGGCAGCACATCGCGCAGGGTCTTGCCGTCGGGATTCTTGCGTGCGCCGAATGCCGATGGCAGCAGAAATAGCTTTCCGAAGAAATTGGTGTCCAGTTTCACCTTGACCTTCGGCGGTGCGATCACTTCCTGCGACGCGGCGATGGTCTTTTCGACTTCCGCCGAACGCCATTGCATGCGCGCCGGCAGCGACGGGATCACGCCCAGCACCCATAGCACGTGGCCGTCCCGGCTGACCTTCCACAGGCCCGGGCCCGGCAACTCGCCGGTGACGCTGACCGTTTCCAGCGTGGTAATGCTGGACGAAGAGGCAGGCGGCGTCGCCATTGCAGGCGTGGCCTCTTGTGCGAGCGCGCTGCCACAGGCGAGCAGCGCGATGCAGGTGATGGCAAGGTTACGCATCCTGCAATGATCGCCGAAACAGGGTGCAAGTTCCTTAGTGCATTCGCTTGGCGGCTTTGCGCGTACCCGCGACAATGGCGGTTTCCCTGTAGCCGAGATCGAGGCCACCATGTCCGCAACGTCCAGGATCATCTATACGCTGACCGATGAAGCGCCGTTTCTGGCCACGGCTTCGCTGTTGCCGATCATTGAGGCCTTTACTGCCTCGGCGGGCGTGCAGGTGGAGACGCGCGACATCTCGCTGGCCGGACGCATCCTGTCGCAATTCCCGGACGTGCTAAACGACGAGCAGAAGGTCTCCGACGATTTGGCCGAACTCGGCAAGCTCGCGTTGTCGCCCGCCGCCAACATCATCAAGCTGCCGAATATCTCCGCGTCGTTGCCGCAGATGAAGGCGGCGATCACGGAATTGCAGACAAAGGGTTACGCGCTGCCGGATTATCCTGACGAACCGAAGAACGATGCGGAGCGCGACATCAAGACGCGCTACGACAAGGTGAAGGGCAGCGCGGTGAACCCGGTGCTGCGCCAGGGCAATTCGGACCGGCGCGCGCCGGCGTCGGTGAAGGATTATGCGCGCAAGCATCCGCACCGGATGGGAAAGTGGAGCAAGGATTCAAAAACCCACGTCGCGCATATGGTGGCGGGCGATTTCTACGGTTCGGAAAAATCCGCGACGCTGGAGAAAGCCGAAACGCTGAAGATCGTGCTCGACGGCGCCGACGGCAAGTCGCAGGTATTGAAGGAAGGCATCAAGGTGCAGGCCGGCGAAATCGTCGACGTTGCGGTGATGTCGAAGCGCGCGCTGGCCGCGTTCATCGACGCGCAGATCGCGGATGCGAAGTCACGAGGCGTGTTGTTCTCGGTGCACTTCAAGGCCACGATGATGAAGGTCTCCGACCCCATCATGTTCGGCGTGGTGGTGCAGGAATTCTTCCGCGACGTGCTGACCGCGCACGGCGAGTCATTGCGGCGGGCCGGCTTCAATCCCAACAATGGGCTGGGCGACCTCTACGCCTGCCTCGCAAAACTGCCGGAAGAAGAGCGCCAAGCGATCGAGGCCGACATCGCGGCGCAGTACGCCGCACGCCCGCTTCTGGCGATGGTCGACTCGGACAAGGGCATCACCAATCTGCACGTTCCGTCGGACGTAATCATCGATGCATCGATGCCGGCGATGATCCGCGACTCGGGCAAGATGTGGAACGTGCAGGGCGAGCGGCAAGACTGCAAGGCAGTGATCCCGGATCGCAGCTATGCCGGCATCTACGAGGTGATGATCGAGGACTGCAAGGTGAACGGCGCGTTCGATCCGGCCACGATGGGCAGCGTGCCCAATGTCGGACTGATGGCCGACAAAGCCGAGGAATACGGCTCGCACGACAAGACCTTCCAGATGCCGCAAGGTGGCGTGCTGCGCGTGATCGACTCCAACGGCAAGACGATCTTCGAGCACACTGTCGAAGCCGGTGACATCTGGCGCATGTGCCAGACCAAGGACGCGCCGGTCGCGGACTGGGTGAAGTTGGCCGTCTCGCGTGCGCGCCTGTCGAACACGCCTGCGGTGTTCTGGCTGGACAAAAATCGCGCGCACGACGCCGAAGTGATCAAGAAGGTCGAGCGTTATGTCAAGGATCACGACACGTCGGGCCTGGACATCCGCATCCTGGCGCCCGAGGACGCGATGCGGCATTCGCTCGCGCGCATCCGCAAGGGCGAGGACACCATTTCAGTGACCGGCAACGTGCTGCGCGACTACTTGACCGATCTCTTTCCGATCATGGAACTCGGCACCAGCGCTAAGATGCTGTCGATCGTGCCGTTGATGGCGGGCGGCGGCTTGTTCGAGACCGGCGCCGGCGGCAGTGCGCCCAAGCACGTGCAGCAGTTCATCGTGGAGGATTATTTGCGCTGGGATTCGTTGGGTGAATTCCTGGCGCTGGGCGCCTCGCTGGAACACCTCGCGCGCGCTTTCGACAATCCGCGCGCGAAGGTCTTGGCGGACGCGCTGGACACCGCGATCGGCCGCTTCCTCGAAAACGATAAGTCGCCCGCGCGCAAGGTCGGCGAGATCGACAATCGCGGCAGCCATTTTTATCTGGCGATGTACTGGGCGCGCGCACTGGCGGAACAGAAGGATGACGCCGAGCTCGCGGCGGCGTTCGGTCAATTGGCCGACACGCTGGAAGCCAAAGAGGCAAGCATCGTCGGCGAATTGAACGGCGCGCAGGGCAAGCCGGTGGAGCTCGGCGGTTATTACCGGCCGGACATGCAGAAAGTGAGCGCTGCGATGCGGCCGAGCGCGACGTTCAATCGCGCGCTGGAGATGCTCAAGAAAAACTGACCTTCCTCGCCTGCGCGATCAGCGCTGCCTCAGCGCGGCTCGGAAGCGGGCAGCGCTATGACCGCGCGGAAATCCTGCACGAAGGCGTCGAGGTCGGCCGTGTCCGAAACGGCCAAGAATTGCATGCCGTTCTCGCGCCAGCTGATCGCGTGATAACCGTTGCGCGATTGCCTTCGGTTCTTCGATCGACGCACCGTTCGCCGGTCACTGGAACAGATTGATCATGTGCAGGTGGCGCTGTACAGCAGCGCCGCCACACGCGCATCGCCCAGCACGTCCAGGCTGCCGCCGATCAACTCGAATCCCTGCGCACCCAGAGCCTTCACCTGCGACGAGAAATCCAGTCGTCCGTCGAACCACGGCTTGACCGTGTGCTGATCGGAAGAGCGCACGTCGATCAGATGCGACGCCAGCAGCGAGCGCACATGATCGGAAACGGCTTCCGTCACCAGTGCCATGTCCTGTGCCGCGCGAAAACTCTGATAAATCAGAGTTTCCTTAGCCGGCACTCTGCGACGTCGGCACGGCTTCGAGGTTGCCGTCGCGCATGGAAACCCGGTAATGGGCAACACCCTTGCCGTGCACAACATCGACGATGACATACGCGTTCCTGCCCGCGCCCATCGAGGTCGCTTCCATCGCAGTGCCGTTGCCTGTGCGTTCGGCTTGCGCGATCGCGGCGGCAAGCGTCATTTGACTTCCGTCAAGAGCGTGCGCGCCCGCGGCGTCTTCGCCATGGGCCTTGCTTGTACCCAGCACCTTGCCGCTGCCGGGATCGATGCGCACTTGGTTCGCCACGCCGTTGCGCAGCACTTCCACTTCGTACCAATTGCCTCGATGCGTGGCCTCCATGCCGAGCGCGTAAGCGGCGCCGCCGTCGTGCTCGGCGATCTGCACCGCCTTGGTCGGCGAGATCGGCGCCTTGAGCACGGCGGCCGCTTCGGCACGATCTTCAGCGTTCAAGCCCTGCGCGCCGGCGGCGGCTGCGGCGACCGACGCGAGCGCCAGCGCGATTGTCAAAGACAAATTGCGGGTCATGCGTACTCTCCGTTGAGCTGCTCGGCCTTCATCGTGCACTCGCCCACTTTGCACTCGCTTAGACCTCACGCAGAAGATGGACGAAGCGTAGTCATCATTCAGGCATGCATCACGCGTCAGCGTTGGGCGCGCCGCATCAGCAGCGCATACACCGCTGGCATCACCAGCAGCACCAGCGGCACCTGTACCAGCATGCCGGCGATGATCGCGATCGCCAGCGGCTGCTGCATCTGCGAGCCCTGGCCGAGGGCCAGCGCCAGCGGCATCAGCGTCAGGATTGCGGCGACGGTCGACATCAGGATCGGCCGCATGCGGTGACGGCCGGCCTCCAGCAGCGCGGTGCGTTGCGCACGCTGTGGATCCTCGCGCCAGATTTCCGCTTGCTCGATTTTCAGTTGCGCGAATTCGGAGAAATAGAAGATCGCGATCTCGGTGACGATGCCGACGATCATGGTCATGCCCATCATCGCCGAGATGTTGAGTTCGATGCCGGTGATCCACAGCGCGATGAACACCGCGCAGATCGCGAGCAGCGGCATCAGCAGCACGGCGATCGCCGTGCGGAAACTTTCGTAGATGAAAAGCAGCAGCGAGAACACCAGGCAAATCGCCGCCAGCAACACCAGTTCCAATCCGTGGAAGGCTTCCTGCTGCTGCTGGTACAGGCCGCCGAGTTCGTAATACATCCGTGGCGGCAGCTCGCCGCGCGCGTCCAGAATCCGCTTCACGTCGGCCACGGTGGAACCCAGATCGCGTCCGCTGATGCGCCCGGTCACTGCGACCATGCGCTTCAGGTTCTCGCGGTCTATCTCCGGCTGGCCGTGCTGCACGTGCAAGGTGGCGACGCGCGCGAGCGGAAACACGTGGCCATTGCCGTCACTGATCGGCAGCGATTCCAGTTGCTCGGTGCGTGCCCGTGCGTCGGGCGGCAGCCACACGCGCACGTCCACCATCTTCGGTCCCTGCGGCAGTTGCGCGGCGATCGTGCCGCCCACCGCTGCCAGCACCTGATCGGCCACGCCCTGCGGATCGACGCCGGCCAGCGCGGCCTTAACCGGATCGACCTGCACCTGCAACGCGTCTCCCGCTGGAATCACGCCATCCAGCACGCCGACCACACCGTTGATCCTGCCGATCTGCGCGGCAACTTTTTTCGCGGTCGCGTTCAGTGCATCTGGATCATCGCCGAACAACTTGATCTCGATTGGCTGCGGCACTTCGGTGAGATCGCCGATCAGGTCTTCCATCAATTGCGCAAGATCGATGTCGAGCCCGGGCACCTGCGCTTCGACCTTCGAACGGATGTCATCCATCACGTCGTCGATCGGCGGACGGCTGCCGTTCTTCAGGCGGATGAAGAAATCGCCGGTGTTGGCTTCGGTGAGGCCGCCGCCCAGTTGCAATCCTGTGCGGCGCGAATAGGTGTCCACGTAGGGGTTGGCGCGGATGATCGCCTCGACCCGGTTCAACAATCGATTGGTCTCGTCCAGCGACGTGCCCGGTGGCGCGATGTAATCGAGGATGAAACCGCCTTCGTCCATGTGCGGCATGAAACCGGTGCCGACCGATTCGTAAGCAATGAAACCGAGCACCAGCAACGGAATCACGCCGATCAGCAGCAACGCGGGTCTGCGCAGCACGCGCCGCAATGTGCTCTCGTAGCCCTGCAATGCGCGTTGCGCGAAGCGGCCGGGCGTGTGTTCACGCGCGTGGCGCTGGTCGATCAGACGTTCGGCCAGTAGCGGCACCGCAATGAACGTCAGCAGATACGAGATGATGAGCGCGCTCGCCATCGTCAGCGACAGCGCCTTGAAGAACGCGCCGGTTACGCCGGCGAGAAACGCCAGCGGCAGAAAAATCACGATGGTCGCCAGCGACGAGCCGGTCAGCGGCCGGGTGAATTCCCACGCCGCGTGCGCGATGCGCTCGTGCAATTGTCCCTGTGCATCGCGCAGCCGGCGCATGATGTGTTCCAGCATCACGATCACGTCGTCGACGATCAGCCCGACCGCCGCGGCCATGCCGCCGAGCGTCATCATGTTGAAGCTCATGTGCAGCACCGACAGCAGCAGCACGGTGATGGCGAGCGTGGCCGGCACCACTACCATCGCGACGAGGATCACGCGCGTGTTGCGCAGGAACACGAACAGCACCACGCCCGCGAGCACGATGCCGATCAGGATCGCGTCACGCACGCTGCCCGCGGCGCCGCGCACCAGTTGTGTCTGGTCATACCAGGTGGCGATCTTCACGCCCCCGGGCATTTGCGCCCGATAATCATCCAGCCGAGCCTTGACGTCGGCGACCATCTGCACGCTGTTGGCCGCGGGCTGCTGATACACCTGCATGAGCACCGCGGGCTGTCCATCGGCATTCACGCGCACCCATTGTGGCCGCTCGCCGAGTCGCACCTGTGCGACGTCGCCGATCTTCACCACGCCGTGCGCATCGGCGCGCAGCACGATGCTGCGCAGCGCGTCGAGGCTCGTGGGCTGGTTGTCGGCCAGGATCAAAAACAACTTGTAGTGGTCGGTCAGCCTGCCGAGCGCGGAGATGTCGGCCGCGCGTCCGACCGCGCGTGTAATGTCGTCCATCGTCAGCCCTTGCGCGCGCAGCTTGTCCGCATCGACGTCGATGTGATATTCGCCGACCGCGCCGCCTTGCACATCGACGCGCGCCACACCGTTGACGCCGGAGAGCAGCGGACGAAGCTGATATTGCGCGAGGTCGTACAACTGCGCGGGCGACAGCATCTTCGAGCGCAGGCTGTAGGCGAGAATCGGAAAGACCGTGGGGTCGAGCCGCTCGGTGGTGATGCGCGTGCCGGCGGGCAGATCCGGCAGCACTTCGCCGGCTGCGGCATTGACGTCGAGGAAGGCGCGGCTCATGTCCTCACCCCAATCGAACGTCACGTTGATCTCGGCGCTGCCGCGGCTGGTCGCCGATCGAACGTCACGCACGCCGCGCACACGGCGGATCGCCTCTTCCACCGGCGTCGTTACCGCGACGACCATCTGGTCGGCGGGACGATCGCCTGCATCCAGCGTCACGCGCACGCGCGGGAACGCCACGTCCGGGAACAACGAAACCGGCAACCGCAGCGCGGCCAGGATGCCGCCCAAGGCGAGGATTGCGCACAGGAACAGCAGCGAACGCCGATGCGCGTGCATCCAGAGGGGGAGCGTCATGGCCGTGCTTTCACCGCATCGCCATCCGACAACTCGTATGCGCCCAGTGTGATCACCGGCGCGCGCGCATCGAGCTTGCCGTCCACGCCGACCGGATCGCCCTGCGGCGATACCACGCGCACGTCCACGCGATGCGCCTTGCCATTTTCGACCTGCAACACGTAATCGCCGTGTTCATCGTCGAGCAGCGCGTCGCGCGGCACGGCCCAAGCTGGCATCTGCTCGGTATCGATGCGCGCGGAGAGGGCGGTACCGGCGGCCAGTGCAGGCGGCGCGTTCAACGTCGCCAACACACTCACCAAACGCGATTGCGGGTCGATGGAATCGGCCACGCTGCCCACCGTGCCGCTCAACGCCGTGTCGCCGTATACCGGCTTGATCGCCACCGAGTCGCCGACGCGGATGCGCGCGGCGGCTTCAGGTTCCACGCCCAGTAATGCGGCCAAACCTCGTTGCGGCGTGAACTCGACCAGCTTGGCGCCGGCCGCGAAGCGTTCGCCCAATTGCACGCTCAACACGGTGACCACGCCATCGGCGGGTGCATCCAGCGTTGTCACCGCCTGCGCACCGCCGAGTTTCGCTTGTGCCGCCAGTGCGGCTTGTGCATCTGCGAGCGCCTTGCGCGCGGCATCGAGCTGCGAATTGGTCGCGAGCTTCTCGTCGTGCAGTCGTTGCGTACGCGTCAATTCGTCGCGCGCCTGGTTCGCCGTGTTCAGCGCTTGTTGATACGCGCTCACGGCATTGGGATCGGTGGCGACACGCAACAAGGGTTCTCCCTTGTGCACACGATGGCCGGGCGTCACTTCCACCGCGATCACTTGCCCGGCTTGCGGCAGGCTCAAGGTTTGCGCGCGGCGCGTGTCGCCGGTCAGCGCGCCGTATGCATCAACGTAGAGATGGAAGACACGTCGCGCCGGCATCGCGGTCTGCACCGTCACCGGCGCTTGCGCGATTTCTCCGGGCTCGCCACCGGAACACGCGCTCAAAAACAGAATCAGTCCACAAATTAATGCGAACGAACGCGGATAAAACAAAAAACATTCCATCGGTTTCGATTTATCGACTTTCATTGGCGTGATACGCGGGCGGAATTCCGAGTTTGCGATGCATCCGGCCATGCGCCGACCAGCGCATCCAGCGCGATCGCCTGTTCATCGTGGTTCTGTTGCAGATTGAGCAGATCGGTATCGGCGGCCAGCGAGCTGGCGCGGATCGCCAAATACGTCGGCCAGTCCAGCAACCCAGATCGATACGCGCGCTGTGCGGCGTCGCGCGCCTGCGCCAGTTGCGCCGTGTGCCTGGACAACTGCGGCTGCTGCGCGTCGAAACTTGTCTGCAGCTTCAGCAATCGATCGATATCGTTGCGCGAAGCCAGCACGCGCGCGTCGTATTCGTCGTGCAGTTTCTGCCGCGTGGCGCGTTCAATCGCGATATTGCCGCGATCACTGTCGAACAGCGGCAGCGATAATCCCACTGAAAATCCGGACGAATAGATATTGCTGGTGTCTCGCATGCGCATGAAACCGACCGTGATCGCGGGAAATTGCGCCAACACTGCCGCACGCAATTTCTCTTCCTGCGATCGATAGCCGGCCTGCAGAGCCAGCAGATCGGGCCGGCGATGCGTCATTTCGGACAACGCGCGCGCGACTTGCGTGGCATCGGGGTCGACCGCATACGGCGCGCCGGTCAGGTTCAGCGGAATCGATGCATCCAGTCCCAGCAGGTCGTGCAGATCGTGTTCGCTCTGATCGAGCTGCCGTTGCGCCTCGGCGAGCTTGCCGCGCACATCCGCCATTGCATTCAAGCCCGCACTGGCGCTGTCGTAGGTGAGATCGCCGGCTTGCAACGCGCGTTGCACATATCTATCGATGGGTGTCAGCGCGTCGCGTTCGGCCTGCAGGCGCGCCACCAGCGCGCGTTGCGTCATGATCTTGTCGAACAGTGTGCGCGCCCTGGCGATCGTCTGCCATTCGCTCCACAACAGGTTCAGATGCACCTCTTGCGTACCGGCTTGGGCCGAAGCCACGCGCGCCGAACGCGTCAGCAGATCGCCGAGGTTCCACGTCAATCCCAAGTTGAATGCCGGCGTGGTTTCCGCCTGACCCGGATCGGGCCGGTCGTGCTCGTAGCTCAACTGCGGATCGGGCAGCAGACCCGCGGCGAACGCCTGCGCGCGCGAGATGCGTTCGTCGTCGCGCTGCGAACGCAGATCGGGATTGTTGGCGACCGCCAGCATCGCGACTTCGGTGACATCCAATCCGTCGGAGGGATCGAAGCGGTGCGCGCGCAACTCCGGCACGGGCATCTCCGATGCCGGGACGGCGATGTCCGCCGGCCGCGACACGGCGCGGTTTTCGTCCAGCGGCAACGGGCGATACGTCGCGCAGCCGGCCAGCAGCGCGGACACGAATACCCATGCGAAACGGCTTGAACGCATGGCGCGCAGCGTGCCTGCGCTCGCTTAGACCGCGCTTAGCCGGCAGCGCGGCATCGCATGTCAAGTGTGCTTGACAGCGGCAAATCGGGCCGTTATCTTGATGTCAAGTTCGCTTGACAGGGCATGGTATGGAGCGATATCCGGTCAAACGCTACAACGCGCAGGTGCTGCTGATCATGGCGGCGTACGCGCTGCTGGTGTATTTCGAGTGGCCGCACGTCAAAACGGTGGCCGATCCCGGATTTAAGATCGTGCTGGCGCTGGTTCCCGCGTTGCCGGTGGTGGGCGTGATCGTGCTGATGGGCGCGCGCGTGCTGCGCAGTGACGAATTGCAGCAACGCCTGCACCTGATCGCGCTGGGCGTGGCCACCGGATTGGTCGCCGCGCTCAGCGTGTTCTTGTCTTTCCTGTGCGCGGCGCATGTGCTGACGTTGGCTGCCGAAGACGTGTTGTTCTGGATTTTTCCGGCGCTGTGTTTCGTCTATGGCTTGACGCGCCTGGCGTTGTCGCGCCGCTACGGCGGAACGTCGTGCTGATGGAAAACCGCGTGCGCGAGTTGCGCGAGAGGCAAGGCTGGTCGCAGGGCGAATTGGGCGAGCGGCTGGATGTGTCGCGGCAGACGATCAATGCGATCGAAACCGGCAAGTACGATCCGAGCTTGCCGCTGGCGTTCAAGATCGCGCGGCTGTTCGGCATGCGCATCGAGACGATATTCGATCCGGGGAAATGATGATGAAGATCAGCGGTAGAAACGGTGTGCGAGTTGCGGTGCTGATCGGAGTGCTCACTGCGCTCGGCTGGAACTGGCTGCGGCCGCATCACGCTGGCGAATCGCCGACGGACGAGAGCGGACCGGTTGCCGCAGCCAACACGGGCCACCCGGCGCTGCAGACGCAGGCGCCGGTAACGCCGCATCCGGTCGAAACGCTGAAGCTCGGCACGCTGACGTTGAAGTCGTGCGAGCTGAAGCAGCCCGACAGCGCGGTGACCACGGCGGCGTACTGCGCGCCGTTCTCCGTGCCCGAGAACCGCGCCGATCCACATTCGCGGACGATCGACCTCAAGCTTGCGATCATCAAGAGCGACGCGCAGATCGCCGAAAAGGACATCGTGGTCTATCTCGCCGGTGGCCCGGGCGAATCCGCGACGCAGACCTATACGGAAATCGCCGCTGCGCTGGCGCCGTTGCGCAAGCACCACGACATTCTGTTGCTGGATCAGCGCGGCACGGGCGGCTCGCACCCACTGGCCTGTCCGCAGGTGCAGAAGACGATGGATCAGAACGCGGATCTGCCGTTCGATCCGCAGCGCACGCGCGCGCTGATCGCGCAGTGCCTGACCGAAGTCCAGAAGACTGCCGATCCGCGTTTCTACACGACCACCGACGCGGTCGCCGATCTCGAAACGGTACGATACGCGCTGGGCGATCCGAAGTTCGATTTGATCGGCATCTCGTATGGTACGCGCATGGCACAGCAGTACGCGCGCGCCCATCCCGATAGTGTGCGCAGCATCGTGCTGGACAGCGCGGTGCCGAATCAGTTGATCCTTGGCAAGGACTACGCGGTCAACCTCGAACACGCATTGAAGTTGCAAGCCGATGCCTGCGCCGCCGAGCCGGCTTGCAAGCAGGCGTTCGGTGACTGGAACTCGGCGCTGCACGTGTTGCACGACAAGTTGCGCGCACAGCCGGTGCAAACCAGTTTTCCCGATCCCAAGACCAATCTGCCGACGCAGAAATCGCTGACCGGCGACCGCCTGGCAGCCGTGGCGCGGTTGTATTCCTACACCGCGGAAACCGCGGCGCTGCTGCCGCTGACGGTGACGCAAGCGGTGAAAGGCGACTACGTGCCACTCATGGGACAGTCGCAACTGATGATGTCGGGCCTCGACCGCAGCGTGAACACCGGCATGCAGTTCTCGGTCATCTGCGCCGAAGATGCCGATCTCCTGCAGCCGCGACCTCAGGATGCGGGGACGATCCTCGGCAGCGAACTGATCGACGGCATCCAGGCGGCGTGTTCGGTCTGGCCGCACGGAACGCGGCCGGCGAACTTCCACGCGCCATTCGTCTCGTCCATTCCGACGTTGATCCTGTCGGGTGAACGCGATCCCGTCACGCCACCCGCGTACGCGCAGGAAATCATGAAAGGGCTCTCCGATGCGCGCGTGTTGGAAGTCAAAGGCATGGGCCACAGCGTGCTCTCGCGCGGCTGCATGCCGAAACTGGTGAATGACTTTATCGCCGACCTGAAACCGAAACAGCTCGATGCAACCTGCCTGAATCGCATCGGCCCAATGCCGGCGTTCATCAGCTTCAATGGAGCGTCGCCGTGAGGAGCAGCACATGATCGAAGTCAGAAACCTGCGCAAATCCTTCGGCGAAGTGAAAGCGGTGGACGGCGTATCGTTCACCGCGCGCGACGGCGAGATCACCGGCCTGCTCGGCCCCAACGGCGCTGGCAAGACCACCACGCTGCGCATGCTCTACACGCTGATGAAACCGGATGCCGGGCAGGTGCTGGTGGACGGAATCGACACCGTGGTCGAGCCGGTCGCGGTGCGGCGGACCTTGGGCGTGTTGCCCGACGCGCGCGGCTTGTACAAGCGGCTGACCGCGCGCGAGAACATCGAGTACTTCGCGCAGTTGCATGGCGTCGAAACGGCGCTGATGCAGCAGCGGCGCGAAAAATTGGTCGACGCGCTGGAAATGCGCGACATCCTCGACCGCCGCACGGAAGGGTTCTCGCAAGGTCAGCGCGTCAAGACCGCGATCGCGCGCGCGCTGGTGCACGATCCAAAGAACGTGATCCTGGACGAGCCGACCAACGGCCTTGACGTGATGAGCACGCGTTCAATGCGCGCGTTCCTGAAAGCGATGAAAGCGGAAGGGCGCTGCGTGCTGTTTTCCAGCCACATCATGCAGGAGGTCGCCGCGCTGTGCGACCGCATCGTGGTGATCGCTCACGGCCGCGTGGTAGCCGACGAAACGCCGGACGCGCTGCGCGCACAGACCGGCGAAACCAATCTGGAGGATGCCTTCGTGAAAATCATCGGCAGCGAAGAGGGACTTGCCGCATGAGCGCAATCCTGACTGTCTGGTGGAAAGAGATCCGGGAGAACCTGCGCGACAAGCGCACCGTGATGAGCGCGCTGATCTACGCGCCGCTGTTCGGGCCGATCATGTTCGTGGTGTTGATCAACGTGCAGATCAATCGCGAAATGGCCAAGGCCGAAGGCCCCTTGAAAGTGCCAGTGATCGGCGCGCAGTACGCGCCCAATTTGATCGCGGCATTGAAACGACAGGGCTTGGAACCGCAGCCCGCGATCGCCGAGCCGGAAAACGCGGTGCGTCACCGCGACACCGACGTGGTGTTGCGCATTCCGGCGAGCTACGGCAACGCCTGGAACACCGGTGAACCTGCGCAGGTGGAGCTGATCTACGACGCATCGCAGATGGGCACCGACACAGCTCGCGAACGCCTGCAGAACATGCTCAAAAGGTATGTTAGCGAACAGGGCGCGCTGCGCCTGCTGGCGCGCGGTATTTCCCCGGCTATCGCGACGCCGGTGGTGGTCAGCGAACGGGACCAGTCGACGCCGCAATCGCGCGCCGGGCTGCTGTTCGGCTTCCTGCCGTATTTCTTCGTGATCGCGATCTACATCGGTGGCATGTATCTTGCGATTGACCTCACTGCCGGCGAACGCGAGCGGCAATCACTGGAACCGCTGTTTGCGAACCCGGTGGCGCGCTCATCGATCTTGCTCGGCAAGCTGGCCGCGATCGGCGTGTTCTCGTTCATCAGCCTGCTGTTGTGCGTGATCGGTTTTTCGATCGCCGGTCACTTCATGCCGTCGGAAAAACTCGGCATGTCGTTCGACCTCGGCGCCGCGTTCGTGGGTCAGGCGCTGCTTCTCGAGTTGCCGCTGCTGGCGCTGTTCGCGGTGGGGCAAACCCTGATCGCCGCATTCGCCAAGACCTATCGCGAGGCGCAGACCTATCTCGGTTTTCTGATGATCCTGCCGGCGGTGCCTTCGATGCTGATGAGTTTCATGCCGGTGAAACCTGCGCCGTGGATGTACGCGGTGCCGCTGCTGGGCCAGCAGCTCGGCGTCAGCCAATTGCTGCGCGGCGGCAGCGTGGGCATGTCGGAAATCGGAATCGCGTTGGTTTGTGGATTCGCCGTGGCTTTCCTGATCGGATTGCTCACCGCGCAGGTTTATCGCAGCGAAAGATTGGCGATTTCGGTGTGATGCTTCGCTCGTCATCCCGGGAGCCGGCCCCAATGCGGCCGGAACCGGAATCTGCTGTTTTGGGTTGAATTGGAAGCAGATTGCAAAGTCCATCCGTGGACTTTGCCCCCTTGGGCCAACCTACGGTTGTCCAAATTCGTTCCAGACGAATTTGTCCGGATCGCCGCCTCGCGGCGTCCGGATTCACCATCACTGTTTTCGCAAAAAGGCCAGCAACCGTTCCGCCACTTCGCGCGGATGCTGCAAGTGCAGGTGATGCCGCCCGGCAATGTGTTCCACACGGATGTCGCGTACACAAGCCGCGCGAGCGGTCATCTTCTCGCGCGGCAGGTAAGGTGTTTCCGGATCGGCCAGCAGGAGTAACGTCGGTGCTTCGATGCCGGCCAGCAAACGCCGCAATTGCATTTCCTCGATGCGCAGAGGGGTGGGCAGGCGCAGGCACGGGTCGCTGCTCCAGACGTAGCCATCTTGGACCTGCCGCAAACCGCGTTCGACGAGCGCGCGCGCTTCATCGGCTCGCAAATCGCCTACCGCCACGCGCGCGGCGAGCGCTTCGTCGATGCTCCCGAACACGCGCAGCGCACGCCGCGTGACGCTGCGTTGCGCTTCCGCCTCGCGCCAGCGTTGCAAAGTGTTCGATCCGTCATCGGCCAACGGACCGAGACCTTCGATCAGTGCGAGATTCCGCACGCGTGCTGGCGCGGCCGCGGCCACCAAGCTCGCCACGCCCGCGCCCAGCGAATGGCCGAGCAGATCAAAGCGTTCCAGTTGCAACGCGTCCGCCGCATTCAGCACGTGATCCGCGTAGTCGATCGCGTGATAGCGCGTGACGCCATTCGGCAAATGGGCGCTTTGGCCGTGGCCCGGCAAGTCCAATGCGATGACGCGGAAATCTCGGGACAGCAGCGATGCAATCGTCGAAAAGCTCGCGGCGTTGTCGAGCCAGCCATGCAGCGCCAGCAACGGCGGCGCGTCGGGCTCGCCCCATTCCAGCGCGGCGAGTTTGCCGAAGGGCAGGTTCAACACCAGTTCGCGCATCAAGCCCAGCCTTGCAGATTCCTCATCGCCAACTGCGTCAGCGCAGTGACGTGCGCCGCCGAGGCATTCAATGCGGGAATGTACGAGAACCGTTCGCCGCCTTGCGTCAGAAACGCCGCGCGGTAGCGCAACGCGACTTCCTCCAGCGTTTCCAGGCAATCGACGGCAAAGCCGGGGCAAAGTACATCCAGCGATTTCACGCCCTCGCGCGCGAGGTCGATCACCGTTTGATCTGTGTACGGTTGCAACCAGCGCTGCCTCCCGACGCGCGACTGGAAAGCGATCAGCATTTCGTCTTCTCGCAAACCCAGTGCATCGCGCAGACGGAACGCGGTTTCATGGCATTGATTGAAATAGGGATCACCTTTGCGCGCAGCGCTTTCCGGCAGGCCGTGGAACGACAGCAACAATTTCTGCGCGCGGCCGTGCTGCGCCCAATGCGCCTGCACGCTGGATGCGAGCGCGGCCAGATACCCGGCGTCATCGTGATAATCATTGACCGTGCGCAGCTCCGGCAGCCAGCGCAGTCGCCGGATGACATCGGCCACCACGTCCAGTACCGAAGCGGTGGTCGCCGCGGCATATTGCGGGTACAGCGGCAGCAGCAGCACACGCCGCACGCCTTGATCGTGCAGGCGCAACAGCGTGTCGTGGATGGAAGGCGAGCCGTAGCGCATCGCCACTGTCACGGTCACTGCATCCTTCATGCGCCGCGCGATTTCCGCCTGCATGGCCTGCATCAGCTGTGTGCTGTACAACAACAGCGGCGAGCCTTCGTGCGTCCAGATCTTGGCGTAGGCTTCGGCCGAACGGCGCGGCCGGACGCGCAGCACGTAGCCATGCAGCACCGGCCACCACACCGCGCGCGGCAGCTCCACCACGCGCGGATCGGACAGAAATTCGGCCAGATATGCGCGCACCGCATCCGGCGTCGGCGCTGCCGGCGTGCCGAGATTCACCAGCAGCACGGCCGTATGCGGCGCGCCTTCTTTCTCATCCTTTGGCGGGTCGATGTAACGCATGCGGAACTCGCGTGGCTGCGTGCAGTCTGCCACACGCGGGCGCACGTTAAGCGCGCAGTGTGCCCGCAACATCCAAACTGCCGTCAAATTCGGGAATACGGCGGTTCGCCGGAGAGTCTATGTCAAAGCCAATTGCACGCTTCATGATGATGTTCATCGCACTGCTGCTGCCCGCCCTCGCCGCGCACGCCGACGAGCAGCAAACCGCGATTGCCCGCGCGCAGACCGCTACGCGCGTGCTGACCGATATCATGCAGGCGCCGGACAAGGCGATCCCGCATGATCTGTTGCGTGACGCCTACGCGATCGCGGTGATTCCCAACGTCATCAAGGTCGGGCTGGTATTCGGCGGCCGCCACGGCGACGGGCTGATCGCGGTGAAATCGCCCGACGGGACCTGGTCCAATCCGGTGTTCCTGTCGCTGACCGGCGGCAGCGTGGGTTTCCAGGCGGGCGTGTCCTCGACCGACGTGGTGCTGGTTTTCCGCACGCGCCGCGGCGTAGACGGCATCGTCAACGGCAAGTTCACCATCGGCGCCGATGCGCACGCTGCCGCGGGGCCGGTGGGACGCAGCCTCAGCGCCTCGACGGACGCCGCCATGCAGGCGGAAATCTATTCCTACTCGCGCTCGCGCGGGTTGTTCGCCGGCGTGTCGCTGGACGGCGCCGCGCTGCGCATCGACGATGATGCCGATGCGGCGATTTACGGGCCCGGCATCACGCCGCGGCGCATCTTCGAAGGTGGCGTGTCCAACGTGCCCGCGCCGGTCGTGCACTTCCGCGACCAGCTTGAGGAGTACACTCAGTAGGAGATTCGACCAGAACCGGCCGGTCCGGATTTTTCAATACGGATATACTTCCACATCCCCGCGCGTTGCTGGGTTCGACATCCATGTCTCACCAAGCAACCCGGCCTTCGGCATCCTGCCTTCGGCCTTCGTTTGCGCACGCGATGCCATTCAAGGCATCGCGTAAGCGCGCTAACTCAGCCCTTGACTCAAGGGGCTGTATGCACCGAAGCGTGGATGTGCGTTACAAGACATGCGCTCCGCAAAACCATTTCGAGAGAGGTGAGTCATGGGCGGCCTCAGCATCTGGCATTGGCTGATCGTGCTGCTGATCGTGCTGGTGATCTTCGGCACCAGCCGGCTGAAGAACGTCGGCGGCGATCTCGGCAAGGCGATCCGCGAATTCAAGCATTCGATGAACGGCGAAGACGAGAAGAAGCCCGAACCACAGCTGCGTGCCGACGCGCCGCAGCCTCCGCCCGCGGGCGCGGAAAGCAACGCCCCGCCGCGCGATCGCGCGGAATGACGCTCGCAGGAGCCTGCTTGCAGGCGAATGATCGCGGGCAAGCTCACTGCTGCGCAGTCGTATGTTCGACATCTCCTTCGGCGAAATCCTGCTGATCGCGGTGGTGGCGCTGGTGGTGCTCGGCCCGGAGCGTCTGCCGGGCGCGGCGCGCACCGCGGGCGCGCTGTTGCGCCGCGTGCGGCGCGGCTGGGACAGCGTGCGTGCGGAAGTGATGCGCGAACTGGAAGCAGAGGCACTGCGCGCGAAATTGAAAGAAGCGCAGGAAGCCGCGCGCGCGGCCATGGACGAAACGCGCAAGCACGCGAGCACGGCCGCTGACGCGCTGGGCAGTGCGGCACGCGAAGCACGCGAACGGATCGATGAAGCGCGTGCGGAGGTTTCGCGTTCTTCGACCGAGATTTCCAAAGCGAAAGAACCGGCGTCGGCAGACGACGAATCGCGTGAACGACCATGAGTGCGTCCGACACGCCACCGTCGGAGCGCAACGAAACCCTGCCCGAGCAGGGTTTCATGAGTCATCTGATCGAACTGCGCGCGCGCCTGTTGAAAGCGATTCTCGCGGTGCTCATTGTGCTGCTGGCGCTGGTGCCGTTCGCCAGCAAACTCTATTCGTATTTGGCGCGGCCGCTGGTGGCGCGCATGCCGCAGGGCGCGCACCTGGTCGCGATCGATGTCGCGAGCCCCTTTCTGACGCCGCTGAAACTGGCGTTCTTTGTCGCGCTGTTCGTCGCCATGCCGGTGGTGCTGTATCAATTGTGGGCATTCGTCAGCCCCGGTTTGTACCGCCACGAAAAAAGACTGGCGCGGCCGCTGCTGGTGTCGGCGGTGGTCCTGTTCTACGCCGGTTGCGCGTTCGCTTATTTCCTGGTGCTGCCGATGGTGTTCCGCTTCCTGACGGCAGTCACGCCGGCTGGCGTGTCGATGATGACCGACATCGGCCATTACCTCGATTTCGTGCTGGTGGTGTTCCTCGCTTTCGGCCTGTGTTTCGAGATGCCGGTGGCGGTCGTGTTGCTGGCCGCGATCGGCTTTGTCGATCTGCCGAAACTGAAGAAGGCGCGCGGTTACGTGATCGTCGGTTGCTTCGTGGTCGCGGCGATCCTGACACCGCCGGATGTGATCTCGCAGACGTCCCTCGCCGTGCCGATGTGCCTGCTCTACGAGCTGGGTCTGATCGCGGTGCGCGTGCTGGTGAAGCCGAAAGAGGTGAGTGCGGCAACGAGCGCGTAGCGCTTCAGAGCAACTTTCCGCGCAAATCCTTCTCCTCGAACGGCCCGCGCTGCGCGATCAGTTCGCGCGCGGCGTCTTTCTTGTCCCAAACGTTCCACAGCAGCACCCCGCGTACGCGGCCGTCCTTCAGGTAATACACGACACCTTCGCGGAACGGTTCCTTCCAGTCTTCGATGGTTTGCATTCGCGCATCCAGTTCGCCGACCGCTTCGTAGCCGAGGTCGAACAGATCGGAGTAGAAATACGGCAGGTGCGTATAGGGCGCATCCGCGCCGGCCATGTTTTTCCCTGCGTGTTCGCCCATTGTTAGCGCGGCGTCTTCGTGTTCGACGCGTCGGCGTTCGCCCAACGTCGCGTCTGGATAGTTCGCCGCATCGCCCGCCACCCAGATATCCGGCGCGGCGAGGAGTTGTTCGTCGACCACGATGCCGTTATCGACCTCTATACCGGCGGCTTGCGCGAGTTGCACATTGGGCGTGATGCCCAATCCAGCGACCACCCATTCGGCTTCGACGCTGTCACCGCTCTCCAGTTGCAACGTGACGCCTTCGTCGCTCGCGCTGCCGCCCTTCACACGAGCTCCCGTGTGAATCTCCACGCCCTTTTCGCGGAAGTACTTCGTGACGAATTCGGCCAGCGCGCGCGGATAAACCCGTCCGCCGATGAACTCGCCATCGATCAGCAAGGCGACCTTGGCGCCGTTCATTGCCAGTGCCGCAGCGATCTCGCTGCCGATGAAGCCGCCGCCGATCACCGCCACGCGCATGTCCGGATGCAGCGCATCGTGCAGCGCGTGGTAATCGTCCAGCGTGCGGTAGTAGATCACGCGCTCGTTTTCCAATCCGGCGATGCGACGTGGCGTGCCGCCGGTGGCGATCAGCAGCTTGCCATAACGGTAATGATCGCCGTGATCGTCGCGCACGGTTTTTGCCCGAGTGTCGATGGCAGTCGCGTGCCGACCGGGAAACAGCGTGGCGCGCAGGCCCTCGATGTTGCGCCAGATTTGCTCCGGCGATTTCTTGCCGCTCCACAGATCCTTGCTCAGCGGCGGGCGGTCGTAGGGCGGGTGCGGTTCTGCGCCCAGCAGCGCGATGGTGCCTTTCGGATCGCGCGAGCGGATGCCTTTCGTCGCGGCCGAACCCGCCATGCCCGCGCCGAGGATCAGATAGTCGAAGGTATGTTCCATGATCGTCACCACCGTCCGTGCTGTTGGTGAAAAGTGCGACCAGAGCCGCCATTCATGGCCCAGAGCTCCCTGGCCGTCTTTTGATTCTCGCGATCAGGCATGATCGCACAAACTATTGTCTCGCCATCCGCACATTCGGCGGCGGCATCGCGTAACCCGGCGTGGCGCGCCAGGGATTGATGTCCAGCCCGCCGCGGCGGGTGAAGCGCGCGTAGACGCTCAGCGCGCGCGGTGCGCAGCCTGCCATGACGTCCACGAAGATGCGCTCCACACAGGCTTCGTGGAAACCGCAATGTTCGCGGTAGGAAACCAGATAGCGCAGCAGACCCGCGCGATCGATCGGCACACCGATATAACGGATTTGCACGGCGGCCCAATCCGGCTGTCCGGTGACGGGACAATTGGAACGAAACAAGCGCGTGATCAACGATTCCTCGACCTGCCTTGCGCGCGTATTGGTGCGCAGATGTTCCGGCTGCGGCGGGCCGTAGTCATTGATCGCGATTTCCTGCTCGTCCAGCGAGACGCCGGGCAGTTCCGAAAGGGTCTGCTTCGGGAAATCGTCCGATTCGATCAAGGTGATTTCCACTGGCGCGCCGGCCGTTTCGCTCAGGTCACGCGCGATGGCGTTGCGCAAGTCGATTGCGTCGTCAAAACGCGACTGCGCGTACGCATTCAAATACAGTTTCAGCGATTTCGATTCGATGAGATTCGGCGAATCGGCCGGTACGCGCAATTCAGCGATGGCCACCATTGGCTTGCCGCGCGCATCCAGCCACGAGAGCTCGTAGGCGTTCCAGATATCGACGCCGACGAAGGGCAGCGCCGTGGTGCTCAATCCGATCTCCACGCGCGCCTGCACACGCGGCACCGGAAACAGCACGCTTGCATCCGGCGCGGTGGGCGCCTCGACCCGGCGCCCCAGCGGCGATTCGCTCACGTCCTTGCGCGACTCGTACGGCATCGAATCATTGTACGCCCGGCCCCGATCAAGGCATCAACACGAAGTGTGTAATCGCATCGGCGATTTCCTTCGGGCGTTCCAGGATCGCCATGTGGCCGCAGCCGTTGAACTCGGTCACGCTGATCTTGGGCGCGGCGGTCAGTGCGTCGCGAATGGTATCCAACGCGGAAATATCGATGATCTTGTCCTGCCGGCACCAGATCGTCAGGGTTGGCGCGGTGACTTTCGGCAGCGCACGCGTCAGCACGTTGCGCTGATCCGGTGCGAACAGTTGCTTGAGCACGCGATCGTCAAAAGCACGATCATCCCGCGCTTGCGCAATGATCACGTCCTTGAAACGCGGTGGCAGCCACGGTGGATTTTCGAATCCCAATTTTTGGCCGCGTTCGAAATCGGCGCGATTCTCGATGGTGAAAGGATTGCGGCCAGCGTTCACCTCGCGCAGGAAGGCGTTCTCCTTGAATGGCGCGCCGGCGCTGTCGATCAGGATCAGCGCGCCCACATCTTGAGGATATTTAGACGCATACACGCCGGCGATGCCGCCGCCCATCGAGTGTCCGGCGACCGCGATGCCGCCGAGATTCAACTTCTGCACGAACGCGCGCAGGCGATCGGCCTGCGCGGTGTAGTCGTAATCGGCATCCGGATCGCGCGAGGAACCGCCCCAACCGGGCAGATCGGGGATGATCACACGGAAGTTGGGCGTGAGATATTGCGCGACGGGCAGCCAGACTTCCTTGCTGTCCTCGTAACCGTGCAGCAGCAACAGCGTCGGCCCCTTGCCGCCTTCGTAGTACGACCAGCGTGTGTCGCCGGCCTGCACGGATTTTTCGCTGACCTGCGCGCGCCGCGCCTGCCAATCCACCTGCGCCTGCATCAGCCACTGCGGCGCGGCGAAGTAGATCACGATCAGCGCGAGCACGATCAGGCCGAGCAGCGCGCCCAGGATTTTCAGGCGGCGCTTGACGCGGGCGATCACGATGGCGCGTGGATCTTCGGCCATGCTCAATGCGCCGGCGCTTTCGACTTGCGCTCAGTCTTGGCTTTCGCAAACACGCGCTCGATCGCCATGCGCGTGATCGGGTGATAGCCGTCCTTCGCTTCCGCGTACACCTGTTCGGCGAAGGCCAAACCTTCCGGCGTTTTTGCGAAGGCCGAGTACACCGGCAGCATCAGATAGATGCGGCCGATGCGCGTCATGTGCTCGGCCGCCGCATTCCACACCGCCTTGTCGCCCGCCGCGATCGCATGCACATACCAGCGCATGCCGATCTCGGCGTTGGGCGTACCGGTGAGGTGCCACGCGGCATCCAGTGCCTGCATCTTCCCCAGCGGCGGCGCATCGGGCAGGCGATCGAGGAAATACATCCATTCCTGCGTGTTCCAGTTTTTCGCATCCAGTTTGTCCGCTGCGAGTTTTCCTGCCAGAAATTGCGCGCGTTCCTTGTCGATCGCATCGAACTGCGGCGAGTCCGGGATCGGCGCATCCTTGGGAATGCCCGCACCATAAACCCATTCCTTCACTTCATCCCAGCTCATCTTGCCGGGATATTTGTCGATCAGATTCGGTTTCAGATAATCGAGCATCTGCTCGGTGGTGATGCTGTGCCAGGCGAAATGATCGAAATAGCCTTTCAGGTAATCGTCGAAGGGCTTGCGGCCGAAGCGCTGTTCCAGCGTGCGCAGGAACCATGAGCCCTTGTCGTAGGCGACATCGGAGAGTTCGTCGTCTGCATCGATCTTGCGCGGCTGCGGCGCAAGACGTTGCGCGTTGGCCGGCATCGTGGCGATTTCCTTCTGCAGGTTGCGGATGGCCAGCAGCGTTTCTTCGTCGGCGAGGCGTTTGCCGTACAAGGCTTCGGTGATGCGGCCCTGCACGTAAGTGGTGATCCCTTCGTTCAACCAGATGTCGCGCCAGCTCGCCGCGGTCACCAGATTGCCCGACCAGGAATGCGCGAGTTCGTGCGAAACCACGCTGACCAGGCTCTTGTCACCCACGATGATCGTCGGCGTGGCGAAGGTCATGTTGGGATTTTCCATGCCGCCGAAAGGAAACGACGGCGGCAGCACCAGCAGATCGTAGCGGCCCCAGCGGTACGGGCCGTACAGCGACTCTGCCGTTTCGATCATCTTCTCCGTGTCTTCGAATTCATGCGCCGCTTTTTCGACGACCAAGGGTTCGGCGTACACCGCGCTGCGCGGGCCGGTTTCGCGCACGGCGATGTCGCCCGCCGCGATCGCCAGCAGATACGAAGGAACAGGGTGCGTCTGCGTGAATTCGAAACGGCCATCCAGCGGATGTTTCGGATCGTTCGGCGCGCTCATCACCACGCGCAGGTGCTTCGGCGCTGTCACCACCGCGTGCCAAGTGAAGCGGATCGCCGGCGAATCCTGCAACGGCACCCACGAGCGCGCGTGAATGGATTCGGATTGCGAGAACATGAAGGGCATCTTCTTGCCCGCGGTCTGTGCCGGATCCAGCCATTGCAAGCCGGATGCATCCGGCGAAGTCGCATAGGCGATGCGGATGTGTGCCGGACGATCCGGCGTTTCGATCGTCAGTTTGCTGCCCAGCGATTTGTCCGCCGGTGCCAGCGTGTATTTTAGGGGCGTGGCGTCGCCATTCGCGCCGATCGCGTCGATGCGGGCGATATGCAGATCGCGCGTATCCAGCACCAGTTGTTTCGCGTCCGGATTCTTCCAGTCCAGATCCAACGTGGCCGTTCCGTTCAATTGCTTCTTGTCGAAATCGACGGCCAGGTTCATGTCGATGTGCTTGACCAGCACCCGATCGGGTTGCGCCCAGGAGTGCGGGTCGGCCGCAAAGGCGGCCGGCGGCAGCAATAACAACGCGGCAAAAAGAAAATGGCGGAACATCGTGGACTCCGGCTGGAAGTGTTCAGGCGAATGGCCGAGTATGCCAGCGGCACGTCATGACGTGCTCGTGCAGAAAGGCGCGGCCGCGGCGTGCGTCCGGCATCGCTAAAATGTCGCATTCACGACCGGGAGTGCGCCATGTACACGCTTTACATCGGCAACAAGAATTACTCCTCATGGTCGTTGCGGCCGTGGATCCTGATGAAAACGCGCCGGATCGATTTCGAGGAGAAATTGTTCCAGTTCGATGCCGGTTCGAGCTGGAAGACGTTTCGCACGTTTTCGCCCAGCGGCAAAGTGCCCTGTCTGGTCGATGGTGACACGGTGGTGTGGGACTCGCTGGCGATCACCGAATATCTGGCCGAGCGCCATTCGGGCGTGTGGCCGGCCGATGCAAAGGCGCGCGCGTTCGCGCGCTGCGCCGCGGCGGAAATGCATTCCGGGTTCACCGCGCTGCGTACACAGTGCGGCATGAGCTGCGGCATCCGCGTGAAACTGCATCGCGTCGACGATGCACTGCAACGCGATCTCTCGCGTATTTCCGAGTTGTGGAACGAAGGGCTGCATCGCTTCGGCGGCCCGTTCCTCGCGGGCAATGAATTCACCGCCGCCGATGCGTTCTACGCGCCGGTCGCCTTCCGCATTCAGACCTATTCGCCGCCGCTGGATGACAACTCGAAGGCGTATGCGCAACGGTTGCTCGCGTTGCCGCCGATGCAGGAGTGGTATCAGGCCGCGCTCGCAGAAACCTGGCGCGATGCGGGACACGAGCGGGAAATCACGCAATGGGGAAACATCGTCGAGGATTTGCGCGCGGCTTGATGCGTGTTCAGATCTTGTAGCCGCGATGGATCGCGACGATGCCTGCGGAGAGATTGCGCACTTGCACGTTGCTAAAACCGGCGCTCTCCATCATCGCGCGCAACGTGTCTTGGTCCGGATGCTTGCGGATGGATTCGGCGAGATAGCGGTAACTCGCCTCGTCGTCGGCGATCAATTTTCCCAGCCGCGGCAGCACCTGGAAGGAATGGAAATCGTAGAGCGGCTTCAGCAGCTCGCTTTGCAGGCGCGAGAACTCCAGGATCAGCCCACGGCCGCCGGGTTTCAGTACGCGCTGCATTTCGGCAAGCGCCTTGTGCTTGTCTGTGACATTGCGCAGGCCGAACGCGATGGTCACCGCGTCGAAGCAACCGTCTGGGAACGGCAGCGCTTCAGCGTTCAACTGCGTCCAGCGCAGGCGCGCGTGCAGACCGCGATCGAGTAAACGATCGCGGCCGGTGCGCAACATCGACGCGTTGATGTCGCCGACGATCACTTCGCCTTGGTCGCCCACGCGCGGCAAGAGCAGCGCGGCGATGTCGCCCGTGCCGCCGGCCAAGTCCAGCACGCGGTCGCCGGGCCGCACACCGGAAGTCGCCACGAAGAAACGCTTCCACAAACGATGGATGCCGAACGACATCAAGTCGTTCATCAAGTCGTATTTGCCAGCGACGGAAGTAAACACCTCGCCGACCAACTTCTGCTTTTGCGCGACCGGCACTTCGCGGTAGCCGAAGTGCGTGGTACCGGAGGATTGTGGATCGCTCATGCGCGCAGTCTAGCCGGAGCTCCCCGAAACCGGATACGTCTGCGCGCCGCTGCCCGCGGGCATCGGCGCGCTGAAGGGCTGTGGTTGCGAATTCTGCGGTGGCGGCGGAGGCGGATAGTTCGATTGCGACGGCGCGCTCGGCGGCGGCACGTCTTCCACCGGCGCGCCGGAACCCTGCGTATTCGGGGACGGAGCGTAGTCGTTGGATGGCGGCGCATAACCCTGCGGCGCCACCGTGCCGCAGGAATACGCTTCCCACGATTGCTCGCCGTCGCGCGGGTCGCCCAGCGGCGTGATCGTGTCGGCGTGCATCTGCGCGGCCTGGTTGCGCGCCATGATCTCCAGTTCGTCGCGCACCTTGATGTCGCTGCGGTCGATCGGCCCGACGCGGCTCATCACCGACACCGTCACTTTGCCGATGTCGCGGCAACTGGCCACGCGCTGGCCGTTCCAGTCGGTGCTGACGCTCTGTCCGCCGGCATCCAGCACGATGCCGTAGGTGCATGCGGAAAGCAGGGCGCCGCCGAACAGCGGCGCCATTCGCAAGAGGGATTTCATGGCGATCTCCGGCGCATCGAACATGCGCAAGATAATTCGCCCCGGCTGAATGGCCGTAGGACTAAACTAGATCAATACGCGGGAGTTCGACATGCAGCGCTGTCTGGTCACCGGCGCCAATCGCGGATTGGGATTGGAGTTCACCAAACAATTGCTGGAACGCGGCGCGCGCGTGCTGGCCTGCTGCCGCGATCCGGTGCAGGCGGACGATCTGAATGCGTTGCGCAAAAAACATGGCGAAGAATTGATCGTGCATGCATTGGATGTCGCCGCTGCGAACGAGATCGCTGCCTTGCCGGAAGTGGCGGTGAAACATCTGCAACGCGTGGACTTGCTGGTCAACAACGCCGGCGTGCTGGTGTCCGGCGAGCGCTTCGGCAACGTCACTTCCGAATCGCTGATGCAGAGCTTCGCGGTCAATGCCGCCGCGCCCTTGCTGATCACGCAGGCGCTCAGCGCACTGCTGGCGCGCGGGCACAAGCCGCGCGTGCTGTGCGTTTCCACGCAACTGGCGTCGATCGCGCAGGCGTCCAGTTTCCGCACGCTCAGTTACGCGATGAGCAAGGCCGCATTGAACATGGCGGTGAAGCGGCTGGCTGCGGAGCTGGGTCCGCGCGGCATCATGGTGATGGCGATGCATCCGGGCTGGGTGAAAACCGACATGGGTGGCGCGGGTGCGACGTTGGAACCGGCGACTTCGGTGAAGGCGATGCTGAGTCTGATTGAGCGCGCCAAACCCGAGGACGGCGGCAAGTTCATGGCCTACGACGGCGCGCCGCTCCCTTGGTGATGCTGCATGTCATCCTGCACAATCCGGAGATCCCGCCCAACACCGGCAACGTGATCCGGCTGTGCGCCAACACCGGCGCGTCGCTGCATTTGGTCCGGCCGCTCGGGTTCGAAATGGATCACGCGAAATTGCGCCGCGCGGGTCTGGACTATCACGAATTCGTGCGCGTGGCGGTGCACGACGATCTGGATGCATGTCTTGCCGCGTTGAATCATCCGCGCACGTTCGCCTTCACCACGCGCGGTGAAGTTCGCCATACCGATGTGCAATTCCAGGATGGCGACGCCCTGCTGTTCGGCTGCGAGACAAGCGGGTTGCCGGATGAAACTCTCGACCGCTTTCCGCCGGCTCGGCGCGTGCGCCTGCCGATGGTGCCCGGCAACCGCAGCATCAATCTCTCCAACGCCGTCGCGGTGGCGGTGTACGAGGTGTGGCGGCAATTGGACTTTGCGGGCGGTGCGTGAGGCTAGAATTACCGCATGCACTCGACCGCCGCCAATGCATGGATGCCGAAACCGTTGCGGCGGCTGGCCGGCCGCGCGCTAGAGCGCGCGTTCAACCGCGCGCTGAAACTCGATCCGGATACGCAGACGGCGCTGGCAAAACTGGATGGCCGCCGTATCGGCGTGCATCTGCGCGGGCCGGAGATTGCTTTCGACATTGTGGTGCGCGAAGGCGCTCTGCACGTGCAACCTCCGCAATCGGAGGAATCGCAGCAAGGCAAAACCGACCTGCGCGTTTCCGCCACGCCCGCTTCGCTGCTGGCGATGGCGCTCTCGCCCAATGGCGAAATGCTGCCGGGCAAAGTCGAAATCGCAGGCGATGCGGAATTGGCGCGGCGAGTGGAGAAACTGGCGCGCCAGTTCGCGCCGGATTTCGAGGCAGCATTCGCGAATGTGTTTGGGGAGGTGGCAGGCGTTGCCATCGCGCGCGCCTTGCGCGAAGCGGCGCAATGGGTACGGCAGCGCGCGCAGCACGCTGCACAGGATTCCGCCGACTGGCTGCGCGACGAATCGCGGCTGGTTGTGCCGCGCAGCGAGCTGGACGATTTTCTGGATGAAGTGGATGCGGTGCGCGAACGCGCCGAGCGCTTGAACGCGCGCTTGAACCGATTGCGGGAACAAACCGCATGACACCGCTGCGGCTGTTCCCGCGTGTGCTGCGTGTTCTTGCGGTGTTGGTGCGCTACCGGCTGGACGATCTGATCGACGAAGCGCACGTGATGCGTCCGCTGCAATGGGCGCGCGCTGTGTTGCCGAAACCTCGTACGGAGATTGCATCGATGCCGCGCGGTGCGCGCTTGCGCCTGGCATTGACGCAACTGGGGCCGATCTATGTCAAGGCCGGGCAGGTGTTGTCCACGCGCCGCGACCTCTTGCCGCCGGACGTAGCCGACGAACTGGCGCTGCTGCAGGATCAGGTGCCGCCGTTTCCCGGCGCTCAGGCGCGCGCCATCGTCGAGGAAGCGCTGGATGCGCCGATCACCGCGTTGTATGCGCGTTTCGATGAAACACCACTGGCCTCGGCTTCGATCGCGCAGGTGCACGCGGCGGCATTGCCGGACGGCCGCGAGGTCGTCGTCAAGGTCGTCCGCCCCGGCATCCGCAAACAGATCGCACGCGATCTCGATCTGCTGCACGCGCTGGCCAATCTCGTCGCGCGTTGGCATCCGCAGGCAGACAAGATTCGGCCGCAGGAAATCGTCGAGGAAATCGAGAAGACGCTCTATCACGAACTCGACCTGCAACGCGAAGCGGCGAACGCGAGCCTGCTGCGGCGCAATTTCACCGACTCGCCCGATCTGTACGTGCCTGAGGTGCATTGGTCGCACACCAACGAGCGCGTGTTCACGATGGAGCGCGTGCACGGCATTCCGGCCGACGATATCGCCGCGCTGGATGCGGCCGGCATCGATCGTCGTCATCTCGCCGCCAAGGGCGTGCGGCTGTTCTACACGCAGGTCTTCCGCGACAACTTCTTTCACGCCGATGCGCACCCGGGCAACATCTGGGTGGACACGACGCGCGTCGAGGATCCGCGTTTCATCGCGCTGGATTTCGGCATCATGGGCACGCTGCCGGAAGCCGACCAGTACTGGCTGGCCGAGAATTTCATGGCGCTGTTCGAACGCGATTACCGGCGCATCGCGGCATTGCACGTCGCGGCCGGCTGGGTGCCTGCGGACGTGCGACTGGACGAATTGGAAACCGCAGTGCGCACGGTGTGCGAACCGTATTTCACCCGGCCGCTGTCGGAAATCTCGCTGGCCGAGGTGATCGCCAAGATGTTCAACACCGCGCGGCAGTTCGAACTGACGCTGCAACCGCAATTGATCCTGTTGCAGAAGACGCTATTGAACATCGAAGGTCTGGGCCGGCAGCTCGATCCGCAGATCGACATCTGGGCAGTGGCGTATCCGGAACTGAAGCGGATTCTGGCGCGCCGCTACAACCCGCTGCGCGCGCTGCGTGAGATCCGCCGCCGCGTGCCGGAGTGGCTGCACATCGCGCCGCAGATTCCCGACCTGGTGCACACGGGTTTGCAGAAACTGGCGCAGGGCGCCACGCGCGTGGATGTCACCTCGCAGGAGTTGCAATTCCTGCACGCCGCGCAGCGCGACACGCAACGCAGAATCCTCGCCGCCTCGTTCGGCGGCGCGCTGGTGGTCAGCGCCGCGCTGATGTTCGTCCTCGCGCCAGCGCGGGCGCCGTGGTTGGAAATCGTGGCGCTTGCAATTGGATTGGGCACGTTTGCGATCGCTTGGCCGTGGCGAAGTCGGTAGCTGAAAGTTCGGCCAAGGATGGCCCTATCGAGCAGGCTTTCAGCGCCGTCTTCGGCTGCGAGCCGAACCAAGAGATCTTGTGAAAAAAGTCACTGGGTTCGGGCTTTCGCCGGAATGGCGGAGAGTGTGTAAAGTCGTCGTATGCGCATCACTTCCGCCCTCGCCATCCCCGACTCCGAACTCACCGAGCGCTTTTTGCGCGCGGATGGTCCGGGCGGGCAGCACGTCAACCGCACCGAGAGCGCGGTGGAATTGCGTTTCGACGTGGTGCATTCGCCATCGTTGCCGGATGACGTGCGCGAGCGCTTGTTGGCGCGCAACGATCGCCGGCTGACCGACGACGGCGTGCTGGTGATCCAGGCGCGGCGTTTCCGCGATCAGGCGCGCAACCGCGAAGACGCGCGCGAGCGTTTGATCGAACTGATCCGCAGCGCGCTGCATGTGCCGAAGAAGCGCATCGCCACGAAGCCGACGCGCGCTTCGAGAGAGCGTCGCCTGGCCGGCAAGCAGAAGCGCGGCCGGATCAAGCGCAATCGCGCGCGCGGCTGGAGCGAAGATTGAGTCCGCTGCCTTCGCGGTTGCCGCCGCACGCACCGCAATTTCGGCAGCGTGCCTGGCGGAAGCTCTTTCGCGGCATCGTGCGCGTCAGCGGCTGGCGGTTCGAAGGCGAGCTTCCGGACGTTCCGAAAGCCGTACTGATCGCCGCGCCGCATTCATCGTGGTGGGACGGCGTGCACGGCCTGTTGTTCAAGGTCGCGTTGGGCGTGGACATCTCGTTCATGGCCAAGCGCGAATTGTTCGCATGGCCCCTCGGCCCGTTGCTGCGCAAGCTCGGCGGCATTCCGATCGAACGCCGCGCCGCGCACGGCGTGGTCGAACAGATGGTGCGGCAGTTCCAAATGCGAGAACGTTTCTGGCTCGGAGTCGAACCGGAAGGCACGCGCAAGCAGGTGGCCCAATGGAAGAGCGGCTTCTGGCGGATCGCGCGCGAGGCGGGCGTGCCGGTCATTCCCGCCTATTTCGATTATCCGCGCAAGGTGATCGGCGTCGGCCCGCTGTTCCAACCGACCGCGAATATGGCCGCCGACATCGCCGCGCTGCGCAGCTTTTACGCGCCGTTCCGGGGGAAAAACCGCGGTATCTAAAATCCGCGCGGCGGCCCTGTCTTGATCAGCGAGTTGCGGTACTATCGGCAGCTGTGTGCCTTCAAGGGGGAGGCCGTGTCCCACGCTGAAGCCCAAGCCACAGCCGAGCGCGAAGCGCCGCACGTGAGTGCGCGCGTGGCACGGCTGCCGCGCCAGTTATCGGATGCGGAATTCTCGCTGCTGGTTTCCGCCGGCGAGCGGCGCGAGCTGATGCCAGGGCAGACCGTTTTCCGCCGCGGCGAGTTCGGCCGCGCGATGTTCGTGATCGAACAGGGCCGCGTGTTGCTGGAATTCTGCGGCGACCTGCCGGACAAGCTGATCGGCCCGCGCGAATTCTTCGGCGAGCTCGCGCTGTTCGTCGGCAACCACGCGCGCTCGGGCAGTGCGGTCGCGGCCGAACATTGCGTGCTGCGCATGATCGAGCAGGAAGCCTTCGACGACTTGCTGGAACGCGAGCCGCAACTACTGGCGCAGTTCATGCGCCGCTCGTTTTCCTATCTGGTGGCGAGCGAGCAGCAACTCATTACGAACTACAAGCGCCGCAACGAGGATCTGATCCAGACGCTGGATTCGCTGCGGCAGACTCAAGATCAACTGCACCTCGCGCGCCGGCAGGTCTGCACCGACGACCTCACCGGTCTGTGCAACCGGCGCGCGCTGTACCGCTATCTCGAAACGATGGGCGAAATGCGCGAACGCACGCGCATGCTCGGCCTGCTGCTGATCGATCTGGATCATTTCAAGCAGATCAACGACCGCGCGGGCCATCTGGTCGGCGACGAGGTGCTGCGCGCGGTCGCGGCCGAAGTGCAGGAGGCGTCCACGGCGATCGATCTGCCCTGCCGTCTGGGCGGCGACGAATTCGCATTGCTGGCGCAGGTGCTGGATCAGCGCGAGCTGGCCGACCGCGCATTGCGCATCGCAGAGGGCGTGCGGCAGTTGCGCTTCCGCAACGCGCCGGCGGATTTGCGCGTGTCGGTGAGTGTGGGCGGCAGCCTCTGCCGTGACGAAGCCGGCTGGTCGGTGTGGTACAGCGAGGCCGATTGCGCGCTCTATCACGTCAAGGGCTCCGGCGGCGACGGCGCGCATGTGTTGATGTGACTTTCCCCGGGACGAACGTTCTTGAGGTTCGTCCTGAGCGCGGGCCCGCAGGGCCGTAGTCGAAGAACGCTTCGACTCCGTTCGCTGCGCTCACTACGCTCAGCGCGAACGGAGCTGTAGTCATGAACGCCTCAATCCACGAACTGCCTCCCCGTCCCGGCCACCTCGCCACGCCGCAACTGCGCACGCTTGTGGTGTGCGACATCGCCGATTCCACCGCGCTGGTCGAGCGCATGGGCGATCAGAACGCGGCCAACATCATCCGCAAGCACGACCGCCTGGCGCGCGCGCTAATCGAGCAGCACCGCGGCCGCGAGATCGACAAGACCGACGGGTTCCTGCTGCTGTTCGACCGCCCGATTCAGGCGGTGGCCTTCGCGCTGGATTACCAGCGCGGACTGAAACATCTTTCCGCCGCCGAAGGTGTGGTGCTTCGCGCGCGCGTGGGCATCCACATGGGCGACGTGGTGATCTGGGAGAACGCGCCGGAAGACGTGTCGCGTGGCGCCAAGCCGATCGAAGTGGAGGGCTTGGTGAAGCCGGTCGCCGCGCGGCTGGCGCAACTGGCGCTGCCGCAGCAGATATTGAGTTCGTCCGCCGCCGCCGATATCGCGCGCCGCGCGCAGGGCGAACTCGGCCGCGCCGCCGCGCACGTGCACTGGAAGGACCACGGCCGCTACCGTTTCAAGGGCCTGCCCGATCCGCTGGAAGTGATCGAGATTGGCGAGGAGAAGATCGCGCCGCTGCACGCGCCGCGATCGATGCGCAACGCGAAAAGAATCCTGCCGTGGTGGCGTCGGCCGCTGACGCTGGCCGCGGAAGCCGCGCTGGTCGCGATCGGCATCGGGACGGCTGCGTGGTTCCTGCTGCAAAGCCCGCCCACGCTCGCCTTCGGCAAGCGCGACTGGGTGGTGGTGGGCGACCTGCAGAACCTCACCGGCGAACCGCGTTTCGACCAGTCGGTCGACACCGCGTTGCACATCAGCCTGGAGCAATCGCAGTACGTCAACGTGCTGCCGGAACTGTCGGTACAGGAAACCCTGCAACGCATGCAGCGTGATCCGGACAAGACGAAAGTGAATCGCGCGATCGGTTCGGAAATCGCCATCCGCGAAGGTGCGCGCGCGCTGATTCTGCCTACGCTGGCCGAGGTCGGCGGCCGTGTGCGCATCACCGCCGAGGTGATCGACCCCAACACGCAGGCCACGGTGTATTCCGTTTCCGCCGATGGCGTTGGCGCGCAATCCGTGCTGCCCTCGCTGGATGACGTCAGCAAACAACTGCGCGGCAAACTCGGCGAAGCGCTGGCGATGGTTTCAAAACAGTCGCAGCCATTGTCTGACGTCGCAACTGCAAATCTTGACGCGCTGAGAGCCTATTCACTTGGTGAACGAGCTTACGACAAAGCCGAATTCAATAATGCAGAAGCTTATTTCGTCCAGGCACTGCGAATTGATCCTCATTTTGCATTAGCGCGTATCGCGCTAGCCAACATCTTCGATAGCGAAGATCAACCAGACAAGGCTCTGACAGAAATCCGTGCCGCTCAAGCGGAGCGTGCACGTCTGTCCCCGCGAGATGCCTTGTATATAGATGCCCGGGCAACTCGTTACACAGCACCACGGCAGGAATTGGAGAAATGGAAGCTGCTGGCAACCATTTACCCAGATTATTTCCCGGGCATCGGTGCATATGCCTATTTTCTCTCGCTGTACGCCAATCGCTTCGAGGAAGCTATCCCCTATCTTGAACAATCAGCTTCGTCCAAGAATCCCCATCGGGCAACCAGTGAATATTTACTTGGTGCGTTTTACGTCGAAGCTGGCAGATACACTGACGCAGTGCGCGCATTCTCACGGTCGGTTGCTGATGGCGCTCATTATCAAAACTCCCTTTACGCCTGCGCGTATGCAGCTCAACGAAAATTCAAAGAAGCCATTGGTTTGATTGAGCGCGGCAAATCGTCCGGTACTGACAGTTTCGACGTCATCAATAACAGCACAAGCATTGCAATAGCACTCGACCAGGGTAACTGGGCCGATGCAGAAAATTTGCTCGCTGGAGCGCGCCTGAAGGCAGATTCGCTAGGGCCGCGTATCGCTGGACGTTACATCGCCATGGAATTGAGTTTGCAAGCGCTGGACGGAACATCGTCTGAGGCGCAAGTGAGGGCGGTCAAGAACTATCTCGCGCGAGAGGAGAGAGCCCTTGCGCAAGCCAATCTGGTCGATCGATCCGAATTGAGATTCCAGATTGCGTTGGCGGCGTATCTTGCTGCGCATGCAGGTGATACAAAGCTGGCAGAGCACGCATTGATCGCGAGTGGGCCGAATTCCGAAGCGGACACGCCAGTACTTGACAATATGCGTGGTGTAGCAAAGGCTGAAATTGAACGCGCGTCCGGCCATCCACAGAACGCACTCGCAATTTTGAAGTCGCTGGTGAACGGCAGCGAGTTGTACATTACACACGCTGCGCTGATGGATGCCTATGTTGATGCCCATGACAGCAATGCTCTTGCGGAAGCTCGCTGGTTGTCGAGTCATCGCGGGCGTGCCTATGTGGAGAGCAACATGCTATTCACGCTTACGCCATTTAACGTCGCAGTATCCGATCTTGCGCTGTTGCGGATAGCAGAGTTGGCCAAGATTTCGGGTGATGCGATCGAAGCGCAACGTTCTCTGGCCTCTTTCGAGAATGCATGGCCTTCGGCAATACAACTGCCGTGGGTGGCGTCGCGGATTGAGAAATTGCGCTGACTTTGAAACAAATCCAGTTTATCGTTTTGATCCCATGTCCAGTTGAGCGTTGGGTATGACCATCATCAAGCAATTTTCGGCTGCTGCATTGGACAACTCTTGATGCGCCTGGATGAAACGCGGCTTGTCCGCCAAAGTAGCCGGCGCCAGGCATGATGCCTTCAGATTGATGATCGTCTCATGTGGCACGCCCAGTTCGGCCAGCGCGGCAGCGGGCTTCTGTTCGAAACGACTGCGGAAATCGTCATCTGTGGCGAGCTTCTGCAACAGGGCGAGCGAATGCTCGCGCGAAAGCGACGAATCGGCCACGGTGGGTTCCTGATGGATGGACTGGCAGACTCCTATGCAAGCGTCCTGCCAGCCGCCGTCTTCGTGCCTCTCAAACTTGCTCAGTCACCCATTTTCCGAATTGTTGGGCTCATCAGCTCAGCTTATCGTGCTGCAAACGCAATCCGGGCGCGCCGGTGGTACATCGGATTGTGCCCCGATTGAAAGGCCGAGCTGCGGTGCGCATTGACATGCCGCGATTTTCGCGGCGCCTTGTTTGAAGTGTCTCAATGCATCCGCGAATGTCTGTCGCGGAGCAAGCCGCATGGACGCCGTGCTGCTTGCTGAAAAGACTGTCGATCAGAGTTTGCGGCACACCCAATGCGGCCAGCGCAGTCGCGGTCGTCTTCCCGCCGGCCGTGTCCACGCTTTCGCTGTTCCAGTCACTGCGTGTTCCTGTGTCGCGGTGAAATCGGGCATCTCGGTCTCGCCGTTATTGGAAACAACACGCCAGCAGAGACTTGCGTCCTTGTACCGCCGCCGCCTAGGCTGGCGGGCTTTGCGAATCGGGGAAAGCCATGCAAGTCCGTCGCTGCGCGACGCTGCTGATCGAGCCGCGCGAGTCGATCGGTTTCGATTTGAATGCGCTGCTGGGCGGCGAAACCGGTGTGCGCAGCGTACTCGAATGGATCGCGTTGACCGCGCATCGCGACGATGAGATCGCGCTGGATGCGGCGGAGGTCGCGCTGTTGGGCGAGTTGTCGCCGAATAGATGGGTGTCGTTCGATGGTCTCGCGCAACGCCATCCACGCGCTGTGCTGGATGCACTGCTGGCGAAAGGATTGCTGATCGCGCAGGACGGCGACGGTGCGGCCTCGAGCGAACATGCGCAACACGACGAAGCGCTGCGCGCAACGCATTGGCGCGATCTGGCCGCGGTGATGCACCGGCACACGCGCTGGCGCGGCGTGGACACCGAGGAGGCCGAGCGGCGCTTTTCCGAGGCCAGCGAGCAGACGTTTCTGGAACGGCTGGGCGCTTCGCCGCCGCCGGTGCGCGAGCGCGTCGATGCTCGGCAGCGTTTGTCTCTGCAGCGTCCGCCGCATTCGGCATTGGATGCGCTGACCGAACGCCGCGTCACCTGCCGCAATTTCGATGCGCATCCGCTTGCGCAAGCCGATTTCTCCGCCGTGCTGTATCGCGCGTTCGGCGCGCGTGCGGTCAGCGATTACGCGCCCGGGGTGCAGTTGCTGAAAAAATCCTCGCCTTCGGCCGGCGGCCTGCATGCGGTGGAAGCCTATCTGCTGGTGCAGAGCGTGGCAGGCATCGCGGCGGGTTTGTATCACTATCACCCGACCGATCATGCGTTGGAGCCGCTGCATTTGTTGTCCGCCGACGAAGCCGCCACGCTCGCGCGCACTTTCGTCGCGGCGCAGGCGTACTACGCCCAGGCGCCGGTGCTGATCGCGCTGTGCGCACGTTTCCACCGCAATTTCTGGAAATACCGCAACCACGCCAAGGCCTACCGCGCGGTGATCCTGGATGCGGGGCATCTGTCGCAGACGCTGTACCTCGCCGCCACTGAATCGAACCTCGGCGCCTTCATCACTGCCGCGATCAACGAAGCCGACATCGAGCAGGCGTTCGATCTCGATCCGATGGCCGAGGGCCCGCTCGCCGTGTGCGGATTCGGGGCGCGCGCGAACAAAAGGGTGACGGTCGAGTTCGATCCGGAGGGAAAAGTCTGGACAAACTCCGGACATTGATGCCGCGTTGCATTTGATTATTACCCGGTTCTTTGCTCGTTACGCTCGGCGAAAGCCGGGAGCAGCGACTGAGACAGGGGCTGCGGGTTCCAGACTGGGGAATGACGATTGAAGTCTCCGCAAGAACTTCGGTTCACTGGTTCGACGCGGCGTTTATTCGCCGGTACTGCAGCGCCTCGGCCAGATGCTCGCGGCCGATGCGATCGCTATGCGCGAGGTCGGCGATGCTGCGGGTGACGCGCAACACGCGGTGGTAGGCGCGCGCGGACAGGCCGAATTTGTCCAGCGCGCGTTGCAGCAACGCGCGTTCGTTGGTCCCCAGTGCGCAATCGCGTTCGATCTCGCGCGTGGTGAGTGCGGCATTGGGCTTGCCGCTGCGCGCCATCGCGATCGCGCGTGCGGCGATCACGCGTTCGCGCACCGCGGCGGAAGGTTCGTCCTGCGGGCGGCGCGCGCCGTCCAATTCCGACAACGGCAGGCGCGGCACATCGACGGTGAGATCGATGCGATCGAGCAGCGGCCCGGAGATGCGGCCGCGATAGCGCGCGATCGCATCGGGCGTGCAGCGGCAGCGACCGTTGGGATCGCCGGCGTAGCCGCAGGGGCAGGGATTCATCGCCGCGACCAGTTGGAAGCACGCGGGAAATTCTGCCTGCCGCGCCGCGCGCGAGATCACGATGCGGCCGGATTCCAGCGGTTCGCGCAGCACTTCCAACGTGTGCCGGTCGTACTCGGGCAATTCGTCGAGAAACAGCACGCCGTGATGCGCCAGCGAAATTTCGCCGGGCCGCGGATGCGAACCGCCTCCGACCAGCGCGACGGCGGAAGCGGTGTGATGCGGGGCCCGGAACGGCCGGCGCTTCCAGCGGTCCGGCTCGATCGGCAAGCCGCAGACCGAACGCACCGCGCAGGCCTGCAACGCTTCGCTTTCCGACAGTGGCGGCAGAATGCCCGGCAGGCGTGCGGCCAGCATCGACTTGCCAGTGCCGGGCGGCCCGATCATCAACAGGTGGTGCGCGCCCACCGCGGCGATCTCCAATGCGCGCCGCGCATGCAATTGTCCGCGCACGTCGGCGAGATCGGGCTCGTCGTCGTTGGCGGTGGACGATTCGGTTTCCACCCTCGGCGTCGGCAACGGTTCCACACCGCGCAGATGCGCGCAGACGTCAGCCAGCGTGCGCGCCACGCGCACTTCGACGTCGTTCAACAATGCCGCCTCGTGTGCATTTTCGATCGGCACGATCACGCAGCGCTTGCCATGGCGCGCGCGCAACAGCGCAGGCAACACGCCGGTGACCGGGCGCAATTCACCGGATAGCGCGAGTTCGCCCAGGAACTCGCAGCCGCGCAGCGCCTCGCGCGGTAACTGTCCGCCCGCTGCAAGAATGCCGAGCGCGATGGCAAGGTCGAAACGCCCGCCATCTTTTGGCAATTCGGCTGGCGCGAGGTTCACCGTGACGCGCCGCGCAGGATATTCAAACTGCGTGTTCTGGATCGCCACACGCACGCGGTCGCGCGCTTCGCGCACCGCCGCCTCCGGCAAGCCGACGATGGACGTGCCGGGCAAGCCGCCGGACAAATGCACCTCCACCGTCACGAGCGGTGCGGCGACACCTTCCTGTGCGCGGGTTAAAGCGACGGCGAGAGACATGAGGGCATGTGTCAAAAAGAGGACTCGCAAGCAGTCGTCCGTGAATCGCTTTCCCGCCCGCACGTTCCAGTGCGGGCGCTCGCCGACGCGAGCTGCCATTCAAGGGAGCTCGCGTCAAATCCTGGCCCGCCCGTCATTCCGCATGCCTTCCCCTCCGGGCATCCGAATCCAGAATGTTCTTCCCTGCTCTGGCTCCCCCGCAACACGAGACGACGGCAAACATTGCAGCGCTGCATGTTGTCGAAACTCGGGCAACAGCGGGCCATCCCTCCGCATTCACGGAGGGCTGAAAAATCTCCAACATGGATCACTTCGTGCGCTGCACTTCCAGCTCCGCCATGCGCGCTTCCAATTGCACGACCATTTCGCGCGTGCGCGCGAGCACCGCGCGTTGCGAATCGAATTCCTCGCGCGTCACCAGATCGAAACGGCGCAAACCATGCGTCAGCACGTCGCGAAAGTTCGCCTGCAAGTCCTCGCGCGCGGCGTTCAGGCCCGGCGGCACCAGCGAGGCCAGCCGCTGCGCAAGCTGGTCGATACCCTGCACGTCGATCATTGTGTCCACTCCTTCCGATTTGCGATCAGCGTACGCGCGGCCACGCGTGAACGAAAGCAGCGAACGTTGCGAGCGCGTGTCGGAATTGTCCTACACGCGTCACGACCAATGCAGGGCGGCGTGCAGGCGTCCGTCGCACAACGCGAAATCCAACCGCATTCCCATCGCGTTGGCTGCCGCTGCGGCCAGTGCGAGACCCAAGCCGGCGTGTCCGGCGCCGCCTTCGCCCCCGTGCTTGCGCCAGAAGCGCTGACCGAAACGCGCCAGATCTTCATGGCGCAAATCCGGTGCGGCGTTGTCGATCACAAGCATCTCGCGCGCGCATCTCACGCACACCGCACTGCGCGGCGGCGCGTAGGCGATCGCGTTGCCGAGCAGGTTGTCCACCACGATTTCCAGCAACGCTGGATCACTTTCGATGTGCAAATCCGCCGGTGCGTTCTCCCGCCGCAATTGCAGCTCGCGTCCGTGCAGCGCTTCGGCGTGGCGCGTCAGCGCGCGCGTCAGCAAGGCATTCGGATCGAGGCGCTCGCGCTGCGCGGTCTGCACGCCGAATTCGATGCGCGTCAGTTGCAGCAATGCACCGACGGTAGCTTCCAGTTCGCCACCGATCTTGCCGATCTCGGCGAGCAGCGCGTGCATATCGCGGCCGCTGGGATAGCGTCTCTCCACGTCGACCAGCGCGCGCAACTCGGCCAGGCGCGTACGCAATTCATGCGCAAGTCCGGAAGCGAAACGCCGCTCGCGCGCGAGGCCTTCGTCCATGCGCGCCAGCACGCCGTTGAATCGCTCCACCACCGGTGCGAGTTCGCGCGTGTGCGCATCGGGCAGACGCGCGCCCGGCGTATCCGGGCCGATGCGCGCCATGGCGTCGCTCAAACCCGAGAGCGGGCGCAAGCCGCGGCGTACCAGCCACGGCGTCAGCGCGAGTACGATCAGGCACGCGCCGAGAATGCTGCCGAGCAGGATCCAGTCGAGCGTGTCGAGGATTTCATCCAGCGGGCCGCGATCCAGCGCATAACGCAGCGCGCAGGTGGGTGTCTGCACGTGCATATCGTCGTCTTCGGCCGGATGGAAACGCAACGCGACTTCGCGCACCGTACGGCCGGCGAGTGACGCGTTGGCGAAGCGTGGTACGCCCGTCGCCGCCAGCGCGGGCAAGTTCTGCGCGCTGCGCGCTACGACGATGCCGTTGCAACGCAAGTCGTACCACTGCGCACCGGTGGCGCCGGGAAACAGGTCGCCGCCCGCCGCACCGGTTTCAAGTTGCACGCGGCCGCGCTCGCTGCGCGCCAATGCCGCGAATGCCTGCGCGCGCGCCAGCAGCGCAGTGTCGAACCGTTGCTGCATCTCCGCATCCGCGCGCCAGTCCACCACCCAGGCGGCCGCGCCCAGTGCGATCAGCGCGGCGAGCGCCAGCAGCAGGGTGAGGCGCAGACGCAGCGAGAAATTTCGCATCAGCGACGCGCGCTCATCGGATCAAATAACCCGCGCCGCGGCGGTTTTCGACCACGTCCTCGCAACCGGCTTCGCTCAGCTTGCGGCGTAGGCCGAATACCAGCACTTCGATGCTGCGGTCGGACGCATCGCTCTCGCTGCCGGCGATGCGTTCCAGAATCGCCGCGCGCGCGAACACGCGGCCGCGATGGCGCAGCAGCAGTTCCAGCAATGCGAACTCGCGCGGCGTGAGATTCAGGCGTTGGCCGTTGAAGCTTGCCTCGTGCGCGCGTGCATCCAGTTTGATGCCGGCGTGCTCGAGCACGTCGGCGCGTGTTTCGGCCGGACGGCGCGCCAGCGCATGCAAGCGCGCCAGCACTTCCTCGAAAGCGAACGGCTTCACCAGATAATCGTCGGCGCCGGCGTTCAACGCTTCCACGCGGTCGTTCACCTGATCGCGCGCGGACAACACCAGCACGCGTGGCCGTGCGCCGCCTGCGGGCATCGCACGCAACACGCTCAGGCCATCCATGCGCGGCAGGCCGAGATCCAGCAGCACGAAGTCGTAATCGAAACCGGCGAGAAAACCGTTTGCCTCGACGCCGTCCGCCGCGACGTCCACCGTGAAGCCCGCCGCGCGCAGGCCGCGCGCCAACGTGTCGCGCAGACGTTGCGAATCCTCAACGAGCAGCAGTTTCATGGCGCGATTGTAGGGCGGGTTGCAACCCCGTGATCGTTGAACGAGCTCGATTCAGCGCGAGGAAACGTATTTCTCGCGGCGGATGTGCTGCACCGGCAAACCGGCTTCCTTCAGCGTGGTGAACACCGCGTCCACCATGTTCGGATTGCCGCAGAGATACGCGATGTCGCGGTGCGGATCGGGCTCGAACTCCGGCAGCACATTCTGCACGTAGCCGAGGCGATCATGTTCGCGCGGCGTTGCGCGCGCGCCGCGCGAGAAGCAGGGATGGAATTCGAAACCGGGATGCGCGCGCGCGAAAGCCTCGAATTCTTCGCCATAGAGCAATTCCTGTTCGTTACGCGCGCCGTACAACAATTTCACCTTGCAGCCACGCTCGGCGATCACTTTTTCAAGGCGCGGCAGCATTGCGCGATAGGGCGTGACGCCGGTGCCGGTGGCGATCAGCAGGTAACGTTCGTTGATATCCTTGTCGTCGAGGCAGAAACGCCCGTACGGACCGCTGGCTTCGACCTGCCCGCCGCGCTCGAGGCCGCCAAGCAGCTTCGTTGCCGCGCCGCCTTCGACGTAACTCACCGCGATTTCCAGCCGTCGCACCTCGCCGGATTGGTCACCTACCGTGCCCACCGAATAGCTGCGTTTGGTCGGCTTGCCGTCGTCATAGTTGAAATGGATCTGGATGAACTGCCCCGGCACGAACGCGAACGGCGCACCATCGGCGCGTGCGAACGCCATGTGGCGCACGGTGGGCGCCAGCATGAAGCTGTCTTCAAGCGTGAGTTGAAATTTTTCAGGCACAACAAACAAGAAGCTTGGATAAAGCTCGTTATAATAGCCGTTCGCGGTGAGGTATCGAACCGCGAACGCTCCGGTTTTCACGGTTCGTCCTTCGATACCTGAGGGCGAACGACTGTGCTGGAATCCGCGCTGCATGACCGACACCCCGGCACTCGAAACCGTCGACCTTCGCAAGACTTACTCCAACGGCGTGCAGGCGCTGAAGGGCGTGAACCTGCGCGTGGAACGCGGCGATTTTTTCGCATTGCTCGGCCCCAACGGCGCGGGCAAATCCACGCTGATCGGCATCCTCTCCTCGCTGGTAAATCCCACCTCGGGCGATGCGCGCGTGTTCGGCATTTCCATCCACCAGGATCGCGGCGCGGTGATGCGGCAGATCGGCTTGGTGCCGCAGGAAATCAATTTCAACCAGTTCGAAACGCCGTTCGAGATCTGCGTCAACGTCGCCGGCTTCTACGGCATTCCGCGTCCGGTCGCCAAGCCGCGCGCGGGAAAATATTTGAACGAGCTGCGCATCTGGGACAAGGCGCATCAGCCCACGCGCATGATGTCCGGCGGCATGAAGCGGCGGCTGATGATCGCGCGCGCGATGATGAACGAGCCGCGTCTATTGATCCTGGACGAACCGACCGCGGGTGTAGACATCGAGATCCGCCGTTCGATGTGGCAATTCATCACCGGCATCAATCGCGCGGGCACCACGGTGATCCTTACCACGCATTATCTGGAAGAAGCCGAGCAGCTCTGCCGAAATATCGCGATCATCGACCACGGCAACATCGTCGAGAACACCTCGATGCGCGTGCTGTTGTCCAAGCTGGATGTGGAGACATTCATCCTGGATGTCAGCGGCCCATGTGAGCCGCTGCCGGAAGTGCCGGGCGTGAGACTCGTTTGCCGCGAAGGCAACACGATTGAAGCGGAAATGTCCAAGCAGCACGATCTCAATTCGCTGTTCGCGGCGCTCTCCGCGCGTGGCATCACCGTCACCTCGATGCGCAACAAGACCAACCGGCTGGAGGAATTGTTCGTGCGGCTGGTCGAGCAGAGTGCGCGGGAGAAGGCTGCGGCATGAATGACTTGCACAGCGAGGCGCTGATCAATGCCGAGACGCGCGATTTCTCTGTCGCGCGCGCGAATGCGATCGCGCTCTACACCATTACGCGCCGCGAAGTACGACGGATGGTACGCATCTGGTCGCAGACGCTGGTACCGCCAGCAATCACGATGACGCTGTACTTCGTGATCTTCGGCACGCTGATCGGCCGCCGCATCGGGCCGATGCATGGCTTCAGCTACATGCAGTACATCGTGCCGGGCCTGGTGATGATGAGCGTGATCACCAATTCCTACGGCAACATCACGTCCAGCTTCTTCGGTTCCAAATTCGGCCGTTATGTCGAAGAACTGCTGGCCTCGCCGATGCCGAGCTGGGTGGTGCTCTCGGGTTACGTGGCCGGCGCGGTGTTGCGCGGACTTTTCGTCGGCGCGATCGTGCTGGCCATCGCGCTGTTGTTCACCTCGCTGCATCTGGCGCATCCGCTGGTCGCGATCACGACCGTGCTGCTCGGCTCGACGATCTTCTCGCTGGCCGGTTTCATCAACGCGATGTTCGCCAAGAAATTCGACGACATTGCCATCGTGCCGACCTTCGTGCTGACGCCGCTGACCTATCTCGGCGGCGTGTTCTACTCGGTGAACATGCTCGGCGAACCGTGGCATACGGTGTCGCTGGTGAATCCGATCCTGTACATGGTCAATGCCTTCCGGTACGGCGTACTCGGGGTTAGCGACGTGTCACTGTGGATCGCCTATCTCGTGATGTGCGCCTTCACCGCGGCGCTCGGCGCGGTCGCGCTGACGTTATTGCACAAAGGGGTGGGCTTGCGTTCGTGAGCGCGGCCGGGCGCATAATGGCTGCCCGGTTTTCAAGGAGGATCGAAATGCCAAGGCCCATCTGGAGCGGCACCATCACCTTCGGTCTGTTGAACATCCCTGTGCAATTGATGACCGCGGAACGGCAAACGGACCTGCATTTCCGGATGCTGGATTCGCGCAACAACGCGCCGATCCGCTACGAGCGCGTCAACGAGGAAACCGGCGAAGAAGTGCCGTGGAAGGACATCGTCAAGGCGTTCGAATACGACAAGGGCAGTTATGTCGTGATCGAAAAGGAGGATTTCGCCAAGGCCGCGCCGGAATCCACGGAATCGGTGGACATCGAGGCCTTCGTCGATCCCGAGGACATCGGCGTGGAATATTTCGAGAAGCCGTATTACTTGGTGCCGGCGAAGAAGGCCGAGAAGGGTTACGTGCTGCTGCGGGAAACCCTGAAGCGCTTGAAAACCGCAGGCCTTGCGCGCGTGGTGATCCGCACGCGCGAATACCTCGCATTGGTGATGCCGCGCGACGAAGCCTTGTTGCTGATGCTGCTGCGCTACCCGCAGGAATTGGTGAGCGCGGATGAATATGCATTCCCGGACAAGAAACTCTCGGCTTATCGCGTCAGTCCGAAGGAACTGGACATGGCTGAGACGCTGGTGAAATCCATGATCGGCGAGTGGAAGCCGGAAGCATATCGCGACGATTTCCGTGCGCGCTTGCGCAAGGTCATCGAGGAGCGCGTGAAAGCACAGGAGGGCACGGTGCGCGCGCCGAGAACGGAAGAAACAGAGATGCCCAAGAACGCCGCCACCAACGTGGTGGATTTCATGTCACTGCTGAAGAAGAGCATCGAGAGCAACAAGCGCACGCCGGCCGCCGAACGCGCATCCACGAAGACGGCGAAGAAGGCGGCGAAGAAATCCGCGAAGTCCGCGCGGAAACGGCCGGCGAAGAAGCGCAAGGCGTCCTGAGCGCGGCGGTTCGACTGCGCTTTTGCCACAAGCTGCGGCACGGTTATACTTCAGCGCTTTGGGCGTGCCGCAAGGGCTGGTGCGGCCGCTGCCTCGGCCAGAACGGCACGCCAGAACAACCGGGAGTTCATCCGTGAGCGATCATCTGACGCCCTCCGACCGCACCTTCATGCGCCACTTCGCGATCATGATCGCGGCGCTGGCGGCCGTGGCCGTCGGTTTTGTCGTGATCGGCCTGCTGGTGCACGCCTCGATGCCGAAAGAGGCCGACACCGCGCAGATCCGCGAAGCCGGCGAGCGCATCATGCCGGTCGGCGGTGATTACGCGGGCGCCACGGGACGCGAGGCGATGCTGGAACAGCAGGCCGCCGCGGCCAAGGCCGCGGCCTCGCAGGTGGCCTACGGCGGCACGACCGACGGCAAGACGATCTACGGCAATCTCTGCCATAGCTGCCACGATGCCGGCGTGACCGGCGCGCCGAAGCTCGGCAACAAGGCCGACTGGGCGCCGCGCATCGCCGAAGGCATCGACACGCTGGTCAAGCACGCGATCGGCGGCTACACCGGCCCGGACGGCAACCACATGCCGGCCAAGGGCGGCAACCCCGCGCTCACCGACGCGCAGGTCGAAGCGACGGTGAAGTGGATGGTAAGCCAAGTGCACTGACATTCGCTTCCGTCATTCCGGCGCAAGCCGGAATCCGGTTTGCTTTCCAGCAAAATTGCTCTGGGTCCCGCTCGCTGCCACGAGCGGGCGACTTTTCTTTCGGCAAAAGTCGCCAAAACGATCGCGCCGGCAAGACGGTCGAGCCAACATCCGGTTGGCTGCAAATTATCCGCGAGCAGCCATCCTTGGATTGCTTCCCGGCCGGCATCCATGTGCAGGTGTTCGGCAGCGCAGCCGATGCCATTCACGGCAACGGCTATGCGCGCTGCCTCACCCCCGCGATTCTCGCCGAGCGCGTGCCGGTGCGAATTCGCGCGTCCCCGTGCTCAAACTGGCGCGCCTTTCCCGCCTGCCCGGCTGCGATGGTCAGCTTCATGCGACGGCGCTGGAAGCCCGCTCAATGTGGCCATCCGTGGCCTGCGCTTGCTCGCCTTTGTGCTTCGGTATCATGTTCCGATGAGCGATCCGCAGCCGTCGACGTCTTTCCACCCGCCTACGGAGTTCCCGCGAGGCGCTCAGGAATATGCGTTTCCAGGCCCGGCAGGACGGCTGGAAGTGGCCACAGCCACGGCCAGGCCGGACGAGGCGCGAGCGGGCACGGCGGTCATCTGCCATCCGCATCCGCAGCATGGGGGCAGCCTGCGCAACAAAGTCGTGACGATGCTGGAGCGCAGCTTGCGGGAATCGGGTTTGGACACCGTACGCTTCAACTTCCGGGGCGTGGGCCAGTCGCAGGGCGAATACGACGAAGGCGACGGCGAGAGCGGCGACCTGGTTGCGGTTGCGCAATGGGTACGGCGCGTGCGTCCGAACGATAAGCTTTGGCTGGCCGGATTTTCGTTCGGCTCCTATGTCGCTCTGCGCACCGCGCGTTCGCTCGCGGCGGATGCGCTGATCACGATCGCGCCGCCGGTCGGCCGCTGGGATTTTGAAGGCGTGGCAATGCCGGAGTGCCCTTGGCTGATCGTGCAGGGTGAGGACGACGAGATCGTCGAGCCGCAGGGCGTGTTCGACTGGATCGAAACGCTGGAAGTACACCCGACGCTGGTGCGCATGCCTGAAACCGGACATTTCTTCCATCGCCGACTGATGGATCTGCGCGGGGCGGTGAAGAATGCGGTGCGAGCGTGGTTGCCGCCATTACGCACGGAAGCGTGATCCGGTCGCGTGGATTCCGCCCCGATCGAAAATGCCTCGATGTTGTCGCAGCGCTATGCGCAAGGCGTGGCCGCGCATGAGTGGCAGGATGACGCGGCTCAGCGCGCGCTGCTCGCTGAATTCGACCGATTGCGCGTGCAGTTGCTGGCGCCGAAGCCGTGGTTGACGCGATTGCGCCGAGAGGCCGCCCCGCAAGGCATCTATCTGTACGGCGCGGTCGGACGCGGCAAGACGATGCTGATGGATCTGTTCGCGCAATCGCTGCCGCCCGACATCGTACGCCGCGCGCATTTTCACGTCTTCATGCTGGACGTGCACTTGCGACTGCGGGACTTGAGCGAGCGCCGTGACCCGCTGCGCGAAGTCGCCGCAAAATTGGCGGAACGCACGCGTGTACTGTGCCTAGACGAATTCATGGTGCAGGATATCGGCGATGCGATGATTCTCGCCAATTTGTTGCAGGCGCTGTTCAAGCGCGGCGTCGCGCTGGTGGCGACATCCAACACTGCGCCGCGCGATCTCTATCGCGACGGCTTGCAGCGCGCGCGCTTTCTACCTGCGATCGCGCTGATCGAAAAACATTGCCGCGTGCTGGAGCTGGCATCACCACACGACTGGCGGTTGCGCGCGCTGACGCGCGCGCCGGTGTATCTGACGCCGCCGGGTCCGCAGGCCGAGCGCGGGCTGGCTGCATTGTTTGACAGCCTGGCGCGCGGGCCGATGCAGCAAGGCGGCACACTGCAAATCAACGGACGCGAAATCCCGGTGCGGCGCACGGCCCGCACCGTCGTGTGGTTCGATTTCGCCGCGCTGTGTGAAGGACCGCGCGGCACGGCCGATTACATCGAGCTGGCGCGTGAGTTTCCGGCGATCCTGATTTCCGAGGTGCCGCAGTTCACGCCGACGAGCGAAGATGCAGCGCGCCGTTTCGTGCAATTGATCGACGAGTTGTACGATCGCCGCGTGAAAGTGGCGCTATCGGCAGCCGCGCCCGCGATCGAGCTCTACGATGGCAAACGTCTGCGCGCGGAATTCGCGCGAACCGCCAGCCGGCTGATCGAGATGCAGAGTGCCGAGTATTTGTCGCAGCCCCATCGTTGAAGGCCCACTATTCCACCCAAAGGTTGCCAGGCTTGGACTTCCTTCGACCTCGCCAAGCAACCCCCTTGGCTCCTGCTGTGGGCACTCATCGGCGCGCAAACCTGCGGTCCTCAGCGCGCCAGTTTCCCCTTGAAGGGGGCGGAAAGCTGGTGCACTCGTCCCCTTCGCCTTCGGACGGGATGGGAATGGCATCAGCGAGACCTATTCCAGACGCGAATCGCACATGGCATTGGTCATGCCTTGCATCTTTTTGGTACGGACACATGTCGAAACGCCGCGGTCACGTTCGTCATCGAATATGGGTCTATTGAGTAAGACGAGTCCCGCCATACATGACGGATGTCATGAGCGAGGGCCGGGACTTTCGACCCTAGCTTGAACAACATTTGCATTTGAAAATAAATTCCAATATCTTTACCGACCGGTTCAATTATGGCCGGGCGCTCTGACCCGCCGCGTTGCGAGATTCCCGGCATCCCGATGATCGATCTCAAACCTTTTCCCTCGCTGACGCCGCGCACGCTGGCCGGCGCCCTGATGCTGGCGCTCGCCGGTTGCGCGGTGGGGCCGAACTACCATCGCCCCGACGCACCGTCGGTGGACCGTTACACCGTGCAGCCGTTGCCGGCGCAGACGGTTTCCACGGACACGGCCGGCGGCGACGCGCAGCGTTTTCTCGAGGGCCAGGACGTGCCACAGCACTGGTGGACGACGTTCGGCAACGACGAACTGAACCGTCGCGTGAATGAGGCGCTGGCGCATTCGCCGACGATCGCCTCCGCGCGCGCCACCCTGCGCGAAGCCGAAGAGAACGCCAAGGCCGCACGCGGCGGTTTGTTTCCGTCGCTGGATGCCAATGCCGGCGCGACGCGCAGCAAGTTGTCCAGCGTGCAAGCCGCAGGCGGCGCAACCGGCCCGTACACGGTCTACAACGCGGGCGTCAGTGTCGGCTACGTCTTCGACATCTTCGGCGGCGTGCGCCGCGGCGTCGAAGCGCAATCCGCGTTGGCCGATGCGCAGCGCGCGCAACTGGATGCGACCTACCTGATCCTCGCCACCAATGTCGTGACCGCGTCGCTGCAGGAAGCCTCCCTGCGCGAACAGGTGCGTGCGACTGAGGAAATCGCCGATTCCTTGCGCAAGGAACTCGATATCGCGCGCAAGCAGCAGGCGATCGGTGCGAAATCGCTGTCCGATACGCTGGCGGTGCAGTCGCAGCTGGCCGCAACCGAAGCCACGCTGCCGCCGTTGCGCAAACAGCTTTCCGCCACGCAGGATCAACTGGCGACGTATCTCGGCATCCCTCCCGCGCAATTGCAGTTGCAGCCGATCGAACTGGCGAATGTGACGCTGCCGCAGGACGTGCCGGTCAGCCTGCCCTCGAAGATCGTCGAGCAGCGGCCGGACATCCGCGCATCCAGCGCGCAATTGCATGCCGCGACCGCGAACGTCGGCGTGTCGATCGCCAACATGCTGCCGCAGATCACGCTCTCCGGCAGCGCCGGCTCGCAGGCATTGAAATCGGGCGATCTGTTCACCGCCGGCACCGGGGCGTGGTCGCTGGGTTTGAATCTGTTGCAGCCGATCTTCCATGGCGGCGAATTGCTGCACAAGAAACGCGCGGCGCAGGCGGCGATGGATGCTGCGCTCGCCGATTGGCAGCAGACCGTGCTGACTGCCTTCCAGAATGTCGCCGATTCGCTGCAGGCGTTGGATTTCGACGCGCAAGGTTTGGCCGCGCAAAACATCGCCGAGCAATCGGCATCGAAGCGTCTCGATCTCACACGCAGCCAGTATCGCGTCGGCGCGGTGGACTACCTCACACTGCTGGATGCCGAACGCCAGTACCAGCAGGCGCGCATCGCGCTGATCCAGGCGCGCGCCGCGCGCCTGTCCGACACCGCTGCGCTCTACGCCGCACTGGGCGGCGGATGGAATGATGCCGATTCGAAATTGGCATCAACCACCGCCCCGGCAAAGAAATAGCTTTTCTTGAAACCGCGCACGGGACGTGTGCTTTGACTTTCGGATAGCGAGAGCACGACAGACGCGCCATCCGCTTGTCGACAAGCCATCAAGGACGATCGCACAGACAAACCGATCGGGGATGATCGCAAAGGGACAATTATGCAAACGCTTGTGGAAAAGCAGCCGAGTACCAGGAAGCGCATGATCCTGATGATCATCGGCGTGGTGGTGCTGATCGCGATCATCGCCGGCATCAAGGTGCTGCTTGTGATGCGCATGATCGCCAGCTTCCCGAAACCCGCGCCGGCGGTCGTCACCACTTCGATTGCGAAATATCAGCCGTGGCAGCCTGCGATCTCGGCGGTCGGCACGGTGCGCGCGGCGCGCGGCGCCGATCTCGCGCTGGATGTCTCCGGCCTCGTCACCGCGGTGAATCTGAAATCCGGTGACGACGTGAAGCAGGGTCAGGTGCTGCTGCAATTGCGCGACAGCGAGGACGTGGCACAGCTGCACCAGTTGCAGGCCGCGGCAGCGCTGGCCAGGATCACCTTCGAGCGCGCCAAGCAGCAGCTCGCCGTGCAAGCGATCAGCAAGGCCGACTACGACAACGCCGCGGCGGACCTGAAGGCCAAGGAAGCCGCGGTGGCGCAGCAGCAGGTCAACGTCGACAAGAAGCAATTGCGCGCGCCGTTCTCCGGCCGCGCGGGCATCATCACCGTCAATCCCGGCGCCTATCTCAACGCCGGCACCACCATCGTGACCGTGCAGCAGATGGATCCGCTGTACGTGGATTTCTACGTGCCGCAACGCGAACTCGCGCGCGTACACGCGAACCAGAGGGTGTCGCTGCACCTGGACGCCTTCGGCAAGCGTGAGTTCACCGGCGAAGTCACCGCGATCAATCCCAAGGTGGACAACGACACGCGCAACGTGCTGGTCGAGGCCACGGTGCCGAACCCCGACGGCGTGCTCACGCCCGGCATGTTCACGAATGTCAGCGTGGATGTCGGCGAACAGGTGCGCTATCTCACCTTGCCGCAGACGGCGATCGTCTACAACCCATACGGCGAAACCGTGTATGTGGTGATGACCGAACGCGAATTCGAGCAGGTGCAGGCCGAGGAAGCGAACAAGAACGGCGACAGCACTGATGCCGGCGCGTCCAAGAGCGACGGCAAGCAGCAGGGCACGTCGCAGACGCCGCCGCCGGATGCGTTGGTGGTGCGGCAGACTTTCGTCACCACAGGCCCGACGCGCGGCGACCAGGTGGCGATCCTCAGCGGCATTCCGGAAGGCACGCAGGTCGTCACCAGCGGCCAGTTGAAGCTGAAGAACGGCGCGCAGATCAAGATCGACAACAAGTACAAGCCCGCCGACAACCCCAACCCGACACCGCAGGAAGATTGATCCCGATGCCGAGCCGGAATGCCCGGCTTTTCGGCCCCCTTGAGTCAAGGGAGGCGTTCGGGCCGCAGCGCGGCTCGAACGGGGGGTGTGGAGAGGCGTGGTGCATTCGAAGCCGAGGCAATAGGGCTCTTTTCCCCGTATGAAATTTACAGACCTTTTCATCAACAAACCCGTCATCGCCATCGTGGTCAGCCTGCTGATCCTGGTGCTCGGTTTGCGCGCGGTCACCAGCCTGACCGTGCGGCAGTATCCGAAAACCGAGAACGCCACGGTGACGATCACGACCGCCTACTACGGCGCCGATGCGCAAACGGTGGCGGGCTTCATCACCCAGCCACTCGAGCAGGCGATCGCGCAGGCGCAGGGCATCGATTACCTGACCTCGAGCAGCACCAGCGGCGTGTCCACCATCGTCGCCACGCTGCGCCTGAACTACGACGCCAACAAGGCACTCACCGAAATCCAGACGCAGGTGAGTTCGGTGCGCAACCAGCTGCCGCCGCAGGCGCAGCAGCCAGTGCTGACCGTCGCGACGGGCCAGACGATCGACGCGATGTACCTCGGCTTCCGCAGCGACACGCTGCCCTCCAACAGCGTTACCGATTATCTGACGCGCGAAGTCAAGCCCAAGCTGGATGCCATCGAAGGCGTGCAGACCGCGGAAATCCTGGGCGGCCGCCAGTTCGCGCTGCGCGCGTGGCTGGATCCCGCGCGCATGGCCGCGCACGGCGTGACCGCGGCGGACGTGTACCAGGCGCTCGCCAACAACAACTATCTTGCCGCGGTCGGCTCGACCAAGGGCCAGGCGGTGTCGGTCGATCTCACCGCCGACACCGATCTGCACTCGGTCGATGAATTCAAGCAGCTCGCGATCAAGCAGAAGAACGGTGCGATCGTGCGCTTGCAAGATGTGGCGGACGTCACGCTCGGTGCCGAGGACTACGACTTCAACGTGTCCTTCAGCGGCAAGCAGGCGGTGTTCGTCGGCATCAAGGTGGCGCCGGATGCCAACGTGCTGGATGTGGCCAAGCGCGTGCGCGATGCGATGCCGGACATCCGCGCGCAGTTGCCGGCGGGCCTGAGCGGGCAGATCGTCTACGACGGCACCGAGTTCGTCACCGCCTCGATTCACGAAGTGATCAAGACGCTGGTCGAGGCGCTGGTGATCGTCACCATCGTGATCTTCCTGTTCCTGGGATCGTTCCGTGCGGTGATCATCCCGGTGATCGCGATGCCGCTGTCGCTGATCGGTACGTTCTTCGTGATGCTGCTGCTTGGCTACTCGATCAATCTGCTCACCTTACTCGCATTGGTGCTGGCGATCGGCCTGGTGGTGGACGACGCGATCATCGTCGTGGAGAACGTCGACCGCCACATGAAGGAAGAAGGCAAGTCACCGCTGCAGGCCGCGCTGCTCGCCGCGCGCGAACTCGGTGGCCCGATCCTGGCGATGACAGTGGTGCTGGTCGCGGTATACGTGCCCATCGGTTTCCAGAAAGGTCTGACCGGCGCGCTTTTCACCGAATTCGCGTTCACGCTGGCGGGCGCAGTAACGGTGTCGGCGATCGTCGCGCTGACGCTGTCGCCGATGATGTGCTCGCGTTTCTTCAAGAGCGAGCAGGAGGGCGGGCGCTTCGTGCAGTTCATCGACCGCCAGTTCGAGCGCGTGCACAGCGCGTATCAGCGGCGTCTGCGCGGCGGGTTGATGACCTGGAAGGTGATCGTGGTGATGGGCGTTCTGCTCGCCGGCGCCACCTTCCTGCTCGGCATGACCGCGCAGTCGGAACTGGCGCCGGAGGAAGACCAGGGCTTCCTGTTCTACCAGTTGAACGGACCGCCCAATGCGACCGCGGCCCAGATGCTCGGCTATTCGAAACAGATGTTCGCGCTGGGCAGCAAGCTGCCCGAATACGAGCAGATGTTCCAGATCGTGCAGCCGGGCCAGGGCTTCGGCGGCATGCTGTTCAAGCCGTGGAGCGATCGCAGCAAGAGCGCGCACGAACTCTCGCAGGAACTGCAAGGCATCTGGAACAACATCGCCGGCGGACAGGTGTTCGTGTTCGCGCTGCCCGCGTTGCCAGGTGCGCAGGGCGCACCCGTGCAGTTCGTGATCAACACCACCGAACCGTTCCAGAACTTGAATGAAGTGGCGCAGGCCGTGCTGCAGAAGGCCAAGGACAGCGGCAAGTTCTACTTCGTGGATTCCGATCTGAAAATCGACCGTCCGCAGAGCACGTTGGAGGTCAACCGCGACATGGTCTCTTCGCTCGGCCTGACGCAGCAGGACATCGGCAGCTCGCTGGGCGCGGCGCTGGGCGGCGGTTACGTCAACTACTTCTCGATCGCCGGCCGCTCGTACAAGGTCATCCCGCAGGTGCTGCAGGCCGATCGCCTGAATCCCAATCAGGTGCTGGATTACTACATCCACGCCGCCGACGGCTCGGTGATTCCGGCGGCGACAGTGGCCAGCATCAAGAGCCAAGTGGTGCCGCGTTCAATCAACCGCTTCCAGCAGTTGAACTCGGCGACGATTTCCGGCGCGACCGGCATGGCCCAGGCCGACGCGCTGCAATTTTTCCGCGACGCGCTGAACGAGGTCGCGCCCAGCGGCTATCACGTCGATTATGCCGGGCAATCGCGGCAGTTCATGCAGGAATCCGGCGGCTTCGGCACCACGCTGCTGTTCGCGGTGATCATCGTGTTCCTGGCGCTGGCCGCGCAGTTCAACAGCCTGCGCGACCCCATCGTGATCCTGGTGTCCGTGCCGATGGCGCTGTTCGGCGCGCTGATCTTCGTCAACCTGTTCGCCAGCCTGAACATCTACACACAGGTCGGCTTGGTGACCCTGATGGGCCTGATTTCCAAACACGGCATCCTGATCGTGCAGTTCGCCAACGAGTCGCAGCGCGCCGGCATGAGCAAGTTCGACGCCATCGTACACGCGGCCGGCGTGCGTCTGCGCCCGATCCTGATGACCACCGCGGCCATGGTGCTGGGCGTAGTGCCGCTGGTGATCGCCTCCGGTGCCGGCGCCGCCGGCCGCTTCAACATGGGCTTGGTGATCTCCACCGGACTCGCGATCGGCACACTGTTCACGCTATTCGTGGTGCCGGCGTTCTACATGCTGCTGGCGGCCGATCACCACGCGCAACGCGAAAGCGAAGGCGCGCTAGAACCACAGCCGGAGTAAAGCTTTTCCCTCTCCCGCTTGCGGAAGGGGTGTCTGACCGTTTGATTCAAATGGTCGGGCGGGAGAGGGAAAACTCGCGGCCGCCTCAGGCTTGACGCGGTGCTATCGTTTGCGTCGTTTGCAAATGAGGAGCCGCGCGATGCACCCGATCTGCCGGATTCTTTTCATCTTCGCGCTGGCCGCGCCGCTTGCATCCGTGGCGCGCGCCGTGGATGCGCCCCCTGACCTTGCCGCAAAAATCGACGAGATCGCCAGCGACGCGCTGAAACAGAGCGGCGTGCCCAGCGCTTCGATCGCGCTGGTGCGCGACGGCAAGCTGGTTTACGTGCACGCCTATGGCTACGCTCGATTGGAGCCGAAGACTCCGGCTACCCCGATGATGCGCTACAGCATCGGATCGATCAGCAAGGAATTCACCGCCGCGGCGATCCTGATGCTGCAAGAGCAGGGCAAGCTCAGTCTCGATGACAAGATCGCGAAGTTCTTTCCCGATCTCACCGACGCGAACAAGATCACGTTGCGGCAGATTCTTTCGCACACGTCCGGCTATCAGGATTACTGGCCGCAGGATTACCTGATGCCGGAAATGCGCAAGGCGACCACGCCGCAACAGATCATGGACGGCTGGGCGAAGAAGCCGCTGGATTTCGCGCCGGGATCGCAGTGGCAATACAGCAACACCGGGTACGTGATCGCCGGCGCGATCGTGCAGAAGGTGAGCGGCAAGACGCCGTTCGAATTCCTGCAGGCGAACGTGTTTCCGCAGCTCGGCATCAGCGATGCGTACAACACCAATCTGAAAGCGCTGCCAGATTCCGACGCGCGCGGTTATTCGCGCAACGCGCTCGGCCCGCTGCGGCCTTCGCCCAAGGAGGGCGTCAACTGGATGTTCGGTGCGGGCGAACTCGCGATGACGCCGGGTGATCTGGCCAAGTGGGACATCGCCATGATCGATCAGCGCGTGCTGCAGCCGGCCTCGTGGCGCGCCATGGAGACCACCATCGTCTTGAACGACGGCGTTGCGGCCAACTACGGCCTCGGCGTGTTCGTCGGCCGGTTGGACAGTCACCGCATGATTTCGCACGACGGCGAGGTGATGGGTTTCACCGCGACCAACCTGATCTTCCCGGACGACCGCGCGGCCGTCGTGGTTCTGACGAATCAGGATGCTGTGGACACCTCGGGCGAGATCGCCAAAAAGATCGCGCAGTCGCTGTTCGACGTGCAGGATTCCGCGGCGAACCGGGCATTGGTTGAGGCGAAGCAAATCTTTGCCGGCTTGCAGCAGGGCAAGCTCGATCGCGCGCTGCTCACCGCCAATTGCAACAGCTACTTCGACGACACCGCGCGCAAGGATTATCGGCAAAGCCTGGCACCCCTCGGCACGCCTTCTTCATTCGAGCAGAAAGCCTGGCGCCAGCGCGGCGGCATGACGATGCGCCGCTACGAAATCGATTTTCCCAAACGGAAGTTGGAACTGGTGACCTACACGATGCCCGATGGAAAACTCGAGCAATACATCGTGTCGGCGGCGGGAGATTGATGCGGCACTCGCTTCTCTCCTCTCTATTGAAAGGGAGTGTTTCGTCAGGATCAATCGTCCGCCAGCAGCCGCTCCATCTCCGCCTTTAGCGCCGCGCCGTGTTCCCGCAGCCAGTCGCGTTGCGCTTGGTAATCGGGGTAAAGCTTCTCGACCCAAGCCCAGAAGCGCTTGGAATGGCTGCGCACCTTCAGGTGACACAGCTCGTGCACCAGCACGTAACGCAGGGCAGCGGGCGGCGCCAAGGCCAGCGCGAGATCCAGCGTGACGCGGTCACGTGCATCGAGACTGCCCCACAGACTTTTCATCGGACGCATCCGCAATGCCGTGGGCGCAACACCCAACATCGGCGTGTAGTGCGACAGCCAGCGCGAGAGATCGCGGCGCATCTGGGTTTCCAGAAACGTTGCAAGCAACGTGTGTGCGATCGGCAGTGCATGCGAATAGGGACGCGGCACGTGCAGGCGCAATTCGTCGAGCCGGTGTTCGACATGCGGATAATCGCTTTCGCGCCAGGTGAGTTCGATGCTCTCGCCGCGCAGCGGAATCAACGTCGGAACGCCCACCTTCAACGGCGGTGGTCCACGCCGCGGCACGTGCAACTCGCTCAGCTTGCGTTCCAGCCAATCGGAATGCTCACGCAGAAATGCATACACCTGTGCCGGATGTGTGCCGCGCGGATAGGAAACGCGCGCGCCGCGCGGCGTGACGGTGAGGCGCAGGCGGCGCGCGCGCGGATGCACGGCTTTCAGCACCTTGATGGTGCCCGCGCGACCCGCCAGTTCGACCCACTCGCCCGTCATTTTCGCCTCGATCAATCGTCTGGTCTTTGCAGACCGAACCACTCCGACAAAGCTTGCAGCAACCGCTCGAGTTCGGCCGTCATCAGGGCAAACCGCGCGTCCAGTTCCGCCGCTGAGTCGTCGTCGGAGTGGCCCAGCGTATCGGAAACCACGTCAAGAAAACGCAACTTGCGCACGGTCAGGTCTTCACCCAGCAACAGCCCCAGCCGTTCCTCGAAAACCAGCCCGAGCTGATAGACCTGCTTGCCCCGCTTGAGATGCTCCCGCACCTCGCTGCTTTCAAGCTCCTGACGGCGGCAGCGCACCACCGCGCCGCCCGCCGGGTCCCGAAGCTCGCATTCGTCGGCGAGCTCCAGGCCCTTCGGCAGCTTGCCCTGCGCCAGCCAGCCGGTCAGAAGGGCGCGCGGCGCTTCCCGCGGCGCCAGCGGTAGCGCGGGGAAACTGCCCAGCGCCTGCCGCAGCGCGGTCAGCGCGCTTTCGGCGCCCTTGCGGCTGGCGGTATCCAGCACCAGCCAGCCATTTTTTGTGTCGGCATAGGCATCAAGCCGCGTAGGCCGCACGAACGCGCGCGGCAGCAGCGCGTCCAGCACTTCGGCCTTCAACCGTTTGCGTTCACGCCCCGACACCGGACGGTTGCGCTGCTCGGCAGTCTTGCGCAGCCGCTCGCCCAGCTCGGCATTGACCACTGCGGCGGGCAGCAGTTTTTCTTCCGCGCCCAAGGTGAACAGTGTGGTGTGGCCGATGGTGTGCGTGAGCACCTGCGACTCCGGCCCGAACGGCGAGACGAAACCGCGCGTCATCGATTCCAGCGGTCCGCACGGCCGCAGCGCGTGCTCGGCCAGCACGGATTCCAGATCGGCGAGGGTTTTGGCGACTTCGGACGAAAAGCGGAAGAGGGTGAGGTTGCGGAAGAACATGGGTCAACCGTGAGCGGGAATGGTGAGCGGTGAGCGGTGAGCGACAAAGAATGCGAGGGCCGACCCGCTCACGATTCATCGCTGACCGCTGAGGTATCTCTCAACCACGCATGCACATCCGCACTCGTCGCACCGCGCGCTCCCAACGAAGCGAAATCGAACAACTTCGCATCGGCCAGTTGCGACGGCGCGACATTCATCAGCGCGCGGAACATGATTTCGCTGCGGCCGGGATGTTCGCGTTCCCACTGATCCAGCATGCGCCGCACCTGCTTGCGTTGCAGGTTTTCCTGCGAGCCGCACAGGTTGCACGGAATGATCGGAAAGCCGCGCCACGCCGCGTACCGTGCGATTTCGTCCTCACGGCAATATGCCAGTGGCCGGATCACGATGTGCTTGCCGTCGTCGGACCGCAGTTTCGGCGGCATCGCCTTCAGCATGCCTTGATAAAACAAATTCAGCAAAAACGTCGCGAGGATGTCGTCGCGATGATGCCCGAGCGCGATCTTCGTGAAGCCCTCTTTTTCGGCGAACGCGTACAGCGCGCCGCGCCGCAGGCGCGAACAAAGACTGCACAGAGTCTTGCCCTCCGGGATTACGCGCTTCACAACGCTGTAGGTGTCCTGCTCCAGCACGTGGTACGGCACGCCACGCGATTTCAGATAATCCGGAATCACGTGCTCGGGAAAATCCGGCTGCTTCTGATCGAGATTGACCGCGACCAGTTCGAAACGCACAGGCGCTTTCGCTCGCAGCGACAACAGGATGTCCAGCAACGTCCAGGAATCCTTGCCGCCGGAGAGACACACCATCACCTTGTCGCCGTCCTCGATCATGTTGAAGTCGGCGATCGCCCGGCCGATCTGATGGCGCAGGCGCTTGGCCACGCGCGCGGTCTCGTGTTCGCGCTTGCGCAGATCGGCGGCGGGAAGGGCGTTCATCGATGAGCGAGCCGGAATGGGCAACGGACAATTCTAACGCGTGCGGCGCATGCGCCGGCGAGTCGCGCACGGCGCTACACTGCCGCCATGATTTCCTCGGACCCGGCCGTGCTGGCGCGGCAGTTGACCGAACTGCGCGAGGAGCATCGCGACCTGGATGCCGCGATCGAACGCATGTCCGCCGATCCGCTTTGCGACCAGTTGCAACTGACGCGATTGAAGAAGCGCAAGCTGAAATTGAAGGACATGATCGCGTATTTTGAGAGCAAGCTGATTCCCGATCTGGATGCGTGAATTCGGGATTCGGGAGCATAGCAACCTCTTCGTCATTCCGGGGCGCCCCCGAAGGGGTGAGCCCGTAATCTGCTTTTGGAACAGCGCATGCCGCTCGACCCACTCATCTTGCAAGACGAACACGCCGCGCTCGAACCTTTGAGCTTCGACCACGTCGAGCCGCTGGAGCGTGCGGCGGCAGATGGCGCATTGTGGAAATTGTGGTTCACGTCGGTGCCGGCGCCGGGCGGCATGCTGGCCTACGTCGATAAGGCCCTGGCGATGCAGGCGCAGGGCACGTCCTTGCCGTTCGTGGTGCGGGACAAGCGCGACAACGCGATCGTCGGCAGCACGCGCTTCTTCGATTTCGACGAAAATTTGCCACGCGTGGAGATCGGCTATACCTGGTACGCCAAATCGCGACAGCGCAGCCACGTCAACACCGCTTGCAAGCGCCTGCTGCTGGCGCATGCGTTCGAGACCTTGAAATGCGTGGCGGTGCAGTTCAGTACCGACCGCTACAACCATCATTCGCAGCGAGCGATCGAACGGTTGGGTGCGCGACGCGATGGCGTTCTGCGTTCGCATCGACTGCGCGCGGACGGCAGCGTTCGGGACAGCGTGGTGTACAGCATCGTCGCCGCCGAATGGGCGGACGTGCGGCGGTTGCTCACGTTGAAACTGGCGCGCTGACGTTCGCGACCACTTCGGGCGTGATTTTCATGATCGAATCGCGCACTTCGCGCGCCAGGATCACGCGCGCGTCGCGCGCCACTTCCTCCAGCGTGGCGTCGAAATCCAGCTTGGCGTTTTCGTCCGTGCGTACCACGCGCTGTTCGCGCAGCAGCGCGATGAAGCCGCGAAAGAGGTTCTTGTCGAAGAATTCCGGCGCGCTGGGTTCGTACAGCAGCGACAACCGCTGCGCGGTGAGGTGGCAAAGGTTCTCCAGTTCCGCCGCGGTGAGCGTGCCGGGGCCGTTCTTCACCAGCGCGGCGATGGCGATGTAGTAGCGCTCGAAGGTTTGCAACAGGCTGTGCGCCAGCAGTCGCAACTGGAACGCGTCGTCTTCCTGCCCTGGACCGCGTTGCAGGATGCGGCCGTCGGCGCGCGTGGCGAGCAGTCCGCGCGAGATCAGGAAATCAGCCGTCTCCTCGACGCGCTGCACGAAACCGTCTTCATCCCACGGCAAAAACAATTCCGACTGGATGAAGGGATAGATCAACCGAGCCAGCCGCAGCATCGATGCGCGCGCAATACGGCGGTTGTTGGCGAAGCAGCACGCCACCCATGAAGCCGCCGCGAAGAGGTGCAGCACGTTGTTGCGGAAATACGAAAGCAACGTTGCCTGTTCGCCCTCGACAGTCAACACGTCACCGAGTGGATGGCGCACGCGTTTGATCCAGCCCATTTGTTCGCCGTAGGCGACGATCTCCGCGGCAGACATGGCGGTAAGTGTCATGCGCGGTGAATACGGCAACGTCTCCAGCAGCGACTTCATCAGATCGAGCTGTGCCAGCAGATCGGTTTCTGCCATCGCGTGCTTGGGCGTGGCCAGCAGCGCGACGCCCAGCAGATTGATCGGATTCACATCCGCCGCGCGATTGATTTCCACCTGGATGCGCCGCGCCAGCGTGTCGATCAGTTGCGGCAGCCATTCGGGTTTTTCGTCGGGCTTCAGCGCATCAACGCGCCAGTTCGGGGCCACTTCGTCCAGCAGCGGCGTCAGCGGCACCTGCTCACCGAAGTTCAGCGCCACGCGACCGTAATGCTGGCGCAGCGCGCGCAGGCTGCGCAGCAGGGCGAACCACGATTCCTTTTCCTTCTTCTGACCAGACAGCTCGCCGATGTAGCTGCGGCCTTCCATCAATTTTTCGTAACCGATATAGACCGGCTGGAACAGCACCGGCCGGCGCGGCGCCCGCAGGAAGGCGCGCACCGTCATCGCCAGCATGCCCGCGCGCGGTTGCAGCAGGCGGCCTGTACGCGAGCGGCCGCCTTCGATGAAATATTCCACCGGTACGCCACGATCAACCAGTTGCGCCATGTATTCGTTGAAGATCACCGAATACAACGCATTGCCCTTGAAGCTGCGGCGCATGAAGAACGCCCCGCCCATGCGCAGGAAGCGCCCGAGCACTGCCAGATTCAAATTCACGCCGGCGGCGATGTGCGGCACCACCACGCCGGATTGATAGAGCTGATACGACATCAGCACGTAATCGGCATGACTGCGATGGCAGGGCGTGTAGACCACTTCGTGGCCGGGCGCGATCGTGCGCAAAGTGTCGAAGTGATGCATGTCGATGCCGTCGTACAACTTGTTCCAGAAGTTCGACAGCAGGAACGAGCCCGCGCGCACGAACGGCGGCGAATAATCCGCGGCGATTTCGTACACCATTTTCTGCGCGCGGCGCCACGCCTTGGCGAGGGAGATGTTTTCCTTCGATGCGGCCGCTTCGATCGCCGCGCGCACGCTTTCGGCGTTCAACACCGAGTTGACCACGGTGCGGCGGTGCGAGAGGTCAGGCCCGATCACCGCGGTACGCACGCGCCGGAAATGCACGCGCAACACGCGCGCGAGTTTGCGTCGCAGACGCTCGGGCTGCTGCTCCGCGGCCTCGGCCCACAACGCGCGCAGCGAAATCGGCGTGGAGAAGTGCACGATGGTCTCGCGGCCGTTGAGCAGCAGCGCCAGCAAGCGGCGGAAGCGTCCGACCACCACCCAATCTTCCGACAGCAACGCGCGCAGCCAGCCGGATTGCCGGTTGGGCGCGCGGCCGACGTAGATCGCCACCGGAATCAACTGGATGTCGCGATCCGGTTCGGCTTCCTGCGCCAGCAGGAGTTGTTTCAACGCTTCGCGCGAAGGACTGTGGCGATTGCGCCCGAACAGGGAGCCATCGCGCCGGCTCAACGCGAACATCGAGCGTCGCCGCTTGCCGCCGCCGGGCATGGGTTTAAGCGGATCGGGCATGCCCGCCTCCAAGCAGGCGCGTTCCAGAATCAGGCTATCCGACAAACCCGGCCGCTCGATCACGTAAACGACATCGGCCTGTGTGGTCAGCAGGCTCAACGGCTCGGCCGGGTCGCGCTTGATCCGCACCCAGGGATTGAGCAGCCGCCCCAGCAGCACGCGGTCCCAGGGCGCGCGCGGCAGTGCGCCTTCGTGCAGATGCGAGTCCATCGAAGACATTCTAGAACGCGTGGGGAATCGATCAGGCACCGCGACGTCAATGCGCGGAAGAACCTGCGTGTGCCGGTGACGTGCTTGCCGGCGCGGCCGTCGTGTGTGCGGCGGGCAAGGTCGCGCCGGAAGCCGCTTGCGACTGCTGCGCGCGCCACGCCGCCAGGCGATCGGCGTCGTACCAGTGACCGTTCTGCATAACCAGATTGATTTCGCTGACGATTGGTGTGCCGGCCAGCGTCAAGGTCTCGCGCACACGCGCGTGCGCGTTGTCGTTGCTCAACGTTTCCAGCTTGGCCTGGTCGAAACTCGCATCCAGATCCAGCCCATAGATCTTCAGCAACTTCTTCAGGCCGTACCAGCCGGTGCGATAGTCCGCCATGGTCTGCTCATAGCTTAGAGCGCGCGCCTGGTCCAACGTTTTCAGATCCAGCTTGCGTGCGGTGTCGCACACCACCGCGATCGTTTGCCTGGCCTTGTCGTCGTTCGAGAAATCCGCACCATGCGCCCAGTCCGCCAGAATCCGGATGGCTTCGGTCGCCTGCTGCTTCTGCGCGGACGAAAGGCCCGCGGCGTTGGCGATCACGTTGTTGCCCGCGGCCTGCATGATCGCGATCAGCATCGGCAGATTCTGATCGCGATGTGCGCGCAAGTCCGCGAGCTGAGGCTGCAGCTGTTTGAAGAGTTTGTCTTCGGCGCCGGGTTCGGTGAGCTTCTGCATCATCTGTGCGAACTGCTCGCGCTGCAGCGGTGTCGGCGGCGGTTGCCTGGTTCGCGCCTTCTCCCACTCGGCGCGCCAGGCCTTGTAATCGGCGTCCGGCAAGGTGCTGCGCAAGAGCCCGTCGAAATCGCCGTTGCGCGTCAGCACCAGCGAGGCGCGCACCGCGCCTTCGGGCGTGGTCGCGGGCGGAGGCGTCGGCTCGCGATTGCAGGCCGCCAACGCCAACCACGCGGCGAATGCGAAACCGAATCGGAGCGATCGAGGGTGCATGAGGGCTTCCTTTTTTGCGGCAACCGCGCGAGTGTGGCGAGGGTACGCGGCCGAGGCAAGTTTCAACGCAGCGCGGTTTCGATCTGCGTCACGATCTCGTTCGCCGTTGCGCGCGGATCGGCCGCCTGACGGATCGGCCGACCGACCACGATGTAATCGGCGCCCTCGGCGAACGCGGTGCGCACGTCCACCACGCGCTTCTGATCGTCGTTGGCCGGGCCGGACGGGCGAATGCCGGGACATACGGTGAGCAATTCCGGCGCGGCTTTTCGCAACGATGACAAATCGGCGCCGGAACACACCACGCCGTCGATGCCGCAATCCTGCGCCAGTTGCGCGCGCGCGATCACCGCGTCGGCGAGGCTGCCGCGCACGCCCAGGCAGGCGAGATCGGCTTGGTCATTGCTGGTCAGCACCGTCACCGCCAGCAAGCGCATCGGGCCTTTCGCTTCGTTGGCTGCGCGCAACATTGCCGCCGCGTCGCAATGCACGGTGCAGAAATCGATGCCGTATCGCGCCAGTCCGCGCACCGCGCCCGCCACGGTCGCGGGCACGTCGTGCAATTTCAGATCGACGAAAATCTTCCTGCCGCGCTCCTTCAACTCGCGCAGCACGTCGAAGTATTCGCCGCCGGAGAGCAATTCCAGCCCGATCTTGTAGAACGTCACAGCATCGCCCAGACGATCCATCCATTGCACCGCCTGCGCGCGGTCGGGCACGTCCAGTGCGAAAATCAGCCGCTCGCGCGCGGGAATGCTCTTGTGCGCGTTCATTGCGTCACCAGCGCCGCGTGCTCGGCCGCGCGCTTGTCGTGCGGTGTTTTCGCGCCATCGTCCAGCGCGTTCAACCACGCGCCGTAAACCGGATTGGGCAGTGCGAACCAGCGCTCGCCGATCCAGTCGCGATACGGTTCGATCGCGGCGCGCCGACCCTGCGGCGTGTTGTCGGCAACGTCGAGAAAATCACCGAGCTGGTCGCCGAATTCCATCAGCACGCGATACTGGCGCGCGACGAGTTCGCGCCGGCAACCCTTGTTGCTGCCTTTCGCCTCGCAACCCGGCGTGGGCGTGCCGAGATTCAAGACATCGCCCTCGCTCGTGATCGGAAAACCGTCGCGTTTCAGATTTTCGATCGTCGCATCGGTCAAATCGCGCGGACGATTGCTGATGAAGATCACCCGCACGCCATGCGCCGCGGCATAGCGCGTGAACTCCAGCGCGCCCGGCAGCGGCTTGGCATCGGCTTCGCGAATCCAGGCATTGAATGCATCGTTGTCGAATTCGGGCTTGCCGCTTTTGATCAGCCGCGCCTGCTGCGGCGAGTTGTCCAGCACGGTTTCGTCGATGTCCAGCACTACGGCGGGCTTCAAGCCGCGCAGCGAACCGTGCCGCACCGCTGCGCGTTCGCTTTTCGGCAGCGCATCCCAATGCGGATCGTGCAGCGCACGCAGCAGTTTCGATTGCGCATCGCGATACACCTCGCTGTAAACCAGATCATGTTCCAGCGCGCCTTGTTGCCACAAAGTGGCATAGAGGCTGTCGTCCGCCGCGAGTTGCGGCGCAGCCGCTGCGGGCGGTGGAGTTTTCGGCATCTGCGCGGCGCAACCCGCAAGGCAAAGCGCCGCGGCGCAGGCAAAGGCAATCGACTTGTACATGGCGGCTTCCCCGAGGTGACCGGCGCACGAGTTTACTTGGCGCCATCCGAACGCGCTGTCAGACTGCGTCTCGAATCCCCTCTGCGAACGTTCATGAATGCCAACATCGCCCGCTGGTCACCGATCGCCAGCTACATCATCGCCGCGGTCGCATTGCTGCTGATCATGTTCCTGCACCTGTTGCCCGCGTTGATCGCGGGCCTGATCGTGTACGTACTGGTGGATGCGCTAGTGCCGCTGCTGGAGGGTCGCATCTCGGGCGCGCTGGCGCGGCAGATATTGGTCGGTGTGCTGGCGGCGATCATCGTCGGACTGGTCGCGCTGCTGATCTTCAGCGCGATCGCGTTCTTCCGCAGCGAGATCGGCGATCCGAGTACCGTCTTCGATCGCATGATGCCACTGATCGACAAGGCGCGCGCGCAGTTGCCGCAGTGGATCAGTTCGCACCTGCCGGAAAGCACCGAAGGCATCCGCACCAGCGCGACGAATCTCGCGCGCGAACATTCCGCGCAATTGCAGCTTGCCGGCAAGGAAACGCTGCACGTGTTCGGCCGCATCTTGGTCGGCCTGATCCTGGGCGCATTGATTGCGCTGGCGCACGAGCGGCCCGCGGCGCATCACGGCCCGCTACGCCGCGATCTCTCCGCGCGCTGCGCGCGGCTGGCGCTGGCGTTCCGCAACATCGTCTTCGCGCAGGTGAAGATCGCGGCGATCAACACTGCTTTCACTGCGATCTATCTGCTGGTCGTGCTGCCGCTGCTGGGCGTGCACCTGCCGCTGGCCAAGACGCTGGTCGCGATCACCTTTGTCGTCGGGCTGCTGCCGGTGGTCGGCAATCTGATTTCCAACACGCTGATCGTGATCGTGTCGCTGTCGGTATCCCTATGGGTGGCGTTGGGCTCGCTGATCTTCCTGGTGCTGATCCACAAGTTCGAATATTTCCTCAACGCCAAGATCGTCGGCGGCCAGATCCGCGCGCGCGCCTGGGAAATATTGCTGGCGATGCTGGTGATGGAAGCGGCGTTCGGCTTGCCCGGCGTCGTCGCCGCGCCGATCTACTATGCGTATTTGAAGAACGAGTTGGAAGTCGCAGAACTGATTTAGCCCAGCATCGCCGTCAATCGCTCCAGATGCGCGGACGCGATTTCGCGGCGCGCTTGAGCATCGGCTTCCGGATCAATGCCTTCGCGATGCAGATCGGTTGACGGGAGTTCGTCGATAAAGCGGCTGGGTTTTTGCGCGAACACTTGCCCGTAGCGGCGTGCCTGCGCGCTATGGCTCAGAACCAACAGTTCCTTCGCGCGGGTGATGCCGACGTAGAGCAGGCGGCGTTCTTCGTCGAGCCGGCCTTCGTCCAGCGCACCTTCGTGCGGCAGCGTGCCGTCTTCCAGTCCGACGATGTGTACGCAGCGAAATTCCAGGCCTTTGGCCGCGTGCAATGTCATCAATCGCACCGCGTCGCCACCATCGTCGCGATCGACCTGGGCCAGCAACGCGAGTTGTGCGGCGAGATCGCCGGCGCGTGCGCGCGCGCCTTGAATCGCGCGGAACCATTCGATCAGTTCGCGCACGTTGCCGAGCCGCCGCTCGCCCAGGACCGCATCTTTCGATGAAGCAGCCAGATGCTGCGCATAACCGCTGCGTCGCAACAGTTCTTCCACCAGTTCGGCGGCATTGGTTCGCTCGGCCTGTGCATCCAGCGAGTCGATCAATGCGACGAAACCGTGTAGCGACGAAGCCGCGCGCGCGGGCAATTGCTTCAGCACCGAATCGTTGCGCGCGGCGCGCAGCAGCGACAGGTGTTTGGATTGCGCGAGGGCTCCGAGCTTTTCCAGCGTGGTCGCGCCGATCTCGCGGCGCGGCACATTGACCACGCGCAGGAAGGCCGCATCGTCGTCCGGATTGGCGAGCAGACGCAGGTACGCCAGAACGTCTTTCACCTCGTGCCGATCGAGAAAACTCAACGCACCGGTAAGGTGATACGGAATGCGATTCAGACGCAGCGCCTTCTCCAGCGCGCGCGACTGGTGATTGCCGCGATACAGCACGGTGCACTGCGACCATGCCAGCGCATGCTTCTCGCGCAGATGGATCAGGTTGGCGGCCACGCGCTCGGCTTCGTGCTCCGCATCGCGGCATTCGAGCACGCGGATGCGCTCCCCCTCGTCGTGCGCGCTCCAGAGCTTCTTGACGTGCACGTGCGGGTTGTTGGCGATCAGCGCGTTTGCGGCGCGCAGGATGCGCTGGCCGCAGCGGTAGTTCTGTTCCAGCTTAATCACGCGCAGTTCCGGATAATCGTGCGCCAGCTTGTCCAGATTGCCCGGATCGGCGCCGCGCCAGGCGTAGATCGATTGATCGTCATCGCCCACGCAGGTGAACGCGCCGCGCTCTCCGGCCAGCAGTTTCAACAGCGCGTATTGCGCGGCGTTGGTGTCTTGGCATTCGTCCACCAGCAGATAACGAATGCGCTCGCGCCAGGCGTCGCGTGTTTCATGATCCTGCTCGAGCACTTGCACCGGCAAGCGGATCAGATCGTCGAAATCCACCGCATTGAACGCAGCGAGGCGACGCTGATACGCCGCATACATCTGCGCGACTTGCAGTTCGCGTGGACTGCGCGCACGATCCAATGTTTGTTCCGGCGTCAATCCGTCGTTCTTGGCACGTGAAATCAGGTTCCGCAGCAGGAACAACTGTTCCGGCTTGACGGAAGCGCCGGCGAGCTCCTTGACGAGCTGCGCGCTGTCATCCGCATCCAGCACCGAGAAGCCGCGCCGCAGGCCGGCGCGCGCATGTTCGATCTGCAGGAATTTCAGACCCAGCGCGTGAAAGGTGCACACGCTCAATGCCTCGGCATCATCGCGTTCGATCCGTTTCGCCACGCGCTCGCGCATCTCGCGCGCGGCCTTGTTGGTGAAGGTGATCGCGGCGATCTTGTGCGCGGGCGCCACACCGCGCGCGATGAGGTGCGCGATCTTTTCGGCGATCACACGGGTCTTGCCGGAGCCGGCGCCGGCCAGCACCAGCAACGGGCCGTCGCAGTATTCAACTGCGGCGCGTTGTTGCGGATTGAGCATGAAGCGGACGAGGAACGAGTAGTGAAAGCGCAAGAACCGGAGAACGTGCAAGAATGCATTGTCCTTGCAAACGGCACCGCTCACCACAGTTGCAACGCGAAGACGTTTGTGAGAGCGCCCTCGCTACTCATCCCTGATCGCTCGATGGCCAAACTCTACTTTTACTTCTCGGCGATGAACGCCGGCAAGACCACGACGCTGTTGCAGAGCGCGTACAACTACCGCGAGCGCGGCATGCGCACGCTGATCCTGAAGCCGGCGATCGACACGCGCGCAAGCACCGACATGACCACCATCGCCTCGCGCATCGGCCTGAACGCCCAAGCGAAAATTTTCCATCACGACGACGACCTGCGCGCGCTGGTCGATGCGGACATCGCGGCAGCTGGCGCGCTGCATTGCGTGCTGGTGGACGAGGCGCAATTCCTCTCCAAGGCACAAGTGTGGCAACTGACCGACATCGTCGACGCGCTGCACATTCCGGCGCTCACCTATGGCTTGCGCACCGATTTCCGCGGCGAGTTGTTCGAAGGCAGCCAATGGCTGCTGGCCTGGGCCGACGAACTGCACGAAATCAAGACCATCTGCCACACCGGCAAGAAGGCGACCATGGTGGTGCGCGTGGACGAGCGCGGCCGCGCGGTGAAATCCGGGCCGCAGGTCGAGATCGGCGGCAACGAGCGCTATGTCTCGGTCAGCCGCGCCGAATTCAAGCGCATCATGAGCGGCGAAGGTCACATCGAACCGCAACAACCCGCGCTGCCGCTGCGCGATCGGGAGAAACGCGATGAGCAATGACAACGCGCCGTGGACACGGCCGTATTACTGGCGCAGCGCGTCGCATGCGATGCTGCTGTATTTCGTGTTCGGCGAGTTTCCGAAGGAACTGAAACTGGACGTGGTCCGCCACGGCAGCACTGGTTTGCCGGCGGGCATCACGATGCACCGTTTCGACAAGCACACGCTGGCGCATTGGGAGGGCCATCCGCTACGCGGTGCGCTGGGCGAGTTGCTGCGCAACGACGATCCGGAGACGTTCAAGGTCGCACGCGCCGCAAGCCAATGCTTCATGCTGCGCGGCGAGCTTGACGATCCGGAGTCGCTCGAATACCTGCGCGACACGCTTGGCGTGATCGGCGCCCTGCTGGATGTGGGTGGCAAAGCGGTGGTCGATCCCCAGATGTTGGCGCTGTTTTCGCCGCAGGCGTGGCGCGAACATTTCGCCGATGGCGGCGCGTCGCCTCGTGAACACGTGCTGATCCTCGCTCATGACGAAGACGATGGCGCTTGGGTACGCACGCGCGGACTTCGCAAGTTCGCGCGCCCGGACATCAGCATCCGCGGCGTGCCGCAAACCGAGGTGGAACGCGCTGGCGCTTTGGCGATGCGCCTGGTCGAATTGCAGGCGCGAGGCATGCGTTTCGTAGACGGCACCGCGCTGGAGATCGACGGCGTGGCCATGGGCATGACCGCGCATCTCGCCGGTTCGTTGGAGGATCCGCAGTTCAACAACACCCACGTCGAATTCGCTTGGCCGACGTAGGAGCGAGCGTGTTCGCGACATGATGTCGACGGTCGCCTGCACGCAGGCTCCTACCGCTGACACCTCGCGCACCAATATGTCATCCTTTGCCCAATGACTGCACTGCGGATGGGTGTTGCACACACCTTGCACGGTTCGCCGGCGCGGCCATAGACGAACAATTCCTGCTCGAAGTAACCGGGTGCGCCGTCGGGCGCGAGGAAATCGCGCAGGGTGGTGCCGCCGCGGGTGATCGCGTACAGCAGCACGCGTTGGATTTCATCCGCGAGTTTGGCGTAACGGACGCGAGATATTGAACCCGCGGCGCGCTTCGGCTGTATGCCCGCGGCGAACAGCGCTTCGCTCGCATAGATGTTGCCGACGCCGACCACGTTGCGTTGATCCATCAGGAAACTTTTTACCGGCGCGCTGCGTCCGCGCGAGCGTGCCCACAACCAGTCGCCGTCGAACTCGGTCGACAGTGGTTCGGGACCGAGATCGCGCAGCAGCGGATGCGTTTCGCCGGCTTCCTGCCAGAGCAGCGAGCCGAAACGTCGCGGATCGTTTAAGCGCAGCGCCTTGCCCGAATCCAGCACCAGATCGTAGTGATCGTGCGTGCGTGGTTTGGCAGTTGCGTCGACGATGCGCAAGGAACCCGACATGCCGAGATGCAGCAGCGCCGCGCCAGCTTGTGTGTGCAGCAGCAGATATTTTGCGCGGCGTGTGACCGTATCGACGCGCTGACCCGGCAACGTGTTGCGGATCGCGCGCGGAATCGGCCAGCGCAAGTCGTTGCGGCGCAGGATCACGCGCTCGATCACGCGGCCTTCCACGTGCGGCGCGATGCCACGTTTTGTGGTCTCTACTTCTGGTAGCTCAGGCATCAGTTATTGGCCGGCTGCATCGCCAGCGTGATTTCGGGCGAGTACTGCCGCGGCACCAGCGCGACGCGGCCGCCCACCTGCACGTAACGCAGATCATCGAGCGCGCTCAGTGCGCCGTAGCGCAGGATCACGTTGTTCAGCACCAGCCTCGCGGCGGGTTGCGTCAACCCGATTTTCGCCGGATCGAATTCGCCCTCTTGCGACCACCGCGCCACTGGTGTGGCGGCCAGATTCGCCAACCGCTGCACGCGCTCGTCGTTGCCGCGCATCTTGGTCGGCGCGATGCGCCACCAATGGCCGTCGCGTTTCTCGAACGCCTGCGGCGCGCCATGCGCGATGGTCAGTTCGACTCGCGTGATCGAATCGGGGTCGAGTTCGGTCAGCGTCAGCGGCGTGCGCTGCTGATCGCGCCAGCCTAACCACAACACGAGCGCCACCAGCGCGATTACCGCACACAGCAACGACAGCCGATTGCGCAATGCGCGCTTCATTGACAGCAACTCAGCGACGTCGACGCCGCACGCCGATCACGATGCCGATCACCAGCAGCAACAACGGCACAGCGACCAGCCAACCCCACGTCATCAGCGCCAGATCGGTTTGCGTGAGATGGATGATGCGATCCGGCGCGTCGCGGGGCGGCAGCGACACCAGCGCGTCGTCGCCCAGTAGCCAGTCGAACACGCGCTGCGCGAAGGCGCGGTTGCCGCCGTTGTTCAAATAGGTGTTGGAGAGAAAATCGCCATCGCCGATCACCACCGCGCGCTGCTCGCTCTTGTCGGGTGAAGGCGAGAGGCGCGACAGCGCGAAACCGAAATCCAGCGGGCCGCGCAGTTCGCCTAGGCTGGCGTCGTATTTGATCGTCGAAGCCTGCGTCGGATCGATCGCTGCGATCTGGTTCCAGCTTTGCGCGCTGCTGCTCAGAATCGGATGGATCGACCAGGGCGCGCCGCTGGCGGCGGCCAGTGCAGCGACTTGCGGGAACAGCGTGTTGACCTGGAAGCCGCGCGTGATCGCGTGCGGCGGGTAATCGTTGGCGACCACCATGCGCGGATCGCCGATGCCGAGCTTGGCGCCGGCGCCGTCCACCAGCACGCCCGGCAGCACGCGCACGCCCAGCGCCTGGCCGAGTGGCGACAGGCCGAGATCATCATTTCCCGGTTCGGTGAGCCACAGAAAATTGCCGCCGCGCGCCAGCCAGTCCGTCAGCGCCTTCACCGATTGCGGCGACAGTTCCGCCTGCGGACTGGCGAGCACAACGAGATCCGTGTTGCCGGGCACAACCGCGCTCTGCGTCAGGTTCAACGACAGCGCGCGGATGCCTTGCTGCTTCAATTGATCTGCGAACGAGCTGACATCCGCATTGGCCTTGCCGTCGGGCGAACGTTCGCCATCGCCAGTGACGAACGCGACCAGCCGATCACGCCCGCGCGTCAGGCGCGCCAGCGCGTTGCCGAAATCGCGTTCGTCCAGTTGCACCACATGTTGCTCGCGGCCGTGCCAGTGCAACACGATTTCGCCATCCACGCTGACGCCGGCTTTGCGCATCGCGGCGGGATCGGCATCCGGATCGACGAAAGAGAGTTTCAGATCCGGCTTGAATCGTTGCCAGCCTTCGATGAAGCTGCGCAGCTTTTCGCGCAGATCGCCGCCGGGCCGCGCATAGCTCACCGCATCCACTTCGCCCGGCAGTTGTTTCAGGATCGCCTGCGCCTGCGGCGAAATGCTTTCGCGCGCGCCCTTGCTCCAGTCGGCCGTGAAATCGAAGCGCGCCGACAGCAGCGCGATGCAGGCCGCGCCGATCAGCAGCAGCACAGTGAACAGCCACGCATCCGCGCGTTCCCCGAACCGCCGCATCATCCGCGCACCTTTTCAGCGGCGAGACGCCGCGCCGCGAACGACAGCGGCAACACGATCAGCAACAGGAAATAGATCACGTCCACGCTGCGCACCAGGCCGTGCATGAATGGCGTGATATGCGTGGACAGCGCCAGATAATCCAGCCAGCCCGCGTGCGCGCCGGTCATGCGCGAGCCGGCATCGAGTATGCCCAGCACCAGCGCGATCAACAGCGCGGCCATCGCCGCGAGCGCCGGATGCGACACGAACGCCGAACACGCGATGCCTATCGCGCTCAGCGCCGCTACACACAACGCGCTACCCAGCAAGGCCGCGCAGAACTGGCCCCAATCCGGCGAGGTCGCGTGCGCCAGCGAAAGTGGAATCAGCGCGGCGAGAATCAGCAGCAACCACAGGAAGACCAGCGATGCCAGAAATTTTTCAAGCACGATGCGCGCGGGCGAAAGTCCCGCCGCGAATAGCAACGGCAGCGTATGCGCGCGGCGTTCGCCAGCGATCGCGTGCATGGTGATCAGGGGCGCCAGCAGCAGCGACAACTGCACAAAGGTGAGCAGATGCGGCGCAGCGACCAGATCGGTGTAGCCGAGATTGGCCTCGGGTGCGGCCGCGAGCTTCGGCTGCGCCGCGAGGAAGGCATTGAGATCGAGCAGGAACAGCCACGCCAGCAGACCCAGTGCAATCGCGCCCAGCGCCCACGCAAACGGCCGCACGAACAGCCGCTTCAGATCGAGGCGCGCCACCGGCAGCACATTCATGCGGCGATTTCCGTCTTGTCGCGTGCTATCGCGAGAAACGCACGATCCAGCGCGCCGCGATCGGCTGCGAGTTGCGCATCGAAACGCACGCGGCCTTCGTGCAGGATTACTACGCGGTCACACATCGCCTCCACTTCGCTCAGCACGTGCGTGGAGATGATGGTCGCGCGCGTGTCGGACAGACCCTGGATCAGTTCGCGCAATTGCGCGGTCTGCACCGGATCGAGGCCGTTGCCCGGCTCGTCCAGCACCAGCAGTTCGGGATCGTGCAGCAACGCCTGCGCCAAGCCGAGGCGGCGTTTCTGTCCCAGGGACAATTGCCCGCTCAGTCGATTTGCCATTCCCGACAAATCCAGCCGCAGCAGTTCGCGATCGATCGCGCGCTTGCGCGCGGCGCGATCCATCCTGTGAAGCCGGCCGCAAGCGTCGAGATATTCGCGCACCGTCAATTCGGGCCAGAGCGGCACGTTTTCCGGCAGATAGCCAATGCACGTGCGCGCCGTTGCGAGGTGTTCATGCAGAATGAGGCCGTTCAATTTCACCGCGCCGGCATCGGGCGCCAGCACACCGGCGATCATCGCCAGGGTGGTCGATTTCCCGGCGCCGTTGACGCCCAGCAGCCCCAGCACCTCGCCGCGGGCGACGTTGAAGGTCACATCCCTCACCACTTCGCGTCCGGCGAGGCGGCGGCCGACGTGTTCGAGTTGCAGAATTGACGAAGGTGGCATTCGAAGGGTGGCATCCACGCGGCTTGCAACGCATTGTGGCGGGCCGCATATCGGTCTAACAAGCAGGTGGCGGGCAGCGAGCGGTTCACCTAAACTGGAATCTACTCCCGGCATCATTCATGCAATAGCTTTCTGCGTCACCTGCTCAAGGTTTCCAGTTGGATTCAATGCTCGATCTCCTTCTCAACTTTGCCGGCCACGGCCTCGCGCACGCGGGCTGGCTCGGCATCGCGCTGTACGTGCTGGTCACCACCCAGCTCACCATTTTCGCCGTCACCTTGTATCTGCACCGCAGCCAGGCGCATCGCGGCGTGGATTTCCATCCCGCAGTGGCGCACGTGCTGCGTTTCTGGAACTGGCTCGGCACCGGCATGATCACCAAGGAATGGGTGACGGTGCACCGCAAGCACCACGCCCATTGCGAAACCGAAGACGATCCGCACAGCCCGCAGGTGCTCGGCATCGGCAAGGTGTTCTTCCAGGGCGCGGAGCTTTACCGTCTCGCGGCGGCGAACGAAGCCGATCTGGAGAAGTACGGCCGCGGCACGCCGGACGACTGGGTCGAGCGTCACGTCTATACGCCGCATCCGTATCTGGGCGTCGCGCTGTTGATGGTGATCGACCTATTGCTGTTCGGCGCGCTGGGCGCCGCGATCTGGGCCGTGCAGATGGCGTGGATTCCGTTCTGGGCTGCCGGCGTCGTCAATGGCGTCGGCCACTGGTGGGGCTACCGCAATTTCGAAACCAGCGACACCGCGACCAATCTCACGCCGTGGGGCTTTTGGATCGGCGGCGAGGAACTGCACAACAACCATCATGCCTTCCCGAGTTCTGCGCGGTTCGCTCTGCGCCGTTTCGAGTTCGACATGGGTTGGGCGGTGATCTGCGGCTTGCAGAAGGTCGGCTTGGCGAAAGTGCTGCGCGTGGCGCCAGCGCTGGACATCCGCCCGAACGTCAATTTGCCGGATGCGGAAACGTTGAAGGCGCTGCTGACGCACCGCTTCCAGGCGATGACCGATTACTACAAGCTGGTGATCAAGCCGACACTGCGCGAGGAGGCCGCGCACGCCGGCGAGCGCCTGCGCCAGAAACTGCCACGCCGTATGCGGCGTGCGCTGGCCGACGGCGGACGCTGGCTGGACTCCGAAGCGCGCAGCCGTCTGGATGCGATGCTGGAAAAACGCCCCGGCCTGCGCGTCGTGGTCGACTATCGCGCACGCCTCGCCGCGCTGATCGAACAACGCAAACCGGAATCCGCGCTGGCCGCCTTGCAGCAGTGGATCCACGAAGCCGAGGTGAGCGGCAATCGTTTGCTCGCCGAATATGCCGCGCGGTTGAAGAGATACGCCGTCGCGAGAGCGTAGTTCGTTCGGTTACGGCGACAAAAAACCCGCCGATCGGCGGGTTTTTTGCGAGCGTTTCATGCGCTCATTTAATCTTGCCTTCCTTGTAGATCACGTGCTTGCGCACGACGGGGTCGTACTTCTTCATTTCCATCTTGTCGGGCGTGTTCTTCTTGTTCTTGTCGGTGGTGTAGAAGTGGCCGGTGCCGGCGGAAGAGGTGAGGCGGATCTTGTCGCGTTTGCTTGCCATGTTCGTTGCTCCTCAAACCTTTTCGCCGCGGGCGCGCAGGTCCGCCAGCACGGATTCGATGCCATTCTTGTCGATCGTGCGCAGCGCCTGGCTGGACACACGCAGTTTCACCCAGCGCTTTTCGCTCGGCACCCAGAACCTGCGTTCGTGCAGGTTGGGCAGCCAGCGCCGCTTGGTCTTGTTGTTGGCGTGCGAGACGTTGTTGCCGCTCATCACGCTCTTGCCTGTCACCTGGCACACTCGCGCCATGATCGTTCTCCTCAAAGGTCTTGCGTAGCCCGCAAAACATCGGCCCGGCCAAGAGGGTTGCGCGGAGGCCGGAAGGTGCCGCTTGTGTTCCCGTGCGCGGCGGGGCGGCTGAATCGAGCCGCAAAGCATAGCAGAGCCGGGCCTTCAGCGGCAATCGAAGGTGCAGCGGCGGCGCATCCGTGCCACAATCCCGCTTCTATCCCGACGTCTCAAGCGGAGCTCGAAGAACATGGCAGAACAGACCCCGGCCGAAAGCAATGGCGCGGCCGCGCCGCAACAGCGGCAACTGGCCTTGCAGAAGATTTACGTGCGCGACGCCTCGTTCGAGGTGCCCAATGCGCCGCAGGTGTTCCGAGAGGATGGCCAGCCGCAGGTGCAGTTGAATCTCAGTCACAAAGCCACGCCGGTCGGCGAGGGTTCGTATGAAGTGATGCTCACGCTTACCGTCACCTGCACGCTCAACGAACGCACTGCATATCTGGCCGAAGTGCAGCAGGCGGGCATTTTCGGCGCGCTCGGTTTTCCTCAGGATGAATTGAATGCGATCCTCGGGAGCTACTGCCCGAACGTGCTGTTTCCGTACGCGCGGCAGATCGTCTCCGATCTGGTGCAAAACGGCGGTTTCCCGCCGCTCTTGCTGCAGCCGATCAATTTCGACGCACTGTATGCCGAGCAGATGCAGCGCGCCGCAGGCGACGCGCCTGCGTTGAACGCCTGATTGCGGACGCTCGGTTCCTCACGTTCTGTTGTCCATGCTTCTCCGCCCCTTGGCAAGGGGGCTAAACCTTCGCACAGCGAAGGTTCGGGGGTTGTGGAGATATGGCGTCGCCAATCGAAGCCGATAGCGCAGCAGGCAATGCAACCGCACGTCGAAGGGCGGCGACTACCGTCGCCGTTCTCGGCGCCGGTTCCTGGGGAACGGCGCTCGCCGCATTGCTGACGCGCAACGGCGCGCGCACGCGCCTGTGGGGCCGCGACGCGCGCGCGCTCGCCGCGATCGCGGCCGCGCATCGAAACACGCGTTACCTGCCGGAGATGGAATTGCCGGCAGAGTTGGCCTTCCAACCTGATCTGTGCACCGCGCTGGCCAATGCCGATCTCGTGCTGGTTGCGGTACCGAGCCACGCCTTCCGTGAAGTGCTGGAAGAAGCCGCGCCGCTGTTGCCGCGACACGCGGGCTACGTGTGGGCGACGAAAGGCTTCGAGCCCGGCACCGGACGATTTCTGCACGAGGTCGTCGCGGAGCGCCTGCCGCACGCGCCTTCCGCAGTTGTCACCGGGCCTTCGTTCGCGCGCGAAGTGGCCGCGGGTTTGCCGACCGCGGTGACGGTGCATTCGCACGAGGATGCGTTCGCGCACCGCGTCGCCGAACTGCTGCACTCGCAAAGTTTCCGCGCCTACACGGGCAACGACATGCTGGGCGCGGAACTGGGCGGCGCGATGAAGAACGTGCTGGCGGTCGCCACCGGCGTGGCCGACGGCATGCAACTCGGCTTGAACGCGCGCGCCGGTTTGATCACGCGTGGCATGAACGAGATGCTGCGCCTTGGCGCCGCGCTCGGTGCGCAGGCGCAAACGCTGATGGGTTTGTCCGGATTGGGTGATCTGGTGCTGACCTGTACGGGCGAGCTGTCGCGCAATCATCGCTTCGGTGTGGCGCTCGGGCGTGGCGTGCCATTGCAGCAGGCGTTGGATGAAATCGGCCAAGTCGTGGAAGGAACGGTCACCGCCGATGAAGTGATGCGCTTGGCCAATCGCCATGGCCTCGATCTGCCCATTTCGCAGCACGTGCAACTGGTCCTGCGCGGCGACATGACGCCGGCCGACGCGCTGCGCGCCTTGCTGGCGCGTGAACGCAAACCGGAATATCCGGAGCACCTGTTCCGCTCTTGATGCGGGCGATTCCGGGCCGAGCTATGCTCGGTCTTTTGGCCGGCGGAAATAGCCCAGATGGGAAGCCGCAACGCCTCGACGCAACCCGTATCCGACGCGACGCGCGCGCCGGAGAAAAGCGGTGCCTTGCCCGCAGCGTGGCAGCGGCTGTTGTCCGAACCCAGACGCCGCACGCCATCGGACTCCGTGCTCGGCTTTCTGCTGGAGCTGGTGAATGACGCGCCGCCGGTCGCGCGCGTCGAAGTCGCGCCGGTGCTGCTCGAGCCGGTGCCCGGCGGCCGCCTCGGCCGCGCGGTGCCGCTCGATCCCAAACAACTGACGCAAGCCGGCCTGCCCGGACCGATGTTGCGATTGGCAGCCGGCGTGCTCGGTCTGCCGCAGACGCAGCGCAAGGGCCGGTCGTATGCGCATCTCTCCGGCGAATTCGGCGATGCGTTGCTCGTGGAAATCCTGGACAGCGCGCCGTGTCTCCTCGGCGGCGTCGCGGGTTTGCGCCTGACGCGCGGCAAACCGCGCGCGCTGAACTGGCATTGGCAGATGGAGGCGGACGGACGTCAGCGCCTGCTGCCAGAATTGCCAGCATCGCAACGCCTGCTGCGCGTGGGCGGCTTGTGGTATCTCGATCCCGAACGTTCCGAGCTGGGTGGTTTTGAGGGTTCGATCGACGAAGTGCCTTGGCTGGACGCGCCGCCGCTGTCGCCCGAATGCGGCGATGCACTGGCGCACGCGATTCAGTCCTCGCCTTACGCGAACCGAATTCCCGCACCGCGTGCCTTTGCCGCGGTCGAGCGCGCGGAACTCGCGCCGAAACCCGTTCTGACCCTGCACGCCTTGACGCGCCACGCACGTATCGGCGCGGGCACGCCGCCGCTCGCTTACGCGCGGCTGGCGTTCGATTATGGCGGCGAAAAATTGCCGGGCCGCGGTGGCGAACCGCTGGTGCGGCGCGTGCGCGACGGAAAACTGGTCGAGATCGCGCGCAAGCGCGCCGACGAACTGGCGACGATGGAGCGCTTGGAAGGCTTTGGTCTTGCGCCCGCGGTTGATTGTGAAGGGCTCCCTTGGGACATGGCCGATGCGTTGCCGGAAGACGCGTGGCTGTTTCCCGGAAAGGGTTATGCCGGCGCGCTCGAAGTCAACACGCCCGCGCGCTGGTTGTCGTTGCGGGAGAAACTGGAGACGGATGGTTTCAATGTCGACTATGCCTCGACGTTTCCGTTCGAAGTGCTGGAAGGGCCGCCGCAGTGGTACGGCGTGGCGACGGAAGAAAAGGGCGGCGATGCGTTCGATTTCGAAGTCGGCATCGAGGTGGACGGCCAGCGCGTGAACCTGTTGCCGATCGTGGGACGTGCGCTGTCAGAACACACGCTCTCGCTCACCGCTCCCCCCAATGAAACCGAAGACGCGGTGTGGTATGCGCCGGTGGACGAACGCCGCCGTGTACCGGTGCGGCTTTCCGTGTTGCGCGCGCTCTTGGCGCCGCTGGCCGAATACCTGCAACGTCCGCGGGAAAAATTGCGTCTGCCGCGCGTGCAGGCCGGACGGCTGGAAGAATTCGCGCAAGCGTTGCCGAAAGACCGCGGCAAACTGGAAGCGCCGAAGGAACTCACCGGCTTTACCGCACGCCTGCGCGAGGCCGCGGCACACGCATCCGATGCCATTCCCCCGGAATTCGCCGGTGAATTGCGTCCGTATCAACGCGAAGGTCTGCGCTGGTTGAACGCCTTGGCCGAAGCGGGTCTGGGCGGAGTGCTGGCCGACGACATGGGCCTGGGCAAGACCGTGCAGTTACTGGCGCACTTGCTGGCATTGAAGGCCGGCAGCGCGTTGACGCAACCGGCACTGATCGTCGCGCCGACCAGTTTGATACCGAACTGGCAAGCGGAAGCGAAACGCTTCGCACCGACCCTGAAACTGCTGACACTGCACGGTCCCGAGCGCGTGCGCAGTTTCGACCGGCTCGCCGGGCATGACCTGGTCCTCACCAGTTACGCGCTGCTGCCGCGCGATCTTTCCGTGCTGCGTGAGCAACCGTTCGCGTTGGTAGTGCTGGACGAAGCGCAGCAGGTGAAGAATCCGCGTACACAGGCGCGTCGCGCACTGCTCTCCATCGCTGCCGCGCGCCGCGTGTGCATGACCGGTACGCCGCTGGAAAATCATCTGGGCGAGTTGTGGTCGCAGATGGACTTGGCCGTACCCGGGCTGCTGGGCGATGAAGGGTCTTTCCGCAAGCACTATCGCATTCCGATCGAGCGGCAGTCTGACGGTGCGTGCCAGGCGCGGCTGAATTCGCGGCTCGCGCCTTTCATCCTGCGCCGAACGAAGGCGCAGGTTGCGAAGGAACTGCCGCAGAAGACCGAGATCGCGCGCAGTGTGGCGCTTTCCGGTCGTCAAAAGGAATTGTACGAATCCCTGCGCGTGTCGCTGGCGGAAGAATTACGCGAGGTGATCCGCCAGCGCGGTATCGAGCACAGCGGCATCATCGTGCTGGATGCGTTGCTGAAACTGCGGCAGACCTGTTGCGATCCGCGCCTGGTGAAACTGGAGGCCGCGCGCGGTGTGCGCGAATCGGCCAAGCTGGAATTGTTGATGGACATGGTGCCGGATCTGGTGTCCGAGGGCCGGCGCGTGCTGCTGTTCTCGCAGTTCACCGAAATGCTGGCACTGATCGCGCGCGAGCTGGATCGCCGGCATCTGAAATATGTCACGCTCACCGGCGACACGCGCGATCGCGCCGAACCCGTGCGCAAGTTCCAGGATGGCGAAGTGCCGCTGTTCCTGCTGTCGCTGAAAGCCGGTGGCGTGGGCTTGAACCTCACCGCCGCCGACACCGTGATCCATTACGACCCGTGGTGGAATCCGGCTGCCGAAGCGCAGGCGTCAGACCGCGCGCACCGCATCGGCCAGGACAAACCGGTGTTCGTCTATCGCCTGATCTGCGCCGGCACCGTCGAGGAACGCATCGAACAACTGAAGGCGCGCAAGGCCGAACTCGCGCAAGCCGTGCTGGAAGGCGGCGGTACCCGCGACAAACTGGCATTCGACGAGGAAGATCTGGAAGCGTTGTTTGCGGCGGAGTGAATCGTGAATATCGAAACTTTCGACGGCGGCTGCGACTGCAAATATGTTCGTTACCGCATGCTGAGCACGCCGCTGTTCGTGCACTGTTGCCATTGCCGCTGGTGCCAGCGCGAAACCGGCTCTGCGTTCGTGATGAATGCGCTGATCGAGAGCGATCGGGTGCAGTTGTTGAGCGGAGAGTTGGACATGGTGATGACGCCGTCCAACAGCGGCAAGGGCCAGAAGATCGCGCGCTGCCCGCAATGCCGCATCGCGCTGTGGAGCCATTACGCCGGCGGCGGCGATGCGTTCACTTTCATCCGCGTCGGCACGCTGGACGATCCCGATCATTTTCCGCCCGACATCCATATCTACACCTCATCCAAGCAGCCATGGGTAATCATCCCGGAAGGCGTGCCGGTGATGCCCGAGTACTACGAGCGGGAGAAATACTGGCCGGAGGAAAGTCTGAAGAGGCGGGAGGCGTTGCTCGCGAAACGGTCAACGTGATTGCGGCGCACACCGGCAGAAGTTACGGCTCACGCTTCAAACCATTTTTCTCCAGCGCTTCCAAATACGCCTTCCAGTTGCGTTCCTGATTGACGCCGAGGTCGTAGAGCGTGCTCCACGAGAAGATGCCGGTGGCATGGCCGTCTGAAAAACGCAGCAGCACGCCGTAGTTGCCGATCGGTTCGATCGCATCGATGTTGACGCCGCGCTTACCGGCGACCAGTCCCTGCTGGCCGGGGCCGTGCCCCTGCACTTCGGCCGAAGGCGAGTGCACGCGCAGATATTCGCAGGGCAGGTTGAAGCGCTCGCCGCTGTCGAAAGCCACTTCGAGCATATGAGATGCGCGGTGGAGGATGAGATCAGTGGGGCGGGGCATCAGTTCGTCATTCCGGCGGTGAGCAGAGTGGCCATGGAGGATCGCGCTTTGAGGGCCAGGAGAGCCTGAAGTCAAAGGCAGAGTGCAAAAAACCGAGTATCTGACCACTGGCGCCAGACAAGATGATCACCGGCGCCAGTCAAATTGACCACCCGAGTCAGACAAGATGACCACCGGCGCCGTACGGACTGACCGGCAATGCCAACGAGCTGACCATCCACGCGTAGGTCGCTTGGCGGCGGAACCGGTTCGTCGGAGTCCGGCTGTTCACGCTTGAACCCGTGCTGGCGTTTCGTTGATGTGCCGTTGCACCCCCCGTTCCAGCATGTGACGCTTTTGGAACGTCCGCAGAATTAGTGCAGTCACCAATTAGGACCGCGCGGCCACGAGGCAACATAGCGAGCGAAAATGATTCAGAACCAATCGTGGTATCGCCGGCGCTGGATGTTCGCCTCTCCAACAAGCCACTCCCGAAAAATCTTCAGCGCGGGGCTCTGTGCGTGGGCCGCCCGATAGGCGAGGTACCAGCTCTCGTATTGCTTGTGCGCCGAACCGAACGGCGCGGCCAAGCGTCCGGATTCCAGTGCGTCGCTCACATAGGGAAGTTGCGCCACCGCGACACCCACACCATCGAGCACTGCCTGCATCGCCATCGATGAACTCTCGAAGCGCACTTCGTTCCTTGGCTTGATCGGGGAACGCAGCCCCGCGGCCTTGAACCACCATGTCCATTGCTCACGCAGGTGCGCAACCACGATGAGGGTTGCCTTGCGCAGGTCTTGTGGTTTGTGCAGGCTTTTGGCAAGCGCCGGGGCACACACCGGTGTCAGAGTCGATGCAAAGAGTTCCTCTGCGCTGTAGCCCGGCCAGTCGCCGTCGCCACGACGGATCGTGCACGTCCAATCGTCACGCAACGGGTTCATCACCCCGCCCGTCGCCACACGTACTTCAACTTCCGGATGGTCGAGATTGAAGTGTGCTAGACGCGGGATCAGCCAATGCAGCGCGAACGCTGGGGCAACCCCGACGGTGAGGACAGGGCCGGCCCGCATCGACGAGACCTGTTCGACGAGCCGGCCGATGGCCGCGAATGCATCGGTCAAGCCGGGCTGCAGTGCTCGGCCTTGTTCGGTGAGGTCCAGGCCGTTGGCATGACGCTGGAACAGCACGTAACCGAGGCGGCGTTCGAGTAGCCGCACACTCTGACTGATCGCCGCCGGCGTGACGTGCAGTTCACTTGCGGCTGCCGTGAAACTGCCATGGCGCGCTGCGGCCTCGAAAGCTCGCAAGCCATTGAGAAAGGGCGGGACTCCGTTCACGGGTATCAGCAAAAGGATAGCTATGTCTTGGGTTAGAGAAAATTGCTGGCAGTGTGATGAACCTGTCGTGAGAATAGTGCAACCACGCCATTATGTGCGATTGAACCTGTGATTGATCCGCTCGAAGCAAATGGCTAACGAATAGGTAATCTATGCCTGCACTACCGATGGGAGCAGCAATTCTTGCCATGCGCGTGGTGAGGTGTTGTCCCCGAATGACCGGCGCCTGCATCGCACCGCGCTACCTGTGGCCGTCTAAGGCGATGGCGTGAATTTCTCAGCACAGTTCATCGCCCGCCCCGTTGCGACAACCCTGCTCATGGCGGCGCTGGCGTTGGCGGGGATCATTGCGTTCGCACTGTTGCCGGTCTCCGCGCTGCCGCAGGTGGATTTCCCGACCATCCAGGTCACGGCGACGCTCGCCGGGGCCAGCGCTCAAACCATGGCATCGTCAGTGGCGACGCCGCTCGAGCGTCAGCTTGGGCAAATTCCCGGTGTGAGCGAGATGACTTCGTTCAGCGCACTGGGCGCGACGTCGATCACGATTCAGTTCAACCTGAATCGCAACATCGATGCCGCGGCGCAGGACGTGCAGACCGCGATCAATGCGGCCAGTGGCACGTTGCCGCGGACAATGACCACGCCGCCCACCTACAAGAAGCTGAACCCCACCGACGCGCCGATCCTGGTGCTGGCCGCAAGCTCGGATGCGTATCCGCTGACCACGGTGGACCAGTTCGTGGACAACAACCTGGCGCGCAAGATTTCGCAGGTACCGGGCGTGGCCCAGGTTTCGCTGGGTGGCGAACAGGAACCGTCGATTCGCGTGCAGGTCGATCCGCGCAAGCTCGCTGCGCTCGGCATGACCTTGGAGCAGGTACGCAGCGCCTTGGTCAATGCGACCACCGATGCCGCGAAGGGCGTGATCGATACGTCACGAACGAGTTTCGTGATCACCGCCAACGACCAGGTCACTGAGGCGCAAGCCTTCGAGAACGTTGTGCTGGCCTACAAACATGGGGCACCGATCCATGTTCGCGACGTTGGGCGCGCGGTGGCGGCCGCAGCCGATCGCACCGCTGCGGCGTACTACGACAACCACCACGCGATCCTGTTGACCGTATACAAGCAGCCTGGCGCGAACGTGATGGACACCGTACGCCGGATCGAGGCTCAGCTGCCACAACTGACATCCGGAATTCCAGCGGCCATCACGATTCGTACCGTTCTTGACCGTACGGTGACCATTCGCGCGGCGGTGCGCGATGCCGAGATGACGCTGGGGTTGGCGGTCATCCTGGTCATCGGCGTGGTGCTGGCGTTTTTGGGCAGCCCGCGAGCGATGCTCGCGCCCGGCCTCACCGTCATTCTCGCCTTACTCGGTGCATTCGCGGCGATGCGGCTGTCCGGTTCGAGCCTCGACAACATTTCGCTCATGGGTTTGACGCTCGGCGTGGGCTTCGTGGTCGACGACGCCATCGTGGTGGTTGAGAACATTCAGCGGCATGTCGATGACGGCATGGCGCCGATGGACGCGGCGCTGCAGGGTACGCGTGAGATCGCCTTCACCGTATTGTCGATCAGTATTTCACTGATTGCGGTGTTCACGCCGTTGCTGCTGATGGGCGGGGTCGTCGGCCGGCTGTTTCAGGAGTTCGCTCTGACCGTGATCGCCACCATCGTGGCCTCCGTGCTGGTGTCACTCACCTTGGCGCCGATGTTGTGCGCGCGCCTTTTGCGTCGCGAAAACGGCGGGAGCGCGCGCTGGCACCGCGGAATCGCGGCAGCGTTCGACGCCCTGTCGCGAGGCTATCAGCATTCCTTGGATGGCGTGCTGCGCCACCCGGCGTTGATGCTCGGTGTGTTTTTCTTGACGGTCGCGGTGGCGCTGGTATTGGCGGTCAAGATTCCCAAAGGGTTTATCCCGATCCAGGACACCGGCCTGATTGGGGGTCTTGCCGATGCCGCGCAAGGCACTTCACCAGCCGAAATGCAGCGTCTCGAGCGGGCTCTCGACGCGGTGGTATTGCGCGATCCGGGTGTGGCTGGCGTGGCCTCATGGACGGGGAGCACGGGTGGCAACGGCTTTGCACAGACGGCCAACACTGCACGCTACTACGTGGTGCTGAAACCACGCGATCAACGCGCCTCGGCCAGCCAAATCATCAGGCGGTTGCAGCCCAAGCTCGCAAACGTCCAAGGCGTCGTGCTGCACCTGAAGCCTACCCAGGACATCACCGTCGGCGGTCGATCCGCGCGCGGAACTTACCAGTACACGTTGCAAGGCACGGACGTCGATGAGTTGGATCGCTGGTCGCAGAAGATGCTGCAACGAATGCAGGCGCTGCCGCAGCTGACCGGCGTCGCCAGTGACCTGCAAATCGACGCGCCACAAGCCGCGCTCCACATCGACCGGACAATGGCGGGGCGCTTCGGCATATCCCCGCAAACCATCGACGACACGCTGGATGATGCTTATGGGCAGCGTCAGATCACCCAGTACTTCACGAGTAGCAATACCTACCCGCTGATCCTCGAGATCACCCCCGACCTGCAACATCGGCTCGCTTCCCTTGGCAGTTTGTACATTCAATCGCCCTTGACCGGCGGGATGGTTCCGCTGTCCGTGCTGACCGAAACGAATACCTCGAAGGTTGGGCCACTCTCCATCACCCATCAAGGGCAATTTCCGGCGGTGACGTTGACATTTGATCTTGCCCGCGGTGTTTCGCTCGGGCAGGCAGTCTCGGCCATCCAGCAGGCGGCCGAGGAAATTGGATTGCCGAGTTCCGTGCGCGGATCATTCCAGGGCAACGCCAAGGCGTTCCAGACCGCGCTGGTGGACATGCCTTGGCTGGTGCTGGTCGCGCTGGCAGCGGTTTATATCATCCTCGGGATTCTGTACGAAAGTTTCATCCATCCCTTGACAATTCTCTCGACCTTGCCGCCCGCGGGCGTGGGTGCACTGATCCTGCTGTGGGCCATGCACATGGGCCTGGACGTGATCGGCATCATCGGGATTCTGTTGCTGATCGGCATCGTCAAAAAGAACGGCATCCTGCTGATCGATTTCGCGATCGTTGCCATGCGTGATCGCGGATTGACGCCAACCGATGCGATCCGCGATGCATGCCGATTGCGTTTCCGGCCGATCCTGATGACGACGGTGGCGGCGCTGTTGGTGGCGCTGCCACTGGCGTTCGGGCGCGGAGTGGGCTCCGAACTGCGCCAACCGCTGGGTTACGCCATGATCGGAGGCCTGCTGCTGAGCCAACTGATGACGCTGTACACGACGCCCGTGATTTTTCTGTACCTCGAAAGATTCCGGGTCAAGCGAGGGCGTGCGGGAAAGGCGATCATTGAACGATCGACAAGAGCAATCTAATCGAACCGCTCCAAGAACTTCGGCGGTGTTCGGTTCCGCTCCGACTCGCGTGGCACTACGAAACGCAGCTCTACGCCGCTCATCAACGACGTTGAGTCACGGCGTACCGGCTATTCGCGAAAGATCAAGGTAGGTCGGTTTCAGCCAGTTGGCGCCGCTGATCGGAATCCCGCGATAGTAGGGGCGGGAACATCACGCGCACCGACTCGATGAATCGCTACCCTGGGTTCGGTGCCATCTTCTTCATGACTCGTTGCTCGATAATCCACGGCTTGATGTAGCCAAGGTGGACCAGCCAAACCATAGCAAGCACGAAAGCCGTGACGCCGTACAACTTTCCGAACTGTGCGGGTGAGAGCGCGTGATGGATGGTCAGCATCTGAAGCAACACGGCCAGCGCAAATTGGCAAAACATCACGACCGCGAGACAGCGCCCGAAGATTGCAGCCCACCGGGCAGACGCCAGCGTGACGGTTCCATTGCGTCTCCTGAGGTTGCCAGTCCAACGCAGCAAACGAATCTCGCGATCGGTGAGATCGCAGCGATGTTTCAGCGCAATCAGTGCCACGCGGTCGCGCCGCGACCAATCGAAGCCGAACCGGCGGATGAACTCGCGCTCATCGTCAATGGCCGCTCGATCTGCTTCTCGTGCGCGGGACGTGCCGGTTGGGGCGTCTTCGGTCTGACCAAAATAGTCGCGCATCTCTGCGGCGATGCGCTCGATTTCCGCTTGCTGGGCCGCCGAGGGCTCGTACGACCGGCCAACATTCCACCAGGAATTACTATCGTCGCTTTGCATGAGGCAGCTCCTACGCTGCGAGGGAAAGGAGGTCCCGTATTTCGTGCGCATCAGCTCGGCCGGCCAACGCACACCGTCGGTACGCAAGCCCGATGAGATGGGCCTTCTTGTCCGGCCGGAGCCGCTTGCCTGCCCGATGCAGCCCTTCTTCAATGACCCGTACGACGGCTTCCAGTAAGGCCAGGTCCAAGTGGCATTCGAGCGCGTGCACCGGAACAGGCTCAGGGCCACGCAGCAGCCAGATGGGATCGATGCCATGTACGTCAAGCAGAGCGCGAAACAGCACCACCGGCATTTCGCGCTCGCCGCGCTCGTAGTTCGCGAATGCCCGCGGCGAGAGGCCGAGGCTTGCCGCAAAGGCGCTCTGGCTGAGCCCGGTGGATGCTCTCACCGCGGTGATCCGTGCACCGATCGCCTTGTTCTCGCTGGTCGTCGCGATACTACTCATTTATGCTAGAGTCTGTACTCGGCTAAGTAATGCGACTCTATCACATGCGCTGCGGCCTTCAGCAACACGAACGGATCAAGATGCGGCTGCGGCTCGCCGGCACGTCGCTGGCCGACGTGGCGCGTGAGCTTGGGGTCACGTCCACCACCGTGACATCGGTGAGTCAGGGCGCACGACGCTCGCGACGGATCGAGGCGCTGATCGCCGCCAAGCTGCAGACCACCCCACAGCGCTTGTGGCCTGACCGTTATTCCACCGCTCAAAGGCCATCCCCTGCGCACGCAAGGAGGCCGACCGTGACGTAACCTCGCGCTGATCGGATTTTCCTGCAACAGGAAAAGCAAAAGCCCCGGCGGTAGGACGCGCGGGGCTCGGGATTGCAGTGAAGCATTGATGTGCCTGCATTCTCACCGCCTTTCCCTGATGCGTCAAGGCTTGGACTGCTCTGCGCGGGCGGCCCAGTGGGGTGCGCTCGTCGCCAACGCCGGCGGTGGCGCGCTATGGCATGGGAATGCAGACGTGGCTGCCATCAAAGAAGTGTGTCGCATGGTGCTGACCACCGACCTGTCGAACCGACAGATTGGGCGGAATCTGGATGTTGCGTATAACACGGTGCGGCGCTATCGCCGACGCCTCGCGGACGAAGGCCTGGTGTGGGCCGCCGTCGATGCGCTGGACGAGCAAGCTCTGGAGGAACGAATCAATGACGGTCGACGGAGAGCGCGCCGTACCTTCGTTGAGCCGGACTGGTCGCACGTTTACGCGGAAATGCAGCGTCGCGGTGTCACGCTGACGTTGCTGCACGAGGAGTATTCCGAGGGACTGGACAACGGCGCGATGTCAGCCACCGAATTCCGGCGTCGGTATAGCCGCTACCAGCGTTCGCGTGGCTTGGTGATGCGGCAAGTGCACCGTCCGGGCGAATGCCTTTACCTCGACTTCTCTGGGGTACGGCCGTACTTGACCGATCCAACGACCGGCGAGCAAACGCCAGTGGAGCTGTTCGTGGCTGCGTTCGGAGCGAGCCGAAAAACGTTCGTGCTGGCAGTGCCCAGTCAAAAGCTCCCCGACTGGATCGACGCCAACGCCCAAGCGCTGGCGTTCTTCGGCGGCGTACCCACGTTTCTCGTCCCGGACAACCTGAAATCGGCGGTGACTTCGCACCGGCGACGGGAAACGGTGGTTCTCAACCCAACCTTTGCCGAGTTCGCAGCGCACAACGGCACCACGATCCTTCCGGCGCGGCCGCATCGTCCGAAGGACAAAGCCCACGTGGAACTCGCCGTCAAAATCGCGCAGCGGTGGATTCTCGCGCGGCTGCGCAACCAGGTTTTCACGAACCTGCAGGATCTCAATGGCGCGATCCGCAAGCAGTTGGACCGGATGAATACCAAGCCCATGCGCAGCTGCGGGAATAAGAGCCGCGATCAATTGTTCGACGAACTGGACCGGCCTGCGCTGCGGGCACTGCCCGTGGAACCGTATACATACGCCGAATGGAAAATCGACGTGCGTGTCGGGCAGGACTACCACGTGCGGTGGGACGAACAGTACTACTCGGTGCCGTACACCCTGATCAGCGCCAAGGTCAACGTCAAGGCAACGGCGAAGGCCATCACGGTGTTCCACCGAGACCACCGCGTCGCGCTGCACGTGCGCTCTTTCGTGCCGGGCCACATCAGCACGTTGCCGGAGCATCAGCCAAAGTCGCACCGGGCGTATTCGCAGGACCAGCCGGCTGCGATCCTCACATGGGCGCAGCACGCTGGCAATGCGATCTACGCCTTCCTGAACCAGCACATCGACAAGTACCGGCGGCCGGCGCTGTCGCTACAGGCTGGTCGCGGCTTGCAGCGACTCGCGCGTGAGTTCGGCGAGGAGCGACTTGAAGTCGCTTGCGAACGTGCCCTGCAACTACACGCGACCAGCATCAAGACGGTGCGCTCGCTGTTGGAACGTGGCCTCGAAAAGGCCGCTGTCGGCACCAAGGCCGCCAATGACGAATCCCTGCCGGCGCACGAGAACGTGCGCGGGCCTTCCTACTACGAACCGTGAGGAGATCGACATGACCCTGCAATGCACCATGGATGAATTGCGTGAGTTGAAGCTGTCCGGAATGCTCGGCGGTTTGGAGCAACAGCTCAGCCAAACCACGTACCAGGACCTACCATTCGAGGAACGGCTTGGCCATCTGGTGGACGCCGAGGTCAGCCATCGGCAAACCCAGCGCCTCCAACGCATTCTGAAGAATGCCAAGCTCAAGGTCCACGCCGATCCCGAATCGATCGACTACCGACCCGGCCGTGGGTTCGAACGACCGGTGCTGGCCGACCTGCTGTCCTGCACATGGGTCGAGCGCAAGCAGAACATCCTGATGACAGGCAAAACTGGCACGGGCAAGACTTGGCTTGCCTGCAGTTTTGCTGTGCAGGCCGCACGGAAGGGGATCACCATTGGTTACCGAAGAGTCTCACGCCTGCTGGAAGACATGGAAATTGCGCATCAGGACGGGTCACTTGGCAAACTGCGCGCTCAACTCGCGAAACTGCGACTCCTGATCCTCGATGACTTCGGACTGGTGGCGCTCACGGCGCGTGGCCGCGCTGACCTGCTCGAACTTCTGGATGATCGCGTCGGGTGCGTATCCACAATCGTCGCTGGTCAGATGCCCGTCAAGGAATGGCACGCCTTCATCAATGATCCGGCGCTGGCCGATGCGATTCTCGACCGACTCGTTCACAGCAGCATGAAGCTGAACCTCAAAGGCGAATCCATGCGCAAGCTGAAAACGGCAAGCTGACCGACCAACAGGTGATCAACTTGTTGGCGGCGCCGATCGCTTTGACTGGCGCTGCTGATCAGTTTGAATGGCAATGCTGGTCAGTTCGTTGGGCGAACAGTGGTCAATTGGTTGGCGTTCTGCAGCAGAGGCGCTGAACTCCGGATCGTCGCTACGCGGCGACCGGAATGACGATCAAAGGCAAAAGGCTGGCGCTGAGATATTTACGCCCTGCCGCTGCCCGATCCCGCCTGATCGATCCGCGGCCATTGCCCCGCGACATCCAGCAGCGCCTGCGCGTAGGGTTCGTCGAAGCTGATAGTGGAGACTTCGTTCCAGGCGAAGAACGACGGCTCGCGCAGCCATTCCGCGTCGGGCGTGATTTCCTGCAGGTTGAACCCGTCTTCTTCGATGTTGAGCAGGCGGCCGATGTAGCAGACCTCGGTTTCTTCCTCGCTGTCCACGTGCACGCCCATCACCGCGGCGTGTTCGGCGGCGGCACGCACGACCTGCTCGATGGAATCCAGCGGGAAATCGCGCGGCAGGCGCGGGAAGATCCTGCGGATCGTCAAAGCCTTGCCGATGAAGGCGTGATGCGACTCCGGTGCTTCGACCTCGGTGATGTCGCGCAGACGCATCGCATACAGCCCATCAAAGCTGATCTGGTCGCCGACTACCCACAACAGCAGAAATTCCATGCCGATACCGGCCACATAACCGCAGAAACTGCCGTCTTCCAGATTCCCACGCCACACGCGCACCAGTTCTCCCCGCTGCATGGCCGCGCGGAGTTGCTGACGAGGCCCGGTGTTCGGGAGTTGGATCACATTGCTCATGGCGAACATTTTACCCGGACGGTCAATCCGGCTAAAGGATGTAGCGGGAGAGATCCTCGTCGGCGGCCAAGTCTTTGAGGTTTTTGTCCACAAATTCGGCGTCGATCGTGTATTTTTCGCCGTTTTTGTCAGCAGCTTCGAAGGAAACCTTCTCCAGCAGCCGTTCCATGACCGTATGTAGCCGGCGCGCACCGATGTTTTCAGTGCGCTCGTTGACCCGCGCGGCGACTTCGGCCAGCCGCGAGATGCCGGAATCGGTGAACTCCAGGCTGACCCCTTCAGTGGCCAACAGCACCGAATACTGCTTGGTCAGCGCATTGTGCGGCTCGCGCAGGATGCGCTCGAAGTCCTCGCGGGTGAGCGCCGATAGCTCGACGCGGATCGGCAGGCGACCCTGTAACTCCGGAATCAGGTCGGAAGGTTTCGCCAGCGAAAACGCACCCGACGCGATGAAAAGAATGTGGTCGGTCCTGATCGGTCCGTACTTGGTGGAAACGGTCGAGCCTTCCACCAGCGGCAGCAGGTCGCGCTGCACGCCTTCGCGCGACACGCCTGCGCCGCCCCACTCGCCACGCTGCGCGACTTTGTCGATCTCATCGATGAAGACGATGCCGTTCTGTTCGCAATTGGTGATGGCTTGTGCGCGCAGCTCGTCGTCGTTGAGCAGCTTGCCGGCTTCTTCGTCGATCAACAGGGGCCGTGCGGCCTTGATGCTCAACTTGCGTTTCTGCGTGCGCCCGCCGCCGAGGTTCTGGAACATCGAACGCAATTGCTGACCCATTTCCTCCATGCCGGGCGGCGCCATGATCTCAACACCGACATTCGCGGCGAATTCCAGTTCGATCTCGCGGTTGTCCAGCGCACCCTCGTGCAACTGGCGGCGCAGTTTCTGGCGCGTGGCGTTTTCGCTCTCAGACGCCGATTGCGCATCCCAGCCGCTCCGCTGCGGCAGCAGCGCATCGAGGATGCGTTCTTCCGCGTTCTCTTCAGCTTGCGATTGCACGCGCGCCTTGGCCTGATCGCGCGTGAGCTTGTAGGAGACGTCGGCGAGATCGCGGATGATCTGATCGACGTCCTTGCCGACGTACCCGACTTCGGTGAACTTGGTGGCCTCCACTTTTACGAACGGCGCATTGGCGAGCGTCGCCAGGCGTCGCGCGATCTCGGTCTTGCCCACGCCGGTCGGTCCGATCATCAAAATATTCTTAGGCGTGACTTCGTCGCGAAAATCCGGATCGATCTGCATGCGCCGCCAGCGGTTGCGCAGCGCGATCGCGACCGCGCGCTTGGCGTCGTTCTGGCCGATGATGTAGCGGTCGAGTTCGTTGACGATTTCGCGGGGGGTGAGTTCGGACATGGGATTCGGGAGACGAGAGACTGGAACAGGGAGGCGGTAAACAAAAGCAGCAGCCGTTTTTTTTTACGTCTCCCGTTTCCTGTCTCCTGTTTCATCCAGCTCCTCGATGGTCACATTTCGATTCGTGTAAATGCAGATCTCGCCGGCGATCCCGAGCGCCTTCTCCACGATCGCGCGCGCGCCGAGTTCGGAGTTCTGCAGCAGCGCGAGCGCGGCAGCTTGCGCGAACGGACCGCCCGAGCCGATCGCGATCAGGCCGTGTTCGGGTTCCAGCACGTCGCCGTTGCCGGAAATCAGCAAAGAAGTCTCCTTGTCGGCCACCGCCAGCATCGCTTCCAGACGACCGAGGCGGCGATCGGTACGCCACTCCTTGGCAAGTTCGACCGCGGCGCGCGTCAACTGGCCGCTGTGCTTCGAAAGCTTGTCCTCGAACAGTTCGAACAGGGTAAACGCGTCGGCCGTCGCGCCAGCGAATCCGGCCAGCACATTGGCATCCTTGCCGAGGCGGCGGATCTTCTTCGCATTCGCTTTGACCACGGTGTTGCCCAGCGTGACCTGACCGTCGCCGCCCAAGACGACCTTGCCGTTGCGGCGCACGGACAGGATGGTGGTGGCGTGAAAGGACTCCATGGCGTGCCTCGCGAAGACGAGAGCGCCTGAAGGTGGGGCCGGCCGGGCGAGAAGGCAAGCACATGAGGGCAAAACCGGGTACGGTATGGTTAAATCGGTGTGTGGTTGGCGGTGCAGCAGGGGAGTGGCGCGCGGCGCATGCGATTGCCTTACCGGCAATTCCGGGGAAAACACGGGTGACCGCGCTGGTGTTGTCCTATCGTTGGGGAGAGTCATGAACCACAAAATGAAACGTTTGTCGCTGGCCGTGCGTGTCGGATTGACTGCCGGCGTCATCGCATCCGCAGGCCTGGCGCGGGCACAGCAGTCATCTGGTCAGGCGGATCAACAGAATGGTCAGCCGAAGACTTTGCAGACCGTGGTGGTCACCGGCTCCCTGATCCGCCGCGTCGATCTCGAAACCGCGAGCCCGGTGACGACGGTCGATCGCCAGAAAATCACCAATTCCGGCAAGCCCACCTTAGGCGATCTGATACAGCAACTGCCCAGTATCGCGGGCAACGCAACCAACCCGCAGAATAATTCGAACGGTGGCGGTGTGGCTTCGCCATTGACCGAGGGTGGCGATGCCGCCTCACGCGTATCGCTGCGCGGCTTGGGGACTGGGCGCACGCTGGTGCTCGTGGATGGTCAGCGCATGCTCAACGCCGACCTGAACCTGATCCCTGAGGCCATGGTCGAGCGGATCGAGGTGCTCAATGAGGGCGGCGCCACGGTGTACGGCTCCGATGCGGTCGGCGGTGTCGTGAATATCATCCTGCGCAAGAATTTCGAGGGCGCCGAGCTCACCTTCAACGACGGCATTTCCGGCCACGGCGATGGGCAGCGGCGCGGATTCAGCGTGGCAATGGGGCACTCGAACGAAAAGTTCAGTCTTGCCGGCGGCCTCGACTACAACAAGTACGACGAAGTGCCGGCCACGCGGCGGGACTTTTCGAAAGCGCAGTTGTATCTCTCGGATGGCATGGTCAGCGTGGCGGGATCGAGTTCGATTCCGACGGGCCGGATACAAGTCCCGCCCACGGTCGCCGCTCAATTTCCCGACTGCTACAAGAATCAAATCACCTTGGCCAGCGGCGATGGCACTAGCGTGAGCGATTATCGCTGCCGTACCCCGGCAGACACGTACAACTACGCCGCCTACAACTACATCCAGGTCTCGCAACAGCGTGTGGACGGATTTCTGCTCGGCAGTTACAACCTCACCGACAACGTCACGGCGTTCGTCGATGCCTTCTACAACCATACCGATTCGGCCGGACTAGACGCGCCTGCGCCGGTAGGCACCGGCGACGGTTTGGTCATTCCGGCCTCGGCGCCGTTCAATCCATTCGGTGTCACATTCGCGGCGCCTCCGCCGCCCGGTGCGCCGCCCGGCCCGCCGACCTACACCTTCCAGACACGCCTCACCAGCTTGGGCACTCGCATCCACCCTTACACCACCAGCACGGGGCAGGTTATCGGCGGCTTGCGCGGTGAGTTGGGCCAAAGCTGGAACTGGAATGTCACCGTCGACTACGGCCATACCGCGCGCATGCAATTCGACGAGAACGAGATCGACATTCCGGCGTTGCAGGCGGCGATCGACAATGGCGTCAACATCTTCGACCAGGCCGCCAACGCCGCTGCGCTGGAAGCGGCTGGCGTGGACGCCGACGTGGCCTATCACAAGTACGAAACGCTTCGGCAGATCTCGGGCGGTGCCAACGGTGATCTGTTCTCGCTGCCGGCAGGCCCAGTGCAATTGGCATTCGGTGCGTTGTACCGCAAGCAAAGCATGAACTACACGGTGGATCCGCGTGCTTTGCTCAATCCGGTGACGGCCACTTGCGATATCTTGCAGGAAGGGTGCGGTTCACCTGGACGCGGCAGTGACGACGTCAAGGAGGCCTTCGCCGAAACGCTTATTCCGTTGCTGTCCAAGGTACCCGGTGCGTATTCGTTGAACGTCGATCTGGGCGTGCGCTACTCCGATTACAACACCGCCGGCTCGACCACCAACGGCAAGATCGCAATCGAATGGCGTCCGGTGCAGGATCTGCTGGTGCGGGGAACCGCGCAACAGGTCTTCCGTGCCCCAGACCTCGACCAGTTGTATGACGGCCGCTCGCTGGTGCAGCCTGCGTTGAACGATCCGTGCAATGGCTTGACTCTGGCGGAAATAGCTCAACACGCCAACGCTTGTCAGTACACCCAGTACGCCACTCCTCAGCCCTATGAGGCCACCGGCGAGCAAGTCAATACCTACTACTCGGGCGCCAACGTCGTGGGTAGAGCCCTGAAGCCGGAACATGGCAAATCCATGGACTTCGGTTTTGTATATGACCCAAGCTGGGCGCCCGGCGTGAACACCAGCGTGGACTTTTGGCACATCTACCTCTACGACACTCTCGTGGCGATCGATGGGCCGACCGTGGTGCAAGCGTGTTTCGACAACAACGCCAGTCCGTTCTGTCCGTTCATCCACCGCTACGACAACACCACCACGACCCCCGGGCAGATCTTCTACATCGATACGCCGGTGGTGAACCTCGGCACATTGAGCACCAGCGGCATCGACTTCACGTTGAACTATGCCATCCCGCATTTCAACCTGGGGCAAGTCGATCCGGGCAATTTCAAGGCTGGTCTCGATACCAGTTATGTCGCGACATTCAACGATGACCCCACGCCGGGTGAAGCCGGAGATGCGGTCAAGAAATATGCGGGAACCTGGAGCACGCAATTCGGCAATATCGCGCGATGGCGTGCAGCGGTCACGCTCAACTGGAACCGTGGCCCCTGGGATGCACAGTGGCGGACGCGCTATATCAGCCCGGTGACGGCACTCCAGGCGGATGCCGGCACGCATGCAAATTTGCCCGTGGCCTCCGTGACGTACAGCGATTTGCAGCTCGGCTACGCGATACCGACGATCCACACGCGTTTCGACGTGGGCGTGGACAATCTCTTCGATCGACTACCACCGCTGATTTATCAGAACGGCCAGGTCAATACTGACGTCGCCACTTACGACACGATGGGCCGTTACTACTGGGCACGCGCGACGCTGAAGTTCTGACTTTTGCCGGAAATCGAAAGAGGAACGCAAGGGCGTCGCGCAAGCGGCGCCCTTTTTTTGGGGCGCTAGACTGGAGCGATCTTTGCGGGATTTCGTCGCATGACCGTTTCAACCGACGCGCTTGTCCAAGCCATGGCCACCGCCTGGAACGCGGGCGACGCCGAAAGGGTGATCGCATTGGCCGCGCATGCGTCGGCGAGCGGGTCCGAGGCCGAAGGCTTTCTCGTCCTGCTGGGCTTGGCGCAGCAACAGACAAAGCGTCATGCGCAAGCGGCGAAGACATTCGAACGCTTGTCACAAATGCGTCCGGAGGTTTCCGCCTACTGGAACAATCTGGGGGCGGTCAGTCGTTTGGCGGGCGATCTCGAGAACTCGCAACGTGCGCTGCTCAAAGCGCTGTCGCTTGCACCCGAGGATGCCGACGTGCATTACAACCTCGGCCTTCTTTACATCCAGCAGCGCCGCTGGTCCGCGGCGCGCGAGGTGCTGCTGGATGCAGTGCGGCTCGCGCCGCGCTTTGTCGAAGCACGTCTGGAAGCCGCATACGCCTGTCATGTCTGCGGTGACATCGAAGGCGAGGAGACGATGCTGCAGGACGTCGACGGCTGGCCACCGCAAGCGGCCGAGCAGGCTTTGATGCTGGCTTCGATCCTGTCGGTGCTGGGACGTTTGGAAACGGCGTTGAAGGTGTTGGGACAAGCACGGTTGCCGCCAGGATCAGCGGCGAAGCCGATGCGGCTTCGCGTCGCGGCGCAGCGCGCTGCGTTGTACGAGCGCAACAACTTGTTCGAACGCGCGCAGGAAGAATTGCAGCAATTGCCGCTGACCGAACTGAACTCGCTGCCGACCGATGCGGATGCCGCACGCATCGACGGCTGGCGTGTCCACGCCGTGATGGCGATGCGCGAGCGCCGCTATGGCGATGCGGCGGAGCTGTATCGGCGCGTGCTGGATTTGGCCCGCGACGACGAAACTCGCGCCAGTGCTGCATTCGGCCTGGGTGCCGCGTGTAATCGGCAATCGCGTTTCGACGAGGCGTGGGATGCGCTCGAGATCGCCCACGCGGTGCAAATGGCCGTTGCTCGAGAAGCGGCGCCGGAGTTGGCCAAGCCGGACAGCCAGCCCTTGCCAATGACGGCTCGTTCGGTGGACGCGAGCACGTACTCGAAATGGAAACCGCTGAGCGCGCCTTCCCCCTCGCGCAGCCCGGTGTTCGTGATCGGCTTTCCGCGTTCGGGCACCACCTTGCTGGAGCAGATGCTGGACGCGCACCCGGATTTCCGCTCGATGGATGAACGCGGCTACATCTATCAATTGATCGAGCGCATGGAACACGCGGGCCAGCGCTATCCGGATGATCTCGCCGAACTCACGCAGATCGAGGCGGATCAACTGCGCGCCGTTTATTGGAAGCTGGTCGATCGCACGCTACCCGATCTCGGTCAGTGTCGCCTGATCGACAAGAATCCTCTCAACATGCTGTGCATGCCGATGATCCTGCGGCTGTTTCCGGATGCGCGCATCATCTTGTGCCTGCGGCATCCGTGTGACGTGTTGCTCTCTTGCGGCATGCAGCCGTTCCGTTCGCCGGCCTTCATGGTGCTGTGCTCGTCGTTGCAGCGGCTCGCACGCGGATACGCAGATGCGTTCGAACAGTGCTGCCGCCACCTCGAAGTGTTCAAACCGCACGTACTGCAATGGCGCTATGAAACCGTTGTCGAGGACTTTGAGGACGCGGTGATGCGGCTGGGCAAATTTATCGGCGTGGAAGACGCCTCGCCGTTCGCCGCCTTCGCCGAGCACGCTCGCGCCAAGCGGTTCATCGCCACGCCGAGCTATGCGCAAGTCATCCAGCCGGTGCATCGTAGTTCGGTGGGACGCTGGAGGAACTATCGCGAGCGGTTCGAGCCGGTGATTCCGGTGCTGCGGCCGTGGCTGGAGCGCTTCGGCTACGACGCGTGATGCGCCGCTATTTCCGTTTCGCCCGCGGATGCGCGGCGTCATAAACGCGCGCGAGGTGCTGGAAATCCAGATGCGTGTAGATCTGCGTGGTGCCGATGTCGGCGTGGCCGAGCAGTTCCTGCACCGCGCGCAGGTCGCCGGAGGATTCCAGCAGGTGCGATGCGCAGGAATGCCGCAGCAGGTGCGGATATACGCGCTGCCACACGCCTTGTTCTTTCGCGCGGCGCTTGATGCGCGCGCGCACCGCGCCGGGCGTGATCGGCTGACCGTTGCGTCCGCGCCACAGCGGATCTCCCGATTGCGGCATATCCAATTCGTGCAAGGCATTCAACGCGGCGATCGCGCGGCTGCCGACCGGCACGATGCGCGTCTTGCCGCCCTTCCCGGAAACCACGCGCAGCATTCCGTCGTTCAAATCCAGATCGCGCCAGCGCACGGCGCACAATTCCGAAACACGCAGTCCGCTGGAATACAGCAGTTCCATCAGCGCGCGGTCGCGCACCGTTTCCGGTTCGTCGCCCTCGATTTCCACCAGCGCGGCAACCTGATCGACATCCAGCACCTGCGGCAATTTGCGCCGCGCCTTGGGCGAACGCACGCCGTTGGCGGGGTTCACGCCAACCTCGCCGCGCCGTGCGAGAAACTTGAAGAAGCTGCGCCACGCGGACAATTTGGCGCGCAAGGTCGAAGGCGTCAGACCGCGGCGATGTTCGGACGCGATCAGTGTCTGCACCTGCTCGCCGCGCAGGTCGCGCCAGTGCGTGAGCGCCTGCGACTGCATGTAGTCGCGCAGGCTCTTCAATTCATCCCGGTACTTGTGCAGTGTCGAAGGCGAGTAGCGGCGCTCGTCGCGCAGATATTCGAGAAACTTTTCGACCGCGGCGGAAAGCGGCTCGGACATTTCAATCGAAGCGCGCGAGCGCGGCATCGAGCGCTTGTGCGATCAGTTTCAGGAAAATAGTGCCAATACCGGGATGGAAGCGGTTGATGTCGTCGCTGCCGATCGCGAGCAGACCACGCTCGCCGATCTTCAGCAGCGAGCAGGATTGCACCTGCGATGCGCACGCGCCAAACAATCGATCCAGCTTGTCCTGCGCCAGCCGGCCGCACAGCGGCTCGCTGCGCGCGAGGAATTCGGAAAATTCCGGCAACGCGGCCTTGCCCTGCGGCACTGCGAGCAGCCATTGCGCGCGCGGCAAATCGCCGCCGTCGCGGAACAGCGCGAGACACACGAGATCGGTGTGGAAATCCTCGTTCAGCGCAGCGACGAAACTGCGGCAGGTCTCTTCCAGCGTGTTTGCGCGGAGCAGTGTGATCGTGAGCGAATGCACGCGTACCATCAGCTGCTCGTTGTCCGTCGCGATCGCGATCAGATCGGCCAGACGTTCGTTCAGTTCTTCGTTCCGCGCGCGCAGCGCTTCAAGCTGATAGGCCGTAAGCGAAGCGGCCGGGCCATGTTCGCGCGGGATCACCAGCTCTTGGGCGAGATCGGGAAAATCCTTGAGGAACTGCAGATGGCTACGCAGGTATTCGGCGACGTCCATCGCCTGCAAACCGGCTTTCAACGACATTTCGGGCATGGCGGCAACCTGAGTCGGCATTGCGCGCAGTGTGGACATTCGCGACTGCGAACGCAACGGCTCGCAAGCAAATATGTATGGTGCTTGGCTCAGCCAAGCCACTCGGCGTCGAAGACAAAACTTGCAGGCCCGGTCATCCAGAGCGATCCCGCGCCGCGCCATTCGATTTCCAATTCGCCGCCGGGGAGTGTCACGCGCACGCGCTCGGCGACGCGATCGCGCCGACGCAGCACGGCGACCGCCGCGCAAGCGCCGCTGCCGCAGGCGCGGGTCCAGCCTGCGCCGCGTTCGTGCACGCGCAGTTTGATTGCCTCTCGCGACAATACCTGCGCGAAGCCTGCATTCGCGCCTTGCGGAAAGCGTGGGTGCACCGTGATTGCTGGTCCGAGGAGCTGCACGTTTGGCGCGTCGAGATTCTCGACTTCAACCACCGCGTGCGGATTGCCCATCGATACCGCGCCGATGGTGATGCAATCGCCATCAACGTCCAGCGCGTAACTGTTGGCCTCCGCTTGCGCGTCGAACGGAATGCGCGCGGGATCGAACTGCGGCTCGCCCATGTCGACAGCGATGGGGCCATTATCGAGCAACCGTACTTGCACCATGCCTGCCGGGCCTTGCAGTCGCGCGCGGTTTTCCTGCAATGCGCCCGCGCGCCGCAGCCACGCGGCGATGCAGCGCACGCCGTTGCCGCATTGTTGCGCGGAAGAGCCATCGGCATTGCGGATCGAATAGGCGAAATCGGCTGCGCTATCGCGCGCGCATTCGACGACCAGCAACTGATCGAAACCGACTCCGGTGCGGCGGTCTGCCATCGCGCGCACCTGCTCAACGCTCAGCGACACCGGTGCCGAGCGCGCATCGAGCACGACGAAGTCGTTGCCCAAGCCGTGCATCTTGGTGAAGCGCAGCGGCACGCGATCAGCCGATGCCGTCGTCGTCCGGAGTCGGCGTCGGCAGCGTGGGCGCGGGCGGAGGCGGAGGCGGCGAATGCGCCGGCGCCGGGACTGCGCCGGGCTTGGGTGTCGGTCGCACCAGCGGGCCTTTCTGTCCGCAACCGGCGAGCGCGGCAGCGGCAAGCAGCAATCCGGCGATGAAAATCGAGCGGCGCATGAGAAGAGCTCCGTGATGACGCGCAGTATACGCAGCCCGCGGCCATCTCGGTCAATGGCGATCAGACCAGCGGTTTTTCGTGCCGCCACGCATCCGCACCGTTTTCGTAGAAGCCCGGCTCGCGTTTGCGGCGCAGATAACCGCGCTTTTCATACATCGCAATCGCGGTGGTATTGTCGGTGCGCACTTCCAGCCGCATCGTTTCGCAGCCGCGTTTGCGGGCTTCGTCTTCCGCCGCTTGCAGCAATGCCGCTCCCACGCCTCGGCCACGAGAGTCATGCGAAGTCGCGATCGAATACAACCGCGCGCGCTTGCTCCCGTGCCGGAAGAACAGCAGCGCGCAGCCGGCCACCGATCCGTCCGTGTCGGCCACCAGCACGGCCGCGCTGGCGGCGCGGATGTGCCGCCGCCACTGCGCGCGGCTGACGCGGTCATGGTCGAAACTGGATTCCTCCAGCGCCACGAGCGCATCCAGATCGTCAGGCCGGGCGTGGCGGATGCGAAAGGAAGGCGACATGCCGACAGCCTAGGCTGTGCGGCCACCACGCGGCAAGTTGCCGCTTGCGCGCTGCGCTGTGCGACACTGTGCCTCCAGCCGGCCATCTTTCGCGAATATCACATAGACACTCGGAATCGACGGAATGAGCCGGCTGGCGATCGTGGTGGAAAAATTGTCGGACTGGGGCTCGTATTACCCGTCTGACAACGTCGTCGCGGCGATGGATTATCTGCGCGAGCCGGTCGGCGGCGACGAACGCACGCACGTCATCAATCTCTGCCGCGGGTACAAATATCTCGGCACCGGCCACTACGTCTCGTTGTTGGGCGAGGCGCGCGGGCATCGCGTGATTCCCTCAGTGCGCACCATCAACGATCTGCGCCGCCGTTCTCTCTACGGTCTCGATGTCGAGGATCTCAATCAGAAACTCGCGAACTTTCTTCCCGCCGGCGGCCGCGACACCACCGATTTCGGAATTCTCGTCTATTTCGGCGAGACGTCTTATCCCGCATTGCAGGATCTCGCGCGGCAGGTGTTCGAAATGTATCCCTGCCCGCTGCTGCGCATCGAGTTCGAGCGCGACCGTGTCTGGCAGATCAGCGCGATCAAACCGGTGAGCCTGCACACGCTGGACGATGCGCAGGAAGATGCGTTTGCACAGACGCTGGATGCCTTCACCAAGCGTTTGTGGCGCAAACCGCGCGCGCGCAAGCAGTTCCGTTACGACCTCGCGATGTTGATCGATCCGGCCGAATCCATGCCGCCGTCGAACGCGCGTGCACAGAAGGCTTTCGTCGCGGCCGGCAAGGAGTTGGGCATCGAAGTCGATCCGGTCGGCAAGAACGACTACACCCGCCTGGCCGAATACGACGGCTTGTTCATCCGCGAAACCACCGCGCCTGACAACCACACCTACCGCTTCGCGCACAAGGCCGAGCGCGAAGGCATGGTGGTGATCGACGATCCGACTTCGATCCTCCGCTGCACTAACAAGATCTACCTGCACGATCTATTACGCTCGCGCAAGATCGCAGTGCCGCGCGCGGAAATTCTCTATCGTGAAGATCCCGCGCAATTGCGCGAGCTGCCGGAGAAGCTCGGCTTTCCGCTGGTGCTGAAGATTCCCGACGGCTCATTCTCGCGCGGCGTGGTGAAGGTGGAAGACGACGCGCAACTGCAACGCGCCGCGGCGCAGTTGTTCCAGAGCACCGCGTTGCTGATTGCGCAGGAATTCCTCTACACCGAATTCGACTGGCGCGTGGGTGTGCTGAATCACCAAGCGCTGTATGCCTGCCGCTATTACATGTCCCGCGGACACTGGCAGATCTACAACCACGCCGCGCGCGGCGCAGCCAAATCCGGCGGATTCGACACGCTGGCGGTGAATCAGACGCCAGCGGACGTAGTGAAGCTAGCGCTGCGGGCCACCGCACCGATCGGCGATGGACTTTACGGCGTGGACATCAAGCAGACGCGTGATCGGTTGGTGGTGCTGGAAGTCAACGACAACCCGTCCATCGACGCGGGCGTCGAGGACGAGCACCTCGGCGGCGAACTCTATCTGCGCGTGATGCGGGAATTTCTGCGGCGAATGGAACGCAAGCGCACGGGCGAAAGTGTGTGACCGGTACTCAGCGCGAATCGCGCGGCCAGCACCGCCGCCGGCGCCACGATCAACCAGAATGCGATCGACCAGCCATGCTGCGCGTCGTGCGCCGGCATCGGCGTGAGGAGCAGCAGCACCAGACCAATGGCCAGCCACGTCGCGGCGGCCAGTGCGAGTACATCGGGTTTGCGGTTGTGAAAGGTTTGCATGGCACACTCCTCAACGGCTGTGCGAACCTTGCGCATCCGGCATCTCACGGATTGCGACTTGGCGAAGATTCGAACGATGAGTGATCCGCAGCGCTTCGCCGTCTTCGGTCATCCCATCGCGCACTCGCTGTCGCCGCTGCTGCACGCGTTGTTCGCCAAGCAACGCGGCATCGCGCTGCAATACGTCGCGATCGACGCGCCGCCGGAACGCTTCATCGAAATCGCGCGCACGTTCTTCGATGAGGGCGGCTGCGGCGCGAATGTGACGTTGCCGGACAAGCAATTGGCTTTCGAACTGGCCGATGCGCACACGCGAGCGGCGCAACGCGCCGGCGTGGCGAACGTACTGACGCGACAAGCCGGCGGATCGATTGAAGCTCACAACACCGACGGCGCTGGGCTGATCCGCGATCTGCGCGAACGTCACGGTGTTGACTTGCGGAATCGCCGTGTGCTGCTGTTGGGCGCGGGCGGCGCCGCACAAGCGGTCGCGTTTGCATTGCTGGACGAGAACGTGCGCGAATTGATCGTCGCCAATCGCACCTCCGAACGCGCGCGCAAACTTGCCGATGCATTGAATGTGTCCCAACGCGTCTGTATTTCTGAATGGAATAGCCTGGGACGTTGCGGCGCGTTCGATCTGATCCTCAATGCCACGTCGGTCGGCGTGCTGGGTGCGTCGATGCCGTTGTCGCGCTCGCTCGTTTCAGAGAACACGATTGCTTACGACCTCGCCTACGGCAAAGCGGCGCAACCGTTCCTGGAATGGGCGCGCAGCGCAGGCGCTGCGCGAACGTTGGATGGGTTGGGAATGCTGATCGAAACCGCCGCCGATTCTTTTGAACATTGGCACGGTGTGCGACCGGAAACGGAGGGGACCTTGCGTCAACTACAGACTTAAAATCAGCTCTCTACCTTGCAAGAGAGGTCGCCGCGCGGAGCGCTGCGGGTGGGGTGGAGTTCGGGACAGGGATAGAGCCCACCCGCGTCCGACTCCGCGAGCCACCTTCTCCCGCCGGCGCGAGAAGGAATCAGAGCTGCGCGAGATACGCCTCCTTCAGCCGCACGTAATGCGCGGCCGAATAATGCAACTGCTCGATCTCGCCTGCGCTGAGCTTGCGCACGCAGCGCGCCGGGTTGCCCAGCCACAGTTCGCCTGCGCCGACGGTTTTGCCGGGCGAGACCAGCGCGCCCGCGCCGATCATCGCGTGTTTGCGCACCACCACGCCGTCCAGAATCGTAGAATGCATCCCGATCAGGCAGGCGTCTTCGATCGTGCACGCGTGCACCACCGCAGCGTGGCCGATTGTCACATCCGCGCCGACGGTGCAGGGAAAGCCGCCGGGCGAATACGGGCCGTCGTGCGTGACATGCAACACCGCGCCGTCCTGCACATTGGTGCGCGCGCCGATGCGGATGCGTTCGACATCGCCGCGCACGACGCTACCCGGCCAGAGCGAAACATCGTCGCCCAGTTCCGCATCACCGATCAGCGTGGCGGCTGGATCGACGTAAACCCGCGCGCCGAGTTTGGGATGGATGTTCTTGTAAGGACGGATGTTCGAGGCCATGCAGGAATTTTAGCGGCGCGCAGGCAAAGTCAGAACCCGCGTTCCTCGAGTGCCTTGCGCGTGTATCCATAGCCTGCCGCAATCGCGCGTTCGAATTCATGCCAGTCCAGCAAGCCGATCGCTTCCAGATCGGGCCGCAGCAGCAGGCTCGCCAGTTCGCGACGGCGCGCGCTCCCGGCTTCGGAATTCAACATGCCGGCGCGTACCAGGATCGCGAATGCATTCGGCCGCTTGCCTTCGCGCCGTTGCGCCCAAAGCGCCGGCCAAGTCGGGGAAACGGACTCGTCCACGTGCGCCGTCAGCATGTCGTCCGCGCTGATGTCGACGGCGATGATGTGCGCCAAGCCTTCGTCGCTCAGCACGTCGGTGGGCAGATTGTTGATCACCGCGCCATCGACATACACATGGCCTTCGTGCAGCAGCGGCGGCAGGATGCCCGGCACCGCGCTGGAGGCGCGCAACCAGCGCCAGAGCAGACCATCACGATGCACCGCCGCACAGCCGCTGGTGAGATCGGCGGAGAGGCACGCGAAATCGACCGGCAGATCCTCGATGTCGATCTCGCCGAACGCTTCGCGCAGCAGCATCGTGGTGCGCCCGCCACGCGTCAACGCGACCAGCGGCAGTGTCCAGTCGGAGAGCGGTTTGCCGTCGACCAGCGCGCGCTGGTAAGCCTCGCGCATTTTCTGATCATCCCACTCGTAGGCAACGCCCGCACCGATGATCGCGCCGATACTGGTGCCGATCACGCTGTCGATCGTGATGCCCGCTTCGCGCAGCGCGCGGATCACGCCGATCTGCGCGAAACCTCGCGCACCGCCGCCGGACAGCACCAGGCCGGTGCCGTTGCCGCTCAACAGGCGTGCCAGTCGTGCGAGATCACTGTTGTTGCGCACGTGGTGATGACGCAGCTCGCCGTCTTTCAGCGTGGTACGCCAGGCGCGTGCGGCGCCGTAAATGAATTTCCCTTGCGGTTGCAGCAGGATCAGATGGCGCGGGCGCTGCCGCGTGCGCTGCGAATCGGCGATGGAGACATCGGGCCACGGGGCGGGTCTGGATTCCGCATCGACCACGAACAGCAGGGCGTCAGCTTGACGCTCGCACAATCGCCGCCAGCCTTCGTCGCCATCGTCCAGATACAACACGAAGCGGACTTCGCTTTCGCATTGCGCGAACCATTCAGTGCTGCGCCCGCAACCCAGTGCGCAATCGATCAACAAACAATCGCCGTGCGCGAGCAGGTGCTTGCGCAGGTTCTCGGCGAATCCGCGCGTGCCGATGCCGCGGTCGAACGGCAGAATCGCGAAGGTGCGCGGAGCGTCCACCGCTTCGCCTTTGCCGCGCTGCTGCAGGCGCCGCAACAGACGACCCGCGGCCACGCGAGCGGCGCCCAGCATCGCTTCGGGATGCTGGCGCACCAGTTTCTCGAATCCCGCGCGCGAGAGGCGCAGCAGTTCCGAGTCGCGCAACGCGCGCACGGACGCCGCGCGCGGCTGGCCCGTGATCAGGCCAAGTTCGCCAACGGTCGCGCCGCGCGGGATCACGCCTAGCAGGCGCGCGTGACCGCCGGATTGAGGCACGCCGAACGCGCCGAGGCTGCCGGCGCGCACCACGTACATCGAATCCGACGCATCATCGATTTCGAACAGCGTCGCGCCGCCCGGCAGCGAGAACCACGCCATCTGCGAGGTGAGCGCATCCAGTTCATGACCGCGCAGATGCTTGAACACCTCGCTGCGCCGAAGCAGCGCGTGCAGATCGCCCGCATTCGAGGTGTCCATCGGCATTCATCCTATCCCGCCGAGTCGCGCGGCGCTTGATTTCGGCGGCATGTGACGCCACGCTGGACGGTTGCCGGAGACCCTTCGCATGGACATGCAAGCCACCAACCCTCTGCTGGCCGAAACCGCGTTGCCGCGGTTTTCGACCGTTCGCCCCGAGTACGTATCACCGGCGATTGAGACGATCCTCGCCGATTACCGCGCACGCATCGATGCGTTGACCGCGCCAGACATGCCGCACGATTTCGATTCGGTGATGCTGGAACAGGAACGTCTGGAGCAGCGCTTGAACCGCGCCTGGGCGCCCGTCTCGCATTTGCATTCGGTGGCCGACACGCCCGAGTTGCGCGAGGCATACGCCGAGGCGCTGGAAAGAATCACCGAGTTTTCCTCGGAGCTCGGGCAGAACCGCGCCTTGTTCGCAGCGGTGGATGCCTTGGCGAAGTGCGAAGATTTCGCTACTTGGCCGCGCGCACGCCGCGCCGCGGTCGAACATGCGTTGCGCGATTTCAAGCTCTCCGGCGTGGCGCTGGAAGAACCTGCGCGCACGCGCTTCCGTGAAATCGCCAACGAACTGGCGCGATGCTCCACGGAGTTTGCCAATGCGGTGCTGGACGCGACCGATGCCTGGCACGAACACATCACCGACGAACGCGATCTCGCCGGCATCCCGGAATCCGGTCGCGCGATCCTGCGCGAGTATGCGCGCGAGCGCGATCTGGAAGGTTTTCTGGTCACGCTGAAACAGCCGAGCGTGCAGGCGGTATTGACCTATGCGGATAACCGCGAATTGCGCGAGCGTGTGTATTGGGCCTATCAGACGCGCGCATCCGATCAGGGGCCGGATGCTGGCAAGTTCGACAATTCGCAGCGCATCGAAAAAATATTGGCCTTGCGTCATGAAGCCGCGCAGTTGCTCGGCTTCGACAACGCTGCGCATGCCTCGCTCGCCACCAAGATGGCACGCTCGCCTGAGGAAGTGCTGGCATTCCTGCGCGATCTCGCCGCACGTGCCAAGCCCGTCGCGCAGCACGAACTCGACGAGCTGCGCGTCTTCGCGCGCGATCGTCTGAACATCGAGACGCTGGAGGCATGGGATGTTTCGTACGCGGCGGAAAAATTGCGTCTGGAACGCTATGCGCTGGACGAAGAAGAATTGAAACCGTATTTCCCCGCGCCCGCTGTGATCGACGGATTGTTCGCGTTGGCGCAGAAGCTCTACGGAATCCGCTTGCAGCCGCGCGAAGGCGTGGACGTGTGGCACCCGGAAGTGCGCTATTACGACGTGCTGGATGTGCAAGGCGACACGATCGCCGGCTGCTATCTCGATCTCTACGCGCGCTCCGGCAAACGCGGTGGCGCTTGGATGGATGTGTGCCGCGCGCGTTTTCGCGATGGCGCGCGCGTCGAACTGCCGATCGCGTTCCTCACCTGCAATTTCGCGCCACCCACGCCCGACAGGCCGTCGCTGCTGACGCACGACGACGTGCTGACGCTATTCCACGAATTCGGCCACGGCCTGCATCACATGCTCACCGAAATCGACATTCCATCGGTCGGCGGCATCGACGGAGTGGAGTGGGATGCGGTGGAACTGCCCAGCCAGTTCATGGAGAACTTCGGCTGGAACCGCGAAGTGCTGGACGGTTTCGCGCGGCACTGGCAAACCGGCGAGCCGCTCCCGGATGCGTTGTACGAACGCATGCTGGCGGCGCGACATTTCCATGCCGGTCTGTTTCTGGTGCGACAACTTGAATTCGGCCTGTTCGATTTCCTGCTGCACCGCGACTACGATCCGGGGCGCGGCGCGCGCGTGATGGAGACGCTGGAAGCCGTTCGCGAGCAAGTCGCCGTGTTGCATCCACCAGCATGGCAGCGTTTCCCGCACGCGTTCACGCACATTTTCTCCGGCGGCTACGCGGCGGGTTACTACAGCTATCTATGGGCGGAATTGCTTTCGGCCGATGCGTTCGGTGCGTTCGAGGAGCGCAGCGAAAGCGGCGCCAGCGCGGTCGATCCGCAACTCGGCGCGCGTTTCCGCAGCCAAATTTTGGCCGTCGGCGCCAGCCGTCCGGCGATGGAAAGTTTCGTCGCCTTCCGTGGCCGTGCGCCGCAGCCGAATGCCCTGTTGCGCAGCTACGGATTGGCCGCATAAGCGCCTCCACTTCGGACGCAGGCCGCGCTACTCTGCGCACGTGAAGATTGCTTCCTGGAACGTCAATTCGCTCAACGTGCGCGGGCCGCACGTCGAGCGCTGGTGCGAGGAGCACAAACCGGATGTGCTCTCCTTGCAGGAAACCAAACTGCCCGATGAAAAATTCCCGCGCGACAAGTTCACCGAGCTCGGCTACCAGTGTGCGTTCTCCGGCCAGAAAAGCTACAACGGCGTGGCGATTCTTTCGCGCGAACCGCTCCGCGACGTCGTCACCGATGTGGCTGGGTTGGACGATCCAGCGCGGCGTATCCTTGCGGCCACAATCGGCGAAGGCGATTCAAGGTTGCGCATCATCAACCTGTACGTGGTGAATGGCCAGAGCGTTGGCAGCGACAAGTACGCGCACAAGTTGAAATGGCTTGGCCACGTGCGAGAATTCCTGCGCGAGCAATTGGCCGCTTACCCCAATCTCGTGGTGATGGGCGATTTCAACATCGCGCCGGAGGACCGCGACGTGCACGATCCCGAAGCCTGGCGCGAACAGGTGTTGTGCTCGACACCCGAGCGTGAAGCGCTGCGTGGCATCGTGGAACTCGGCCTTGAGGATTCGTTCCGAGTATTCAGCGAGGAGGGCGGACACTACAGTTGGTGGGATTACCGGCAAGGCGCGTTCCGCCGCAATATGGGCTTGCGCATCGATCTGATTCTGGTGAGCGAGCCGTTGCGCATGCGCTTGAAATCCGCCTCGATCGACCGCACGCCTCGCACGTGGGAACGGCCGTCTGATCATGTTCCCGTGATGATCGAAATCGAATGTTGAAATGAGCGCGACCACCGAACTTCAAAACAGTCTGGCCGAGAGCGAACTGGAACAACTCGACGACTTTCTGCGCAATCACGCGACGGAATCCGAAGGCGGACTGCTGCTGGACGGCGTGCACGGTCTGCTGACCGCATTGGCGATCGGCCCCGAGCCGGCACTGCCGGAAGAATGGTTGCCGGAAGTGCTGCACGCGCCGTTCGAGGATCCGGATCAGGGCGAACGTATCCTCGGTTTGCTCGCCAAGCTCAATGATTCGATTCCCACCGAACTCGAGAGTGAGAATTACGAGCCGGTGCTGGGCGAATTGACCGAAGAGAACGGTCAACCCGGCGATCTGTCGGCGGCAGGCTGGTGCGAAGGATTTTCCCGCGGCATCGATCTGCGCGCGGCCATGTGGGAAACGCGGCTGGCGGAAGATTCCGATCTGATGGAACTGCTGGGGCCGATCATGGCGCTGGCGGTGGACGACGGCGTGCTCGCGGCCGACGTGCCGATCCAGAAACTACGCGACGATGAATACGAGGCCTGCATCGCGCAAATCCCGCAGGCGGTGAACGCAGTCGCCCACTACTGGCGCGTGCATCCGCCGTCCGAACGCGAACGCACCGCTGGCGGGGGCGCGTCCTCGAGCGCGTTCGCCAACCTGCCTGCCCGGCGCGGCGGCAAGTGGGTGCATTGAGACACGTTGCGCAAGTGAGCACGTCCAATCCGCAACTCTACGCGCCGTTCAATGTCCTGGAACCCCTCGCGCCGGAGATCTGGATCGCCGACGGTCCGATCGTGCGCATGGCTGCGCCTTGCGGGATGGCGCGTCGTCCATCACACGCTTGACAGTGGTTCGCCTGATGATGCCGATCAGAAGAAGCGCCAAGGACGACTACTGGCATCTTGTTGCAATCGGGCGAATCGGCCGCATCTACCGGACATTCCCAGCGGAGCATCCCAATGAGCACCCGCACCATCGTCCGTCGCGTGCGCGGCTTGCCGGCATCCGATGGCGCCGGCGTCAAACTCAATCGCATCATCGGCCAGCGCGCGCTGGAGATGCTGGATCCGTTCCTGATGCTGGACGAGTTCGGTTCCGATTCGGCCGGCGATTACATCGCGGGATTTCCCGATCACCCGCATAGGGGTTTCGAGACCGTCACCTACATGCTGAATGGCCGCATGCGCCACCGCGATAACGCGGGCAACGAAGGCCTCCTTGAGTCGGGCAGCGTGCAGTGGATGACCGCGGGCCGCGGCATCGTGCACTCGGAGATGCCCGAGCAGGATCACGGCCTGATGCGCGGCTTTCAGTTGTGGGTGAACCTGCCTGCCAAGGACAAAATGACCACGCCGCGTTATCAGGACATCGCGCCGGAAAGAATTCCCGATGTCGAACCCGCAGCAGGCGTGCGCGTGCGTGTGGTGGCAGGCGAGATGTTCGGCGTGCGCGGGCCGATCAGCGGCGTCGCGACCGAACCCGTCTATCTCGATATAGCATTGCAGGCGGGCGCAAAAGTTTCGACCCCGCTGCCGGAAAACCACAACGCGTTCGCCTACGTGTTCGAAGGCGAAGGCGTGCGACTGGACGATGAGCAACTCGCTCGCGGCGAACTCGCGGTGTTGTCGGCCGGAGATTCGGTCAAACTCGCCGCAAACGACAAACCCGCACGCGTGCTGGTGGTGGCCGGCAAGCCGCTCAACGAACCGGTTGCGAAGTACGGCCCGTTCGTGATGAATACTCCCGAGCAGATCGTGCAGGCGATCCGCGATTTTCAGACCGGAAATTTTTGAGGGGACAGCATTGTCGTCATTCCGGGGCCGTTCGCGATTCATTGCGAACGGAGCGCTTTGCGACGGCCAAGTTGAAGCAGATTCCTTTTTTGCGCCGGACTGCATCCGGGCGCGCCTCGGAATGACGAGATTGGTATGCCCACAGCTCTTCTTACCCGCAAAAAAAGCCGGACGACAGGGTCGTCCGGCTTGCGTTGCGGTCAGGTAGGGGGAGCCTGAGCCGCTACGAGTTCTTCTTCTTGTTGTATTGAAACGTTCAGCGCGCCGCTTTCTTTGCGGTGTTACCGGCCGCGTCGTTGGCGGCCTTCACGCCGTTGCGCGCCAGCTCGCCAAGCTGCTCGGCGGTCTTCTGCGCAATGCCCAGCGTCTGCTGGCCGGCTTCATAGGCGGCTTCGGCGCTGTTGCGCGCGAAATCCAGACCCTTCGGCCACAACGCGGTCACGTCCTCAATCTCGCGGACTTCCAGCGAATCGGCGACGAAGGCGAGATTCGCCTTGGCCTGCGCTTCCAGTGCCTTGACCTGCAGGCCTTGGATTTCGGCCAAGCCGCGCAGGGCGGTCAACTGGGCCTTGTAGGACTGCTCGGCGAACTGCTTACCAAGGTCGAGAGTCTGCTGCCATTGTGCGTACATGTCGTGCTCCCTTGCGGGGTGGTGGATGCACATACTCTAGCGCAGTTGATGTTGCGTTGCAACAGTAAAATACTGAACGATCTGCTCATGTTAGAAAAACATAGAAAATACAGTAATTTGAGATAGACTCTGACTTGCTGCGACGCAAAAATCACTTGCCCTTTGGGCTGGAATAGCGCGCTCCCGCTGTGCAGGTCTCCTGCACCACTACCTCGTTCAGCAGCGGCAGGGCCGGCCGCAATTTCTCCCAGATCCACTGCGCCAGCCGTTCGCTGGTCGGATTCTCCAAACCAGGCACGTCGTTGAGATAGCGATGGTCCAGCGCTTCGAACACCGGCGAGAAAGCTGCTTTCAAATCCGCGAAATCCATCAGCCAGCCTGTGACAGGATCAGGTTCGCCGCACAGATGGATTTCAACGCGGAAGGAATGCCCATGCAGCCGTGCGCATTTGTGGTCGGGCGGCACGTTGGGCAAACGATGTGCGGCTTCGATGTGGAAGATCTTGAAGATGTCGGTCGGCATGCGCGGTTTTCCGCAAGCAGTGTGGTAACTTGGCGCAGAACTCGCTTGCCCTGAGCATCATATATCGCACCGATCGACACCCACCATGCACGAAGCGACGGACCGCGCTCCCAGCGAGGTTGCCATGGGCGAATTCGCTGTATGCCCGAATGCCCGGGTGTTGAGGCCGATGTAAAAACTGCCCGCCGACCGACTGGATTTTCCCCTCGGAACTGAACGCCGCAGGGTAGCCTGAGCGTTGTCGGTTGAGCGTGGCTGCGCTGTTGGGCTTTTGCCTTGCTCGTGCTTGTTGGCCACGCGTGCTTGCGTGTCCCTGCGTTCTGCCGGGTCCTGTGGTGTCAGATCGCGTGTTGTCGCTCAAATCGACGCTTGGGTCGCTTGACCTTGGCACTATCGATGGCGCACTTGTGTGAGTGCTGAGGTCAGAAACTTGTCAGGCACCTGTTGGGTTTGGGCACAAGATGGGCACGAAAACCCGCATAGTCGGCGGGTCGCGTCTGCGCAGACTGCCTTGCACGGTGGTTTTTTGGTGGCTACGGGTGGGCTCGAACCACCGACCCCGGCATTATGAGTGCCGTGCTCTAACCAGCTGAGCTACGTAGCCGTAGCCGCCCAGTATAACAGCGTGAGCTAGGCATTATGAGTGCCGCGCTTGGACTGATTGAGCTACCTGGCCACGATAATCACGCGCAGAGCGGAAAGCCTGGCCTGCAGGTGCAAGGTGTCAAGCTGGCGTGAGCGATGAGACTAAAGAGAAGGATGGGATTGGAAGACAAATGGGCCGCGCCGCGTTTGCACGATGGCGCCATGACTCTTGCCGGGTATTCGCGGGTCATGCTTGAATCGCGCCATGATCGATTTCGATGGCTACCGTCCCAACGTCGGCATCGTGCTGCTGAACGCGCACGGGCAGGTGTTCTGGGCGCGACGTGTGCGACGCGACGGCTGGCAGTTCCCGCAGGGCGGCATGAACACCGACGAGACGCCGGACGAGGCAATGTATCGGGAGTTGTACGAGGAAACGGGCCTGCGCGCCGAACAAGTGGAGGTGCTAGACAGCACGCACGGCTGGTTGCGCTACCGCCTGCCGCATCGTTATCTGCGCCGCGACGAACGTCCGCTCTGCATCGGCCAGAAACAGGTGTGGTTTCTGCTGCGCCTGCTAGATGATGACAGTGCGCTGAAACTCGATGCGCACGAAACGCCGGAATTCGACCTGTGGCGCTGGGTGGATTTCTGGTATCCGGCCGAACATGTGGTCGCGTTCAAACGCGCCGTGTACGAGCGCGCGCTGCGTCATTTCGCGCCGCGCGTGGAAGACGTTTTCCGGATCACGCTGGGCCTAGCGCCCCCTCGCACGTCACCTACGCGCGCGCGGGGCTGATCCGCGGCAGTTTCATCCGCGCAGATCGAACTTCTGCCGCAACGCCGCGGCAGCTTGTGCATAGAGTTTTTCCAGCGCGGTCACGCGCGTGGCGGAATCTCCGAGCGCACCGTTGCGCGCGTCCTGTTCCACCGACTTCGCAGCGGCGGCAAGCGCTTTTGCTCCAACGTTGGCGCTTGCGGATTTCAGCGAATGCGCGAGCTTGCCGATTTCGGCCACGTCTTTTCGCGCTGCGGCGGCGCGCATCGCTCGCACGCGCGCATCGCCGTCGTGCAGGTACGCCTGCACCAAGCCGCGCACCTCCTCGCCCATGATGTCTTGCAGATCGGCGAGCGTCGCCGCATCCAGAGTCTGCACGTCCGTCACGGGCGCCGGCGCGACGGCGGTTGCAGCCACGCTCAACTGTGGTTTCGGCGCTGCGGCGACCGTGGCGGGCGTCGGCATAATGGTTGAAGCGTCTCGGGACGCGGAAGACTCCTCGATCACGCGCACTGTCGGCTCCGGGGGCGCGCCCGCCAGATCCAGCCAGCGTTGCAGCGTCTCGGCCAGCAGTGCGCGGTCCAGTGGCTTGGTGAGGTAATCGTCCATGCCCGAATCGAGGCAGCGTTCGCGGTCGCCCGCCATCGCGTGCGCGGTCATCGCAATCACCGGCAGGCGCGGCAGCGTTTCGCGCTGTTCGCGCTCGCGCAGCCGGCGCGTGGCGCTGTAACCGTCCAGCACCGGCATCTGGCAATCCATCAGCACCAGATCGAAATGCTGCGCGTTGATCTTGTCCAACGCTTCGGCGCCGTTGCCGGCCATTTCGACCTTCAGGCCCAGCCGCTCGAGCAGACGCCGCGCGACCTGCTGGTTCACCGGATGATCCTCGACCAGCAGCACACGGCCGCGGAGCTGCTTTTCCGCCGCGGTCACGGCTTCGGGCCTGCGCCCGCCGAGCAAGGGCTGCTGACGGCCGCCGCCGCTCATGCCGTAGAGCGCGTTCAAATGCATGCGCAGCGCGGCATCGTCCGCGTCACGCGGCGCGCTGCCGATGCGCGGATCACTTTCCGTCACGCCGCCCAGCGCCAGCACGCGGATCGCGGCGAGCTTCGGATCGCGCAGCACGTTGCGCAGCAGCGCCGCGGAATCGCCTTCCAGCGAGGCGGCATCGATCGCCAGCAATTCATAGGCAAACGCGCGGCCCAGCGGAGCTGTCTGACGCAGACGCGCCAAGGCGGAAGCCGCGGCGGTAACGTGCGTCACTTCCAAGCCGATGCCCGCCAGCGAGGGCAACAGGCGTTGCGCGACCGTGCCGCCGCAGGCGAGCAGCGTGCGGAGGCCGGTGAGATCCCGGCGCGCGCCGGCGATGTCGCCCGGCATCTTCTCGAAAGGAATCGAGAACCAGAACACCGAGCCGCGTCCGGGTTCCGAGCGCACGCCGATCTTGCCGCCCATCAGATCGACCAGCTTCTTGCAAATGGTCAACCCCAAGCCGGTGCCGCCGTAGCGGCGCGTGACCGAAGCATCCGCTTGCGTGAAAGGATGGAACAGCCGCGCGGCTTGTTCGGGTGCCAGGCCGATGCCGGTGTCGCGCACGGCGAACAGCAGTTCATGATGGATCGCGGTGTCGCCGCGGCGGCTGACGCGCACCGACACACCGCCCTTCTCGGTGAACTTGATCGCGTTGCCGACCAGATTGGTGAGGATCTGCCGCAGCCGCACCGGATCGCCGCGCACGCTGGCGCGCACGTCCTCGTCCACCACGATGCGCAGCGCCAGGCCTTTGGCCTCCGCGGGCTTCTCCATCAGACGCTGCACGTTGTCCATCAATTCGCGCAGGTTGAAGCCGACCTTCTCCAGATCGAGCTTGCCGGCTTCGACCTTGGAATAATCGAGGATGTCGTCGACGATGCGCAGCAGTTCCTGTGCGGATTTGTGGGCGGTGGCGAGATAGTCGCGCTGCGTGGGTTGCAGCGGCATGCCCAGCACGATGTCGAGCAGCGGCAGGATGCCATTCAACGGCGTGCGGATTTCGTGACTCATCGTGGCCAGGAATTCGCTCTTGGCCAGCATCGCCGATTCGGCTGCCTGTTTGGCCGCCAGCAGTTCGTGCTGCATGCCACGTAGCGAATTCAGTTCCGATTCCAGCGCGACGATGCGCGCATGCACCGAAGGTGTTTCGCGTGCCGGAGCGATGTGCGGCGCGGGTTCTGCCACGCGTGCGCGCAGGAACCAGATCGCGATCGCGGCCAGGATCAGCAGCGCGCTCAGAATCGCCGCCGATTGGATCGGCAACCACCAGAATGCCAGCGCCGCCGCGGCCGCGAGCAGCGCGGTCGCCAGCCACTTCGGCCACAACGGCAGCTGTGCGGAGCTCATTGCGGAGCGCTGTGGAAGTCGTAGTCGAGTGATTGCCCGGCCTGACTGACGAAATTGCCCTGCAGGAAATCCACGCCTGCCGCGCACAGGCGCACCGCGGTGGCGGCGTCTTCCACGCGCGGTGCGATCACCTGCCGCCCATGCGCATGCGCGGCTTTCACCAAAGCAGGCAATTCGCTGCCGTTGCCGTTCAGGCCTGGCGG
>Ga0209062_1000164_pt1 | contig 248772 bp, 201 predicted proteins | sample Coa_R2_2_FD_187158 | JGI IMG/M metagenome (GOLD analysis project Ga0209062, IMG submission 187158) | Surface soil microbial communities from Centralia Pennsylvania, which are recovering from an underground coalmine fire - Coalmine... | ecosystem: Environmental > Terrestrial > Soil >... | reverse complement strand
TGCACTTGGGATGCTTGGCGGTTTCGAGGTTCTCGGTCACCAGCACATAGGGCACGCCGCGCGCGTTGAGCTCGATAGCCGCCGACAGACCGACCGGCCCGCCGCCGACGATGAGAGCGAAGGTGTCCGTGTCGATCATCGATGTCGTCATGTCGCGGCCCTGGTCGCGTCGCGCTCGGTGGACACCGGCCGCTTGCGCTCGGATGTAATAGCCTGCGTTCGAGGCGCATTAAAGTTCCGTAATTCGCTTGATTGTTCTCCTATGGCCTCTTTTATCACTCCGGAAAGGTCGGTTATTCTCGTGCTGGCTCGGCGGGGGAGGGTCATGGGATTCGACGTCTTCATCAGCTATTCGACCAAAGATGCGGTTGCAGCAAAAGCCGCTTGCGCCGCGATGGAAGCTGCCAAGATCCGGTGCTGGATGGCGCCGCGCGACATTCAACCGGGGGCGAAGTGGGGAGCCTCGATCGTGCGCGCGATCAATCAGTGCCGCGTGATGGTGCTGATCTTTTCAGGAAATGCCAACGACTCTTCGCAGGTTCAGCGCGAGGTCGACCAGGCGTTCAGCAAGGCCAAGACCGTTGTCCCGTTACGCATCGAGGACGTCAAGCCGGCCGACGAGCTGGCCTATTATCTCGACACGGTTCATTGGCTCGACGCGCTCACGCCGCCGCTGGAGCGGAATCTGGAAAAACTCGTGGCGACAGTTCGCGCCCTGTTGAGCGCGGCCGAAACGGCCCCTCCCGCTCCTGAAGCCGCAGTCGATGCGCTGGCGAGCGAGGACGCGCGCGCGGCGCAAGCTCAGGAAGAAGCGCGGGCGATCGACGAGCGACGGGAGGAGACAGAGACGAGACAGGCTTCCGGGGATCAGGCCAGCGCGCCCGATGCGGCGCGCGCCGAGCAGGAGCGCCGCGTTGCTGATGCGGAAGCTCGTGCTCGGGACGCGGAGGCGCGTCAGCGCGTTGAGGCGGTCGCGCGCAGTCGGCGCGAGGCCCAAGAGGAGCGGCGCGCGAAGGTCTTAAGCTCCGCTTCTCCAGGCGACGCAGGAGCGATCGGGCAGAGGTCGGCAGCAGCCACGGCCAGGAGCGGGCGAGCAGAAGCTGCGCAAGAAGACCACGGGAGGGCCGCTCGCACGACAAAGGATCGGTCACAGCGGCAGCTCGCGCTCGCGGTTTGTGGAGCTGCAATCGGAGCCGTTTTGCTGCTGATTATTATTTCCGGTGTCTTGGGTTCATGGTTTCGGAGCTCGCCGCCGCCAAGCCCAGCGGTCAAGCCGCGTGACGACAGCGGCCCGATTGCGGCTTGTAGTAGCAGGTCGGTGGAGTCGAAGTTCTTTGACCTCGCTCTCGATCACTATCGAGTCAATTCGGTCCTTTACCGGAGCAAGCCAATGGATCGAGGAGGCTATTGCCTCGTGACCTTTGAGGATGACGCTGGTAAGCGCCTCGGGAGTCTACGATATAGCGTATCGGGACACGACAACCCCGACGTTGTCGTCAACGTGATCGATTGGGAATGACCTTGGCACGCGTGCGGGGCGGGGCTGGCGGCCATACTCGTAACCGCAGAAGCGCGTCACGTAGGCGCTCGCGCGCGCGAGCCCGGGGGCAGTCCCTCGGAGCGCAGCTCGTCCGCGATGCCGAGTCGGCGGAAATGCTCCATCGAGCGCGCATTGGTGTTGTTGCACTTGGGATGCTTGGCGGTTTCGAGGTTCTCGGTCACCAGCACATAGGGCACGCCGCGCGCGTTGAGCTCGATAGCCGCCGACAGACCGACCGGCCCGCCGCCGACGATGAGAGCGAAGGTGTCGGTGTCGATCATCGATGTCGTCATGTACCGGCCGAATGAACCTGCGCGTCGGCGCTTCACTACACCAAGATTGGCCACGCATCATCCAGCAGTTTGTGGCGTACAATCCCGCGCCTGGCTTCGTGGAGCGGACTCGATTGCCCCGCCCGCCTGTGACATCGGTCACAATAAGCTCGAATCCTACGGCGCCCTCCAGCTTGTCATGCTATTGCGGCGATCGCGTTATCGATGCGCGCCCGGGAGGATCTGACCATGAGCCTTGGAACCGTCGGTGCAGCAGCCCTGTTGGTCATCGTGCTCGCGACCGCGCCTGCGCTGGCCGGGCCAACCGTCACTGTGGATGGCGTCACGATCGACGGCGCCGTCTCGACCGTCAATCCGGCGGTCAACGTCTATTACGGCATTCCCTACGCCGCGGCGAGCCGCTGGCGACCGCCGCATGATCCGGCGCCCCTGAGCAATCCGTTCGATGCCTCGAACGTCGATGCCGTGGCGGTCTGCCCGCAGCCGCAGTCGATCGCGGTCCACGGGGTTACGCTGACGCAATCCGAGGACTGCCTCTCGCTCAACGTCTTCGCTCCGTCTTACGCGACGCCGACGTCGAAATTGCCGGTGTTCTTCTGGATCCATGGCGGCGGGCTGCAGAACGGCAGCGGTGTCATCTACGACGCCTCGGATCTGGTCGCCGCGAACAACATCATCGTCGTCACGATCAATTATCGCCTCGGCATGCTCGGCTGGCTCGCGGAGCGGGCCGTGCGCGCGCGAATCGCCAATGAATTCCAGGCGGTCGGCGACGCCGGCGATTACGGACTGATGGACCAGCAATTCGCGATGCGCTGGGTAAATCGTCATATCGCCCGTTTCGGCGGCGATGCGGCGCGGGTCACCATTGGCGGCGAATCCGCGGGCGGCAACAGTGTTCTCCTCAACCTCAGCTCGACGACGACCGGCGCCGGCCTGTTTCGCGCCGCCGTGATTGCGAGCGGCGCCTACGCGTTTCACAATCTGCCGTCACAGGCTACGTCGGAGACCCAGTTCGGCGCGCCTTATGTCGACCAGGTCCTGGCCGGCACCGGGCTCGTCGACGGCATCACGTGCGCGAGCCTGACCTCGACGAGCCCGCGCCACGACCTTCTCACCTGCTTGCGCGGCGCCGCGGTCTCGACCCTGATCGGCGTGCAGGCCGCGCAGTTTCCGAACGCGGTTCCGGCCAATTACGGCACGCTCGTGGTGCCCGGTCCGTTGAAGAGGGCTTTCGCCGGCGGCGACTTCAACCAGGTCCCGGTCCTGCAAGGTACCAATCTCAACGAGGGCCGGTTCTTCGAGCCGCGAGAGGTCCCTTTCGCAGCCCCGATGGCGACGATCGTCGCCGCCGGCGGACCGGCCAATTACGATCTCTCGCACACCAATGGCTGGTGCGGCGGCGTGGCCTGCACCTACGAGCAGGAGATCAATCTCTTGCTCGCGGAGCTTCACGTCCCGGCCGCACAGAACACGGCCGCGTTCGACGCGCAGCTGGCCACCGTCGTCTATCCGCTGGCTAATTTTCCGGACCGGTATCTTCCCTCGAGCGCGCCCAGCGCCGACGAGGGCCTGGCGCAAATCCAGACCGACTATCAGTTCGCCTGCAATGCGTACGACGCCAACAGCGACCTCGCGAAGCTCGTGACGGTCTATGCCTACGAGTTCAACGACCCGGACGCGCCGCCGGCGGCGGCCGAACCGGCCGTCGCGGCGACGCCGAACGATCAGTACGGCTATCCGACTGCCTCCGAGCACGCCTCCGATCTGCCCTTCCTGTTCACCGTCTTCCAGACCGCCAAGCTGAACTCGGGCGAGGTCCTCCTTGCCAAGACCTTCCAGAGCTATGTCGGTAATTTCGTGAACAACCTCGATCCAAGCGTCGGCGCGAACATGGTGCCGGCCTGGCCGGCCTTCAACGGTTCGCACCAGGTGCAGGCGCTGGTCGTGACGCCGTCAACGCCGGGCCCGTTCACGACCTTCGCGGCGGAGCATTTTTGTCACCTGTGGACGCCGATCATCGCCGCCGAGCCGCAGCAATAACGGGACTGGCAGATCCGCACCGCCGTCACTCGACCTGCGGGGACACGAGCAGGCTCGCGGTCCCGCCGCGCTCGCCGATCAGCGTCGGAGCGCCGACCAGCACGGGCATGCCGCCGATGTCGCGACGCGCCTGCACCGATACGAGGTCGGAAGCGGTCCTGGCGCAGGCGCGACGCGCGATCCCATTTGAGCTTGCGCACGCTCGCGCGCGACTTCACCAGATCGAGCAGGGTGTCGTAATCGCCGGCGAAATGGCGTTGGGCTGATCCATGGGCGCTTCCCGCGATTTTGCGCGGGAGATCAAAGCAAACTGCGCCGCGTCTACCGGTCGTGTGGTCCGGTGCGCCCGCAGCCGATGCGTCGGCGGTCGAGCCGCTGCGCGCCGCCGACACGTCACCGGTCGCGAGCTCTATCTCTGAACGGGCTTCAGCCGCTCGGGCATACGAAGCGCTCGCCCGCCGCACGGCAACAGAACGTCGCGGCGATCTTAACCAACGATTCAGAATCGCCGCGCGCCGGTAAAGAAACGTGGTATAGATTGCTCAATAGCGGCGGTTGGTGAGAGTGATTGAGGCCCATTCTCACCGCTGATCTTGCAAATCTCCCACGAGCGCTCGCGCTGCCGCAGCGGGCGCTCGACCATTTGGATAAATGCTCGTCTTCCGGATTTCGCGGATAGTGTACCTTTCGATAGCGGTGGATCAATTGCCGGATCGAAACGAGAGCGCCATTCAACAGCGTAGACCTTCCTTGCAGCCGACCTGACTGGCTCGCTTCGCTCGCGCCGCAGGACGAGGGGTCCAGCTGACTGCTTTTCGGTCAGGCTCCGAGGGGCCTTGCGGAGTGGGACGCCGCAAAGGATGCTTACAGGCTTCGCCATCAAAAGGATCGCCATGTCCGTCGACACCCGCGCCGCCACCGATCGCCTGATGCGCTTCCTCGCCGTGGAGGGCGTGACCGGGCAGGAGGCGGCGATCGGACGCGAGATCGCGGCGGCGCTGAAAGAGAGCGGCGTGCCGGCGGATGCGATCCGCCTCGACGACGCCAACACGCGCATTCCCCTGCCGACGCAGACCGGCAATCTGATCGTCGATCTGCCCGGGCGCGGCGCGATGCACGACCAGCCGCGGATCATGTTCATGACGCACATGGACACCGTACCGCTGTGCGCCGGCGCGAAGCCGAAGCTCGCCGGCCGCAAGATCGTCAATGACGCGAAGACCGCGCTCGGCGGGGACAACCGCGCCGGTTGCGGCGTTCTCGTGACGCTGGCGGCGGAGCTCGCGAAGCACAAGCCCGATCATCCGCCGATCACGCTGCTCTTCTGCGTGCGCGAGGAGAGCGGGCTATGGGGCGCGCGCCACGTGAAGACGAGCGATCTCGGCGCGCCCGTCATGGCCTTCAACTACGACGGCAGCTCGGCCGCCAACGTCACCATCGGCGCCGTCGGCGCCGATCGCTGGCAGGTCGAGATCTTCGGTCGCGCCTCGCATGCCGGCGTCGCGCCGGAGCGTGGGATCAGCTCCACCATGATCCTGGCGCTCGCGCTCGCCGACGTGAAGGCCGGCGGCTGGTTCGGCAAGGTGGTGAAAGGCAAGCGGCAGGGCACCAGCAATGTCGGTCCCGTCACCGGGGGCGAGGGCCGGCCGGCCGGCGCCGCCACCAACGTGGTCACCGACTATGTGCATGTGCGCGGCGAAAGCCGCAGCCATGATGCCAAGTTCTTCAAGGAGATCACCCGCGCCTACAAGACGGCGTTCGAGAAGGCGGCGAACCGCGTCAGGAACAGCGATGGGAAGTCGGGCCGCATCAAGTTCAAGGCCGAGACCGACTACTATCCGTTCCGCATGAAGGAGAGCCTGCCTGTCGTCAAACGCGCGCTCGCGGCGGCAGCCGACATCGTCGACGACCCGAAGATCCGTGTCGCGAATGGCGGGCTCGACGCCAACTGGATGGTCCGCCACGGCATTCCGACCGTGACGTTCGGCGCCGGACAGAACGAGGCGCACACGATCGACGAATGGATCAATCTCGACGAGTACGATCGGGCGTGCGCGCTCGCGGTGCGGCTCGCGACGATGGGGTGAGCAGCATGGGGCGCGCCCTATAGGAGTCCTTTGGAAGGCAGCTCGCGCGCACTTGAGCGCCGGCGCTTTGTACTTCTCAAGGATGAAAGCCTGACTGCGCTGCACAACCAGGCTTTCTCAGTCGTATTTCGCCTCGACGACAAAGCGTCCGGCCTTTCCACGCGTGAGCGCAAGTGCTCTTTTTGAGAGACTTCGCTTGCAGCCTGGCCCCGCAATCGGGGAATCGACGCCGTCGGAGAAGAGGCGTATCTCGGTACAGGCGGATCGTCACGGCGCCTGATTTTCCATATTTAGCAATGACATAGATCACATCCACCCCGAGGGCGGATACACAATCCGACGCGAAAACCCGGCGACCCGCGCGACCGGCTCCGCGAAGGTGAGCGCCACGGCGTCCCACTGGTCGGGGCTGGCGGCGCCGCGGCGGCGCATGTCCTGCTTGCTCTCCAGCTGCAGGCGGGTGTTGCTGTCATAGGAATAGCCGGGGCCGCAGGCGTCGGCCTGCAGTGAATCGCTGTCCGGGATCTGCGCGCCGGCCGGATCCGCGAGCCAGTCCTTCGACTTCATCCACATCTCGGCGCGGCGGTTGACGGGACCGCCGGACGGGCGGCCGTGCGCGTCGCGCGGCGGCGGCTCGAACGGGGCGGAGCCGAAATTGATGTCGCGCACGATCCCGCCGTAACCCATCTCTTTGAGCCGATCGTAGACGCCGGTGCCGACGCCGCCGACGTCGATGAAGACGCGCGCCGGCCTGTCGGTGTCGATCACCTGCTTGACCCAGCCGGCGGCCTGCATGGTGTCGAGGCCTTTCTTGCACTCGACCCGAAGGAGGCGCCGTCCCTGGCGCCACGCCATGGCGTGGCGGTCCGGCCCCAGCCAGGCGGGATCGAAGCCGATCACCAGGGGGCCGGACGGCTCGCATGTAGCCTGGCGGGCGGCCGCGATCAGCGGGGGCGGGATGAAGCTGTCGTGCCCGCTCATCTCGAAGGCTTCCGCCGCGCTCGCCGGATATTCCTGGCGAAACAGGGCGAGGTCCTTGAGCTCCGCGATCTTGGCGCGCCGCCAGGCGAGCTGGGCGGGGTCGAGGCCGTAGAGGTCCGCGTAGGTCGCCTCCTCCTCGTTCGGCGCGAAGTCGGGCGGCGGCTTCTTGCGGTACTCGTCCTGCCAGTACCAGGGTACGAAGACGGCGATGTAGTCGTTCTCGCCGGCCTCGGCGCCGCACCACATCTGGTGGAAGAAGTTGCCCATGCCGTTGGCGGTCGACTCGAGAATCACCTCGGTGCCGGCGACGTCGGGCACCGCCTGCAGGGCGCCGGCCGCGTGCGTCTCGGCATGAGGCCAGAATGCGACCTCGGAGCCGTGGAAGAGCTGGATGGTGGCGGAGCGTCCCACCCCCTTGGTGCCGGCAGTGCCGACCTTGTAGCCGCTTTCGAGCGCGTCGAAGGAGAGCTCCTTCGCGTTGGCGGCGCCGGTCGACGGCTTGAGCCGCGGATGGCAGTGCGCGTGAAAGCGCTCGACGATCTCGAACAGGTTCTGCGTCGCCGCATCCTCGTGGCTGAGGATGAAGACGCGCACGCCCTTGGCGTTGGTGGCGCGGTGGTAGAAGCGCGCCGCCACGTAGGTGGAGCAGCCCTGCTGGCGGCCCTTGAGGATGAGCGCGCGCACGCGGCCGGTTTCGCGCTGCTGCGCGTCGAGTCGGCCGTGAATGAACCGCTGCGCGCGGTTGAGGATCAGCGGCGCGAGCGCGCCGCTCTTGGGGCGGATGGTGAGAAGGGGGGCGAAGCGCTCGAAATCGCGGGCGAGCTCGTGGGCGAGCTCTTTGTCGCGGGCTGCCGCCGCGCGCGGGGACGATGTGGCGCTCATCGGATGCGAGCCGCCAGGAAGTCAGTGAGGCTTCCGCCTTCGCTCGCGTCGCCGTCGATGTCGGTGTGCGCCGCGGCTCCGGCGGCGCGCTTCTCGTGCGCGACCGCGGCGAGCGCCAGCGTGAAGTCCCGCACGCCGCGGAACATGGCGACGGCCTCCTCGCGGTCGATCTCGCCCTGCGCCAGTCCCTGCAAGATCGCGTTGATCGCGCCCGGGGTATCGGCAAGCGTGACGAGAGGCGGCATCTCGAAATCGAGCGGACGATGCCGCAGCCGCGGGGCGACGCGGTCCATGCAGGCGCGCAGCGCTGCCGGGTCGCCATCCCTCGCGCGGGTGATCGCGGTGGTGGTGACCTCGCCGGCGCTGTCGTCCCAGAGCTTCTCGACGATGATGCTGCGCTTGTTGCGCGATCCGCGCGGGCGTCCCGCGGGATTGCCGCTCTGGCCGGGTTGGAAACGCATGTTCGGTTCTCCTTGTTACGATCCGTGGAAGGGGCAGGCAGTGAGAAGGAAGCGCATGACCAGAGGGAACCGGCTGCGCGCTGGAAAAAAAACTGCAAAGAAGTACAGGCGGTTTACAGGGCGCCGATGGGCGCCGAATACAGGAAAAGTCACTGATATAACGAAGGAAATGGCGCGAGTGTCGAAACAGGCGCGGAAACAGGAAGAACAGGCAATAAAAAGGAGCGCCATAACGGACGGCAGACCCCGAGAACGGCCTCACGCCCTTGCGGCGTTCTTTGCGCGCTTCAAAAGCAAAGCGCGCCCGAAGCGAAGCTCCGGACGCGCCAATGTCACTCTGCACTTAATGCCATGCACCGTGCGCGCCGAAAGCGCAAACGGAATCGAATCTATCCCCGCTATTCACGGTACGCCGCTCGTCCGCAGGGAGGGATGCTCAACTGGGGCTCCGAATGTGGTCCCGGCGCGAGGCGAAAGGTCAATGGGGCGGGGAGGCGCCACCTACTTGCCCAGATGAGGAGCGCGGCGAGGCAAGCCAGCGGGATCGCCAACCCCGAAGACGCCGGCCGCGACGATCGCGAACCCCTTCCTCAGCCCTACCCATTCGGGTTCTGTTTTCCGCTCCGACGCGATAGGGATCGATCTTCACCCCATTTGTCAGGGGAGAAGACGACGTCGTCGTTGCCTCGAACGACCGGCGCTGTGACGTCGTCTACCTCGCGCCGCGCTCCTCGAGAATGCGCAAAATCTCTCGCTGCTGCTCCTTCGCCCTCCGGGAGCCTGAGCCGCTTTTGCCGGTGTTCAGTGTCGCGAGCACCCACGGCGTCGAGCCGTTTTTATTGGGGGCGCTGGGATCGGCGCCGCCGTCGATGAGGGCCTTTACGGCGCCAGCACAGCGATTGCGTACGGCCCGATGCAGTGGAGTCACACCGCTCTCATCAACGGCATTCGGGTCAGCACCGGCCCGAATGAGACCGACGATGATCGCGATCTGCTCCTCTGGAGTCCATAGCGGCAAATCCGGTCCGCCATCAACCGCATAGTGAAGGGGCTCTGCACCGCGCCTGTTCCGGGCACGAACGTCGGCGCCCCTCGAGATCAACTCCTCGGCGATGCGCCTCTGCTGTGCCGCCGCTGCCATATGAAGAGCGGTATCTCCTTCGTAAATGTAGTGCTTGATGCGAGCAAAAAAGTTCGCCTTCGCGCCTTGCCGGCTCGCGCCGCTTGCGGCGCGATGCTTCATCAAGTCCGGCGCCGCATTCAGCCACCGGATGACGTTCTCCCTGTCACCCGAGACGATGAGTTCCACGAACGCTCTGAAAGGGTCAGCGTGCTGGCACTGCAATTGCGGTTCCTGAGGGCGTTCAATGATGCTCAAACCGTTAGCACATTTTTGCGTGAAGATGGACGTCTCTCGATCCGAAGCGGAGCCGCCCGCTCCGCCGCGCTCCTATTCGGGGCATCTGCCCTCGATGGGGGACACGCTAAAAGATCGCCATCGCAACGGGCTCGCCTACGTCGCAAAGGGCACTCCGGCGCCGAGTGTCCACGCCAGCCGGGTGTTTTCGCGCCGGACCCGGCCCGGGATGAGGAACGCATCGACGAGATGCCAGAAGAAGTTGATCAACAATCCGACGATCGACAGCGTGAGCAGGAGCTGGGCGATCGCGATGCCGGTATGCCTGAGGTAGAAATTGTGCGCGCCGAAGTAGCCGAGGAAGAACCACAGCGCATAGGCGACGCAGGCGTCCTTCTTGTTCGCCTCGAACATCATCATGGCGCGCGCATCCGCGCTGAGGCCAGGCCGCGCCGGGTTCATGCCAGCTGTCGTGGCGTAGTCGGCCATGTCTGCGGCAGTCATGAGAAGCTCCTTGTGACGAAAGGTCGAAGGGGGGAGGGAGGTCTTGCGTTTCCTGTACTCTCGCCACGCGGGCTTCGACGGATTTCTCCAGACGGCAGGCTCCGGACCGCATCGTCTCAATAAAGATGCATGGGGAGCGGGACGCCGGCCGGACCGACCAGCAAGCCCCAGGTCTCGCCGGCGCCGACCTCGAACTCACGGTTCTGCGCCGCCCGGCTAGCCACCTTGAGGGTGACCGTATATTTGCCCGGCGGCAGATCGATCTGCGGGCTGTCGGGCGACCTCCGTCCGGTCTCGTCCGCGAGGTCGCGTCCGGCGCGCGCCGCCAGCTTGATGGTCTGCCCGTTGATGGTGATCGCGGCCGCTTCGTCCGTCGCATTGCCGAGCATCAGTTTTACCTGTCCCGGGCTCGGAAGCATGTCGGTCTTCGCGACAGCGGCGGGCTTGCGCAACGACAGGTCGGCGATCGTTTGGCCGTGCTGATGGACGAGGCGGAGCAGCGCCGGTCCATCGGGCGTCGTGAACGCGATCACGGCATGGTCCGGCACGACGATCGCGCCATCGCTCTCGGTCCAGCCGCGCTGGCGTAGCGCGTCGCGATAGAAGCCGAGCAGAGGCGCGAGATCGAACGGCGTTTCGACGTGAACCGACTTGATGAACGCTGAATTGATCTCCGTTGTGACGACCCGCCCCTTGGGCAGCGGCAGGCCGGTGACCTTGGACAGCTCCACCTCGAGATCGTCGCTTGTGGGCGCCGCGACCGGGTCGGCACGGCAGATCAGGCGCTTGGCGATGTCGCCCAGGGGACAACGGTTCGTCACGCCCCACGACGTGTCCTGGAGGACGGGACCTGACAACGGGACATGCGGGTGCGACGGTCCGTAGGTGGTGCGGTGTCCCCCTTGGAAGGTGCAGCCGATGACCAGGTTGCGAAGACCAGCCTTACAGGGAGTCTGATCCATGAGCGCCAGGTAGAGCTTCACCGATGGCGACATCGACAGCGCCACCGAGAGCCCAACGACCGTCGCGACGGCCAAGCTGCCGCCGAGGAGGAAGCCTTTGGTTCGACGCTTCATTGCCGGTCTCCCGCCTGCGTGAGAGCCCTGGGATCAAGTGCTCATCCTGGGTTTAGTCGCATGGGTCATGCAGAATGTTCACCGCTTGTGTATCGTCTGTGTCGTCTACCCAATTGGAAAGCGAGGCAAAATGACTTGAGCGTGCCTCGGCGCGCCGCCGCTGCGGCAAGGTCGAGCTGGAGATCGTCGGGGCGCCGATTTTGCGCGGCATCTGTTATTGCGCGAGCTGCCAGGAGACGGGTCGCCGGCATCAGGCGGCGCCCGGCCTCGCGTCTGATCTGGCCAACTATCCGGGCCATTCGGGAAAGTTCATGATCAAGCTGCTGCGTGCCTGGATGGCGATGGGGTTCAGGCGGCCGGCCATCGAGGACGTCGCGTGAGCGCTGTTACTTGGCAGTCGACCTCGCGGCCCGTTCGATAAAACGCGCGACGTCGTTCGGCTTGGAAACGTACACCGCGTGGCTGCCCGCAACCTCGATCGTTTCGCTGCCGGCCCGCTTGGCCATGCTGCGCTCGAGATCGGGATTGATGTTGTGGTCGCGTGAGGCGACCAGCGCCCAGCTTTTCTTCTGATGCCAGGCGGCGGTCGTCACCTTCGCGGCGGCCGCGCCCTTGGCCAGCATCGCCTGCGAATGCGCCATGAAGCTCGCCTCGGCAGACGGGAGGTCGGCGGCGAAATCGGCCCGGAAGGCGGCCGGGTCGATGTAGAGGAAATCGTCCTTGGTGGCGCGCAGGTCGTTGTTGGCGGCGGGCGCCTGCGCGAGCAGGTCGAGCGCGCTCTGGCCCTGGTCGGGGATGAAGGCCGCGATGTAGACGAGGCCGACGACGTTTGGCGCATTGCCCGCCTCGGTGATGACCATCCCGCCGTAGCTGTGGCCGACCAGAAGGGTCGGGCCCTGCTGCAGCGCCAGCACCCGTCTGGTCGCCGCGACATCGTCGGCAAATGATGTCAGCGGCTCCTGCACCACCGAGACCGTGTAGCCGTCTTTGCTCAGAATCTCGGCGACGCCCCGCCATCCAGCACCATCGGCGAAGGCGCCGTGGACGATGACGATGTTCTTGACCGGCTCGGCTCGCGCCGGGGCGACGGCAGCCGACAGAAAGGCGGCGGCAGCCGCTGCGACAAGAGTCTTGCTCGGCATCGTGCTCTCCCGACGGTCGAAATTGTTCAACCGGACCGTGAATAAATCGTCGGTCGGACGATTGTCAACCATTGAGTTGAATATTTCGACGAGGCCCGCCAGAGGCCTGGCCTGTGGTCGCGGCCTGGAGTTGTCCTTGACTTTCCGTTCTCTATTTGTTCTATTCGCCGAACGCGACGGATCAGCGTGGCAGGCGGCTCGCATCAGGATGGAAACAACGGCCACCATCCTGCATGCGGATCTCGATGCCTTTTATGCATCGGTCGAGCAAATGCTCGATCCTTCGTTGCGCGGAAAGCCCATCGCGGTCGGGGGCGGGGTCGTGCTCGCCGCTTCCTACGAGGCCAAATCGTTTGGCGTCGGCAGCGGCATGTCCGGACGCCGCGCCCGCGAGCTGTGCCCGCAGCTCATCTTCGTCGGCGGCCATTTCAACGACTACCAGCGGCTGGGCGATGCTGCGATCAACGTGCTCCACGACTTCACGCCTCTGGTCGAGCGGATATCCATCGACGAGGCGTTCGCCGACGTAGCGGGGTGCACCCACCTTTTCGGCTCGCCGGCCGAGATCGCGGCGGCGGTCCGCCGCCGCGTGCGCGCCGAGCTTGGCCTGCCGATCTCGGTCGGCGTGGCGCGGACCAAGCACCTCGCGAAAATCGCCTCGCAGGCCGCCAAGCCGGACGGGCTGGTCGTCGTCGATCCGCACGCCGAGCTGGCGTTTCTGCATGAGCTGCCGGTCGAGCTGATGTGGGGCGTGGGCCCGGTGACCCAGGCTCGGCTAGCGGACATTGGCGTGCGCACCATCGGCCAGCTCGCGACGACGCCAGGATGGTCGCTCGAGCGCATCGTCGGTCGCGCCGCCACAGAGAAGCTCACCGAGCTGGCGTGGAATCGTGATCCACGCGAGATCAGGACGCAGCACCGCGCGCGATCCGCCGGCGCTCAGTCGGCGCTGGGCAAGAGGCCTGCCGACGAGCGGATGTTTCGACCCGCGCTTCGCCATCTCGCCGATCGGGTTGCGAGCAGGCTGCGGGCAAAATCCCGGCCGGGTCGAACCGTGACTGTGCGCGTTCGCTTCGCCGACCTGCGTTCGATCACACGATCCACGACGCTCGATGCGCCGATTTCCGCGACGGCGACGATCGCCGAGATCGCCGAGGAGCTCGTTCGTTCGGCGCTCGCGGATCACCCAGACGAGAAGACCGTGTCGCTGCTGGCAATCTCGGTGTCGCATCTCGAGCAGCACTGGAAACAGCAGCTCGAGCTTCCGCTCGGGCTTGCCGATGAAAAGCGCCGGCCCGGCACCCAGAAGGGGATCGCTCGTTGGACGGCGGACCGCGCCATCGACGCGATCCGCGACCGTTTCGGATGGGATTCGGTCGGGTACGGCTCCGTGCTGCTGGAAACGTCGCGGTCCGTTCCCGACGAGTTTCGCGAGCTGGCTGAAAGAGACCTGTGAAGGCCCGAGCGGATCTCCAGCTGCATCGCGAAGGCACCGGCGTCGACTTGACAATCGTCAACCCCTGAGTTGAATATTTGCGCACGTGCGCAGCGAGCCGAGGGACCATGACCGAGAGCGACGGATCGCGATGACCGGGATCGAAGCGCGCAAGGAAGCCGCCTCGCGCACGGCGCGCCTCGACGCGGTCTTCGCCGCGTTGGCCGATCCGACGCGGCGGGCGATCATCGAGCGGCTCTCGCGCCGCGAGGCGCGCGTCACCGAGGTCGCCGAGCCCTTCCAAATGTCCTTGAACGCCGTGTCGAAGCACATCCGCGTTCTCGAAGCGAGCGGCGTGGTCGAGCGGCACCGCAAAGGGCGCGACCACATTCTCTCCATCAACACCCGCTCGTTGGACGAGGTCGACGGCTGGATCGGGCGGACGCGCCGCTATTGGGAGGAGCGGCTCGACGCCATGGAGGGCCTGTTGCGCGAGCTCAAGAAGGAGCGCAAGGCGGGGCCGAGGTCGGGGCCCAGGTCGGGGGCAAAGTCGAGGCCAAAGGATCGCCAGCATGGCTCGTGATGAGGCGACGGGCCCGATCGTGCAATTGCGCCGGCGCGTGAAAGCCGGGGCTGAGGAGATCTTCGACCTGTGGACCAAGCCCGAGTTGATGGCTCGCTGGATGAGCCCTTTTCCAGGCGCGGTCGCTTGCAAAGCCAGCGCCGACCTGCGCCCGGGCGGCGCTTTCAGCCTCGCGATGATATCGGGGGATTCACGCCGCGACGTATCCGGCACCTATGTGCAGATCGACCGGCCGCGCAAGCTCGTGTTCACGTGGATGGGCCCGTTGACGAACAACGTGAATACGCTGGTGACCCTCGAGCTCGATCCGCGCGGCGACGAGACCGACCTCGTGCTGACCCACGAGCGCCTGCCGACGACCGCAATCGTCGAAGGTCATACCAAGGGCTGGGGAAACATACTCGACCATCTGGCGGCGATGGTTGCAAAAGGCCGGCATGCTTGACGGTACGCTTCGTTACGCCGCTTGGGGGGCTCCGTGGAGGCGTCTGGATATCTTTACACGATCGCGGGGGCCGGCATGTCCTTCGCGGGCCTGTCGGTGCTGACGATGATCCTGCGGCAAATTCTCGGCGGGCAGCTGACCACGTTCGACAGCTTCGTCGCGCGAAGCTGGATTCAACTGGGGTTCATGGTCACGTTCGGCTCGATCCTACCGCCGCTGCTGGCATTGGCCGACGTGCCGACCCCGATGGTGTGGCGCATCCCGAGCGCCAATGATGGCGATCATTCTCGGGTGCTGGGCTTTGACGTTCCCGGGGCGCCGGCTCGCGACCAACCCGACGCGCCTGCCGGTACCGGTGATGATCTTCCTCGCCGCGATGATTCTCGTCGCGCTCGCACTCGCGGCGAGCGCGACTGCGGTGCCGGTCGCGCACTTGCCGGGCATCTATGCCGCATCGGCGACCGCGACCCTGCTCGGCGCCGCGATGCTGTTCCTGTTCGCGTTCGTGCATTGGTACGACGCGCTGCTTTGACGACACAGGGAGACGGGCTAGTCCTTCACCAGCGTGAAGATTTGCTCGGCCATCTTGCGGTTGTCGATCCAAAGCTGGAACACCCATTTGCCGGGCACCAGGGTCCAATCGTAGGAGAGCTGATAGTCACTACGGAAGGTCTCGCCGATTTTGCGCGTGTAGGTCGCTTCCTCACGATAAACCACATGGCCGGTCTTCGGATTGTGCAGGCCGGGCTCCGGCACGATGTTGATATCACGCACCGTCACCGTACCGCCCTCAGGGCTCCCGTGAATCTTGACCGTGTAGCCAAACGCCACGCCTAGCTTTGCCGGTATCGTGGTTGTCTGCTTCATCAGGCTTCCCTCGGTGACGACGAGGAGGCCGGATGCGATGCTTGGCGAATCGACCTTCTTGATCGTTTTGAGATCGTAAAGACCGTATTCGACGATTTCGATGCGATCGACGTGTGCGTTCTGCGCGAATGCGCCGGTTGCCGATAGCGCGCTCGACAGAAGGAGCAATATCGTCCGCATTGGAATTTTCATCGTCACCAGCGAAAAGTCGGCGGCCGCCCGAGCAGAAACCTCAACTTGATGGCTCTACTTGAGGAGGACAATACTGATTTTCGGCGCTGATGGCTAGGTTTCGGGTCGAGTCCCGCGGGCTCGATCGGCGCTACTCGCTGTTGAGGGCGCCGATCAGGGTGGATCGCGAAAGGGGAAATCCGGCGCGTTATCTCGCCGCGATGATGGTCGGCGCCGGATCGGCAAAATGCGGCACGCGGTCTGCGGGCATTCCGAAATTGTTGGCGAGCAGATGACGCGGCGCTTTTGCGAACCAATCCGCGAGCCTGCTCTCCTGATACTCGGGCGCATTCAGCACGCCGACGAGCTCGCACTCGCCCGCACCAATATTCTTGACCGAGTGTCCGCAACCGCGGGGGATATAGGCGCTGTCACCGGGGCCGAGCTCGGCATCCGCCATCAGCTTGTCGTTGCCGAACAAGGTGATCTTGGTCCGCCCTTTGACGACGTAGTGCCATTCGCTCGCGTTGGCGTGCCAGTGCGGCTGGTGCATCGCGCCCGGCGCGAGCGTGAGCCGCATCGTGGTCATCGTCGTTGCGATGGGGAACTCGCGCGCCGACGCGATGTGAATCGTGCCGCCCGCCGAGCTTTCCTTCGGCTTCTGCGCCAACAGCGCGAAGCGGTGCGAGCGCGCCGGATCGAGCGGACGGACGGAGCGGGCCTGTTCGCTGTCGCGCGGGATGACCGGGCCTTGCATGATGTAGGTCTCGCCCTTGGGAATATCGGCGAGCCACGCCGCATCGACGCCGTATGCCTGGGCCAGATCGGCGGCATCGAACCGGCTCATCCAGTCGCTGACCCCGAATGTCCCGTGCTCGCCATAGAGGCCATCGTCGAAGGCGAGGACCGCATGGCATGGCTCCGTCCCGAGGGTCTGGATCGCGTGGCTGTGGGCGCGCGGAAAGTACCAGAGGTCGCCGGCCGCGAGATTGACCACCTCGACCGCGCCGGCCGGATCGACCACGGTGACCTGGCAGTGGCCGCCGAGCACGAATGCCCATTCGGCCGAGTTGTGCCAGTGCATCTCGCGCGCCCCGCCGGCGTTGATGAACAGATGTGCGCCGGCAATGTCGGTCGCGATCGGCAGCTGGCGCGCGGTCGTATCGCGCGCCCAGCCGCCGGTGGTCGCCTTGATCGGCCCCTGGTCGAGTGCCGCAGTGAACTTCGCGGGCTCGCCGGACTTGCGAGGAATGAGCGGCAGGTATTTCGAAGCCGGCGCCACATCGTACCCGGCCGCATGGCCATCGCCCGGCGACGCGAAGGACCTGGTCGAGGCGACGCTGCCGGCGCCGAGCGCGAGCGCCCCGAGGAAAATGCGACGATTGGGTTGTGCCATGACCGTCTCCGTTTGCTGAAAATCGCTTCGGCCTCGCGATGACATCGTGCGGCGACGACAATCGCCTGCAACTGTCATGCGCTCGCGGCGGCAGGTTCAACGCGCCCTGCGAAAAACCGATAAATCTTTGCGATGATCGCGACCGCGACCGGACGGCCCGGTAGGAATGCACCATGTCGACTGAGCTCCAAATGCCCGAATGGACGCGATGAGTCGGCTCAAGGACTGACAATGGTATTGGGCGGCAGCGCCCGGCCGATATAGCGTGAGCTTACGGAGCAAGGGTATTCGGTGTCTTGCTCGGAACGGACGGCTGTCCGCTCCGGGTCATTCGCGATCGAGCGAACCATCCGGTCCGCGTCGACCACCACGCGCGAACAGCAGCAGGTTCGAGCTCATCGGCCCGAGCCGCAGGCCGGTGGCGGCGATCACGGCGCCGGCCGGCGCGAGAGCGCGCAGGCGGCGGCGGGACATCAGGATCAGGTTTCGCTCATCGGCCCATTCGGACTTGCCGAGCATCCGACAGGCCAGGGCGAAGCTCGCGTCGCCGTAATGCAACAGCGGAATGGCGGTGTGATGCTCGACCGGAAAATAGCGGTGCGGCACCGTGATGAAGACGCGATCGGCCACGCGCGTCAGCTCGGCGACGAAAGCGGCCTGGTTCGCGGCGCTGCCCACATGCTCGAGCACCGCGTTCGACGCCGCGATCGCAAAGCTCTTGTCGGCGAAGGGCAGCGGCTGATGCGGCGCGATCCGGCGATAGCTCACATCGGGGAAAGCGGCACGGAAATCGGCGCCGTCGCCGAGGCCCAGCGCCGTGATGCGGGCGCGATGTGGATACTTGCGCTCCAGCAGATTGGCGGCATCGTTCACCACGTCGGAGACGCCGACGTCGAGAATGGCCTCGTCGGGACGCGGCGCGCAGTAGCGGATGAAATCGTCGTAGATGCGATCGCGCGCCGCGACCGTCAGCCGCTCGCCGAGCGAGCGCGGCGGCACCGCCTGATAGAATTTTTCATCCACGTGCCGGGCGGCATTCATGATCTGGAGGGCCGGAGAGCGTGCGTGCCGAAATCGTCGCGGACCTTAGCACGGATGCGCCGATCCACGGGATGGCTTTGCGCAGGGTCGCCGGCCGGCGCCTTTGCTGCGCCGCAATAGTAAGTGACGTCGACCCATCGCGGTCGCGAGCCAACCGAGAAAGACTCCTTCGGGGCCAGCCAAAAAAGACTGCTCATGGGGAGGAGAGCGGCTCTTGCGGCCGCGTCTCCAACCATGGGCAGCAACGCGGCCATGCTTGCGGTCGGGATCGAAAGTCGCGACAGCGCGTTGTCGATGGCGTCCGCTGGCCGGCGCCCGGTCCGGGTGTTTTCGCGTGCCCGTCACTGACGCGATCCCGATCGACGACTTCCGCGCGAGCGAGGGCCGATGATCAACGATCTTTGGTACAAGAACGCGGTCATCTATTGCCTCTCCGTCGGCACCTACATGGATGCGAATGGCGACGGCATCGGCGATTTCCAGGGACTGCTGCGCCGGCTCGACTACCTGAGTGGTCTCGGCGTCACGGCGATCTGGCTGATGCCGTTCCAGCCATCGCCGCAGCGCGACGACGGCTACGACATCTCCGATTATTACAATGTCGATCCCCGCTATGGCACGCTCGGCGACTTCGTCGAGTTCGCCCACGGCGCCAAGCAGCGCGGCATCCGGGTGCTGATCGATCTCGTTGTGAACCACACCTCGGATCAGCATCCGTGGTTCAAGGACGCGCGCAAGGATCCGAGCTCGAAGCATCGCGACTGGTACGTCTGGTCGAAGGCCAAGCCGCGCAATGCCGATCAGGGTGTGGTGTTTCCCGGCGTGCAGAAGTCGACCTGGAGTTACGATGCAGAAGCGAAAGCCTGGTACTTTCACCGCTTCTACGATTTCCAGCCCGACCTCGACGTTTCGAACCCGATGGTACAGGCCGAGATCCTCAAGATCATGGGCTTCTGGGTGCAGCAGGGCGTCTCCGGCTTCCGCATGGACGCCGTCCCATTCGTGATCTCGACCAAGGGGCCGCAGGTGACGAAGCCAAAAGAGCAATACGACATCCTGCGCCGCTTTCGCGAATTCCTGCAATGGCGGCAAGGCGACCTGATCGTGCTCGCGGAAGCGAACGTCCTGCCCAACACCGATCTCGAGTATTTCGGCGAGGCGGGCGAGCGGCTGCAGATGATGTTCAATTTCCAGGTGAACCAGAACCTGTTCTACGCGCTGGCGAGCGCCGACAGCCGTCCGCTGGTCGCGGCGATGCAGGCGACCAAACCGCGTCCCGCGACCGCCCAGTGGGGTCAGTTCCTGCGCAATCACGACGAGCTCGATCTCGGCCGGCTGACACAGGCGCAGCGGCAAAAAGTGTTCGCCGCGTTCGCGCCCGATCCCGACATGCAGCTCTACGATCGTGGCATCCGCCGGCGGCTCGCCCCGATGCTCAAAGGCGATCGGCGGCGCATCGAGATGGCCTACAGCCTGATGTTCACGCTGCCGGGCACCCCGGTCATCCGCTACGGCGACGAGCTCGGCATGGGCGACGATCTGCGCCAGCCGGAACGCCGATGTGCGCGCACGCCGATGCAATGGTCGAACGAGCCGCACGGCGGATTCACCAAGAGCGACCGGCCGGTCTGCCCGGTTATCTCGGGCGGGCCCTACGGGTACCAGCACATCAATGCCGCGCTCCAGCGCCGGCACGCCGAGTCGCCGCTGAACTGGACCGAACGCATCATCCGCATGCGCAAGGAGGTGCCGGAGATCGGCTGGGGCGATTTCGCCGTGATACCGACCGGCGATCGCGCCGTGCTGGTGATGCGCTACGACTGGCGCAACAACTCCGCGGTGTTCGTGCACAATCTCGACGGCAAACCGCGCGAGGTGGCGTTCGCGGTGGGGCTCACCGGCGAGAACGAGCCGCATGGGCGACTGCTGGTCAACCTGCTGTCGGAGGATCACAGCGAGGCGGGCAAGGACGGCCGGCATCGGCTGGTCATCGAGCCCTATGGCTATCGCTGGTACCGGGTTGGCGGCCTCGACTACCTGCTCCGCCGCAGCGAGATCGAGAATGACGAAGCGGCGCGTCAGCACCCCGAGGGCGCAGCGCGCGCCCGCAAGCGCGGTCGCCGCGGCGCGGCGCGGCGACGTCGGCGGGCTACGGCGAAGAAGGCGCGCCGATGATCAGGCCCTCGTTGCCGCGCAGATGGATGTCGCGCGCGATCTCCTCGCCGTCGCGATCGGCATTCGAGGAGACCAGCACGCGCGCTTGCGGCGGCATTGCCTCGAGCGCGATGGCGAGCGGCTCGTTTCCGAGGTTGAGCGCGACGACCACCTGGTCGTCGGCGTGGTCGCGCCGATAGAGCAGCAGGTCGCCCTGCGCGGCGAGCGCACGATAGGCGCCGGCGCTCAGGGCCGGTCGGGCGCGCCGCAGCGCGATCAGCCGCCGATGTAGATTGAGCAGCGACGTCGGATCCGCGCGTTCGTTCTCGACATTCTGGCTGCGGAAATCTGCGGCGAGCGGCAGCCACGGCTCGCCCGTCGAGAAACCCGCGCCGCGTCCCGCGCTCCATTGCATCGGCGTTCGGCATCCGTCGCGGCCGACGCCGATTCCCGGCACATTCTTCTCGAAAGGATCCTGAACGCGTTCGGGCGGGATCACGACGTCGGTCATGCCGATCTCGTCGCCGTAATAGATCGTCGGCGTGCCGCGTAGCGTCAGCAGCAGCATCGCGGCGATGCGCGCCTGAGCGCGGCCGACGCGGCTTGCGATCCGCGGCCGGTCGTGATTGCCCAGCACCCAGTTGGGCCAGCCGCCGGCGGGCAGGGCCGCTTCGTATTCGCCGATCAGGCGGTCGATCTCGCGTGCTTTCCACGGCGCCGAGAGCAGCGTGAAGTTGAACGGCAGGTTCACGCCGCGCAGATCGCTGCCGTAATATCTGACGAGGCGCTCGAGCGGCAGGTAGATTTCCCCGATCAGGACGCGATCGGCGAACTCATCGATGACCCGGCGAAGCCCCGTGACCACCTCGAGCACCTCCGGCCGGTCGCTCGTATAGAGCGGCAGCAGCCGCTCGTGCGGCGGGCGGCCGGGCACGTAGGCCGGATTGGGCGGGTTGTCGCGGAATTCCGCGTCCTTGATCAGATGCCAGATCACGTCGATGCGGAAGCCGTCGACGCCGCGAGCGAGCCAGAAGCGCATCACGTCGTGGATCGCGGCGCGGACCTGGTCGTTGCGCCAGTTGAGGTCCGGCTGCTGCGGCAGGAAGGCATGGTAGTAGTACTGGCCGGTCGGTGGATCGAGCTGCCAGGCGCTGCCGCCGAACTCTGACAGCCAGTTGTTAGGTGGTCCGCCGTCCGGCGCGGGATCGCGCCAGATGTACCAGTCGCGCTGTGGGTCGTTGCGCGACCGCCGACTGTTGGCGAACCAGGGATGCCGGTCGGAGGTATGGTTCGGGACGAGGTCGAGAATAACCTTGATGCCGCTGCGGTGCGCTGCCGCGACGAGCGCATCGAAGTCCGCCAGCGATCCGAACAGCGGATCGATACCGGTGTAATCGGCGATGTCGTAGCCGAAGTCGGCCATCGGCGAGGGAAAGATCGGCGACAGCCAGAGCGCGTCGACGCCAAGCTCGACCAGATAGGTGAGTCGCTCGAGGATGCCCGGCAGGTCGCCGATGCCATCGCGGTTCGTGTCCGCAAACGAGCGGGGATAGATCTGGTAGAGCACGGCGGCCTGCCACCACTGCACCTGACGTCCTGCCGTTCGAGGAATGCGTGGCTCCCCCCGAGGGGGCCCGTGAGGCATGCGACGACGCGCCAGTGACAACCAGATGCAACGCGACCTGTTCCGATGGCCCGGACCGCCGCGAGAGGCTTGCACAATCTCATGCAGCGATCGCCTTGCGGAACTCGGCGTGCGGATCGCGCGTTCATTCCGCTCGTGGACGGGAGCACTGTGGATGGCTGCGCGTCGTGCCAACGATCCTCACTACTGGGCGGCCCGCGCGCTCCAGGCCCGAAGCATTGCCGACCTGGTGTCCGACGAGGAGACACGATCGCGAATTCTTGCGATCGCGCGGCACTACGAGCTCATTGGCGAACGGGCGGTCGACCGGCTCAAGATCAGGGCGGCGAGCAGGGTCTCGACCGGCGGGGCGCGCCGCAATGCCGACGTCAACGTGTTCGAGGACGACCCGGGCTAGCGCCGACCCGGTCGGTGGTCCAGCGCGCGATCGCGGTGGCAGCAAAAGCCGACGCGGTGGCTCGTTCAGGGCCGATGAACGAACGTGTGGCGTCCCCAGTCCATGTACGCCGGCACTGCTTCGCGGCCGTCGCGGTGGCGGCCGCCCGCGCAGGCCGCAAACCAGGCGGCCACCGCGCCGATCAGCGCGGCTGCGCCCGCCATGAAGCCGATGATGAGGGCACTATGACGGGCGCGGTCGATGTCGGTCTTCGCCTGCGCGGCGACCTGCGTCACGCGGCGGTCGGCATCGGCTGGGGCGAGGCCGGTCGTGGTGGTGACGAGGTGCACCAGATAGGCGCGATCGTCCGCCTGCATGCCGGCGTGACTCGAGGTCGTCAGCAGGATGCGCGCCGCTTCTGAGCGGGCATAGCTCATGTCGCCGGCGGGGCGACGCTCGCTGCGAAACAGCCGGTCGAGATCGAAGCCGATGAGGTTCTCGCCAGCGACCGAGGAAGCCTGACCGGCGTTCGTCGTGGATGGCGCGATGAGGCGAGGCGCCGCTTCGGCGATCGCCAGCGCCAGCATGCCGGCCAACAACGTGGCGAGCGCCCACACGATGAGCCCATGCATGCCGTCGCGGAACTCGACGTCCTCGACGGGCGCGGCGGCAAAGCGCGCGCGCAAGCGCGCCGCCAAGTAGCCGCCGAAGCCATAGGAGACGAGCGCCACCAGCAGGAGCCAGAGGCCGGACAGAAGCACCAGCGCGCTCGAGGTGTCGCGCCACGCCGGCGCCGACGAGCTCATGGACAATCCAAGCGCGACCGCGAAGCTGTGCAGCACGAAGGCAAGCGCTGCGGCCGCAAACGCGCCGGCGACGACCGGGGTCCAGTCGAGGCTGACAGTGGTTCCCTCCGCGAGCGGGGAGGCGTGGGTTTCCAACGTGGTCATGCCAACCTCCGCGACTTCAGTGAAGCCCAAGGAAGGACAGAATGAACATGATCACGACGATGAGACCGATGAGATAGATCAGCCCGTTCATGGATCGCCCTCGTAAAGTCGCGCCGCCCAGGGCGCACCTGCAAGCCAACCGGCGGTGATCACAAAAGTTCCATTTGCCAAAGAGACGATCCGAGCGCCTCGCCGCAGCTTTGTAACGAGCCGTTCATGACGGCGCCGGGCCAACGCTGCTGCACCGCAAATTGTCCGGATCGGACGTTCCCTGGGTCTTTTTCGGTGGGGATTGATTAGCAGCGCGAATGGCCACGTCGCCGCTCGCCGCCCGCCTCACTGCGCCTCAGTGCAAGTAAGCTTCGGCGGCGTAGCGGCGCATCATGCGGGTGCTGTTGAAGTATGATCCGAGCTTGCTGATCGACTGCTTCATCATCCCGATCCAGCGCGCGCGATCATCATACCACAGCGGCAGCACGACCTCGTCGAGCTTGCCGTAGAGGTCGTCGGCGTCGCGCCTATGATCGGCGTTGCCCGTCTGGCCGTTGCCGATCGCCCAGCCGGTGACGCCCTCGATGTGGCCTTCGACCCACCAGCCGTCGAGCACGCTGAAGTTCAGCACGCCGTTGAGGGCGGCCTTCATTCCGCTGGTGCCGGAGGCTTCGAGCGGCGGCAGCGGGGTGTTGAGCCATACGTCGGCGCCGGCGACGAGGCTCGCGGCGATGCGCATGTCGTAGTTCGCGAGATAGACCATCGGCGCGACGTTGGAGAGCTGGCGGATGTGGCGATGGATCTGCGCGATCAGCGCGCGGCCGCCCTCGTCGCGCGGATGCGCGAGGCCGGCGAATACCGCCTGGAACGGGCGGCGGCGGGCGATCTCGGCGAGCCGCTCGATGTCCTCGAACAAGAGCCCGGCGCGCTTGTAGGGCGTCATGCGCCGCGCGAACCCGATCACCGGCAGGTCGGGGCGCAGCTCGGTCGCGGTGAGCTCCTCGACCCGCGCGATCAGGTCGCGCTTCGCCTGCTCGTGCGCCGCCCAGATCGCATCGTCGCCGAGCTGGTCGGCACGCTCCAGCACCTCCGGCTCGAGCCCCCATTGCGGCAGCGCCGCGTCGTAGAGCCGCGCGAAGCTCGCATGCGTCCAGGTCGGCGCGTGCACCCCGTTGGTGACCGCCCGCACGTCGTAGCCGGGAAACATCTTCGCGGTCGTCTGCGCGTGGGTCTTCGAAACGCCGTTGACGTAGCCGCTGAGATTGAGCGCGAGCCGGGTCATGTTGAGCCGCTCGTCGCCGGCGAGCCGTTTGAGCTCGGCCATGTCGACATAGGCTGACAGGTTGGTGAGCGTTCGCGTCACCAGATCGTAGGAGAACTGGTCGTGCCCCGCCTCGATCGGCGTGTGGGTGGTGAAGACGCAGCGCTCGCGCACCCGCGCGACGTCGCGCGCAAGGTCGTCTGCCGTCTCGCCGCGGCGGACCGCGCGCAGCAAATGCAGCGTGAGGAGCGCCGCGTGCCCCTCGTTGAGATGGAAGGTGCGGATGTCGAAGCCGAGCGCCGCCAGCAGCCGGCCGCCGCCGATGCCGAGGACGATCTCCTGCTTGAGCCGATAGGCGTCGTCGCCGCCGTAGAGATGATGGGTGAGCGCCCGGTCGGCCGGATGGTTCTGCTCGAGGTCGGTGTCGAGCAGCAGCACCGGCACGCAATGGCCGAGCGGGCAGGGCAGGCGATAGAGCCACGGCCGCACCCACACGTCGCGGCCTTCGAGGGCGAGCGACACCATGATGCCGAGCGCCGTCGCGTGCTGCTCCGGCCGCCACGGGTTGGCGCCGGTCACCTGCTGGCCGTCCGCGTCGATTTCCTGGCGCACATAGCCGATGCGGCTGAGCAGGCTCACGAACACCATCGGCAGCTGGAGGTCGGCGGCCGAGCGGGCGCTGTCGCCGGCGAGCACGCCGAGGCCGCCGGAGTAGGTGTGCATGTCCGGCCGCAGCGCGATCTCCATGGAGAAGTAGGCGATGCGGGTGCGCTGCAGGAATGGTTCGATCGGGCTCGTCACGGGGCCATGTTAAGCCATTCCCCGGCGCTGCGGTCGACTCATCCAGACATGACTGTGGACGAATTGGGGCGGACGGAACTCGGGCCACGGCGTCGGCGTGGCGACGCGAGCGCCGATCCGGTTTCCGGACCCGCTCGCATCCGCGTCTAACCCGGACCCGGACGCCTCGATCAGATGTGCCGAAACCCGATGCAGACCACGCGAGGAAGGGTAGCTTGATAGGAAAACTGACGCGGGCGTAGTCTTCAAGGGAGGCATACCCGAAAAGGGCAGGACAATCGCTTGTGAGGTGAGTACAGCGCGCGCTCCGTCTTCAAGCTTCACATCCGATTGTCGCGTCGACGGGGGAGGAAAGATGACCCAGGCAACAGCCGAGGCAAGCTTCGCGAAGCCGCTGCCGCACGAGACGCGCAAGGCGGTCGTCGCTGCCGCCATCGGCAACGTCCTCGAATGGTACGATTTCGGCGTCTACATCTTTTTCGCCGGGACGATCGCGCAGAACTTCTTCCCCAAGGGCAATTCCGCCACGGCGCTGCTCTCCTCCTTCGCGGTCTTCGGGGTCGGCTTTCTGATGCGGCCCTTGGGCGGCATCGTGATCGGCCGCTTCGGCGACACGCATGGCCGCCGTGCGGCGCTCACGCTGACCATCTTCGCGATGGCTTTCGGCACCGTCATGGTCGGCGTCCTGCCGACTTACGCGAGCATCGGCGTCGTCGCGCCGATATTGCTCGTCGTGGCGCGGCTGATCCAGGGCTTCTCGGCCGGCGGCGAATGGGGAGGCTCGACGGCCTTCATGGTGGAATGGGCACCGGCGGACCGGCGCGGCTGGTACGGCAGCTTCCAGCAGGCCTCGATCGCGCTCTCGCTCGTGCTCGGCTCCGGCACCGGCGCGCTCTTCGCTGCGATCATGAGTCCCGCCGCGCTGTCCGCGTGGGGCTGGCGCATCCCATTTCTCGCCGGCATCGGGCTGGCGCTGGTCGGGGGCTATCTGCGCCGTAACGTCGAGGAAACGCCGCACTACCGGGCCGCCGAGAAAACCCCTGCGCCGGCGACTTCGGGCGGCTTCACGGCCGGGCTGCGCGCCTTCGGCTTCACGATCTACTGGACCGTCGCGTTCTACACCCTCCTGTCCTACATGCCGACGTTCACGGCGCAACATGCCGGCGTGACGGCGGCGCAGGCGCTCACCGCCAATACGGTCGGCCTCGTCGCGCTGATGGTCCTGATCCCGCCCTTCGGCGCGCTGTCCGACCGGGTCGGACGGAAGCCGCTCCTGCTCGCCTCCTGCGCGTTCTTCGCCGTGCTGACGCTGCCGCTGTTCGCCGTCATCCTGGGACACCCGGGCTTCGCCCTGCTGATGCTGATCCAGATTCTCTTCGATGCCGCGATCGCGCTCTTTTCCGGCGCCGGGCCGGCCGCGATCGCGGAGATGTTCCAGACCATCGGCCGCTCGACCTGGATGACGCCGGCCTATGCGCTGGCGGTTGCGCTGTTCGGCGGCTTCGCGCCCTTCATCGCCGGCTGGCTGATCGCCGCCACCGGCTCGCCACTGGCACCGGCCTATTACGTGATCGCGGCCGCGATCGTCAGCTTCATCGTGATCTGGCGCATGCCCGAAACCGCGCATCGGCCGCTGCAATGACGGCGCCAGTGCGAAAAGGGCAGAAGGTCGCCATCGTCACCGGCGGGGCGCGCGGCATCGGCCGGGCGTGCGCGCATGCGCTCGCCCGAGCCGGCTTTGCGATCGCGCTCGTCGATGTGCTCGAGGCCGAGATGGAGCGCACCGCCGCCGAGATCGAGGCGCTCGGCACGCCGGCGATGCGTCTTCCGGCGGATGTCGCCGATTTCGTGCGGGCGCAGGCGGTCGTGAACGCCGTGCAGGAGCGCTTCGGCCGCGTCGACTTCCTCCTCAACAATGCCGGCCGGCCGATGCCGAAGGGCATCCTCGAGATCAGCGAAGCGGAGTACGACGCGACCATCGCGGTCAATCTGAAGAGCTGCTTCAACTACATCCGCGCGGTGGCGCCGATCATGCTGGCGCAGGGCGGCGGCCGGATCGCGTCGATGTCGTCGTTGAACGCGCATTCGGGCGGCGTGACGGCGGCGCTTTCCCGCTTCTCCTATGCGGCCGCGAAGGCCGGCATCATCGGCATGACGCGGGCGCTCGCCAAGGAGCTCGGACCTTCGATCCTCGTCAATGCGATCTGCCCGGGGCTGATCCAGACCGAATTGGCGACCAAGAACCCGGTCATCGTCGAGCGTGGCGCGGCGATCGCGCGCGACGGCATCGCGCAGCATCGTCTCGGAACGCCCGAGGACGTCGCGCAGCTCGTCGTCTTCCTCGCCGCGAGCGAGCCCTGCTACATCACGGGCCAGGATTTCAAGGTCGACGGCTTTCAGTACAACATGTGAGCGACGTAAGGGCACGGATGCAGCTCCGGTTCGATGGCAAGAGCGTGGTGGTCAGCGGCGCCGGCCACGGCTTCGGACGCTGCATCGCCGAGACCTTTGCCGGGCTCGGCGCGCGCGTCTTCGGCTGCGACCTCTCGGCCGCGGAGCTTGCCGAGACGGCGAAGGCCGGCGTCGCGACCGAGGTGGTGGATCTCACCGACCGCGCCGCGGCGGCGGCGTGGATCGCGCGCGTCGAGGCGAGCGGGGGCGCCGTCGACATTCTGGTCAACAATGCCGGCGGCGTCGGCGGGCAGACCGGGCGGCCGATCGAGGAGGTGCCCGATGCCGACTGGGACCGCATCTTCGCCGTCAACGTCGGCGCCGCGTTCGCGCTCTCGCGCGCCGCCGCGCCGGCGATGAAGCGGGCGCGCGCCGGCCGCATCGTCAATATCAGCTCGGGCGCGGGCCTCGCGCGCTCGCTCACCGGCATCCAGGCCTATGCGTCGGCGAAGCACGCCGTGGTCGGGCTGACGCGGCAATTGGCGCACGAGCTCGGGCCCTATGGGATCACGGTCAACAGCGTCGCGCCCGGTTTCGTGCGCACAAATGAGGCGACCGAGGCGCAATGGGCGAGCTATGGCGCCGAGGGACAGAAGGCGCTTGTCGAGGCGATCGCGATGAAGCACCTCGGCACGGCGCAGGACATTGCGAACGCGGTCGTGTTCTTTGCCTCGGACCTCGCCTCGTTCGTCAACGGACAAATATTGCAGGTGGACGGAGGACGTTAGGCCTCGCCCAATTCAATCGAATTTGAATCGGGGTCTGGTTTCTTCGTTTGGAGCATGATCTTATCCGAAAACGGCTTCCACTTTTCGGGATCATGCTCGAGATGAACGATCAGCGCGCGCGGCATCCGGACGGCGAGCCCTGGCAATGGCCGGAAAGCATCTGGCGCGGCATCATCGGCCGCGCCCGCGCCGGCCGCAGCCTGCGACCGAAATCCTGGCCGGATGGCGCGCGCTGCGCCGTCGCCTTGTCGTTCGACGCGGACCACGAGACGATCCCGTTGCGCGACAAGGACGAGAGCCCGATGCGCATCAGCCAAGGCCAGTACGGCCACCGCCAGGCGGTGCCGCGCATCCTGAAGCTGTTGGCGCGCGAGCAGGTGCCGGCGAGCTTTTTCTATCCTGCGGTCGTTGCGCTCATTTATCCCGACGAGGTGAAGCGGGTCGCCGCGGAGGGTCACGAGATCGGCATCCATTCCTGGATTCACGAGGCGAATACGACACTGCCGCCGGGCGCCGAGCGCGAATTGACCCTGCGCGCCGCCGACACGCTCGCCCGGATCGTCGGCACCCGGCCGGTCGGCATGCGCACGGCGAGCTGGGATTTCTCGACCGAGACGCTCGCGATCATCCGCGAGATGGGGCTGCTCTACGACTCGAGCCTGATGGCGGACGACGATGCCTACGAGCTCCTGGAGAACGGCCAGCCGACCGGCATCGTCGAGCTGCCGCCGGAATGGATCCGCGACGACGCCGTCTACTACAACATGGTGCGCTTTTCGGCGCTGCGGCCCTATACGCCGCCGTCGGCGGTCGAGGAGATCTTCCGCGCCGAATTCGACGGCGCCTGGGACGAGGGCGGGCTCTTCCTGTTGACGATGCATCCGCACGTCAGCGGCCACCGCTCGCGCCTGCCGGTCGTCGCGCGGCTGATCGCGCACATGAAGGCGAAGGGAAAGTGCTGGTTCGCGACGCACGCGCAGGTCGCGCGGTGGTGCAAGCAGCACGGCGGCGAAGCGTGAGGCCTATGCGGGCCACCCCTCGGGCGACGGCCTACGGCCGCGTTTTCCCGCCGCGCCCGGACCGGCTCGCGCGGGCAGCGGTCGAGCCGATCATCGAGCCGGAGCTTTCTTCCCGCTCAAATCCGACTCGAAGGAGAAACCAAAAATGGCATACTCGTTGTACGACGCGGCCGTAACGCCCTGCGCGCAACAGCTCGGCGCACTGGTGGGCATCATCGACAAGGCTGCCGCGCATTGTGCCGCCAACAAGATCGAGGAATCGGTGCTGCTGCAGGACCGTCTGTACCCAGACATGTTCAGCCTCGCCCGCCAGATCCGTCAGTCGGCCGATCTCGCGATGAACACCGGCGGCCGCCTGGCCGGCGTTACGCCCCCCGCGCTGCCGGCCGTGGACGACACCAGCTTCGCCGCCGCCAAGGGCCGTGTCGAAACCGCCCTGGGCTTCGTCAAGTCGCTGACGCGCGCGCAGCTCGACGGCGCGGAGGACAAGGTCATCGCCTGGAAGGCCGGCAGCAACGACCGGAAAATCAAGGGAAACGACTATCTGCAACAGTTCGCGCTGCCGAATTTCTTCTTCTTCGTGACGACGGCGTACGACATCCTGCGTCATCGCGGCGTGCCGCTCGGCAAGCGGGACTTCCTCGGCCCGGTCAACTGGCTCTGACGCAGAGTCCAATGGAATCGATCCACGCGTCTTTCCAGTAGGTCGGGTCGAGCCCTTCGCGAGACCCAACATTGTGCCACGCGTTGGGTCTTGCCAACGTTCGCCCCAATCTACGGCGGGCCGATCACTCTGCCATACCGCAACAGATCCTGATGACGGTTTCCGAGCAGCGATCCGAATCCTCCTTCCTCCGCGGCATCTGGTCGATCAACGCCAGCATGTTTTCCTTCACGGTGGGCGACATCATCCTGAAGGTCTTTGGCCGCTATTTCCCGCCGATCGAGCTGATTTTCATCAGGAGCGTCGTGATCGCGGCCGCGCTCGCAATAGCCATGATCGCCACGCGAAGACTGCCACGGATGCGAACCGCGACCGCGCCATCCATGCTGGCGCGCAGCCTGTTCGACTGCATCAACATCTTCACGTTCACGGTTGCGGTGGTGCATATGCAGTTGCCCGAGATTTACGCCGTGCTGCTGACGGCGCCATTCATGTTGACGATCCTCGCGACCGTGTTCTTTCACGAGCCGGTCGGCCATCGACGCTGGCTCGCGATCATCGGCGGATTCTGCGGTGTGCTGCTCGTCATAAAACCGAATCCATTCGCGCTGGACAAATGGGCGTTCCTCGCGCTCGCCTGTGCGGCCGCGGGCGCGGCGCGGGACACCGTCACGCGCACGATCGATCAGAAAACACCGGCCATTGAAGTCACCTTCTATTCGGCCGTTTTCGCCGCGGCGGGAAGCCTCGCATTCGGGATCCATGAGTGGGTGCCATTGACGCAACCGCTGCACCTTCTCGTGATCGTCCAGGCGGCGAGTTATCTGGTCGGCATGCTTCTGCTCGTTCATGCGTGCCGGATCGCGCCGCTGTCGGTCGTCGCCGCCTTTCGCTACACATTGCTCATCTGGGGCGGACTGGCCGGCTATTTCATATTCGGCCAGGTTCCCGATCTATGGAGCATCATCGGCACGGCCTTGATCGCGACGTGCGGTCTATACACCTTCCACCGCGAGGCCGTGCGTCGACGCCCGGTGGCCTCCAACGTCGTCGCGCTGAACTGATCAACATCAGCATGTCAGCGGCCACTGCTCGCGGTTGCCGGTCGTCGAGCAGCTGATCGCGCTCTCGAAGGCGAAGGGAAAGTGATGGTTTGCGACGCAGGCGCAGGTGGCGCAGTGGCGCAAGGAGCACGGCGGCGCAACGAGCACGGCGGCGAGACTTGAGCCGCAGACCGTGTGCTGCTCGGAGCGGCGGACCGCCTGCGACCGGCTGCGCGGATCGTGACGGGCCGCAGTCGCGGCCCGTCACTTTGCAACCAATTCTTCCAATACGCGCGCGACAGCCTTCGGGCCATCCGGCTCGGACGGCGCGAGTTGAGAATACATCCGGAAGTCGGCCAAGGCCTCTTGCAGCCGGTGCTCGCGCTCCCACGCGAGGCCGCGGTCGAAGTAGGCATCGGGATCTTTAGGCTGGAGCTGGATCGCCACGGTATAGTCGGCGATGGCGCGGTCGAGCTCGCCCTTGTTGCCGAGGGCGCTGCCGCGGTTGACATAGGCGCCCGCATCGTTCGGATCGAGCTGGATCGCTTCGGAATAATCCGCGATTGCACGGTCGAGGTCGCCCTTGGCTTTCCAAGCGATGCCGCGGTTGTAGTAGAAAGAAGCCTCTTTCGGATCGATGCGGATCGCCTCGGAATAATCCGCGATGGCACGATCGAGGTCGCCCTTGGCTTTCCAAACGACGCCGCGGCTGGAGTAGGGACCAGCGTCTTTCGGATCGAGCCGGATCGCCTGGTCATAGTCGGCGATCGCCCGGTCGAGGTCGCCCTTGGCCTTCCAGGCGTCGCCGCGGCTGACGTAGGTGTATTCATTGCTCGGATCGAGCCGGATCGCCTGGTCATAGTCGGCGATCGCGCGGTCGACGTCGCCTTTGACTCTCCATGCATCGCCGCGATTGCCGTAAGCGTATCCATTTTTCGGATCGAGCCGGATCGCTTCGTCATGGTCGGCGATGGCCCGGTCGAGGTCGCCTTTGTGGCGCCAGGCGATGCCGCGGGCGTTGTAGGCGCGCACATAGGTCGGATCGACCCGGATCGCCTCGTTGAAATCCGCCAGGGCGTGCTCGAGGTCGCGCCGCGCGAGGTAGGCGAGACCGCGACCGGCATAGAGCTGCGCGAGGCTCCGACCCGTGTATTGACGCGTCTCGATGGCGCGCGAGCATGCCGCGAGTGAAAGGTCGCCCGACTGCGTTCCGCAGATGTCCCGGTCGTCGGCCGCGGCCGGCGTACCAACGCATGCGAGCGCCGTCAGGGCCAGGCATGCGAGCAACGAGTATACTGACGGGCGCATCTGCAGTTCTCCGCACTCACCCGGTTCACCCGAGGCGCCGGAATAGCCGATCGACATTTCGCGGGCGCTCATCCGACCTTTGGTCGGACCGGCATCCGAAATGGTTCACCGGCGATCCCGGAAGAAATGGGTTGAACATAACGTTCTCCATTCCTTGAGCAGCACGCCCGGACCATCCGTCCGGGGTGCGGGGCTGGGGTGTTCGGGTCGGCGCGAGCATTGGAAGATCGAGTCTGCGAGCACGCTGTCCGTGCGGCGCGAATCACTTATGTTCGTTTCCGTAGCGGACGTTGCGATGGGGTGATGACGGTGTCCGAGGGCACGTTCCGCGGCGGAGCAGCCGCAGCATGATGGGTGCGTCTTTAAGGTGGGCTCAAGAGCTGTTGACGAGCGTTCAGCCCGTTTCGGTCAAGGGCCCGGCACATCCCGATCGCGCCGTCGGCCGCGCATCCGGTCCCCGCGCCAGCGTGAAGCAGGCCCGCGCCAAGTACGATGGCGACATCCTGCACATCATCATGCAGTATCCCGGCTGCGATGACGCCTACGTTCTGGCTTTTCTGCGCACCAGGGTCCATTGGTTCGGCCGCGGTACGTTGATCGACAGCTTTTTTGCACCTTCGCTGGGTGCGGTTCACGCCGCCGGGCGCCGCCTCGAGACCGCGGGGGAGATCAAGATCAAGGCAGAGCCGTCGCCGCAGCGCGAGGCGCTCCGTTTCTATCCCAACAATCCCCTGTGGCCCGCTACCGGCGCCGAGACGACGCGCGGGCACCCTTGAGATCGGCGGCTACCGCCGGTGATGCCTTCTTCTATGGTGATGATCTGTGATGCGTATGGTCGGCGCGCTGTCGGCGCTTCCGACGGTCGCCGCATCTGTTCGTGCCGACGCGACCGTGGATGTGCCGCCGGAGGCGGCGTGCTGCTTGCTCAGCTGAGCCGCGCCGCGCCGAGCGGCTGAAGCCGTCGATTTGCGCTTGATGTTTTCATGGGTGATCCGCGGCTCCGCATTGAGCGTCTCGGCGGCGCGCTTGTCGGCGACGGCCAATGCGCCGGCCAGAACGACCGCGGTCAGGGCCAAGCCACCGAATATCGCGGACGCGACGGCGACATGACGCTTCCTGCTGGTCTCCACCGGCTGGTCTCCGCACCTGGCTTCGATCGCTCGCGTGCAGGCGTCTTGGTCGCCCGCGGAACTGGCAGGTCCCATGCGACGGCATCACGAACAAATGAACCGGGCCCCGCAGAGGGCGGGGCCCAAGCAAGTGTCTTCCGGTGAGGATCGTCAGTCGCAAACGCGACGACGCACGGTTACCTCGTCGCCGCGGTCGTTCGTGCGGTGGTCGATGATGGTGCGACAATGATCGCGGTCGCCGCCGATGCGAACGCCGCCGGGCCCGACATGGACCCCACCAGCCTGGGCGGAAATCGGTCCCAGCAGCGCAACCAAGGCGGCGGCTCCCAGGATCATCGTGATTCTGGACTTCATATGCTCCTCCTGTCCTCCGTCCCCGACCGTTTGTTCCCGCGGGCCCGACCGGCGCCCGCTCAGGGAAAAACGACGGCGCTTCGCTGCTGTTCCGCGTCCAATTCGTCGGGGTCTGTCAGGTCGCCGTCCGACCGGATCCGGTTCGTCTCGCGATTCGGTCGCGCCCCGGCTGATAGCCGCTCGATGGTACGTCGTTGATTCCAATTCGATTAAAACTTTCTCGCGGGACTTAGCCCGGATGAAAGACTGGCCCGGCAAGGTTTGCCGAGAACTCGTCACGAAAGGAACCATTCCCATGGGGGGAGAGTTTCGGAAGCTCATCCGCGGCGGCTTTGCGTTCGTTGCAAACCGCGAGGGTTCGGTGTTGCCGCTGATGGCATTGTTGGCGATCCCGATTCTCGCGGGAATCGGCGCCGCCGTGGACTATTCGCGGGCCGCGACGGCCCGTACGCAGCTGCAGACGGCGCTCGACTCCGCGGTGCTGGCCGGCGCGAAGGACGGATCGCCGAATTGGAGCGCCGTGGCTCTCGCCGTGTTCAATGGCAATCCGAACACCCTCGGCGCGTCCGCCGGCACGCCCTCCTTCTCGATGGACCAGAACGGCAACTATCATGCGAGCGTGACGGGCTCGGTCGGAACGAGCGTGATGCAGGCCTTGGGCATCTCGTCGATCGCAGTCAGCGCCACGACATCGGTGGCGCCCGGCTCGGGAACCGAGAACTCGTGCATCCTCACGCTCGACCACGACCAGAGTCTGTCCGACGTCTCGCTGACGCTCAACGGCGCGCCCAACCTGTCGCTGACCGGCTGCGGCATCCGCTCCAACACGAGCATGAACTGCAACGGCCACAACGGCAATGCGTCGGCTTCGATCGCGGCCGGCAACGTCGCCAATTGCAGCAACTCCAGCAGCAATCAGGTGGCGGTTCCCGACATCTATGCGGGCCTCAACACCAACATCACGATGCAGTGCCCCAAGGGCGCGAGCTCGGGCGTGACGTGGGACGCGAGCGCGACCAGCCCCCCCGCCGGCCTGATCAAGATCTCGCAAAGCTACGGCACCGAATATCACGTCTGCGGCGATCTCACCCTCACCGGGACCGGTTACCTCACCGGGGCGACGCCGAGCTCGGACACCATCATCGTCGTCGAGAACGGCAACCTGAACGTCGCCGCCAAGGCGAACGTCAACACGGTGCGCACCACGATCGTGCTCACCGGCGACAACAGCCTGCCGAGCGCGATCACGTTTCCGACCGGGAAAGGGCAGGGCGCGACCCTCACGGTCTCGCCGTCGACCAATTCGGCCAATCCCTGGGTCGGCATCGCGATCTATCAGGACCCCGTGCTGACCAACACCGACAGCCCCTGGGGCATCGCCGATACGTTCGGGCCGGGCGCGACGTTCAATGCCGACGGCGTCGTCTACCTGCCGCGCTCGAACGTGACCTGGCACGGCAGCGGCGCCAGCAACAACAACAAGTGCACCAAGTTCGTGCTCAACACCTTCACGACCGACGGCAGCGTCAACCTCAACTTCTCCCAGACGAGCGGCTGCACCACGCTCGGCGTCCAGCAGTGGGTCGCGGTGCCGCTGCATCTCGCGCAATAGGATGAGACGTCCAGTCTCGCCCGGCATCGGGCGAGACGGGGCGCCGCGACGTACTGGGGCTCATTTCTCCCAGTACGGCGGGTTCTGCTTGAACAACCGCTTCGGGATCGTGCCGTAGATCACCTGCACGCTGTCGACGGCTTCGGCCACCTTGAAATCGACGCCCATGCTTGCGACCGCATACGCTTCGGCGGCGGTCAGGTGACCCTTCTGCTGCAACAGCTCGACCGTCTCCTGCACGGACTTTTTCATTGCCGTGTTGAGGTCGAGATCGAGGCCGAGGGCATAGTAGTTCGCCGCGTCCTCGGCGCGAGGTCCGCGCATGGCATGGCCGGCGCCCTTGTGCAGGATGAACTGCAGGGTCGCGGTGAGCGACTGCTCGAGCGCGGTGCCGTCGACCTCGCCGTCGGCCTGCAGGCCGTGCGGATCGCCGGTGTAGAACAGCGCGCCATCGGCGAAGACCGGTAGATAGAGCGTCGCGCCGACCGTGAGCACGCGCAGGTCGAGGTTGCCGCCCCAGCGTCCCGGCGGCACCGAGTTGACGGCGATCAGATCGGGCGGCGGCGCCACCGCCATGATGCCGAGGAACGGCGACAGCGGCAGCTCGATGCCGCCGGGCAAAAGCGCGACCTTGCGCGCCGCATCGGTGCGAATGATGAGCGGCGCGGGCTTGGTGACGAGATCGGGCAGCACGCCCGACCCCGGCCCGGTATTGTTGACGCCGTAGGGGACGCGCAGCTCGAGATCGCGCACGCGCACCTCGAGCATGTCGCCGGGCTCGGCGCCTTCGATGTAGATCGGCCCGGTGAGCACGTGCGCGCCGAGGCCGCCCGGATGCGGCACCTTGGTGTAGATGTCCTTGGCGTCCTGCAGGACCTCGTCGGCGCGCACGCCGCCGGCGGCGAAGAAGGTGACTGGGTCATCCTTCGTCAGCACGCCCTGGTGCGACAGGGTGTCGATGCGCACCGTCGTGCCCGACTTGATGCGCAGCACCGGCTTGATGCGCGCCGCGAAATAGCCCCACACCACGGTGCCGGGCGTCGACCCCAAAGTGACGTCGGCCTTGATCGCATCGGGCTTGCTCGCGGCCGGCGCCGGTTGTGCCGCACCTGACGACGCGAGGGCCGCGATGGCGAGGGCGGCCGCTCCGATCAGTGCGAAGCTACGCGTGGGCTGCGACATGGGATCGGTCCTCTTGCGCTCGAGATGCTTCGATAGGGTGGCACCGGTTGTGCGGTCCTGTTACGACCGCTGACCGACCGCACACGGCCGCACCCTATCGTAGTCATTATTGCGGGCGGCTGCCCATAGGTCGATTCATATGTTGCGGCTCCGCGCCGGCCACGCTCTTGTCGCGCCTGTCCGGATTTGCCAGCTTTTGCTCCGAACGTGACGTGTCGCCCCGGGGAGGTGCGCGTGGAAATCGGTTTCGTCGGGCTCGGCGATATGGGCTCCCTGATCGCGCCGCGGCTGATGGCGGCCGGCCATCGCGTCACGGGGTGGAATCGCACACGCCGCAAGGCCGAGCCGCTGATCGCCGCCGGCATGGCCTGGGCGGACACGCCGCGCGAGGTCGCGACGCGCTGCGAGGTCGTCTTCTCGATCGTGACCGATGGGGCGGCGGTCAGCGCCGTCGCGCTCGGCGCGGACGGCATCCTCGCCGGGCTTTCGCCGAGCGGCATCTACATCGACATGAGCACGATCGATCCGGACGCGAGCCGCGCGATCGCGGAAAAATTCGCCGAGCGCGGGCGCACGATGCTCGACGGCCCGATCTCCGGCAGCCCGGTGACCGTGAAGGCCGGCCAAGCATCGATCATGATCGGCGGCAGCGAAGAGGCCTTCGAGCGGGTGAAGCCGGTGCTGCTCGCGATCGGCCCGAAGGCGACGCATATCGGGCCGAACGGCACCGCATGCCAGATGAAGATCGCGGTCAATCTGCTGCTGATGGTCGAGGTGATCGCGTTCGGCGAGGCGGTGGCGCTCGCCGAGAAGGGCGGCGTGCGCCGCGAGGTCGCGGTCGACGCCGTGCTCAAGAGCGTCGCGGCCTCGCCGGTGCTCGGCTATCGCGGGCCATTCATCCTGGAAGGGAAGATGCCGGAAAAACCCCTCGCCGACGTGACGCTGCAGCAGAAGGACATGCTGCTGGCGCTCAATCTCGGCCGCAAGCTCGGCAGCCCGGTGCCGCTCGCGGCTGCCGCCAACGAGATGATGAACGCCTGTCGCGGGCTCGGCATCGATCACCGCGACTTCGTGACCGCGCATGAGGTCTATCGACGCCTGGGAGGACAAGCATGACGGCGCCCTATCGCACAAACCTCGCCAAAGTCCCGGTGGTCGACGGCTTGAAGCGCGACGACGGCTGGGTCGACATGCAGGTGCAATTCCTGATCGACAAGAGGACGGTGGGCGCCGACCACGTGGTGGGCTGGACCGTGCTCAAGCCGGGCGCCCGGCACGAGCGGCACCTGCACCGCAATTGCGACGAGTTCTTCATCGTCGTGAAGGGGAAGGGGCACATCTACACCGACGAGGGCGAGGAGCCCTCCGTCGAAGGCGACGTCGTCTATTCGCCCCGCAGCTGCTGGCACGGCTTCAACAACACTTCCAACGAGGATGTGGTGCTGGTGTGGGGCTGGCTCGGGGCGGGATCGATCGAGGCCTCGGGCTACGAAGTGCCGGCGGAGCATACATCGGAGCACAAATAGTGTCGTTCCGACCGGATCCGCGGATCGCGCGTGGCATGCGCGCCCAGCTCGCGGCCCGCCGCGCCCGCCTCGAGGGTGGCGACGCGCCGCTCGGGTGGAAGGTCGGCTTCGGCGCACCGGCGGCGCTCGCGCGCTTCGCGCTGTCGGGGCCGCTGGTCGGGTTCCTGCTGCGCAGCGCGCTCGTGGATTCCGGCGCCGCCGTCACGCTGCGCGATTGGGCGAAGCCCGTCGCCGAGCCGGAGATCGCCGTCTATCTCGGTGCCGACATTGCGGCCGGCGCGAGCGCGGCCGAGGCTGCCGCGGCGGTTGCGGCGCTCGGCCCGGCGATCGAGCTCGCCGACCTCGACGCGCCGCCCGACGACGTGGAGGCCATTCTCACGCGCAACATCTACCAGCGCCGGGTGGTCCTCGGAGCGCGCGATTCCGGCCGCGCGGGTGCGCGGCTCGAAGGGCTGCGCGGCCGCGTGCACCGCACGCGCGGCGCGCCCGAGGAGGTCGCGGATCTCGAAGCCAACACCGGCCGGATCGTCGACACGCTGCGCCACACCGCCGAGCTCCTCGCCGCGTCCGGGGCGGCGCTCCGCGCCGGGGACGTCATCATCGCCGGATCGGTGGTCGCGCCGTTGTTCATCGGCGCTGACGACAGCGACTTCGGCTTCGAGCTCGAGCCGATCGGGCGCGTCACGGTCCGTTTCGCGCAGTCGTGAGCGCGACCGTAGGAGTAGCCCGGATGGAGGTGTGTTAGCGCCGTAATCCGGAAGGCTGTCCCGCATTCCGCTTCGTTACATGCGGGCTACCAGTGCTCAGAACACAGTCCCGTCTGCCCTGACAGAGATCGGCGGCGGGCCGTCGGGCGGGCGCAGGCGCGCCGCGATGGTGCGGCCGGCGAGCCAGGTGCCGCCCTGCAGCAGCTGCGACATCGCGAGCGAGGCGAGGCCGAGCCGGCGGCGCACCGGCTCGCGCAGCTTTTCGAGCAGCGCGACCGTGAGTGCGCGCCATTCGACGATCAGCTCGGAGGCAACGTCGTGCGCGACCGCCGGCTCCAGCGGCGCGCGCGGAACGATCACGCCGGCGTCGATCAGGAGGCCGCCATTGCGATATTCGGGCAGCGCGGTGAGGCCGTCGACGTCGGTGACCGTCATGCCCGCCTGCTCGATGGGCTCGATCAGCGAGTAGGCGAGCCATTGCGAGAGCTTGTGAAACGGCACGATGCGGTCCGAGCGGTCGCGTGTGCGCACCGCCGGATGGAAGCCGGCATCGCCGAGCGCGATGCCGTCGACCGTGAGGCCGGAGGGCCAGATCGAGGAGAGCCCGTCGAGCAGATGGGCGAGGATGTCGGCGGCGGCGATGGTGCGGTCGCGCGACGCCGCGAAGATGCCATCGATCAGATGGCCGGGTCGCCCAACGGCGCCGAACAGATCGGGACGCGCCGCGAGCGCGGCGCCGAGGCGGCGCAGCAAGGTCAGGCGCTGCGGCAGGCCGACCAGCGGATTTTGGCTCGATACCTGGAGGCCGATCGTGAGCGCAGGTTGCTGCAGGCCGGCGAGGGCACGTGCGTCCGCTTGCAGTGGCCGCGCGGGATCGGACGAGAAGGCGCCGACCCGAAACATGTCGATGCTCGCCACCGCGAGCCCTTCCGAGCGCGCGAACCGAATGCCGGTATCGTCGTCATGATACGACCAGACGGCGCCCGCGCCGGCATCGAGCAGCACGCTCACGACCGCCAGATCGATGGCGACGCGCGTGCGCTCAAGAGCGTCTGCCGCGCCGAGCGGCAGCGCCGCCCAGCGATCGCGCCCGCCCGCGGAAAAATGCCGCCAGCGGCTATGGTGCGGAATCACAAGATCCGGACAGCTCGCGCGCGTGACATCGGCGACCAGCGCCGCGGCATCGTCGAGCTTCGCTTCATTGAGCGTGAAGTGCGGCGAGCGTCCCGCCGCGACCCAATCGCGCACCCGGGCGCAACGCTCGCGCACCGCCGCGGCATTGCGCAGCGCGATCAGCTCAGCCGGAGCGCTCGTCTCGCGCGCCGTCGCAGGCGCGCTCATTCGCCGAGGCCGCGTCCGAGCGCGGGCGCATCGAGGTTGATCGCCTGGCCGCCGCGATAGCCGGCCGCGAGCTTCGCCTCGATCTCGACGCGGGCGTCGGTCGGGATCAGCCCGTCGGGCAGCGGCACGCTCTCCTCGATCGAGATGCCGGCCTCCTCGAGCGCGTCGATCTTCATGTCGCTCATCGACGCGAACCGATCGATGCGGGTGATGCCGAGCCAGTGCAGCACGTCCGGCATCAGCTCCTGGACCCGCATGTCGCGCACGCCCGCCACCCCCTCGGTGTGGGTGAAATAGGAGTCCGGCGTGTCGCCGTTGCGGTCACGTTTGCGCGCATTGTAGACCAGGAACTTGGTGACCTCGCCGAGCGCGCGGCCCTCCTTGCGATTGTAGACCACGAGGCCGACGCCCCCGGCCTGCGCCATCTCGATGCACAGCTCGACGCCGTGCGCGAGATAGGGCCGGCAGGTGCAGATGTCCGAGCCGAACACGTCGGAGCCGTTGCACTCGTCGTGCACGCGGCAGGCGAGGGGAAACTTGGTATTCCCGAGCTTGGCGGGATCGCCGAACACATAAATTGTCGAGCCGCCGATCGGCGGCAGGAAGACCTTCAAGTCCCGCCGCTCCACCAGCTCGGGGAACATGCCGCCGGTGTTCTCGTGCAGGCTCCGGCGCAGGTCGTCCTCTGTGATGCCGAAGCGCTTGGCGACGCCCGGCAGGTACCACACCGGATCGATCGCGGCCTTCATCACCCGCACGAGGCCGAGCTTGGAGACGACGTCGCCGTCGGCCTTGATGCGGCCGGCCTCGAAGGCGGCGCGGATCTCCGGCATGTCGATATGCGCGCGGGTCACCGCGATGGTGGGCCGGATGTCGACGCCATGCTCGCGCTCGCTGCGGAAGACGTCGCCGACCAGGTGGCCCCAAGGATCGAGCGAGACGATCTTGTCGGCGTCGGCCCATTGCGGGTGCGGGCCGATGTGCTCGGCCGGCAGCGTGTCGGTGAGGTTCGGGCGATGGTCGGAAGGGAGGTTGCGCGCCGCGATCGCCAGCGCGCGGTACACCGAGTAGCCGCCCGCGTAGGTGCCGATCACGTTGCGCTGCGTCGGATCGCGCGCCGCAATGACCGGCCCGCGCTCGGCGGCGGTCGGTGCGCCCCAGCGCAAGGGCCACGCCTTATGGCCGGTGGAACCCTTTGACTCGAATAGCAGACTCACGTCACTCATGCGCATCACTTCGCTGCGCGCGAAGCGTCGCGCGCTTCGTTTCGAGGCCTGGGCGTCCTGTTCCGCCGTGACCGCGAAAAAACAAGTAGGATAATCGCAACGCAGCTCCTTGGCAATGGGGTATGGCAAATTATTTTTTATGCCGGTGGAGGCCCGGCCAAAGCCGCTCCAGCAGCCCAACATCATGGTGAGCTGACCGCGCCGAAGACGTGTTGGGCATCGCCTTCGCTTTCGCCGCCTTGCAGAACGCGTCGACGGCGTCGACCACGGCGCTGCCGATCTGCGCCTGCCGCTCCGGCGTCGCGAGTGCGAGCTCCTCGTCGCGATTGATGATCGAGCCGGCCTCCAGCAGCGCCGCCGGCATCTGCGTTTGCATGAGCACGACGAGCTTGTTGAACTCGTAGACGCCCGCCTTGGCGTCGAGCAGCACGCGCCGGCGCTCGCCCATGTTCGCGTCGGTGTAGTGCGGCGTGTAGGGCAGCCCGCGTGCCTCGAGCGCCATGCCGAGCAGATGCGCGAAAGCGAGGCTTTCGGCGTGGTTGGGGTGCTCGGTCGACACGAACAGCGAATAGCCCGGATAGCTGTCATTATAGTGCTGCTCCTGGCCGTTGAACTGCCAGGTCTGCAGCATCGCGTCGGGCACCGAGTCGTGGTGGATGGAAAGAAAGAGATCCGCGTGCAACGAATTGGCGTGGGCGGCGCGCTTGAACAGGCCGGCGCGCGGCGCCTCGGCGGTCACCATCAGGACCGTGCGGGCAAAGCCGGCCGCGACGAGGTCATCGCTGATCTTGTGCGCGAGCCGCAGGTTGAACTCGTATTCGCTGACGCCGCGCGCGCTGGTCGCGCCGGGCGCATCGGCCGTATGGCCGACGTCGATGACGGGGCGAAACGTGGCGGCACGTGGGCAAGTCGCCGTGTAGCGCTGCGGCGGCGGTCCGATCGCCTCCGAATCGGCCGCCATCACCTTGCCTGAAATGACGTTGCACGAAAGCAGCGCCAACAGGACGCCGGCGACGGCCGCGCACCCCGTCGAAAGACGCATGGCTCGCACTTCCATCCGCCTTGCCGGCGCGCCAAATAAGGACGACAACCAGCGGCCCTTGCAGCCGCCTTTGCGACGCTCCTTGCGGTGAATTGCCGGGATATTCTGCATGCTCGAACGAACGACCCCCGCGCCCGATTCTTCTACACCGGCGTCCGGCCCGGCGCAGCCGATCATTCGCGTCGCCGACCTTTCGAAGACCTATGCGACCGGCTTCCAGGCGCTCAAACGCATCAACCTCGACATCCGTGCCGGCGAGATTTTCGCCCTGCTCGGCCCGAACGGCGCCGGCAAGACCACGCTCATCGGCATCATTTGCGGCACCGTGACGGCAAGCACCGGGCAGGTCACGGTCGCGGGCCGCGACATCGTGCGCGACTATCGCGCTGCGCGCAGCATGATCGGCCTGGTGCCGCAGGAGCTGCACACCGATGCCTTCGAGTCGGTGTGGAACACGGTGAGCTTCAGCCGCGGCCTGTGGGGCAAGCGCGCGAACCCCGCTTATATCGAGAAGGTCCTGCGCGCTCTCTCGCTGTGGGACAAGAAGGACGCAAAGATCGTCACCCTCTCGGGCGGCATGAAGCGCCGCGTGATGATCGCCAAGGCGCTCTCGCACGAGCCGCACATCCTGTTTCTCGACGAGCCGACCGCCGGCGTCGACGTCGAGCTGCGCAAGGACATGTGGCAGGTGGTGCGCGAGCTGCGCGCCGCCGGCACCACCATCATCCTCACCACGCACTACATCGAGGAAGCCGAGGAGATGGCCGACCGCGTCGGCGTGATCAACCGGGGCGAGCTGATCCTGGTCGAGGACAAGGCCGAGCTGATGCGCAAGCTCGGCAAGAAGCAGCTCATCCTGCAGCTTCCCGCGGCGCTCGCCACGGTCCCGGACGCGCTTGCGGCGCATCATCTGACCCTCGCGGCGGAAGGGCGCGAGCTGGTCTACACCTACGACACCCGCAAGGGCCGCACCGGCATCACCAACCTGCTCGACGACCTGCGCCGCGCCGGGATCAGCTTCAAGGACCTGCAGACGACGCAGAGCTCGCTCGAGGACATTTTCGTGGGCCTGGTGCACCAGGATGCGCAGAATGAAGCGGGAGTTGCGCCGGGAGCCGCGTCATGAGCCAAGTCACGAGCCGAGCCGCGAGCCAAGTCGGTAGTCGACGCACGAGCCAAGGCACGAGCCGGGGCACGAGCTGCGCGATCAACTTGCGCGCCATCCGCGCGATCTACGTGTTCGAGATGTCGCGCACCGGCCGCACGCTGCTGCAGAGCATCGTATCGCCGGTCATCTCCACGTCGCTCTATTTCATAGTGTTCGGTGCCGCGATCGGCGGGCGCATCAACGAGATCGAGGGTGTGCGCTACGGCTCGTTCATCGTGCCCGGCCTGATCATGATGATGCTGCTCACCCAGAGCACGTCGAATGCCTCGTTCGGCATCTACTTCCCCCGCTTCGTCGGCACGATCTACGAGATACTCTCGGCGCCGATCTCGGCTTTCGAGATCGTGATCGGCTACGTCGGCGCCGCCGCCTCGAAGTCGATCATCCTCGGCCTGATCATCCTCGCGACCTCGTTCCTGTTCGTGCCGATCCGCATCGATCATCCGGCCTGGATGCTGGTGTTCCTGGTGCTCACCGCGGTGACCTTCAGCCTTCTCGGCTTCATCATCGGCATCTGGGCGGACGGCTTCGAGAAGCTGCAGGTCATCCCGCTGCTCATCATCACGCCGCTGAGCTTTCTCGGCGGTAGCTTCTATTCGACCCACGTGCTGCCGCCGTTCTGGCAGAAGGTCACCCTGTTCAACCCGATCGTCTACCTGATCAGCGGCTTCCGCTGGAGCTTCTTCGGCATCGCCGACGTGAGCATCGGCATCAGCATCGCGATGACGTTCGTGTTTCTGGCCATCTGCCTCGCCATCGTGTGGTGGATGTTCCGGACCGGGTACAAGCTGAAGAAGTGATCCGCCCAAATATCCGGCGCCCGCACTCCCTCTCCCGGTAACAACGGCTGTAAGAACGGGGAGAGGGAATTCAGGCAGCTTGCCAGCCCTCGATGAAATCCGACATGCCCCGCACGCCCGGACCTTCCTTCGCCCTCGCGCTTGGGATGGTCGCGTTCATCGGCCCGCTCGCCGTGCACCTCTTCTTCCCCGTCATTCCGGCCGTGAAGGCGGCGTTCGGGCTCTCCGACGCGCTCGCGCAGTTCACCTTCTCGATCGCGGTGTTCGGCATGGGCGCCGCGACACTGGTCTATGGCACGCTCGCCGATCGGCTCGGCCGGCGGCCGGTGCTGCTCTCCGGGCTCGCGCTGTTTCTCGTCGGCACGGTCGCGTCCGCCGCGGCCGCCAATTTTCCGATGCTGGTGCTCGGGCGGCTCGTGCAGGCGGTCGGCGCCGGCTGCGGGCTCACGCTCGTGCGCACGATTGCGCGTGACGCCTATGGTCCCGAGCGGCTCGTCCGGGCGATCGCCTACCTCACGATGTTCTACGCCATCGGGCCGATGGTCGCGCCGGCGGTCGGCGGCGTGCTGGTCGACGCGCTTGGCTGGCGCAGCGTCTTCGGCTTCGCGTTCGTGGGCGGCATCGTCATCGCGGCCGCGGTCTACGCGGTCGTCTACGAGACGAGGCCGGCGGCGCCGGCGTCGCAGGCCCGCGGCGTGCTGCGCGGCTATGGCGAGCTGTTCGCGCAGCCGCGGTTCACGGCCCTGGTGCTGCAAACCGGCTTCTCCACCGCGACCTTCCTGATCGTCGGTTCGGCCTCGGCGACGCTGATGAAGGAGCTGCTCGCGCGCCCGGCGACCGAGTTCGGGCTCTACTTCACGCTGCTGCCGCTCGGCTTCATCAGCGGCACGATGATCTCGAGCCGCCTCGGCAGCCGCGCGCCGACCGAGGCGATGGTGCTCGCCGGTTCGCTCCTCTGCCTCGCCGCCGTCGCGGTCCAGGCCGTGCTGCTCACCACCCTGCCGCCGGCGCCGCTGATGCTCTTCCTGCCCGGCGCCCTCGTCACCATGTCGCAGGGCATCGCGCTGCCCTACGCCCAGGCCGGCGCCATGGCGACCATCCCGCGCCTCGCCGGCACCGCAGCCGGGATCGGCGTGTTCGTCCAGCAGGTCGCGGGCGCGCTGTTTGCCCAGCTCTACGGCCTGATCGCCGACGGCACGCCGCGGCCGATGATCGTCGCGACCGGGGCAAGTGCCGTGCTCGGCGTTGCGGCCGGCGCCGTCGCCTGGCACGCCGCACGCCGATCGGCGGCGGCGCCAAACATCAGTTAACCTTTGGCTGGCCAAACTCCGCGCGCGTGTCGCGTGATTCGGGGGCGTTCCCATGTCCAATGTGATGTCCAATGTCGTGTCCAACGTGATTCCATTCCGGAGGAAGAAGCCGGCCGTGGAACCGGTCGCCACGAGCGAAATCGACCTTCTGACCGCGGTCGACGCCGCCATTCGCGATCTGCGCGACATCGCGGGCCGCTGCGACGATGCAGGCCGCCGCCAGGCCGACGAGTGCCGGCTGATGCTCGAACGGGCCTTTGCCGCCGTCATGGGCGAGGCGTAGGGCGCTTCCCGCCCGTGGCGACGCATTACGAGGCGGAATACCCGTGCTGCCGACAGGCAAATTGCGCACCGCCTGATGTTTTGGCTTAATGGGCCTGACGCGCGGCGCGGGTGTGCGCCGGCCGAAACGAAAGGGTCCCCATGGCCAAGCTCCGCCACATCGCGCTCATCGTTCCCGATCCGGAGGCCGCCGCCACGTTCTTCGAGAAAGCCTTCGACATGAAGCGCGCCGGCACGGCGCGGCGCGGAATCTACATGTCGGACGGCACCGTCAACGTGGCGCTGCTCAAGAAGGAGAGCGAGAAGGAGGAGATCGGCATCTACCACTTCGGCATGTGGGTCGACGATCTCGACGAGGCCGAGAAGAAGGTGGTCGACGCCGGCGGCACCTATCTGGCGGGCCGGCCGACCTCGGCGAACTCGTTCTACGAGGCGAAGTACAAGGACCCGCTCGGCATCGTGTTCGATCTGACCCACAAGGGCTGGGCCGGCGCCGTCAAGGACGTGGTGGCGAAGAGTTGAACGTGCGGCACTCACGCCGTGATGGCCGGGCTCGTCCCCGCCATCCATGTCTTACGCTTCCCAGGATAGACGTGGATGCGCGGGCCAAGCCCGCGCATGACGTAGTGTGAACCGGGTCATCGTCATCGGGGCAGGGCCCGTCGGCCTGTGCCTTGCGTTGCGCTTGGCGCAGCAGGACGTCCCATCGATCGTCATCGAGGCGCTCGGCGCCGACAATTTCCTCGAGCAGGTGCCGCGCGCGGGCACCAACCATCCGGCCACGCTCGAGCTTTATGACGCAATCGGGCTCTACTCGAAGCTAGAGCCGCGCGGCATCGTGGCGCCGCTGTTTCATTATTGGGACCGGCACGAGAACCGGCGGATCGCCGAGTTCGACCATGCCCTCCTCCGGGGCGACACGAAGTTTCCCTATGTGCTGCAATGCGAGCGCATCAAGATCGTCGAGGAGGCGCTCAAGCTCGCGCAGGCCCATCCGCTGATCGACGTGCGCCTCTCCACCCCCTTCACGTCGTTCGAGCAGGGCGCCGGCGGCGTGACCGCGCATGTCACGAATCCGGCCGGCGAGGCCGAGACCATCGCGGGCGCCTACCTGGTCAGCGCCGAGGGGGCGCGCAGCATCGTGCGCAAGGACCTCGACATCGAGTTCGAGGGTTTCACGTATTCGGACCGTACGTTGAACATCGAGGTCGCCTACGACTTCCGCCGGCACGGCTACACCGAGCGCAACTACATCTCCGACCCAACAGAATGGTCGAACCTGTTCCACTGGAAGGGCCCGCCCGACCGCTGGCGGGTGCACTTCCCGACCGCCCCCGAGGAGGATGAGGCGGCGATCTGCCGTCCCGAGGCACTGCAGGCGCGGCTGCAGCGGTTTCTGCCGACCGGCAGAGATTTCAATATCGTGGGCACCAATCTTTACACGGTGCATCAACGGGTCGCGCGGAAATTCCGCGTCGGGCGTGCGATCCTCGCCGGCGATGCGGCGCACGTGAACAGTCCGATCGGCGCGATGGGGATGAACAGCGGCGTGCACGATGCCTTCAACCTCGCCGACAAGCTCGCCGGCATCCTGCGCGGCGAGCTCGGCGAGGATGCGCTCGATCGCTACGAACGCCAGCGCCGCCACGTCGCGTTGCAGCACACGCAGGCGCAGACCATGCGCAACAAGAAGCTGCTGGCCGAGAAGGACCCGGCCGTGCGGGCGCGTAATCACGACGAGCTGCGCCGCACCGCCGAGGATCCCAAGCTCGCCCACGCCTTCCTGCTGCGCTCGTCGCTGATCCAGAGCCTGCGCGAGGCGGAGGCGATCGCATGACCGGTCGATGGCTGTGCGGCGCGGTGGTCGCGCTGCTGTTGGCAGGTGCTGCGGTTGCTCAGCCGGCGGCGACCTGGCCGGCGCGCCCGATCCACCTGATCGTGCCGTTCGGCGCGGGCAGCGGCTCCGACGTCATCGCCCGCATCGTCGGGCAGAAGCTCGCGGCAAAGCTCGGCCAGCCGGTCGTGATCGAGAACAAGCCGGGCGGCTCGACCATCCTCGGCACCGAGCTCGCGGCGCGCGCCGCGCCGGACGGCTATACGCTCGAGCTCGCCAATACCACCTCGCATGCGACCACCGCGGCGCTCGGCATCAAGCTCGCGTTCGATCCGGTGAAGGATTTCACCCCCGTCGGCATGCTCGCCTATTCGCCGCTCGTGCTGCTGGTGACGCCCGGGCTCGACGCCCGTTCGGTGCCGGAGCTGATCGCGCTGGCCAAGGCGAAGCCGGGCAAGCTCAACTACGCGTCGGCCGGCGTCGGCACCATGGCGCACCTCGCCGGCGCGCTGTTCACCACCATGGCGGGCGTCGACATCAATCATGTGCCCTATCGCGGCACCGAGCAGTCGATGATCGACCTGATGCAGGGCCGCATTGAGATCCTGTTCGGCACCATCGCGCCGTCGCTGCCGCAGGTCCGATCCGGCAAGCTGCGCGCGCTCGCGACCACCGGCCTCAAGCGCAACGCCATGCTGCCCGATCTGCCGACCCTCGCCGAAACCGGCCTCACGGGCTACGAGGCCGGGCTGTGGACCGGCCTCGTCTTTCCGGCGGGCGTCGCGCCCGGGATCGTCACACGCCTCAACGCACAGGTGAACGAGGTGATGCGCGACCCCGACGTGGTCGCGCTGCTGGCGAAGCAGGGGGTGGAGGTCGAGACTGGGCCGCCGGAGCTGCTCGGCGGGCGGATCAAGACCGATCTCGCGAAGTGGCGCGAGGTGGTCGCCAAGGCGGGGATCAAGGCGCAGTAGGACTCGTCATGGCCGGACATACCGTTCGAACAACGGCGCCGCTTCGCTCGACTTCGTCCCCGCCATCCACGTCCTTGCTGTGCTGACTCGCAGCAAGATAGACGTGGATGCCCGCCTTCGCGTCGCCTTTGCGCGCATGAGGGGGAAATCTCAGATGACCTTCTCGACACCCACGCCGCGGCAATCCATCTCGTAGTCGAGATCCAGCACGGGCGGGCGACAGAAGTGCCAGGTGAGCCCAGCGCGCGCCGCGCCGCGCCGCACGATCTCGTCGCCGAGGAAGGGGTGAAGGTCGTAGACCGTGTAGACCTGGGTCGCCGTCGTGTCGGCCCAGGTGAAGCCGAGGAGGCCGAGGCGGCGCTCCATCTCGCCCAGCACGTAACGGGCCTTCTCGCGCATGGCGTCGGGCGTCTGCTCGCCGCGGCGCACCGTGCGCTCGCGGTAGCTCGCGCCGCCCTCGCGCGCCTCGCCACTGCCGGCGATGACGAAGCTTTTTGAAGAGCTATTGGCCGGCGCCGGAGCTTTCACGGTGTACGCGAAGGCGTGGAACGACGGCTCGGGTGGCGGCGCGACCTCGGGGCAGACATTGCTGCGCGCGACCGGATTGATCGTGCCGTCGAACAGGCCCCATTTGCGCAGCGTGACGACGTAGATCTCGTTGAAAGCGCGAAAGCCATCCTCGGTGAAGGGCGCGGGCGAGCGCAGCTCGCAGGCACAGAACGAGGTGAGCGGGCGGCCGGCGGCGCCGATGATCCGCTCGATGCGGGCAAATCCTTCCGCCAACGGGACGGGCTCGCGGAAGCGCAGGCGTTCGATCGCGTAGCCTTCGCTGGCCGCGACGCCGCCGGAATACTGGAAGACGGCAGGGATGAAACGGTAGTTGCCGGGGGCGAATTCGGCCGATGCGGTCATGCCTGGAAGCTCCGTTGCGGGTTCGTGTAGCTTATCCGGCGAAAAACCGAAGGCGCGCAAGCCGGGGAGAGGACATGGCTGGAAGACTGGAAGGCAAGGTCGCAATCGTCAGTGGCGCCGGTTGTGTCGGCCCTGGCTGGGGCAATGGCCGCGCCATGGCCGTGATCTTCGCGCAGGAAGGCGCCAAAGTCTTCGCCGCCGACAAGAACCTCGACGCCATGACCGAGACGCTGGCGCGCGTGCGCGACGCCGGCGGCGACATCGAAGCGTATCAGGTCGATGCGACCGACTCTGGGCAGGTCGCCAAGATGATGGAGGCCGCGCATGCGCGCTACGGGCGCATCGACATTCTGGTGAACAATGTCGGCGGCTCGGCCGCGGGCGGCGCCGTTGAGCTGAGCGAGGAGGGGTTCGATGCCCAGATGGATCACAATCTCAAGTCCGCCTTCCTGGGCTGCAAGCACGTCATTCCGATCATGATCGCCCAGGGCGGGGGCGCGATCGTCAACGTGGCATCGGCATCGGGCATCCGCTGGAGCGGGGCCGCGCAGGTCGGCTACGCGGCCGCGAAGGCGGGCGTGCTGCAGCTCTCGCGCGTGACCGCCGTGCAATATGCGAGCAAGGGCATCCGGGTGAACACGGTGGTGCCCGGCCAGCTGCACACGCCGATGGTCGAGGTGCGGCTCGCCAAGCAGCGCAGCGGCGGCGACGTCGATGCCCTCCTCAAGTCGCGCGTCGCGCGCATCCCGCTCGGCTTCATGGGCGACGGCCGCGACACCGCTTATGCGGCGCTCTATCTCGCCTCCGACGAGGCGCGCTTCGTCACCGGTGCCGAGATCGTCGTCGACGGCGGCATGACGGCGAGATGCGATTGATCTTTAGCCTCCCCTGCAGGGACCCTGCAGGGGACCTGCAGGGGGAGGGTCGACTGCCGTCGCGCGGCGAGGGCGGTCGGGGTGGAGTGACCGCCAATTCCGAGCAAGCGGCGCCCCCACCCCTGGCCCCTCCCCGCCACGCGCTACGCGCGCGGGGGAGAGGAGAACTGAAACAGCTTTTCGTAACAGGAGGAAACAATGGTCTTCTCATCCTACGCCGTAGCGGCGGCCGCGATCCTCGGCGCCGCCGCGGGCGCGGCGGCCGCGCGCGTCCAGCAGGGCAGGGGCACGCCGAAAGCCTACATCGTCACCGAGGTCGAGATCACCGGCGACCGCGAGACCTACCAGCGGGATTACGCGGCGCATGCGGCCGCGACAGTCGAGCCGTTCGGCGGCCACTATCTGGCGCGCGGCGGCCGGGTGCTCGGCACCGAGGGCGCGCCGCCCAAGGCGCGCGTCGTCATCAGCGAGTTTCCGAGCTTCGAAGCCGCCAAGGAGTGGCGCTACTCGCCGGCCTACACCAAGATCGTCACGGTGCGCCTGCGCGAGTCGAGCTCGCGGCAATACATCGTGGAGGGGCCGGCGGAGTAACACGAGCAGTGGATCGTCACGCCCGGCCTTGTGCCGGGCATCCACGTATTTACCACACCGTAAGACGTGGATGGCCGGGACAGGCTCGGCCATGGCGAGCGCGGCAATTACATATGCGCGCGCGAGCGCCGCGAGCGGACCGAGGCCTGCGTCGTGGGCTTGTCCGGCTTCTTCGCCTCCGCCACGTGCGTGCGGTCGGCGCGCATCGCCTGCGCCATCTCGTGCCAGTTGCCGCCCGACTGGATGTGTGCCGGATCGATGCCCGGCATCGGGCGGCGCAGGCCGTACTTGGCACCATGCGCGTCCATCCAGCGCCACACCGTCTCGTCGTCGCCCTCGACGTTGTTGATGTCGATCGCGCGCCCATGGCCGTAGCCGCCGACCGCGCGGCTGCCGCCGTGCAGCGAGTTGCCGGTCCGCGCCTTGAAGCCGGAGGCGAGCGTCTGGCGATAGTCGTCGCGGAAGGCGCTCAGCATCGACCACTTCAGCCCGGCCGCGTCCATGGCGTGGCCGGCGTGATAGAGCTCCTCGCGGAAATCCGGATCCATGCCGCGGATCACGTAGTCCTTGAGCGACATGTGCATGCGCTTCGCCGCGGCGACGTCCTTCCAGGTGAAGTCGCCCGTGTTGTCCTTCTTCACCGGCGCACGCTCGTACACGTCCCACAGATAGTCGTCGACCACGTCCATCGGGTTGACGTCGCGCTTCTTCACCGGCGCCGCCTCGACCTTCTTCTCCACCGCCTTGATGCGTGTCACCTCGGCCGGAACCTCGAGTGTCGCCGGCCTCGGCGCGGCGATGATCGGGGTATGCTCATCTGCGAGCGCGAGGCGGATAGTGCCGGTCGGCGCATCGTCGGCGCTGTCGCTTGCCGGCAGGCCGGTGCGCTTCCAGCGCGCCGCAAACACGAGATGGTCGACCGCGCGTCGCGTGCGCACCGGCGCGGGCCGCGGCGGGGGTGACATGGTCGCGATCGTCAGTGACCGCGTCGGCACCGTCGTCTTGACGATCGTCGTCTCGTCGCGCGCTGGCGCGGGTGCAGGAGCGACGTTCGCCGCGATGTTCTGCACCACGCTCGGCGGCACCAGCGCCTTGTCGATGACCCAGTCACCCTGCGCGATCGGGAACGGGCCCGACATGGCGAGCGGGAGCGCGACGAGCACCACGACGCCAACCGCCATCAGCGCGCCGGTGACCAACACGACGCCCGACAACCGATCAGCCGACTTTGAGGCGAGACCCCCTCGCATTACCCCATCCCACGCAACGCAACACAGACAGCGTGTCTCTGTCCGACGTTCTTCTCATCGGCCGCGGCGAGGCGGCGCGATCCCCATTCACGCACTCATCCGCGCATCTTTCCGCGAGGACCTTATCATCGCGTTAATCGCCGACCTCCGTTCCCCGGCCGGCGCATGGGAACCCGCGTTGACGTGCGTTAAGGCGCTCTCGCGCCCACATGCGTGAGGGGTCCGTTTACTTTTCGTTTTTGTCTCGTTTTTGTCGTGGGCGGGGCACTGGTGTGCCCGATTGAGGCGGGCGATCGCGTGGTTAATGCGTGCGCGTCACGCCAGTAACGCGGCGGTCACGATGCCGGCAATCGGCGCTCGAGCAGCTTGACCAGCGCGTGCAGCGTGCGGTTCACAGGTACCGCGATTCCGAGCGCGTCGCCTTCGCGCGCCACGTAGCCGTTGAGATGATCGATCTCGGTGCGCCGGCCGCGGCGGATGTCCTGAGCGGTCGACGACATCGTCACCGGGATGCGATCGGCGAGCTTCATCACCGCATCGACGATATCGTCCGCCAGGGGGACCCCCTTGGCGGCCGCGACGGCCACGACCTCGCGCGTGGCCGCCTGCATGGTGGCGCGGATTTCCGGCAGCGTCATCATCTCGCCGTAGCGCGCGCCGCCGAGAGCCGAGATCGCGTTGTAGGCGCAGTTCATCGTGAGCTTGGTCCACAGGTCGACCTCGATCGCGTCGGAGATGCGCACCGCCACGCCGGCGCCCGTGAACAGGGACGCGATGGCCGCGAGCAATGTACGATCCGATCCATCCTGTCGCGCGTAGGCCTTCAATTGTCCGATCACGAGATCGCCGTCGCCGGTGTGGCGGACGTGTCCGGGTCCGGCCATCTCGGCGCCGGCATAGACGAGGCCGGGCAACACCCGGTTGCCGACATGGGCGCCGGCAGAGACACCCATTCGGGCGCGGATGCGCTCCACGTTGTCGACCCCGTTCTGCAGGCTGAGCACGAACGCGTCGGCGGCGAGGTGCGGTGCCATCGCGCCAGCGGCCGCGACCGTATCGGTGCTCTTGACGCAGAGCAGCACCAGTGCGGCGCCGCCAACCGCCGCCACATCCTCGGTCGCGCTCAGCGCGATCGTCTCGGTGCCGGCGCGGCTCTCGAGCACCAGGCCGTCGCGGCGGATCGCCGAGACGTGTGTCGCCCGGCCGATCAGCGTCACGGGCGCGCCGGCGCGCGCCAGCATCCCGCCGAAGAGACAGCCGAGCGCACCGGCACCGACGACCACGACCGGGGTCAAGGCGACATGCATAGAAGGAATCCCATTATCGTGGTGGCACACAAACGACGTCGCGGCGGTCGTATCACGCGCGCTCACGGCGTGCATTTCGCTTCCGCGAACGATCCGTCGCAGAAAATTTTGCGACTGAATCGATGATGTGACTTTTCCAAATCGTCGACATGTCGTATAGTCGACGCAAGCCAAAAAAATATCAGTGCTGCGGTTGGCAGGCGTCCGCAGATGCGCAACGTCGTAAGAACCGGCGCAACAGCAAGCGCAAGAACAAGCGCAAGAACAGCGTACACCAAGGCTGTTTCGAGCAGCGTGCTGGTATGCGTCACGCTGATCTCCGGCGCCCTGTTCGGAATGGCGGCGCAGAGTGGGCTCCTCCATCTCGGGTTGGACTTCGGCAGCGTGCGCGACGACCTGATCGTGGGGCAGATCGCGGCCCATGGCGCGCATTCGCGCCCGGCGCTCGCCTGGTGGGCGTGGTGTCTGGTGCCGCTGGCGGCGTTCTTCGTCGGGCCGCTGAGCGTCGCGGTCACCCGCTGGCTCATCACCAACTGGTGGCTCCTCCGCACGGCCCGGTTCATCACCACGGCCATGGTTGTCCTCATGCTGGCCGCGATCGGCGAGCTGCCGCCGGCGGCCACGACCCTCGACGTGCGCTCGGGCGTCGCCGCCAGCATGCTGGTCGCCATAGGCTCGGCGCTGCTCGCCTGGCTCGGAGCCCGCGTCGTTTGCGCTTCCGGCTGCAAGCGCGCGTGGTCGCCGGGGGCGGCCGCCTCCGAGCGCCGCCGGCCGGCGGGGCCGCCGCCCGATCACATCCGTTGCCATCTTTCGCCCCCGATCCCGATGCCCGCGCCCTGGCGCGGCGGCGGCAGCGTCGATGCCGGAACGCCCTTCCTGCGCGTGCGCCAGCGTCATTCCCTCGTCGCCCGCATCCCATCGGCGCGCCTCGCTCTCGTGGCCGGCTTCGCGCTCTTGGTGTTTGCCGGCGTTGCGGCCGTGAGCGGCCTGACCGTGCTGGTCGAGCAGGCGACCCCGGGCGCGCTGCGGCAGCTGGCGGCCCTCGGCGGGCTGCCGGTCGAAGCGCCCGCGAGCGCCGCGCAGGTGGGTCTGGCGGCGACGGCGCCGGTCGTGATCGCGGCAGCGCCCGCCGGCATGGTGATCGATGGCGTGCTGGTTCCGGAGAGCGAGCTCACCTTCGCCAAGGGCTATCTCAAGCGGCGCGCCGCCATCGCGGCGGCCATCACGGCCGCACAGCGGGAATCCGCCAGAATCGTCGCGGCGGCCGAGAAGGCGGAGGACAAGCGGCCCAAGCACGTCGCCGCCTTGCGTCCGGTGCAATATGGCCACACCCGTCGCCATGTCGCTTACATCCGCCATGCGGAACGGCATGGGCGTGTGCGCAGGCGTTACGCGGGCGAGCGGCATCCCCCGTACCGCGCGCATGAACCGCGTCGCCTGCGCGGGCACGATCACTACGCCCGTCTCGAGCCGCACTACGGGCGATTCTAGATTTGGCGCATGTTCATAGCGCTCATAGCGTGCCGCCGGGCGTGCGGTCGCGCGCGATGATGTGGCGCGGAACCGCGAGCCGCTCGGCGAGCGCGACCAGCGCGTAGAAGCCGACGCCGAGGATGGTCAGACAGACGATGCCGGCGAACAGGAGCTGCGTGTCCATCGAGCCGTTGGCGACCATCAGAAGGTAGCCGAGCCCGGCATCGCCGCCCACGAACTCGCCCACCACGGCACCGACCACCGCGAGCGTGATCGAGATCTTCAGGCCCGCGAAAATCGCCGGCAGGGCGTCGGGTAGACGGATCTTGAAAAAAGTCTGGAATGCACCGAGCCCCATGGAGCGAGCGAGGTGGATCTTTTCCGGCTCGATCGCCGCGAGTCCGACGGCGGTGTTGATCACGACCGGAAAGAACGCGATCAGGAACGCGATCAGCACCTTGGGCAAGATGCCGAAGCCGAACCAGACGAGAAACAATGGTGCGACCGCGACCTTCGGCATCGCCTGGGAGGAGATGAGCAGGGGCAGCACGGCGCGCGAGAACGGCGGCCACAGGAAGATCATCAGCGCGAGCGGGATGCCGACCGCGATGCTGAGCAGGAACCCGAGCAGGATCTCGAGCGTCGTCACCCAGGCGCCGCCGGCGAGCAGGCCGGCATTCTTCGCCATGGAGGCCGCGATGGCGCTCGGCGGCGGCAGCAGGAAGGCCGGCACCGCGAAGAGCTGTGTGCCCGCCTGCCATAATGCAAGCACCACGATCAACACCACGATCGGGGCCAGCACCGCGGTAACGCGTGCTTGCGCCGCCCGCGCGGCGCGGGCGCGCTCGACACTCGCCTCGACCTCGTCGATGTGTGGGGCGACAGGCAATCGGTCGGTGTCGCTCATCGTCCGTCTCTGGTTCGTTCTCCGGCCCGCCTCAGTGCTCGCGCAGCACGCCACGGGCGAGAAACAGATCGAGAATCTCGCGGCTGTAGCGGGCGAACTCCGGGGTCTCGCGCATGGCCAGCGTGCGCGGCCGCGGCAAGTCGATGTCGATGACCCGATCGATGCGGCCCGGTCGCGGCGTCATCACGATCACCTGGTCGGAGAGGAAGACGGCCTCGGCGACGCTATGGGTGATGAACAGCACGCCCATGCGCCGCTCCTGGCAGATGCGCTGCAGGTCGAGGACGAGCTGGTCGCGGGTGAGCGCATCGAGGGCGCCGAACGGCTCGTCCATCAGGAGCTGAGGCGGGTCGTGGATGAGCGCGCGGCAGATCGACACGCGTTGGCGCATCCCGCCGGAGAGCTCATGCGGATATTTGTGCTCGAAGCCCGCGAGCCCGACCGCGGCGAGGAGGTCGCGTGCGCGGCGCTCGGCGGCGGCGCGGTCGAGGCGCTTTGCTTCCGCCTGCAGCATCACGTTGCCGAGCGCCGTGCGCCATTCGAGCAGCACCGGGCTCTGGAAGACGATGCCGATCTCGGTGCGCGGCGCCGTCACGATGACGCCGTCGACCGTGACGCGGCCGCTCGACGGCCTCATCAGCCCGGCCGCGATCATCATCAGCGTGCTTTTGCCGCAGCCGCTCGGGCCGACGATCGAGATGAAGGCGCCACGCTCGCCGGCGAGCGAGACCTGGTCGAGCGCCCGCACCATCCCGTCGCGGCTGGCAAAGACCTTGGCGATGCCCTGCACGTCGAGATAGGGCCGGACTGTGTCGCGGGAAGCAAAGGTCATTCGGGGTCATTGCGAGCGAAGCGAAGCAATCTCGCGCCGCACCTACCTGCGAAACGGGATTGCTTCATCGCGCTGCGCGCTCCTCGCCAGGAGGTCATGGGTCTCAGCTCTTAGGTGGCACGAACTCAGGTCCGCCCGGGACGAAGTCGTTGGTGTAGAGCCGCGCCGCGTCGAGCGGCGTGCTGACGCCGCCATATTGCCTGAGCACGTCGATGGTCTGCTCCCAGTCCTGCTGCGCCATCCAGCCGAGCGGCTTGCCGACCGTATTCGGCGTGACCCAGGTCTCCCATGACAGCTCCGCCTCGCGCAACGTCACCGCTGCATCGACGGTCGGCGAATATTTCTTCACGCTCGCCACCAGCTCGTCCGGATGGGCCCGTCCGTAAAGGAAGCCCTTGATGGTTGCGGCGACGAAGGCCTTGATCAGCCCCGGGTCCTGCTTGACCAGGTCGTTGTGCACGATGATGCCGTTGCTCACCGCGTTGACGCCGCAGTCCGCGTACCAGAACACGCGCACCTTCTTGCCGCCGCGGATCTCGACGGTCGGAACCTGGCCCTGCGCGAAGCCGGCCATCGCCTGCACCTTGCCGGTGATCAGCGCGGGCGGGGTGCCGGCGGGATCGACGGCGACCACCCGGATCTTGTCGGCGTCGAGCTTGCAGCCTTTGACGAAGGCCGGCCATTGCTGGAACTGGGCCGAACCGGGCGTGATCGCGATGGTCTTGCCTTCGAGGTCCTTGGGCGAGTTGATGCCGCTGTCGGCCAGCACCGTGACGGCGGTCGGGTTGCGCCGGTAGATGCCGGCGACGGTGCGGATGTCGAGGCCTTTCGACACGCTGTTGCCGACCACGAAGCCGTCGGAAAAGCCGAACTGCGTCGCCTTGCTGGCGACGAGCTGAGCGGTGCTGCCCGAGCCCTTGCCGGGGCCGATATCGACGTTCAGCCCGGCCTGATCGTAGAAGCCCTTCTCGTGCGCCACCATGAAGCCGGCGTTCGGACCTTGAAAAACCCAGTCGAGCCGCATCGAGATATCGCGCTTGCCCTGCGCGAGCGCCGGGCGGGCGAGCGGTGCGGCGAATGCCGCCCCGGCATGGCGGAGAAACCGGCGGCGGGTTGGGTGATTCGGCATGACGGTGATCCTTAATGTCGAGACGAGGCGAAAGACGGTGTGGTCGGCGGAGCAAGGACGGTGCCATTGGGATGTCTTGGGGGTGCCGCGGATGTCGTGATGCGCTCCCGCTGCCGCGTCGCGGCTCGGCGCAAGCGAAAACCGCCGCAATTCCCGACACATCCCACGCGAGGCTTCCATAGAAGGTTGGAAGCGTCAACGTGGCGCATTGGTCGCGCATTGATCGCGCGCTGGTTGCAGGTTCCGCGCGCGACTCGCAAAATGCGTAACCTCCCGTAAGGGAAAATTAACAGCCCGTTAACCTGCGAGGTAAAGATTAAGGCGTGGTGGAACGCCATGAGGCAATGCAGAACGCATGAGGCAAATCATGAAATCGCTGCCTGCTGTCGGACCGGCCCCGCAAATCGACGACGACCAGCTCGTGCCTGAAGAGCTGATCGGGCGCCTCTACCGCGCCAGCGAGAGCACCGTGTTCGATCTCCTGCCCGAGCTGACGCTGCAGGACCGCGCCTACCTTGCGATGTACTGCTACCGCAAGTCTCACCTGCACCGCATCGGCCTCGCCATCGCGGCGACGTGCGACGAGGGCGTGCTGGTGCAGACCTGGGGAACCGCGCTCGGCCAGACACTCTATGCCCAGTCGCGCGAGGCGCCGCCGGCGCCGCAGCGGGTGCCGGGGCAGCACCGCGCGAAGATCACGCTCGCGACCTTGAGCGCCGCGCCGTGGGTCGGGTCGGACGACGAGGAAGATGGGGAAGAGGCCGAGGGCGAGGCGGGATTCACGGTCCCGCTGAACTGAGCGTCAGCTCCTGGAATGAGCCCCGCGCAGGGTGGGCGAAATCGCCTGCACTGCGTCGCGTGGGCAAACGCGCGCGGGCGATTTCGCCCACGCATGGGCGGCGATGCGCGCCTTTGTTTTGCCCACCCTACGGTCAGCTTCCCGGAACGAGCCCCTTCGGCAGCGTGAAGCAGTACTTGGCGATGTCGCCCGCGCGGGTGAACCACACGCGGTCGCGGTTCTTGTGCTCGACGCAGTGGCGGATCGCCTGGCGCAGCGGGCGCAGGCGGAACGGCTGGCCGACGACGAAGCCGTGCAGCGCCAGCGCGAACACCATCGGGGCGCGCTCCGACTGCTCCAGCAATTCCTCGAACTGGTCGACGATCATGTCGGCGAACTCGCGCCCCGTATGGTCGCGCCACACCAGCGTGCCGGCGTCGTTGAGTTCCATCGGGTAGGGCACGGACAAGAGCGGTCCGGCCCGCGTCTGCATCCAGATCGGCTGGTCGTCGACGGGCCAGTCGAGCAGGTGGGTGTAACCGGCCTCCTTGAGCAGGTCGGGCGTGATGTTCGACTCGAGCGCGCCGGGGCCCATCCAGCCGGTCGGCCGCACGCCGACGTGCTGGGCGATCGTGTCGCTGCACTGCTTGATCGCGTTCGCCTCGTCCGCCTCCCACATGCCGCGCAGCACCTCGGCATTGGTGCGGCCGTGGCCGAGCACGTCGTCGCCGCGCGCTTTGATCTTCTCCACAATTTCCGGATAGTGAACGCATACCTCGCTGTTGAGCAGGATCGAGGCGGGCAGCTTGAGCTCGTCGAGGATTTCGAACAGCCGCCAGTTGCCGATGCGGTTGCCGTAATCGCGCCATGCGAAATTGCGCGAGTTCTGATTGCCCTCGCGCCGGCTCGGGTCCATGCCGATGCCGGTGCCGAAGGCGAAATGCTCGATATTGAGCGCGATGTAGAAGGCTAGGCGCTTGCCGCCCGGCCAGCTGTAGTCCGACCGCTTGACGATCGGGGAATAGGCATAACGGCCATGACCGGGAAGCTTGAGCATTATCGGGTCTCCACCTGACGTTTCTTTACGGCGTGCGCGACGGGAGAATAGAGTACGGCCTTCCATTCGTCATGGCGGGGCTTGACCCGGCCATCCACGTCTTGCTTTGTGACAACGCAAGACGTGGCTGCCCGCATGCGCAGGCATGACGGGGTGGAGGAGACCTCGCCCTGTCCCAATCCGACATCATTCATCTCGCGGCCGACATCTCGTTCCTCCACACGGACTATCTCTGGCGCATGCCGGGATCGTGGGTGGGCTATCCCTATTACGGCACGTCGGAGTTCTACGAGGACCTCGCGCGCACCGCCGAGCGTGGCATCTTCGACATGCTGTTCTTCGGCGATACCGGCGGCACGCCGGAGGATTTCGGCGGCAGCCATGAGGCGGTGGTGCGCTATGGCGCCAAATGGCCGCGCCACGACATGACGCCGATGATCCCGTTGATGGCGAAAGCGGCGCCCGGCATCGGCTTCGCGCTCACCATGTCGACCACGTATCATCATCCATTTCACTGCGCGCGCGTGTTCAACGCGCTCGACCACGTCACCCGCGGCCGCATCGCCTGGAACGCGGTGACCTCCGCCTACAAGAACGAGGCCGCCAATTACGGCTTCGACGTCATGATGGAGCATGACGAGCGCTACGAGCGGGCGCAGGAGTTTCTGCAGGTCGCCTGCGCGCTGTGGGAGAGCGTCGAGCCCGATGCGCTGATCCTCGACCGCGAGAAGGGGATCTACGCCGACCCCGCCAAGGTGCATCGCATCGATCACCGCGGCCGCTGGTTCAACGTGCGCGGACCGCTGCCGGCGCTCCCCTCGCCGCAACGCAGGCCGGTGATCATCCAGGCCGGCCTGTCGGGCCCCGGGATGGCGCTCGCGGCGACTTATGCGGAGCTGCAGTTCTCCACCCGCCGCACCCTTGCCAGCATGCAGCAGCACAGGAAGGCACTCGACGAGAAGCTCGCCGCGGTCGGCCGCAAGCCGCGCGACGTCGGCGTCCTTTGGTCGATCCGCGTCCAGGTCGCCGACTCCGAATCCGCCGCGCTGGAGCAGGAACGGCGCTACCTGGAGGCGATCCCGCCGCAGGCGGGCCTGGTCGAGATGTCGGCCCAATATAATGTGGACTTCTCGGCTGCGCGGCCCGGCATGCGGCTTGCCGATTTCGCCGACCAGGTGAAGGCCAACAAAGGCAACCTCGGCAGCTTCGAGGAGCTGCTCAAGACCGTCGACCCCGAGCAGACCGTCGAGGCGTTCGGCAAGCGCTTCCTGGTCGACCGCGTGCTGTCGGCGAGCGGTACGCCGAAGCAGATCGTCGACAAGCTCGAGGAGCTGCACTTCGGCACCGGCGCGAACGGCGGCTTCATCCTCGCCCGCGGCTTTTCGGCCGAGGGCAACATCAACGATTTCGTCCAGCACGTCGTGCCGGAGCTGCAGCGGCGCGGGCTGTCGAAGAGGAGATACGCGGGTCCGACGCTGCGGGAAAATCTCAACGCATGAGGCCCGGGATATGGCGGCCGCGCTGCCGATTCCGACGCGAATGACGCGGGATGAGCCAGCCATCGACGACTTCATTCCCGACAGATGAGTATCAAATTTACAACACGGCCTTCGGAAAGCTTCGGCGTTCCCAATCCCTGCTCCCATTCAAATTGACCGAGTGGACCATCCCGATAGCCTGACAGCCCCGATAGGCTTCGCTCACCACGCGGGACAGTGTGAAGCATCGGGCGAGCGAGGGGGCAGGGGGCAGGCGAAATCCCGGCCGGAATTTCATAGGGGATTGCAATGACATTCGTAAAATCAGTTGTTCTCGGCTCGGCGGCGGGTCTTGTCGCGATCGCGCGCGGGCAGGCGGCGGATCTTCCGGTCAAGGCCAAGCCCGTCGAATACGTGAAGGTGTGCAGCCTCTACGGCGCGGGCTTCTGGTACGTGCCGGGGACGGACACTTGCCTGAAGATCGGCTCGTATATCCGCGGACAAGTGGAATGGAATGCCGGCAACGGCGGCGTGCCGATCGGCTTCGGCGCGACCGATGCGGCGGCGGCCGGGCGTCTCGACCGCACGGACACCAGTCAGTTGTCGTTCCGCACGCGGGCCGGCCTTTCGGTCGATCTGCGCACGCAGACCGAATACGGTACGCTACGGTCGTACTTCGAGGGCGGCTTCCAGACGAGCGGCAACAACGGCTCGGCGCCCACCAACGATGCGGTTTACGTCGACCGCGGCTTCGTCCAGTTCGCCGGGCTCACGGCCGGGCGTATCCGCTCGTATTTCGACATCAATTCGTTCGGGTCGTACAGCTATGCGAATGTTCGCTTTTCCGCCGACACCACCGCGCTCGGCCTGTGGGGCATCGCCTACACGGCGCAGCTCGGTAACGGCATCTCGGCGACGATCTCGCTCGAGGACGGCGGCTCGAGCTCGCAGGGCAACAGCTCGGGTCAAACGGGGTCGCGTTTGAAACAGGTCGTCAACCTGTCGATGGCGGCCCAGTTCGGCCTCGGCACGACGTCGTTCGACAACGAGGGCTGGAAGGTTCCGGACGTGGTCGGATCGCTCCGCATCGATCGGGCCTGGGGCTATGCGCAGGTATCGGCGGCGTTGCACGACGTGAGCGCCGGCTACTACCAGACCGGCGGCACGGCTCTCGCGGCCGGCCTCCAGAACAACGGTCATCCCGCCGATGCCTATGGTTTCGCGGTGAGCGGCGGCTTCACACTCAACGACGTGCTCGGTTGGAGCGGCGATCAGTTGGGCATGCAGGTCGCCTATGGTCGGGGCGCGGGAGGCTACACGTTCAAGCAAGGCCCGACGCAGGTCTACGGCAGCGGCAACAGCGCCGGTTTTGGCTGGACGTCGGACGGCACGTTCGTGGCCGGCGGGCCGGTCGAGCTGACCACCTCGTGGAGCATCAACGGGCTCCTCCAGCACTTCTGGAGCCCGAAGTGGCGCACCTCGCTCTATGGCGGCTACTACGAGGTCGACTATGACGCCAAGGCCACCGCCAATATCTGCCCAGGCGGCGCGGCGGGCACGCCGTCTCCGACCGGTTTTCCATTCGCCGGCGGCGTGACGAACTGCAGCCCGAACTGGTCCGCCTGGGGGATCGGCTCGCGCACGCAATGGAATCCGCATTCCGATCTCGACATCGGCGTCGACCTGATGTGGGATCACCTGAACACGGCGTTTGCCGGCTTCGCGACGGTTGCGGCGAACGGCGCGCGTCCGCTGGCCGCCGCCGGCAGCTTCAGGATCCAGGATCAGGACGTGCTGACGATCCTCTTCCGCATCCAGCGAAACTTGCTGCCCTGAGGCGAAAGCAGAAGCAGAACGAGAAATCGCGCCTAAGCGGGCCGCGTGCCGCGGTAGGCCGCGACCGCGGCGCCGAACGCCTCGAACAGCTTGCGATTGATCGGATTGCGCTGCGCCTCGTGCTCGGCATGCCACTGCACGCCGAGTGCAAAGCCGGGCGCCTCGGCGATGCGTATCGCCTCGTAGGTGCCGTCCTCGGCGATGCCCTCGATCACGACGCGCTTGCCCGGCTCGAGGATACCCTGGCCGTGCAACGAGTTGACGCGGATGCTCTCGGCGCCGAGAAGCTTCGCGAATACGCCGCCTTGCTTCAGTCGCACCTCGTGGCGGTCGGCGAAGACCACCTCGAGGTCGGGGTGGACCTCGCCATTGGCCAGCCGGGGCATGCGGTGGTTGATGCGCCCCGGCAGCTCGCGAATCTCCGGATGCAGCGAGCCGCCGAACGCCACGTTCATCTCCTGGAGGCCGCGGCAGATGCCGAACAACGGTACGCCGCGCGCGACGCTCGCTTCGACCACCGCGAGGGCGAGCGCGTCGCGGTTGCGGTCGTAGGGCTCGTGCCGGGGGTGCTCCGCGTGGCCGAAATGGCTCGGATGGACGTTGGCGCGCGCGCCGGTCAGCAGGATGCCGTCGACCGTGTCGAGCAGGGCGCCGATGTCGGTGATCTCGGGAGTGCCGGCAAACATGAGCGGCAGCGCGCCCGCGACCTCGGCGACGGCGCGCAGGTTGCGTTCGCCGACACGCTGTGCCGTGAACTTCCCCTCGACCAAATGGGCGCTGCCGATGACGCCGACGATCGGGCGCTGCCGCGTGCTCATGCGAGGAGTACTACCCGTCCGCCCGCCGCGCCGCAATCTCGCGGCGCGCATAGCGCTGCGGGCCGATGCTGCGGAAAGACTCGATGCTTGGCCAGACATTCATGCGCGGCGCGCAGTGGAGCCGAGCGCGCCAGGATGGTCCGCGCCGGTCGGCGCCCCGTTGCATCGCCGGAAGGGGAAGCGCATCATCGTCATAATGACCCAAGGGCACCTAAGGGCAACCTAAGGGCGATCAGGGAGCGCTCCGATGCACGACATCGTCATTCGCGGCGGGAATATCATCGACGGCACCGGCAAGCCTGCATTCGCCGGCGACGTCGCGATCGATGGCGGCCGAATTACCGCGGTGGGCGGCAAGCAGGGACCCGGCAAGCGCGAGGTGGATGCCGGTGGCCTGCTTGTCACGCCCGGCTGGGTCGACGTGCACACCCATTATGATGGCCAGGCCCTGTGGGACCCGATGATCACCCCGTCGTCCTGGCACGGCGTCACGACGGTGATGTTCGGCAATTGCGGCGTCGGCTTTGCGCCGGTGAAGAAGGAGCACCGCGGCGCCCTGATGGACCTGATGGAAGGCGTCGAGGAGATCCCCAACCCGGTGCTCGCCGCGGGGCTCAACTGGGACTGGGAGACCTTTCCGCAGTTCATGGACGCGCTCGACCGCGGCGGGCCGCGCGCGATCGACATCGCGGCGCAGTTCGCGCATCTGCCCGCGCGCGTCTACGTCATGGGCGACCGCGCCATTCGCCGCGAGCCGGCGACCCCCGATGACATTGCCAAGATGCGCGACCTCACCGTCGAGGCGCTACGCGCCGGCGCTTTCGGCTTCACCACCTCGCGCACGGATTCGCACAAAACCCCGGACGGCGAGCTCGTGCCGTCGCGCGACGCCGACGATCACGAATTGCTCGGCATCGGCGCGGCGCTCGGCATCACCGGCACCGGCGCGTTCGGCATGAATAGCGACTTCGACGACGAGGAGTTCGAGCTGCGCTGGATGAAGAAGCTCGCGCGCGAGACCGGCCGCCCGGTCTGGTTCCTGCTCACCGACCGCTACCAGGACCCGCAACGCTGGCGCCGCCTGATGAGCGCCGTGCACCAAGCGAGGGCCGAGGGCCTGTCGATCACGGCGCAGATGGCGGGCCGGCCGATCGGCGTGATGATGGGGGTGGGCACCGCGCTCAATCCGTTCACGGTGCGGCTCGCCTACAAGGCGCTCGAGACCCTGCCGATCGCCGAGCAGCGCCGGCGCCTGCGCGACCCGCAGGTGCGTGCGCAAATCCTCGCCGAGCAGCCGTCGGCCGCGGAGGTGGAGAAGCTCTCCCAGTTCCGCCAGGCCGTGACCACGATGTGGGAGCGTTTCTATGTGATGGGCAATCCGCCCGACTACGAGCCGGGTCCGGAGAAGGCCGTTGCGGCGATTGCGGCGCGCACCGGCCGGCCGCCCGACGAGGTCGCCTACGACATCATTGTTCAGGACGACCAGTATCTCTGGTTTCCGGTCGTCAATTACACGACCGAGGACCATGGGTCGATCTTCGAGATGCTCAACGATCCGGCCTGCTTGCTCGGTCTCTCCGACGGCGGCGCTCACTGCACCTCGATCGTCGATTCCGGCGTGCCGACGTATATGCTCACGCACTGGGGCCGCGACCGGCAGCGCGGACCGAAGCTGCCGCTCGAGCGGCTGATCAAGCGGCAGACCAGCGAGACCGCGGACTTCTTCGGGCTCAACGACCGGGGTCGCCTCGCGCCGGGCCTGCGCGCCGACGTCAACCTGATCGACCACGGCCGCCTGCAGGTGCAGAAGCCCGAGCTCGTGCACGACATGCCGGCCAACGGCCGCCGCTTCGTGCAGCGGGTCGACGGCTACGAGATGACGATCTGCGCCGGGCAGCCGATCTACGAGCGCGGCGAGCACACCGGCGCCATGCCGGGCAAGCTGGTGCGCGCCGGGCAGTCCGCAGGCGCGGGTCTCGCCGCGGCGGAGTGAGCGCGGCCTAGCGTATCTTTCATCGCGCTTCGCGGGCGGCCGAGACCGATCGGCCGCCCGCCATGTCTCGCGCCGGCCGCAGCGCCGGCGCAAGGCGTCGCGGGGGCGCAATCCTGCGGAGACGGCGCCGCAAAATAAATCCTGATCGAATGATGTCGCGATCGCGGGCGGAGCTGCGCCTCTCGGATCGAGAGCGCGATCTCGCGGCGGGCTGCCGGTGACCAGGCTCACCGGCGCGCGGTCCCGTCGGCGTGGCGAAAGGCGAGCGCCGCGCCGTTGATCGAGTCCGGCCGTGAACAAGCGCATTCTGTTGATCGAACAGGACACGTTGACCGCGCTGTGGGAGGACGACCTTCTGACCGAGGCCGGATACGAGGTCACGTGCGCGGCCGGCACGCTCGATCGCGTGCGATCCTTGGTCGTGGACGCGCGAGCGGATGCGGCCGTCCTCAAGGCTCATCTCTATGGCGAGCCGACGACCGATCTCGCCATCATCCTGCGGGCGAAAAGGATTCCATTCGCCTTCGCGTCGACCTATGGGGCGGCGCTGCGCGGCCGCTTGCCGCCGGCGCTGCAGCAGGTGCGAATCCTCGCGCGGCCCTGCGACGGCGCGCAGTTTATGGCGACAGTCCGCGCATTGGTCGGCGGCGGTTGATCCCAGTGGCGGCGTGCCCCTCTTTTGACACGAAAATTGTCGAAAGGTGCCGTGCTCCGCTCTTGATTTCTCCCCGCCTTTCGACAATGTATTTGTCGAAAGGAGGTCGCATGAATATGCGCGAGCTGACGCGGCGGGCCCGCGTCACCGAGCGGCAGGTTCGCTACCTGATCGCGGAAGGATTCATCCCGGCGCCGCGCGGGGGGCGGGCGAACGCGGACTACGGCGACGACCATGTCGCCGCGATCCGCCGTTACACCCGGTTGCGCGAGTTGGGATTTCCACCCGCCGCCATCAAGCTGCTGCTCGACTCACGCGAGGGCGCCCCATTTGCGGTCGCGCCTGGAGTGACGCTGGTGGTCGATCCCAACCTGCTCGGCAGCGGAACGCGCCCAGGTCCGCTGATCGAGCGTGTCGCCAAGCTGCTCACGGATCTGTTGAAGGAAAGAACACATGCCGATCGCGTCGCAAACGATGATTGATCCGCTCCATGCTTTTATGGCCGGCGCCTTCGTGGCCGGCACTCCGAGGCCCTGTCCCCTGGTGTCCACCCGCTTCGACGTGACGATCGACGCCGGCTTGGCGATCGTCGTGATGACCCGGACCTTCCGCAATGGCGAGGCCGACAGCATCGAGGCTACCATCACGTTTCCGCTGCCCGTGCACGCGACCCTGTTCGCGCTCGAGGCCCGCATCGGCGAGCGCGTGCTCGCGGCGCGCGCCGCCCGCAAGAATGCCGCCCGCCGCGCCTACGAGGACGCGGTCGATCGCGGCAAGGGCGCGGTTCTACACGAGGAGGTGCTGCGCGGCGTGCACATGCTCTCGGTCGGGCAGATCGCGCCGGGCAGCGAGGTCGAGGTGCGCGCCACCTGGGCGAACACGCTCACCCACCTCAACGGCCGCGGGCGGCTGCGCATCCCGCTCACAGTGGGCGACATCTACGGCCGCTCCGGGCTTGCCGAATCCGATGAGCTCATCCATGGCGGGCCGGTGCAGTGCGGCGTCCTCACCGTGACCTGCCGCGACGGTGTCGTATCGCTGATCGGCGGCCGACTGGAGGATGGCCGCGCCGACATCGCGCTCAACGCGCCGATCGATCTCGACGTCACCGGCTGGACGCCGCGGACGCTCGCCGGCCGCATGGCGGACGGACGCCCGGTGGCGTTGCGCATCGAGCCGCTCGCGGGCGGCGAGCAAACGCTCGACGTCGCCCTGCTGGTCGATCGCTCCGGCTCGATGAGCGAGCGGTGCTCCACGCTCGACGGCCTCACCAAGCACGAGGCCGCGCTGGCGGCCCTCGAGCGCCTGGCGTTGGACGTGGGCCGTGAGGACACGGTCGACCTGTGGGAATTCGCCGCCAAGCTCAAGCATATCGGCTCGAGCCGCGAGGCTTCGCTGCATGAGCTGGTCGGCCGGCTGGACGGACCGGATGGCGGCACCGAGATCGGCCATGCAGTCACTGGCGTGCTCGCCGCGACGGGCGCGCGCGACATCCTTCTCGTCACCGACGGCAAGAGCCATGCGCTCGACGTGCAGGCGCTGGCGCGAAGCGGTCGCCGGTTCGCGCTCGTGCTGGTCGGCGCCGACAGCCTGGAAGCACATGTGGGGCATCTCGCGGCGCTCTCCGGCGGCGAAATCTTCGTCTCCGCCGGTCCCGATCTTCCCGCGATGCTCGGCGCCGCCGTGCGCTCGCTGCGGATGCCGCATCGGGCGCCGCAGCTCGACCGGCGCGAGATGCGCGAACGGCGTGCCGGCATGGAGCTTGTCGCAACCTGGAACGAGGCCGGCGTCACCGCGAAGGACCAACGGAGCATCGAGTCGCGCGCGGTCGCGGCGATTGCCGCGAAGCTGATGCTGCCGACGCTCGAGGCCGACGTGGCGGCCGAGCTCGCGCAAACGGAAGGGCTTGTCACGCATCTCACCAGCCTGGTGCTGGTCGATGAGGCAGGCGCCGTGCAAGAAACCGTCCCGGCGGCCCGCAAGGTCGCGCTGCCGTCGCCGGCCGGGCATTTCAGCATGGGGCGCGGCACGCGCATGTTGAGAAATTACCATGATGTCGTGAACGCCCCGGTTCCCGAGCCCTTGAAGCAGTTGATACGAGGCCTCGATTCCACCGTCGACGGGGGGCCGAAGCAGGCCGCGCCGCCACCATCCGATGCGGGTCGGCGGCAAGCCGAGGCGCGGCGCAGCAGGGAGGAGGAGGATCTGCGCCGCAGCGCCGTCGAGGCACGTCGCAGCGCGGAGGAGGAGCGTCGCGTCAGGTCGGTGTCGGCCGCGCGTCCGGCGGAGCCGAGCTCAGGCCGATGGCTGCCGCGTCTCACCCGGCTGCTTGCGCCCTCGCCGCCGAGCAGCATCATGGCGGCTCTCGCGGCGCGCATCGACTGGGATGCGGCGCCGCAGCGCCTGCAGGCAGGCGATCTCGCCGGCCTCGACGGCTCGCTGGCCGACGCAATCCGCCGGATCGCGGCCGAGCCATGGGTCATCAAAGACGCGCGCGATGCCGGCTGCGATCCGGTGGTGCTCGTGATCGCCCTGCTGGCGAAGGCAGTCGCGCACAGCAACCGAACCGCGGATCGCATTGCGCGGGCGATCCTCGGCTGACGGCGGGCGCGATCTTCGCAGAGATCTGCCGCCGGTTCGTGCCGGGTGGGGAGCTCCGCCTCTTCGCCGGCGTCGCGCGATGCGACGCCGGCATTTGCTTGCCGCTGCGATCGACGCATTGCGACCCCGCCGGGCGCCGAACGTCTTTAGAGACTGTTCACGAATGGCCGGAAATACTGCCGCCGTGGGTAGCGTAGGGAGGCGGAGGATGACGGCTCGGGCCGTGAAGCTGCTGGCGGCGGAAAACGATCTCAAATTGCTGATGGCCGACGTGACGCGCGCCATGGAAAAGGCGCAGGAGGCGGTCGCGCGCATCGCCGCCAAGGCCACCGAAGCCGAGGCGCCGGCGATCCCCGCGCAGTCTGCCGGCGGATAAGGGCGTAGAACGCGCGCGGCGCATCGCGACGCTCCATGGTCCGGTTTGCGGCGGATCGAACCTCCCGCAAGACCGCGGTCGAAGGTGACGGATCGGCGATCGTGATGCCACGGCGCCATGTTTTGCAAGCGCTTGCGCGCGCGTTCGCGTCTGCGCTGACGGACTCAGAGATCGCCCCACGCTGAGCCGCGCCGCGCCGCGCCGCAATGCGGCCATCCGCCGGCGCATCTGGCCCCCCGCGCCGCAACCGGCTAATCATCGCCCTTTCGCGGCAGCCAATGATTCACGGGGCAGCATGGTCGTCAGAGCGGGACGCGAATTCCTGGCCATTCCGGGGCCGACCACGGTGCCGGACGAGGTGCTGCAGGCGATGCATCGCCCGGCGATCGACATCTATGCGGGCTCGCTGCTCGCGCTGACCGATCGCCTGCACGCCAATCTGCGTTGGCTGTTTCGCACCCGCGGACGCACCTACATCTACATCGCCAACGGGCACGGCGCATGGGAAGCGGCGCTGACCAACGTGCTCTCGCGCGGCGACCGCATCCTGGTGCTGGAAAGCGGCCGTTTCGCCGCCACCTGGGGCGAGATGGCGGCAAAGCTCGGCGTGGCGGTCGAGGTGCTCGCGGGCGACTGGCGGCGCGCCGTGCGGCCGGCCGAGGTCGAGGCGCATCTGCGCCAGGATGCGAGACAGAAGGGCAAGGATCGCTACAAGGCCGTGCTGGTCGTGCAGATCGATACCGCGTCCGGCGTCGTCAACGACATCGCCGCGATCGGTAGGGCGATCAAGCGCTCGGGTCACGACGCGCTCTATATGGTCGATGCGGTCGCCTCGCTCGGCTGCATGCCGTTCGACATGGACGCCTGGGGCGTCGACGTCGCGATGTCGGGGTCGCAGAAGGGCCTGATGACCCCGCCGGGCCTGAGCTTCGTCGCCGCCGGCCGCGCCGCGCGCGCGGCACACAAGCGGGCCGGCCTGCGCACGCCCTACTGGGACTGGACCGCGCGCGAAAGCAACATCCACTACATGAAATACGCCGGCACGCCGCCCGAGCACCTGATGTTCGGCCTCGCGCGCGCTTTCGAAATGATCCGCGCCGAGGGGCTCGACAACATCTTCCGCCGCCATCGCCTGCTCGCCGAGGCCGCGCGCCGCGCGGTCTCGGTGTGGGCGCGCGGCAAGGCGATCGAATTCAATGTCGCGGCGCCGGCCGAGCGCTCCAACACCATCACGATGGTCCGCATGGCGGGTGGGCGCCGGGCGCGCCCGCTGCTCGACTATTGCAACACCAAGTGCGGCGTGGTGCTGGGGCAGGGGCTCGGCGAATGGCGCGACAAGGCCTTCCGCATCGCCCACATGGGACACGTCAACGCTCCGATGGTGCTCGGGACGCTCGGCGTGATCGAGAGCGCCCTCGACGCGCTCGACATTCCCCACCGCAAGGGCGGCGTGCAGGCGGCGATCGACTGGCTCGGCCGAGAGGTGAAGGCATAACAGCACGGCTGCGTCGTCGGGCGTGAACGCCCGATGACAAGCAGGGGACCGCGTTGATCGCGGTCCCCTTGGCGCGCTAGAAGTTGAGGGCCGCGAAAAGCGGCCTTATCGGCGGGCGCGTCCGTCGCACCAGATGCCCTTGGCGGGGACCTCACAGGCGTCCTGGCGGTCGGGGCCCGCGGTGTCGCGGCAGTTGGCGAGCGCCATGCTCTTGGCTTCCGCCTCGGTGTCGGCGATCGCCCACCCGAAGCCGGGCGTGCCGTCCTTCGGATCGAGCGCCTCGGCGGCACATTGATTGTTGAAGGTCGCCATCACCTTGCACAAATTGCGCGCCGTCTGCGAGCCGACCGTCTTGCAGCCCTCGACCGCCTTGGTCCGTGCCTCGGACGCGCTCGATGCATTGACGAAAATGAACATCGAGATGCCGTCCTGCGCGACGTCGGCCGGCAGGCCGATCGCAACCGCGCCGGTCGCCTGTGCCGCAGTCGGCGCCGCGAGGAATGCGCCCAGCAGGCAGACCGGTCCGATCGACCGCACCGCAACCGTCGCCTGCTTCAGCCTCTCACTCCAAGTCTGTTTCATTGCCCATCGCTCCCTGTTGGCCCGCGATCAATAGCAGAACGCGACGCGTCTGTCAGGCGGGATTGTCGTATGACGCCGGCGACTCGCCGGTTTCGGTCGATCGCTTGGCGATGGCCGCGCCACGCCCCGCCGGCTTGGTCGCAGCCCTCGTTCGGTCCCTCGCTAGTGCCCGGTCCTCGCAGGGGTGCGATTGCGATCTCCCCACGATCTCACATTTGTGACATAATTGTTACGGTCCAATCTCAATTGGCGACGCGCGGTTGTGGCTCATGAGCTTGGAATATCGAAGCAAATCAGCCTCGAAGTCGGCTTCACTGGCCTGGTCCAATCCCCTGGCGTGGTGGTGGGGCCTGCTGACTCTCGTGAGCGGCGCCAATATCGCGATCTGGATCGTCCTCTACGACGCGCTCCCGGAACGACCGACTGGCCGTCTCGACGGCGCGTCGGGCGTCGAGCCGATGCTCCTGCTCAGCGCCGCCTATGTGTTCGGCTGCGCCTTCCGGTCTTTCCTTCCGCGCGCTGATATTCAGCGGATTTGCCTCTTCGACACCTGGCTGTCGAGCGTCGTCGTCGGACGAACGGTCGCGACCGTGGCCGAGGTCTGCTTCGCGGCGCAATGGTTCATCGTGTTGCGGCAGCTCGGCACGATGACGGGCGCGGATACGACCCTGATCGCGGCCTGGATGGTCATCCCGCTGATCGCCGTCGCGGAATGCTTCTCGTGGTACGCGGTGCTGACCACCAACTACCTGGGCAGCGCGATCGAGAACTCGCTGTGGGCGGTCGCCTTCGCGGCGGTCGGGATCGGCCTCGGGCGATTGCTGCCGGACGTCGATGGTGCGGCGCGCGACGCCCTCGCGGTCGCGATCGTCGGGACGGCCGGCTATCTGGCTTTTCTCGTCACCATCGATATCCCGATGTATCTCGCGCGCTGGCGCGCCAAGGTCGTCGATGGCGGCAAGCTTCTGGCGCCGCTCGAGGGGCTGCGCGACGTGAGCACCCGTTGGGTCGTGACGCACGATATCGCCGCCTGGAAGGAGGAGATCGCCTGGATGTCGCTCTATTTCAGTGCGGCGGTCTGGGCGAGCCTCGCGCTGTGCGTCTTCTACGCGGTCGAGACGCGCCTCCCGGTCGTGGCAGGCTAGCGGAATTCAATCGAGTTCCTTGTAGAAGCGCTCGTCGTAGAGGGCGCCGATCGCGGGCGCGACCTTGTCGCGAAAGGCGCGCGTCGCCGCCGCCATGCCGTGCGCCTGGGCGGCATCGCTGCTCTGCCACGCCTCGATCACGGTGAAATGGTTGCCACGGTTGGTCTGCGTCAGGGCCTCGAAGCGCAGGTTGCCGGGCTCGCGGCGCCCGTCCTCGGCATGTGCCTTCAGCAGCGTGGCGGTCATCTCGCGTTGCGTCGGGATGACGTCGACGTGGGTGACGACGAGGACGGTGTCGGCGCCGAGGCTTGCCGGCAGCGGCCCGACCGCAAGCGGAAACGTCACGCGCTCGTCGGCCGGCGCGTTCTCGATACGCTTGAGCTTGTCATCGAGCCGCGCGCTCGTCTCCGCCTTGGCGTGCGCATCGAGCGCCGCCTGGTCTTTCCAGGCGGCGAGAATGACGAACTGGTTGGACCGGCCGATGCGCTGAAGAGCCTCGCCGCGCAGGTTGCCGGTTGCGCGCCGCAGCGCGTCGCGCATGTCGCGCACGATCGCAGCGCCTTCGCGCTCGGCCGTCGGCATGACTTCCAGATAGGTGATGGTATAGCGCGGTCCGTCGGGAACCGGTGCCTGGGCGTGCCCTGCGGACATGGTCATGCCGACGAGCATCGTGACGCCGAGCAGCGTTCGGATGGGCGCCATCGTTGTCATCCTCCCGTAACGGGCCGGGAGTCTACCTCAGCACGAGGCGCGGCAGCCAGAGCGAAAGTTCCGGAATATAGGTCACCAGCATCAGCACGGCGAACATCACGCCGTAGAACGGCCAGATGCGCCGCATCACCTTCTCGATCTTCACCTTGCCGACCGCGCAGCCGACGAACAGGATGGCGCCGACCGGCGGATGGCATAGCCCGATGCCGAGGTTGAGCATCATGATCATGCCGAAATGCACCGGATCGACGCCGAAGTTCTGCATCACCGGCAGCAGGATCGGCGTCGCGATCAGGATCGAGGGCGCCATGTCGACGAGGCAGCCGAGCACGAGCAGGAGGACGTTGATCAGAAAGAGGATCACGTACTTGTCGTGCGAGATCGACAGGAAGAACGCGGTGATCTTCGCCGGCATCTGCGCCAGCGCCATGATGTAGCCGACCGCCGACGCGCAGGCGATCAGCGTCATCACCATGGCGACCGTGCTGAAGGTGCGATGGAGCAGCCGTGGCAGGTCGCGCCAGCTGTAGTCGCGATAGATGAACATGGTGACGAAGAACGCCCACACGCAGGCGACCGCGCCGGCCTCGATCGCGGTGAACACGCCGAGCAGGATGCCGCCGAGGATGATCGCGAGCGTGATCAGCCCCCAGATCGCCTCGAAGGCGATCTTGAGCGCCTGGCGCGGCGGCACGCTGGTGCCGCGCGGGTGACCATCGCGATACGCGATGACGAGGCAGAGAATGACGATGGCGACGCCGAGCAGCAGGCCCGGCACCACGCCCGCCATGAACAAGCTGATGATCGAGATCGTCCCGCCGGTGGCGAGCGAGTAGATGACCGCGTTGTGGCTCGGCGGCACCAGCAGCGCCTGCACCGAGGAGGTGATCGTCAGGTTGGTGGCGAACACGCGCGGGTAGCCGGCGCGTTCCATCTGCGGGATCATCACCGAGCCGATCGCCGAGGCGTCGGCGACCGACGAGCCCGAGATGCCGCTCAAGAACGTCGAGGCGAGCACGTTGACGACGGAAAGCCCGCCGCGCACGCGGGTGAAGCCGACCATGACGTCGGCGAGCGCGACCAGCCGTCGCGCCATGCCGCCTTCCGCCATGATGGCGCCGGCGAGCACGAAGAACGGGATGGTCAGCATCGCGACCTTGCTCACCCCGTCGGAGATTTTCAGCATCAATGCCTCGGGCGAGATGCCGATCCATAGCGCGCCGGCGAGCGCCGCGATCGCGAGCGAAAAGGCGATCGGCACGCCGATGATGAAGCAGACGAACATGGTGGCGAGGAGAACGAAGACATCCATCGTCGTTTGATTCGCTCTACTTGTTCGTCATGTCGGGGCATAGCCGTTCGAAGAACGGGTCGCATCGCGACGCCTTTGCCCGGCCATCCCCGTCTTGCGTCGCTGCAAAGACGTGGATGCCCGCATTCGCGCCGCATTCGCGGGCATGACAGGGAGGAGTGATCGAACAGACATTCAATCCACCGGCACAGCGGCTTCTTCCGCCGGCGGCTCGTCCGGCCGGCCGAGCGTCACGCGCTCGACGACGAACAGGAACAGGATCACGCCGCCGATCGGGATCGGCAGGTAGGTGACGCCGACCGAGAGCCACGGGAACGCGTCGATCGTGTTGTACCAGGTCGTCTCCACGAGCCCTGCGCCGTAGTACACCATGAACAGCGCGAACACGCCGACCAGCGCCTCGGCGAGGAGCGCGACTGCGCGGCGGGGCCCGTCGGGCAGCATCGCGGCGAACACGCCGATGTTCATGTGCACGCCGCGCCGATAGCAGGCGGCAGCGCCGAAGAAGGTGAGCACGATCGTGAGCAGCACAGCGCACGGTTCCGGCCACGACGCCGCACTGTCGAGCACGTAACGGGTGAACACCGCCCAGGGAATGACCGCAGAGATCAGCACCAGCGCGGTGCAGCCGAGCACCGCACAGGTCCAGTAGAGCAGATCCATAAAGCGGCGGACGACCTGCGCCATGCTCATTGCACCGCCTGGATGCGCTTGATGGTGTCGGCGAAGCGCGGGCCGTACTTGTCCCACACCGGCTTCACGGCTGCTTGGAACGCGGCCTTGTCGGCGACCTCGGTGAACTGGATGCCGGCTGCCTTCGCCTTGTCGAGCGCCTTCGCCTCATAGGCCTTCCACAAGGTGCGCTCCTCGAGCTGCGCCTCGCGGGCGAACTTCCTCACCAAGGCCCGGTCGTCCTTCGACAGTGCGTCCCAGGCCTTGCGCGACATCACCAGAATCTCAGGGACGATCAGGTGCTCCGTGAAGGTGTAGTACTTCGCCACCTGATAGTGGTTGTCGAACACGAAGCTCGGCGGATTGTTCTCTGCGCCGTCGATCACGCCGGTCTGCAGCGCGCTGAACACCTGGTCGTAGCCCATGCCGACGCCGTTGCCGCCGAGCGCGTTCATCATGTCGATGAACATCGGATTGCCGATCACGCGCACCTTCAGGCCCTTGAGGTCGGCGATGCCTTTGACCGGATGCTTGGTGTTGTAGATGCTGCGGGCGCCCGCATCCATCCAGCACAGGCCGACGAGACCCGCCTTGGCGTTGGCGGTCACCTTGTCGAGCAGCTCCTGGCCGATCGGGCCGTCGATCACCGCTTCCATGTGCGCGGTGCTGCGAAAGAGGAAGGGCAGGTTGAAGACGTTGAGGTCGGGCACCACCGGGCCGAGCGCGCCGACGCTCACGCGCGCGAGCTGGATCGCGCCCACCTGCGCCTGCTCGATCGCCTCCTTCTCGCCGCCGAGCTGCATCGAAGCGTACATCTGCACGGTGAGGCGCTTGTTGGTCGCCGCCGCGAGCTTGTCGCCGAAATGCTCGACCGCGACCACGGTCGGATAGCCGGCCGGGTGCACGTCCGAAGCCTTGAGCAGGGTCTGCGCCCGCGCCTGGGTGGCGAGTGCCGCCGCCAGCGCCAGCGCGACGATGGCCGATCCTCGATGCATGTTTCGATGCACGTCGTCCTCCCGGTTCTTGCGCCGCGGTTGTGGTGCGCGGCTAATCGTGATAGTCATCATATCATATGACGACTTTGCGCACGAGGGCAAATGCGCCGCGGCGGCCGGCGGCGAGCGCGCCGTCTGCCTCCCTCGCGCCCCTCGCGCCGCGCAGCCTCGCCCATGCGCTGGTCGAGCGGCTCAGTGGGGAGATTCTCAGCGGCCGCTTGCCGCCGGGCGCGCAGCTGCCGACCGAGCAGGAGCTGATCGCCGCGAGCGGGGTGAGCCGCACGGTGGTCCGCGAGGCGATCGCCGCCTTGCGCGCCGAGGGGCTCGTGGTCACCCGCCAGGGGGCGGGCGCCTTCGTCGCCGAGGGCTCGCGCCGGCCATTCCGTATCGATCCCGCCGGCCTCGGCTCCCTCGCCGAGGTGCTCGCCGTGATGGAGCTGCGCACCGCCCTCGAGGTCGAGGCCGCCGGGCTCGCGGCCGAGCGGGCGAGCGCCGCCGATCTGCGCGCCATCGCGGCGGCGTTCACGGCGATCGAACGCGCGATTGCGCGGGGCGAAGCCGGCATCGACGAGGATTTCGCCTTCCACCGCAGCATCGCGACCGCGACCCGCAATCCGCAATTCGCCCGCTTCCTCGAATATCTCGGCCGCATCATCATCCCGCGCCAGACGATCCGCGCCGCCGGCGCCGCGAGCGAGCGCGTCGCCTATCTGCGCACCTTCCAGAAGGAGCACCTCGCGATACTCAAGGCGCTGCGCGCCCGCTCGGTCGCCAAGGCGCGCGCCGCCATGCGCACCCACCTCATGAACAGCCGCAAGCGCTATCGGCGGCTGGTGGCGCATCGAGGCTGAACCGGCCGCGCTTCGATCCGGATTTCGCTTGCGCTCCATCCGCGCTAGGCTACTTCTCGACCGGCGGAACACGCCGGCCTCAAGGGGAGGAGATCATGACGAGGCGCGCGTTCAATCTGGTGGCCGCGGTCGCGGCGCTCGCTGCATGCATCCTGCCCGCGACCGCGCGCGGCGCCGACGTGAGGGTGTTCACCTCCGTGGCGCTCAAGTCGGTGCTCGACGAGCTCGCACCGGCCTACGAGAAGGCAACCGGCAACAAGCTGACCATCACGTACGGGCTCGCAGCCGAGATGAAGAAGCGTGTTCTCGCCGGCGAGACCGCCGACGTCATCATGCTGACGCGCGCGATGATGGAGGACCTGCAGAAGCAGAACAAGCTCGCCGGCAGCCTCGTCAATGTCGCCGGAACGCCGGTCGCGGTGGCGGCCCGCGCCGGCGCGCCCAAGCCGGATATCGGCACGGTCGACGCGTTCAAGAGGACGCTGCTGGCGGCCAAGTCGATCGTCTATGCGGACCCGGCGAAGGGCGGCCTGAGTGGCGTCGTCTTCGCTCACGCGCTCGATCGGCTCGGGATCGCCGAGCAGATGAAATCGAAGACCATCCTGGTGCCGGGCGCGCAGGCGGCCGAGCTCGTCGCCAAGGGCGAGGCAGAGCTCGGCGTCGGCCAGGCCTCGGAGATCGTGCCGGTCGCGGGCGCGCAACTCGTGGGTCCGCTCCCGGGCGAGCTCGGGAGCTTGACGCAATTCACCGCGGCGATGGGCGCCGGAAGCGGATCGCCCGAGGCGGCGAAGTCGCTCATCGAGTTCCTGACCGCGCCGCAGTCCGCGCCGCGTTTCCAGGCGAAGGGATTTCAGCCAGGATGAGGGGACGAGGTTGGCGGCGCGGTCGGCGGCGGACGCCCCGGCTTGATCATCCATGACGGCCGCGTGGGCGATCCGCTTGCGCGATGATCGCTCCGCACAGTATCGCTTTCCGTCGTGGCCGATACATCGCACAAGAAGCCCGTCGGGACAGGGCTGCCGCATGCACTGACGGCGCGCCTTCCCTTCTACTATGGCTGGATCGTGCTGGCCGCTCTGTGCTGCGCCGGCTTTGCGCGGCAGGGCGGCGCGGTCGCGACCTTCTCGGTCTTCGTCGAGCCGCTGACGCGCGATTTCGGCTGGTCGCGCACGGCGCTCTCGGGCGCGGTGTCGCTCGGCGGCCTGCTGGCGGCGCTCGCCGCGCCCGTCATCGGGCCGGTGCTCGACCGGCGCGGCTCGCGCCTGGTGCTCGCGCTCGCGGTGCTGGTCAGCGGCGGCGCGCTCCTGCTGCTGTCGGCGGCGCCATCGCTGCTGGTATTCTATCTCCTGTTCTGCATCGCCCGCATGAGCTGGGCGGCGCCGTTCGAGCTCGGCATCTATGCGGGCTTGAACAACTGGTTCCTCGCCCGCCGCGCCGCCGCGGCCGCGATCGCCAACCTCGCGCAGATGCTCGGGCTCGCCGCGATGCCGCTGATCGCGCAATTCGCGATCGCACGCGACGGCTGGCGCGCCGGATGGCTCGCCCTCGGCGCCACCGTGCTCATCGTCGGATTCGCGCCGGTCGCACTTCTGCTCGTGCGACGGCCCGAGGACATGGGCCTCGAGCCCGACCGCGCCGGCCCCACTGCCGGCGCCGCGACCACCACCCGTCCCGAGCCCGCCTTTTCGCGGCCCCAGGCGCTGCGCGCCGCCGCGTTCTGGCTGCTGATGCTCTACGCCATGCTCATCTATCCGGTGCAGGCCGGCGTGAGCCTGCACCAGGCCGCGCATCTCGTGCGCCGCGGCCTCGATCCGACCACGGCCGCGTTCATCGTCAGCAGCTTCTCGCTTGCTTCGGCGGCGGCGACGATCGTCTGCGGCCTGCTGCCGCGCGGCTGGCCGATCCGCTTCCCGCTCGCCGGCGCGGGGGCGCTCGCCGGGGTGGCGACCTGGCTGATGCCGGGCATCACCTCGCCCGCCGATGGCTACCTGTGCGCATGCCTGTTCGGCGCCGGCATCGGCAGCATGCTGACCCTGCTGCCGATCGCCTGGGCAGACTATTTCGGCCGCGCCCACTACGGCGCGATCCGCGGCATCGCCCTGCCGTGCCAGGTGCTGGCGCAGGCGGCGGGGCCGCTCGTCTCCGGCGCGCTCTACGACTGGACCGGCGCCTATACGCTGTCGCTGCATGTGTTCGCGACACTCTCGGCGCTCAGTATCGTCGCTGCGTTGGCCGCGAAGGAACCGCGCAAGGCTTAGCTGCGATCCGGGTAGATGCCTCGCGAGCCGGGAATGTGTTATGGTCTCGTTGCCTCATTTGTCAGCCAGGAGGGAGAAAGGCAGTGAGCAGGCAGTTGCGCAACGCAGTGCTCGTGGGTTCGGCCGTGGTCGCGATCGGCGCGCTCGGCTGCAGCGGTGCGGCCGCGGTGACGTTCGCGGACATCAACGGAAAATGGTGCACCGAGGGCGGCAGCGAGCAGTTCGACCACGACAACCTGGTCGCCATCATCGCCTCGTCCGGCGAGCGGCGCGTCTACCCGATCATCAGCTACGACTACCAGGGCGATACGGTCCGCGTGACCTGGAAGAACGAGAAGGGCGAGAACGTCCACACCGATTTTTCCGAATTCAGCCGCAACGGGCGCCGCATGGTGCAGCTCAAGAACGATGCTGGGCCACGGCGCGAGTTCTATCGCTGCTGAGCGAATGATCCGACGAGGCCGCGCCCTGGAGGCGATCCGGGGCGCGGCCGTTTTAGGAGGACACGACCGCTGCCTCCGGCTTCACGTGCGAATTGCGGCAGATGCTCCCGCAGGAGGATGAAATGCAGTCGGTTCTGATGACGGGCGCCGCGGGCGGCATCGGTACGCGCATGCGCAGCCTGCTCAAGGGCGTCTATCCGCGCCTGCGCCTCTCCGACCTCAAGGCGCCGGCCGACCTCAAATCCGACGAGGAATTCGTCGCCGCCGATCTCGCCGACATGGCGGCGGTCGAGAAGGCGGTCGACGGCATCGAAGGCATCATCCATCTCGGCGGCTTCTCGGTCGAAGGTCCGTGGGACGTGATCCACAGCGCGAACATCGTCGGCTGCTACAACCTGTTCGAGGCAGCGCGCCGCGCCAAGGTGAAGCGCGTCGTCTTCGCCTCGTCGAACCACGCGGTCGGCTTTTATCCGCGCAACCGCCGCATCGGTCCCGACCATCGCGTGCGGCCGGATTCGCGCTACGGCGTCTCGAAGGCGTTCGGCGAGGCGCTCGGCTCGCTCTATGCGTCGAAGCACGGTATGCGCGTCACCTCGATCCGCATCGGCAATTTCGCCGACCAGCCGGTCGACCAGCGCCGCCTGTCGATCTGGCTCAAGCCCGAGGATCTGCTGCAGCTGATCCGCATCGGCCTCGAGCATCCCGACATCCGCTGCCAGATCTTCTTCGGCGCCTCCGACAATGCGCGCGGATGGTGGGACAACGAGGAGGCGTTCCGCTTCGGCTATCGTCCGACCGGCGTGGCGGAGAAGTTCCGCGACGCCGCCCTCGCGGCGCAGGCGAAGATCGCGCCCGACCGCGTCGCCGACTGGTACGAGGGCGGCCCGTTCTGCAGCGACGGCTACGACGGCGACGAGGATTTGTGGCTGCGGTGAGCTATCCGCGGCCGATGAACGAGCGCATGTGGTTCGGCAAGATCGTCGCCTCGTAGAGGTTGACCTCGCCCGGCAGCGACGCCATCAGCACCGCGACGCGGGCCACGTCTGCCGCCGCCATGACGTAGTCGTCCGGACGCTCGCCCGGGCCGGCGGTCGTGCGGCCGCGCCGGGACGTGAACGACGACAGCGTCGCGCCCGGATGGATGATCGAGGCGACGATGTTGTGCTTGCGCCCGTCCATCGTCAGCTGGTGCGTCATGCCCTGCAGCCCGAACTTGGTGACCGTGTAGGGAAGCGAGTCGGGCCGCGGCGTCTTCGCCGACACGCTGCCGATGTTTATGATGCGCCCGCCCTGCGGCGCCTGCGCCTTCATGATGCGGATCGCCTCGCGGCTGCACAGGAACGGCGCCGTGATGTTGATGTCGAGCGCGGCGCGCCAGTAGTCGAGCGTGATGTCCTCGGTGTCGCGGTGCGTCGCGATGCCGGCATTGTTGACCAGCACGTCGAGCCGGCCGAAGGTCTTCTGCACCGTGGCGAACAGCGCCACGATCTCGTCCTCGCGGGTGAGGTCGGCCGCGAGCGCGAGCGCCTCGCCGCCGGCCTGCTTGATGGCGGCCGCGACCTCGTCGAGCAGCGCGGCGCGCCGCGCCACCAGCACGGTGTTGGCGCCGGCGCCCGCGAACGCCTCGGCGATGCCGCGGCCGATCCCGTTGCTCGCGCCGGTGACGATCGCGATCTTGCCCTGCAGATCTTTGGACATGTTGCTCCCAGCGATCGACTTGTAGCCCGGATGGAGCGAAGCGACATCCGGCAACGGCTATCGGCAGATGCGCTTTTCCCGCATTCCGCCTCGCTCCATGCGGGCTACGATGACGGCTCAGTCGATCGGCACGAAGATCGAGTGCCGCATCTTGCCGGCGACGGCCTTCGAGAGGTGGCCTTTGCCGGTGACGTCCTCCACCAGCAGCACCTCGCCGGCGCCGATCACCCGCTTTTCGCCGTCGCTGACCGTGATCTCGACCCCACCGTCGAGGTTGATGATGTATTGCCGGCGCGGCGCCGGATGCCAATCGAGGTCGTAGTCGCCGCCGGTCTGGCGAAAGATGATGCCGGTCGCCGGCAAGCGTTTCGACAGCTTGCCGCCCGGACGGTTCTCGACCCACTCGACCTCGATGTCGCGAAAATGCGTCTCGCCCTGGGCGTCGACGTAGAGATTGTGGATGCGCATGCGCGTATCAGCCCCCTGTTGATGTGATCGCAATGTCATGAACTCATGACGATCAGCGCGTCGAGCGCGGTCGCGCCCTCACCCGCGGCGTGCACCATCAGCGGGTTGACGTCGACCTCGCCGATCTGCGGCACGCCCTGCATAAGCCGGCCGATCGCCAGCACGGCCTGCACCACCGCCTCGACATCGGCGGGCGGCGCGCCGCGCACGCCGGCGAGCAGCTTTGCCGAGCGCAGCTTGCCGATCGCCTCGCGGATCTGCACTGCGTCGGCATCGCCCGGCAAGAGCTGAACGTCGCCCAGCGCCTCGACCCAGATGCCGCCGAGCCCGAGCAGCAGCACCGTGCCCCAGCCGGGATCACGCTTTGCGCCCACCATCAGCTCGACGCCGCGCGGGGACATTGTTTCGACCAGCACGCCGTCGAGGACGACATCGGGCGCGGCCCGTTTCACACTACTCATCATCGCGTCCCAGGCGGCGCGCACCGCAGCCTCGTCCTTGAGGTTCAGCGCGACGCCGCCGGCTTCCGTCTTATGCGAGAGCGCCGCCGCCTGCGCCTTGAGCACCACCGGAAAGCCGATCTTCGTCGCGATAGCGACAGCCTCGCCCGCCGTGCGTGCGAGCGCGCCGTCCGGAACGCGCAGCCCCGCGGCGGCGAGCACCTTCTTGCCGAGCCATTCCGGCTGCGCGCCCGTGCCCAGCTCGGGCAGCCCGGCGGTCGGCGCCGGGGAGGAGGCGTGGGCGCGGGCGAGCAGGCGACCGTATCGCGTGAAGAGCCCGATGGCGCGCAGCATGCGGTCGGACGAGCGCGAGCACACCGCCGGGCTCTCGTTGAGGGCCGCAACCACGTCATCGTTGAGCGGCCAGGTGTCGCCGAGCGCGACCATCACCTTGGGCTTGTCCGACTGCGCCATGCCTTCGTTGAACGCCCGCACCGGGATATTGGTGTTGATCGGAAACGAGATGAACAGGGAGCCGACGTTCGGATCGTCGATCAGCGCCTTGGTCACGGCCGGAAGCATGGCGGGCGTGAAGCCCGCCGTCGTGTCGAGCGGATTGCCGTAGTTGCCATAGGGGGGCAGCGTCGCGCGGATTTTCTGCAGCGTCTCCGGCGCGAGCTCGGGCAGATCGAGCCCGATCTCCTCGGCGAAATCGTTGGTCAGCCCGACATAGGCGCCCGACGCCGTGAGGATCCCCGGCCCCTTGGTGGGCGGCGCCGGATAGCGCTGCAGGATCGCGACGAGATCCATGACCTCGTCCATGGTCGCGACCACGATCGCGCCCGCGGCCTCGACCTGGGTGCGCACGGTGGCGAAATCGCCGACGAGGGCGCCGGTGTGCGATTGCGCTGCCTTGCGCGCCTTGGCGCCGCGCCCGGCGATCATCAGCACCACGGGCTTTCCGGCCGCACGCGCGCGCCGGATGGCGGCGAGAAAGGCCTGCGGCCGCCTGATCTCCTCGCAATAAGCCACGATGACACGGGTCGCGGCGTCGTCGATGAGGAACTCGATGAAGTCGGTGGTCTCGAGGCCGGCCTCGTTGCCGGTCGAGATCACGTAGGACAATGGAATGCCGCGGCCGTCGCTCGCGCGCTGGAAGTGGCCGAGCAGGCCGCCGCTCTGGCCGACGAAAGCGACCCCGTTGGTGACGCCGCGCAGCGCCTTGCGCGCATACAGCATGTGCAGCCACAGGCCGTCGACGTTGTTGGTGACGCCGAGGCAGTTCGGCCCGATTACGGCGACTCCGGCGGCGCGCGCGGTGGCGGCGACCGCGTCCTGGGTCGCGTGATCGCCGGTCTCGGCGAAGCCGGCGGCGAACACCATGGCGGTGCCGACCTTGCGCCGCGCGCACGCTTCCATGGCGTCGCGCACCGAGGCGGCCGGCAGCGTGAACACCGCGAGGTCGACCCCTTCCGGCAGCTCGTCCGGGCTCTTGAGCACGCGGCGGCCGTCGATCGGCTCGTCGGTGCGGCCCACCAGATGAAGGTCACCCGCGAAGTCGTTCGTCTTCAGGCATTGCAGGATGACCTGCCCGGCGCTGCCCGCCCGCGTCGACACGCCGATGACGGCGATCGAACGCGGGCGCAGGAACCGGGTGACCGCCTGCGCGCCGCGCGCTGCATCCGCCGCGCTCATGCGGGCTGCCAGAACAGAAGGTGCTCGCCGTTGGCGAGCGGATGCCAGTACGGCTTCACCTTCATGCCGACTTTCAGCGTCTCGGCCGGGCAGTTCACCACGCCGGCGATGACGTTGACCCCCTCATCGAGCGTGACGCTCGCGATCGCGTAGGGCGCGACGCCCTGAAACGCCGGCGGACCGCGGTGCGCGATCGTGAAGGAGAACACCGTGCCCTTGCCGGAGACCTCGCGCCATTCGATGTCGCGCCGCCGCCCCGTGAAGATGCTCACCGGCCGGGGAAAGTGCTGATACTTCTTCGCGACCTTGCAGTACTGGATGACGAGCTTTTTCTGCCGCGTCGCGTCCCAGAACGGCATGCCGAAATCATAGTGCTTGATGTCGCGCTTGACGTCGAGCGTGTCGTGCAATGTGAGCGCCATGGTGTCCTCTATTCCCCCGGCGCCAGCGCCAGCGCGGCGCTGCTGCCCCAGTTGCGTCCGTAGTTGATCCAGCCGATCCCGGTGACCAGCGCGTTCGTCGTGTCCTTGACCTGGCGCGGGCCGCCTTCGCCCATCAGCTGGCGGATCGCCTCGATCAGGTTGCCGGACGAGGAGGCGGCCTGGCCGGCCGAGATCTGGCCGCCGCCGGTGTTCATCGGCAGCGTGCCGGTGTGCGAGAGGTCGGTGTCGCGCACGAACGCCATGCCTTGGCCGGGCTTGCAGAAGCCGAACGCCTCGAACTGGATCACCAGCGCGATCAGGAAGTCGTCATAGGGGTGGAACGAGCGGATGTCCTTGATGTCGAGACCGGCGGCGGCGAGCGCCTTCCGGCCGGCGATCTCGTGCCCGCTGCGCGTCACGTCGATCAGCGTCTCGGCGCCGAGGAAATTGGTGCGCTCCGCGTAGCCGAGCGGGATGATGTGCTTGTGCAGGCCCTTCTCCTTGGCGCGCTTGCGGCTGGTCACGATCAGCCCGGCGGCGCCGTCGGCCAGCATGACGCAGTCGAGCAGGCGGATCGGATCGGCTATCATGCGCGAGTTGAGATAGTCGTCGACCGTGATCGGCACGCGCAGCTCCTCGCACGCATTCTCGTTGAGGAGCGCGTGGTTGCGCTGGGTCACGGCGAGCTTGCCGAGCGCGCGCAAGTCGACGCCATACTTGGCGTCATAGGCGCGCTGCAGCAGGCCGAAGGCGCCGGGCGGCCCGAGCAGGCCGTACGGCTCGGTCCAGTCGCGCCGGTAGCTGCGCTCGTTGCGGCCGTTGTGCTCGAGCACATGCGTATCGGCAAAGAGGCAGAGCGCGACCTCGCACAGGCCGGCGTCGATCGCGGCGGCGGCGCGCGCGACCGTGCCGACCGCCGAGCAGCCGCCGGTGTGCACCTCCTCGCAGAAGCCGACCTCGAGCCCGAGCATGTCGCACATGCTCTGCGACCAGAACTGGCTCGAGCCGCCGGTGCCGGTGAGGCCGGCGAGCACCATGGCGTCGATCTCGCGCTTCTCGAAGCCGGTCTTGTCGAGCAGCGCCTCGAGGATCTCGCCCGCCAGGACCCAGACGTCCCGGTCGCTCTTCTTCATCACCTTGGTTTCGGCATAGGCGACGATCGCGTGGTCACGCAGACTCATTTTGGCTCCCTTACGATTGATCAGGCCGCACGCGCGGCGCGGTCTTGTCGAGGAACTGGTGCAGCCGCTCGATCGATTCCGGGCTGCGCGTGTATTCGGCCACCATGCGCTCGAAATAGAGCCCGTCGTCGTAGTTCATGTCCTGCAGTCGCGGCAGGCTGTTGGTGATGGCGAAGTTCGACAGCGGCGCATTCTTGCAGATCTTCAAGGCCAGCTCCTTCGCCTTGGCGATCTGCTGGCCCTTCGGCACGATGTACTGCACGATGCCGTAGCGCTCGGCCTCCTCGACCTTGAGCACGCGGCCGGTGAGCATCATGTCCTGCATGCGGGCGAACCCGATCAGGCGGGCGACGCGCACCGAGCCGCCGCCGCCGATGAAGATGCCGCGCGTGCCCTCCGGCAGGCCGAAATAGGTGGTCTCGTCGGCGACGCGGATATGCGCGGCGGCGGCGGTCTCGAGCCCGCCGCCGAGGGTGGCGCCGTGCAGCGCCGCGACGAATGGGATGTTTCCGCGCGCCATCGCCTCGAAATAGCTGTTGCGGTTGAACGGGAAGGGCAGCCGCTGCGATCGCCCCGCCTTCCAGCTCTCGGCTGCCCAGCGCAGGTCGAGCCCGGCGCAGAAATTGTCGCCGTGGCCGAAGATGATGCCGCACTTGGCCTCCTCGCCGGCGCGCTCGATCGCGGCGCGCAGCTGCTGCATCACGGTCGGATTGAAGCAGTTGCGCTTGTCCGGGCGGTTGAGACCGACGAGCGCGATCTCGCCCTCGAGCTCGTAGGTGACCGTCTGTTCCTCGCTCATGACTTCTCCTGGTCATCCAGTTGTCGTCATGCCCGCGAAGGCGGGCATCCACGTCTTTTCTGTCGGCTTAGCAAACAAGACGTGGATGGCCGGGGCAAGTCCGGCCACGACGCGGAAATGCGATTCAACATGGCTCACGCCCCCGAGTCAGCCAGCTCCGCATAGCGGCGCCGTTGCGCCGCGGCGTTGCCGCAGAGCGACGACAGCAGCATGGCGCGTTTGAGATAGAGGCCGACGTCGTGCTCGTCCGTGAAGCCGATGGCGCCGTGCAACTGGATGCAGGCTTGGGTGACGGCGAGCGCATTCTCCGAGGCCTTGGCTTTGACGGCGACCGCGAGCGCGGGATCGATGCGATAGGGATCGTTGGCGGCGGCGACCTGATAGATGAGCGAGCGCGTCGTCTCGGTCTTGATATAAATGTCGACCGCCTTGTGCTGGAGCGCCTGGAAGCTGCCGATCGGCTTGCCGAACTGCTTGCGCAGCCGCAGATACGCGAAGGTCATCTCCTGGGCGCCTTCCATGACGCCGAGCAGCTCGGCCGAGAGCGCGATCAGGGCAAGGTCGGTCAGCGCCGCGACGGCGCCGCGCGAGGACTGGCGCGCGGGCACGAGGTCGGCGGGCGCGCCGTCGAGGGTCAACGTCGCGAGCCCGCGGCCGTCGACGCTCGGGGTCGTCGCGAGGCTCACGCCCGAGGCCCCGCGCGCGACGTAGTAGAGCGCCGTGCCGTCACGGCTCTCGGCACTGACCAGGAATCCGTCCGCACCGTCGGCACAGACGGAGAGCTTCCTCCCCGTGAGGCGCGGTGCACGGTCGTCGCCGTCCGCCCGCGTGAGCAGCATCGGCAAATCATGCGCGGTCTCCTGCAGGGCGGGCACGACGAGCGCGTCACCGCGCATCAGGCGCGGCAGCATCGGATGCGGCGCGTGGCCCTGCGCCAATGCGGCGGCGGCGATCGCCGCGAGCCCGATCGGCTCGCACACCAGCGTCCGCCCGGCCTGCTCGAGGACCAGCGCAAGCTCGGTGAGCCCGAGGCCCGCCCCGTCGGCCGCCGCCGGCACCAGCATGCCGAGCCAGCCGAGCGCGCCCGCCTCGCGCAACCGCGCGGGCGCAAGGCCGCGACCACGCGAAGCACGCGCGACCTTGGCGCCGGCGGCCGCGGCGAACTTCGCCGCACTGTCGCGCAGCAGCGCTTGCTCGGACGTGAGATGGAGGTCCATGAGGTTCACCGTGAGGGCGCTGGCGGCGCTCCGTCTCGCGTTTGCTTCGCATCTCACTGCGGCAGGTTGAGGACGCGGCGGGCGACGATGTTGCGTTGGATCTCGGAGGAGCCGCCGTAGATCGTGGCGCGGCGCACCTGCAGGAACGGGGCCGAGACCTCGACCCGGCCGTGCGCGGTCATGAGCGGCGGCGCGAGCGCGGCATCGCTGCCGGCGGCTTCCAGCAGCAGGTCGTTGAGCGACTGCAGCAGCTCGGAGCCGTAGATCTTGATGATCGAGGCCTCGGGCCCGGGACTGCGCGCGCGGTTGGTGAGCTCGACCGCGTGGTTGAACAGGGCCGCGAGCGTCGTGACGTCGATGCTGGCGGCGGCGAGGCGATCGCGGAAGGCGGGATCGGCCATGATGCCGGTCGTGCGCGCGATCGTCTTGATGCGCTCGAGCGCGATCAGGGCGAACTGCGGATTGGAGGTGCCGAGCCGCTCGTGGCCGAGCAACGCGTTGGCGATGCGCCAGCCGTCGTTGAGCTTGCCGACCAGGTTCTCGGCCGGCACCGCGACGTCGTCGAAGAACACCTCGCTGAACTCGTCGTCGTCCGCGATGGTGCGGATCGGCCGCACGCGAATGCCGGGGCTCGCGAGGTCGACGAGCAGGAAGCTGATGCCGGCGTGGCGCGGCTGCGCCTGCGGGTCCGTGCGCACCAGCGCGAACATCCACTGCGAATGATGGCCCCACGTGGTCCAGATCTTCTGCCCGCTGACGACGAACTTGTCGCCATCGAGCGTCGCGCGGGTCGCAACGCTCGCGAGATCGGAGCCGGCGCCCGGCTCCGAATAGCCCTGCGCCCAGATCACCGATCCGTCGATGATCGGCGGCAGGTGACGCGCCTTCTGCGCCGCGGTGCCGAACTCGATCAGGATCGGCCCGATGTGATGGAGCCCCTGCGCCGGCAGGTGCGGCGCGCCGGCCCGTGCGAGCTCCTCGGTCATGATGATTTGCTGGTTGAGCGTCGCGCCCATGCCGCCGTATTCCTTGGGCCAGTGTGGTGCGATCCAGCCCTTGCGCGACAGCGCATGGTACCAAGGCATCAACTCGGCCGGCGGCGGGCGGTTGGTGCGTCCACGCAGCGTCGCCGGCAGGTTGGCCTCGACCCAGGCGCGCACCTCGCTGCGAAACGCGGCTTCGTCCGGTGAATCGTGACGGAACATGATGATTGGCTTGAGCTAGGGCGTACGTGGGACGGCCGACATCACTGCAGCTTGAGGTCCGCACGCTTGACCACGTCGGTCCACTTGGCGCGCTCGGCGGCCAGCATCTTGGCGAGATCCTCCGGCGTGCCGATCTTGACCTCGGCGCCGAGCGCGTCGAGCCGCTTGCGCGTTTGGGCGTCCGCAAGCGCCTGGCGGAAGGCGGCGTTGAGCCTGGCGATGATCGCAGGCGGCGTCTTCGCCGGCGCCACCACGGCGAGCCAGAACGGCGACACCAGGTATGGGAAGCCCTCCTCGACGACGGTCGGCACGTTCGGCAGCGCCGCCGTGCGGGTCGCGCCGCCGATCGCGATCGCGCGCAGCTTGCCGGCCTGGATGAACGGCAGGCTGGTGGTGCTCGGATCGGCGGTGATCTGCACCTCGCCGGCGAGCATCGCGTTGAGCAGGGGCCCGGTGCCGCGATAGGGCACGAGCACGATGTCGGTCTTGGTCTCGAGCCGGAACAGCTCGATCAGCAGGTGCGGTGCGGTACCGAAACCCTGTGAACCGAACTTGAGCTTGCCGGGATTGGCCTTGGCATAGGCCAGGGCCTCGGCCATCGAGTGCACCGGCAGGTTGGGATTGACCTCGAAGATGATCGGCGACTCGATCAGCTCGGCGATCGGCGCAAACGCCTGCGCGGGATCGTAGCCGATGGCGGGATTGATCACCGGCCCGGTGGCGAGCCCGCCGGATGGCGACATCAGCAGCGTGTAGCCGTCGGGCTCGGCCTCGGCGACGAACTTGGAGCCGACGCCGCCGCCGGCGCCGCCGCGGCTTTCGATGATGATCGGCTGGCCGAGCGCGACGCCGAGCCGTTCCGAGATGATGCGGGCCATGCCGTCGGTTGCCCCGCCGGGCGCAAACGGCACGACGATCTTGACCGGTCGGGTCGGGTAAGCCTGCGCGTTCGCGGGCGCTGAATGGAGCGCGAGGACGCACAGCGCGGCTGCGAGCAGTGCCCTGATCATCGGGCGGCCTCCCTGTTGATCCGGCCTCTGTGCGGACCTTCGCGACATTCTAGCCAGGAATCTTCCCGCTCAACCACCGAAAAGGTCGTGGGCTGCATGCGTGCCGCGCACGGGAGAGAGGAACAGCGCTTTGAAATTGTTCCTGTTATCAGTGGCTCAACAACTCGGGCTCTCGTCTCGAGGACGCCCCGTTGGGCTGGCCGGCTCGCGCTAGCGCGCGAGCGTCTTCGCCATCACGTCTTCGCAGCGCTCGCCGTCGGAAACCGCCTGGGCCGCGACCGGGTTGCCGCCCATGGCGACCTTGAGCCGGTTCGACGGATGACCGGCCATGTTCCAGCGGCACGGGCGGCCCGGGAAGCTGCGCCAATAAGCGGCGTCGTGCTTCTCGTAGGTGGCCTCGTCGACCTGGTCGACCTCGGTCGTGTACTCGGTGACGAAGCCGTTCGGCTCGATGAAGTAGGTGAACACGTTGTTGCCTGGGCCGTGCCGGCCGAGGCCCCATTCGACGTTGTAGCCCGCTTTCTTCATGCGACCGGCGCCGCGCATCAGCCCGTCGATGTTCGCCATCTCGTAGGCCATGTGGTTGAGCGAGGGCCCCTCGGTGCGCACCAGCGCGAGCGAATGGTGGTCGGCGGTGCAGCGCACGAACTCCATCATGTCGGTCGAGTCCGAATGGCGGAAGCCGAGCGCATCGAGGAAGAAGGCGAGCTCGGCGTCGGTCTTGGTGGCGTTGAGCACCACATGGGTGAGCTTGGTCGGCCGCGAGCGGTCCTCGCGGCCGACGTCGAGGCGGTCGACGTCGGAGGAGATGAAGATCGGCTGGCCCTCGGGCGAGCGCAGCGCAAACCCGTAGCCGCCGCCCTCGTCGCGCGGCAGGGCAGCCGGCGCCGAGACGATCGTCGCCCCATGCGCCTTGACCTGGTCGTGCAGCCTGTTCACCGCCTCGTTGTTGGCGGCGGCGAAATGCACGCCGAGGAAGGTTGCCTTCGGCCGCTGGCGCAGCGTGAGCACGTGATGCTCGCCGCCGGTGCCGCGCATGTGAACGGTGTCGCCGCCAGACACCACCTCCTCGAGGCCCCAGACGTCGCGGTAGAACGCGGCGCTCTTGTCGAGGTCGGCGACGCCGAGCTCGACGCTGCGCAGTCCGGTCACGCGTGCGTTGATCATTGATATCCTCGCGATCTTTCTTCTTCAGTTCACGCTGTCAGTGTCTGTAGGACGGATAGCCGGAGTGCGTCTGCTCGGCGTCGAGCAGGCGCAGCATCGCGGGCCATTCGAGCACGCCGTAGGGCCGCCGCGTGCCCGGCTGGTACATGTGCGCCGTGTGCGCGAGCACGTTCTCGCCCGGCATGGTGAGCTCGGTGCGCGCCGCCATGGCGTCGACCTGGCTGCGGCAGGAGAGCTCGAGCTGGTACATGGTGTTGAATGCCTGCTGGATGGTGGCGCCGCAGGTGAGCAGGCCGTGGTTGCGCATGATCATCGCGTCGTGCGGGCCGAGGTCGCGCACGAGGCGCTCGCGCTCCTCGAGGTCGACCGCCGGGCCCTCGTAGTCGTGATAGCCGATGTGGCCGTTGAAGCGGATCGAGGTCTGCGACATCGGCAGGAGGCCGCACTTCATCGTCGACACCGCCATGCCGGCACGGGTGTGCGTGTGCACCACGCATTTGACCTCGGGGCGCGCCTTGTGGATCGCGCCGTGGATGACGTAGCCGGACACGTTGATGCCGTAGTCGGTGTCGGGCTTCCAGATGATGTTGCCCTCGACGTCGATCTTCACCAGGCTCGACGCGGTGATCTCCTTGTAGAGCAGGCCGTAGAGGTTGATCAGCAGGTGCTCGGTGCCGGGGATGCGCGCCGTGATGTGGTTGTAGATGAGATCGGTCATCCCGTAGACGTCGACCAGGCGGTAGCAGGCCGCCAGATCGAGGCGGGTCTGCCACTCGGCCGGCGAAACCTCGTCCTTGATCGACTTGAAGTCGGTCGCGTAGTTCATGGATAGTTCGGTCCAGGATTCACCAGGTGCCGCAGTGTAGCCTGGATTGCGCTTCGCGCAATCCGGGGCCGTTGTGCGGTTGTGGCAAGGCCCGTCCACGCGTCATGCCCGGTCTCGGGCAGCCTCGGGCCGGGCATCCACGTCTTGGCCGCGAAGAAAGACGTGGATGCGCGCCTTCGCGGGCATGACGGGTGAACGATGAGAGGGAACACACATGCCCGAGCCGATCGCCGACATCCCGCGCAATCCGGTCAAGGACAAGCTTGCGCGCGGCGACGTGGTCGCCTCGATGACGGTGCGGCTCGTCTCCAGTATCGAGATCGCGGCGCTCGCCAAGACGGCGGGGTTCGATACTCTATATATAGATGTGGAGCATTCGAGCCTCTCGCTCGCGACCACGAGCCAGATCTGCATCGCCGCGCTGGCGGTCGGGATCGCGCCGTTCGTGCGCGTGCCTTCGATCCGCCCGGAGCATGTCGGCCGCGTGCTCGACGGCGGCGCCATCGGCGTGATCGCGCCGCACATCCGCTCGGCCGAGGAGGCGCGCGCGGTGGTGCGGGCGGCGAAGTTTCCCCCGCTCGGTGAGCGCTCCGCCGCCGGCGGCCTGCCGCATCTGCAGTATCGTGCGTTCCCGCAGGCGCAGGCGAACGAGGCGCTCAACGGCGCGACGACCGTCATGGTCCAGTGCGAGAGCGCCGAGTTCCTCGATCACGCCGACGAGATCATGGCGGTCGAGGGCGTCGACATGGCGATGATCGGCACCAACGACCTGCTCGCCGACTGGGGCCTCACCGGCCAATACGAGCATCCGCGCGTGCGCGAGGCCTATGCGCGGGTCATCGCGGCGGCGAGCCGGCACGGCAAGCACGTCGGTGTCGGCGGATTGGCGACGCGGCCGGATCTCGCGGCGGAGTTCGTGAAGATGGGGGCGCGATATGTATCGACGGGGACGGATCTGGCGTTCCTATTGGCGGCATGCACCGAGAAGGCGAAGGAAGTGCGGGAGATGATGCGGTAGGGTGGGCAAAATCGCGTGGCGATCACTCTCCATGCCGGCAACCGCGCGCGAGACGATTTTGCCCACGCGGGCGCTCGGGGGCGGTTGTCCATCCTGCCGGCTGACCGTATTCGTCATGGGCGCGAAGGGGGCGAAGGGGGGCATCCACGACTTGCGGTGCCTACTGCAAAGAAGAACGTGGATGGCCGGGAGCAGCTCCGCCATGACGGGAATGATGTGGTTGGGGATTTCGTCGATGCTTCGTAAGTGTCTGCTGTTCGCTCTCGCCCTCCTCGCCGCGGCGTCCGTCGCGCGCGCGGCCGATACTTATCCGAGCCGGCCGATCCACTTCGTCATTCCGTTTCCGCCTGGCGGCAGCAACGACGTGGTCGGGCGGGTCTTTGCGGCGGCGATAAGCGAGCGGCTCGGCCAGCCGCTCGTGGTCGAGAACCGGCCCGGGGCCGGCGGTGTGGTCGGCACCGAGCTCGTCGCCAAGGCGGCGCCCGACGGCTACACGCTGCTCGTCATCTCGCTCGCGCACGCCGTTAACCCGTGGCTCTACAAATTGAACTACGACCCGATCAAGGCGTTCGCCCCGATCGGCAGCATGGGCAGCGGCACCAACGTGCTGGTGGTGAACCCGACGCTGCCGGCCCATTCGGTGAAGGAACTGGTCGCGCTCGCCAAGGCGAAGCCCGGTGAATTGAACTACGCCTCGGCCGGCATCGGCAGCTTCCAGCATCTCGGCGGCGAGCTGTTCAAGCTCGACGCCGGCGTCGACATCGTGCACGTGCCGTTCCGCGGCGGCGGCCCGGCGATGCTCGACGTGCTCGCCGGCAACACCAAGATCATGTTCTCCTCGCTGGTGCAGACGATGCCGTTCATCCGCAACGGGCAGCTGCGGGCGCTCGGCACCGGCGGCGCCGAGCGCAGCCCGGTGCTGCCCGACGTGCCGACCATCGCCGAAGCCGGCGTGCCCGGCTATCAGGCGACCAACTGGTGGGGCATCATCGCGCCCGCCGGCACCCCGCCGGAGATCATCGCCAAGGTGCAGGCGGCGCTCGCCGCCGCGCAGGATTCGGCGGAGGTGCAAAAGCAGCTGGAGCCGCAGGGCGCCGACGTCGTGCGCATGAGCTCGGCCGCGTTCGGCGCCTTCATGCAGAGCGAGATGGACAAATGGGGCCGCGTCGTCGCGCAGGCCGGCATCAAGGCGCAGTGACGGGTCTCGTCATTGCGAGGCGCCGCCAGGTGGCGAAGCAATCTCGATCCACCCGCTCATGCGTTTGCGGTTCGCGATGACGGATGAGAGAGGAGCGACACACATGCCAGCCGATCGACCTCGCCGACCGAACGACCCGCGCGCCGCCGCGGAGGCTGCGTTCAAGGCTGCGACCACCAAGCCGCCGGAGCCGATCCCCGGCGCGAGCAAGCCGTCCCTGCCGGGCGCGAAGGAGATGGTCTCCCTGCGCATCGACCGCGACGTGCTCGATTTTTTTCAGGCGGACGGTCCCGGCTGGCAGGACCGCATCAATGCGGCGCTGAGGAAGGCGGCGGGACTGTAGAGATGGGCGAACGGCGAGTGGCGAATAGCGAGTAGCGTTCTTGCCATTCGCTACTCCCTATTCGCCATTCGCGTCACATCACGACCGGCAGAGCGCGATGTGCATGCGCCGCAGCTCGGCGAGCGCCTCGTTGGTCTCGCGCAGCTGCTGCTCGAGGTGGGCGATCTGCTCGACGCATTTCTCGCGCGTGAGCTTGAGCGCCTGGGCCGACCCTTCGCCTTCCTCGGCGGCGATCATCTGCGCGATCTCGGCAATGGTGAAGCCGAGCTTGCGCCCCTTGAGGATGAGGGAGACGTGGTGCTGGTCGGTCTTCGAGTAGACGCGGCCGCGGCCCTCGCGCGCCGGCTTGAGCAGGCGCTTGCTCTCGTAGAAGCGCAGCGCGCGGGGGGTCACGCCGAACTTGTCCGCCATCTGGCTGATCGTCAGGGCGTCGTCGTTTTGGTCACGGCCCGTGTCCGCGCCCTGGGCGGCGGCCTCCGCGGCCTGCTGCGCGGTCGACTTCGCGGCGCCCACCCAGACGACGTCGGTCTCGCCAAGGGGATCGGATACTGCAAGCAACGGTTTCATCTAGCTTCACCTATATGTTGTTCACGGGTTTCACGGGGCCGACCTCATCGGACCTTGGGTCAAGGCTCTGCCGATTTTTGTCCCGGTTGCAAAGCAACATAGCGCAAGGGAAGGGTAATTTGCTGTTAAATCCGTTTACGTACAAACACTTAGAAATCGCACCGAAAACGTGTATTTAGTCTGGAATCGAGGTTCTTCACAACTGCAGATAGGGTGCGTGGTTGTGGGGAACCAAACCGCGGGCACGGCGGGGGTCGAGTCGCAGCTCCCGCGGCGGGCGCAATGGTCGACGCTACTGGCTGATCATAATACCGGCGATTGCTCAACTCACGCCGGTCAAGCCGGCGGCGGCGAGATCATGCAGAAGGCGGTCGACGCTCTGCGGCACGTAGATGCTCTTTTCCAGGAGGCGGCGGGCGTCGGTCCGCCACACCGGCTGGACCTCGATGAGGCGATCGATCAGGCGACGCGCCTCGTCGACGTGGCCGCTGCGGTTGGCCGCGATCGCGCGCGCGACGAGGCCGAGCGGATAGTCGTCGGTCGTGATCTGACCGGCGTGAAACGCGGCCTGGTGGACATCGCCGGCGAGATAGTTGCCGAGGAAGAGATAGTAATGCTGCCAGGCCGGCAGCACGCCGCCATTGTGCGCGGAGGCCCGGCGCAGCATGTCGAGTCCGCGCTCGACCTCGCCGCTCATGATCAGGCGCCCGCCATATTCGGCGAGCGTGATCAGGTCGTATTTGTTGAGCGCGATCGCCTTGTCGCCGGCCGCGAAGGCGGCGGCGACGTCGTGGCGAGCATAGAGCACCACGAACAGGTCCTGGTAGGCGCGCGCGCTCGCCGGCGCGAGCTCGATCGCGTGGCGCGCCGCGCGCAAGGCGCGCTCGAGCGCCGGCGCGTCACCCGGGCGCGGCGGCAGCCCGAGCGCGTCCTCGCGGTAGTAGATGAGGGCGAGATACTCGAAGCCGATCGCAAAGCTGGGGTCGAGGGTGGTGAGCCGTTCCAGACACGTTCTCGCCTGGTCGTGCAGCGAGCGGTCGAGGAAGCGCAGCGAATCGGCCGCTTCGAGCATGCAGCGATAGCGCGGGTCGCCGCCCGGCGCGGCGAGCTGATGGGCGCGGTCGCGCGCCCGGATCACGCCGTAGGACTGCAGCAGCGTGTTGGTGAGCGCCACGACGATCGTATCCTCGGCCGCATCCTGGTCGGCGGCCGCCGCCGGATAGTCGAAGCTGCGCGACCAGGCGATCGTGCCCGCGGCGGTGTCGATCAGCTGAACGCGCAGCGCCGTCGCGGTCTCGCCATATTCGAGCGAGCCGGCGAGGCGGTAGGCCGCGTCGGCGGGAAAACGCGGCTCGGAGGCGACGTTGATGGTGTCGAACCGGGCGAAGGCGTCGCGGATCTTGTCGGTGAGCGAGGCCGCCGCGATCTGGTCGGGCTTGGGCGTGCCGGTGACGCGCAGCGGTTCGATGTAGATGGTCGGCATCCCGTTGCCGGGCGGCAGCCGACTCGCCGCGGGCGTCTCGATCGCTCCGGCGGCCGCCGGATCAACGCTCGCGCGGCCGAGGCGCGGCAGCGCGATGAGGCCGGCAAGCGCGACGAGCGCGCCGAAGAAGAGCACCGCGAGAAGGGCGCGCGCCGGTGCCCAATGGACGGCCGCTGGAACGACGGCTGAGATGGTGGTCGCGACAGGCGGCGGGAGCGGCGCGGTGGGCGCCGTGGTCCGCCAGCTGAACATCGGCACGTAGCTGCCACGCTGCAGTGTGATCGCCACCGGATCGGCGCTGCCGTCGTCCGCGTAGTAGCGCTCGAGCGCGCGACGCAGCCGGGTCGCCTCGACGCGCACGATCGGATCGACCTGCGGATTGAAGCGCGGATCGCGCCCGAGCGCCTCGACGCCGATCGTATAGCCCTTGAGTGACGCGCCGCGGCCGGCGAGGCGCTCCTCGACCACATAGCGCAGGAAGGCGCCGAGCTGCGGCGAGGCGCGAAAGGCATTGCTCGCGAGCACCCGCACGAGCCCGGCGCGCACGTCGGACGCGTCCGGGCCGCCCCGCACAGGAGGATCGATCAATGCCATCGTGTCGGCTTCCCGTCTCCGTCCGCAAATCGATCGCGGGTCGGGCAACGCATTGCCCGATATCCCAGCGCGCCGGCGCGGCCGGGAGTGCGAATCAAGACCTGCGGCATTTCCTGAAGGCGCCTGCGCGCATGATCGGATGATGTCCGAGGTGGCCGCCGGTTGATCGCCGACTGGCCGCACCTCATGCGGCGCGCGCGGTTCCTAAATAGGAACATCGAAGCGGAATGCAACCGGACCAACATACCGTTTGGTGACGTCCGTGACGGCAGCCTCGTATTGTTTTAAGTAGTACTACGTACTCATAAGCACAAATACCTGAATTCGCGTTGGTTGAACTATGCTATTCTGGCTTCGCACGATCGAGTTAGGATGAGCTTAGGAGTTGAGCTTTATAGTCCTCCAAGTTCGTCGAGACCGCGTTCCCCACGATGCCGGATCGGTGAACGGTTTTCTGAGCTACGAGGGCGGGCCGCAATAACGGGAGCCAGCGGTTCGTCAACGTCCAGCCGCGCGGTCGTAGAGCCCACCCCTCGACCGCGCGGCTGGCTTTTTGGCTGCCGCCCGGCTTGGCGCCGGCCCTTGACCTTCGTGGAACCCGCCCCCCACTAACCTGCCAGTCCGCCACCGCTTTTCGTAGTGGAGTGGAATCTCCTGCACCCACGTACCGCCTTATTGCCACCGCAAAACGTCATTAACCTTTGGTAAATAAATGGTTAAGGCTCGTTGACTCGCCCCGAGTCAGAGCATTGAATCGGTTCATTGTTGGGGTGAGGGATCCAATATTGTGAGCGCCCGCGCGGTATTCATCGCGGCGCTTGCGGTGACGCTTGTTCCATTGGCGGCGTCCGCGCAAGCGGTCCGAGGCGTCGACCTGCCGGGGCGGGAGCGCGAGCGATTCACCGCGCCGCCGCCGCCGCTTGCGCGGCCGGTCGGGCCGACGATCGTGCTGCCGAGCACCGCGCCGCCGAGCGGCGCCGAGAAGCTCACCGTCGATATTCGCGACATCTGCATCAAGGGCTCGACCGTCTACCGCCAGGAAGACCTCGCGCCGCTCTACGGGGACCTGATCGGCCGCAACGTGCCCGTGATGGCGCTCTACGACCTCGCCAAGCGCATCACGGCGAAATACGGCAATGACGGCTACGTGCTCTCGCGCGCGATCGTGCCGCCGCAGGCGTTCTCGCCGCACGGCGCCGTGCCGTGCGTGAAGATCATCGAGGGCTATGTCGACAACGTCGAATGGCCGGCCGCCGTCGCGCAGTATCGCGACTTCTTCACCGAGTACACCGCCAAGATCACGGCGCAGCGCCCCGTCAACGTGCGCACGATCGAGCGCTACCTGCTGCTCGCCGGCGACCTGCCGGGCCTGCATTTCAATGCCAGCCTGAAGCCGTCGAAAACGCATGAGGGCGCCGCGACCCTCGTGGTCGAGGTGGTGGAAAAGCCGGTCGATCTCTACGGCCGCTTCGACAACCGCGGCACCCACTCGCGCGGGCCGATGGAGTACCTGCTCGGTGCGAACTTCAACAACCTGCTGCACCAGCACGAGGCCTTCACGTTCAACTGGGCCGACACGGTGCCGGGCACCAAGGAGCTCGAGTACTACGCGGCGAGCTGGCGCCAGGTGCTCAATTCCGAGGGGCTCTACGCCTTCGTCAACGCGAGCTACGGCTACGGCTATCCGGGTGATCTCACGTTCCTCAACTTCCGCACCCGCAGCACCGTGCTCGAGGGCGGGCTCGCGAGCCCGGTGATCCGCTCGCGCGAGCGGAACCTGACGCTCACCGGCCTCGCCTTCATGAGCGACAATCGCAGCGACGAGTCGCTGTTGCAGATACCGTTCAATGCCGACCGGCTGCGCGGCGTTCGCTTCAAGGCGGACGGCGATTGGGCCGACCGCTTCCTCGGCATCAACCAGGTCAACATCACCTACAGCCAGGGCTTCCACGGCTTCGGCAGCTCCGACAACAATGCCAACCTGATGGACCAGGTGCCGACCTCGCGCCAGTTCGGCCGCGTCGACTTCGAGAAGATCGAGGCGACGATCAGCCGGACGCAGCCGCTGTTCGACCGCTTCTCGGCGTTCGGCTCGATCTACGGCCAGTACGCCTTCACGCCGCTGCTGGTGCCGGAGCAATGCGGCTATGGCGGCCGCTTCTTCGGCCGCGGCTATGATCCCTCCGAGCTGCTCGGCGACCACTGCCTCGAAGGCCTCGCCGAGTTGCGCTACGACCTGCCCAAGCTCACGGCGTCGATCGACCAGATCCAGCTCTACGCCTTCTCCGACTACGGCCGGCTGTGGCTGCTCGCGCCGGCGACGAACGACCCCTCGTTCGGCACCTCGGCCAACATCATCGCGGCCTCCGCCGGCCTCGGCGTGCGCCTCGCGATGCTGAGCCGCTACACCGCGGACCTCTCGGTCGCGAAAGCGATCGAGGGCACGCGCGACGACACCCGCATCTTCTTCATCCTCGGCGCGAAATATTAGGGGCGGGGGATGAAGAAGCGAACGATCAAAAACCTGCTCGGTGCCTGCGCCCCGGCTCCCCCTTCAGGGGCAGAGGGTCGGGGCGAGGGGGTCTCTCCGCGAGTCAAGGCGTCGCGGTTCGCATGGCGCCGCGTGCTCACCCACCCGCTCGAATTCACGCTCGCGCTCGTGCTCGCGCTCACCCCGCTCGGGGGCGCGTACGCCAACCCGCAAGGCGGCCAGGTGGTCGGCGGGCAAGCCACGATCCAGGGGCAGGGGACCAAGACGGTCACGGTCAACCAGCAGAGCCAGAATGCGATCATCAACTGGAACACGTTCAATATCGCGGCCGGCGAGCTCACCCAGTTCAACCAGCCCAATGCCAACGCGATCGTGCTCAACCGCGTCACCGGCAACCTCGGGCCGTCGCAGATCTACGGCACGATCACCGCGAATGGCCGCGTCTTCCTGGTCAATCCGGACGGCATCCTGTTCGGGCTCGGCTCGCGCGTCGACGCCGCCGGCTTCCTGGCGAGCACCAACGACATCCATAACCGTGCCTTCATGCACGGCCACTACAACTTCAACATTCCGGGCCGGCTCGACGCCTCGATCGTCAACCTCGGCGACATCCGCATCACCCCGGCGAGCGGCGGCTTTGCGGCGCTGGTCGCGCCCGGCGTGCGCAATGACGGCGTCATCAGCGCCAGGCTGGGCAATATCGCGCTCGCCTCCGGCAACGGCTTCACACTCGATTTCTACGGCGACAAGCTGATCACGCTGCAGGTGGACCACGGCGTCGCCAACCAGGTGATCGACGTCGCGACCGGCCAGCCGCTCACCTCGCTGGTCGAGAACAACGGCAAGCTGCGCGCGAACGGCGGCACCGTCGCGCTCACCGCCGCGGCGGCGCGCACAGTGGTCGATTCGGTGATCAACAATACCGGCGTGATCGAGGCGAACACGGTCGGCACCCGCAACGGCATGATCGTGCTCGGCGCCGCGACGGCGGGGACGAAGCCGCGGGGCGCGCCGACGCAGAACGTGGTGGTCTCGGGCACGCTGTCGGCGCGGGGCACTCACGCCAACCAGACCGGCGGCACGGTCGTGATCACGGGCGAGTCGATCGCGCTGCAGGGTGCGAAAGTCGATGCGTCGGGCACCGCCGGCGGCGGGACCGTGCTGATCGGCGGCGACACCGGCGGCGGCCATCTCAATGCGGCGGTCGCCAACATCCCGCAGGCGCAGCTGCAGCATTGGCCGGTCGCGCTCGCCAGCATGGTCTCGATCGACAAGGGCAGCGTGATCGACGCGTCGGCGACGCAGAACGGTAATGGCGGCAAGGTGGTGGTGTGGTCGAACGAGCTTACGACCTTTGCCGGCCTTATCAGGGCGACGGGCGGCGTGTTTGGTGGCAACGGCGGTTTTGTCGAGGTGTCGAGCCACGGGACGCTAAGCTATACGGGTTTGGCCGATCTGCGGGCGCCGAAGGGCACGCCGGGCACGCTGTTGCTCGACCCACAGGACGTCATGATCTGCAGCGACTGCGATGGGCAGACGATCGATCCGAAGGACCTCGAAACGCAGTTGGGCCAGGGCTCCGTGATCATCACGACGGCGCTCAATCAGAACGGGTCGGGCAACATCACGGTCGGCGACGGCATTTCCTGGAGCACGAATTCCTCGCTGACGCTCAGCGCCTACAACAGCATCTTTGTGAATGCGCCGATCTCGAGCACCGGCGGTGGTGGGGTCACCCTGCACGCCGACAATACCGGCACCGGCGTCGGCACCGTGCGTTTCGGCGACGGCGGCTCGGTTGCGACCACGGGCGCGGTATCGATCTTCTACAATCAGGTCGGCAACGACAACACGAGCGTCAACGAGTCGAGCTACACGACGCCGACTGACTTCTCGGGCGTCGTCAGCGCCGGCACGCTCAACGCGTACATGCTTGTGAACACCGTCTACGACCTGCAGAACGTGCGGAATAACTTCGGCGGTACCTATGCGCTTGGGCGGAATATCGACGCGAGCCCCACCGCAACCTGGAATGACGGACAGGGTTTCGTCCCGATCGGGCCGCGCGGCAACGGTTTCACCGGCATCTTCGATGGGCAGAACCACATCATTTCCGGGCTGGCGATCGCGCCGACCTATGCGAGCGGCTTCGCGGCCATCGGGCTGTTCGGCATCAACAGCGGCACCATCCAGAACGTCAGCCTGACGAACGTCTCGATCACGGCCGATCCGAACATCGCCTCGCGATCGGACTTCGGCACGCTCCCCGGCTCCCAATATGTCGGCGCGATCGCCGGCGTGAACAAAGGCCTGATCGACACCGTGAGCGCGAGCGGGCACATCAACGGCGTGTCGGTGGGCGGCGCCAGCCTCGGCGGGCTCGTGGGCTACAACAACAGCCTGTTCAGTTATGGGCACGACGACGCGTTGCTGATGATAGGGACCATTCAGAACTCATCGTCATCCGTCACGGTCACGGCCGGCGACCGCCAGTTTTGCGCATTCGAATCGTGCATCAACGTCACCAACTTCGCCGGTGGGCTCGTGGGCTTCAACGGCGGCAACATCACCGGCTCGTTTGCGACCGGCAATGTTGCGAGCATCTCAAGCTCCGGCGGCGCCGAGGTCGGTGGACTGGTCGGCGCGAACAGCGGCACGATCACCGGAGCGTACGCGATGGGCAGTGTCAGCAGCTCAGGGAGCAGTTCGTACGCCGGCGGACTGGTCGGATTGAATGGTCAGGTGGCTGGCGACGGGTTTTATATTATTTTGACCGGTGCTTCGATCACCCAATCCTGGTCGGGCGGCGCTGTCACCGCGACGGGACAGGGCAGCAATGCGGGCGGGCTCGTCGGCGGCAACGGCGTTCTTGCGACGATAGACCATTCGTATGCGGTAGGACCCGTCACGGTGGGGGCAACGAGCCTTGCCGGGGGCCTGGTTGGCGTCAATGGCGGGTCGATCACGCAGACATATGCGACCGGCCCGGTCACCGGCGGAACGGCGAGCATTCTCGGCGGACTGGTGGCGGTCAACAGCGCCACGTCCCAGAATTCCGATAGCTCGACCATGATTTCGGGAACCGTCGCGAGCTCCTATTGGGATGTCGCGACCACCGGCCAGCTGCACAGCGCCGGCAGCGCCGACACTTTCGGTCTCACCACCGCCCAGTTCGGCAATAGCGGGAATTTCGCCGACTGGAAGTTCGGCACGACGCCGGGCGGCTCGGGATGGGTCGTCATCGACGCCAACGGCTCGCTCAACAACGCGAATGGCGAGGCGGGTGCGACGCGCCCGATGCTGCTGTCCGAATGGTCGACCACGATCTCTAACCCGCACCAGCTCGAGCTGATCAATCTCGACCTCAGCGCGAATTACCAGCTCGCCAACAACATCGGGCTTGACGCGCCGCTCACCAATCCTTCCCGCGTATTCGCCCCGAACGGAGCCGCCGGCTTCGTGCCAATCGGGAGCATCGGCGATCCGTTCAACGGTACCTTTGATGGGCAAGGGCACACGATCGCGGGGCTCGTCATTGCGCCGGTCGATAAGCAGGTGAACAGCGTCGGCCTGTTCGGCGCCAATACCGGCACGATTCAGGATCTGAACCTCGCCAATGTATCGATCACCGCCAACTCGAATGTCGGGCTGCCTGGGCAGTTCGTCGGCACGCTGACGGGGCAAAACTTCGGCTTCATCGGCAACGTCACGGCGAGCGGCACGATAAACGGGCTCAATCTCGCGGGCGTGACCGCGGGCGGCCTCGTCGGCCAGAACGGCACCCTCGGCTCCAGCTTCACCGGCGGTGTCGGCGGGAGCGGCACGATCAACGCCGATGTCGCGCGCGCGACCAGGGCTGCCGATGACGCGCAAAGCGCGCTCATCGTTGGCTCGCACGCCGATGTCAGCGTCACGCTCGGCGACGGCATCCTGTGCACCGGCGGCGGCTGCAACGGTGGCTTCAACAATGCAGGCGGGCTCGTCGGCTTCAACGTCGCGACGATCTCCTATTCCTCGGCGAGCGGCGCCATCACGGTCGGCGCCAACACTTTCGCGGGCGGGCTCGTCGGCACCAACCAGAATGCCACCTTCCCCAACGAGGGGCCGCCCGTCGCGCTCACCGGCCCGCAGATCATCGGCTCTTGGGCCAGCGGCGCGGTCTCGAGCACGCAAGGCGCCGTCGCGCTCGGCGGCCTCGTGGGCTACAACGCGCCGCTTGCGGTGATCTGGAGTTCGAGCGCTACCGGCAACGTCACCTCGAGAGCGAGCGCCACCGGCGACTGCTCGCCCAACTGTGTGTTTGCCAACGCGGGGGGCCTGGTCGGGCAAAATCAGGGCGAGATCCTCGGCCGCACGTTGCCCGCCGCGGACAGCAACTGTACCGTCGGCTTCGCCTGTGCAGGCGGCATCGTGTCGGTCGGTATCGGCAGCACGGGCGGCGGGCTCGTCGGCCAGAACCAGGGCATCATCCGTTACGCCTTTGCGACCGGCGACGTGCGCGTCTTTGTGCCCGGCGACGCTGCCCCGGGCGGCGACTTCAGCCACATGACGACCCTCGGCGGCCTAGTCGGTGGAAACCAAGGAATCATTGCGCATACGTTTGCGGGCGGCGCGGTTGGGAATGCCAACGTCGTCAATCTCGATGTGGGCGGCCTCGTCGGCGACAATGGTGGCGTCATCTGGCGCTCGGCGGCCTTTGGCCCGGTTGTGGCGGGGGCCCACAGCCTCGCCGGCGGCGTTGCGGGCAACAACAATCCCTCCAACCCCAACTGCGACTCATGCTCGCTCGGCGACGGCTTCAACCAGAAGGCCGTGATCGCCCACTCGGGCTCGCGCGGCAGCGTCACGGTCGGAGCCGACAGCGTCGGGGGCGGCATCACGGCAATCAACAGCGGCACGCTGCGGGGCGACCACTCCGGCAGTGCCGTGACCGGCGATCACGACAGCGTCGTCGCCGGCCTTGTCGGCATCAACGATCTCACCGGGCTCATCAAGTATTCGCGTGCCTGGGGATCGGCGACCGATATGGGCCAGAACAGCATTGTTGCCGGGCTTGTCGGCGTGAACGGCGGCAACATCGTCGACTCGCGCTCGCGCGCCGAGGTCAATGGTGGTTCGGACAGCTATGTCGGCGGACTCGTCGGCATCAATGTCGGCGCGGTGCAGGACTCGAACAACAGTGGCAGCGTCGCGGTGGCTGGCGGCGGCAACGTGGTCGGCGGGTTCGTGGCATTCAACGTCGGCACGATCGATCCGTCGTTCGCGTCCGGATCGATCACCGGCGGCAGTGGCAGCATCGTCGGCGGATTTGCGGGTGGCAACTTCAACATACCCAACGCGCCGGCCGGTTTCACTCTGCCCGGCACAATCTCGAATGACTCGAACTACACAGGGCCGTCGACGAGCTATCAGCAGGTCGCCAGCACCAGCATGACGCCTGCCTATCCGACGCCGCCGGCCTTCTTCTTGGGCTGCGGCGCTCCGCTGTGCGGGCCGTTCCAGCCCGGCGGCATATTCGATCCGTCGCCAACCACGCCACAACCGACACCATCGACGCCGCCGGTCACCGACCAGCCGCCGCCGACTCAGCAGGTCATCCTGCCGCCGAATAACGATAACACCACGCAGCCGACCCTCGTGAACCTCACCACCACGCCTGGCAACGGCAACGGCACCGGCACCAGCAACAACAACGGCAACCACACCAACAACGCCGGCCCGCCGCAGAGCCCCGGCCCGCCGCCCGGACCCGGCCTCGGCCGCACCTACGACGAGCAGCACTTCAGCGGGGTGCCGCCGATCGGCGAGACGCGCTTCCTCAAGGGCGAGATCGTGGTGCAGATCTCCAATACGGTGCCATTGTCGACCGTCATGAAGATTGCGCAGCAGCTCGGCATCACGCTGATCTCGTCGCAGAGCTACGACGTCAACGGCCGCATCATCTATCGCTTCAGCGTCACCAACGGAAAGGACATCCGCGTCCTCATCGCCGCGCTGGAGAAGAACCAGATCATCGCGTCGGCGCAGCCGAACTACGTGTATATCCTCGGCCAGAGCGCCGCGGCGCCGGCGCCGGCGGCTGCGCCGCCGCCCGAGCAGACCGACAGCATCCCGCCGAAGGCGCCCGCGGAGCCCGGCCTCGCCAACGCCGACACCGCCTCGCTCGAGACCCTGCCGGCGGGTGACGCCGCACAATACGTGATCGACAAGATGCACCTGGTGCAGATCCACAACCTGGCACGCGGGCGCAACGTGGTGGTCGCCGTGATCGACAGCGAGATCGACGCGAACCACCCCGACCTCAAGGGCGACATCATCGAGCGCTTCGACGCGACGCAGACCCCGAGCCACCCGCATGTGCACGGCACCGGCATGGCGGGCGCGATCGCGGCGCACCAGCGGCTGCTCGGCGTCGCCCCGGGCGTGAAGCTGCTCGCCATCAAGGCGTTCGACGAGCAGGCCGCGAGCGCGGAGGCGACCAGCGTCCAGATCCTCAAGGGTCTCGAGTTCGCGATGGCGCACAAGGCGCGCGTCATCAACATGAGCTTCGCCGGTCCGCGCGATCCGATGCTCGAGCGCACCCTCAAGCTCGCCCACGACAAGGGCATCATCCTGGTCGCGGCCGCCGGCAATGCCGGGCCGAAATCGCCGCCGCTCTACCCGGGCGCCGATCCGAACGTCATCGCGGTCACGGCGAGCGACTACAACGACAAGCCGTTCACGATGGCGAACCGCGGCAAGTACATCGCGGTCGGCGCGCCCGGCGTCGACGTGATGGTGCCGGCGCCCGGCAACACCTACCAGCTCACCACCGGCACCTCGGTCGCCACGGCCCATGTGAGCGGCGTCGCGGCGCTGCTGGTCGAGCGCAAGCCGAGCATCACGCCCGACGAGGTGCGCACCATCCTGATGCGCACCGCCATCCCGTATGCGGCGCGCCCGAAGGGCGAGGAGGACGGCGCCGGCCTGGTCGACCCGGTCGCGGCGCTCAAGGCGCTCGGCCCGGGCCAATCCGTGCAAGTGGTGCCGCATACGAACGGCTCGACCACGCACTGATGGCCTCGATAGCGAATGGCGAGTAGCGAATGGCGAGTAGCGAATAGTTGACCGGCTGCTACTCGCCATTCGCTACTCGCATTCGCCTTGCTCCCCATGACCCTCCCCTACGACGCCCTCATCATCGGCTACGGCCCGGTCGGCGCGACGCTCGCCGGCCTGCTCGCGCGCCACGGCCTGCGCATCGCGGTCCTGGAGCAGGCGGCCGGCGTCTATGACAAGCCGCGCGCCATCACGCTCGACCACGAGGTGATGCGCATCTTCCAGGCGTGCGGCGTCGCTCATGAGGTCGCGCCGTTCACGGCGCCGCATCCCGGCACGCACTATCTCGGCGTCGAGCGTGAGGTGATCCGCATCTACGACCCGCAGCCGCCGCCGCACCCGCTCGGCTGGGTGCCGAGCGGCACGTTCGTGCAGCCCGAGGTCGAGGCGATCCTGCGCGCCGGCGTCTCGCGTTCGGAGCGCGCCGATGTGTTGCTGGCGACGCAAGCCCTCGCGCTTGCGCCGCACGCGGATCGCGTCGACGTGACGGTGCGCGCCGCGGACGGCGCGGAGCGCGAGCTCGCGGCGCACTACGTCATCGGCTGCGACGGCGCCAACAGCTTCGTGCGCCGCACCCTCCGCGTCGGCCACCGCGACCTCGCCTTCGACGAATGGTGGATGGTGGTCGATGTGCGCCTCGTGCGGCCGGTCGCGCTGCCGGAGAAATGCATCCAGTATTGTTGGCCCGAGCGACCCGCGACCATGATCCTGGGGCCCGGCAATTTGCGCCGCTGGGAGATCAAGCTCCTTCCGGGCGAACGGCCGGAGGCGTTCGGCGCGCCCGAGAACGTGCGCCGCCAGCTCGCGCGCTTCGTCGACCCGGACGCGATCGAGATCTGGCGCTCGGCGGTCTATCGCTTCCACGCGCTGGTCGCCGAGCGCTGGCGGACGGGGCGTGTCTTTCTCGTCGGCGATGCCTGCCATCAGACGCCGCCGTTCATGGGCCAGGGCATGTGCGCCGGCATCCGCGATGCCGCCAATATCGCATGGAAGCTCGCCCTGGTGCTGCGCGCCGGCGCCGCCGACGCCCTGCTCGACACCTACGAGCGCGAGCGCAAGCCGCACGTGGAGGCGCTGATCGACTTCGCCATCCGGGCCGGCGAGGTGATCGGCGAGCTCGACCTCGCCAAGGCGCGCGCGCGTGACGCCGCGTTGCTCGATCTCCTGCGCAGCGGCCGCGCCGAGACCATCCGCCAGCGCTACATCCCGAACCTCACGACGGGCGTGCTCGACACGGCCTCGGGTGCGGTCGCCGGCACGCTGTTCGTTCAGCCGCGCGTCGGCGAAGCCGGGGAGGGCACGCTGCTGGATGATGTGGTCGGGCCGGGCTTTCTGCTGGTGACGAGGAGCGAGGAGGCGCAGGCGCGGCTTTCGGCCGCCGCGCTCGATGTCTGGCGCCGCCTTGCCGGCGAGCGGATCGTGATCGGTGCCAGCGTCGCTGGCGAGGCGGAGGGCATCCGCCGATTTTCTGAACGGGGCAGCCTCTTCGCCGATTGGATGGCGCACCATGGCGCGGCAGCCGTCGTCGCGCGCCCCGACCGCTATGTTTACGGGATCGCGCGCGATGCGAATGAATTGAACCGCATGATCGAAGAGCTCGGGCGCGCGATCTTCGCCTGATCGCTGGGGCAAGAAGGGATTGCTCATCCTGAGGAGCGCGTCTTCGCGCAGCGAAGACGAGCGTCTCGAAGGATGGGCCGAGCACGCCTGTGGCGCCGCTTGTACCGTCGCCCATGGTTCGAGACGCGCGGCCGCGCTCCCCACCATGAGGAGGAGCGTATTGCGGGCGTCAGCCTTTCACCGGCGGCTTGGCGGCGAACTTCGAGCCGCGCACGCACATGCGGCCGCGCGGGTCCTGCCACAGCTTTTCGGTCGCGTGCAGGTGGCCGAGGGCGCGCGCGATGGTGCGGAAATCGTATTGCGCGAAGCGCTCGGCGACGTCGGTGTAGTAGAGCGGCTCCTGGTCGATCGCCTGCAATATCTTCGCCGCCAGCGCCTCGATGGCCTGCGGGTCGCCGGCTTCGCCGGCCGCGTCCGCCTTGCCGTTGACGTAGTCGTCGATCTTGGCGCGGTCCGCATACGCATAAGTGATGCGCTCGTAGTGCTCGCGCGGGATGCCCTCCGGGATGGTCGCGTCGATGCCGACCTTGGCGCCGGTCGGCACCACGCCAAAACCCTGCGGCAGGCTCGGATCGAGCGGCTTCGCGCGCGCATTGCCGACGATCATCACGTCGCGGTCGCCCTGCACTCGGGTCGCGATCGCCCATTCGACGTCGGTCGGGTCGAACACGTCGATGTCGTCGTCGACCACGACCACGTGCTTGAGGTCCATCACCGAGAGGGCGGCGAGCAGCGCGTTCTTCGCCTCGCCGGGCTGTTTCTTGATGGAGATCACCGCGTGCCAGAACGCGCAACCGCCGAGCGTGACGTTGATGTCCTTGACCTGCACGCCCGCCGTCTTGAGCGCCTGGCGGATCGCCGCATAGCGGGTCGGCGCCGCAAGCCAGGTGTTTTCCCACGGCATGTGCAGATTGTAATAGATCGCGTCCTTGCGCATCGAGATCGCCTTGATGCGCACCAGCGGATTCCAGTGCAGCCCGCCCATCAGCCGGGTGAACTCGCCGAAGCGACCCTCCGGCCAGGTCCAGCCGACGGGCAGGATCTCGCCCTCGAGCACGATCTCGGCATCCGCGATATAGGGCAGGTCGATGGTCTTGCACGGTGCGAGCTCGACCGGAGCGCCGCGCAGGCCGCCGGCGATCGCCATCTCGTCGACGCCGAGCGGCGCGCGATAGCCCGAGCCGGTGATCTCGATCGGATGGGTGCCGATGGAGATCGAGACCGGCAACGGCTCCTTGCGCTCGAAGGCGCGCTGGGCGAACAAGCGCATGTTGTTCGGCGTGACGATGTCGATGCCGGTGAGGTTCTTCTCCTTGACGATGAAGCGGTAGATGCCGCTGTTCATGCCGAGCTCGGGATCGCGCGCGATCACGACGCCCGCCGTGATCATTGGGCCGCCGTCGTAGATCGACGACATCGGGATCGGCAGGCGATAGAGGTCGACGTCGTCGCCGGTGAGCGTGACCTCGCGGGTCGGCGACGTCTTGACGTGCCTGGGCGCGATCGGCGCATCGATCGCGGCTTTCAGCCGGTCCTCGATCTCGCGGTAGGTCTCGGCCCCCAGTCCCATCATGGCGCGCTCGCGCGAGCGGATGATGCCGGAGACGACCGGAACGTCGTAGCCGATCACCTTGTGGAAGAAGAGCGCGGTCTTCGCCTGGTCCACCAAGGTCGCGATGTGGCGGATATCGACCGGCTGGTGCAGGTCGACGAGCTCGCCCGCCTGGCGCAGGCGATCGAGAAACTGGCGGAAATTCTCTTGCATGCCGGTCTCCAAAAAGCGCGCCGACCATAAAGCAGCGCTGCGTGCCGCCGTCGAGGTCCGTGCGGCACCAGGTTGGCATTGATTTGCGACATGCCGACCCTTGCCGGACGGGGTCGATATTGCGCTGCAGTGAAATGTTTCTATATTTCTGCTTCGATACGATATGTATATCCTGCATATCACCTAGTATGCAATATAAATTGTCCATTAATGACATTGAATTTAGAATGAGAATGTCGATTCGGTGTAGACTTGGAGCCGCCGCCATGCTGCATATTGCGAGTTCCGATTTAGCTGGACGGCGGTCGCCTGACAGCAAGGAGGCCCTTCCGTCCGGCCCTCTCGGACAGCTTGTGCGCGAGGTCGCCCGCGCATGCGACGGCCCGGTCGCGCGCATGGGGGAGCCCATCATGTCGGCGCTGGCGGCCGCCGCCGCGGACCCTGCGCTCGTCACGGCTGGGCAGTGCCAGCCGGAGGCCGAGCGCTATGCGCGCAACGTGCTCTACGCCGATCCGGAGGGGTGCTTCACAATCCTGGCGCTGGTCTGGGGGGCCGGCCAGTTCAGCCCGCCGCATGCTCACCACGCCTGGTGCGCGTACGCGGTGCGCAGCGGCGCGCTGCGCGAGACCCTCTATGCCTACGACGAAGCCTCCGGCTTGGCGCGGCCGGCCGGCGTCGCGGTCCGGCGTGTTGGCTATGCCTGCTTCGCCGATAGCGGGCTTGACCAAATCCATCGGCTCGGCAATGCCGATGACGAAGCCGCGATCTCGATCCACGTCTATGGGGTCGCGCGGGACCGCATCGCGACCCACGTCAATCGGATCGTGGAGGTTGCGCCGCCGGAAGGGTGACCGATGAATGCGAAGACGATGAAGGCCCTGGTGCTGCGCCGGCACGGCGACCTGCAGGATCTCGAGGTGGTGGGCGATTATCCGGTGCCGCAGGCGATCGACGGCCACGTGGTGATCCGCGTCAAGGCGTCCTCCTTCAACTACCACGACGTGTTCACGGTGCGCGGCATGCCGGGCATCAAGGTGCCGCTGCCGGTGATCATCGGGCTCGATCTCGCGGGCGAGATCGCGCATGTGGGCGCCGGCGTGAACGGCTGGAAGCCCGGCGACCGGGTGCTGGTCAATCCGGTGAACAAGAAGAAAGGCCTGATGGGCGAGATGCTCGACGGCGGCATGGCGGAATACTGCCTCGTCGCCGCCGATCAGCTCGTCGCCATGCCGGACGGCGTCTCGTTCGCCGAGGCCGCCTCGCTGCCGGTCGCCTACGGCACCGCGCACCGCATGCTGATCACCCACAACACCATCAAGAAGGGGGATCGCGTGCTCATCCTCGGGGCGAGCGGCGGGGTCGGCACCGGCTGCGTGATCCTCGCCAAGCTGCTCGGCGCCGAGGTGATCGCCTGCGCGTCGAGCGAGGAGAAGATGGCGCGGCTCAAAGCGCTCGGCGCCGACGAGACAATCGACTACACCAAGGTCGATTTTTCCAAATGGGCGGTCGAGAAATACGGCAAGCCGCAGCGCCGCTCCTACGAGGGCGGCGTCGACGTGGTCATCAACTTCACCGGCGGGGACACCTGGGTGCCGTCGCTGCGCTGCATCAAGCGCGGCGGCAAGCTGCTGGTGTGCGGCGCCACCGCCGGCCACGACCCCAAGGAGGACCTGCGCTACATCTGGACTTTCGAGATCAACGTGGTCGGCTCGAACAGCTTCTACGACGATGACCTCCGGGGCCTGATGCGGCTGATCGCCGACGGCAAGATGCGTCCGGTGATCGACAAGGTGCTCCCGCTCGAGGAGGCTCGCGAGGGTCTGCGCCTGATCCGCGACCGCGAGGTGATCGGCAAAGTGGTGGTGGCGCCGTAAGTTTCCCCGATCATTGCGAGAAGCGGTAGGGTGGGCAAAATCGCCTGCCATTACCTCGCCGCGTGGGCAATCGCGCATTGGCGATTTTGCCCACGCGGTTCGTGCCAAGTATGCGCGGTGCCCACCCTACGAGAGGACGATTTCAATGACCGACGAAGTCACCATCGAGAGCGCGCAGGAGCTGATCGACCGCGGCGCCTATCACCGCTGGCTCGGCATCAAGGTGACCGCGCTGCACGACGACGGCATCGAGCTCACGGCCAAATGGCGAGAAGAGTGGGTGGTCAACCCGGAGCGCCGCTACACTCACGGCGGCGTGCTCGCCGCGCTGATCGACCTCGCGGCCGACTGGGCCATGGTGAAGAAGACCGGCCGCGGCGTGCCGACGATCGACATGCGGGTCGACTACCACAGCCCCGCCTTTCCGGGGGACCTCACGCTGCGCGGCAAGATCGTGCGCATGGGCAGCCAATTCTCCGTCGCCGAGGCGCAGATCCTCGACGCCCAAGGCAAGTTGCTGGCGAGCGGCCGCGGCACCTATTTCACCGCCCCGCCGAAGGGGTGATTCACCTCTCTTCGCGCTCGCTCTCCCCGCAAGAACGGGGAGAGGAGCAAACCGAGCAGGCTGCGGCTATATTCGTCCCCATGTCCAATTTCACCAATCTCGGCGACCTGATCGACCGCTCCCGCGACCTCGCCAAGACCGCGATCATCGACCTAGGCGGTGGGGCGGGGCCGCGTGAGTTCAGCTACGGCGCGATCGACGCGATGGCGAACGGCGTCGCGCGCGCCTTGCTGGCGCGCGGCCTCAGGCGCGGCGAGCGGGTCGCGATCCTATCCGCCAACCGGGCGGAGTATCTCGCGGCCTATTACGGCATCATGCGCGCCGGGCTCGTGGCGGTGCCGGTCAATTTCAAGTTTCCGCGCCGGACGATCCACTTCATCATCGCGGACGCCGGCGCCAAATTCGTGTTCTGCGATGGAAAGCGCCGCGCCGACTGCCCGACTGATCTTCCGATCGTCTCCTTTGACGACGACGGCGGCAAGGCGTTCGAGGATTTGGCGTTCGAGGATTTGGCGTTCGAGGAGTTCCTCGATCGCGGCCCATTCGCGGCCGTCATGCCGGCCGAGGGCGCGCCGGCGATGTTTCTCTACACCTCCGGCTCGACCGGGGTGCCGAAGGGCGTCGTGCTCTCCCACCAGAGCCATCTCTGGGTCGTCGCGGTGCGGCTCGGGCAGGACCTCGCGCGGCACCGGTACCTGATCGCGGCGCCGCTCTATCATATGAACGCGCTCGCGCTCGCCAAGCTCGCCTGCGCGGCGCATGCGACCATCGTGCTGCTGCCGCAGTTCACGGCCCGCGACTACATCACGGCAATCGGGCAATATCGCTGCACCTGGCTCACCGCAGTGCCGCCGATGATCGCCATGATGCTGCGCGAGAGCGAGCTGCTGGGGCGGACGGATCTTTCCAGCGTCGAGTTCGTGCGTATGGGCTCGGCGCCGGTCAGTCTCAGCCTTATGCACGCGTTGAAGCGCGCGCTGCCGCAGGCGGCCGTCACCAACGCGTACGGCACGACCGAGGCCGGGCCGGTCGTGTTCGGGCCGCATCCCCGGGGCCTGCCGCAGCCCGAGCAGTCGGTGGGCTATCCGCACCCACAAGTGCAGTTGCGCCTGATCGACGAGCAGGGCCGCGCGGCCGAGCAGGGCGTCCTGCAAATGAAATGCCCCGCGCTGATGCTCGGCTATCACAATCGCCCCGACGTGGCTTCGCCGATCACGCCTGACGGCTTCTACGTCACCGGTGACGTCTTTCGCCGCGATGCCGACGGCTTCCACTATTTCGTCGGGCGCACCGACGACATGTTCGTATCGGGGGGCGAGAACATCTTCCCGGCCGACGTCGAGCGCATGCTCGAGCGCCATCCAGCGGTCTCGCATGCGGCGGTGGTGCCGATCGACGACGAGATCAAGGGGCAGAAGCCGGTCGCCTTCGTGATCCTGCGCCACGGTGCAGCGGCCGGCGAGGACGAGATCAAGCGCTTCGCGCTGGCCAATGCGCCCGCCTACCAGCACCCGCGCTTCGTCTGGTTCGTCGACGAGCTGCCGCTCGCCTCGACCAACAAGGTCGACCGCGCGACGCTGCACCGGATGGCGGCCGAGCGGACCGCCACAAGGCCGGCCGACGGGGCGCCGGCCCCGCCCGGATCATAGCCGCGATGCCCGCGAGCATCCCATCGGGCCGCGATCTGCGCCTCGACCTTTTTCGCGGGCTCGCGCTGTGGCTGATCTTTCTCGACCACATCCCCAACAATATCGCGAGCTGGATCACCATCCGGCACTACGGCTTCAGCGACGCGACCGAGATCTTCGTCTTCATTTCCGGCTACACGGCGGCCTTCGTCTACGGCCGCGAGATGCGCGACCGCGGCTTCGTGGTCGGGGGCGCGCGCATCCTAAAGCGCGCCTGGCAGGTCTATGTCGCGCATATCTTCCTGCTCGTGCTGTACCTGACCGAGATCGCCTACGTGACGACCGCGTTCGAGAACCCGCTCTACTCCGAGGAGATGGGGCTGCTCGATTTCTTCAGGCAGCCGGACAGCATGCTGGTGCAGGCGCTGATCCTGCGCTTCCAGCCCGCCAACATGAACATCTTGCCGCTCTACATCGTGCTGCTGGTCGGCTTCCCGCCCACGCTGTGGCTGCTGCTGCGTCGGCCGACGCTTGCGCTCGGCGCGTCGTTCTCGCTCTACGCGGCGGTGCGGATGTTCGGGCTGCAGCTCGCGACCTATCCGGAGGGGGTCTGGTTCTTCAACCCCCTGGCGTGGCAGTTCCTGTTCGTGTTCGGGGCTTGGTGCGCGCTCGGCGGTGCGGCGCGGCTCGGCCGTCTCCTGATGTCGCGCCCGGCGCTGGCGCTCGCGGTCGCCTACCTGGCCTTCGGGCTGGCGCTCTCGTTCGTGTGGAATTTTTCCGCGACGCTCGAGCCCAAAGTGCCGCGCTGGCTGAGCAATTGGCTGTTCTCGATCGACAAGACGCGGCTCGACCCCGAGCGCTTCATCCACTTCGTGGCGCTGGCCCTGGTGACGGTCCAGTTCGTGCGGCCCGACTGGGCTGGGCTCGAATCGCGATGGCTGCGGCCGATCATCTTGTGCGGCCAGCATTCGCTGGCAATATTTTGTGCCGGCGAGTTCTTGTCGTTTGCGGGCCACTTCGCGATCGTCGAGCTGTCCGGCGGCCTCGGAGTGCACCTGCTCGTCAGCGTGTCGGGGATCGGGATCATGGTCGCAATCGCGGCCCTGCTCACCTGGTACAAGCGCATCGAAAGCCGCGCGCGCGGCCCTCGCGCCGCGCCGGCGAGGATCGTCGAAGGGCAGGGGACCTGAATTGATCAGCTCCATTGACCGCCAATTGCCGCTCGACGACGAGATCTTTCTCGATCACGTCGCCCATTTCGTGCCCGACCGCGACGCCGCGCAGGCCGCGCTGGTGCGCGCCGGCTTTGCGCCGACGCCGGTGTCGATCCAGGTCAATCCCGATCCGGCCGGCGGCGCGCCAAAGCCGACCGGCACCGGCAATGTCACCGCCATGTTCGCGCGCGGCTACATCGAGATCCTGTTCAAGACCTCGGATACGGCGATCGCCCGCGAGCTCGATACGGCGATCGCGCGCTATTCCGGCCTGCATCTTGCTGCCTTCGCGGTCGCCGATGCGGCTGTCGCGCATCGCCGGCTCGGCGAGGCCGGCTTCCGCACCCAGCCGCTGGTCGCGATGCAGCGCCCGGTCGAGACGGTGTCGGGTCCCGATATCGCCGCCTTCACGCTCGCCCGGATCATGCCGGGGCAGATGCCGGAGGGGCGCATCCAGATGCTGACCCACCGCACCGAGCATACGGTGTGGCAGCCGCGCTGGCTCGATCATCCGAACGGCGCCCGCGGGCTCGCGGCGCTGACGGTCGCGGTCGCGGACGTGGGCGAGGCGGCGGCGCGCTTTGCCCGCTTCACGGGCCGCCCGACGGCGTCATGCGAAGGCGGGCAGGTCATCGCGCTCGATCGCGGTCGTGTGGAGCTGGTGACCGCCGATGCGTTTCGCAGGCGCTTTCCTGAGATCGTTGTCCCGGGCCTGCCTTTCATGGGCGCGTGCACGATCGTGGTCGCGTCCTTCGCGACCGTCGAGGCGGTATTGCGCCGCGGCGACATCACGCCACGCCGCGCCAGCGATCAGCTGATCGCGCCTTTCCCGCGTGAGCTCGGGGCAGGCGCGTGGGTATTCGCGCAACGGGGCTGACCGCCTCCGGTCAACGCCCGCGGCAGCTGCGGATCCAGTTGGTGCGCGCCCGCCTTTCGGCCTCGACGGCCGGGATCGCGGCCCCCATGCACCAGTCGAAATGAACGCGATAATCGGTCGTCCAGCGCGCTCCGTTGCCCCGGTCGCAGGCCGGGGTCGCCCGGGCGAGCTCGACCTGCCGCACGGCGGCCCTGGCATAGTCGCGGCAGAACCCTTCAGGCGCCGCCTGCGCGGCTGAGATCGTGATTGCCCAGGCCGCCGCAACGCCGCAAACCAACCGGAATTTTGAGCCGCACGACATGGTGTTCTTCCCTCCAAGCGAATCAATCCCGCCGCCATCCTGCGTACCGGCATTGGCGTCGGCAAGTCCCGGGGCAAAGGGGCAAGGGGGGACCTGGTCCACACCCGGCTCACGTGGGTGCGTCAGTGGGCGTCCAGATCGCGCGCACGAACAGAAGCTGCAGGCCGACCCGTTCCATGTCGCGGTAGCTGCCGGAGAGGAATTCGGCGCCGCTGAACACGAGATCGGCGCCGGCGCGGTGCGCATCGGCGATGCGGCGGCGGATGAGCGCGGTGTGCAGGCCGCGCCGGCGGAAGGCCGGGTCGGTGCAGGCGTCCGCCAGATAGCCGACGGCGCCGTGCACGAAGAGCGTCGCGGCCGCCGCCGGCCGGCCGGCCTGGCGCGCGAGATAGAGCGACCACCCGGGCAGGCCGAGCCAGGGGCGGACATTGGTCTTGAAGCGCTCGTGGTCCTTCGCCGGGGAGCCCCAGCCGGCCACGTAGGCGTGGAGAAAGTGCTCCATCTGCGCTGCCGTCGTAACGGCCTCGATGGCGATTTCACCGGGCTCGGCGGCGCTGCCGCCCGGCGGACAGATCAGCGCCGCGTGGAAGGCCGAATGGGCGTAGCCTAGTCGCATCAATTCGCGGCCAAGCGCCGCATCGAAATGACCCGGGATCATCTCGAAGCGGGCGGCGACGCCGGCCTCGCGGTACCAGGCATCGAGCGGCGCGATATGGCGCTCGTCGCCGGCGCGCAGCCCGACCACGCGATTGAAGGAAGGCGAGGGCAGATGCCGCGCCATCAGCGCTGTCGTGTGATCGTCGATGCGGCGGTAGGCGATGCCGACCGGATTGCCGGGAACGGCGTCCAGCACCTGCATGCGCGCGATCGTATAGGCGACGTCGGCCTCTGTGACGCGATCGATCATCTCGACGGAGGCGATCATGGCGCGCCTCCGAGTGACGGCGCCTAGGCGGCGGCGCGGCGCTTGTGCTCGCCCTCGAAGGCGGGCGCGACCTCGCGCATGAAGCGGTCCATCTCCTCCTTCACTTGCGCGTGCGGCTTCATGCCCACGTTGAAGTAGAGAATGACCTCGGAAAAGCCGGCGGCCTCTACTTTTTTCAGCGTGTCGGTGATCTGGGCCGGCGAGCCGAGCAGCACCGAGTTCTCGGTCAGATCCCGCGCCTGCACCTTGCCGAGCCGCTCGACCATGTCGACGAAATAGCGGTAGCTCGGCGGGGCGGTCTTCGGATCGCCCGGCAGGGCCGGGATGACGCATTCCTTGTAGTAGCGGATCTGGCGCGCGCGCTGCTCGGCTTCCTGGTGAGGATCGTCGTAGAAGTGGGTGAAGTAGCTGCACATCAGCCGGCCCGGCTTGCGTCCGAGCTTGGCGCAGGTCTCGTTGTAGAGGTCGGCGACCTGCTTCAGCCCGCCGTAGCTCATGGCGGCCGCGAACGGCGCGACGATCAGCCCGCAGTCGAGCCGGGCCGCAAGCTCGATCGACGGCTTGGAGAACGAGGCGACGTAGGCCGGCATCGGGCGCTGCACCGGCTTCGGCGTGATGCGCACGTCGTCGAAGGAATAGTGCTTGCCGTGGTGCGAGATGCGCTCGTCCGCCGCCCACAGGCGGCGCACCACCTCGAGGCCTTCCTCGAAGATGCCCTGGTTGTCGGCGAAGTCGATGCCGAACGGCGCATATTCGCGGCTGTCGTAGCCGCGCCCGGCGGCGAAATCGACGCGGCCGTTGCTGAGCAGGTCGAGGGTCGCCCACTGCTCGGCGACGCGGATCGGATGATGCAGCGGCAGCACCGTGATGGCGGGGGCGAGGCGGATATGCTGGGTGCGCGCCGCGATATAGGCGAGCACGAGATCGGGGCAGGAGAGCACGCCGAGCGAGTTGAAATGATGCTCGCCGATCCAGGCCGAGTGCATGCCGAGCTGGTCGGCATAGAGCGCTTCCGCGGCGATGTCGGCGACGAACTGGTTCGCGTTGCGCGGATTGTTGTCGTAGTGATTGTCGCTCAGCGTGAAATAGCCGAAGTCCATGGGGTTCCTCCTGTGACGGCGCCGCGGCCTCCGGTCTTCATGATTTGACCGTTATTGTTGTGCTTGCAATAATTGAAAATGCATGTATTGTCAATGCAACGTTTGCTGCGGTGCATGCGCATTCCGCTTTTTCGCGAAAAAACGCCGGTGAAGGACGCGAAGCTCAACCTCAGCGATTTCCTCCCCTACCTGGTGAACCGGGTGGGCGTGATCATCGCCGAGCAGTTCGGCGAGGAAACGCTCGCGCCGCACCGGATCAGCATCGCGATGTGGCGCGTGCTGGCCGTGCTCGCGAGCGCCGGGGCGCAGCGTCAGATCGATCTCGCCGATCTGACCAGCATCGATGCGTCGACGCTGTCGCGGATCGTCACCCGTCTCGTCCGCCTGGGCTTCGCCAGCCGTGCCCGCTCGGAAAACAGCAGCCGCGAGGTGGTCGTGGCGTTGACCGCGAAGGGCAGCGCGCTGGTCGCACGCCTCATTCCGCCGGCTCGGGACATGGAGGCCGAGGCGGCCGCCGGCTTGTCCGCCGAGGAGCTCGCCGTGGTGAAGCGGTGCTTGCGCCGCATCTACGGCAACATGCAGGCGCGTCCGCGCCGCGCTAGCAGGTCGTCGGTCAGGCGCGCGGCCGTTTGAAACCCGCCGAGAACACTCCTCAGCGCATATCCAGCTTGAACAGCTTGATCGCGTTGGTGCGGCCGATCTTCATCCGGTCGACCTCGCTGATCGGTGCCGTGTCGAACCAGACGGCGGCGTGATCGACGTTCTCGAACGGCCAGTCGGTGGAAAACAGGATGCGGTCGGAACCGAGCGTGAGCAGCGAGGTCAGCAGCGCCGGGGTGCAGAAGTTGCCCGACACCGTGACGTAGAAATTGGCGTTGAAATAGTCGGCGATCTTTTTCTTGGCCGCATGGGTGTGGCGGTTCGTCACCCACGCATTGGTGTTGTCGACCCGCCAGATGTTGAACGGCAGGCCCTCGCCCATGTGGCCGAGGATGATGGCGAGCCGCGGATGCTTGTCGAACAGGCCTGAGCCCATCAGGCGCAGCGCATGCACCGCCGTCTCGTGCCCGAACGCCCAGGTCGGGCCGAGCAGCCAGGGATGGCCCTCGTAGATCTTCGCCTGGCTCGGCAGCGGATTGCGCGGATGCAGGTAGAACGGAACGTCGAGTCGCTCCACCGTCTCCCAGAACGGCCAGTACTGCGGCAAGTCGTAATAGACCATGCTGTCGGCGACGCCTACCTGCGAGAAGCCGTTGACGAGCGCGCCGCGGAAGCCGAGCTCGCTGACGCAGCGGGTGAGCTCGCGCGCGGCGAGCTCGGGGTCCTGCATCGGCAGCGCCGCGAGCGCCTGGAAACGGCCGGGGCGCTTGCGCACCTGCTCGGCCAGGAAGTCGTTGGCGCGGCGCGCGAGGTCGGCGGCCTTCGCGGAATCCGGAATACCCTGAACCGTCGGCGCGTTGAGCGAGAGCACCATCATCTCGACGCCGTTGCGGTCCATCTCGGCGACCCGCCGGTCATGGATATCGAGCAGGCGGGCGTGCAACTCGCCCCACACATGCTTCGGGAAGAAGCCGGTTCCGTCGCCGACCGTCTCCTCGAGCGCGAAATGCTCCTCCAGCCCGATCTTGCCTTTCAAGCATGCCCTCCTTTGCGCTTGCGTCGCAGCGCCGCCTTGCCGTTCGGTTTGCGTTCGACGCAGCCCGCGCACTTGCAGCCGATCGGCTCGAGAAACTCTTTGAAATATTCCTTGCCGTAGTCGTAGGTGATCTCCTCGCCCGGATGGATGGTCCTCTTGGCGTAGATCTTGATCTTGCGGCGGACCTCGTAGGGCTCGGCGTTGGGCTTGCAGGAGTGATTGATGTAGCGCGCGGTGTTGCGCCGGTCGGCGCCGTCGATCGCCCAGCGGGTGTTCAGATCGAAGTAGTAACGGTTCTGGTCCTCGTCATCGACGTCCTTCCAGCGGACGAGCTTGCCCCAGTATTCGATGATGAACTTGCCCTTAGCGATCGGCTCGGTCGCAAACAGCCCGAGCCCGGTGCGCGAACGGCCGACGCGGAAGGGTCCCGGTTGATGCGGCGGCGTGGTGCGATGACGTTTGCTGGCTATCTTGGTCAAATCGGTTCGTCCCAACGAGTCGACGGTGGCCCACGGGCGACAACCGCGATCGTCGGCCACGGTCTTCATACTGCGCCGCACGCGAGTGGCAAGAGGGCACCATGGGGGCGCGGCAATTGTCCCCGCCGGAAGTGCGATGATGACGTTTCGTACGACCAGGTTTTGATGGATGCTGTGTCGCATGGACAATTACGACGTCGTCATCATCGGTGCCGGGCACAACGGCCTGACCTGCGCGGCCTATCTCGCGATGGCGGGCCTGCGGGTGAAGGTGGTGGAGCGCCGGCACGTGGTCGGCGGCGCCGCCGTAACCGAGGAATTCCATCCCGGCTTCCGCAACTCGGTCGCCGCCTACACGGTGAGCCTTCTGCAGCCCAAGGTCATCCGCGACTTGCGTCTCCACGAGCATGGCCTCGAGATCGTCGAGCGGCGGGTGCAGAACTTCCTTCCCGACACGGATGGCTCCCATCTGGTCGTGGCCGAAGGCGAGACCGAGCGGCAGATCGCCAAGTTCAGCGAGGCTGATGCCGGACGCTACGCCGAGTTCAGCCGCCAGATCGATCTGGCCGCGGACGTGCTGCGCGACTTGGTCCTGCGGGCGCCCCCCAACCTGAGTTCCGGCTTCACGCTGCAGCACCTCGGCGAGCTCCTCCACACGGGCGCGCTCGCGAACCGGCTTCGCCGGCTGCCGGCCGAGCAGGTCCGCGTGCTGTTCGACCTCGCCACCAAGTCGGCAGGCGATGTGCTCGACGGCTGGTTCGACGGCGACCTGATCAAGGCCTTGCACGGCTTCGACGCCGTCGTCGGCAACTATGCCAGTCCCTATACGCCCGGCACCGCCTACGTGCTGCTGCATCACGCCTTCGGCGAGGTGAACGGCAAGAAGCGCAGCTGGGGCCATGCGGTCGGCGGCATGGGGGCGATCACCCAGGCGATGGCGCGCGCCGCGACGAGCTTCGGCGCCGAGATAGAGACCGGCGCGCCGGTGCGCGAGATCATGCTCGAGCGCGGCCGCGCCGCCGGCGTCGTGCTGGCGGACGGGCGCGCCGTGCGCGGCCGGGCGGTCGCCGCCAACGTCAATCCGCACCTGCTCTATACACGGCTCTTGCCCGCTGACGCCTTGCCGGACGAATTCCTCGCCCGCATCCGCCGCTGGCGCTGCGGCTCGGGGACCTTCAGGATGAACGTCGCCCTATCGCATCTGCCCCGCTTCACGGCGGCCCCCTCGGACGACAATGGCGACCATCTCACGGCCGGCATCATCATGGCGCCGAGCCTCGCCTACATGGAGCGCGCCTATCACGATGCGCGGCAATCGGGCTGGAGCCGCGCGCCGATCATCGAGATGCTGATTCCCTCGACGCTCGATGCCTCGCTCGCACCCGCGGGCGCGCACGTGGCGAGCCTGTTTTGCCAGCACGTGGCGCCGCAGCTGCCCGACGGGCAATCGTGGCACGATCATCGCGACACCGTCGCCGACCTGATGATCGATACCGTCGAGCGCCATGCGCCCGGCTTCAAGGCGAGGGTGGTGGCGCGGCAGGCGCTGAGCCCGTTCGACCTCGAGGAGACCTTCGGCCTCACGGGCGGCGACATCTTCCATGGCGCACTCACGCTCGACCAGCTCTTCTGGGCGCGGCCGATGATCGGTTACGCCGACTATCGCGGGCCGCTGCGCGGCCTTTATCATTGCGGCTCGGGCGCCCATCCGGGCGGCGGCGTCACCGGCGCGCCCGGGCACAATGCGGCGCGGGCGATCATTCACGACCGGCGGTGGCGAGCTTGGGTTTGAGACGGGGAGCGCAAGGGTGAGCAGCTGGGTATTCGGGACTGCGCTGGTTGCGCTGGCGGTGCTGCTGCCGGCGATCGCTTCCGCTGGAGAAGCAGAAAGTGCATATCCGGCCCGTGCGATCCACATCGTGGTGCCGTTTCCGGCCGGCGGGCCGACCGACCTCATCTCGCGCGTGATCGCGCTGAAGATGAGCGATGATTGGCACGTCCCGGTGATCGTCGACAACCGGCCGGGCGGCAACACCATCATCGGCGCGCAGATGGTCGCGCGGGCGCCACCCGACGGCTACACGCTGCTGATGGCGATCGACTCGACGCTGGTGATGAACCAGTTTCTTCATCGGCACCTGCCCTACGACCCGTTCAACGACTTTGCCCCGATCACGCTGACGACCAAGACGGTGTCCGTGGTGGCGGTGCGCGCCGACGGGCCGAAGACGCTCGCCGAGCTCATCGCTCGTGCGCGCGCCAATCCCGGCAAGCTCAATTTCGGCGGCGGCACCATCACGGCGCAGCTCATGGGTTATCTGTTTCACAAAGCGGCGGGGCTCGACGTCGTCTACGTGCCGTTCAAGGGCACGCCCGAGACGACACAGGGGCTGCTCGCCGGCAGCGTCGACTTCGTTTACGCCTCGGCGGTGACCACGGCGCCGCTAATCGCATCAGGCCAGCTGCGCGCGCTCGCCCGCATGAACCACCGCGAGGTGCCGGCGCTCGCCGGCGTCCCGGTGCTCGCCGACGCGGCAGGGCTGAAGGATTTCGACGACCTGTCGATCTGGCTCGGCCTGGTCGCGCCGAAGGGCACGCCGCAACCGATCATCGCCAAGCTCAACCACGAGGTCGTGCGGATCCTCGCCGATCCAGCGGTGCGGCAGAAATCGGAATCAACCGGCGGCTATATCGAGACCACGACGCCGGAGGGGATGACGGCCTTCATGCGCCACGAGGCGGACCGCTGGGAGAAGGCGCTCAAGGAGCTTGGATTGCGCTATGATTGAGAGCACGCCCAGGCGGGAGCGGGACATGAATATCGTCGCATGCACGGTCATCGCTTTCATGGTTGCGGCCTCCGCCGCCTTTGCGCAGAACACCAATGTCACATCACCTCAGGGAGGCAGCATGAGCTCCGTCACATCCGATATCGTCAAGAGCCTCGCTCCCACCGGTACGCTGCGGGTCGGCATCAATGCGGGCAATCCGGTGCTGGTGCAGGTCGGTGCCGGCGGCGAGCTCAAGGGCGTGACCGTCGACCTCGCGCGTGAGGCGGCGAAGCGCCTCGGCGTGCCGGTCGAGCTCAACCGCTTCGATGCCGCCGGCAAGTCGTTCGAGGCGCTCAAGGGCGGCAAGCTCGACATCGTCTTCCTCGCGATCGAGCCGGTGCGCGCCGCCGAGGTCGCCTTCACGGCGCCCTATGTGATCATCGAGGGCGTCTACATGGTGCCCAAGGATTCGGCCATCACGTCGAACGACCAGGTCGACCGGGCGGGCATCCGCATCGGCGTCAACAAGGCCTCGGCCTACGATCTTTTCCTCACCCGCAACCTCAAGCACGCGACGCTGGTGCGCGGCGAGGGAAGCCTCGATGACCTGGTCAAGCAGAAGCTCGAAGTGGTGGCAGGCGTGAAGCAGCCGCTCGTCGGGTATGTCAAAGCCCATCCCGACATGCGCCTGCTCGCCGGCCGCTTCATGGAGATTCAGCAGGCCATGGGCACCGTGAAGGGGCGCGACACCGGCGCGCGGTGGTTGCACGGCTTCATCGAGGAGCTCAAGGCCTCGGGCTTCATTGCCGATGCGCTCAAGCGCAGCAACCAGCCGGATGCCGCGGTCGCGCCGCCCGCCTGACCGGTCGACGGAACCCTTTCGAATTTCAAAACGTTAGCTTGCGTTGATGGCCGCGGATGATGAGCCGCGCCGTGGCTGTCTCTTTTGCCGCTGCCGGAGGCGTCGGTGAGCCGCGTCGAAACGAAGGATAGCGCCGAGACGAGCCGTGGCAGCCGCCGTATCTTGACCGTGCTCGGCCCCGGTTTGATCACCGGCGCGTCCGACGACGATCCGAGCGGGATCGCGACCTATTCGCAGGCCGGCGCCCAGCTCGGCTTCTCGATCAGCTGGACGCTGCTGGTCACCTATCCGCTGATGGCTGCGATCCAGGAGATCAGCGCCCGCATCGGCCGCACCACCGGCAAGGGGATCGCGGCGAACATCCGCATCCATTACTCCAACTGGATGCTGCAAGGCATCGTGCTGCTCCTGCTGGTGGCCAACACCGTCAATATCGGCGCCGATCTCGGCGCCATGGGCGACGCCCTCGGGCTGCTGATCGGTGGCCCGCACCTGGTCTACGTGGTGGCGTTCGCGGTCTTCTGCGCCGGATTGCAGATCTGGGTGCCCTACGCATCCTATGCGGCCGTGCTGCGCTGGCTCACCTTGGCGCTGTTCAGCTATTTCGGCACCGTCCTGGTGGTGCGCATTCCGTGGGGCGAGTTCGCCCACGGCTTCTTCATTCCGACCTTCAGCCGCGATGCCGCCTTCTGGACCACGGTGGTCGCGCTGCTCGGGACCACGATCAGCCCCTACCTCTTTTTCTGGCAGGCTTCGCAGGAGGTGGAGGACAATCGCCGGGTGCGGGCACGCAAGCCGCTGGTGCGCGCCCCCGAGCAGGGCAAGCGCGAGCTCGAGCGCATCCGCATCGACACCTATATCGGCATGGCGTTCTCCAACCTGGTGGCGCTGGCGATCGTGGTGACCACCGCTGCGACCCTGCACGTCGCCGGGGTCACCAATATCGAAAGCTCGACCCAGGCCGCGGCGGCGCTCAAGCCGGTGGCCGGCCGCTTCGCCTTCACGGTGTTCACGCTCGGCATCCTCGGAACCGGGCTGCTCGCCGTGCCGGTGCTCGCGGGATCGGCCGCCTACGCGCTCGCCGAAGCCCGCCGCTGGCCGGAAGGCTTGGCGCGCAAGCCGCGCCAGGCGGCCGCCTTCTATGCCGCGATCGCGCTCGCCACCCTGATCGGCGCGGCGATCAACTTCTCGCCGATCGATCCGATCAAGGCGCTTTATTGGAGCGCCGTCATCAATGGCGTCGTCGCGGTGCCCGTGATGGCGATCATGATGGTCATGACCGCGAACCCGAAGGTCATGGGCAAGTTCACGGTGGGCGGCGCGCTACGCATCGTCGGCTGGGTCGCGACCGGCGTGATGGCGGCCGCGGTGGTCGGGATGGCGATCACGATCTTCGTGTGAGACAGTAGGCGCTCGGGCCGGCGCCTCGCGCCGCGGGGAGGGCGCTACGATGAAGAATCCAACCTGGCTGTGGCCGAAGAAGAAGCGCATCGCCGTCGTCTTCAACGTCTGCCTGGAGGCATGGTCGGACGGCAAGGCGCCCGGCATCAGCCCGATGGGCAATCCGCTGCCTTCCGGCGTGCTCGACACCATGGCGATCTCGTGGGCCGCTTACGGCATCAAGCGCGGCATCTATCGCGTGCTCGACGGCTTTGCGCGCCAGCGCGCCAAAGCCAGCGTGTTGACCAACGCGATCATCGCCGAGCGCGCGCCGGAGGCCGTCAAAGCGGTGGCAGAGGCGGGCCACGAGGTTGTCTCGCACTCCTACGCCATGGACGTGGTGCCGGCACTCTTGTCGCTCGAGGACGAGAAGCAGAACATTGCCCGGTGCACGTCGCTGCTCGAGAAGGCGTCGGGCCGGCCGGTCCGCGGCTGGCTGTCGCCGCGCGGCACCTCGCGCGCCGAGACACCCGGGATGCTCGCGGAGGCCGGCTACACCTGGTACGGCGACGTGTTCGACGACGATCTGCCCTACGTGCGGGCCTTCGGCAACCGTAAGATCGTCGCCATCCCGCTCGGCACCGACGTCAACGACATGCCGTTCATGAAATACGGCAATGCGCCGAAACTGATGTTCGAGTCATTCAGCGAGAACGTGAACATTGCGCGCTCCCGAAAGAGCGAGCTCACGATGATCGACGTGACCATGCACGCGCACATCTTCGGCCACCCGCGCGGCGCCTGGTACTTCGAGCAGATCGTGCGCATGGCCGCGAAGGCGTCGGATATCTGGATAGGTACGCGCGGCGAGATCGCGGAGCACGTGCTGGGCCAGTAGGATGAACAAAGGCGTGAAGCGCCGTGCCCACGCGGACTCAGGTCGTGGGCAGGTTTCGTTTTGCCCCCCTACGCGGAAACGCGGGCGTTCGCCGCCTGCATGAAGCGCTGCTTGATGGCGTGGCCGTCGCGCACCGGCAGGACGCGCGGCGTCTCCTCGTGGGAGATGCGCGCGTTCACCAGGATCGGGCCCTTGCCGGTATGCATCAGCTCGCGCACGCGGGGGACGCCGGCCTGGTCGGTGAGCGCGAACGCCTCCGGAAAGCCGCAGCCCTTGGCGATGGCGACGAGGTCGGTGGTGCCGTGGGTGTGGCTCGCCTGCATGCCGGTCTCGCCGTAGTGGCCATTGTCGAGCACGACGATCACGAGGTTGCCCGGCTGCTTGACGCCGATGGTCGCGAGCGCGCCGAGGCCCATCAGCGCCTCTCCGTCGCCGGTGAGCACGGCGACGCGGCGATCGGGTTTGGCGAGCGCGAGGCCGAGGCCGATCATGGCGGCACCGCCCATGGCACCCCACAGATAGAGGTTGAGCGGATGGTCGCCGGCGGCCGCGACATCATAGGTGGCCGAGCCGAGGCCGCAGACGACCATGAGGTCGCGACGGTCGATCAGCAGATCCTTGACCAGCTTGCGCCGCTCCAGCATCGCGCTTTTGGTCCTCGTGGGTGCGGCGCTCATTTGGTCCACCGTTTGCGGCCGATCAGCCGCTGCGAAAGGACGACCGCGACCGCGAGATCGCCGTCGAACGCCATGTCGCAGGCGGCCGCGACCACCTCGTCGACCTCGCCGGGCTCCTCGACCCGATAGGTGAGGAAGCCGGCCAGCTTGAGCACCGGCTCGGTGATCGCGCCCATGGGCACCTGCCACTGGTTGAACTCGGCGAACTCGCCGCGCATCGTCACCAGCACCAGGCACGGAAAGCCCATGTTGCGCACCAGCGTGAACATGTTGATGCAGTTGCCGACGCCGCTGCTCTGCATCAGCAGCGCGGCGCGCTGCCCCCCGAGATGGGCGCCGGCGACGAGGCCGACGCCTTCCTCCTCGGTGGTGAGCACCACGTCGGCGATCTCGGGATCGTCACAGATCCGCTTGATCAGCCGGCTGTGGCCGGCGTCCGGCACGTAGCCGACCTGGCGGATGCCGACGCGCTTGAAATGGTCATAGATCACGTCGGGCCAGCGGATATTGGTCTGGTCGTCCATGCGGAGCTTTCTGTGGGTTATCCAGCGATGCGTTGCGACGCTGCCATGCCAGCCATCACGGGCGCAAGCGGCGTACGGCCGCGGATATAGTCCGCGGCCTTCTCGGCGATCATGATCACCGGCGCGTTGATGTTGCCGCCGACCATGTCCGGCATCACCGAGGCGTCGACCACGCGCAGGTTATCGGCGCCGCGCACCCGCAGGGTCGGATCGACCACGGCGAGCGGATCGGTGCCCATGCGGCAGGTGCCGAGCGGGTGATGCACCGTGATGCCGGTCGCGCGGATCAGCGCGTCGATGTCGGCATCCGAATCCGAGCCGGGCGCGATCTCGCCCTCGACGAAAGCGCGCATCGCCGGTTGCGCCGCGACGGCGCGCGCCATGCGGATGCCGTCGCGCAGGGTCTTGCGGTCTCGGTCGGTCGCCAGGAAGCTCTGCCGGATGCGCGGCGGGGCGGCCGGATCGGCGGAGGCGAGGCGCACCTCGCCGCGGCTCTCCGGCCGCAGCAGCACGGCACGGCAGGCGAATGAATCGACATAGGCGCGGCGGAACGGCGCGAGATACGGATGTGCCGTCATCGGCGCGGCATTGAACAGGAATTGGACGTCGGGCAGGTCGGCGGCGTTGCGGCTCTTGAGGAAGGCGAGGATGCCGCCCGGCAGGTCGGCGGCGAAACCTTCGCCGCGCCAATGGGCGCGGGCGAGCGCGCGCAGGATGCGGTCGCCCCGCATCTGGCGGTGCACCGGACCCTTGCCGCGGCGCAGCCAGGACGGGCCTGCCGAGATATGGTCCTGCAGGTTCTTGCCGACGCCGGGGAGCGGCACCCGGACCGCGATGTCATGGGCCGCGAGCTCGGCCGGATCCCCGATGCCGGAGAGCATGAGCAGCTGCGGCGAGTTGATCACGCCGCCGGCGAGGATCACCTCGCGCTCGGCGCGCGCGGTCACCCGCTTGCTGGCATCATTCCCCTGGCGATACTCGATGCCGGTCGCGCGCCGGCCGTCCATCACGATCCGTGTCGCCAGCGCGTCGACCACGACCGTGAGATTGCGGCGCGCAAGCGCTGGACGCAGGTAGCCGGCCGCGGCGCTGCAGCGCCGGCCGTCGCGCACCGTCATCTGCATTCGCGCGAACCCCTCCTGGCGCGCGCCGTTGTAGTCGGCGGTCGCCGGAAAGCCGGCCGACACGCCCGCGGCCGTGAACGCGTCGATCAGCGGATCGGCAAAGCGGGTGGTGCGCACACTGAGCGGACCGTCGCCGCCGCGGAAATAGCTGGCGCCGCCTTCCCAGGCTTCCTGCCGGCGGAAATAGGGCAGCACGTGCGCATAGGACCATTCGCGCAAGCCGGCGGCGGCCCAGCGGTCGTAGTCGCCGCGGTGGCCGCGCACATAAGCCATGGCGTTGATCGAGGACGAGCCTCCGATCACCTTGCCGCGCGCGCATTCGAGCGCGCGCCCGCCCATCGCGTCGTCGGGCTCGTGGAAATACATCCAGTCGTGCCGCCGGTTGAGCAGCAGATGCGGCCAGCCGAGCGGAATGTGGATCCAGGGGTCACGGTCCCAGCCGCCAGCCTCGAGCAGGAGGACGCGCGCATCCTTGTCCTCGGTCAGCCGGCTCGCCAGGGTGCAACCGGCCGAGCCGGCGCCGACAATGATGTAATCGTAGGTTCTGGACTCGGGCATCGACATACGACTGGACGCGACGGGGTCGCGCAATAGTTTGGCATCTGGAACGTAAACGCTTTTGGCCGCGCCGTCCTATGCGGGAGCGTCATACCATATCCCGGAGGGGGCCGGCGGGACGCAGAGCGCGCCGGCGTCGGGGCGCGCGCACTGCGGTCTTCGGCCCGTCACATTCGTGCCGGCCAATCCGGAATAGACGGACAGGCCGGCTGCCGCGCCTGGTTCGAGCGCTTTTCCCAACGGAGACCCCCGATGCCCAACTCCTATGGAAGCTTCGTCTGGTACGAGCTGATGACCTCGGATCCAAAGGCCGCCGAGGCCTTCTATCGCGATGTGGTTGGCTGGGAGGCGCAAGCGGCCCCAATGGGGGTGCCGGGGATGGAATACACCCTGCTGATGGCAGGTCCGACGCGGGTTGCCGGCTTGATGGCCATCCCGGCGGAAGCCGCCGCCATGGGCGCACGGCCGGGCTGGATCGGCTATGTCGGGGTCGAAAGCGTCGATGCCGCCGCCGCCAAGGTGCGCGACCTCGGCGGTGCCATTTACAAGGAACCGACCGACATTCCGGGCGTCGGCCGTTTTGCCGTCGTCGCCGATCCGCAAGGCGCGACCTTCGCGATGTTCAAATGGCAGGCGCCGGCGTCCGACATGCCGCCGGCCGCGCCCGATGCGGTCGGCCACGTCGGCTGGCACGAGCTCTTCGCCGGCGACCTCGAGCCGGCGTTCGATTTCTACGCCACGATGTTCGGCTGGACCAAGGCCGACGCAATCCCCATGGGCGAGATGGGCGTCTACCAGCTGTTCGCCCATGACGGCGTACCGATCGGCGGCATGATGACCAAGCCGGCGCAGGCGCCGAAGCCGTACTGGAACTACTACTTCAACGTCGACAGTGTCGCGGCGGCGATCGAGCGCGTCAAACGGCACGGCGCCGATATCATCGTCGCCCCGATGCAGGTGCCGGGCGGCAGCTGGATCATGCAGGGGCGCGATCCCCAGCAGGCGCTGTTCGCATTAGTGAGCAAGAGCGCGTAACCGCTGGCGGTGGCGCCATGCTGCCGGCCGCCTAAAAAGCCATTACGCTTTGGCGCCATCGGCGCCTTGTGCGACCCGTTGCGCGCGGATGAGGCCGCGCGGTTCCAGATCGATGCAAAGTGTTCCGTTGCCAATATCCAAATCCTCTTTCAAAGACGCCATGCAGCTCGATCGTAGTCAGAAGGCGGATATGAAAGAGCTCGAGCCGACATGGGGCCGGACGATATCGGTGTGTGGCTGATCGCCTGGCGCACCTTCCTGGCCAGCTGCATTTCCGCCCTTGCCGGCGGAGCCAGCCAGGGAGCCCTCGAGATGTGGTCGGGTGCCTCGCCGGCTATCGCCACGCGATCGCCGGTCAGAGCCGGTCGGGGCGGTACGGATAGGGATCGACGATCGGCGGCTCGCCGCTCATCAGCTCGGCGATGAGGCGTCCCGTGATCGGCCCCAGCGTGAAGCCCTGGTGTCCGTGGCCGAAGTTGAGCCACAGGCCTTGGTGCCGCGTCGCGGGTCCGATGACCGGCAGCATGTCGGGCATGCACGGCCGGGTGCCGAACCATGGCTCCGGCTCGACCGCCTGGCCGAGATCGATCAGTTGGCGCGCGGCCTGCTCGGCGCGGACCAGTTGCATCGGATCGGATTTTCCGTCCGGCGCCGTCAGCTCGGCGCCGGTAGTGATGCGCACGCCGCGACGCATCGGCGCCATGACGTAGCCGTTGGCGGCGTCGCGCAATGGCAGATCGAGCGGGCTGCCGCCGGCATAGTTTTGATGATAGCCGCGCTTGCGCACCATCGCGATGCGGTAGCCGAACCGCCGCAACAGGTCCGGCGACCATGGCCCGAGCGCGACGACGACGGCCTCGGCGTCGATGCCGCCGGCGTCCGTGCTCACCGACCAGCCGTTTTGACGTTGGCCGAGGCTCCGTGCGTCGCCGCGCAGGATGCTGCCGCCCGATCGCGTGAAAAGATCCGCATAGGCCGACACCAGCGTACCCGGGTCCGACACCGTCCACGGCTCCGGCCAGTGCAGCCCGCCGACGCCGGCCGCGGCGAGGCCGGGCTCGGCCTGCTGCAGCTCACGCGCCGTCAAGGTCGTGAACTTCACGCCATGGGTCGCGCGCAGGGCCTCGGCGACCGCGACCTCGGCGTCGAACGTCGCCTGATCGCGATGAAGGACACGGAAACCGTTACGCCGCACGAGATTGCCGGCGCCGGACTTCGCGATCAGCGGCTCGTGCTCGGGCACGGCCCGCATGATGATCTGCGCATAGGCCTTCGAAGCCCGCGCGTGCGCGGCGGGAAACGAGTGCCACCAATAGCGGAATAACGGACGTATGTGCTGGGGCAGGGAGGCCCAATGGTAGCGCACGTCATTGGTGCGGCCGGTCGCGATGTCGGCGAGCGCGCGCCAGTCATGCGGCATCGGGTAGGGCCGCAGCGCCTCGCTCTGGATGATGCCGGCATTGCCGTAGCTGGTCTCACGGCCGGGCTCGCGGCGGTCGACGAGCGCAACCGACCAGCCGCGCGCCTGCAAATGCACGGCGGTCGCCACGCCGACCATGCCGGCGCCGAGAACGATGGCGCTTTTCATTACCTTTAGAGCTCGCGGTGGTCCGTATGCCTAATTGTTCAAGATCGCGATGCTCTTCGGGTCGCGGCGGCCGGGCAGCGACTGCAGGTAGGCATAGATGTCGGCGATCTGCTCGTCGGAGATGACCGCGCTCGAATAGGCCGGCATGTCGTCGGACGGCGTCCGCAGCTGCATTTTGACCGCCTCGTACGGCAACTCGGTCTTGGCCAGCGGCGGCACCGGGGCGTTGTAGCCGCCCCCCTGGCCGACGCGGCCGTGGCAGAGGAAGCAGCCGTCCGCCATGTAGATCTGCTTGCCTCGGGCGACGTCGCCCTTCGGCGCATCCTGGGCGCGGACGGAGACCGCGGTCGCGCCCACCGCGATGGCGGTGCAGGCAGCGGCCGCAAAGAGCGTGCGGAGCATGGTGCGGGTCATCATCGGGCTCTCCTCAGCGCTGATCGGTGACGACGTCGACGAGAGCGGGCTGGCCGCTCTTCACGGCCGCGACCGCACGCGAAAGTGCGGGCGCGAGATCCTTGGGATCGACGATCGGCCCTTCGCCGTGCACGCCGAAGCCGCGCGCGACCGTCGCGTAGTCGACGTTCGGATCCGTGATGGTGGTGCCGATCTTCGTGTTCTCGATGCCGCGGCCGTGCCGCGCCGCCATCGCCTGCAGGTACATGTATTCCTGGTGCCAGGCGCGGTTGTTGTGCACGACGTAGAGGATGGGAATGCGATGGTGCGCCGCCGTCCACAACGTCTGCGGCACGAACATCAGGTCGCCGTCGCCGTTGAACGTGACCGTGAGCCGGCCGTGCCGCTTGTTGGCGAGCGCGGCGCCGAGGGAGGCGGGCGCGTTGTAGCCGACGCCGGCGCCGCCCGAGACGCCATTCCATTGATGCGGGTTCTTGAAGTCCCAGAGCCGGTGCGGCCAGGTGTTGCGGATGGTGTTGCCGACCAGCGACCAGTCCTCGTCCTTGATCTGGGCGTAGACCTCGGCGCACATGCGCGCCGTGGTGATCGGGCTCGCATCCCAACCGAGGGTCGCGTCCGATTTCGCGCGCTCGACCGCCTGGGCATGCGCGTCGGCGAGCTTCTTGCCGCGCGCCGCGAAGGCGGCCTTGCGGCCGTCGTCGGTCTGGCGCTTGACGGCCTCGATCAGCGCCGGCAGCGAGGCCTGGGCGTCGCCCGCGATGTCGAGGTCGACGTCCTGGTAGCGCCCGAAGTCCTGGTAGTTCGACTTGAGGTAGAGGTCGCGCACGCCGAGCGTGATGGTCTTGGTGGTCGGCTTGATGGCCGGGTGCGACGTGCGCACGATCTGGTCGCGGAAGTTGTTGAGCGTGCCCCAGAGATCGTTCACCTCCATCGCGATGATGACGTCGGCCTGATTGAGCACCACGGAGCGCCGGAAGGTCTGGTTGAGCGGATGGCGCGAGGGGAAGTTCATGCGCCCCTGCAGGTCCAGCACCGCGCATTGCAGCGTCTCGGCGAGCTCGACGAGGTGCGCCATGCCGTCCGGCGTACGGGCGACGCGATCGCAGATGATCAGCGGGTTCTGCGCCGCGACGAGGAGCTTGGCGGCTTCCGCCAGCGCGCCCGCGTCGCCCTGCGGCGGCACCACGCGGGCGAGCTTGGGAATGCGCAGGCTCTCCGCATCGGCGATCGGGTTCTCCTGCAGCTCGGCGTCGAGCGACAGCATGACCGGGCCCATCGGCGGCGTCGTCGCGATCTTGTAGGCGCGCACCGTCGACTCGGCGAAGTGCTGCAGGGTGGTGGGCTGATCGTCCCACTTGGTGAAGTCGCGCACGATCGAGTTGATGTCGACGCCCGAATGCACCCATTCGGCGCCGGGGGCGCGCTTGTTCGCCTCCATGATGTTGCCGCCCAGCACCATGATCGGCACGCGGTCGCACCATGCGTTGTACATCGCCATGGTGGCATGCTGCAGCCCGACCACGCCGTGGCACGCCATGGCGATCGGCCGGCCTTCCATCTTGGCGTAGCCCTGGCCCATATGCACCGCGATCTCCTCGTGCGCACACGTGATGATCTCGGGCTTGGTGTTGTTGCCGTGGTTGAGCACCGCCTCGTGCAGGCCGCGGAAGCTCGAGGCGCAATTGATCGCCAGATAGTCGATGTCGAGCGTCTTGAGGACATCGACCATGAAATCGCCGCCGCTCGTGCTCTGATTGTACATCGGGTCGATCGACGGCGCCTGGGTCTCGACGGCGATCTGCCGCGGTCCGGGCGGCGGCGCCTTGGGCTTGGCATGCGGGGCGGCGGCTTGCGCACGCGCCGTTACCGGGGCCGCGACGGCGGCGGCGCCGACCAGGGTCGCGCTCTTGAGGAAATTGCGGCGATTGGCTTCCGGGGTCTGGCGGCGTTTCGTCATCGTTTCCTCCCAACGGCAGGCTGAACGCCTGCCTTCGACGCATCATTGCGGCAGGGTCGCGCCCACCTCCCGCGGCGTCAAGGAGGGGTCCGCTGGGGTGCAGGGCGCCTGCGTGTTTTTGCAGAACTGCGACTATCATCTCTGCGGCCTTCCGGATTACCCTGATGCCACGTCCGGAACTCAGGCGCAGTCGGGGTGTTTTCCCAAGGGTTTTCGGAGGCGAGGCAGACGGATCATCGATGAGCCTGCGCGCCTACCACGCCAAGCGTAAATTCTCCGCCACGCCGGAGCCGCGCGGCCGTGCCGGGCGGCGCGTGGGCCACCGGTTCGTCATTCAGAAGCATGATGCGACCCGGCTGCATTACGACTTCCGGCTCGAGCTCGACGGCGTGATGAAGAGCTGGGCGGTGACGCGCGGCCCGAGCCTGGTGCCGGGCGACAAGCGCCTCGCGGTCGCGGTCGAGGATCACCCGATCGAGTACAACACCTTCGAGGGGACGATCCCGAAGGGCCAGTACGGCGGCGGCACCGTCATGATCTGGGACCGCGGCAGCTGGGAGCCGGAGGGCGATCCGCACGTGGGCCTGAAAAAGGGCCGGCTCGATTTCACGCTCGACGGCGAGAAGCTGCATGGGGCCTGGCACCTGGTGCGCATGCGTGGGCGGCCGGGCGAGAAGCGCGAGAATTGGCTGCTCATCAAGGCGCGCGATGACGCCGCACGCGGCGAACGCGATCCGGACATTCTCGAGGCAGAGCCGGATTCGGTCGTGAGCGGCCGCTCGCTCGACGAGATCGCGAACGCCAAGCGCGGGCGGGTATGGCAGTCGAATCGCAATGCCAATGGTAAGGCGCAGGCCGCGAAGCCTAAATCGGCTGCCGCACGCCCGGCGAAGCGCGCCAAAAAGGGAACCAAGTCAAAACGCGCGCGCAGCAAGGATGCGGACGCCGGCGACCCGCTTCCCGATTTCATGCCGCCGTCGCTCGCGACGCTGAGCGCGGAGGCGCCGAGCGGGAAGGGCTGGGTGCACGAGATCAAGTTCGACGGCTACCGCATCGAGGCGCGGCTCGATCATGGCGAGGTGCGCCTGCTCACCCGCAAGGGCCTCGATTGGACCGAGAAGTTTCCCAACATCGCGCAGGCGGTGGCAGAGCTCGATGCGGCCACGGCGCTCATGGACGGCGAGATCGTGGTCGAGGATGACAAGGGCGTGTCGAGCTTCTCGGCCCTGCAGGCGGCGCTCAAGGCGCATGACGAGGACCGTTTCATTTATAATGTGTTCGACCTCATGCATCTCGATGGGCGCGATCTTACCGGCGCGCCGCTGACCGAGCGCAAGGCGGCGCTCGAGCGCCTCCTCCGAAAGGCCGGCAAGAACGGACCGATCCGCTACAGCGACCATCTCGGCGAGAATGGCGCGCTCGTGCACAAGCGCGCGTGCGAGATGTCGCTCGAAGGGATCGTGTCGAAACGCGCCGATGCGCCCTACCGCTCGGGCCGCAGCGACGCCTTCATCAAGACCAAATGCGCCAATGCCCAGGAATTCGTGGTCGGCGGTTATGTGCCGTCGAGCGTGCATGCGCAGGCGATCGGCGCGCTGGTGCTCGGCTATTACGAGGAAGGGCGGTTCGTCTATGCGGGCCGCATGGGCACGGGCTACACGCAGGCGGTGGCGCGCGACCTATGGAAGCGGCTGCATCCGCTCGAGGTGGCAAAGCCGCTGTTCGATCGTATGCCGGCTACCGAGCGGCGGCGCGACACCCGTTGGGTGCGGCCGGAGCTGGTGATCGAAGCCGAATTCCGCGGCTGGACGGCGGAGCGCCTGCTGCGCCAGGCCGCGTTCAAGGGCGTGCGGGAGGACAAGCCTGCCGCCGAGGTGGTCCGGGAGACGCCCGCCATGGATAAGTCCTTGGATAATTCGGACAAGCCGTCGGCCAAATCAGGCACACGCCGCTCGCCCGCGAAGGCCGCCGCGCACGCGGCGCGCAGCACAAGCAAACGCTCGCAACCGGCGAAGCAGGCCAAAGCCCGCGCCCCGCGCGCCACCAGCACGCAACCGCGCGCCGGCGGCGTCCGCCTCACCCATCCGGATCGCGTCTACTGGGTCGACGTCGGCGTCACCAAGCAGGATCTCGCCGACTACTATCGTTTGGTGTGGGACTGGATGGCGCCGCACCTGGTCGGCCGGCCGCTCGCGCTGGTGCGCTGTCCCGAGGGCACCAAGGGCCAATGCTTCTTCCAGAAGCATGCCTCCGCGGGACTGACCGAGGAGAAGCTGCGTACCGTGATCGACAGCAACAAGCGCCAGATCATCGCGGTCGAGAATGTCGAAGGCCTGCTGTCCCTGGTCCAGGCCGGCGTGCTCGAGGTGCATGTGCGCGGCTCGCTGATCGACCGCCTCGATCTCTGCGATCGCATCGTAATCGATCTCGATCCGGGCGAAGATCTCGGCTGGGCTGATATCGTCGCGGCCGCACGCGACGTGCGCGACCGGCTCGCCGCGCTCGACCTGGAAAGCTTCGCCAAGCTCTCGGGCGGCAAAGGCGTGCATGTCGTGCTGCCAATCGCGCCCACCGACTGGGACACGACCAAGACCTTCGTGCAGGCTTTCGCCCAGGCGATGGCGGCGGACCAGCCGGATCGTTACGTCGCCAAGATGACGAAGTCGATCCGCAAGGGGAAGATCTTCGTCGATTATCTGCGCAATTCGCTCGAGCAAACGTCAGTCGCGGCCTATTCGACGCGGGCGCGTGCCGGCGCCCCGGTCTCGGTCCCGGTGAGCTGGCAGGAGCTTGGCCGCACCAGCGCCGCCAATCAGTACACGGTGCTCAACCTGATGAAGCGGCTCGATGGCCTCAAGCAGGACCCGTGGTCTGACATCGGCCGTGTCCGCCAGAAGCTGCCGGACCTGGCGACGCTGCGCAAACACGCTTGAGTAAGACAAGATCCGGGGTGGTGCCGGGGAACCGACGGTGGCCCTGCGCGTTGCCTGCGAGGCACGCCGGAATGATCAGTTTCACGATTTCGAACCAACGCCTGCGCGGTGGCGCGCGCCTCGCAGGTTGCCTCGCCGCGCTCGTGCTGCTCGGCTGCGGCCCGGCGTTCGCGGCGGACGGCCCCAAGGGCTCCGAGGCGCTCTTTCTTGCCCAGCTCGTGGTGCTGATGGCGGCCGGGCGGCTGCTCGGCGAGGGCATGCAGCGGCTCGGCCAGCCCGCCGTGATGGGGCAGCTGCTCGCCGGCGTGATCCTCGGTCCGTCCGTCTTCGGTGCGCTGTGGCCGCAGGGTCAGCACGCGCTCTTTCTCGACGCGCAAGCGCAGAAGAGCATGCTCGACGCCATCTCGCAGTTCGGCATTCTCCTCCTGCTCCTGCTCACCGGCATGGAGACCGACCTCAAGCTGGTGCGCAAGGTCGGCAGCGCCGCCGTGAGCGTCGCGCTCGCCGGCGTCGCCGTGCCGTTCGCGCTCGGCGTCGCGCTCGGCGAATTCCTGCCGGACGCGCTGCTGCCGCGCCCCGACCAGCGGCTGCTCACCGCGCTCTTCCTCGGCACCGCGCTGTCGATCTCCTCGATCAAGATCGTCGCCGCGATCGTGCGCGACATGAATTTCTCGCGCCGCGACCTCGGGCAGATCATCATCTCGTCGGCGATCCTCGAGGACACGATCGGCTGGATCATCATCGCGGTGACGCTGAGCCTCGCGCAGGCCGGGAACATCGATCTCAAGAGCGTCGCCCGCAGCGTCGCCGGCACGGCGGCCTTCCTCGCCTTCAGCCTCACGCTGGGTCGCCGCCTCGTCGTCCTGCTGATCCGCTGGTCGAACGATTATTTCGAAAGCGAGTTCGCGGTGATCACCACCATCCTGGTGATCATGGGCGTGATGGCGCTCGTCACCGACGGGATCGGCGTCAACACCGTGCTCGGCGCCTTCGTCGCCGGCGTCCTGGTCGGGGACTCGCCGATCCTCACCGGCCACATCGACGAGCAGCTGCGCGGCCTGATCACCGCCTTCTTCATGCCGGTGTTCTTCGCGCTCGCCGGCCTCTCGACCGACATGCGCATCCTGGCCGACCGTGAGCTCCTGCTGCTCGCGCTCGGCCTGATCGCGATCGCGAGCGTCGGCAAGTTCGCGGGGGCCTTCGTCGGCGGCAAGCTCGGCGGCCTGCGCTGGCGCGAGGCCTTTGCGCTCGGCTGCGGCATGAATGCCCGCGGCTCGACCGAGGTGATCGTCGCCACCATCGGCCTCTCGATGGGCGCGCTCAGCCAGAAGCTGTTCAGCATGATCGTCGCCATGGCGATCACCACCACGATGGCGATGCCGCCGATGCTGCGCTTCGCGCTCGCGCGCGTGCCGATGCGGCGGGCGGAGCGCGAGCGGCTCGCGCGCGAGGAGATGGAGGCGAAGGGCTTCGTGCCGAAGCTCGAGCGGCTACTGCTCGCGGTCGATCAGAGCCAGAACGGCAAGTTCGCGGCGCGGATCGCCGGCCTCGTGGCCGGCCAGCGCGGTATTCCGATCACGGTGCTGTCGCTGACCTCGGAGGACGATACGACGAAGCCGGGCGAGCGCGGCCGCAAGGCCGCCGGCGAGGACACCGCGAAGGAAACGGCCGACGACACCAAGAATTCGCAGCCGAAGGAGGACCGGGCAGAGACCGTCGACGTGACGGTGCGCACCCTCGAGGCACCGACGCATGAGGCGATCGCCCAGGAGGCCGAGCGCGGCTACGATCTGATGCTGGTCGGGCTCGAGCGCATGCGCGGCCGCGACGCCTTCCATGACGAGGTCGACCGCATCGCCGCCGCGTTCGACGGGCCGCTCGCGATCGTCGCCGGCGCCGGCCTGCATCTCGACAACCCGGAGGACAGTCCGCTCGACATGCTGGTGCCCGTGAACGGCACCGACGTATCGCGCCGCGCCGCCGAGATCGCCGTCGAGGTGGCGCGCGGCGCCACGGCCAAGGTCACGGCGCTCTATGTCGCGACCCGCACCGGACGGCGCGGCCGGAGCGGGCGCCTGCGCCGCGAGGAGCAGGCGATCCTCGATGACGTCACCGAGCTCGCGCGGCTCTACGGCCGCAAGATCGCGACCGCGGTGCGCACCGACGTTGCCCCCGACGATGCCGTGCTCACGGCGGCGAAGCGGCACAATCTCATTGTCATGGGCGTGAGCCGCCGCCCGGGTGACAAGCTGTTCTTCGGCGAGACGGCTGCGGGCGTGTTTCGGGAGGCGCCGATCTCGGTGGTGTTCGTCGCGAGTTGAGCTCTATCTCCGAGGCGGCGCGGCCATTGAAATCACTGCTGTTATCCCAGTTGGGAGCCTCTGCCAAAATTGCCAGACCGATCGCCGACCCCGCTCCGTCGGGCGCGCCGAGGTCGCGCCGGATCGGCAACACCGATGTCGAGGTTCATCGCGAGTTGACTCGTCTCTTCCGCGACGTGGCGTGGCCCTTCAAATCACTGCTGTTATCCCAGTTGGGAGCCTTTGCCAAAATTGCCAAACCGGGAAAACCCGGCCATCGGGTGCGGCGAGGTCGCGCCGGGTCGGTCCCCGCCAACGCGGCGGCGAATTCGCGGACGGCGAACTTGCGCCGCGACAGGGCGCGGCGCTCGTAGCGGTCGAGCCGGGCAAGGGCCTTGAGGGTTGCGATGTTCGCGGGGTCGGCGTCGAGCGCAATCGACAGCGGGCGCTTGGCGAGGCGCACCCGGCGCAAGTCGATCATCGCCTCGGCGATGCGGCTCGCGATGGCGCGGTGCGCGTCGCCGATCGGCCCGGCCGCGGAGGTCGCGATGATCTCGCGCGCCAAGGCGTCGACCTCCGGCGCGAGGGCGGCGTCGAGCAGCACCGGCAGGCTGAGGCCATGGCGGAGCGGCGCACGGTCGTGGCGCTGTCGGCCGCCGACGGTGCGCGGCCCCTTGCTCAGCCGCCCGTTGGCGCGATTGGCGAAAACCTTGCGGGCGCTGGTCATGCGGCCGCCCCCGCGGCTGCGGCGGCCGCGCCTTCCGGCGCGGGCGGCTCGGTGCACTCCCGTTCCGGGGTGGCCGCGATGGCGCCGGCGGTCCGAATGGGCTCGCGGTAGCGCGCGATCTCGCGCACCAGTGCGGCGCGGCGCGCCTCTGCGGCGGCGATCATGCGGTCGATGCGCTCGATCTGGTCGAGCCTGAGGCTCAGCGTCTTCGCCATCACGTGGTGGATGTCAAGGCCAGCGGCATCGAGCATTGCATCGACCTTGCCAACCGCTGCAAGCTCGCCCGCCGCCCAGCCTTGCGCCAGCGCGCGGGCCTCGTCGGCCGGCACCCCGATGGCGTCCAGAACCTCGCTCATGCCGCGGTCTGCCGACGTCGTCATGAGTTTCGCCTTGACCCGGCGCAGCCGGGCCCCCTCCCACATGGCGTCGGCGACGTCGCGCAGGTTCGCCGCCTCGATCAAGCCGCGCGGCCCGACTTCGGCAACGAGCCGCGCGAGCAAAGTCTCGTAGCCGGCGACGTCGTCGCCTGGGTTTAGGGGTGGCGGGCCGAGGCATTCAGCGGCGAGGGGGTTCGGGGCGGGGAGGCTGGACATGGTATCAGGGCTCCTCATTGTTCATGATTTGTTCCCCAATACAACCGACGCGGCACATGGGCAACTGCAAATGAATCTATCCCCGCTATTCAGGACTGATCGGCCAGAACACCACTCGGTCGGGCTGCAGGGCGAAGCGCGCAACTGCAGCACATCACGGGCTCGAACAATGCCAACCCGCCGCGCCGTGGTGCAATCGACGGCTGAGCCTGTAACCAGCGGACTGCTGTGGCCACACAATCCACCGTCCCGCCGTCTTGACATCAGATGTCGAGAACAATAGCATCAAACATCATGCGAACCACGCTCGACATCGACGACCCGGTCTTGCGCGAGGTCAAGGCCATCCACGAGCGGGAAGGCCGGTCCATGGGGGCGGTCGTCTCCGAGCTTTTGGCGGACGCGCTTGCCCGCCGTCGTTCGCCGCGGGGCCGGCCGCCTTTCCGCTGGGCCGCGCGCGACATGAAGGCGCTGGTCGACCTTGCGGACGAGGAGGCGGTTCACGCCGCCCTCGATGCGGATCGCCGGTGAGCTATTCTATCGACGTGAACGTGCTTCTCTACGCCTCGGATCGATCGAGTGAGCGGCATGATCGCGCCCGCCGTTTCATCGAAACGTGCGCCGCCGGTCCGGAGATACTCTGCCTGGCGTGGCCGACCCTGATGTCGTATCTGCGCCTCGCCACGCACCCGCGCATCTTCGCGGCACCCTTGTCGCCCGACGAGGCTCTCGCCAACGTCGTGGCGCTCCTCGGGCTTCCCCATGTGCGCGCCGTATCCGAGCTCGACGGTTTCCTGGACGCCTATCGCCACGTCGCCGGCGAGATGCCGGTGCGCGGCAATCTGGTCCCCGATGCGCACGTGGCGAGCATTCTGTTCCAGCACGGCGTCCGCACGATTTACACGAATGATCGCGACTTCCGGAAATTCCACTCACTCGATGTGAAAGATCCCTTTTCCTGACGCGCCCGAGGCTTGCGGCTACGGCGCGGGGCTTGTCCGCACATGCTCCGGCCGAAATCCCAGGCCCAGCACTCGCGCCGGAATGCGCTGCAGCCATGGCCAGTGCTGCATCAGGCGGAGCAGCGCGGGAGGCTTCGGCGTCTTGCCGCTGGCGAGCATCGGGTCGATCACCCGGTTCTGAATCGTTACTTGCACGGTCTGGGTCGCCCAGGTCGGGAAGGAGCGCCGCTTCTGCACGCGGTGCAGATCGGCGGGCGTCACGGCGCGCCGGCGCAGCGGCTCGCCGAGAATATTGGCGGCCGCGACCGCATCCTGGACCGCGAGATTGACGCCGACGCCGCCGATCGGCGACATCGCGTGGGCGGCATCGCCGATGAACAGGAGGCCGGGCCGCGACCACTCGCGCAGGCGATCGACCGCGACGGTGAGCAGCTTCACGTCGTCGAAGCTCTTGATCTCGTCCACGTTGTCGCGCTTGGCGAACTGCGCGACGCGTGTCCGGAAGGCCGCTATTCCGGCGTTCTTGACGACATCGAACGTGCCCTTGCGGATGATGAGACCGCATTGCCAATAGTCGTGGCGGTCGAGCATGATGAAGAAGCGGCCGTCGATGAAGCGGCCGAGCACCGCGTGGTCCTCGCCGGGGCGCCGCTCGAGCCGCAGCCAGAGCACGTCCATCGGGGCACCGATGTCGTCGACCTCGAGCCCGGCCGCATCGCGCAGGCGCGAATGCCGCCCGTCGGCGCCGATCACGAGATCGGCGCGAATCTCGATCGGTCCGGACGGCGCGTTGGCGGTCAGGCCGACGAAGCGATCGTCTTGACCATTCCGTTGGCGCACCAGGTCGGTTGCTTCCGTGTCCATCATCAGGCGAAAGCGCGGCAGCTTCTTTCCCTGCGCGGCCATGAAGTTCAAGAAGTCCCATTGCGGCATGAACGCGATGAACTTGCAGCGCGTCGGCAGATGGCTGAGGTCGGCGACGCGGAATTTCTCCTCACCGATCTCGGCCTCGCCGTAGCGCACCTCGTCATGCGGCACTTTCAGGAATTCATCGAGCAGGCCGAGCTCGGCCATCACCTGCAGGGTGGAGGGATGGATCGTGTCGCCGCGGAAATCGCGGAAGAAGTCGGCGTGCTTCTCCAGCACGATCGTGTCGACGCCGGCACGCGCCAGGAGGAAGCCGGCCATCACGCCGGCGGGCCCGCCGCCGGCGACCACACAAGTGCAGGTCAGGGGGGTGCTCATGTTCTTCACGTCGTCATGGCACGGGGCCTGCGGTCCCTCTCCCCGCCGAAGAAGCGGCGAGAGGGAGCGCAGGCACCGTCGATGCGGCCTATGCCGTCAACAGCTTCTCGATCCTGATCGGCAGCTCGCGGACGCGGATGCCGGTCGCATGGTAGACCGCGTTGGCGAGCGCCGCGGCCGTCCCCACATTGGCGAGCTCGCCGAGGCCCTTCACGCCGGCCGGGTTCACGTCGTGATCTTCCTCCGGGACGAGGATGACTTCAACATCGGCGACGTCGGCGTTCACCGGCACGTGATAGTCGGCGAGATTGGTGTTGACGTAGCGCGCCCGTCCGCGGTCGATCTCGGTCGCCTCGTGCAGGGCCGAGCTGATGCCCCAGATCATGCCGCCCATGAGCTGGCTGTGCGTCGTGCGGGTGTTCATGAGACGGCCGGCCGCGAACGCGCCGACGATGCGCGGCACGCGGATCTCGCGGGTCGCGGCGTTGACCCGCACCTCGACGAACTCGGCCCCCGTCGCGTACATGACCTTGTCGCCCTCCGGGCCGCCGCTCGCGTCGCTCTTGCCGTCATACAGGTCCTGGACCGATTGCGGCTGGAGGCCCCTCGGCACGAACTCGGCGTACTCCTCGATCGCGTTCGCGCCGAGGCGCCGGAAGGCGTCGGCGATCGATTCGTGGCTGCCGCCGTCCTTCGCGACCACGTGACCCGAATCGAGGGTCATCCCGGTGACGTTGCGGCCGGCGAGCGGCCCATCCTTGGCCCCTGCGACGGCGCGGAAGAGCTTGGCGCGGATGGCGTCGCACGCCTCGAGCACCGCCGAGCAGGTGCTCGCGGTGGTACGCGAGCCGCCCGCGACCGGCGCCGGCGGCAGCTCGGTATCGCCGAGCTCGACGGTCACCTTGGCGAGCGGCACGCCGAGCCGCTCGGCCGCGGCCTGGCCGATCACCGTGTAGGCGCCGTTGCCGATCTCGTGCGCCGCCGTCTGCACCCGGACCTCGCCGTTCGCCATCAGGCGCACGCGCGCGGTCGCGGTGCCGGTATGGGTCGGATAAACCGCGGTGGCGCAGCCGCAGCCGATGAGCCAGTCGCCGTCGCGGGTGGCGCCCGGCTCGCGTGCGCGCTTCGCCCAGCCGAACGCCTGGGCGGCCTTGTCGTAGCACCGCATCAGCGAGCGGCTCGACCACGGCTTGCCGTCGATCGGATCCTTCATCGTATCGTTGATGCGGCGCAGCTCGACCGGATCCATCTCGAGCTTCCAGGCGAGCTCGTCCATCGCGCTCTCGATCGCGTAGATGTAGGGAACGACCGGGGGCGAGCGCATGTAGCCCGGCGTGTTGCGGTCGGCATGCACGAGGTTGACCGCCGTCTTCACGGCCCCGTAGGCGTAGAGCCGCGCGCTGTCGAGGACGCCGGCGACGACGTAAGGATCGGGGCGCGAGCTCACCTCGAAACCCTCGTGGGAATAGCCGACCAGCTTGCCGTCGCGCCGTGCGCCGAGACGGATGTGGTGGCGCGTCTCCGCCCGGTAGGTCGCGGTGGTGAAGCCTTGCGCGCGGCTGACCACGAGGCGCACCGGTCGATTGAGCTGGCGCGCCGCGAAGGCGACGAGCGCGCTGCGCGGCGTCATGCCGCCCTTGGAGCCGAAGGCGCCGCCGACGAACCGGCTCACGACGCGGACCTTGTCGCGGTCGATGCCGAGCCGCTGCGCCACCCCATTGCGCAGCCCGTAGACGAACTGGCTCGGCTCGAACAGCGTGAGCTTGTCGTCGTGCCACACCGCGGTGGTCGAGAAGAGCTCGATCGGGTTGTGATGCTGCGTCGGCGTGGCGTATTCGACGTCGATCTTGACGTCGGCGCCCGCGATCGCCGCCTCGGCATCGCCGACATTGGGCACATGCTTGTGGACCGGTGAGACCCTGGTGGCATCCTCCTGCGTGACGCCTGGGGCGCCGAAGGTCGCGCTCGGCTGATCGGCCGCATAGGTCGGCTTGACCTTGCGCGCCGCTTCCTGCGCGGCTTCGAGCGTGTCGGCGACCACCATGGCGATGATCTGCCCGTCGTGGAAGATGTCGGGCCCGAGCGACTGGATCGAGGTGGCCGATCCCGCCTGCATGAACTTGAGCTGCTTGAGATCGCCGGTATTCTGCTGCGTGAAGATCTCGAGCACGCCCGGCACGGTGCGTGCATCGTCGAGAGCGATCTGCACGAGCCGGCCCTTGGCGATGCCGCTCGTCACCAGCACGGCGTAGGCCGGATTGGTGAGGGGCTCGTCGGCCGGATAGCGAGCTTCGCCGGTCACCTTGAGACGCGCGTCGAGGCGCGGCGCGGGGTCGCCCATGTTGGCCTGGGGTGCGGGGGCCGCGGAGCTAGCCATGCGGGTTCTCCGTAGATGATTCAGATCTGCATCGCGGCGGCTTCGCGCAGCGCCCGGATCAGCGTGCGCTGGCCGAGCGCGACCTTGTAGGCGTTGTGCGCCTGCGTGCGCGCCGTCGCGAAGGCGCTCTGTGCGGCTCCCTCCATGGTCCGGTCATCGAGAGCCTGGCCGCGCAGGGCGTCTTCCGCTTCGTTGGCGCGCCACGGCACGGTGGCGACGCCGCCGAGTGCGATGCGGACATCGGCGACCTGGCCATCCTTGACGTCGAGCGCGACCGCGGCCGAGGCGAGCGCGAACTCGTAGGACACGCGATCGCGCACTTTGAGATAGAGGGAGCGCCGCATCCATGGCGCCAGCGCCACGCGGAAGCCGGCAATCATATCGCCGGGCCGCAACGAGGTTTCGACATCAGGCGTTTCGCCAGGTCGACGATGCAGCGTCGCGAATGGGATCGTCCGCGTGCCGCCCGATCCGATGACCTCGACGCGCGCGTCGAGCGCAATCATCGCCTGGGCGAAGTCACCTGGATAGGTGGCGATGCAGCTGTCGCTGGTGCCGAGCACCGCGTGGTCGCGGTTGAAGCCATCCATCGCGGCGCAGCCGGAGCCCGGCACGCGCTTGTTGCAGGCCTGGTAGGTGACGTCGCGGAAATAGGTGCAGCGGGTACGCTGGAGCACGTTGCCGCCAAGGCTCGCCATGTTGCGAATCTGCTGGCTCGCCGCCAGCGCCAGCGATTGCGCGATCATCGGGCAGTCGCTTCGGATCGCCGGATGCTCGGCGGCGTCCGCCATGCGCACCAGCGCGCCGAGGCGCAGGCCGGTGGAGGTGGCCTCGATGCGGCCAAGCGGGCCGTCGCCGAGCGCGTTGATGTCGACCACGGTCTGCGGCCGCATCACGTCGAGCTTCATCAGGTCGAGGAGGGTGGTGCCGCCGGCGAGATACTGGATGGGGCCTGCGACAGCCGACGGTCCGCGCGTCGATGTCCCGGCACGCACCGCGGCGGCGGGGGTGTCGGCGCGCTCGAAGATGAACGGTTGCATGCCGCGCCTCCCCTATCGACCGGAGCCGGTCGCGGCGATCGCCATGGCGCGCTTCGCCTGCTTGATCGCCGCGACGATGTTCGGATAGGCGGCGCAGCGGCAGAGGTTTCCACTCATGTATTCGCGGATATCGGCGTCATTCTCGGCGTGGCCCTCCTTGATGCAGGCAACCGCCGATATGATCTGCCCCGGCGTGCAGTAGCCGCACTGGAAAGCGTCCTGGTCGACGAAGGCCTGCTGCACCGGGTGCAGCGTGCCGTCCGGTTTGGCGAGGCCCTCGATGGTCGTGACCGGCCGTCCTTGCACCGAGGCCGCGAGGGTGAGGCAGGAGAGCACCCGGCGCTCGCCGAGCAGCACCGTGCAGGCGCCGCATTGGCCGTGATCGCAGCCCTTCTTCGCGCCGGTGAGCCCGAGATGCTCGCGCAGCGCATCGAGCAACGTGGTGCGTATGTCGAGGGCGACGCGATGGTCGTGCCCGTTGACGTTGAGCGTCATGGCGGCGGGCATGCGCGGATCGCGTGGCGCGGCGCGCGGGGTTTCGGTTGCGGCGCGCGCCAGCGCCGGTGCCGCCACCGTCGAGGCGCCCACGAGGAGGAACTCGCGTCGGCTGGAACCGGCGCCCGAGGCGCGATCATCGCTGCTCGCCATGGGAGTCCTCCGCGACTATCCTGGAAATGTTCTTTGCTGCTTTGGTTCAACCGACGATGCCAGATGCGGTTCCTGCCGACTGGCCAACGCGGCAGAACACGGGAGCCGGAACTTTCGTCGACGCGGGCGCGTTGGCGATCACGATAAGTCGACGAAAACGCAGCGAGAACGCCATGCAGCAAGAGGCGCAAAACGCAACGCGGGCGCCGGCGGCGGCGCCCGAATTGGGATCTGGACCGGAAACGCGCCGCACGCGCGTCGGCGACGAAACGGTGGTGAATCCGGTCCGCGCGCGAGGCGCGGTGACCGGCCACAACGTGCGCGTCGTCCTCGGCATCGGACTGGTTGCCGTGGTGATCGCCTTCGTCGTCGCTTACCTCGTGACCAGCGGCACGATCTAAGCGCCGCGAGGACCGGCTACTGGAAGAAATCCCCGATCGTCGTCGGCTTCTCGGCCTCGACGTCCTGCCTGTTCCACCAGCCGCCGCCGAGCGCCTGGAAGAGCGCGACCGTGTCCGCGTAGCGCGCGGCCCGCGCCTGGGCGAGCGCGAGCACCGCCTGCTGATAGGTCTGCTCGGCATTGAGCAGGCCGAGATAATTGATGTCGCCGAGCTCGAGCCGGCCGCGCACGATGTCGAGGCTGTGGCGGGCGGCGTGCTCGGAGGCGACCGCCTTCTGCAGCGCCACGGCGTCGGTCTGGATCGCGTGCAGCGCATCGGCGACGTTCTGGAAGGCGGTGATCACCGTGCTGCGATATTGTGCCAGCGCCTCGTCGAAGGCGTCCTTGGCGGCAAGCTCGCGGTGAAAGAGGGTGCCGCCATGGAAGATCGGCTGCGTTGCCGCCGCGGTCACGCCCCAGAACTCGGTACCGGAGCCGAACATCGTGGCGATCGCGTCCGACGTGCTGCCGGCGTTGGCGGTGATCAGGATATTGGGCAGCCGGTTGGTGATGGCGACGCCGATCTGCGCGCTCGCGGCATGCAAATTCTCTTCCGCCATGCGCACGTCGGGGCGCTGCTCGATCAGCTTCGCGGGCAGGCTCAGCGGCAGGTCGCGCGGCAAGTGCAATCCGGCAATGACGAAGCGCGCCGACATATGGTCGCTCGGAAAACCGCCGGCGAGCGCAGCCATCAGGTCGCGGTTCTGCAGCAGCTGCTTCTGCAGCGGCGGCAGGGTCTGCTCGACCTGAGCAAGCGCCGCCTCCTGCGCCACCACGTCGGCCTCGGCGATCTGGCCGGCGTCCCACTGCTTGCGCAGCAGCCCGAGCGTGTCGCGCTCGATCTTGATGATCTGCTCGGTCGCGGCGATCTGCCCGCGCAGCGACGCCTCCTGCACGGCGGCTCCGGCGAGGTTCGACGTGAGGGTGAGGTAGGTCGCCTCGAGCTGGAAGCGCTGCTGGTCCTTCTGCGCCTCCAGCGTCTCGATCTGACGTCGAATGTTGCCGAATACGTCGGGCACGTAGGAGACGCTCAGCTGCGTGGTGAAGAGATTGAAGGTCGGCGTCTGGACGCTGTTGTCGAGCGGGCCGCTGAGCGGCGGCAACCCGCGGAATGCCGATGAGTTGAGGTCGACCTGCGGGAACAGCGCGCCCTGCTGGGCGCGGACGTTCTCGCGTGCGACCCGCAGCGCCGCCTGCGCGGCTTTCAGATCCTGGTTCGAGGCGAGCGCCTTCTCGACCAGCGCGTTGAGCGGCTTGGAGTGAAAGAGCGTCCACCATTGACCCGGCAGATCGAGGTCCTTGACGAAGTGCTGCGCCCCACCGCCGGTGGTGTCGGCGGAGGCCGTCGTCGGCGTCAGCCTCGTGGGCGTGTAGCCCTGCACGTCCGGCGCCGACGGCGGGGCGAAATCGGGACCGAGCGCGCAGCTTGCGAGCAGCGCGCCGGCGCCCAGCGCCGCGACGGTTTTCCCCAAAACCCCCCTGATCATCCCCTGACGCCCTGACTGCCCCTCGGAGTCCGTGACTTGCGGATTTGGATACCTACGCGGTGTCGATCGCCGGCTCCCCGGCCGGCGCGCGCCGCGCCGCCCGGCGCTCGAGCACGAAATAGAACGTCGGCACGATGAACAGCGTGAGCAGCGTAGCCGGAACGAGGCCGCCTGCAACGACTGTTGCGAGATTGCGCTGCACATCGCTGCCGACGCCGGTCGCGAGCGCCGCCGGCAGCATGCCGACGGTCGCGACCGCGGCGGTCATGAGCACCGGGCGCAGCCGCTCGCCGGCGCCGGCCAGCACCGCGTCGGTCAGCGGCATCCCTTGCTCACGCATGCGATTGAGGTTCGCCACCATGATGACGCCGTTCATCACGGCGACGCCGAACAAGGCGATGAAGCCGACCCCCGACGCGACGTTGAGCGTCGTGCCGGTGAGATCGAGCGCGACCAGCCCGCCGAGGGTCGCGAGCGGCACCACTGCGAGAATGAGGAAGACCTGGCGCAGCAGGCCGAACTCGGCATAGAGCAGCAGCATCATGGTGGCGAGCACCATGCCGATGATGAGCTTGAAGCGCGCCTCGGCCCGCTCCTGGCCCTCGAGCTGGCCGCCCCACGCGAGGCGATACTGACGGTGATCGAACTTGACCCGTTGGGCGATCGCCTTGTCGACGTCGGCGACGACCGCGAGCGCGTCGCGGTCGTGATAGTTGAGCTTCACCAGCAGATAGCGGTGATCCATCTCGCGGTTGATCATGCTCTCGCCGGTCTGCAGCTTGACGTCGGCGACCTGGGCGAGCGGAATGAGCGCGCCGTCGCTCGAGGTGAGCACGAGGGCCTTGATCGCGTCCGGGCTGTTGCGGGCGGCGGCCGGGAATCGCACTGTGATGTCGTAGCGACGGTCGCCGATGAACACCGTGCTCACCGGCGCGCCGCCGATCCCGGTGCTGATCAGGTTGACTACGTCGGCGACGTTGATGCCGTAGCGCGCGGTCGCGGCGCGGTCGACCTTGATCGAGACCTGCGGCAGCGGCGTGTACTCGTCGATCGCCGCGTCGCTGACGCCCGCGACCGTGCCGGCCGCGGCGACGATGTCGTTGCCGATGCGGCGCAGCTCGTTGAAATCGTCGCCGAACACCTTGATGGCGAGCGCGGTGTGGGGCTCGAACACGTAGTCGTGCACGCTGTCGATGATCGGCTGGCTGATGGCGATCTCGAAGCCGGGCAGCCGGTCGAGCCGTGCCGCCATGCGCCCGATGAGGTCCTGCTTGGTCTCGCCGGCCGGCCAGGTCGAGTACGGCGTGAGGCCGATGGCGGCTTCCATGTGCGCCGGCGTCCACGGATCGGTGCCGTCATCGTTGCGGCCGATGTGCGTGACGATATACGACACTTCCGGGAACTCGCGCACCGCCGCGCGCAGCCGGGCGACCATCTCGCTCGATTTCTGCAGCGAGATGCCATGCGTCAGCGACGCGTGCAGGAAGAGGCCGCCCTCGTCGAGCTCGGGCAGGAACTCGCGCCAGACCGTGGCGCCGAGGCCGATCACGGCGATCGCGGCGCCGGCCGCCAGCACATAGGCGATTGCCGGGCGGCGCAACGAGACGTGGAGCGCACGGCCATAACCGCGCTCCAACGAGCCGAGCACCGGATTGTGAAAAATCCGGCGCGGCCGGCGATAAGCCAGGTAGGCGAGACCCGGCACGACCAGGAGCGCGAAGGCGAGCGCGCCGAGCTGCGCGTAACCGACCGCATAGGCCATCGGGTGGAACAGCTTCGCCTCGACGCTGTGAAACGCGAACAGCGGCAGATAGGTCGTGATGATGATGAGGGTGGCAAAGAAGATCGGCCCCGCCACCTGGCGCACGGCGTCACGCGCATCGGCCTCGGTGAGCGGCGCATCCGGCCTCGCCTCGCGCCGGCGCAGGATCGCCTCGGTCATGACGATCGCGCCATCGACGATGATGCCGAAGTCGATCGCACCGAGCGAGAGCAGGTTGGCGGATATCCCGGTGTGGTGCATCAGGATGAACGCCACCACCATGGCGAACGGAATCGTGACGCCGACGATCAGCGCGCCGCGCGGGCTGCCGAGGAACATGATCAGCACGATGAGCACGAGGCCGACGCCGGTGAGGATCGTGGTGCGAACCTTGTCGACGGTCGCGTTGACGAGCGTGGTGCGGTCGAGATAGGGAACGATCTGCACGCCGTCGGCGGCCAGCCGCGCATTGAGCTCGTCGATCTTGGCGTGCACGCCTTCGAGCACGCGCGAGGGATTCTCGTGGCGCAGCAGCAGCACGGTGCCCTCGACCACGTCGTTGAGGTCGTCCATGCCGACGATGCCGTGACGCTCGAGATTGGATAATTTCAGCTTGCCGAGGTCGCGCACGAGGATCGGCGTGCCGTTGTGCTGGGCGACGACGATGTTGCCGAGGTCGTCGAGCGTCTGCACCAGCCCGATGCCGCGGATCACGTAGCCCATCTCGCCGCGGTTGAGCACGCTGCCGCCGGCATTGGCGTTGTTGGCGCTGATCGCGCTGGTGATGGTGTTGAGCGAGATGTTGAACCGCATCAGCTGCTGCGGGTCGAGCTCGAGCTCGTACTGGGTCGTGAGGCCGCCGAAGTTCGACACGTCGGCGACGCCCGGCACCTGCTTGATCGCCGGGATCACGATCCACCGCTCGATCTCGGAGAGCTCGCGCAGGTTCTTGGTCTTCGATTGGAGCACGTAATAGAGAATCTGGCCGGTGGGCGAGGACACCGGATCGAGCCCGGCCGTGAGGCCGGGCGGCAGCGTCGCGTTGGCGATCCGCTCGGTGATGCGCTGGCGCGCCCAGTAGTCGTCGATGCCGTCGCGGAAGACGAGCGTGATGAGCGACAGCCCGAAGGTGCTGCGCGAGCGCATCAGGGTGAGCCCGGGCGTGCCGTTGAGCTCGCGCTCGAGCGGGATGGTGACCTGCTGCTCGACCTCCTCGGCGGCGAGGCCCGGCGCCTGCGTCACCACCTGCGCGGCGGTATCGGCGACGTCCGGATAGGCTTCGATCGGCAGCTCGGTCCACGAATAGTAGCCGTAGATGCCGACGAAGACGCAGATCATCGCGGCGACGAGGCGCTTGCGCAGCGCGAAGCTGACGATCCAGTCAATCACCGAGGAGCACTCCGCCGGTGACGACGACCCGATCGCCCGGCTTCACGCCGCTCTTGAGCGCGACCTCGTCGCCCTGCTGGAAGCCGAGATCGACGGTGCGCGCCTGGAAAGTCCATGGCGCGGTCTCGACATAGACCTGGGTGAGGTCGTCCTTGAGGACGAGCGCGCTGGTCGGCACCATCGCGACCTTCTGGGCGGGCGCGAAGAAGGTGACCTTGGCGAACATGCCGGGCCGCAGCCGCGTGCCCGGATTGGCGAAGGCGATGCGCACCTTGGTGCGGCGCGTGTCGGTATCGACCACGTCGCTCACGAACAGGACGTTGCCCTTGAACACCTCGCCCGGATAGGCCGGAAAGGCGACCTCGACCGGCTGGCCCTTCGCGACCAGCGTGGTGTCCGACTCCGGGACGCTGGCGGTGACCCAGACCGTATTCAAGTCGGCGATCGTCATCAGCGCCTGGGTCGGGTCGTTCCAGTAGGCGCCGGGCGCCACCTGCAGGTCGATGATGCTGCCGGCCATCGGGGCCGAGACGGTCACGTCGCGTGTCTGGCTCTTGGTGTCGGCATCGACGCCGATCTGGGTGAGGCGCGCCTCCGTGCGGCGGAGCTCGGCGACCGCGCTCGCATAGTCGGTCTCGGCCTGCTCGAGGTCCTTCTGGGCGGCGCCGCCGATCTTGGCGAGGCCGCGCTGGCGGTCGCGGTTCTGCCGGGTGAGGGTGAGCTGCACCTTGGCGCGGTCGTAATCCGCGTAGGCCTGGGCGAGATCGGGCGAGTCGAGCACGATCAGCGGCTGGCCCTCCTTCACCCGCTCGCCGAGCTGCACCTTGAGCTGCATGACGCGGCCGGAGAGCGGCGGCAGCACCTTGATGAGGCGGGCCGGGTCGGCCTCCACCACGCCGGGCAGCACCAGGTCGCGGCGGACGTCCTTGATGCCGACCGGCGCGATCGTGAGCTCGCTGCGCACCGGCGAGGCCTGCGGCACCATGACCTGCTCGCCGGTGCGCACCACCGCGGCCGGTTTCACGGCGAGCTCGCGGGCGGGCTCGGCATGGCCGAACGGCCCGACGAAGATGCGCCAGGCGCCGGCCACGAGCACGAGGATGATGACGAGCGCGAAGAACGGCTTGGCGCTCGGCGCCGGCTCGGGTTGCCCGGGTGCCGCCGCGGCGCCGCTGTCGCGGTCCTCGGGTTTCGGATTGACGAGCATTGGCCTTCTCGTCTGAACGTGAATTTTCGACAGGGATTGGCGCGCGAGGACGTCACCGTCCGGCGCGCGTCGATGCTTTTCGTGGCAATCAGGATCGTGTCGGACGACGCGCAGCCGCCGGCGATCGCGTCAGGCGAGCGGCGGGGCGCGGGCGCGGAAAAGCGCGGGCGCGGAGGCCGGGATGGCTGCTGCGGCTGGCGGCTCCAGCCGGTGCGATCCCACCATGGTCGGCGGCAGCAAGATGGGCGCGGAGGACGGCGCCGAGGCCGCGGCGAGCTGGATCAGTGCGCAGATCGGGCACGTGCGATCGCCGGTGCGACCGGATTTATGTGTCGGCGCATTCTTGTGAGACGCGAACCCGTGGGCCGCGATGGCCGGGGCCGCGTCCATCATGACGTCGGTCATCGCCCTGGCGGCTGCCGGAGCGAGGTCGCAATCGTCGATGTGGCTGAACGTCAGAAGGAATTGGACCGCGAGGGCGGCCAAAGCCAAGCGTGAGCCGAGCCGGATATGTGATCGGAACCAGCGCATCTTTCCGAGTTTTGCGCGCCCCCTCAGGCTGCCCGCAAAATGTGCGGGCCGTTGCTTGTTACCGCGGACCATGGCTGCCGTGCGGCGCAAGTGTCAAGAATTGCCCACGGCACAGGTGTGGGATTGCGGCAAAAGGCGCCAAGTGTGTCAGGTTATTCCGGCGGATGTTGAACGTCATTGGCCCCGAGCGGCAACTTGACCTGAGTTCGTAATGTTATAACATTGCCGAATGAGAGCAATTTTCCAAGTGGCCGGCCTCGCATTTTTGCTGTGGCCAGGCGCAGCCTCCGCCGAGACCCAGATCCCGGTCGTGGCGGCGGAGAGCTTCTACGGAGATGTGGCACGCCAGATCGGCGGGCCGCAGGTTGCGGTCACGAGCATCATCTCGTCGGCGATGCAGGATCCGCACGAGTTCGAGCCGTCGCCGTCGGTGGCGCGCGCGGTCGTCGGCGCCCAGGTGGTGATCCTCAACGGCGCGAGCTACGACCCATGGATGGACAAGCTGCTGGCCGCGACGAGTCCGGCGCGGCGCAGCGTCATCGTTGCCGCGGACCTCGTGCACAGGAAACCCGGCGACAACCCGCATCTATGGTACGATCCTGCGACGATGCCGGCCGTAGCAGCACAAATCGCCGGCGCGCTCGCGCGCCACGATCCCATGCACAAGGACGCGTATCGGCAGCGCCTGGCGGCTTTCCTTGCCTCGCTCGTCCCGATCGACGACGCGATCCGCACGATCAAGTCGCAATACGGAGGTACGCCGGTCACGGCGACCGAACCGGTGTTCGGCGACATGGCGCGGTCGCTCGGCCTGGTGATGCGCAATGCGCGCTTCCAGCTTGCGATCATGAACGAGACCGAGCCGAGCGCGAGCGATGTTGCCGCATTGCAGGGTGACCTCGCGGCCCACAGGGTGAGAATCCTGTTCTACAATGCGCAAGTGAGCGACGACCTGACGACACGGATGCTCGGCATCGCCCGCGCCGCGCATGTGCCGGTCGTCGGCGTCTCCGAGACCGAGCCGGCGGACAAGACCTATCAGGAGTGGATCGCGGGCACGCTGGACGCCGTACGCAGGGCGCTCGCGGACGGCGGATCATGAGCCCGAGCCGCGTGTTCAGCGGATGCTGAACTTCGCCAGCACGGTGAAATCGAGCTCCTCGCCGTCAAGGCCGGTCGGCGAGCGCCGCGCAGTCGGATGGCACGGTGGAGCCAGCCAAGTGAACGGCGGCACGGCGCCCGGCGGCAGCGTTTTGCCGCGATCCGCGCTAACCTGCGCGGAGATGTTCAGCGGAGAGCCACATGCGGGTAGCGATGGGCGGAGTGCTCGCATGCGCGGCGCTGGTGGCTTTCGGCGCAGGGCCCGCTGCCGCGGACGACGTGCAGGCGTGCCAGCAGGCGCGCGACATCGCGGCGTGCGGGCGCCTGATCGCGGATGGACGTTATGCCAGCGCCGATCGCGCCGCGCTTTACCTCAGCCGCGCGATCGCCTATGCGGCGGCAGGCGAGCTCGATCACGCGATCGCCGACTACGGCGAGGCGATCAAGCTGGCGCCGAGCGCGCCGGCCTACTTCGACCGCGGCCTTGCCTTCGCGCGCCGGGGCCGCCTCGGCCAGGCGATCGCGGACTACGACGCGGCAATCAATGTCGACCCAAGCTACGTGCCAGCCTTGCGCGTCCGCGCCGCCGCGTGGGCGGCCAAGGGCGACCTCGATCGGGCGATCGCGGACTACGGCGCGGTGATCAGGCTCGACGCCAAGGATGCCGCCGCCTGGTACGGCCGCGGTCGCGCCTTCCGCCGCCAGGGCGATCTCGACCGCGCGCTCGCCGACCTTGATCGCGCGATCACCCTCGACCCCGCAAACGCTGCCGCCTATTTCGCGCGGGCGAGCGCGTGGAGTGCCAAAGGCGACGCCGATCGCGCCATCGCGGACTATGATGCGGTCATCAGGCTCCGGGCCGATGATGCGGCAGCCTGGTTCAACCGGGCCGGGGCCTGGGTAGCCAAGGGCAACCACGACCGCGCGCTCGCCGACTATGGCGAGGCGATCCGGCTCGACCCGAAGGACGCGGACGCCCATGTAGGCCGCGCCGATGTGCTCGCCGCCAAGGGTGATCTCGACGGTGCGATCGCCGACTACGGCGCAGCGATCGGGCTCGATGCGAAGAATGCGCGCGCCTATGCGGGCCGAGGCATCGCGTGGCGGCGCAAGGGCAATCTCGACGCCGCGATCGCCGACTATGACGCGGCGATCGGGCTCGACCCGAAGGATGCAGCGAGCCTGCGCAACCGCGGCATCGCGTGGGCCGCCAAGGGTGACGTCGATCGCGCGATTGTGGACTACGCGCACGCGACCGAGCTGGATCCAACCGACGCGGCCACCTTCATCAATCTCGGCAACGCCTGGAGCGCGAAGCACGACCTCGATCGGGCGATCGCAGCCTATGGGGCCGCGATCGCACGCGAGCCGAACAGTGCCGACGCCTACAACAACCGCGCACTGGCCTTTATGGCCAAAGGCGATCTCGATCGGGCGATCGCCGACTACGGAGCGGCGATCGCGCGCGAGCCGAAGAACGCGAGACTCTATCTCGGACGCGCCGTCGCCTTGCGCCGCAAGGGCGATCTCGATCGGACGATCGCCGACGACGACAGCGCGATCGCGCTCGCGCCGGCCGCGGCGGCGGCCTACTTCAACCGCGCGCTCGCCTTCTCGGCTCGGGGCGATCTCGACCGCGCGATCGCCGATTTCGACCGCACGATCGAGCTGCGGCCGAACGACGCCGCCGCCTACTACAACCGCGGCCTCGCCAAGCAGCGCCAAGGCAACATCGGCGCCGGTGATGCCGACGTCGCCGCCGCGCGGCGGCTCGACCCGCACATCGGACGATAAGTTACGCGGCCCAACACCGCGCGTGGGCAAGACGATCGCGGACGGCGGGGCGTGAGCCCGCGCCGCGTGTTCAGCGGATGCTGAACTTCATCGGCACGGTGAAATCGAGCGCGCCATCATAGCCGGTCGGCGGCACCGGAAACGGCTGCGCGCGCTGAACGGCGTCAATCGCCGCCTGATCGAGCGACGTGTAGCCGGAGCTTTTCACGATCTTGCTCGATATCACGTGGCCCTGCCGGTCAAGCGAGAAGGCGAGCTGCACCACGCCCATCTCGCCATGCGCCCGCGCGAACGGCGGATAGAGCTTGTTCCCCTGAAGCCGCTGGGAGATGTCGGCCCACCAGGCCCGGACTTGGGCGCTCGAGGCATGGGCGCGTGGTGGGGCCGTGGTGGCAGGGGCGGGCGCGACGGGCACCGGCGTCGGCTCGGGCTTCGGCTTGGGCGGCTCCGGCGGCGGCAGTGCCGCGACCGGCGGCACGGGTGCGGGAGGGACGTCGACCTTCTCGTCGATCTTCTCCTCGACCTTCTCCTGCTTGGGCGGGGGCGGCGGGGCTTCCTCCTGCTGCAGCGGTCCCGGCGCGATGTCCTCGACGGTCTCGCTCGGCGGCGCATAGGGCGCGAGATCGACCTCGATTGGACCTTCCGAGGTCACGCCGGCCAAATCCGGATCATGCCAGGTGAACAGCGCGGCGGTGCCCGCCGCGTGCAGGCCAAGCACCACGACGGCGCTCACGACCCATATGCGCAGCTCGGAGCGATCGAGCGCGGTCGCGATCACTGCGCCTTCTCCAGCCCGACCAGCGCGACCTTGAGGAAGCCCGCCGCGCGCAGCAGGTTCATCACGTTCATCAGCTCGCCGTACGGGACGACCTTGTCGGCGCGCAGGAAGATGCGCGTGTCGCGGTTGCCGTTGGTCGCCTGATCGAGCGTGGGGCCGAGCCCATCGCGCGACACCACGTCATCGCCGATGGTCAGCGACAGATCGGGCTTCACGGTCAGGAACACCGGCTTGTCGGGCCGCGGCTGCTCCGGCGCCGCCGAGGAGGGCAGCTCGACCGCGATGTCGACGGTCGCGAGCGGCGCCGCAACCATGAAGATGATCAGCAGAACCAGCATCACGTCGATGAACGGCGTGACGTTGATCTCGTGGACCTCGTCGAGCTCGTCCTTGCCGTGATCGAGGCGCACGCTCATCTGCGCCTCCTCACTCGGCGGCGGCGCGCATCGGCTTGCGCGCCACCCCGTGCCGATCGAGATCGCGGCTCACCAGCCGCAGCACCTCCGCCGAGGCGTCGCCCAGCTGCGCCCGATACCCGGTGATCGAGCGGGCGAACACATTATAGATGACGACCGCCGGGATCGCGGCCGCGAGCCCGAACGCGGTCGCGAGCAGCGCCTCGGCGATGCCGGGCGCGACCACGGCGAGGTTGGTGGTGTGCGACTTCGAGATGCCGATGAAGCTGTTCATGATGCCCCACACGGTGCCGGCGAGGCCGACGAACGGCGCGGTCGCGCCGATGGTCGCGAGCACGCCGGTGCCCCGGCTGATGCGGCGGCCGAAGGCGGCCTCGATGCGCTCGAGGCGCGAGGCAATGCGCTCCTTGACGCCCTCGTTGTCGAGGATGTCGGCCGAGAGCTGCAGCTCTTCGCGCGCCGCCGCGACGAACTCGGCGGCAGGACTGACGCGAACGCCGACGTCGGCGAGTGAGCGCGCCGCCATCAGCGCGCGCAGCGCGGCGCGGGCCCGGCGCTTGGCGATGAAGATGCCGATCGTCTTGGCGAGCCAGGTGGTCCACGTCACGACCGACGCGAAGGCGAGGCCGATGATCACCGCCTTCACGACGATATCGGCCGAGAGGAACATGCCCCAGGGCGAGAGGTCGCGCGGCAGCGCGGCGCTGCCGATCATCGTGGCCGGTGGGCCGTCCGCGGTCTGAGCGGTCGCTACGTTCGCCAGCATCATCCAGGCGGCGGCGCCGAGCATGATCACGGCACTGCGTCTATTTTCTCGTGGCATCAAATCGCTCCTCGCGGCGCCTCGCCGCACCGGATTGTCCGCCCCATTTCGCAAATACGCCCGCGATGAGCGCGGCAGGCCATCTAACACGGCCTTCGCGTGCTCGTTCTCGTTCCGCATGACGCGCCGCTACGGCGCGCCATGCGGGCCGGACGCCCGTGGTGTGAACCAATCAAAAGCCGCAACATCATGGCAGCCAGTGATAGTTCACGCCGGCCTTGACCTCGTGCACCTGGTCCCGGGCGGCAAGCTGGTCGCCGGGCGCGATCAGGTTCGAGCCGACCGTGTCGGTGCCGAAATCGAGGAAGCTGTACTCGGCCTTGGCGGACCAGGCGCGCGACAGCTTGTATTCGATGCCGGTGCCGAACATCCAACCTGAGCGCTCGGCGTTGACGGTGGCCGAGCCGTTCACGGCGCCTCCGGCCGTGATGTTGTAGTCGATGTTGGCGAACGCGCCGCCCGCCTTCACATAGGTGAGCAGCGCGCCCTGGACATAGCCGACGCGCGCCGCGAGCGTCTGCATGTTGTTGTAGTTGTTCTGCAGCGTCACGGCGCTGGCGGTGTTGATGTAGTTCGTGCGCCCTTCGATCGCGCTCCACGACAGCTCGGCCTCGGCGCCGATCAGCCAGTGCCGGGCGAACTGCCAGTTGTAGCCCGCCTGGAAGCCGCCGAGCGCGCCGCTCGAGTCGAGCGAGTTGGTCATCCCGCCGCCGAGCAGCACCGGGTTGATGCTGCCGTCCGCGATGCTGAACGCGCCGCCGAAGTGGGCACCGACATAGAAGCCGCTCCAGTCGTACGCCGGCGGCGCCTTGGTCCACATGACCGGCTCCGACGCCTTCGGATCGCCGAGCTTCTGCGACAGGCCGAAGAAGTAGCCGCGGCGCGGGCCGTATTGCGGCGCGAACACGCCGATGCCGCTGCCGTTGCGGATCAGGTAGATGTTGTCGGTCACGTTGACGACGTCGAAACGCACCGTGATCGGCCGGTCGTTGATGAACCAGCCGGGCGGCGGCACGAACTCGTGCGAGGCGCCGAGGTTGATCTGGTAATAGGACGGCAGCTGAAACACGTTGTCGGGGCCGGTGCGCAGGCCGCTGCCGAAGATGCCGGTTGCGCTCACCTGGGTCCCGTCGAGCGGGCCCCAGGTGTCATCGAACTTGTAGGCGACGCGGGTCGAGCCGGTCCAGGTCTGGTCGTGGTCGGTGTTGATCCAGTGCGTCGCGATGAAGGCGAGATCGTCGGGCGTGAACAGGGCCTGGTTCGAGACAACCGTCGTGGCCTTCTGGCGCCCATAGGCCCAGTTCATGTCGAACGCGAAGTTGCCCTCGCGATAGCGGGTGGTCCACTCGACGCCGTAGTTGTAGCCGTAGGCGTAGTTGAAGGCGGTGAGCACATAGGCTTGGCCGAACTGACCGTCGTCGATCAGGTTCTTGGCGTGCTTGTAGTAGGCGTCGAGGCCGAACTGCAGGCTCGGGCAGCTCTTCGCCGCCGCCTGCGCCTTGAGCGGCATGTCCTTCGTCACCGGCTCGCACTGTGGCAGGACCTCCTGGACGATGCCGGCGTCGTAGACGTTCGACCGCTCCGGCTCGATCGCTCCCATGTTCAGCGAGGCCGGCATGGCGGTCGTATTGTCGAACAGCCCGTTCGGCACGGTGCGGCCGAGCACCTGCTCGGGCGGCGTGAAGTAGCGCGCATAGCCGGCGTGCAACGTGGTCCCCCACCACGGCTTGTAGGTCAGGCTCGCGCGCGGGCTCAGCTGGTTGGCGTCGACATATTGATAGATCTGATCGAACCGCAGCCCGTAATTGGCCGTGAGCTTGTCGGTGATGCGGAATTCGTCCGCCACGTAGGCGCCGAGCTGGTAGCCCATCTTGTTGTCGGCATCGAGGATGTTGAACGGCGTGTCGATCGCCTCGCCGGCCGCGTCGAGCGGCTGGACGGCGCTGAGGTTGCGGATCTGCGTGTACTCGGCGTTGGTGTAGAAGCCGGTGTGGATCGTGTGCTGCTCATTGGCATGGTAGGCGAAGTCGCCCGAGATGCCGTTGAGGAAGGTGCTGCGGAAGACGTCGGAGGCGACGTTGTTGGTCACGAGGTCGCCGATCGGGTCGGGCACGAAATGCAGATCGCTGTAGCGCGAGTAGTAGGCGAGCTGCATGTCGACGTCGTCGACGTGGCGCTGCCAGGCCGCGACCGCGTACGCGTTCTTCTCGTACTGGTTCTGGTTGATGTTGCCGGTCTGGAAATCGGTGAACCCGAAGGCCGAGTACGGTGCTCCGCCGACGCCGCTGAAGCCGCCGACGTTGGTGGGCTGCCCCGGATTGTTGGGGATCTGGTAGCGGTTCTCGGCCACGCCGGTGAGCGTGACGAAGCGGGTGTTCGGATCGAGCAGCGTCGACGTATAGGCGAAGAACCGGCCCTGCTTCGAGATGTCGTGGATGGCCTCGTTGGTCGCGGTCGGATTCTCCAGCCCGAGGCCGGTGCTCAGGAAGCGGCCCGACGCGAAGTACTCCGTATGACCGATCACGCCGCCGTAGTTGAAGTAGGGCGAGATCGTATCGTGGCTGCCGCCATAGATGCCGTATTCGCCGCCCGCCAGCGCCGCGCCGCTCTTGGTCGTGATATCGAACAGGCCGGTGGTGTGGAGGCCGTACTGCGCCGGCAAGGCGCCGGTCAGGAGCGTCATGTTGCTGATGAAGCCCGCGTCCAGGAGCCCCGCGAATCCGGACACGCCGTCGGGCAGCAGGATTCCGTTGATGCGGTACTGCACGTTGGCGTGGTCGTTGCGCACGTGCAAATAGCCTGACGCGGCCGAGTCCTGGTAGACGCCGGGAAACTGGAGCTGGACGTCTCTCGCCGGCGCCGATTGTCCCTGTGGCAGGCTGGCGATGTCCTGCTGAGTGAGCTGGTAGTTGCTCGCACCCGTCTTCGGCATCAGCACGTTGTCGCGCCGCTGGTCGAGGTTCTGCGTCTGCTGCACCACCGGCCGGTTGGCGGCTTCCTGCGCTTGCGCCGGAGTTTGCGTGGGTTGGGCCGGCGCGGCCGTCACGATCGTCGGCGTCGGCGCGCGCCGACGCGCCACGGGTCGCTTCGGCGGCGGTTTTTTCTTGGTGGTCTCGACGGTAACCTGCGGAAGCGCAGTTTGTGCGTAGCTCGTGGCGGCAGCAAGCGTCAGTGCGACCGACGCGCCGGCGAGCGCGGTGGCCGTGAAGAACGTGCGCATAGTGAGTTACCACTCGACATCAAATTTCTCCGGGAGCGGATGGGTTCTCGACCGGCCCACCGCGCAGGCGGCGGACGCAGCCGAAAATTCAGGCAATGAAAGGTGGAGCGCGCGCTTGAAAATGATCGTGCGCCTGGCGCCAAAGTAATGCCGCCTCGAATGGGCGCTGCCACGCGCATGACGTGGCGAGCGGCGGCGTCAGCGCGGCAGGCGCGGGAAGAATCGAGCTTGCGACCAACGCAATGGTCGCGCAGATGTCGCAGAAGTCGGCGGCATTCTGATGCGCGGGACCGGACGGGCTACGGCGCTCGACCGATTGCGACTGGGTCGCGTGCGCGGACGCCAGCGACGAGAGGGTATTCTTGTCGAGATGGATGTGGCTGAACGACACGGTGATCTGCACGGCGAGCGCGAACAGCGCCGCCCATGCTCCGATCCGCCGATTGAGCCTGATCCAACCCATGTGCCCCTACGTCCGGCAATTGCCGGTCCCACCAAGTGTTACATTATAACACTTGGTAAGGCCTGTAAACGAGGCCCCCCGCCAGCGCGAGCATATCACGTCCGCGGCTCGCGCACACGGCGGGATTTCTGCGTGTTTGCGCGCAACAGAGCCGCTGATGTCAACGCTCATACGAGGAACATCCGCTCGCTCGCCATGTAGCCGGTGAGCAGCAGGAGGCCGACCACGATGATGGCGAGGGCGGCACAGAGCTCGAGGCCGCGCAGCGCCAGCACGCCGAATCCGCCGCCATCGCCGGCAAGCCGTGTGGCGAGGGAGCGCGCCGCCACCGCCAAGGTCGCGAGCGTCGCCACCGTGATCGCGGTGCCGAGCCCCATCGCGAAGGTCGCGGCGACGCCGGTCCAGAACAGGCCTTGGCTCAGCGCGAACACCAGCACGATGATCGCGCCCGAGCACGGGCGCAGGCCGGCCGCGCAGATCGCCGCGAGGCCGCGCCGCCAGCCGCCGGGGCCGACGAGGTCCTGCGGCTCGGGCCCGTGATTGTGCCCGCAGGCCGCGTCGTGGCCGTGGGCTCCGTGATGATGATCGTCATCGTGGTGATCGTGATCATGGTGATCATTGCGATCATGGACATGGTCGTGGTGATGCGCGTGATCGTGATGATGGTGCCCGTGCGCGCATGATCCGTGCATGCCGTGCGTGTGGTCGTGATCCGCGCTGCAATCATGCGCATGAAACCGCGCCGGCACGGGTGCGCCTGCGAGCGCCAGGACGAGCTGAGGCTCCGGTACCGATCGCCGCGCCGCGCGCCATTCCACGGCGAGCGCGCGGCCCTTGGTCCAGGCGAGTCGCAGGCCGACGACGATGACCAGCAGATAGCTCGCTATCTCGATGTTGCGCACGGCCGCGCCCATCATGGCGGCGGTGCCGCCGAGCAGCACCGCCGCGACGCCGACGATTGCGATCGCGACGAGCGACTGCATCAGCGCCGAGGCGAACGACAGGGTGATGCCGCGCCGCCAGGATTCGCCGTTGGCGACGAGATAGGAGGAGATCACCGCCTTGCCGTGCCCGGGGCCGGCGGCATGAAAGACCCCGTAGGCGAACGACAGGCCGAGCAGCCCGTAGGCGATGCCGCCGCTCTGTCGTGCGGCGCGGATCAGGCCGGTGAACTCGCGATAAAAGATCGCCTGTTGCCGCAGCATCCAGCCGATGAGGCCGCCGGCCGCTTCGGGTGGCGCCGACGTCGCGGGCCCGACCCCGAAGGGGCTTTGCGCCATGGCGGCATGCGCCGCGACGGAAGCAATGAGGATCGCCATGGCGGCGAGCGCGGCAGCGCGCGCCGTCGGCGCCCACGCGGGCGCGCATGAGGGCGCAGGGCGGACGGTCATCGGCATTGCACGAACACCTTGTTGGCGAATTGCGCGCCGAACTGGCTGCTCGAGCCGAGCGAGTTGAAGAAGGCCTCGCCGAGCTGCTGGCCCTGCGCGACATTGAAGCCGGTCGGGCGCTGCACGTCGACGCGGCACTGCGGCGGCGCGCCGACCAGCGTCACCGGATTCTTGTCGGCGTAGGTGAAGTCGACGAACCAGGTGGGGTCGTAGATCTCGAACATGAGATCCTTGATGGCGACCGGCTTCTGCAGCGGCAGCGTGAAATGCAGCGTCAGCGCGCTGCCCGCATATTCGAGCCAGTAGTCGACCGGGTCAGTGATCACCAGCTTGCGGTTGTCGGCCCGCGCGCGCGTAAAGTAGCCGTACTCCTTGAGCGAGGTGACGTTGACCTCGGCAAGCGAGCTGAGCTCCTCGCGCGTGTAGGCATCCTTCTTCTTGTGGGGGATGCCCTGCAGCGCGAACGCCGAGAACATGTCGTCGAACGTCCAGTGGTGGCGGATGCCGGCGATCGCGCCGTCCGCCCGGTACACGAGGTCGCTGTGTATCGTCACCCACACGTGCGGGTGCGCGCAGGCGTCGCTCGCGGCCAGGAGGCCGGCCGCCAGCGCAAGGCGGCGCGCGCAGACACGCCAGGAGATGCGGCGCAAGGCGGCCGCCGTGGATTGGCTGATGGGTCGCATGGACGAAGCTCCGTCGCGCATGGGCAGAATGCCGCCGCGCCCGTGAGGCGCGACGCCGAGACGTCAAAACGCAGTCTCAGGCGATGGGTGGAGCGCGGGTGCGGAACAGGACGTAGCGGGCGACCGAGATCTCGCGCGCGACGGTCGCGGAATGCGTGACGCGGACGAACTCGCTCGGCAGCGCGACCACGGGCGGCGTCGATACGACGCCGACAGCGGCGAGCTGGACCGCCATGCAGATCGGGCAATGATCATCCGGCTGGCCGGGCGGGGTGTCGGGTTGCGACGGCGATTGGTGGGCGAGCGCCGCCATCGGCCGCGCGGTGGCCGGCTGGAAGTCTTCGGGGTGGATGTGACCGAACGCGAGGACGTTCTGGACGAGCAGCGCCAGCAGGCCAAGCCCTGCGCCGCATCGCCGTCGCGATCGCCACCAATTCATGTCCCGCGCGTCTCGGCTGCGCCAGCCGAAGCGTTCCCCGTTCGTTTGCGAGGCTGGCGAGAGGTTGCGGCTTTTTTGCGGCTTGCGCGCGCTGGAGGCCGGGACCAGGCAGGACCACGAGCCCCACCGAGCCCTCAATGCGTCAGGTGCGCGCTCTGCAGCGCCTCGTTGAACAGCGCCGTCATCGCGGCCGAGATGTCGCCGTCGGTGGTGACCGAGAAATAAAGTCCCGGCGATGCGCAGCTCTGCATGTTGCCGGCGATCTGCGACTGGAACGGCGCGATGTAGGTGTTGTACCAGCGGTTGGTCGGCAGCGGCAGGTAGACCGTGTAGAGCACCGCGATGCGGATGCCGCGGTTCTTGATCGTCGTGCACGCGCTGGTATCGAACAGCGCCTGGTTGCGCGAGCCGCCGATGGCGTTGTCGTCGACGCCGTCGGAGACGAGGAAGAGCACCTCCTGCGGCGAGTCGCCCTTGGCATTGGTGCCGTTGCCCGGCATGATGTCGTTGAGGTCGGACATCGCGGCCCGACGGAAAGCTTCGCCGGTGCAGCTTTTCTGAGTACGTTTGCGGTGGCCGCCAACTCGTCAGCCAATTGTGTCGGAAACGCCTGAAATCTATTACCCTCGGCCCACATTCGGGCCGCGGCCCACCCGCGGCAGTGCGGGTCTTACAGAAAGCTTACACACGCTATATCGGTCATTGATTGACCGGCGCAGCGGATTGGGTGCTAGAAGGCATTTGCGGCTGCGCGGATTGCCCCGATGCGGATTTTGGTGGTCGAGGATAATGAGGAGCTGAGCGGCCTGATCGCCGAGGGTCTCGCAGACGCCGATTATGAAACCGACCGTGTCGCGACCGCGGCCGAGGCGCGTCATGCCCTTACCTCCGCGCGCTATTCGGCGGTCGTCCTCGACCTCGGGCTTCCGGACGGCGACGGGCTGGCAGTGGTCGGCGATGTCCGCGCCCGGCACAACGAGGTTCCGATCCTGATTCTGACGGCCCGCGCCGGCGTGCACGACCGGGTGGCCGGGTTGCGCGCGGGTGCGGACGATTATCTCACCAAGCCGTTCGCCTTCGAGGAGCTGGTGGCGCGCATCGAAGCGATGTTGCGGCGTCCGCACGCGATGACGGGCCATATGCTTGCCCTCGCCAACCTGACCTTCGACACGCAGGGCAAGCAGGCCTTCATCGACGATGAGCCGCAGGTGCTCTCCGCGCGCGAAACCGCCGTGCTCGAGATGCTGCTGCGCCACAAGGACCGCGCGGTGGCGAAGAAGGCCGTCGAGGATCAGCTGTTCGGGCTCGGCGGCGAGGTGTCCTCGAATGCCGTCGAGGTCTACGTGCACCGCCTGCGCCGCCAGCTCGGCGAGCGCGGCGCCAAGGTGCAGATCCATACCGTGCGCGGCGTCGGCTACATGATCGCTGCGCTGCGTTGAGGGGGCCGATGAGGGTCGCTTGCGAGTCGGTTCCTTAACCATCGGATGGAAGGCCCGAAATGGTCACGCCGCCATCACGCGCCAACCACAATACGGCCATCCGGAAGATGGAAGGGAGCAGCGGGTGGCGCGCAACGCGGAGACATTTTCCATGCGTGGGATTCTGGTGGCGGGCGCCGCGGCAGGGGCCGTGCTGGCGACGTCGCTCGCGAGCGCGGCCGATCTGCCGCGCCCGGTGCCGCAACAGATGGTGACGAAGGCGCCGCCCTTCATCGAGGAGACGTTCAATTGGTCCGGCTTCTATGTCGGCGTGAACGGCGGCGGCGGCTGGGGGCATGCGTTCACCGATCTCAGCGGCGGCATGCATACCTCGGGTGGCGTTGCCGGCGGTACGATCGGCTACAACGCGCAGCTCGGCAACTGGGTGTTGGGCTTCGAAGGCGACATGGACTGGTCGAACGTGAGCGGCTCGACCTCGGCGGCCGGCTGCCCGGGCTGCTCGGTGCAGAACAATTGGCTCAGCACCGCGCGCGGCCGCGTCGGCTACGCGTTCGGCCACTGGCTGCCCTACATCACCGGCGGCCTCGCGGTCGGCGACGTGCAGGCGAGCGCCCCGGGCTTCTCGGGGATGACCAATACGCAGGTCGGCTGGGCCGCCGGCGCCGGCGTCGAGTATGCGCTCAGCAACAACTGGAGCGCCAAGGTCGAATATCTCCATGTCGACCTCGGCCGCTTCGACTGTGGCGGCAGCTGCGGCGCGGCCGGCACGGACAACGTCAGCTTCCACGACAACCTCGTGCGCGGCGGCTTCAACTATCGGTTCTGACGCGATCCTCCAGCGCGGAAGAACGAAGAGCCCCGGGCCCTCGCGCCCGGGGTTTCTTTTTGCCGCGGCGCGATCTCGCTTTCGCGGCAGCACACAGATGATAAGTTTCCCTCCCGCTCAGCCCATCCTACGAACGCGCCGCCATCTCGGCGAGCTTCGCCACCGTGTTCATGTTGCGCGCGGTGCCGGCGCTCGCCGCCGGAAGGCGCAGCTTCGACCGCCCCATGCCGCTCGGGTAATGGACGAAAATCTCCCGCCTGCCGAGCGCGAGCTCCTCGTCGCTGCGTCCCTTGACATGGTCGAGGGCGTCGCGCGGCGGCGCCGTATCGAGGAAGATCGCGCAGGTGTGCTTGGGCTCGCCTTTCGCGAACGGATTGGCCGCGAGCACTGCCGCCATTTCGGCGCCGGTCCGCACCACGACGCCGACCGGCTTGCCGAGCTCGTCGGCGAGACGCGTTTCGAGCTCGGCCTTGACCTGCCCGGCCTTTGCCTTGCTGGCGAACACGACGTTGCCGCTCGCGATGTAGGTCTCGACGCGATCGAAGCCGGCCTCGGCGCAGATCGATTTGAGCCGGCTCATCGACAGCTTGCCGGTGCCGCCGACATTCACGGCGCGCAGCAGCGCGACATAGGTCGCCATCTCGGCGCCTCAGCCGAATTTCGGCACGAAGCCGTCGGCGTCCGCCTCGATGTGTCCGGCGAACGGCGCGCCGACGTGGCCGGGCAGGGTGAGGGCGCCGGTCGAGGCGCAGATGCCGAGCACCTTGCGCCGGCTCACGCGCGCCTCTCCGGCATCCGAGTTCTTGGGGAAATTCCAATCCGGATAGTAGACCTGCAGCAGGTGGTGAAACACATCGCCGAGAAACACCGCCTGCGCGCCGCCGCTCTCCAACTTGAACACCACGTGCCCGGGCGAATGGCCCGGCGCCGGAATGATCTCGATGTGCTCGTCGAGCCGATGCGGGCCCGTCACCAGGTCGGCGCGGCCGGCCTCGACGATCGGCAGCACGCATTCGCGGAAGGTGCCCATCTCGGCCGGCTCGTTCTTCGGGTCGCGGTCGAGCGCGTAGAAGGCCTCGAAGTCCGGCTTGGAGAAGACATAGCGCGCCTTCGGAAAGGTCGGCACCCATTTGCCGTCGCGCTGTTGCGTATTCCAGCCGACGTGGTCGTGGTGCAGGTGGGTGCACATCACGAGGTCGATCTCGTCCGGCCGCACGCCGGCGGCGGCGATGCGCTCGAGATAATCGGTGTTGAGGTTGGTCCAGAATGGCCGGCCCGGCTTCGTCTTGGCGTTGCCGCAGCACGAGTCGATCAGGATGTTGCGTCCGCCGATGCGCAACAGCCAGCTGTGCACGCTGAGCTTGATCAGGCCGCTCGCCGCATCGAGGTGATTGGGGGCGAGCCAGTGGGCGTGCTTCGCCCGGATCGCGTCGGTGAGCTCGGGGAAGATCTGCGTCGCCGGATAGGTCGGCAGATAGGTTTCCTCGATGCGGGTGATCTTGGCTTGACCGACGGTCAGGACTGTCACTTCGTCTCACTCCCATATGAAAACTTGAATGAAGGCGCGGCGCTCGCGTACTCTACCAGTCGAACAAAAAGGCCGCGACACGTCACGCGGCCGTCATGGTGCGATGCAATCGACGGCCCGCGCCGCGCGGCGCCAGCAGGGGAGGATTGGATGAGCGTTTGCAAACGGCGTGCCGGGTGGACGGCCGGATGGCTGGTCGCCGCGGCGACCTCCATCGCGACCTTGGCGACCCCGGCCTGGGCGCAGGTCGAGATCACCTGGTGGCATGCGATGACCGGCGCGAACGGCGAGCGGATCGTCAAGATCGCCAATGATTTCAACGCCTCGCAGCACGACTATAAAGTCGTCCCGGTGTTCAAGGGCACCTATGCGGAGACCATGAACGCCGGCATCGCGGCGTTTCGCGCCGGCGGCGCGCCCGACATCCTGCAGGTGTTCGAGGTCGGCACCGCGACCATGATGGCCGCCAAGGGCGCGATCAAGCCGGTCTATCAGCTCATGAAGGAGGCGGGCGAGCCGTTCGATCCGAAATCCTATCTCCCGGCCGTCACCGGCTATTACTCGACCGCCAAGGGCGAGATGCTGTCGTTTCCGTTCAACTCGTCGACCGACGTGATGTGGGTCAATCTCGATGCGCTGAACAAGGCAGGCATCGACAAGGTGCCGGCGACCTGGCCGGACACGTTCGCGGCCGCGACCAAGCTGCACAACGCCGGCTACGACAAGTGCGGGATCTCGACCGCCTGGATCACCTGGACCAACATCGAGCAGCTGACCGCCTGGCACAACATCCAGCTCTCCACCAAGGCGAATGGGCTCGACGGCTTCGACACCGTGCTCACCTTCAACAAGAGCCCGGTCGTGGTGCGGCACTTCGAAAATCTGGCCAAGTACCAGAAGGACAAGACCTTCGACTATTCGGGCCGCATCAACGAGGCGGAGGGACGCTTCACGTCGGGCGAGTGTCCGCTGGTGATCAGCTCGTCTGCCTTCCTCGGCAACGTGGTCGCCGCCGCCAAGTTCAAATGGACGACCGCGTTCATGCCCTACTATCCGGACGTGCCCGGCGCGCCGCAGAACTCGATCATCGGGGGCGCCTCGCTGTGGGTGATGGGCGGAAAGACGCAGCAGGAATACAAGGGCGTCGCCAAGTTCCTCACCTATCTGTCGAAGCCCGACGTCCAGGTGTGGTGGCACGAGCAGACCGGCTACCTGCCGATCACCAATGCGGCCTACGAGCTCGCCAAGAAGCAGGGTTACTACGACAAGAACCCGGCCGCCGAGATCAGCATCAAGCAGATGACCAACAAGCCGCCGACCGAGAACTCGCGCGGCCTGCGCCTCGGCAACCTCGCCGTGATCCGCGACGCGTGGTCGGAGGAGATCGAGCAGCTGCTCGCCGGCAAGAAGACCGCGCAAGCGGCGCTCGACGCGATGGCTGACCGCGGCAACACCATGCTGCGCCAGTTCCAGCGGACGGTGAGGTGAGCAAGGTGCCTGCGCTCCCTCTCCCCGTGAAGGGCGAGAAGGAGCGCCGGCGCCGGCGCGGGGGCCCATATCTTAAATGGACAAGCGCACCGTCTTCTCCGGAAAGCTGCTGCCCTACGCGCTGCTCGCGCCGCAGCTTGCCGTCACGCTCGTCTTCTTCTACTGGCCCGCCGGACAGGCCGTTTACCAATCATTCCTGCTGCAGGATGCCTTCGGCATCTCGACCGAGTTCGTCTGGTTCGACAACTACCAGCAGCTCTTCGGCGATCACGCCTATTACCAGGCCATATTCGTGACCGCGGTGTTCGCGACCGTCGTCACGGTCGCGGCGCTGTCGCTGTCGCTGCTGCTCGCCGTGCAGGCGGATCGCGCGCTCACCGGCGCCGGCATCTACAAGACGCTGCTGATCTGGCCCTATGCGGTCGCGCCGGTGGTGGCCGGCGTGCTGTGGCTGTTCATGTTCCAGCCGTCGCTCGGTATGCTGTCCAAGGGCATCCGCGTCCTCGGCTACGATTGGAATCCCAGTCTTCGTGCCGGCGACGCGCTCATCCTCGTGATCGTCAGCGCCACCTGGAAGCAGATCAGCTACAATTTCCTTCTGTTTCTCGCCGGCCTGCAGTCGATTCCGAAATCGCTGATCGAGGCAGCCGCGATCGATGGCGCGAGCCGCCGGCGCCGCTTCTGGACCATCGTGTTTCCGCTGCTCTCGCCGACCACCTTCTACCTGCTCACCGTCAACCTGGTGTACGTGTTCTTCGACACCTTCGGCATCATTCACGCGGTGACCCGCGGCGGGCCCGCAGGAGCCACGACGACGCTGGTCTACAAGGTGTTCAACGACGGCCGGGGCGGCGGCGATCTCGGCATCTCGGCCGCCGAGTCCGTGATCCTGATGCTGATCGTCATCGCGCTCACGGCCGTCCAGTTCCGCTTCATCGAGCGCAAGGTGAACTACTGATGGTCGAGAACCGTCCCTGGGCCGACCTCGTCTCCCACCTCATCCTGCTCGTGGGCGTGGTGATCGTCGTCTTCCCGGTCTACGTCGCGTTCGTCGCCTCGACGAGCGACATGGCGACCATCGCCAACGGCCAGCTCAGCCTCGTGCCCGGCCCGAATTTCCTGCACAACTACGCGCAGGTCCTGTTCCACGGCACCGAGAGCTCGACCAAGCAGCCGATGATCGTGCCGCTGATGAACTCGCTCGTGATGGCGCTCGGCATCGCGATCGGCAAGATCTTCATCTCGCTCCTCTCAGCCTTCGCGATCATCTATTTCCGCTTCCCTTTCCGCCTCACCGCGTTCTGGGTGATCTTCATCACCTTGATGCTGCCGGTCGAGGTGCGCATCTATCCGACCTACAAGATCGTCTCCGACCTTCACATGCTCGACAGCTATGCGGGCCTGATCATTCCGCTGATCGCGTCCGCGACCGCGACGCTGCTGTTTCGCCAGTTCTTCATGACGGTGCCGGACGAGCTGCTCGAGGCGTCCAAGATCGACGGCGCCGGGCCGCTGAAATTCTTCAAGGACACGCTGCTGCCGCTGTCGGTCACGCCGATCGCGGCGATGTTCGTGATCCAGTTCATCTACGGCTGGAACCAGTACCTGTGGCCGATCCTCATCACGACGCGCGACAACATGCAGACGATCGTCATCGGCATCCAGAAAATCCTGCTCGTCACCGACGCGCTCACCGAATGGCAGGCCGCCATGGCGACCACCATCCTCGCCATGCTGCCCCCCGTGATCATCGTCGTCGCGATGCAGCGGCTGTTCGTGCGCGGCCTCGTCGAGACGGAGAAGTAGGGTGGCCGAGGTCCATCTCGATCGGGTCGGCAAGGTCTACGCGGACGACGTGCGCGCGGTGCGCGATATCTCATTCGCGGTGCCGGACCGCGGCTTCTGCGTGCTGGTCGGGCCCTCGGGCTGCGGCAAGTCCACGCTGCTGCGCATGATCGCGGGGCTCGAAACCATCTCCGAAGGCGAGGTCAAGATCGGCGGGCGCGTCGTCAACCGGGTCGAGCCCATGGACCGCGACATAGCCATGGTCTTCCAGAACTACGCGCTCTATCCGCACATGAGCGTTTACGACAACATGGCCTACGGCCTGCGCAATCGGAAGACGCCGGACGAGGAGATCAAGCAGCGCATCGCCGAGGCGGCGCGGCTGCTCCAGCTCGAGCCGTTCCTGTCGCGCAAGCCGCGCGCGCTCTCCGGCGGCCAGCGCCAGCGCGTCGCCATGGGTCGCGCCATCGTGCGCCAGCCACAGGTGTTTCTGTTCGACGAGCCGCTGTCGAACCTCGACGCCAAGCTGCGCGGGCAGATGCGCGTCGAGATCAAGGCGCTGCAGCGCCGGCTCGGCGTCACCTCGATCTACGTGACGCACGACCAGCTCGAGGCGATGACGCTCGCCGACATGCTGGTGGTGATGAACGTCGGCAAGGTCGAGCAGATCGGCGACCCGCTGCATCTCTACGAGGCGCCCGCGACCCTGTTCGTCGCCCAGTTCATCGGCGCGCCGCCGATGAACATCATCGAGCTCGCGCCGGGCGCCATGCCGTCCGGCATCGGCGGCCTCGAGGCGTTGCCGATGCCGCCCGCCGGCGCCCATCTCGGCATCCGCGCCGAGCATCTTGCGCTCGCGACCAATGGCGGCGTCCCGCCCGGCGGGATCAGGCTCGACCTCGCGGTCGACGCGGTCGAGGCGGTCGGCGCCGAAACGTATGTGCACGGGCGCCTGAGCGGATCGGGCCGCGCGATCACCTGCCGCGAGCCCGGCAAGGTGATGATCCCGGCCGGCACGACGCGGGCCTTCACGGCAGTGCGGCGCGACCTGCACCTGTTCGATTTGAAGACCGGCCAGCGGTTGCCGCTGGCGTAAGGGGAGCGACGCGCATGCCGTGGCCGGAACCCGTCGAGCTGCACGGCGCGCACGCGAGCCTCGTGCAGCTCAGTCGCGACCACCTCGCCGATCTCGACGAAGCCGTGCGCGATGGCGAGCTGTGGCGGCTGTGGTACACGTTCGTGCCGACCCGGGAAAAGCTCGCCGAGTTCGTCGACAAGCGGCTCGCCGATCAGGCGGAGGGCAAGCTGACCGCCTTCGCGGTGATCGACGTGGCATCCGGCCGGGCGGTGGGGACCACCAACTATCTCAACGTCGAGCCCGAGCACCGGCGCGTCGAGATCGGCGGCACCTGGTATCGGCGCAGCGTGCAGCGCACGCCCATCAACACCGAGTGCAAGCTCATGCTGCTCCGCCACGCGTTCGAGCAGCTGAATTGCATCGCGGTCGAATTCCGCACCCACTTCTTCAATCATGCGAGCCGGCGCGGCATCGAGCGGCTGGGCGCCAAGCTCGACGGCATCCTGCGCAACCACCAGATCGCCCCCAACGGCTCGCTGCGCGACACCGTCGTCTACAGCATCATCGCCAATGAATGGCCCGCCGTGAAGGCGCATCTCACGTTTCAGATGGAAAAGCCGCGGAATAACGCATAGACCCGTCATCCTGAGGCGCGAGCGCAGCGAGCCTCGAAGGATGATCGGCCGCGGTGGTGCAACAAGCCAATGCAAGTGGCGCCAGACGGGCCGCCGCCCTTCGAGGGCGGCGCTTCGCGCGGCCGCCTCAGGGTGACGGTCCGGGCCTAGATTTCATCGCCAGCCGCCGCCGCCGTTGGCGAACACCGTGTCGGCCGTCATGAACGGGCAGGCGTCGGAGCACATGAACAGCACGAGCTCGCCGATCTCGTCGGCCTCGCCGAAACGCTTCATCGGGATGTCGTCGAGGAAGCGCTTGACCAGCTCGGGCGAGGTCTGCGCCGCGTCCTGGAACGGCGTGCGGATCGGGCCCGGCGAGATCGAGAGACAGCGGATGCCCTGGTTGGCGAACTCGCGCGCGACGCCCATCGTCATCGAGTTCACGGCGCCCTTGGCGGACGCATAGTGCACCGAGGTGCCGGGCCCGCCGCGCTTCGCCGCCATGCTGGCGACGTTGACGATCACGCCGAACTTGTTGCCGAGCATGTGCGGCAGCACGGCCTGCATGGCGTAGAAGGTGCCCTTGAGGTTGAGCGCGAAAGTCTTCTCCAGGAGGTCGTCGTCGATATCGAGGAATTTCGACCGCCGCATCGCGGCGCCGGCCGAGTTGAACAGGAACTGGACGCTGCCGAAGGTCTCGATCGCGCGCTTGACCATGTCGTTGATCTGCTCGCGCGACGTCACGTCGGTCTTGAGCACCAGCGTCTTGCCCGGCCCGTTGATCTGCGCCGCGGTCTCGCGCGCGCCCGCCTCGTTGATGTCGGCGCAGACGACGTTGGCGCCTTCGCGCGCGAAGATCAGCGCGGTGGCGCGGCCGATGCCGCTCGCGGCGCCGGTGATGATGATGGTCTTGTCATGGAAATAGTCGGGTGTTTTGGGCATGGGCTCTCCCTCACTGTCATTGCGAGCCCCCGGGGCTCGCCTTCGGCGTGCCCAAGGGTAAACTCCGCGAAGCAATCACGTTTCGCTTGCGCACGTATTCGTGGATCGAGATCGGTTCGTCGCGCTGCGCGCGCCTCGCGTAAGGCTTTTCAGACCGCCCGCCGCTCCACATTGGCGATCCGCTCCGGCACGCCGAACTCCCTGCGGCACACCTCGGCGAGTGCCGCGACGCCGGCGCGGATCGCCGCGTGCGACGGGTTGGCGAAGCACAGCCGCAGGCGCGGCCTGGCGTAGCCCTTGTCTACCGACCATTCGGGCCCGGGATTGAGCGCGACGCCGGCGGCGAGCGCGGCCTGATAGAGCTTGAGCGTGTCGACATTGTCGGGCAGCTTCACCCACAGGAAGATGCCGCCCTTCGGGTCTTCGAACTCGGCCGCGGTGCCGAACTGCTCGGCGAGCGCATCCATCAGCGTCTCGAGCTTCTTGCGCAGCCCGCGCGTCAGCGCCGGCACGTGCGTCGCGAAATGCCTGGTGCAGAACTCGGCGAGCACCATCTGCTCGAGCGCGCCCGAGCCCGCGTCGGTCTTGGTCGCCAGCATGCGGGCGATCAGGTCCCACTCGGCGACGATGTACCCGACGCGCAGCGCCGGCGCGACCGACTTCGAGAACGAGCCCACATGGATCACGTCGCGCCGGCTCGACATCGCGTGCAGGGCAGGGGGGCGCTTGCCGTCCCAGATCAGGTCCGCGTAGCAGTCGTCCTCGAAGATCGGCACGCCGTAGTCCTGGGCGAGCCGCAGCAGCTCATGGCGGCGCGCCTCCGGCAGGATGGTGCCGGTCGGGTTCTGCACGGTCGGGATCGTATAGATGTATTTCGGGCGGATGTTCTTGCGCTCGAGGTCGGCGAGCGCGGCCGCGAGCGCGTCCATGCGCATGCCGTCCTGGTCGAGCGGGATGCCGACCGCGTTGACGCCGAGCCGCGTGAGGCGGTTGATCGCGCCCTGATAGCTCTCCTTCTCGATCAGCACGGTATCGCCGCGATTGAGCAGGATGCCGTTGACGAGGTCGAGTGCCTGCAGCGAGCCGGAGGTGACCAGGATGTTGTCGACCGTGCATTTGATGCCCGCGTCGCGGTTGAGCTTGGCGACCAGGAACTCGCGCAGCGGCCGGTAGCCCTGCGGGCCGCTTTCGAGGCCATAAGTCGCGAGCGTCTTGCCTTCGCGGGTGAGCACGGCGGTCGCGGCCGCGGCCAGCGCCTCGACCGGCACGTGCTCGCCGTCATTATGGCCGCCGACGAAATTATACTTGGGAAAGCCGTTCCATTTGAGCGCGGGCGGGGGCAACCCGGTGGCGAGAAGGGGCGCGAAATCGAGCGACGCGGTGGTCATGCGGACGGGCCTCGGGTTGCGACGCACACTCTTTGTGGGCGCTGGCAGCCATCACCTTGCCAGATCGTGCCGCCGCCGCAAGGGCCGCCAAAACCTCACGAATCGTTTACGTCTTGGCGCCAGCATGGCGTGTCCAGGGGATCGGCCGGCATGAAGATGTCCGAAACGCTCGCGTTGCAGAACGAGCGCTCGCTCGCGCGCCTGCACAAGGCGCTGCCGGATATCTTTCCGGCGCCGGTGCTCACCCATGCGCTGGCGCGCCGGTTCACGCCGCCGATGCCGCGCCTCGCGGTCGACTCCTACTGGCGCATTCATCCACTCCGCGCGGACCGGCTCGCCCGCGCGCTCGCGGCGAAAAGCGGCGCGCCGAAAGGCTGGACCTGGCGGCTCGGCACCGGCGGCAAGCGCGACAAGGATCTTCCCGCGAGCTTCCGCATGCCGGCTGCGCCCTACCGCGAGAAGAAATTCCACCTCGGCCCGGGCTTCTGCTGCGTGTGCGGCCAGCCGGTCTTCCGCTTCGGCTGGCACGTCGACCTGTGGGACGACGGGCCGAACCGCAAGGCGCAGTGGCACACCGCCTGCGTCACCGCCTGGCGCCTGTGGGTCGCGCCGAGCGATTTCGTCAAAGTGCTGCGCCGCGCGCAGCAGCGCCGCTGCGCCCAGACCGGCGGCCGCCTGTGGAAGACCGCCGAGGTCGATCACCGCGTGCCGCTGTTCAAGGTCTGGCGCGAGCATCGCGACACGCCGTGGCCGCAACTGCTCGCCTTCTGGGGCCTGCCCAATCTGCAGGTGATCAACCGCGACGTCCACGTCGAGAAATGCGCCGACGAGGCGAGCTGGCGGCGCGAGCGGGCGGCGGAAGCGGCGGACGTTTAAATGACGTGCGGGCTACGCCCGCGCTTTCACCTGCGGATTGATCAGCCGCATCTCGCGGCCGTGCTCGAAGGCGACGATCTGCTCGAAGCATTCGCGGAAATAAAGCTCGAAATTGTCCCACTCGGCCCAGCCGAGATGCGGCGTGCACAGCGCGTTCGGCATCTTCAGCAGCGGATGGTCGCCGTCGACCACCGGCTCCTCCTCGTAGACGTCGACCGCCGCATAGCCGGGCCGCCCATTCTTCAACGCCGCCACCAGCGCGCCCGGCGCGATCAGCTCGGCGCGCGACGTGTTGACGATCAGCGCGGTCGGCTTCATGCGGGCAAGGTCATCCGGTCCGACGATGCCGCGCGTCTCGGGCGTGAGCCGCACGTGCAGTGAGAGCACGTCGGCGGTCTCGAACAGCTCGGCCTTGCTGGCGGCGACGTCGTAGCCGGCGGCCCGCGCCGCCGCGGCGGTCTTGTCGCGGCCGAGCGTGAGCACCCGCATGCCCATGCCGCGGCCGGCCTCCGCCACCAGCGTGCCGATCGCGCCGAGGCCGAAAATGCCCAGCGTCGACCCGCGCAGCCGATGCGATAGCGTGCACGGCCATTCGCCGCGCTTCATCCGCTCCGCTTCGAGCGCGATGTTGCGCCGCGCCGCGACGATCAGCGCGAGCGTGAGCTCGGCCGGTGCGGCGGCCGAGTTGCTCTTGCCGTGCGACACCGGGATGCCGAGGGATGTCGCGGCGGCGAAATCGATGGTCGAGGCATTGCGGCCGACCAGCGCGAGCAGGCGCAGCTTGGGCAGCTTCTCGAGCAGCGCGCGCGAGAACTCGACCCGCTCGCGCACTGCGACGACCACGTCGGCGTCTGCGAGGCGCTCCACCAATTGGTCGAACGAGGCCGCCGGCTCGCGATAGCGGACCACCTCGTGGTGGCGGATCAGGTCGAAGCAGGAGAGCTTATCGACCATGTCCTGGTATTCGTTCGGGATGACGATTTTCATGAGTCCTCGTCGAGACACCCTGCTGAGCGAGGGCGGGCGATCCTGATATCATGCCGGGAGCGCCAAAGGACAGGCCGTCGCAGGAGGCAATTCATCATGATCCAGCGATATTCCGATCACGCCGCCAACGAGCGCACGTTTCTCGCCTGGGTGCGCACCGCGATCGCCATCATGGCGTTCGGCTTCCTGGTGGAGAAGTTCGACCTGCTCGTGCTGATCGCGGCGCGCGAGATGGCCGGCAAGGAAGTGACGGCGAATACCCTCTCGACCTCCGGGCAGACGCTCGGGAATGTCGCCGGGCTCATCTTGATTCTGCTCGGTGGCGCGACGCTGGTGCTGGCGATCGTGCGCTTTCGCAAGACCGCGCTCGACATCGACAGCCCGCAGGAGCGCCCGAACAGCGGGGCGCGCATGGACGTGACGCTCGCCGGGTTGCTGGTCCTGCTCGGCGGCGCGATCGCGGTCTATCTCGCCTATACGACGATCAGCCGCTTCTAGCGCGTGTGCCGGCGAGCTTGGCTCGGTTCGCCGACAAAGGACACGCGCCAATCAACAGTTCATCAGCCGGCCGAGCCGCGTCATCGGCGGCAGCGCGCCGAGCTTGGCGGAGAGACGCTTGAGGCAGCCCCACAGCACCGCCTGGTTGCTGTTCACCACCGGCTTGCCGAGCGCGAGCTCGATGTCCTCGATCGCCTCGATCTGGGTCGTGTTGGTGCAGCTCAGGAAGATGCCGTCGGCGTCGGCGCGGTCGTGCTCGCGTGCGAGGGCGAGCCACTGCTGCGGCGTGACGCCCGCGAAGGCATGGCCGTCGAGCTTCAGCGCCACGTCGTTGCACACCGCGATGCCGTTCTCCTGCAGATAGCGGATGATCACGTCGTTCGACTGGTAGGGGCTGAGCAGCACGACCGACTTCATGCCGAGCGCGCGCATCGCCTCGATCACCAGCGCGCTGGTCGCGACCGTCGCGATGTTGGTCGCCTCCTGCACGATGCCGGTCAGCGTGCGCTCGCCGGCGCAGCCCTCGCGCATCGAGGAATCGGTGCAGTGGTAGACGATCAGGTCCGGGCCGCTGTCGGCGAGTGCCGCGGCCGAGCGGCTGATCTCCTCCCTCATCTCGACGGCCGGCTTGCGCCACTGGCCGGTGATGCGAGCGCGGGCGACGTGGATCGCGAGCCCCGCCGGCGCGAAGTGGTTGAACTGCGGCTCGCTCATGCGATTGACGGACGGCACGATCAGCCCGACGCGGGCGCGTGGCTCGGGAATCGTATGTTGGGCTTGCGACTTGCTGTCGACGACCGCGTCCATGGGAATCCTCCAAACGTCTCCGCTTGCTCAGTCTATCCCCTCGGCCGCGCGCCGGGGAGGGGAGGCTTGAGCCGCTCGTTCAAGCCCATTGAAATGGTCGCGGCCGCATGCCGCGGGCGGCAACCGGCGGTATTGCGATTGAAGGCGCGCGTCGACTTCAATATGGTTTTCGCGGGGCGGGTGATGATGCGGACGGGCCGATGAACGCGACGCGCAAGAGCAGCACGGCTAAAAAGAAGGGCGGCGGCTGGACCGAGCTGCTGGTCTCGCTGGTCGAGGCGCTGATCATCGCGGTCGTGATCCGCACCTTGCTGTTTCAGCCCTTCAGCATTCCGTCCGGGTCGATGGAGCCGACGCTGCTGGTCGGCGACTACCTGTTCGTCACCAAGTACAGCTACGGCTACAGCCGCTACTCGATCCCGTTCGCGCCGCCGCTCTTTTCCGGGCGTATCTTTGCGTCGCCCCCCGAGCGCGGCGACGTGGTGGTCTTCCGCCACAAGGATCCGAGGAACGGCGATCTCGACTTCATCAAGCGGCTGATCGGCCTGCCGGGGGACAAGATCCAGGTGAAGGACGGCCGCCTCTACATCAACGGCACGGAGGTCAAGCGCGAGCCGACCGACGATTTCGTCGGCGAGGATCCTTGCCCCAAGGACGGGCCGACCTTGAGCTTTCTCGCCAACCGCACGGTGCACGTGAAGCGCTTTCGCGAAACCCTGCCGAACGGCCGCAGCTACGACACGCTCGCGTGCACGCCGCGGCGCCTGGAGGAGGGTGAGCTCGACCCCAACAACACCCCCGTCTATGAGGTGCCGCCCGGCCATTATTTCTTCATGGGCGACAACCGCAACAACTCCGAGGACAGCCGTTTTCCCGACGTGAGCTTCGTGTCGTCCGATCTCCTGATCGGCCACGCCCGCATCATCTTCTTCTCGCTCGAGGGCGGCAGCCCGGCCTGGCAGATCTGGAACTGGCCGTGGGACATCCGCTGGTCGCGGCTGTTCAATATCATCCACTGAATGGGCGCGAATAGCGAGTAGCGAATACGCGGCCTATTCGCTACTCGCTATTCCCTATTCCCGGTGTTTACTGCGCGCAGGCCTTGGTGCCCGAGCCCGAACCGGTGACGGTCGCGCCGCCGGCACCACTGGCACAAGCATTCAGCTGCTCGAGGCGGGCGATCGCGGCCTTGAGCTGGGCGTCCTGGTCAGTCCCGATCAGATCGGCCTTGATCGGCGGCGAATGCTGGGCGGCGGCCGAGTATTGCGCCGGATTGGCCGCGTTGGCGTCGTTCTTGACCTGCCCGTTGTTGAGCCGGCCCGGGTTCTTGAACGCGCCGTTGAGCTCGTTCTCGCTCAACATCAGCGCGCCGGCGACCTGCTGGTCCTTGGGCGCCTCGGACACCACGTCCGGCGTGATGCCCTCGCCCTGGATCGAGCGTCCATTCGGCGTGTAGTAGAGCGCGGTGGTGAGCCGCAGCGCGCCATGGCCGGCGAGCGGGATCACCGACTGCACCGAGCCCTTGCCGAAGCTCGGCGTGCCCATGATGGTGGCGCGCTTGCGGTCCTGCAGCGCGCCGGCGACGATCTCGGAGGCGGAGGCGGAAGCGCCGTTGATCAGCACGACGATCGGCACGCCGGCGATGATGTCGCCGTGGGCGGGCGCCGGATAGCTGCGGTCCTCGGTGCGCCGGCGGCCATGGGTGCTCACCACGGTGCCGCCGTCGAGGAAGTCGCCGGCGATCGAGATCGCGGCCGAAAGCAGCCCGCCCGGATCGTTGCGCAGGTCGAGCACGAGGCCGCGCAGCTTGCCGCCGGCGTCCTGCTTGAGCTTGTCGACCTGGCTCTTGAAGTCGGCCGCGGTGTCGCTGCCGAACTCGGTCACGCGCACGTAGCCGATCCCGTTCGGCTCGAGCTTGGACTTGACCGAGGGCACCTCGATGATGGCGCGGGTGAGCGACACCTCGAACGGCGCCTTGGTGCCGCGCAGGATGGTGAGCTTGACGTTGGTGCCGGGGTTGCCGCGCAGGATGCGCACGATCTTCTGCAGGTCGATCCCGTGCGTGCTCTGCCCGTCGATCGCGACGATCAGGTCGCCGCCGGCAAGGCCGGCGCGCGAGGCCGGCGTGTCGTCGATCGGCGAGATGATCTTGGGCACCCCGTCCTGAGTGGAGATCTGGATGCCGAGGCCGCCGAACCGGCCGTTGAGGTCGCTCTGCGATTCCTTGAATTCCGCCTCGTCCATGTAGTCCGAATGCGGGTCGAGCCGGGTGAGCATTCCCTTGAGCGCGTCGGTGGTGAGCTCGTCCGAGTTGATCGTGTGCACGTAGTCGCGCTGCACGATCTCGATGACGCCATTGATCAACGCGAGGTTGGCGACCGAGGGACCCGCGCGGGTCGATGCCCCGATCGCGATCCCGGCAACGCTTGCCGCAAGCACCGCGGCCAGGACGCCGGCAGCAAGGGTAATCGTCTTCTTCATGTCGGACCTCACGGCATTGCGGGGCGCCATAGCGCATCCGCGCCACGCCCGGCAACAATCAGGATCGGGATAATACGCGCGACTCGGGCGTGCATGGCCTAAGTCCTGTTCACAATATAGTGGCGTCATCCCCAGTGCGGCAATCCGCACGACATGGGGACGGTTCCATTGATTTGCCCCAATTGCCGGGGTCGCTTGACGCGGCCGGAACCGTTCGCCGGCTGGTGCGGTTTTCCGCCTGTGGGCGGCGACCGTGGCCGGCCGGGCGGTCCGGCCGCGAGCACGACAAGGTTTTTCCCAAGAAGGATCTCCGATGAGCGCGTCCTCTCCGGCGGATGAAGCGGCCGCCCCCGATCGCAATCGCCGCGATTTTCTCTATATCGCGACCGCCGCGGTCGGCACGATCGGCGCGCTCGCGACGCTGGTGCCGCTGATCGGCCAGATGGAGCCCGATGCCTCGACGCTCGCGGCAGGCGGGCCGGTCGAGCTCGACATCAGCAAGGTCGCGCCCGGCCAGCAGGTGCTCATCCGCTGGCGCGCGCGGCCGATCTTCGTCTTTCACCGCACGCCGCAGATACTCGACATGATGCGCGACCAGAAACTGCTGTCGCTTCTCGCCGATCCGGACTCGCGGGAGCTGCAGCAGCCGCCTTATGCCACGAATTGGCACCGCTCCATCAAGCCGGAATTCGCGGTGCTGGTCGGCATCTGCACCCATCTCGGCTGCATCCCACTCTTTTACCCACAGCCGAGCGCGACCACGCCGGTCGGCGGATGGCTCGGCGGCTATTTCTGCCCCTGCCATGGCTCGAAATACGATCCCGCGGGACGCGTCTTTCGCGGCGTGCCGGCGCCCTACAATCTGCCCGTGCCGCCGTACCGTTTCGTCAACGACACGACGCTCCGCGTCGGCGAGAATCCGAGCGACTCGCATTTCGATTTCGGCTCGATCCGGCAGATGTGACGGGCCCGGTGATCCTGCGCCGCGACGTTCTGCCGCCGCGCGGCGTTCGCGCGCGCGCCATCATTGCGGAAGATTAATTGGCCGTGCCGGCGCCGCGGTGGCAGGGTCGGCGCATTGGCGGGACGCTTGCCGAATTCGCGCGCCCATTGCGCGCCGGGCTGTTGCTCTCGTTCGTGTCTCGGGTGTTTGCGTCGGCACCAGAGCCTGCGGCATCGAGATCGGCATGGTCAAACGCGCATTGGAGTGGTGGCTATCGATCTGGGGGCTCGGATTGCGTCCAGGATCACCGTCAGCCTGGCTGTTCGCGCTCGGCTGCGTCGTGCTCGCGACGCTGGTGCGCGAGGCGCTCGGCCTCGTCGGGCCCGACAGCGCGCTGTTTGCCTCCTACTACTCGGCGACGCTCGTCGCCGCGCTCGTCGCGGGCGCCGCCGCCGGCAGCGTCGCGGCGGTCGCGGGCGGCCTCGTCGCGCTGTGGCTGTTCGTGCCGCCCGACTGGATGGCGGCGCCGTTCGTCAAGGAGCAGGTCATCGGCGTGCTCACGTTCGCGATCTCCTCCCTCGTGATCATCTGGGCGGCCGAGAGCTATCGCGGCGTCCTGCTTCGGCTGCGCGAGGAGGAAGGCACGCGGCGCCTGCTCAACCACGAGCTCGATCACCGCATCAAGAACGTCCTCGCCAGCGTGCAGGCGATCGTGAACGAGACGCTGCGCGAGCAGCCGGAGAGTCGCGACCGTATCGGCGCGCGCATTGCCGCGCTCGGCGCGACCAACGATCTGCTGATGCGGTCGGAATGGTCGGGCGCCTCGCTGCGTACGATCCTCAGCAGCGAGTTCGCGCCCTATGGGTTGACGCGTTTCGTGCTCGACGGCGAGGATGTCGAGTGTCCGGCCGGTGCCGCCATCCCGCTCGCGCTGATCGTGCACGAGCTCACCACCAATGCGTCGAAATACGGCGCGCTCTCGACGGCCGGCGGCGGGGTCGACGTGTCCTGGCGGTGCGCGGGCGATCGGTTGCGGCTCGCCTGGGTCGAGCGCGGCGGACCGCCGCCACAGCCGCCCACGCGCAGCGGCTTCGGCACGAAGCTCCTGCGCCGCAGCGTGCGCCAGTTCGACGGCACGGTCGACATCCAGTATGCGCCGAGCGGTCTCGAGCTGCGGCTCTCGCTGCGGCTGCCGCCCAAGCGCGCAAGGCGCGCGTTGGCGAAAACACTCGCGCAGAGCGCACGCGACACCGCCGCTGCGTCCGCCGCGCGCGAGGTTCCCTGAGCGAGCGCAAGCCCCGCGCGGCGCCGTGCCGCGCACCCCCCGCGCGAGCGCCGACGCGGAACGCCGACACGCAAGAGACATGGAAAGAGGTCGCACGGCCGAACTTGGCGCGCAGCCGATGCGTTGCTCCTGTGAACGCGCCCGGTCAGGGCGTCCATCAACGAAGGAGTCCGAAATGAGGAAAGCCGCTCTATTGACGGCCGGCGCCTTGGCGCTGCCGCTCGCGTTTTCGCTGCCGGCCGCGGCACAGCAGCAAAACAGTCCGCCGCCCAAGGCGCAGCAGCAACAGCCGGCGCAGCAATCGCAAGGCGCCGAAGCGCAGCAGGGGCAACAGGCGCAGAACGCCGACCAGAATCAGCTCAGCTCGGATCAGATCAAGCAGGTCCAGCAGGCGCTGGATCAGAAAGGCTTCAAGGCGGGACGCCCGGACGGAAAACTAGGGCCCGAAACCAAGCAGGCCTTGAGCAAGTTCCAGCAGTCGCAGAAGCTGCAGCAGACCGGCCAGCCCGATGACCAGACCCTGCAGGCGCTGGGCATCGACGTGAATGGCGGCACCAGCGGGGCGTCGACGACCGGTGCGGCGCCGTCCGATCAAAATCAGAACCAGCCCTCCGACCAAAATCCGAATCAGCCGCCCGCGAACGCAAACCGCAACGGCCAGAAGTAAGACGCGATCACGCATGATCCGGGCGCCCCGTTGGATTTCGTCCGGCGGGGCGTCTTCCGCGTGGCACGTGCTTGCCGGGGGTTCACGGCTACCGTTTAAAGTCTGCAAGCGAACGCAACTAGTGAAACCCGGCCCGACGCTCGTGCGTTGTTCCATCGCACTCGACCGAGGAGCCAGGGAGTCTGCCATGACGAAAGCCGCTTCGATTGCGGCCGCCACCTTGGCGCTGCCGCTCGCCTTTTCGCTGCCGGCCGTGGCGGCGGGCCTGATGGAGCAGGCACAGCAGGAAGGTTTTCGGCAGGCGCGGGAGGCGAGCCACAGGAAGCTCAGCCCGGACCAGATCAAGCAGGTCCAGGAGGCGCTGGACCAGAGGGGCTTTCAAGTGGGACATCCCGATGGCGTCTTGGGCCACGACACGAGGCAGGCATTGAGCAGCTTTCAACGCCAGCTCAATCTCGAGCAGACTGGCCAGCCGGATGACCTGACTTTGCAAGCTCTGGGCGTCGATGTGAACGCCAGCACCACCGGCGCGGCAACGACCGGCGCGGCGCCGACGAGCCTCGATCAAGTGCGCATCCAAACGCCTGGGAACGGTGGTCGCGTCAAGGGCGCACTGTGAGCCGCGATCTCGCGCACGTTCCTGAACATCCTTGGCAGGCCCCGCTGCATCTATCCGGCGGGGCGTTTCGTGCTCGCACAAGAGGGCTGCATCAGTGCATCGTGAGCGGTCGCACACCCCCACCAACACTTCCACACCTCCGCGGAGACGTTGCGAAAGATCAAATCTCTCGCGTTTTCAGCTGAATTTCTCAAACCTATCGCAAGGACGATCGCGCGAGCTTAAGGGTATCTCAACTTGCGCGCGCCATACGGTAGCGAATGGCGCAACCTGCTCTCACGCTCGAGGGCTCCGGCCCGGAACGGCGCTCGCGCGGCGCGGCAACGATCCCCGATCATCAGCCGGAGGCCGACCGCTGGAGCCGGCCCACGGTCATATTGACGGCGCTCGCGGCCGCGGGGTTTGCGGGCATCGTCACGACCGCAAACATCCTTCTGATATCGCGATCGGCCATCCTGGCCGGCGCCTTCACGGCGCTGATGTCGGCCGCGGCGGCCGCGGGCGTCACGCGGCAGGTCCGGCGCTATCGGCTCGATGCGGAGCAGCGCGTCGCGCAGGCCAAGGTGGAGAGCGCCCGCGCCGCCGAGGATGCCATTCGCGCCGCCAACGAGGCGGTGACGCGCGTCGAGCAGGCCAAGGTCGACGACAAGTTTGCGGCGGCGGGCGCGTTGGCGCGCGCGCGCCGGGATGCGGAGGACACCCGCAAGGCGATGAGCCTGCAGCTCGATACCGCGGTCAGCAACATGACGCAGGGCCTGGTCATGTTCGACGCGACAGGTCGTCTGATCGTTTGCAACGATCGCTACGTCGAGATGTACGGGCAGACGCGCGACGTCGTGAAGCCCGGCGCGATGCTGCGCGACATCCTGCGCCATCGCCGCGATACGGGCACGTTCGTGGGCGATCCCGACACTTATTTTCCCCAGATCACGGCGGCGATCGCCCGCTGCAAAGCGCTGACCGAGGTCGTCGAGCTTGCCGATGGCCGCACGATCTCGATCGTGGTGCGCGAGATGGCCGATCACGGCTGGGTCGCGACCCACGAGGACATCACCAGCCAGCGTCGCGTCGAGCGCGAGCTCGACCGCGCGCAGAAGTTCCTCCTCAGCGTCGTCGAGAACGTCCCGACCGTGATCGTGGTCAAGGACGCGCGCGAGCTCCGCTACCTCCTGGTCAATCGCGCGACCGAAAAGTTCTATGGCCTCCCGCGCGGAGAGATCATGGGAAGGACCACGCACCAGCTTTTTCCCAAGGCGACGGCGGACCTGATCGTCGCGCACGACCGGCAGCTGCTGCAGTCGAAGCGGGAGCTCTTTCTCGGCGAGCACGAGGTCGACACGCCGGGCCACGGCAGGCGGCGCGTCGTCGCGCGGCGCCTTCCGGTGTGCGACGAGAGGGGCGAGCCGAAATACCTGCTCAGCCTGATCGACGACCTCACCGACCGCGGCGCGCCCGGCTGACCAATCTGCCGTCGGCAGGCTCGTTCACGCACGTGCGGCGGCCGGTCACCATGCCGTCGCGGCGGACCTCGCGCTGATGCGATCGACGTCCTCGTCGAGCAGATAGCCTTCCCGTGCGAGCTTGACGGCGGCGGCATGCACCTTCGCGGCGTAGTCGGCCGGGCTTTTGTAGCGCTCCTCGAGCGACAAGCGGCCATCGTTGGTCGCGTCGCGCTCCGCCTTGGTCCGGGCGAACGGGAGGTAGGAGCCGTCGAGATAGCAGAGCTCGCCGGGGGCGCCCGCGCTGGGGCTGCGCACCGACCAGCCGGTCGCGGTCGCGGTCGGCACCGCGATGTCGGGCAGGATCACACCGCTCGTCTCGTTGCCGTCGCGGTCGACCTTCGGCACCAGCACAGCGTAGTGGTCGGCGAGCGCGACCGGCGGCACCTGATCGATGATCCCCTTGGCGAATTGCGGCCCGTAGTCGAAGCGCGGGCGCGGGCTCGGTCCCTTGGCGAGCGTGAAGCCCGGAATGTGCACGGTCGGTCCCGTCATCGCGACCAGCGTCCCGTCATCGATGCGCGGATGCCGGCTCGGCGGCGGCGGCGTGCCGTCCTTGACCCAGCGGTCGAGCGCCATCAGCGCGGCGCGCAAGAGCGGCCGGTAGTCGAGCGTGTTGAACGGCATCGCGCACACGCCCTTGGGCATGGTCTGGATCTCGACGTGCTGGGTGCCGGCGAAATGATAGATGCGCACATTGGCGGGCTCGACGCCGTCTTGCTGCCCGCTCGGGTCGGTGACGAGCAGCGAGCCGCCCGACTGCCAGTATTCGGTCGCCGTGTTGGTGCTGATCACCTTCGGGCAATCGCCGCGCGCGCTGCAACGCGCCAGGATGCCGTCCTTCGCGCCGGTGAACGGATCGGTCTGCGTCTCGAACGCGAACGGGAAGCCGATGTTCGGATAGAACATGAAGCCATGCCCGATCTGCACCATGCGGTTGGGCTGGGCGAAGCGCTCGTTGAGGAAGAGCCGTGCGGTCGCGACGTGCGGATTGATGCCGTCGAACACGATGCGATGCGCCTCGTCCTCGTTGAAGCCCTGGTAGACGAAGTCGCGCAGATAGCGCCCGCTCTGGGAGGTGCCGTGCGCGAGCGTGCGCGTGATCGCGCTCCGGCCGTTGCGCGCGAGCGGGTTGGCGGTGCCGGCGTCGTCGGCCGCCGCATGGCGCAGGAAGGCGACGAGGTCGCGCGTCGCCGCAAAGCCGACGCCCGCGACCGGCGGATCTTTCGCCTGGTAGACGAGCTGATAGATCGTGCCGATGCGAAAGGCCGTGCCCGCGGGGAGGAGGCGGATGGTCTGCGCATCGACGAATTCCCACTGGTCGCCCGAGATGATCGACGACGCGTCGGCGTTGCGGTCGCGCTCGATCAGCGTCGCGGAGTCCTGGTCGACCGTCGGATAGCTCAAGCGCACCTGCTTGGTCGTCGCATCGTTGAGCAGGAACTCGTCCCACACGGTGCCGACGATCGGGCTCGGCGCGTTGGTGGCATGCGGCACCTCGATGCGCAGATTGTTGTTCTCGGCGGGCAGGCCGGGAATCCAACCGCTCCACACCACCGAGAATCCCTCGCGCATCAGGAAGCCGTTGCCGGCTTGTGCAAGCGTCGAAGGATCGTTGCTCGCCGGGGCGCTGTTGAACTGGATGAGCGCACGCTTATTGCCGCGATTATTGACGTCGTAGAGCAGGGCGCCGTTGCCTTTGGCGAGATCGGCCGGCCGCAGGATGTAGAAGTCGGCGGAGTATTCGACCTTGCCGCGCGCGTTGCGCGGCGCCTTGTCGAGGTCGACGATCACGGCGTCGAGCGGCGCCTTGGGATCGAGCTCGCCATGGAAGCGGCCGACCACCTTCTCGTAGGCGCCGACCGTGCCGAAGGCCGCGCCGCCCGCGAACGGCTCGGTGCGCAGGATCTCGATGCGGGTGACGCGCGCCTGCGCACACGTTGCGGCGAGCGCAAGCGCCACTGCCAGCGGAGCGATCAGCCGTCTCATGGCCCGTGCCTCGTTGGAATTTTGCAGCGTGGGAATGCAGGATTTCGACGAACCCGGCTGCCCCGGGGCCGGCGCGCAACGACAAATGCACCCATTATTTCCGCACGCGCGCAATGCACTTTTCAAGAGGCCTTTTGGCTGCGGGCGCTCGCGTTCGGCCGTTCGCAAGAATGTCAGTAGTCGGTAGTGCACGTCCGCGCCCGCACGCATAGCGGGTAATCTCGCTGACATGTGCGATTTCGCACATCACGCCCGGCACAACCCGTGCATCACCTTAGCGAAGAGTTACCAAAGACATCCCAATTTGAAACAGAGTTCCATGCAATGCGCACTGCGAACGACAGATTCGTGACGTTGAGTTCTGCCGCGCGGCGCCGCCTTTTACTATCGCGCGACGAAAGTTTCCGGATCGCGTTTGCATTTTGTTGACCATATGAAGGGGTTCGACTACGGGAAACTGACCAAAAAAAAGAGCAAAAAACCTGCAGGGCGGGCGTGATTCCATGACAAATTCGGTTGTGCTGGCGCAGGCGAACGGCGCTCAGGGTTCGAACGCGGCTCCCGCTAGAGTTGTCGCCGTCATCAAGCCCGACAACAATCAAGCGATCACGATCCATCTCGATGGATCGACCAAGCTCGACCTCTCCGCCATTGCCAATGAGAACATCACGTTGGTCCATGTCGGCGACCGGCTGATCATCCTCTTCGACAATCACGCCGAAGTCACGATCGAGCCGTTCTTCGCCGACAATGGCCAGCCGCTCCCCGACATCACGGTCGAGCTCGGCCCGGACCACGACGTCAGCGCCACGCAGTTCGCGAGCGATTTTCCGATCACCACCGACGCGTCGGTGCTGCCGGCCTCCGGCGGCCCGAACTCGATCGCGTCGGGCGGCAACTTCGTCTCGTTCACCATCGACGCGCTGGCTCCGCCCGGAACGCCCCTGGGGCTCCTCACGTCCGAAGGTGCGAACGGGCCGACGGGCGCCGAGACGAACGGCAATGCCGGCCAGCAGATCGTCCCGATGTCGCTCACCGCGGCGACGATCACGGCGGCCGCCGACGAGGCCGGGCTGACCGCGACGGTCGATCAGTTCGGCGTCGGCAACGACCCGGCCGCGCACGCGGTCGCGACCGGCGTGCCGGGCTCGCTGCTCGCGCTCGTGAACTTCGGCACCGGCGGGCCGAACGCGGCGCCGTTCCGGTTCGTGTCGACGAGTGCGGCCGGCACGTGGCTTGCGAATCTCGGGCTCACCTCGCACGGCGCCGCGATCGATACCGCGACGGTCAACGGCGACACGCTGATCGCCAGCACCGATCCGGCCGAAGGCACGCCGCACCAGGTCTTCTCGCTCACCATCAACGCAGATGGCGCGTGGACCTTCACGTTGCTCGCGCCGCTAGACGAGGCGGTCGGGCACGGGACCAACACGGCGACGATCGACCTCTCCGGCCTGATCCAGGCGGTCGATGCGGCGGGTCTCACCATCACGTTGGCGAAGGATTTCACCATCGTCGTCACCGACGACGTGCCGCTGCTCACCGGCGTGACGGACACGTCGGGCAGCGTCGCGGAAGGCGCGCTGGGAGCGGGCTCGTCCGGCGATCTCTACGGCGCCGGCAATGACCCGACCCATGCGCACGGCCTCGCGACCGCGACTGGCTCGCTCGCGACACTCGTCGCCTTCGGCGCCGACGGCCCGGCGTTCATCAACGTGCAGCAAGGCGAGGAGCGACACACCGTCCAGGCGGTGGACGGCTTCCAGTTCGCGGTGGCGAACGGGGCGACGCACGATTTCGGCGTCACGTCGCACGGCCAGGAGGTGAACTTCCTCACGCTCTCGCCGGTGACCGGCAGCGCCGACGGCGCGTCGCAGATGCTGACCGCCTGGACCAACGGAGGCGGGAGCGGCAGCCACGCGGTGTTCACGCTGACGCTCGACGGCGACGGCAGCTATACGTTCACGCTGATCAACCCGATCGACGACGGCCCCGACCAGGCCGCGAGCGCGGCGACCCTCGATCTCTCCAGCCTCGTGCAGGCGGTCGATTTCGACGGCGACGTCATCCCGCTGTCGGGCGACTTCAAGATCACCGTCAATGACGATGCGGTGGTGCTGACCACGAGCACCGTCGCAGGCAGCGTCGACGAGGGAGCACTGGGCGGCGGCAACGACCACTCGCTCATCGGCGCCTCGGCGGCGATGAGCGGTTCGCTCACGAGCCTGGTGTCTTTCGGCGCCGACGGCCATGCGGTCGATGCCAATGGCGGCAATTCCGGCTTCCAGTTCGCCGTGGCGAACGGCGCCAGCCATGACTTCAACGTCGCGTCGCATGGGCAGGAGGTGAACTACGTCACCCTCTCGACCGTCACCGACGGTGCGGATGGCGCGTCGCAGACGTTGACAGCCTGGAGCAACGGCGGCGAGGCGAACGGTGGCCATGCGGTCTTCACGCTGACGCTCAACGGCGACGGCACTTATGCGTTCACGCTGCTCGCGCCGCTCGACGACGCCGCCGGCGGCGGAGAGAATTCGGCGACGCTCGACCTGTCGAGCCTGGTGCGGGCGGTCGATTTCGACGGCAGCAGCATCGCATTGTCGGGCGACTTCAAGATCAGCGTGGTCGACGACACACCGACGGTCGCCGGCGCTCAGTCCGGCAGCGTCGACGAAGGCGGGCTGTCAGGCACCAACCCGTTCCTGTTCATCACCGGCGGCAACGATCCGGGCGCTCCGACCGAGACGAGGGGCTCGCTCGGCGTCCATTTTGGCGCCGACGGTCCCGCGGCGACGGGTGCGGTCGCGTTCACCGACCAAGCGAACGCGGCAAACAACGTCACGGTGACGGACGGCAACGGAAAAACCGTGAGCCTTGCCGACTTGACCTCGCACGGCGATGCCGTCCACTTCCAACTGCTCGATGCGCAGACGCTCGTCGCCTTCACCAACACGGTCGCGCCCGAGGGCGGCCAGGTCGAGCAGGTGGTGTTCACAGTCACGCTGTCGGGCGCCGGCAACGGCAGCTACGACTTCGTGCTCGACCAGGCACTCGATCAACCGTTCGGCGGCGAGGATCCGCTCACGCTGACGTTCGCCTACACGGCGACGGATTTCGACGGCGACACGGCGAACGGCACCTTCACGATCACCGACACCGACGACGTGCCGGTGCTCGTGCCCGCGGTCGCCACCGGCAGCGTCGTCGAGGAAGGCGCGCTCGCGAGCGCCGCCTCGCCCGGCGATCTCTTCGGCACCGGCAACGATCCGGGCCATGCGCACGGCCTCGCGGTGGCGAGCGGCTCGGTGGCGAACCTCGTCTCTTTCGGCGCCGATGGGCCGGAGCTCGGAACATCGGTCGACCGATCCGGTACGACGCATTTCGCCGCCGGGTTCAACTTCGCGGTCGCCAATAACAGCGCGTTCGACTTCGGGGTGACGTCGCACGGCGCGGCGGTCAACTTCGTCACGCTGTCGGGCGAGGGATTTATCGGGGGCCCGGGCGCCGTCGAGGTCGCGAACACGCTGACGGCGTGGACCAATGGGGGGCCGACGAACGATCCGAGCAGCCACGCGGTTTTCAGCCTTACGCTCGACGGCGACGGCGGCTACACCTTCACGCTGCTCAACCCGCTCGACGACACTGGGGCGAACGGCGATGCGATCACGCTCGACCTGTCGAGCCTGATCAAGGCAGTCGACTCCGACGGCGACAGCGTCACGCTCTCCGGCGACTTCAAGATCAGCGTCACCGACGACGTCCCGATGATCGGCCCGGCTGCCTCGGGCACGGTGTTCGAGGCTGGCCTGACGGCCGCGACCGATCCATTCGGCACCGGCAACCACGCCGGCTCGGCGAGCTTTGCCACCGAGGCGAGCGGCACGCTCGGCGCCCATTTCGGTGCCGATGGTCCGGCGACCCAGGGCAGCACGAGCGAGACCGAGAGCCTCGATGCCGGCTTCAGCACCTTCAACGCGAATCAAGTGTTCACGGCTGGCGGCGTCAGCAGTCACATCGGCAATATCGATTACCTCGTGAAGCTGGGCGGCGACGACACGGCTGCCATCAGCGATGGCACCCGCGGCGCGGTGGACGGCAGGGTGATCGCGGTGACCGACGCGGCCGGTCCGTTCGTGCTCGACACTTTGACCTTTGGCGCGATCGCGGCCTCGCAGGTGGTGCTGAGCGGGTTCGACGCGCTGGGCAATCTGATCGCGAGCGCGACGGTGTCCGTCCCCGCATCGCCCCAAGGCTTCGCCAACGAGGACTTCGACGCCGCCGGGACCGCCTTCGCGGGCGTGGAGCTTTCCAAGCTGGTGCTCACGGATGCCAGTCCCGACACCAAGGTCATACTCGATGCCGTCACGGTGACGACCGCGGGCGCCGCCCCGCTGCATTTCACCGACGAGATCACTGCGGCGAACAACGTCGCGGTCACCGACGACAATGGTCATTCGGTCGCGCTCGCCGACCTGACGTCGCACGGCCAGGCGCTCAAGCTCGCGCTGCTCAACCCGACGGAGCTCGTCGCCTACACGGGCGACCTCGGCGCCGCCAACACCGTGTTCACCGTCACCCTGTCGACCGCGGCGCCGAATGGCAGCTACGATTTCGTGCTCCACCAGCCGCTCGACCAGCCGTTCAGCGGCGGCGATGCGCTGCATCTCAGCTTCAACTACACGGCCCAGGACTTCGACGGCGACACGGCGTCGGGCTCGTTCACCGTGAGCGACACGGACGATGTGCCCGTGCTCACCGGCGCGGCCACGAGCGGTGCGGTCGATGAAGGCGCGCTGAGCGCCGCGAACGGCGACCTCTATGGCGACGGCAACGACCAGGGCCAGGGCACCGCCACGGTACATACCGCCACCCTTTCCGGATTGGTCGATTTCGGCGCCGACGGCCCGGCGTTCGACCAGAACGGCGGCAACAGCAGCTTCCGCTTCGCGGTCGCGAGCGACAGCACGTTCGATTTCGGCGTCACGTCGCACGGTCAGGAAGTCGATTTCGTCACCTTGTCGGCGGCGACCGACGGCGCCCACGGGGCCGAGCAGACGCTGACGGCGTGGAGCAATGGCGGGCCGAATGGCCCGAACGGGGGCGGCCACGCGGTCTTCACTCTCACGCTCGACGGCGATGGAAACTACGAGTTCGCGCTGATCAATCCGCTCGACGAAGGCGCTCAGGGCTTCACTTCCCTCGACCTGTCGCGGCTGATCGAAGCGGTCGACCACGACGGCGACGCCGTCACGCTGGCGACGGGCTCCTTCACGATGGGCGTCAACGACGACGCGCCCTCGATCTTCGGCGCCGTGTCCGGCAGCGTATTCGAGGCCGGCCTTGGCGCGGCGAGCGATCCGTTCGGCGTCGGCAATAACGCCGGCTCGGCGAGTTTCGCGACGCAGGCGAGCGGCTCGCTCGGCATCCATTACGGCGCCGACGGCGCAGCGGCCGCGGGCGACCTCGCGTTCGCCGACACGGCGCGTGCGGCAAACAACGTCACCGTCACCGACGGGAACGGACACGCCGTCAGCCTCGCCAACCTCACCGCGCACGGCGCGGCGGTGCATTTCGCGTTGCTCGACGCGCAGACGCTCGTTGCCTACACGGGCGCGAGCGCGCCGACGGCGACCGATGCCGCCAACGTCGTGTTCTCGGTCGCGCTGTCGGACGCGACGCCGAACGGCAGCTACGATTTCGTGCTCGACCAGCCGCTTGATCAGCCGCTCGCTGGCGCCGACGGGCTGACGCTGTCGTTCAGCTACACCGCTAAGGACTTCGACGGCAGCACCACGTCGGCCACTTTCACGGTGACCGATACGGACGACGTGCCGCTCCTCGTCGGCGCGACCTCCGCCACCGTGTTCGAGGCCGGCCTGACGTCTGCAACGGATCGGTTCGGCACCGGCAGCGAGGCCGGCGCGCTCGGCGACCCGACCTCCGGGAGCGGCTCGATCGGCATCCATTTCGGCGCCGACGGTCCGGCCGCGCCCGCGACGTCGACGGCCGAGACCGAGGGCCTCGACAGCGCCGCCGATCTCAACAGGCTCACCGACTCGGGGCTCGGCAACATCCTCATCAACAACGGCCACTCGGTCCAGGCGACCGTCGGCGGGTTCTTCAGCAACGTCAGCCTCCTCGTGACCGACGCGAACGGGCCGTTCACGCTCGACAGCGTGAAGATCGGAATCGCCAACGGCAATGCACCGCATCAGAGCGCCCATTCGGAGAACCTGGAGATCCTCGGGCTCGACGGCGCCGGCGACGTGATCGCCAGCGCGACCGTGCTGGTCTCGGGCACGGCCGAGTTCGATGTCTTCAATCTCGTTTCCTTCGACACCACGGGCACGCCGTTCGCGGGCGTGCAGCTCGCCTCGCTCGAGTTCCTCGCCGCGGACCAGGGCGCCAACGACTGGGTCCAGATCAACGACATCAAGGTGACGACGTCGACGCCGGGCCCGCTGCATTTCGCCGACCTCGCGACCGCGGCGAACAACATCTCGGTCACCGACGGCAACGGCCATGCGGTCGCGCTCGCCGACCTGACCTCGCACGGCCAGGCGCTCCACTTCGCGCTGCTCAACCCGACGACGCTGGTCGGCTTCACCGGGACCGACGCGACCGACCCGGTGTTCACCCTCACGCTGTCGAACACCGCGACCAACGGCCTCTATGACTTCGTGCTCGACCAGCCGCTCGATGACGGGCTCGGCGCCGGCGGCGCGCTGAATCTCACGTTCAAGTATGCGGCGCAGGATTTCGACGGCGACACTGCCTCGGGCTCGTTCACGGTGATGACCAGCGACGACACGCCGCTGCTCACCGCGGCGTCGGCGAGCACGGTCTACGAAGCCACCCTGACGTCAGCCACCGATCCGTACGGCGTCGGCACCAATCCGAACATCGCCGTCGTGGCGAGCAACTCGCTCGGCATCCATTTCGGCGCCGACGGGCCGGCGGTTCAGACGACCAAGACCGAAACCATCGCCATCAACTCGATCGCCGACGAGGCCGCCTTCAACAACGCCCATGGCGGCGTCGGCGATCTTCAATTCGCGCTGGCCACCGCGGTATCCAATCAGGGTTCCACCGCCTTCGCCCTGTCCGGCAGCGAAGGCTTCATCGGGATCACCCCCGAGGCCGGTCCGATCACGCTCGACAGCGTCGACCTCGGCTCCAGCCGAGCGACCACTTTCTTGCTCACCGGGTTCGATGGCGCAGGCAACGTGATTGCAAGCGCGACGGTCTCCGTCCAGGCCGAGACCGACTTGAACCTGAAAACGACATTCGACGCGACCGGGACGGCGTTCGACGGCAAGCAGCTCGCGTTTCTGGACATCAAGAATCAAGACCAGACGATCGGCTCCGATATCTTCATCAACAACCTCACCGTCGGGGAAACGACCGCCGGACCGCTTCATTTCACCGACCAGACGACGGCGGCGCATGACGTCACCGTCACCGACGGCGGTGGCAATGCGGTCAGCCTGGCCAATCTGACCTCGCATGGCCAGGCCGTTCACCTTGCGCTCGTCGCTCCCGAAGAGTTGGTCGCCTATACGGGCAGCGCGCTGACGCAGGCCGACACGGTTTTCACGGTCACGTTGTCGAGCTCTGCCGCGAACGGCACCTACAACTTTGCCCTCGACCAGCCGCTCGACCAGGTTCCCGGGAGCGGAGGCGAGCTGGACCTGACCTTCAGCTACACGGCCGTGGATTTCGATGGCAGCACCGCGACCGGTTCGTTCACGGTGACCGACGTCGACGATGCGCCGGTCGTCTCCAGCGCTTCCGGCACCGTTTTCGAAAGCGGACTGACGTCGGCGACCGACCCGTACGGCACCGGCACCCACGCAGGCTCCGGCAGTTTCCCGACCACCGCGAGCGGCACGCTTGGCGTCCATTTCGGCGCCGACGGGCCAGCGGCAGCCAGCATGGAGACTGTAGCGGTCCACTCCAGTGCCGACGAGGCCGCCTTCAACGACGCCCATGGCGGCGTCGGCGATCTTCAATTCGCGCTGGCCACCGCGGTATCCAATCAGGGTTCCACCGCCTTCGCCCTGTCCGGCAGCGAAGGCTTCATCGGGATCACCCCCGAGGCCGGTCCGATCACGCTCGACAGCGTCGACCTCGGCTCCAGCCGAGCGACCACTTTCTTGCTCACCGGGTTCGATGGCGCAGGCAACGTGATTGCAAGCGCGACGGTCTCCGTCCAGGCCGAGACCGACTTGAACCTGAAAACGACATTCGACGCGACCGGGACGGCGTTCGACGGCAAGCAGCTCGCGTTTCTGGACATCAAGAATCAAGACCAGACGATCGGCTCCGATATCTTCATCAACAATCTCACCGTCGAAAAACCTGCACCGGGCGGCGGCCCGCTCCAGTTCACCGACCAGACGACGGCTGCGCATAACGTCACCGTTACCAACGGCAACGGCGGTGCGGTGGATCTCACCGATCTGACGTCGGACGGCAAGACGGTCGACTTCGCGCTCCTCAGCCCGACGGAACTCGTCGCCTATACGGGCAACTCGCCGACGCCGAGCGACATCGTGTTCACGGTGATGCTGTCGACTGCCGCGCCGAACGGCAGCTACGACTTCGTCCTCGATAAGCCGCTCGACGAGGCGCTGAGCGGCGCCGACGGACTGGAATTCACCTTCAACTACACGGCGCGGGATTTCGACGGCAGCACCACGAGCGGCACCTTCACGGTGACGACCACCGACGACGCGCCGATGCTGACCGGCCAGACCACGAGCACATCGGTCGAGGAAGGCGCGCTGAGCACGGCAAGCGGCGACCTCTACGGCGACGGCAACGACCAGGGGCCGGGCCAGGGCGCGCCGAGCCCCGCGACGCTCCCGCCATTGGTCAACTTCGGCGCCGACGGCCACGCCGTCGACGCCAACGGCGGCAACAGCGGCTTCCGCTTCGCGGTCGCCGATGGCGGCACGTTCGATTTCGGCGTCAAGTCGCACGGCCAGGAGGTCGACTACGTCACTGTGTCGGCGGTGAGCGAGACCGCCGACGGGGCCGAGCAGACGCTGACGGCCTGGAGCAATGGCGGCCTCGCCAATGGCGGCCACGAGGTCTTCACCCTCACGCTCGACGGCGACGGCAATTACAAGTTCACGCTGATCAATCCGCTCGACGAGCCCGGACGCTCCTTCGCGTCGCTCGACCTGTCGCGACTGATCGAGGCCGTCGACTTCGACGGAAGCTCGGTCACGCTCGCGTCGGGCTCCTTCACCATCGCGGTCAACGACGACCACCCGTCGATCTCGGACGTTTCCGCCAGCGTGTTCGAAGCCGGCCTCGACTCGGCCACCGATCCGTTCGGCGCCGGCAACCACGTCGGCTCGGCGAGCTTCGCGACTGAGGCGAGCGGCTCGCTCGAGCTCCATTTCGGCGCCGACGGGCCGGCCGCGTCGGGCTCGCTCCACTTCGCCGACACGATCACGGCGGCGAACAACGTCACCGTCACCGACGGCAACGGCGCCGCCGTCAGCCTGTCGAGCCTCACGTCGCACGGCGCGGCGGTGCATTTTGCCCTGCTCGACGCCGATACGCTGGTCGCCTACACGGGCGCAACGGCGCCGAATGCGATCAACGCCGCGAGCGTGGTGTTCTCGCTGACGCTGTCGGCGGCGGCGCCGAACGGCAGCTACGACTTCGTGCTCGACAAGCCGCTCGACCAGGCGCTCGCGGGCAGCGACGGGCTGCACTTCGCGTTCAAGTACGTCGCCAAGGACTTCGACGGCAGCACGGCATCGGCCTCCTTGACCGTGACGGCGGTCGACGACCTGCCGGTGGCGGTCTCCGCGTCCACGGGCCAGGTCGACGAGAGCGGGCTCACGTCGGCGACCGATCCGTTCGGCATCGGCACCGACCCGGGCGCGCCGACCGAGGCGAGCGCTACGATCGCGCACTACGGGGCCGACGGCCCGTCGATCGTCACCACGAATACCGATACGTTCGGCATCCATAGCCAAAGCGACGCGTTGAATTTCGACGCCAACATCGACGTCGGCGGCAATTTCCGCTTCAGCGGCGTCGGCGGTTTCGGCTACGAAACGTTCGGCAGCGAAGGCGACATCGAAGGACAGACGGGCGCCACCTTATCGATCACCGATGCGTCGGGGCCGTTCGTCCTTACCAGCATCCTTCTCGGCCAGATCAGCGGCACCCCGAACTTCAACAATCCGAACGTGACGCTCGTCGGTCTCGACGCGCAGGGCGACGTCATCGCGAGCGTGCCGCTCACCGTCGGCCTCGACTCCAACAATTTCCCGGCGACCGTTTTCAACGCGGCCGGAACGGCCTTCGCCGGGCTGCAACTGGCGAAGCTCGAGCTGGTGCCGGGCGATCCCAACAGCGCTGTCATGTTCAACGACATCACGGCGACGCGGTCCACGCCGCCGCCACTGTCGTTCAGCGACCTGACGAACCCGGCCAACAACATCACGGTTACCGACGGCAACGGCAATGCCGTCAGCCTCGCCAGCTTGAAATCGCACGGCGACACCTTGAATTTCCAGCTGCTCAACCCCGAGACGCTGGTCGCCTTCACGGGGACCGATGCAGCCCACCCGGTGTTCACGGTCATCCTGTCGAACACGGCGAGCGACGGCGCCTACGACTTCGTGCTCGACAAGCCGCTCGACGAGCCGCCCGGCGCCGGCGGCGCGCTGAACTTCAAGTTTGCCTACACGGCGCGGGACTTCGACGGCGACACCGCGTCCGGCTCGTTCACCGTGTCGACGCAGGACGACGCACCGTTTGCCCACACGGTGTCGGCCACCATGGCGGAGAACGTCAACACGACCGTGCACCTGACGGCTGGCACCGACTACGGGGCAGGTGCCGACGGTCTCGCCGCGTTCGCGATCGACCCGGCGAGCGCCACGTTCACGTCGGATCCCACCAACGGCCACCTCGTGCTACCGGCCGGCGCGCAGCTGACCTCCAACGGCGATTCGGTCACGCTCAATCCGGGCGCGGATTTCGAGGCACTCGGCGTCGGCGAAAGCGCGACGGTCGATGTTCCCTACACGGTGACGGATACCGATGGATCGACGGCCACGGGTCACATCGTGTTCACGATCGACGGTGTCAACCAGGCGCCGGCGTTCGACGGCGGCACGACGTCCGGCTCGGTGACCAGCGCGACGCCGACCACCGGCGGCCTCGTCGAATTCGCCGATCCCGACGTCGACGACACGCACAGCGCGAGCTTCGTCGCCGAGAACACCGGCCACCATGCGGATGGCACGCCGTATCTCGGCACGTTCCAGCTCTTCTCGCTCGGCGAGGCCGCAGGCCTCGGCAGCGTGCCGTGGCAGTTCAACCTCGATGGGGCCGATATCCGCTCGCTGGCGCAAGGCCAGACGCTGCAGCAGTTCTACGACGTCACCATCAGCGACGGCCACGGCGGCGCGTTCACCAAGACGGTCGAGGTCGATATCGTCGGCAGCAACGATCCGCCGGCCTTCACGGGCGGCGCGACCTCGGGGTCGGTCGATGAGATCGGGCTGGATCAGGGCACGACGCCGGTCACCGGCAGCAACACGCGGGACGCCACGTCGGGCGTCCTCACCTACACGGACCCCGACCTGACCGACACCGGGCATACGGCCTCGGCGAGCCTCGTCTCGGCGGTGTGGTCGGGCGCATCGCAGTTCATCGGCATTCCGCAGCAGACGCTGAACGATCTCGCCACCGCGATGACGGCGCAGGTGACGGCGGAATCGACCAACGGCGCGACCGGCTCTGTTCAATGGACCGCGAGCCTGCCGGACAAGGACCTCGATTTCCTCGCCCAGGGCGAGACGCTGACCGCGATCTACAACATCACGGTCGCCGATCCGTCCGGCGGGAGCTCGACCGAGGCGGTCACGGTGACCTTCAACGGTGCAAACGACGAGCCGCAGGCCGTCGGTGGCGTGACGTCCGGCACGGTGACCGAGGACGTCGGAGCCGTCGCCGGAACGGGGCGGGCGGACGGCTTCGTCGCGTTCCATGACGGCGATTTCAACGACGTGCACAGCGCAACCTTCACCGCTGAGAACAACGCCCGGCACGCGGATGGAACGCCCTATGTGGGCACGTTCTCGATCCTCACGGTCGGCGAGACGGCCGGCGACGGCAGCGCGGACTGGCACTTCAGCGTCAACGAATCCGACATCCAGTTCCTGGCGCAGGGCCAGAAGCTGCAGCAGCTCTACGACGTGACCGTCAGCGACGGTCACGGCGGCAGCGCTATCCAGAAGGTCGAGGTCGACATCGTCGGCACCGACGATCCGCCGGCGATCGCGCCGGCCGACAAGACCGAGAGCGCGTCGCTGCAGGTCGGCGGCGGCACCGAGACGGCCTCCGGCGCTATCCACTTCACCGACGTCGATCTCACCGACCGGCCGACCGGCTCGGCGAGCCCCGCGTCGATCACCTACACGGACGCCAACGGCCAGAATATCACGCAGACGCTGACCCAAGGCGAGATCAGCACGATCGAGAACGCGTTCACGGTCAGCCAGCACGCCGGCAATACCAACAACGGCGAGGTCGACTGGAGCTTCAGCATCGCCGACAACCAGCTCGCGTTCATGACCCACGGGCAGAGCATCACGCTGACCGAGACCGTTACGGTCGACGATGATAATGGCGGGACCGATACGTCCACCGTCACGCTGACGCTGAGCGGTCCGAACCATCCGCCCGTAATCACCTCCGCCCCCGAGACCGCCACCATCTTCGATGGTCAGTCGCTGCAGCCGCCGACCAACCTCGTCGTCAACGGCGGGTTCGAGAGCGGCACCGGCGGCTGGACCTACACCAACTTCCTCTATGCGCCGAGCCTCGGTCAGGCCGCGCATTCCGGCAACCAGGCGGTCCTCGTCGCGACCTATCCGTCCACGAATCTCGGGACGATCGGCCAGACCATCACGGACGTCGCCGGCACGTCCTATAAGATCGATCTTTGGGCGATCCCGACGGGTGGATCGCGCGGCAACTCGCTCGCGATCGACTGGGATGGCACGACGGTTCAGGCGTGGTCCAATGTGCCGTCGATCTCGAGCGCCAACCCGAGCAGCTCGAGCCAGTACGTCGAGTACACGGCCAACGTGGTCGGCACCGGCAGCGACCAGCTCGGCATCGTCCTGGGCACCGGCTACTACTGGTACGTCGACGACGTCTCGGTCACGCAGGTGACGACGCCCGGCACCGAGCAGCAGGCCGGGGCGATCACCTTCACGGATGCCGACGCGGCCGACACCCATGCGGTCAGCTATGTGGCCGACGGGCAGAACTATCTCGGCACGTTCACGGCGACGCTCGCGACCGACTCGACGGGTGGGAAGATGGGCGCGGTCGATTGGAGCTTCAGCGTCGCCGATTCCGCGCTGTCGTCGCTCGGCGCCCAGCAGACGATCGTGCAGACCTACACGGTGTCGATCGACGATGGCCACGGCGGCGTGACGCAGCAGAACGTGGCCGTCGACATCACCAATCCGGATCATGCGCCGGTCATCGTCGCCGGCCCGACCAGCGCCGCGATAACGACGAACCTCGACGCGTCGGCCTCCACGTCCAACCTGATCCAGGACGGCGGGTTCGAGGCAACCACCAACAGCGGACTCGGCAGCCTGTGGACGATCGTCTACCAGCCCGCTCTCGGCGACGTCTACGAAGATTCGTTGGCACCCGACGCCCATGGGGGCAAGCAGGCGCTCTTGCTGTGGACCGGAACCGATGGGCCCAACGATGTCATCAAGCTCAGTCAGGCGGTCGCCAACACGGTCGCGGGCGTGTCGTACACGCTCACCTTCTACGTCGAGAACGACCATTTCGATCCCGCCAACTTCATCAATATCCTGTGGAATGGCCAGAACGTGGCGCCCCTCGCCGCGGTTCCGGTGTCCGGCTTCGAGAATTTCTTCCAGTACAACGTCGAGCTGATCGGCACCGGGACGACGTCGACGCTCGAGCTCGACATCAGGAATTTCTACGCGTTCAATCTCGACGACGTGTCGCTGGTCGCCAACAAGGCGAGCAATGTCGAGCAGACCGCCGGCACCATCGTATTCACCGACGCCGACGTTCACGACACCCACACGGTCACCGTCACGCCACTGGGCACCGGCTATGTCGGCACCTTGACGGCGGCCATCGGCATGGAGTCTTACGGCGGCAGCCCCGGCATCGTGAACTGGAACTATTCGGTCGGCGACGCCTCGATCGCCGGCGTGGACCTGACGCAGACCTACGCGATCTCGATCGACGATGGGAAGGGCGGCGTCACCACGCAGGACGTCACCGTCAACATCAACGATCATGCGCCGGCGATCACGTCGGGCACGCAGGCCGGCAGCGTCACCGAGGACGCGCATACGCCGATCGAGACCGCGAGCGGGGCGGTGACCTTCACGGACGCCGACACGACCGATACGCACAGCGTCATGGTGACGCCGGCCGCCAACGGCTATTTCGGCACGCTCGCCGCGGTCGAGGTCGCGGATTCGACCGGCGGCGGCACCGGCACGGTGGACTGGACCTATTCGGTCAACGACGCCGCGATCCAGTCGCTCGCGGCCGGGCAGACGGTGACACAGACCTATGCGGTCGCGATCAACGACGGCCATGGCGGAACGACGTCGCAGAACGTCACCATCACGCTGCACGGCGCCAATGATGCGCCTGTCCTCAACACCGCCGATGCGGTCGTGCTCAACGGTGCGGGCAGCACCGTCAACCTGCTGCTCAACCCCGGCTTCGAGAGCAGTGGCACCAGCCTCACCAACTGGGGTGTGTCGCCGTCCGGCAGCATCGTCGTCAGCAATACGCACCATAGCGGCAGCCACAGCGCCGACACGAGCGGCACGGGCGGCGGGACGCTGTCGCAATCGATCGCGACGACGGCGGGCGAGCTTTATACGGTCAGCTTCTGGGTCGAGGCCTCGTCCGGCGGCAACGGGACCTTCTCGGCGAGCTGGAACGGGACGCCGTACTTTTCGCTGACAGGGTCGCAGCTCCCGACGACGTTTACACAAGAGTCGTTCACCGTGATGGGCACCGGGGGCTCGGTTCCGCTCGCATTCGCAATGCGAGATACCGGCAGCAACCAGCATGTCTTCCTCGATGATGTCTCGGTCGCCCCGGCCGCCACCGCGGTGACGGCGCTGATCGCCAGCGGCAGCGGCCCGAACAACGTGACCGACGTCGATAGCGGCGCCTCGGCCGGAATCGCCATCACGGGCACAGGCGGCGTCAGCGGCACGTGGTTCTACACCATCAACGGCGGGGCGAACTGGACCGCATTCCAGTCCGTCAGCACGACCAACGCGCTGCTGCTGGCCGCCAATTCGTCGACGGAGGTCCGTTTCGTGCCGACGACGCCGGGCGCTGCCGGGCAGGCGACGCTCACGTTCAACGCATGGGACCAGACGACCGGCACCAACGGTGGCACCGTGAACCTCACGACCAACGGCACCGGCGGCACGACCGCGTTCTCGACCGGCGCGGAGACGGCATCGCTGTGGGTCGGCACGCCGACCGCGGGCAGTTCGGCCACGCTCACCACCGGCGCCGACAGCGTGTTGTTCGGCACCGGCACCAATACGATCGCGGCGACGGACGCGACGCTGCAGACGACCGACAGCCTCGTCGGCGGCAGCGGCATCGACACGCTGAGCCTCACGATCGGCGCCGGCAGCGGCTATTCGTTCAACTTCGGCGCCATGGCGGCCTTCGCGGGCATCGACACGGTCGCGCTCGCTGCCAATCCGGGCCAGAGCGTCAGCCTGACGTTCACCAACGCCGACATCGCGAGCGGGCAGATCATCACGGTCGACGCCAGCGCCGACACGGCCCAGCCATTCAGCCTCGATGCTTCGAGCGTCACCGACGGCGGCAGCTTCAAGCTCGTCGTCGCCGCCGCCGAGCTCGCCGCTGCGCCGACCATCGCGGGCGGTCTCGGCACCGATGTCATAGCCGTCGCAGGCGCCGCGGCCCTGACCGATCTCGCCTTCGCGCACTTGAGCGGCGTCGAGGTGCTGCAACTCGCCAACGCCGCCAACAGCGTGACGCTCGGCGCCGATGCGGCCGGCGCGTTCGGCGGCGCCGGCCATACGCTGACCATCGACGATACGGCCGGCGGCAATCTCACGCTCGACGCCTCGGGCCTGACCGGCAATGCACCCAACGTGCTGGTCGAGCTCACCAGCGCGGCCTTCACGTCGAGCGATCACATCATCGGCGGCGCCGGCACCAACACGATCCAACTGACCGATGCGGCGGGCCTGACCCTGAACGACGCGTCGTTCACCAACGTGCACGGCATCGAGGTGCTCAAGGTCGGCGGCAGCGGCGTCGACACGCTCAACCTCGGTCCGCTCGCGAGCGCGGCGGTCGGCGGCGCCGGCCATGCCTTGACGATCGACGATACGACCGGAACCGGGGCGCTCGCGATCAACCAATCGGGCACCGGGACGAGCGCCAACCTGCTGGTCGAGCTCACCGGCGCGCATTTCAACGCGACCGACGTCATCACCGGTGGGTCGGGAGCGGACACGATCCAGCTCGTCGACCAGACCGGCATCGTGGTGGCCGATGCCGCGTTCACCAACGTCACGGGCATCGAGACGCTCAAGGTCGGCGGCGCGGCGGACGACAGCGTCACGCTCGGCGCCTTTGCGAGCCACGACGTCGGCGGCGCCGGTCATTTCTTCGAGCTCGACGACTCGAGCGCGCTCGGCAACCTGTACGTCAACGCCGCGGCGATGAGCGCCAACCTCGAGGTGCTCGCCGGCGCCGGCAGCGACCTGATCACCGGCGGCTCGGGCAACGACACCTTCTTTGCCGGGCTCGGCAACGACATCTTCGCCGGCGGCCTCGGCAACAACACCTTTGCGTTCAACTCGCTTAGCGTCGGTGCCGTCCAGATCACGGACTTCAACAACACCACGCGCGCCGACCAGATCCAGGTATCGGCCTCAGGCTTCGGCGGCGGGTTGACGGCGAACGAGGACGTCACCCCGGTCTTCCAGACCGCGAGCAACGCCACCTTCAGCGGCGCCGGCGGCGGGCAGGGCCAGTTCCTGTTCGATACGGCAAACCATACGCTTTACTACAGCGCCAACGGCACGACCGGCGCCGAGCATGCGATCGCCCAGATCGAGGCCGGCGTGGCCGTGACGCCGCATGACATCCACGTGGTGGCGTGATCCGCCACCCACCCGCGGACGTGGGGCGCGCACTGACGATCCGGCGGCGCACCGCTGATATGCTCGGTACGCCAGCACCGCGTCCATGGGAGCAGGCGTCTTCTCCCCGACAACCAGATCGCCGATAGTGCAGGTCGGGATGTCGCGGGAGGAGCCTTGATGCGACCAACACGTACGGCGTGGCGGCTCGGCGCCGGGGCGGCGCTCGCGAGCCTGCTGCTCGTGTCCGCATCGGCGCAGCGTTTCAGCGGTCCTCGCCCCGACCAGCAGATGGGTCCCGATCAGCCCGGCTACGTGGCGACCAGCGAGGACGAGCAGCTGCCGCCGCAATATCAACGCCAGGAGGTCTTTTTCCGCACCAGCGAGGCGCCCGGCACGCTCGTGGTCAACACGGCGGAGCGCTTCATCTACCTGGTGCAAGGCAATAACCGCGCCCTGCGCTATGGCATCGGCGTCGGTCGCGATGGCTTCCAGTGGTTCGGCCTGAAGCGCATCGACCGCAAGGCCGAATGGCCGGACTGGCGGCCGCCGCCCGAGATGATCGAGCGGCAGCCCTATCTGCCGCGTTTCATGGCAGGTGGTCCCGGCAATCCGCTCGGAGCGCGCGCGCTTTATATTGGCGGTACCGTCTACCGCATCCACGGCACCAACCAGCCATGGACGATCGGCTCGGCGGTGTCGTCCGGCTGCTTCCGGCTCACCAATCCGGACGTGAGCGATCTTTACGATCGCGTGCCGGTCGGCACGCGGGTGGTGGTGTTGCAGGCGCCGCGGCCGTAACGGTCGCGCATCCGACGGTCCCGTCGGTTGCGAAACGAGGGGAGGTGGTGTCATGCGTCATCGCATCGGGCTCGCGGCCGCCTTGATCGGCCTCGCGCTGTATGCCTTCGCGGGCGGCGCGCACGCGCAGACGCTCAAGTCGGTCAAGGACCGCGGCCGCCTCGTCTGCGGCGTGAGCCAGGGCATCGCCGGCTTTTCGGCGCCGCAACAGAATGGCGATTGGGCGGGCTTCGATGTCGACTTCTGCCGCGCGCTCGCGGCGGCGATCTTCGACGACGCCCACAAGGTCGACTTCGTGCCGCTGTCGGCGGGCGAGCGCTTCGCCGCTTTGGCTTCGGCCAAGATCGACGTGCTGTCGCGCAACTCGACCTGGACGATGGAACGCGAGGCCGAGCTCCCTGTCGTCTTCGCCGGTGTCACCTATTATGACGGCCAGGGCTTCCTGGTGCGGCGCGCCCGCAACGTCGGCTCGGCGCTCGATCTCGCCGGCAGCAAGGTGTGCGTGCAGAGCGGCACCACCACCGAGCTCAATCTCGGCGACTATTTCAGCGCCAACGGCATGAAATACGAGGCCATGCTCAAAGCTTCGGTCGACGACGCCGTGAAGGCCTACGATGCCGGGGCGTGCGACGTGCTCACCAGCGACGCGTCGCAGCTCTATGCGGTGCGGCTCAAGCTGGCGAAGCCCGGCGACCACGTCATCCTGCCCGACATCATCTCCAAGGAGCCGCTCGGTCCGGCGGTCCGTCGCGACGACATGCCGTGGCTCACCATCGTCAAATGGGTGAACTTCGCCATGGTGAATGCCGAGGAGCTCGGCGTCAGCACCGCGACGATCGACGCCGCGCTCGCCTCGAAGAAGCCGGATGTGCAGCGCCTGGTCGGGACCGAGGGCAACTACGGCGTGGAGATCGGGCTGACGAAGGACTGGGCCGCGCGCGTCATCCGCCGGGTCGGCAACTACGGCGAGGTGTTCGAGCGCAACGTCGGCACCAAGACGCCGCTCGGCATCCCGCGCGGGATCAACCAGCTGTGGACCGCGGGTGGCATCATGTACGCCCCGCCGATCCGGTGACCCGTGCAAGCTCCGGCGGTCGATGCCGCATGACGACTGAACCGATGTGGAACCCGTCGGGCCTCCAATCCCGGGTTCGGACGAGTCTACACGCGTAAGAGATGCGTTCGCTCGAAACAATCTGAGGGCGTGATGCGCGCTTCCGTGATCACAAAGGTTCGGATGTGTGAAATGGAACTTTGCGCCGCCGGTTTTAATGCTGCCTTTAAGATCTTGCGCTGCACGGTAGTAGTTTATTGACCATACAAAATAGCTGCACTAATGGGTAGCGAAAGGTGTCGGGGTGGAATGGCGCGGGCGTCGAGGGCGGCCCGTGTAGAGCGGGTCATCCATGGATCGTGCGATAGTTGTTGCGCAGAACGGTCCGCCAGGACCGTCGATCACCCCCCAGGTCATCCCCGTCGTCAAGCCGCACAGCAATCAGGCGATCACGGTCCATCTCGATGGTGCGACCAAGCTCGACCTCAGCGCCATCGCCGACGCGCAGATCACGCTGGTTCACGTCGGCGATCGACTGATCATCCTGTTCGACAATCACGCGCAGGTCACCATCGAGCCGTTCTACGGCGACAACGGCCAGCCGCTGCCCGATGTCACGGTCGAGCTCGGTCCCGGCCGCGACGTCTCGGGCGCCGCGTTCGCGAGCCTCTTTCCAGTCACCACCGATGAGTCGGTGTTGCCCGCCTCGGGCGGTCCCGGCGCGCCGTCCGGTGGCGCCAGCTTCGTTTCGTACTCGATCGACAGCCTCGCCCCGACCGGGACGCCGCTCGACCTGCTCGGCTCGCAGGGCGGCAGCGGCGACACCCGCGAGACACCGACCAATCCGATCGGCACCGAGATCGTGCCGTTCGCGCTCACCAGCGCGATGATCACCGGCACCGTCGACGAGGGCGGCTTCGGCATCGACACGATCGGCACGATTGGCACCCGCCAGGGCGCGCCAGTGGTGGCGCGCGGCGTCATCGGCTCGCTCGATGCGCTGGTCGACTTCGGCAGCGGCGGCCCGAACGCCCATAAGTTCCAATTCATCGCCGCGACGGACGCCAAGGCGTGGATCAAGGGGCTCGGCCTCACCTCGCAGGGGTCGTTGATCGACACCGCGACCATCAGCGGCAACACGCTCGTCGCCGGCACCGATCCGGCGCAGGGCGCGCCGCACGAGGTGTTCTCGCTCACCATCAACGGTGACGGCTCGTGGGTGTTCACGCTGCTCGCCCCGCTCGACGATGCGGCCGGGCAGGGCGCCAACACCGCGACCATCGATCTCTCCGGCCTGATCCAGGCGGTCGATGCCGCCGGCCTCATCATCACGTTCGCCAACGACTTCAAAATCGTGGTCGGCGACGACGTGCCGGTGCTCGCGGGCGCGGCCGCAGCCGGCAGCGTCGAGGAAGCGGCGCTCGCGGGTATGGCGTCGCCCGGCGATCTGTTCGGCCGCGGCAACGATCCGGGCCGCGCGAACGGGCTCGCCGTCGTCAGCGGCTCGCTCGCCGATCTGGTGAGCTTCGGCGCCGACGGGCCCGCCATCGCGAGCGTGCCGAGCGACAAAGGGGCGGCGCATTGGGTCGCCGACGGATTCCAGCTTGCGGTCGCGAGCGGCGCGCACGATTTCGGGCTCACCTCGCACGGCGCCGCCGTCGATTACCTGGTGGTGACGGGGCAGCCCGGCTCCGAGATGCTCACCGCTTGGACCGGCGGCGGCAGCGGTCACGAGGTGTTCACGCTGCAGCTCGCCGGCGACGGCAGCTACACCTTCACGCTGATCAATCCGCTGGATCAGATCGGCGACGACACCGGCGCGACGACGCTCGACCTGTCGCCGCTGGTGCGGGGGGTCGACTTCGACGGCGACATCGTTGCGCTTTCCGGCGACTTCATCATCACGGTCGTCAACGACGTGCCGGTGCTGACCGGCGCGAGCGCGAGCGTCGACGTCGAGGAGGCGGCGCTCGCCGCGTCGACCTGGTCCGGCGACCAGTTCGGCAGCGGCAACGACCCGGATCACCAGCACGGGCTTGCCTTCGCGAGCGGCTCACTGTCGGGCCTCGTATCGTTCGGTGCCGACGGCCCACTCGAGACGCCGGGGGGCGTCGAGCACGCCTTCCGCTTCGCCATCGGCGATGGCACGTCGGACAGTACGTTGGTTCCCGACGTGACCTCGCACGGCGAGCGGATCAATTTCTTCACGGTCACGACCGCGGACGACGGCTCCTCGCAGACGCTCACGGCGTGGACCACGGGCGGCCCCGCCGAGGGCGGACATGAGATATTCACCCTGACGCTCGACGGCGAGGGCGGCTACGTCTTCACACTGATCAATCCTCTCGACGACACGGGGGCGAATGCCGACGCCATCACGCTCGATCTCTCCGCCTTCATCAAAGCGGTCGATTTCGACGGCGATCGGGTCGCGCTCGCCTCCGGCGATTTCACCGTCACGGTCGCAGATGACGCGCCGGTGCTGACCGGCGCCGCAACTGACAGCGTCGACGAAGGTGGGCTGAGTTCGGCGACCGACCCGTTCGCGCTGTTCAGTCCCGGCAACGATGCGGGCGCCGCGACCGCGGCGAGCGGCACGCTCGGCATCCATTTTGGTGCCGACGGTCCCGCGGCGAGTGGCGCGGTCGCGTTCAGCGACCTTGCCGATCCGGCCAACAACGTCACCGTGACCGATGCCGGCGGCCATCCGGTCCGCCTCGACGCCCTGACGTCGCACGGCAGTCCGGTCGCGTTCGCGCTGATCGATGCGCAGACGCTCGTCGCCTACACGGGCACGACCGCACCGGCAGCAGTCAAAGACGCAAGCGTCGTCTTCTCGGTCACCCTGTCGACTGCGGTGGTCGGCGGCAGCTACGATTTCCTTCTCGACCAGCCGCTCGATCAGCCGCTCACGGGCGAGGACGGGCTCAAGCTCGCGTTCACCTTCACGGCGACCGATTTCGACGGCAGCACCGCCGGCGGCACCTTCACGGTAACCCAGGTCGACGACGTGCCGGTGCTGACCGGCAGCACCAGCAGCGGCGCGGTCGACGAAGGCGCGTTGAGCACGGCGAGCGGCGATCTCTATGGCGACGGCAACCGCTGGGCCCCGGATCATGCCGTCCTGTCGACCGGGACACTCGCGCCATTGGTCCATTTCGGCGCCGACGGCCCGGCCTTCGACCAGAACGGCGGCAACAGCAGCTTCCGCTTCGCGGTCGCCGACGGCAGCACGTTCGACCTCGGCGTCAAGTCGCACGGCCAGGAGGTCAACTTCGTCACCTTGTCGGCGGTGAGCGACGGCACCGACGGCGCCGCGCAGACGCTCACGGCTTGGACCAACGGCGGGCCGGCGAACGATCCGAACAGCCACGAGGTGTTCACGCTCCAGCTGACCGGCGACGGCGCCTATGTGTTCACGCTGATCAATCCGATCGACCGGACCGGAGACGCGGCGACGCTCGACTTGTCGGGGTTGATCAAGGCCGTCGATTTCGACGGCGATCCCGTCACGCTGTCGGGCGGCTTCAAGATCACCGTCAATGACGACGTGCCGGCGATCGGCGCCGCCGATTCGGGCACGGTGCTCGAGGCCGGCCTGACCGCGGCGACCGACCCGTTCGGCAGCGGCGTGCATGCGGGCTCCGCGACCTTCGCGACGACAGCGACCGGCACGCTCGGCATTCATTTCGGCGCCGATGGCCAGGCGGCAAGCGGCGCGGCGACCTTCACGGACCAGACGAACGCGGCGAGCAACATCAGCGTGACCGACGGCAATGGCGCAGCCGTCAGCCTTGCCGATCTGACGTCGCACGGGGCGGCCGTGCAATTTGCGCTGCTCGATGCCGCGACGCTCGTCGCCTATACGGGCGCGACGGCGCCCGGCACGGTCGATGACGCGAGCGTCGTGTTCTCGGTCGCGCTATCCACCTCGTCGGCGAACGGCGCCTACACCTTTGTGCTCGACCAGCCGCTCGATCAGGCGCTCACCGGCGCCGACGCGCTGAATTTCGCCTTCAGCTACACCGCCCAGGATTTCGACGGCGACACCGCCTCGGCCTCGTTCATTGTGACGACGACCGACGACGTGCCGGTGCTCACCGCTGCGGCATCGGGCTCGGTGTTCGAGGCCGGGCTGACCGCGCAGATCGATCCGTTCGGCAGCGGCAATCACGCCGGCTCGGCGAGCTTCGCCGCCGAGGCGAGCGGCACGCTCGGCATCCATTTCGGCGCGGACGGCGCGGCCGCGAGTGGGGCGCTTGCCTTCGCCGACCAGGCGAACGCGGCGAACAACATCGCGGTGACCGATGGCAACGGCGGTACGGTCAGCCTTGCCGATCTGACGTCGCACGGCGCGGCGGTGCAGTTCGCGCTGCTCGATGCGACAACCCTCGTCGCCTACACGGGCGCCACCGCGCCCGGAACCGTACACGACGCGAGCGTCGTGTTCTCGGTCGCGTTGTCGGCCGGCTCGCCCAACGGCAGCTACGACTTCGTGCTCGATCAGCCGCTCGACCAGGCTTTGGCGGGCGCCGATGCGCTGCATCTGACCTTCAACTATAGGGTCGAGGACTTCGATGGCGACGCCGCGTCGGGGTCGTTCACCGTAACGACGACCGACGACGTGCCGGTGCTCACCCGCAACACCACGAGCAGCGCGGTCGACGAAGGCGCGCTGAACACGGCGAGCGGAGATCTCTACGGCGACGGCAACGGCCGGGCCCCGGATCATGCCGTCCTGTCGACCGGTACGCTCGCGCCATTGGTCCATTTCGGCGCCGACGGCCCCGCCTTCGACCAGAACGGCGGCAACAGCGGCTTCCACTTCGCGGTCGCCGACGGCAGCACGTTCGATCTCGGGGTCAAGTCGCACGGCCAGGAGGTCAACTTCGTCACCTTGTCGGCGGTGAGCGACGGCACGGACGGCGCCGCGCAGACGCTCACGGCGTGGACCAACGGCGGCGCCGCGGGCGGCGGGCACGAGGTCTTCACTCTGACGCTCGACGGCGACGGCCATTACACGTTCACGCTGATCAATCCGCTCGACGAGACGTCCGGCATACCCTTCGCATCGCTCGACCTGTCACGGCTGATCGAGGCGATCGACTTCGACGGCGACGCCGTCACGCTGGCGTCGAGCTCCTTCACCATGGGGGTCAACGACGACGCGCCATCGATCTCCGGCGCGGCGTCCGCCAGCGTGTTCGAGGCGGGGCTCACGTCGGCGACCGATCCGTTCGGCGTCGGCAGCCAGGTCGGCTCGGCGAGCTTCGCCAGCGAGGCGAGCGGCTCGCTCGGCATCCATTTCGGGGCCGACGGCCCGGTCGCGTCGGGCTCGCTCCACTTCACCGACACGACGACCGCGGCGAACAACGTCACCGTCACGGACGGCAACGGCGCCGCCGTGAGCCTCGCGAGCCTCACGTCGCACGGCGCGGCGGTGCACTTCGCGCTGCTCGACGCCGATACGCTGGTTGCCTACACGGGCCCGGCCGTGCCGACGACGACCAGCGCCGCCAGCGTGGTGTTCTCGGTGACGCTGTCGGGCGCGGCGGCGAACGGCAGCTATGAGTTCGTGCTGGACAAGCCGCTCGATCAGGCGCTCGCGGGCTCCGACGGGCTCAATTTCTCCTTCAACTATACGGTCAAGGACTTCGACGGCAGCACGGCCGCGAGCTCATTCAAGGTGGCGGCGGTCGACGATCTGCCCACCGCCGACGTCGCCCCCGCGGCACAAGTCGACGAGAGCGGCCTCACGTCGGCGACCGACCCGTTCGGCGGCGGCACCGATCCGGGCGCGGCGACGACGGCCAGTGGCTCGTTCGGCCTCCATTTCGGCGCCGACGGCCCGGCCGTCGTCGTCATGCATACCGATACGTTCGGCATCGACAACTCGATCGAGTACCACAACTTCAATCCATCGGTCGGCGGCGGCAATTTCCGGTTCACCAACATCACCGCCTACGGCTTCGACGGCTCGGACTTCGCCCACCCGCGCGGCGATCTCGCCGGTATCGCCGGCGATACCGTCACGATCACGGATGTGGCGGGGCCATTCACGCTCGACAGCATCGAGCTCGGCACCGTCGACGTGAATTCCAATACCCCCACCAGCGGGACGGTGACGCTCATCGGCGTCGACGGGCAGGGCGACATCCTGGCGAGCCTTACGCTGCCGGTCGACACCATCAACACCTTCGATCCGGCGACCGTGTTCAACCCCGCCGCCACCGTCTTTGCCGGGGTGCAGCTCGCGAGCCTCGAGATCGTGCCGAGCGATACGAGCCACGAGGTCCTGTTCAACGACATCTCGGCGACGCGCTCGACGCCGCCGCCGCTCTCCTTCACCGACATGGCCATCGCCGCCAACGACATCATGGTGACCGACGCCAACGGCAAGGCGGTCGACCTCGCGAGCCTCACGTCGCACGGCGAAGCGGTCAAAGTCGCGCTGCTCAACGCCGACACGTTCGTCGCCTATACGGGCAACGATGCGACCGATCCGGCCGGCACGGTGTTCACACTCGGTCTGTCGAACACGGCGACGAATGGCCTCTACGACTTCGTGCTCGACGAGCCGCTCGACGAACCCGCGGGGACCGGCGGCGCGCTCAACTTCGCGTTCGCCTACACGGCGCGTGATTTCGACGGAGATGCCGCATCGGGATCGTTCACCGTTACGGCGTTGGACGATTCGCCTGTTGTGGTCCCGCATTCGGACTCCCTCGGCACGGTGCAAGAGGCTGCCCTCACGACGTTTGGGGCATCCACCAATACTACCGGCTCTCTCGATGGTCTCGTCAGCTTCGGCGCCGACGGTCCTGCCTCGACCGCATTCCGATTCGCGCCGAACGCCGCCAGCGTCCTCGAATTGCTTGGGCTGACTTCGCACGGTCAGACGATCGCGTATGACGTCACGTCCGATTCCCTGTTGGCCTTCGTCGGCTCGACGCCCGTGAAACAGGTCTTCAGCATCACCCTCAGCAGCGACGGCCTGTGGGATTTCTTTCTGTCCGCCCCGATCGACCACAACGGCAGCAAAACCATTGATCTGTCGGGCGCCGTCGAGGCCACCGACCGCGACGGCTCGTCAATCACCCTTTCGCCGCACGACTTCGAGGTCACCGTCATCGACGACACGCCGACCGCCCACACGATCGACGCGACCGCAATCAACGACATCACCGCCAGCGCCACGGTCACCCCCGTATCCGGCACGGACTACGCGTTCGGCGTCGACGGCCCGGCTGCAACCTCGCCGTTGACGTTCGATCTGAACGGAATTCGGGTCTCGGGTCCGATCGGAGATGCTTTCGGGCGGCCGGACGTCTTCGCCAGCGGCAGCTCGGTGACGTTCGAGCCAGACACAACGACGTTCCAGCAGCTCAGCGTCGGCGAGTCGGCGACGATCACGGTGCCGTATACGGTGACCGATTTCGACGGATCGACCGCGACTGCCGATGTCATCTTCACGGTGGATCAAGTCGTGGACTCGAAGCCGGAACTCACCGGTGGGGTCACGTCCGGGACGATCAACGAACTCTCCGACGTCACCAACAGCACAGCGATCGATACGACCTCCGGCTCGCTGACGTTTACCGATGTGAACCACGACGACACCCATACAGTATCGGCGAGCTACGAATCCGGCTCGGCCGTCTGGTCCGGCGGAAGCTCCGCTTCCATCCCGACTCGGACGCTGACGGATCTTTCCAAGGCGCTGAACGTGTTGGAGACGGCCGACAGCCTGTCCGGCCAAACCGGCAGCGTCACCTGGACCGCGAGCCTGCCGGACAAGGACCTCGATTTCCTCGCCGCCGGCGAGACTCTATCGGCGACGTTCAACATCGATGTGACTGATAACTTCCGATCCGGATCGGGCGAGCAGGTGGTCGTGACCTTCAACGGTGCGAACGACGCGCCGATCATCACTGCCGGCACCGATCCCCGCGCGCTCACGGAGGGCACCGCGCCGCAGCCTCAGACGACGAAGGGGTCGGTCCGGTTCACCGATCCCGATCTCAACGATACCCATACGGTCTCGGTCGAGCCGAACTCGAATATCGGTTCGTTCACGGCTCAGCTTACCGAGGACACGCCGGGCCGGTCGAGCGGAAATCTGGACTGGAGCTACACGATCAATCCGGCCGACTGGGCCGCAGTCACTCAGCACCTCTTCAGCGAGACCTACAAGATCGACATCGACGACGGGCATGGGGGCGTTGCGGTCGACAGCGTAACCGTGTCGCTTCAGCGCCAGGGCCCGGCGGGTGTCGCGCTGACGCCGTCCATGGATGCGCTCGACTTGTCTGCCGAGTTCTCCGGCGGCAACTCGGCCCCTCTCGGCGTGCTGGGGACGTTCGCCGCCACGGGTGACCCCAATACCGCCGACCAGTTCACCTATTCGTTTCAGGGTGCTGCGCCGACCGGCCTGGTCCTCGTTCCGACCAATGGTGTGCTTGCGGCTACCGGGTTCGTCAGCAATGTCGACGAGACCTTTGCGGTAGCGGCGAGTGACGGGATCGATCCGCCGGCAACCACGACGGTCACGTGGTGGGTGGGTAACGGGATCAACGAATCCTCGCCGTCCTTTGCGGCGAGCACCTCGAACGTGCTTCTCGCCTATGCGCTCGGCGAGGGCGAGACCATCACCGGAATCGGGCGTGCCGGTGCGGTCAACATTCTCGCCGGCCAAGGCGGCGGGGACAACTTCGTTCTCACCAGCGCGAGTTTCTCCTCGAACGACGTCATCGTCGGCAAACGGGACCTCAGCGACGGTATCGTCCTGTCCGATAGCTCGGGCGTCACCGTCGTGGACTCGAGCTTCGCGCAAGTGAGCAACATCGGGGTTCTGTCGATCGGAGGCACCGGTGCCAACAGCGTGACCCTCGGGGCGGATGCGAGCGCCGATGTCGGCGGTGCCGGACATAGGTTCACGGTGGACGACAGCGGCGGAAGCGGCAGCCTGACCGTTGACGGATCGGCAATGACCGCAGACCTCTACGTCTCCACCGGCAGCGTGACTCCCGGCAAACTGCCTGCTGCCGGCGAGGACACGCTTATCGGGGGGCACGGCAACGACACGTTCTTGCTGGCCGGCGTCCAGTTCAATGCGGGCCAGACGATCGCCGGGGGCACCGGCTCCAACACGATCGTGTTGTCGGATCCCGGCGGCCCCGGCGCCGAGACGATCGACGCTGACGCGTTCATGCATGTGAGCGGCATCGACACACTCGAGCTTCTCGGCGACAGCGAGCACGATGTGTCGCTCGCATTCGATCCGTCGGCCGACGGAACGCTGACGGTCGACGATTCGCACAGCACTGGCGATTTGACCCTCAACGCCAGTTTCCTGGACTTCGGTATCGATCTTATCGTGATCGCCGGACGCGGCGAGAAGGACACGTTGCATGGCGGCGAGAGCGACGACACCTTCGTATTGACCCAGGCCGATCTGCCCACCTCGGCGCCCGCGGTTGGTCAGCCGTTCTCGGTGTCCGTCGACGGCGCAGCTGGGAACAACACGCTGGAGATCACGGATATATCGAACTTCTTCACCGACCAGAGCTTGATCGGCGTCGCACTGTCGTCCATCGAAGAGCTCAAGCTATCCGGCTCGGGCGATGCTTCCTTGGCCGTTATTCCCCAGCAGGTCACCACCGTCGACTTCTCGGGGATAACCGGCTCCGCGTTTGCCGACGGCTCAGGCCGCCATGACGACCTCGTCATGATCGGTGGGCCGGGCCCGGACAGCCTGATCGGGGGGGCCGGTGACGACACGTTCGAGTTCGCCGATGCTGCCTTCCATGGGAAAGGCCAGTTGATCGATGGGGGTCCTGGCAACAACTCGCTCTGGATCACCGACACGGGCGACCTCACCGTCGGCGACGCCGATTTGGGTGACCTCAGCGGCATCGAGACGCTCAAGATCGCCAGCCAGGGCACCGCGACGTTGACGCTTGGTTTTCTCGCCAGCGCGGAGACGCAACGAGCGACCGGGACCCTGACGCTAGACGAGACGGCGGACACCGGCCTGATTCAGCTGGATGCGTCGAAATTCACCGCCAATCTCGAAGTCTTGGTCGGGAGCGCGTCCCAGACAGTCACCACCGGAAGCGGTCAGGATACATATGCTTACGCAATATCTCTCGTGCCAGGCTCCTTCGCCTCTCGGTTGACGATCGACGACTTCAAGCCACTCGACAGCATTCAGATCTCGGCTTCGGCGGGTGCCGGCGGCGTCACGGCGAACGAGAACGTGAGCTCGATCTACGAGCGCTCGAGCGGCACCGGCTTCATGTCGACGAGCGATCGCTTCCATTTCGATGATACGACCCATGGCCTTTACTACAGCCATGATGGGACGACCGCGAGCGAGGTGCTTCTCGCCACGGTGACGAACGGCGCCATTGGGGCGAACGGCATTCACATCGTGTGACGGCAGGTTGCGGCGGCTCCGGGCCGAGGAGGGCTGCCGTCCGTTTGATCCGCGCCCGGCCCGAGATACGGTGCCGAATTCCAGGGGCCCGCGGATGCAGCCGACGGAGCGCCGACGACAGCCCGACGACAGCAGGGTAGCTGGGCGCCGGGATCCCGGGCCGCTGCTGCGTGACGTTCGGTCCCTCCACGTCGTGCCGCACGCGTCGGCGCAGGCGCCTGCTTTGACCGGCGACCGGTCTACGCTACGGTGCCGAGTCGATCGCAACGGGGATCTGCGGATGGCCGGGACCGAGAGCGCACAAGGTGGCGGCGCGGCGAAGAGCCGTCGCGTCTGGCCGTTGCTGCGCTCGCTCGCGGGCTATCGCGCCGAGTATCTGCCGCGTGACCTCGCCGCCGGGTTGACCCTCGCCGCGATCGCGATTCCCGAGCAGATGGCGACCGCTGCGAAGCTCGGGGGCTTCGCGCCGCAATTCGGGCTGATGGTCCTGGTCGCGGGCGCCCTCGGCTTCGCGATCTTCGGCGGCAGCCGCTATCTCTCGTGCGGGGCCGATTCGACCATCACGCCCATCTTCTTCGGCGGCCTCTCGATGCTGGCGGTCGGTCATCCAGCCGACTATCCGGCGCTGGCGGCCGCGCTCGCGCTCATGGTGGGCGTGATGCTGGTCGCGGCCGGCATCTTCCGCCTCGGCTGGATCGCCGACCTCCTGTCGGTGCCCGTCACCACCGGCTTCCTCGCCGGCATCGCGGTGCACATCCTGCTGTCGCAATTGCCGAGCGTCCTCGGCGTCGAGACGCCCAAGGGCGACGTGCTGCTGGCGCGCCTCGCGACGCTCGCGGGCGAGGTCGGCGCGACCAACCTCTACACGCTCGCGATCGGCGCCGGCGTGCTCGCCACCATCATCGTGTCGGAGCGCATCGACGGCCGCATTCCGGGCGCGCTGATCGGCCTCGTCGTCGCCACCCTGGCGGTGGTCGCGTTCGATCTCGAGCATCACGGCGTCAAACCGCTCGGCGACGTCAAGGGCGAGCTGCCCCACGTGGCGCTGCCGCTGGTGGCACCGTCCTATCTCACCGGGCTCATCACGCTCGCCCTCATCATCACGATGACCGTCATGGTGCAGACCGCGGCCACCACGCGCTCGTTCCCGCCGAGCGCGGACGAGCCGCCCGACGTCGATCGCGACTTCATCGGCGTCGGCGCCGCCAATGTGCTCACCGGCCTGATCGGGGCCTTCGCGGTCAATGCCAGCCCGCCGCGAACCGCGATCGTCGCCGAAAGCGGCGGCCGCTCGCAGGTCGCCGGGCTGACCTCGGCCGCGATCACCGTCCTGCTGCTCGTCGTCGGCGCCGCGCTGCTGCGCCATGTGCCGGAGGCGGCGCTCGGCGGCGTGCTCTTGTTCGTCGCGCTGCGCATCTTCCGCATCCGTCAGATCGTCGGCGTGCTGCGCCAGACGCTCGCCGAGTTCCTCTTGATCGTCGCCACCGCCGCCGCGATCGTGGTGCTGCCGATCGAGGAGGGCGTCGGCATCGGCATCGCGCTGTCGCTGCTGCACGGCATCTGGACCACGACCCAGGCCCGCCTCGTCCTGCTCGAGCGTGTGCCCGGCACCACCATCTGGTGGCCGCGCAGCCCGCGCCAGAGGGGTGAGTGCGATCCCGACATCGTCGTCGCCGGCCTGCAAGCGCCGCTTTCCTTCCTCAACGCCAACCGCTTCCGCGCCGACGCGCGCAAGGCGCTGCAGTCGGCCGCCGCGCCGGTGCGGGTGTTCGTGCTCGAGGCGACCGGCATAGTCGAGATCGACTACACCGGCGCGCAGGCGCTGATCGCGTTCATCCGCGAATGCCATGAGCGCCAGGTGCCGTTCGCGATCGCCCGGCTCGAGTCGGTGCGCGCCCAGGACGCGCTGACCCGCTTCCACGTGCACGAGGTGCTCGATCCCGACCGCATCTTCCACAGCGTCGAGGAGGCGATCCGCGCGCTGGCACCACGGCCGGCGTGAGCGCGCCGCTCGACCTGCATCTCGCCAACGACCTCGCCGCCATGGCGGGGCTCATCGACGCGGTCGATCGCTTTGGCGCCGCGCACCGGCTCCCGGCCGACATCGTCAACGCGCTCCAGGTCGCGGTGGACGAGGTCGTCACCAACGCGATCACCCATGGCTATGCGCCGGGCGCACGCGGCGAGATTACGGTGCGGCTGCAGCATCGGCCGGACCGCGTCGAGGCCGAGATCGAGGACGACGGCGCGCCGTTCGATCCGCTGCAGGCGCCGCTGCCCAACCTCGGGTTGCCGGTCGCGGAGCGCCCGATCGGGGGACTCGGCATCCACCTCGTCCGCAACCTGATGGACAGAGTATCCTATGTGCGCCGTGACGGTAGGAACCTTTTGAAATTGGTCAAGAATTTGGATAATCAGGGGCGGGTGGAGAGAGCCGAGATGGAAGTCATCGAGAGCAGCGCCGACGGCGTCGCCATCATGGAGCCGCGCGGGCGGATGGATGCGCTCGGCGCAAAACCGTTCGGCGACCGCGCCGTCGAGCTGATGCGGGAGGGCAGCACCCGCATTCTGATCGATCTCGCGCACATCCAGTATATCAGCAGCGCCGGCTTCCGCGCCCTGCTGATCGCCCACAAGCATAGCATCGCGAGCAACGGCAAGCTGGTGCTGTGCGGCCTCTCGGCCGAGGTGCGGCGCATGTTCGAGCTCGGCGCCTTTCTCGACGTCTTCACCATCTGCGGCACGCGCGAGGAAGGGCTCGCGAAGGCGAAATAGCGTTCCGACGAACGAGAAAAGGGCGGCGGCGCAACCGCGGGGGGGGGGGAGATGCGGCCGAGCAATCTCATCTACAGCGTCGACGAGAAGCCGCCGGCGCTCGTCTGCCTCGTCAACGCGGCGCAGCAGCTCACCATCATCACGCCGTTCCTGGTCTACCCGATCCTGGTGATGCGCGCGGTCGGCGCCGACCAGCAGGCCACCGCAAGCTTCGTCGCGCTATCGTTCCTCGCGGTCGGCATCGGCACGCTGCTGCAGGCGTGGCCCAGCAGATGGACCGGCTCGGGCTTCCTCATCTCGTCGAGCCCGGCCGCCGCCTTCGTGCCGATCGACATCGTGGCGATCAAGGCCGGCGGCCCGCCGCTGCTCACCGGGATGACCTTCTTCGCCGGGCTCGCCGAGATCGGCTTCGCGCAGATCGTGCGCCGCTTCCGCCCGTTCTTCCCGGCCGAGATTTCCGGCCTGTGCATCCTCTTGATCGGCATCTATGTGGGCGTGCTCGCCATCAAGTCCGCCTTCGGCCTCGACGATGCCTCGCACGCGACCGCGACCCCGCGCGAGCTCGCGATCGGCGGCGCGACGCTCGCGCTCATGGTCGGGCTCAACCTGTGGGCCAAAGGCGCGGCGCGCATGCTGTGCGCGATCATCGGCGTGATCTGCGGCTATGTCGCGGCGGTTTTGCTCGGCGCCTTCGACCCGGCCGCCATGAAGGTGCTCACCTCGGCCGCGATCTTCGCGCTGCCGCATTGGACGCCGGCGCTTCCCCATTTCAGCCTCGACCTCGTCGTGCCGTTCGCGGCGGCGGCGCTGATCTGCACGCTGCGCGGCATGGGCGACGTCGCCACCGCGCAGAAGATCAACGATCGCGACTGGATCCGCCCCGACATGACCAGCATCCGCAAGGGCATCGTGGCGGACGGCGCCGCCACCGTGGTCGCCGGCCTGCTCGGCGTGCTCGGCTGCAACACGCAGTCATCCGCCAACGGCATGGCCAACGCGACCGGCGTCGCCTCGCGCCACGTCGCCTTCTGGCTCGGGCTCATGCTGATCGTGTTCGCCTTCTTTCCGGTGGTGCCGGCCGCGCTCGTCGCCATGCCGCGCGCGGTTGTCGGTGCCTCGTTCCTGTTCACCGCATCGTTCATCATGATCAGCGGGCTGCAGATCATCACCAGCCGCCTGCTGGACGCGCGGCGCACCTTCATCATCGGTATCGCGCTCACGCTCAGCCTCGGCCACGAGATCTTTCCCGCTCTCTACGCCAGCGCACCGACCGCGCTCGCGCCCTTCGTGAGCTCCGGCCTCGTCATCGGCCTCATCATCGCGCTCGCTCTCAATGCCGTCTTCCGGATCGGCATGCGCAACAAGGCGAGGATCGATATCGTTCCGGGGCCGGGCGCGCACGACGCGGTGCGCGCCTTCCTGGAGCAGCAGGGCGCCAAATGGGGCGCGCGGCGCGACGTGATCGAGCGGGCGATCTTCGGCGCCGCCCAGGCGGAGGAAAGCATCGCCGAGCACTGCAACGTGCAGGGCCCGATCGCGCTCGAGGCCGCGTTCGACGAGTTCAACCTCGACATCCGCCTGAGCTGGCAGGGCGACGAGCTCGCGATTCCGGACAAGCGTCCGAGCGACGAGGAGATCCGCGAGACCGAGCAGGGTCTGCTGCTGCTCGCCGGCTTCCTCATCCAGCGCAACGCCGACCGGGTGCGCTCATTGCGGCGCGGCGATCGCGCGGTGCTCGAGTTCCATTTCCAGCATTGAGGGATGGCGAATAGGGAGTGGCGAAAATAGCGAATAGGGGCCGAGAGGTGCCGGCTCCTCGCCATTCGCTATTCGCTACTCGCTACTCGCTACTCGCCTCCCTTGGAACCTGAACCGCTGGGCCCGCACGCGCGACGACTGGTCAAGGCGATCTCGCATGAGATCGCCGATCCCAAACCTTCGAAAGGGTCACGCCATGACCAGGATCGGACTGCTGCTCGCAGGCACTGCGGTTTTGCTCGCGCTCGCCCGACCCGCGCTTGCCCTGAACCCGCAACCGCTGCCGCCAGGCCTCTACCACGGCTATCAGCCGCGCACCGCAACGACGCCCACGTTCCGCTGGGGCCCGCACGTGCGGCTGCCCCACTGCCATGGCGTCCAGTTCGGCGATCCACGCACCCATCCGCCGGTCCGCGTCTGCAATTGAAGCCGACGCCCTCTGCGCCGCGGCGTCGTGAACCTTGCCGGCTCGCGTCCGGTAGGCAAGATTGCGCGTCATGATCTTGCCGACCGAAGAAGCCGGGAGGACGCCGTGACGGTTCGCCGCCGCCAGTTCCTGCAGATCGCCGCGAGCGCCGCCGCATTCGCCGCCGTCCCGCGGCGCGCGCGCGCGCAGGCCTATCCGACCCGTCCGGTCCATCTCGTGGTGCCGGTCGCGCCGGGCGGCGCGCTCGACATCCTGGCGCGGATGATCGCGCAATGGGTGGGCGATCACATGGGCCAGCCCTTCGTGATCGACAACCGGCCGGGCGCCGGCACCAACATCGGCGTCGGCGTGGTCGCGCATGCGAGTCCGGATGGCTACACGCTGCTGCTGATCCCGCAATCGGTGACCACCAACGCGACGCTCTACACGAAGCTCGACTTCGACTTCCTGCGCGACATCGTGCCGATCGCCATGATCAGCCGCCTTCCGCTGGTGATGGAGATCAACCCGTCGATCCCGGCCAAGACCGTTGCGGAGTTCATCGCCTATGCGAAGGCGCATCCCGGCACGATCAGCATGGCGTCGGGCGGCAGCGGCAGCGCGTCGCATGTGGGCGGCGAGTTCTTCAAGATGCAGACCGGCATCGACATGGTGCACGTGCCCTATCGCGGCGGCGCGCCCGCGCTCCTCGACCTGATCGGCGGGAATGTGCAGGTGATGTTCAGCCCGTTGCCGGAATCGATCGCGGCCATCAGGGCCGGCAAGGTGCGCGCGCTCGCGGTGACCACGGCCGAGCGCTCACAGGCGCTGCCCGACCTGCCGACGGTCGCCGAGACGGTCCCCGGCTTCGAGGCCAGCACCTGGCAGGGAATCGGTGCGCCGAAGGGAACGTCGGCGCCGATCGTCGCGGCGCTCAACCACGAGGTCAACGCGGCGCTCGCCGACAGCAACATTCGCGAGCGCCTCGCCGCGCTCGGCAGCATCCCGACGCCGATGTCGCCTGATGACTACGAGAAGCTGATCGTCGCGGAGACCGCGAAGTGGGGCAAGGTCATCCGCGAGGCGCACATTACGCTGCAGTAGCCCTCCGCAAAACATCAATTCAAGTTCATCTCGATCATTCGATTGTCGGTTCCTGCGACGACATCGCGCGGAAACCCGGCCCGGCGTGGGGATTTGATCCCATGACGCGGTCACTTGCGGCCGCTCGCGAATTCGCAATTGGAAGGGAGAAGTTGCATGACCTCGAAACTCATGGCCGCGAAGAGCAAGATCATCGCCGGCGCCGCGGCCCTTGCGCTCGCCGCTGGCGCGACAGTGGTGACGGCACAGCCGGCCGCCGCGCGTCCGTGGCATCACTGGCACCACGGCTTCTGGCCGGGCGCGATCGCGGCGGGCGTTGTCGGCGGCGCGATTGCGGCGGCGACGTCGCCGTTCTGGGGGCCGGACTATTACTATGGCCCGGGACCCTATGCCTACGGCCCCGGCCCCTACGCCTACTCCGGCCCGGTGGTGAGCGGGGGTGCGGTCGCTTACTGTGAGGCGCACTACCGCTCGTACAACCCGGATACCGGAACCTATCTCGGCTACGACGGCGTCTACCACCACTGTCCATAGCGTTTGATGCCTTGGCCGCCGCGCGCGACGGCCAAGGCAATCAACCTCGACACGTGGACCCGGCTTGGCGAGCTGCGGCGACCCGCGATCGGTGCGGGTCGCCGCAGCCGCTTATCCTTACTTCACCTCGAGCTTCAGCAGGGCGTCCGCATTCTTGTGGGTGAGCTTCTCCATGTCGGCCGGCGATAGCGAGATCGTGTCGAGGAATTTGCGGCCCATGGAGTTCGGTGCATACGGATAGTCGACCGAGAACATGATGCGGTCGATGCCGAAGGTGGTGAGCGCTGCAAGGAACGGCGGCTCGCTGAAGATGCCGCTGTTGGTGATCCACACCTGGTCGAGGATCGCCCGGCTGGGCGCCCGCTTGAGGTGATCGACGTCGTTCGCCGAGCTCTCGTCGATGCGGCGCAGCATCACGGGCAGCATCTCGCCCATATGGCCGATGATGATCTTGAGCCGCGGATGCTTGTCGAGCGTGCCGGCAAAGACCATGCGCAGCACGTGGATCGCCGTCTCCTGGTGCCAGCCCCACGAGGCCTGCTCGAGCGAGCGGGCGGCGCCCGCCGGCAGCTCCGAATAGTACGCCTGGCGCACCGGCTCGGGGGCGAGGTGCGGATGGATGTAGATCGGCACGTCGAGCTCGACCGCGGCCGACAGCAGCAGGTCATAGCTCGGGTGATCGAGGAAGCGGCCGTCGGTCGTGCCGTTGATCAGCGCGCCGAGAAAGCCGAGTTCCTTGACGCTGCGCACGAGCTCGGCCGGACAGGCGTCGGGGCTCGCCATCGGCAGCACCGCGAAGCCGGCGAAGCGGCTCGGGTGCTTGGCGATCGCGCCGGCCAGATAATCGTTCATCTCGCGCGCGAGTGCGACGCCGTCGGGGCCGGGCACGAGGTCGGGACCCGGGCCCGTGTTGGAGAGCACCTGCAGCGTGATCCCGGCCTCGTCCATCGACTTGAGGCGGCCCTCGCCGATCTCGGGCAGCAGCGTCATCGGATTGACGGCGTGCTTGGGCGGGTTGCGCGGGCGGAAGCCGCGCCGGCTGACCGCGCCTGGATCGATCCGCTTGGCCAGGGCCGGGGCGGTGAAATGTTCTTCGAGCGCGACCACGCGCATGGGCTCTATCCTCCGTTGTTGCGGGGGCGTTGTCGCACCGAGCGGGCGCGTCCCGCAAGCGGGTATCGGCGCAGGCGGCCGGCTGGCGCCGCCGACGCGCCGTGGCTAGCATGTGGCCATGATCGACATTTGCAGCGGCGACGCCCGGCTCGACGCATATCTCGCCGACGGCTACCTGCGCGTGCGCGGAATGTCGTCGCGCTTCGCCGCCGCCATCTGCGGGCACGTGCTGCGCCGGCAAGGCGCGCTCGGGATCACCGGCGATCTTCTCGAGATCGGCACGTTCGAGGGCCGCTTCTTCATCGCCATGGCGCTGCTGCTCGCCCCCGGCGAGCACGCGCTCGGCATCGACGTGTTCACCTGGCCGAGCCCGAAGGTCTACGATCATCTCCTGGAGAATTGCGCCGCCGCCGGGTTGGCCCCGGGAAGCTATACGGCGTGGAAAATCGATACGCGCGGCATCACGGTGGAAGATCTCCGCGCACGGCTGCCGGCGGGCCAGGCCCGCTTCATCCACATCGACGGCGAGCACGTCGCCGACTGCCTGCGCCAGGATCTAGCGCTCGCCCAGGCGGTGCTGCATCCGCGTGGCGTGATCGCGCTCGACGACATGCTGCATCCCGGCTATCCGACGCTGATCACCACCGTGCTCGATCATCTCGAGCGCAACCCGCAGATGCGGGTGCTCTGCATCATCGATCGCGAGAGCATCACGGCGGCGGCGAAATTCCTGATCTGCCACGTGGAGACGGCAGCCCTCTACGAGCAGGACCTCATGGGGCAGTTCAAGCCATTCCACTATCCGCTCGGCGCCCACATCGGCGGGCACCTCACGCTGGTGCTCACCCCCGACCCAACGCTGCCCAACGTGCAGTAGGCCGGCGCTTACGCACGCCGGCTTACACGGTCTGGCTGCGCAGATGCCGCAAAATGCCACACAACCGGCACGCAACGGGCTTGTTCTTGACCCTGCGTCGGGAGCCGTAGAAGATATTCGCTGCCTGGGCGCGGCTTCGCGGACATGGCCGCTCGAATGCGTCGGCGGCGCCACAAGGGCAAAGGCGGTCCCGCACTTTCGCGGAAAGAAAGCCGCCGACCAACGAGGAAGCAGCGACACCAGGGAGGTTCGAATATGACGAAGTTCACGGCGCCGATCCGCCGCCGCACGTTCATCCAGGCGGGTCTCGCGCTCGGCGCGGGCCAGATGCTCGGCGCGCCCTTCATCATCACGGCGCGCGGCGAGACGCCGGTGAAGATCGGCATGGTCAATCCACTCACCGGGGTGCTCTCGGCGCTGGCGCAAGGCGAGGTCGACGGCGCCAAATACGCCGAGGCCGAGATGAACAAGAAGGGCGGCATCCTCGGGCGTCCGGTGCAGCTGCTGGTCGAGGATTCGGCGAACGACGTCGGCACCGGCGTGCAGAAGACGCGCAAGCTGATCGATCGCGACAAGGTCGACGTGATCCTCGGTGACGTCAACTCGGGCATCGCCTACGCGATGTCGCAGGTGACCGCCGAGAAGAAGGTCTTCCACATCGTCCCGGGCGGCCACACCGATCCGATCACCGGGACCAACTGCAAGTGGAATGTCTTCCGCGTCTGCAACACCACGACGATGGACGCCGAGGCGATCACGCCGGAGCTGGTCAAGCGTTTCGGCAAGAAGTGGTTCTTCATCACGCCCGACTATGCCTACGGCCACACGCTGCAGGACGCCTTCATCAAGGCGCTCAAGAAGGCCGGCGGCACCTACGAGGGCGACATGCTGCCGATCAACAACACCGATTTCTCCGCGACGCTGATCAAGGCGAAGGGCTACAAGCCGAACGTGCTGCTCAACAACATGGGCGGGCTCACGCAGATCAACTGCATGAAGCAGTTCACCCAGTTCGGTATGCAGAAGGAGATGGCGCTCGGCGGCGCGCTGTTCGAGCTGGAGAGCATCAAGGCCTGCCCGCCCGACGCGCAGACCGGCTGGTGGGTCATGGAGTGGTGGTGGAACCAGCCGAACGTGCCGGAAGCGGTGAAGTTCGCCAAGGACTACCACGCGGCCCGCAATCGCGCGCCGTCGGCGCGCGACTGGTTCGGCTATGTATCGATGCATTCGGTGCGGGTCGGCGCCGAGAAGGCGAAGTCGCTCGAGGGACCGAAGCTCGCGGCCGCGATGGAGGACATGGAGCTGCCGCCCGACGTCGCGCTGCAGCCGGGCCCGGTGCGCTACCGCAAGGGCGACCATGAGCTCATGCCCAACATCTTCGTCGGCGAGGTGCATCCGCCGAAGGGCGGCGACAAGGACGACGTGTTCACGGTCGGGGCGCTCGTGCCCGGCGAGAAGGCCGCCGGAACGGTCGCCGACACCGGCTGCAAGATGACGCAGCCGACCTGATCGCACGGCGCGGGAAGCGGGTGGGCAAAATCGCTCGCTCCGGCGTCCCGCATGGGCAAAGGCGCGTCGGCGATTTCGCCCACGCGGAGAGGCACGCGAGCGCGCCTTTGCCCATCCTATACGGGCTGAGCGCAAGGTGGGGACATGGCTCAAGTCATCCTTTACAACGTCACCAACGGCCTCATCATCGGCACCTTCTACGTGCTGATGGCGCTCGGCCTCTCCCTCATCCTCAACCTCAGCAACGTCATCAACTTCGCGCACGGCAACTTCCTCGCGCTCGGCGGCTATCTCGCCTTCACGCTCGCGCCGGCGCTCGGCTACTGGGGCGCGCTGCTGGTCTCGCCGGTGCTGACCGCGGTCATCGGCATCGCGGTCGAGCGGCTGATGGTGCGCCGCCTCTATGGGCGCGATCCGGTCTACAGCCTGCTGTTCACCTTCGGGCTCGCCTTTTTCATGCAGGACGCCGCGCGCTACCTGTGGGGCCCGAACGGCCTGCCGCTCGGCTTGCCCGACGCTCTCGGCCAGCCGGTCAGCGCAGACCTCTTCTTCATCACCTGGTATCGCGTCTTCATGGTGGCGATCGTGATCCTCACCGTGATCGGCCTGTTCGTCTTCCTGCGCCGCTCGCGCGTCGGCCTGCGCATCCGCGCCGGCACGCTCGACCTCGAGACCGTCGCAGTGCTCGGCGTGAACGTGCGCAACCTGCGCACGTTCAACTTCGGCCTCGGCTGCCTGCTCGCCGGACTCTCGGGCGTGCTCGCCGCCGGGCAGATCGGCCTCAACCCCAACATGGGCGACGACCTGCTGATGCCGAGCTTCATCGCCATCATCGTCGGCGGCGTCGGCAGCCTCATGGGCACGCTGTTCGGGGGCCTGCTCATCGGCATGGCCGCCGCGCTGACCACCGCGGTCTATCCGGCGGCGAGCGAGGCCGTGATCTACGCGATCCTGATGGCGGTGCTGCTGCTGCGCCCGCGCGGCCTGATGGGTGAGGAAGGGATGATGTCGTGAGCACGGTCTCGCTGGACAAGGCCAAGCCGCGGCCGGCCATCGGGCAGAATCACATCGCGCTCGCCGCGATCTGGATCGTGCTCCTGACGGCGCCGTTCTGGATACCGCGGATGCCGCTGCTCAACCTCTACACGGATCTCGCCAGCAAGCTCTTGGTGTTCGCGCTCGCCGCCATGGCGCTCAACCTGCTGCTCGGATTCACCGGCGTGCTCAGCTTCGGCCACGCCGCCTATTTCGGCCTCGGCGCCTACGGCGCCGGACTGACGCTGCGCTACCTCGTGCATTCGACGCCGCTCGCCATGCTGCTCGGCACCCTGCTGGGCGGGGTGGCCGGCACGCTATTCGGTCTCTTGATCGTGCGTCGGCGCGGCGTCTATTTCGCGATGTGCACCATCGCGTTCGGACAGCTCTGGTACTACCTCGCCTATAGCTGGAACGACTTCACGGGCGGGTTCGACGGTCTGCGCGACTTTCATCGCGAGCCGATCGGATTGGGGCCGTTCACGCTCGATATCGGCGAGGAGACGCGCTTCTACTATTTCCTGCTCGCAATCTTCGCCGTCGCGGTGGGCCTCATGGGTCTCGTGTTGCGCTCGCCGTTCGGCCGCACGCTGCTCGCGATCCGCGAGAACGAGCGCCGTGCGCGCTTTCTCGGCATCCCGGTCGAGCGGCACATCTGGATATCGTTCTCGATCTCCTGCTTCTTCACCGCTCTGGCCGGGACGCTCTATGCGTTGCTCCTCAACTTCGCCGATCCACTGAGCTTGCACTATTCCCTGTCGGGCTATTTCGTGGTGATGACGGTGATCGGCGGCATGCGCACATTCTGGGGCCCGCTGATCGGCGCCGCCGTATTCGTGATCCTGCAGGACCGCATCTCGTCCATGACCGTCAACTGGATGTCGTTCATCGGCGTGATCTTCATGCTGGTGGTCCTGTTCTTCCCGCGCGGCCTGCTCGGCTCCATTCGGCGACGCTTCTCGACGTGAGCCGATATGGAATCCGCCAAAGCGGCGCCATCGGGGACACACACCAAGGAGGCACCATGTTGAAGCGCTTGCTGGTCTCGCTCGCCGGCCTCGCGCTGCTCGCCGCGGCCGCGCAGGCCGAAACCTATCCGGCCCGCACGGTCACGATCATCGTGCCGTTTCCGGCCGGCGGGCCCGCCGACATCGTCGGACGCGTCGTCGCCGATCAGTTCGCCCGGCGGCTCGGCGGAACCTTCGTGGTGGAGAACATCGGCGGCGCCGGCGGCACCCTGGGCACGACGCGGGCGGCGCGCGCCCCCGCCGACGGCTACACGCTCGTCGTCGGCCATATGGGCACGCACGCGGCGGCGCCCGCGCTCTATCCCAACCTCGCCTACGACCCGGTGACCGATTTCGCCCCGATCGGCCTCGTCGCCGAGCTGCCCGAGGTGCTGGTGACGCGCAAGGGGCTGCCGCCGAACAACCTTCAGGAATTCATCGCCTACGCCAAGGCGAACGAATCGAAGCTCAACATGGCGCATGCGGGCGTCGGCTCGGTCTCCTATGTGGGCTGCATGCTGCTCAACACTTTGATCGGCATCCATCCGACTTTGGTGCCGTTCCAGGGCAGCACGCCGGCGACGCAGGCGCTGCTCGCCGGCCAGGTGGATTATTTCTGCGATCCGATCATCGCCCAGGTGCCGCATATCCGCGGCGGCACCCTCAAGGGGCTGGCGCTCGCGGCCTCGCAGCGCCATCCGCTGCTGCCGGACCTGCCGACCGGCGCCGAGCAGGGCCTGCCGGCGTTCAACGTCGCGCCATTCTTCGCCGTGTTCGCCCCGAAAGGGACGCCGCAGCCGGTCGTCGATGCGCTCGTCGCCGCCCTCGATGCGGGACTCGACGACGCGACCGTGCGCAAGCGCTTCAACGACCTCGGCGCCGCGGTCGCCGACAAGAACCGGCGCGGTCCAGCCCCGCTCGCGGCGCTGGTCAAGAGCGAGATGGCGCGGCTGACCCCGATCCTCAAGGCGCAAGTCAAGAAGTAGGTGCCGACGAGGCACCGCGCCAGCGTCACAGCTTTATCCGCCGACCCTCATCCGCCGACCAATAGCCGGCGTACTGCACTCTTGTCGTCTCGCAGGCGAGGTCGAGATCGGCGACCGGTGTCCGGCCGGTGGCGACGCATTCCATGAAATCCTGGATCTCCTGCAGGTACCCGCGCGTCCATTCCTCCTCGAGGCAGACGAACTGCCAGCCGGTCTTGCGGTCGACCTTCTCGGTCACGTAGACGCCCGCGAGCTTCGCCTCGTCGGTCATGTAGGTCATCAGGCTGTTGTTCGGCGTGATATTGGCGAACAGCGCGCCGCCGCTCGTATAGGTCTCGATCAGGTTGCGCACGCCGCCCATGATCATGTCGCCGGAAAAGAGCGTGCCCTTGGTGCCGTCCGAGAACGTCATCGTGAGCGTGCCCCAGTCCTCGACGTCGACCGGCTTGGAATAGATGAACTTGCGCTCCTCCGGCGCGAGGGACGCCGCGACGTTGCCGACGTCGGCCGTCACCTCGGTGACGCGGATGGTCTCGCCCCGCGCGCGCGCCTCGACCCGCTTGAGATGGAGGATCGCCGAGAGCGGATGGCAGCCCATGCGGATGAGCGAGCCGCCGCCGGTCATCGCCCATTGCGCCGCATGCGCGGCATGCGACCCTGAGTGGCTCTCCTCCGCCTTCATGAACAGGATTTTGTCCTTGGTGGCATTGAGGATCTCGACGGTCTTCTGCAGCGCCGGCGCGTAGACCCAGTCCTCCGCATACATGAAGAGCTTGCCGCTTTTGGCGATCGCGGCGCGGGTCTCCTCCACCTCGGCGAGCACGCGCTCGTACATCGTGGCCTTCGCCACCCGCCGGCCGATCGGCGCCGGGTCCCCGGGCCGGCCGAAATAGCCCGAGAACGGCTTCTCGCAGATCACGTGCTTGCCGGCGCGCACGGCCGCGACGATCATCTCGGCATGCAGGGCAGGGGGCGTGCAGATGTCGACCAGGTCGATCGTCGGGTCGGCGAGCAGCGCCCGGTAGTCGCGATGGGTCTGGGCGATGCCGTGCTTCTTGGCGAAACCGTCGACATGGTCGCCGCGCGAGACCACCGCCGCGACCTCGGCATCGACGCCGTGCACGCGCCGGTAGGCATACATATGCAGCTCGGCAACGAAGCCGCTGCCGATCAGGCCGACTCTGATTTTGGGCATTGGGGACTCTTGCGAATGGCGAGTAGGGAATAGCGAGTAGATCAAATTCCACCCGCCATTCGCAACTCGCCATTCGCCACTCGCGAGGCGCAGCGGCGGCGTGCCGCTGCGCCTCTTTGCCCTACGCGGCCCTCGGCTCTGCGGCGACCGGGTGGTCGTACTCGGCCGAGATGTCGCGGCCGGTGTAGTCCTTGAGGAACGCCGTCGCGACGATCGAGATCACGGCGGTGATCGCGATGTAGATCGCGATCGGCGTGCCCGAGTGGTAGCGCGCGAACAGCCAGGTCGCGATGATCGGGGCCGGGCCGCCGGCGGTGATCGAGGCGAGCTGATAGCCGATCGAGGCGCCGCTGTAGCGCAGCCGCGGCGTGAAGCTCTCCGCGATCAGCGCCGCCTGCGGTCCGTACTGCATGTCGTGCGGGATCAGCGACAGGATGATGGCGATCATGATCACGGCCGAGGAGCCGGTATCGAGCATGCCGAAATAGACGAAGCCGAACACCCCCATGGTGGCGGCGCCGATGATGTACATCCGCTTGCGCCCGATGATATCGGAGAGGTAGCCGCTGAGCGGGATGGTGATCGCGGAGACGCACACCGCGAGCAGCACGCCGAGCAGCAGCCAGTCGCGCGACTGATGCAGCACGGTCGTCGCGTACACGAAGGTGAAACCGGTGAAGATGTAGAACGGGCCCTGCTCGGAGGTGCGCGCGAGCGCCGACAGGATGATGGTGCGCCATTCCTTGCGGCATACCTCGATGATCGGGGTGCGCTCGATCTTCTGCTCGGCGACGAGCCTGCGGAAGACCGGCGTCTCGAGAATGCGCAGCCTTATCCACATGCCGATGGCGACCAGCACGATGCTGATGGCGAACGGGATGCGCCAGCCCCACGAGAAGAAGGCGTCGCCCGACATCTGGCTGAAGACGAGCACCGCGAGGTTCGCCAGAAAGAGCCCGGCCGGCCCGCCGAACTGCGGCCAGGAGGTGAGGAAGCCGCGCTCGTTGTTGTGCCGCGCCCATTCCATCGACAGGAGCACCGAGCCGCCCCATTCGCCGCCGACGCCGATGCCCTGCAGCAGGCGCAGGATGGTGAGCAGCACCGCGCCCCAAATGCCGAGCACGGCATAGCCGGGCAGGAACGCGACCAGGAAGGTCGAGATACCCATCAGCATCAAGGTGACGATGAGGGTCGACTTGCGGCCGATGCGGTCGCCGTAATGGCCGAAGATGAAGGCGCCGATCGGGCGGGCGATGAAGCCGACGAAAAAGACGGCGAACGCATTGAGCGTCGCGGAGAGCGGAGCCTCGTTGGAGAAGAAGACCTTGCCGAACACGAGGCCGGCCATCGTGGTGTAGAGGAGAAAGTCGTACCATTCGATCGTGGTCCCGACCGTCGCGGCAATGACTGCGCGGCGGAGCTCACGAGCATGCTGTTCCGGCGGTAGCGCCAAGTTGGTGACGTTGGACGCGGCGGCCATGGTCGTTCCTCCTGGATGTTTTGATGTGTTCAGTGACTGCGTGCATTCCCTCCTTCGACCGCCGCCTGAGCGGTCTTGACGGCGGATCATCTGCCGGTCGTTCGTCGTTGCCAAGCGGCTACAAGGTCGCGTCGCTTGGTTGCAGTGCGAAATCACGGAGAAACTAGATGCGAGGTCGAGATGGCACGCTCTTTTCCGCCTGGGTAATCCTGTCAAAGCATTCACAAAGCCATTCACAAAAGCATTCACCTTGGCGTGGCTAGCGTTCGCACCCGAACGGAACGGCTGCCGTCGAGGCTCGCCAGCCGCAATTGCTGCAGCGTAGCGGAAACGAATCGATGCTTGGCCGGTTCGTCAACTAAGCGGGCTCGCCCGTGGCTGATGGAACAAGAGGAGCATGCGAATGGAGAAAGTGATCATTGGCGTCATCGGCGCCGTATCGGGATTGGCAACACTCGAGGTCGGAGCTCAGGCAACTCCCGCCGCGCCGGCGCCGCAGCCCAAGACGGCGCAGTCGGGTGCACAGTCATATGCGGATCTGCTCGATCCGATTCCCAATGCGCTCGCGGCGTTGCGGGCCGCGGATGCAGGTCGCGTCAGCCAGCCCGACAACGTCGAGCTCGCGGGCTACTACCACCACCGCTTTTACCACCACCATCATCATCACCATCATCACCACCGGTTCCTGCGGGTGGTCCCGCCGTTCTGGTATCGCCACCATCACCACCATCATCACAATTGGTATCATCATCACCACCACCATCATCATCACTGGTATTGAGCGTGTGATCGGGTGGCGCGCCGACGCTTTGTCGGCGGCCCAATGGATGGTTGCTCGGTGGTCAGCGACGCCGCTCTCGAGATCGGGCGGCGTCGCGGGTCGAAGGGGGCGAGCCAGCTAGTCGATGCAGCCGCCGATCGGCTTCTTGCATGTGAAGCCGTACGAGCGGCACTTCTTCAGCGCGGCCTCGATGCTGCCGCCCGAGCCCCAGCCGGCGCGGTTCGATGAGGTGCCGGTGGTGATGTAGAGGCAGCCGTTGTTCCAGGCGCCGATCGGCTTGCAGCCCTGGCCGCCGGCGGAGCGGCAGGCGTCGAGCGCACTCGCGCGCGCGTCGTCGGAGGTCTGCCGGACGCCCGAATAGCCGATCGCGACGTGCACCCGGCCGCGGTGACGCCAGATCGCCGCAGCGGCCGAATTCCACCGGTCGGGGGTCGGCTCCTGATGCCGCGCAGGCGGCGGTGTGGACGGCGCCTCCGTCTGCGACGGGACGCCGCGGCCGCCACCACCTGCGGCGCCCGAGCCCGGCGTGTCCACCGGCTGGTCGTTCTGCGGCCCGATGTCGCTGGCCTTGCCCTCGGCCAGGACCTGATTTGGCAGGGCGGCAAGCAGAAGTGCCGCGCCGACGGCGACAAACAACAATCCGAAACGTCGCATCGTCATCCCCCACGCGACCAGGCTGGGCCGGAATCTACCAAGCACTCCGCGCCCGGTGAAGAGGTTGCATGGTTCAGTCGATCGAGATGTGCGCGGCCTCGACCACCGGTCCCCACGTCTTGAGGCTCTCCTCGATCATGGCGCGCATCTCGTCCGGGGTGCCGCCGAGCGGCTCGGCCTCGAGGGCGAGGATGCGCGCGCGCATCGCGGGCTCGCGGAAACCTTGGCCGATCGCGTCGGACACCTTTTGCGCGATCGCGGCGGGGGTTCCCGGCGGCGCCGACACCGCCATCCAGGTGTCGGCGTAGACCCCGGGCAGCGTCTCCGCGATGGTCGCGATCTTCGGGTACTCCTTGAGCCGCTCGCGGCTGCCGGTGGCCAGGAGCTTGAGCCGGCCGGCGTCGATGTTCGCCTTGTTGGCGAGCAGATAGTCCGGGACCATGTCGATATTGCTGGCCAGCAGGTCGTTGATAGCCGGCGCGCTGCCGCGGTAGGGCACCTCGGTCATGCGGAAATTGCCCTTGAGCATCATCAGCTCGCCGAGCAGGTGCCCGGTATTGCCCTTGCCCTGGTGGCCGTAGGTGACCTTGCCCTGGCTCGTGCGGGCGAGCGCGATGAACTCGGGCAGCGTGTTGGCGGGAAGCCCGCCGCGGGCGATGACGATCAGGGGATAGCGGGCGAGCACGCTGATCGGCACCAGGCCGCGCGGATCGAACGCGGTTTTCTTGAATACCAGGTGGGTGATCGAATAGGTGAGCTGGGTCGCGCACAGCAGCGTGTAGCCGTCGGGTGGCGCGTGCAGCACCTGCTCGACGCCGATGCGGCCGCCCGCCCCGCCGGGACGGTCCTCGACGACGATCTGCTGGCCGAGCCGTGCGGAGGCGCGGTCGGCGGCGAGGCGGCACAAGAGGTCGGCGGTGCCGCCGGCAGGGTAGGGGACGATCATCGTGATCAGGCGCGACGGATAGGTCTGCGCCTGGGCCTGCGCGCCGCCGATGGAGGCTGCCAGCAGAATGGCGAGGAAGAAGCTTCGCATGTGCAATCGCCCGGTCGGATTTGTCGGTGCCGACGATATCATGCGTCGGCCGCCGCGCGCTGGCGATGTTGACCCGCACGGCCGGGCGCGCATAGTTGTCGCACCCCAAGCTGGAAGCAAGCTGGAGCGATCCATGATTCAAGTCACGCGCATCGGCCACGCCACCTTCGAGACGCCCGACGTCGACCGCCAGATCGCGTACTGGACCGACGTCGTCGGCCTGGTGCTGGCCGAGCGCGAGAACGGCCGCGCTTTCCTCGCCACCAAGGTCGGCGACCTTGCGGTGCAGCTCGAGAAGGGCGCAACGTCGCGCTGCGCCCGCATCGGGTTGCAGGCGGCGGCCGAGACGGACGTCGCCAACCTGCGGCGCGGCCTCGAAGCCGAAGGCCTGCGCTGCGAGATGCGCGCCGACCCGAGCCCCGGCATTGCCCAGGCGATCACGTTCGCCGACCCCAAGGGCACGATCATCGAGGTGTTCACCGCCGCAACCCCGTTCCAGCGCAAGACGCCCGCCGGCATCGGCCCGATCAAGCTCGGCCACCTCGCGTTCTGCGTCGACGATCCCAAGGCCTTCGCCGATTTCTACGGCCGCGTGCTCGGCTTTCGCGTCTCCGACTGGATCGAGGACTGGTTCGTCTTCATGCGCTGCGGTCCCGACCACCACACGGTCAATTTCGTGCGCGGCAAGACCACGCAGATGCACCATATCGCGTTCGAGCTGAAGGACTGGGCCCAGGTGCAGACCGCCTGCGATTTCCTCGGCGGCCGCAACATCGACATCATCTGGGGCCCGGGCCGGCATGGGCCGGGCCACAATGTCTTCACCTATCACCGCAATCCGGACGACCAGATCATCGAGCTCTTCACCGAACTGGACAAGATGCTCGACGAGTCGCTCGGCTATTTCGACCCGCGGCCGTGGCACCGCGACCGCCCGCAGCGTCCGAAAGTGTGGCAAGGCTTTCCCCGCGACATCTGGGGCCCGCCGCCGACCAAGGACTACATCCGCCAGCGGGAGTAGCGCGCCACGTCATGCCCGGCGAATATCGGGCATCCACGTCTTTGCCGTCGGACGAGACGCGGATGGCCGGGACTCGCCCGGCCATCCACGGGTTACGCCGCGTTCGCGGCTTTCTCGGCTGCTGCCGCATCGGAGCTGGTGAAGAACGTGCGCTCGAACTCGGCGGCGGGAATCGGCTTGCCGAAGAAGTAGCCCTGTCCTTCCTCGCATCCCATGCTTCTCAACAAGCCGATGGTCGACGGCTCCTCGATGCCTTCGGCGATGACCGAGAGGCCGAGCAGGCGGCAGAGCGTGATCGTCGACTCGACGATCGCGGCGTCGCTCGAGCCCGGCTTGAGATCGCGCACGAACGCCCGGTCGATCTTGAGCCGGTTGAGCGGGAATTTCTTCAGGTAGGTCAGGCTCGCGTAGCCGGTGCCGAAGTCGTCGAGCGCGATGCGGGCGCCGAGCTCGCGGATGCGGCGGAAGATCTCGCGCGCCTTCTCGTCGTCCGCGAGCAGGATGTTTTCCGTGACCTCGAGCTCGAGCAGCGCTGGCGAGAAGCCGGTGTCGGCGAGAATGCCGGCCGTGGAGGCGGCAAGGTCGCCCGATTTGAACAGCGACGCCGCGAGATTGACGCCGATGCGGATGCCGCAGCCCCGCTGCTCCCACAGGCGCCCTTGCGTGCAGGCCTGGCGGATGACCCATAGCGCGGTCTTGTCCGCGACCGGCGTGGTGTCGAGCACGGCGATGAACTCGCCGGGCGCGACGAGCCCGCGGGTCGGATGGCGCCAGCGGATCAGCGCCTCGGCACCGACGACCTTGCTGTCGGCGAGCCGGATCTGCGGCTGATAGAACAATTCGAACTCGCCGTTGGCGGCCGCCTGCTGCAGCTCGGCGGTAAGCTGCAATCGCCGCTCCAGCTCGCCGCGGATGGCGCGATTGAACACGACGTGCCGGCCATTGGCCGCCGCCTTGGCGCGGAACATGGCGAGGTCGGCATTGCCGAGCAGCTCGTGCACGTCGGCACAATGATGCGGATAGAGCGCGACGCCGATGCTGCTTTTGATGGAGAAGCGGCGTCCGGCCGCCACGAACTCGTGCTGCCGGAACGACTCGTCGATGGTCTGCGCCAGCTGCCGCGCCGGCTCCACGAGCGCGGCGCCGCTGAGCATGACGGCGAACTCGTCGCCGCCGAGCCGCGCCAGCACGGCGCCGTCGCCGATGAGCCCGGCAAGGCGCGCCGCCACCTCGCGCAGCAACTCGTCGCCGCAGGTGTGACCGAGCGAGTCGTTGATGTCCTTGAACTTGTCGAGGTCGAGCATCAGCAGCGCGACCTCGTGCCCGTCCGCTTTCGCCGCCTTCAGAGCGGCATCGAGATGCTCATAAAGCGCGTTGCGGTTGGGCAGGCCGGTGAGCGTGTCATGGGTCGCAAGGTGGCGGATGCGTTCCTCCTCGCGCTTGCGCACCGAGATGTCGCGCAGCACGATGCCGTGCTGCAGTCCGTTCGCGCCCTGCCAGGCCGAGAAACACGCTTCGAACGGGAAGGCCTCGCCGTTGCGGCGGCGGCCCTGCATTTCCATGACCTTGCCGCCGGGCGCGAGCAGCGCCTCGTCGGGCGCTGCGCCGGCCGCGAACGGCAGCCGCGGCTTGTCGCGCTCGGACGCCAGAATCGTCTCCAGCGGCCGGCCGACCATCTCTTGCGACGAATGACCGAAGATCGCCGTGGCGCCCCGGTTCCATAGCGTGACGATGCCGCGCTGGTCGGCGCAGACGAGGCCGTCGCCGATCGACATCGCGACCTGCTGGAAGCGCCGCTCCGCAATCCGCCCGAGGAGCTCGCGGATGTCGATCTCGTCGAGGGCGGTCGCGATCAGGTAGGCGGCGACGGCGGCATGGAGGAAGGCCGTATTGACGACGATCGGCATCGCTCCTTGCAGCGCGATGGCTACGAGCTCGACGCCGGCCGACAGGCCGACCAGGATGGCGATCCGGATGCCGGCGGAAACGCGCTGCCACAGCGTCAGCATGAGGAGCATCACCAAGCCGAGCTCGCCGGCCGTCACGGCGCCCGGCGCCGGATGGAGCGCGCGCCCCTGCAGGATCGACTCGGCAGCGATCGCCTGCAGCAACGCCCCCGGGATCACCTGCCCATTCGGCACGTTGATGCGGTCGCCGAGCTCGAGCGCGGTCGCGCCGACGATGACCCGCTTGCCCTTGAGCACCTCCAGGGTGGCGGGATCGCCACGCAGCACGTCGATATAGGAGACCGACGGCACCGACGCGGGCTGGATTCCGAAGTCGATCGTCAGTGGTCCGGCGGACTTGTCGTAGTCGCCGGCCAGCAGCGCGCCGACCGAAGGGATGAAGGCGCCGTCGATCGTCTGGCCCGGCGGATAATGGCGCACCAGCTTGTCGGCATCGGGCTCGACATTGATGGCGGCGAGCCAGGCATTCTGGGCGAATTGCGGCAGCGGGCGGTTGACGTGGATCGATGCCGCGCCGCCGCGCTCGCCGACGAGCTGCTTGAACGTCGGCAGGATGACCGAGCCGCCCGCGCGCGCGAGCGCGTCTTCAAGGGCCTTGTCGGCCGCGGGCGTCGAGGCCGAGCTGAAATCCACGTCGAAGGCGATGTCGCTCGCGCCGGCCTCGGTCAGCCGATCGATCAGCTCGGCATGCAGGGTGCGCGGCCACGGCCACACGCCGATCCGCTGGATCGAGGGCGAGTCGATCGCGACCACCACCACGCTGCCGCTCGCGCTGCGGGAAAGCCAGCCGAAGCGCATGGCGGTGAGCGCGTTCTGCAGCGGCGTGCCGAGCCCGGTGATCAGCACCAGCACGAGCACGAACAGAACGAGCAGATGTGGTCGATAGCGCTTCACGCGTCCCCCTCGCGTCCCCTTGGTCTCCGCCTTGCGGCCCCCTTTGCGTCCCGTCGCGTCCCTTTGCGTGGTGCTCAGCAGCGCGCATCGTGGTTGGGGCGCAACAGGGGGGCGTCAGCCTCAGTGATGCCCATGCTTGTGGCCGTTGCCGTTGTTGGCCTGGTTGCCGTTGGCATTCACGTTGCCCTGGCCATTGCCGCTGCCCTGACCATCACCGTTGCCGTTGCCCTGGCCGTTGGCATTGCCGTTGCCGTTGCCATTGCCGCCGGCACTGGCGGCGCCGCCCGCATTGCCGTTGCCCGCGCCGAAGCCCGTGCCTACGCCGTTGCCGCTGCCGTTGTTGCCCTGGTTGTAGGCCTTGGCGACGCCGTTTCCGGGAATTGCGTCGCCGCTGCTCCAGTAGGTCGACTGCAAGGATGATTGCTTGGACCCGTGGACGCTCGCCGTGTCATTGCCGCGCGCGAGCCCGCTGGTGACGCGATGGATGTCGAGCCGCCATTCGCCGAGCGGCGCGCCGATGTGGAGCGGGCCGCCTTGCTGCAGGTGCGCCGAGTGGGTGCCGGGCCCATTGCCGAGCGGGGCGCCGTGCGGGCCCACTGCGTGCACGTGATGCTCACCCGGGGCCTCAGCCGGCGCCCGCAACCCGTTGCGCGGGACCGTGAGCGGCGCAACCGGGGAGGGGTGGGGCGTCCCGTGCTGGATCGGCGCCAGCACGCCGGCGCCGCTCAGCGACAGGCCGCCATTTCCCTGCGCCGAAACCGTCGCGCTCTGGCCGGGCGCGACGAGGGCGACGTCGCCGGTCTTGAAATCGGATACCTCGACCGACCCGCCGAAAACCTGCACGCTCGCATTGGTTTTGTTCACCGTGACGGTGAATTGCGTGCCTTTGACCGCCGCGACCAGGTAGGGCGTCTCGACCTCGAAGCTGCGCACATTGCGCTTGTCCACTTGCAGCCGGATCGAGCCCGCCTGCTGCTGGATCGTGGTCGAGGCGGCATCCTTCTGGGTTGCCGGAATGGTCAGCGCCGAGTTGGGCGCGATCAGGATCGTCTCGCTGCCGCGCTCGAGCAGGACGCGGCCGTTATTGCCGGTGCGGATCGAATCGCCCGGCTCGAGCTGCGCTTGGTCGCTGAGCGACGCCGGCTGCACGCCGGCGCTCACGACCCACACGCTGCCCGATGTCTTGCTGACGTGCCAGGCGGCACCATCCTGGGCTCGAGCGGACCCCGCGGCGCACAGCGCGGCGAGCGCCGGCAAGCCGAACAAAATTCTCGACAGTCTCACGCGGAACATCATGGCCCCCGTTACCTTGGGTCAAGGTGACTGCAGATAATTCGCGACCGCTCATGTTGCCCACAAAGTATTTAAATAATCGGCGCCGCAATTCGATTGCCGGCAACTGTCGCAATAGCATTTCATTAACCATAACGATCCACCATCGCGACCGTGACAATCGCGATGTTCTATACGCAGCGTGCGGTTGATGGACGAGGTAACGGGGTCTCTGGTTGCGCGAAACGCCGGTCCAGGGCCGGCATTCGCGCCGCAATTCATGGGCGCACGATCGCGCTTCTTCTCGTAGCCGCGACCCCCGGTTTTGCCCAGCAATCCTCCCACGCTCCGCAGACCGATCTCGGCCGGACCGAGAGGCGCTTCGACGCGCTCGAAAGCGAGCGGGAGCGCATCAAGAACCGGTCGGTCCCGCTGCCGCGCCTCGCCGCCCCGAGCACGCCGGTGGCGGACACCCGGCCGTTGTTTCGGCTCGCCAGCGTGGTCGTCGACGGGAGCACCCTGTTGCCTCCGGACCTGGTCGCGGCGGCCTATCGCGCCTACCTGGGCAAGACCGTCTCCCAGGCTGATCTCGCCGCCATCTCGCGCGCGATCAGCGATCGCTATCGCGAGGCCGGCTATCATCTCACGCGCGCGATCGTGCCGCCGCAGGACATCCAGGGCGGGCGCATCCACATCAAGGTGATCGAGGGCCGCGTCACCGATATCGTGATCAAGGGCGAGCGCGCGGCGGTTTTCGGGATACGCAAGGTGCTCGATCCGATCGTCCACGAGGGGGTGTCGCGCCACGCAACCCTCGAGCGCCAGCTGCTGCTGGTCAACGACCTTCCGGGCGTGAAGATCGCCGATACGTCGATCGAGGAGATCGGGACCGGCAGCGGCCGGTTCCGCCTCACGGTCTTCGTGGAAAGCTGGCGCAACTACACCGCGGTGAGCCTCGACGATCGCGGCACCGCCGCGATCGGGCCGCTGCAATCGTTCTTCTCGTCGAGCTTCAATTCCTACCTGGTCAGCGGCGACACGTTCGGCGTCAACGTGTCGACCACCCCGAGCAAGCCCGACGAGCTCGCGTTCGGCCGGGTTTTCTACAATGCGCCGGTCGGCATCGACGGCGCGCGCGTCGGGTTCATCGCGTCATACGGGCTCGATCGGCCGGGCGACGAGCGCGCCGCGATCGGCACCAACGACCAGTCGCAGACCTATGAGCTGCGCGGCAGCGTCGTTCCGATCCGCACCCGCGATGCCTCGCTGTGGCTCACCGGTGCGGTCGGGGCCGGCGAGTTCGACGAATGGACCACGTTCGGGACGAACTACCACGACCACATCCGCACCGTCAGCGTGACGGCCGACTACCAGATGCATGACTGGCTCAACGGCTGGAACTACTGGACCGTCGGGGCGCGGCAGGGCTTGCCCATTCTCGGCGCCTCGCAGCGAGGCGATCCGTTCCTCTCACGCGACGACGGCTCCGGCACGTTCTCCAAGCTCAACATCTATTACACGCGCTATCAGCCGCTCTCCGACATCTGGTCGGTCAAGATGTCGTTTGCCGGCCAGCTCGTGTCGAGCCCGCTGCTCGCCGCGGAGGAGTTCTACCTCGGCTCGGCGTTCGGCCGCGGGTGGTGGGGCGAGGAGACCGGCGGCGACAACGGCGTCGGCGGCTCGGTCGAGCTGCGCTTCGACCAGAAGCTCAACAACTCGTTCCTCAAGGGATACCAGCTCTACGGCTACATCGACCATACCAACGCGTGGAATTTCCACAGCGGTGGCGACGTGCTGTCGCTGACGCTGACCGGCGTCGGCGCGCGCTTCTATCTGCCGTACGACTTGCAGACCGGCGTCGAGGTGGGGGTACCGCTGGAATATCACATTCCGGACGAGCAGACGCGGGATGTGCGGGCGTTCTTTTATGTGTCGAAGGCGTTCAAGTTCTGCCCGGGCAGCACGCAGATGCGGTGCTCGTGAGCGGACATTGGGTTGGCTGGAGGCTCAAGTTGTGTTCGCGCCACCCGCGGTAGCCCGCAGGACCTCATGATCATCCACTCGGTGGCGAGGCCGCTCGGATGCGCTGAGGGGACAGGATTCAGTCCCAAAAGCGCCCACCCTTAGCCGGGCGTACGAAGCTTGCGGGCTCGGGTTCATTCCCCCGCGGCTGCCAGGCTCATCCCCTTCCGTGCGGTCAGGCGCGCTTGGCCCTCCGATCCGCAGGTTGTGCGGCGGCGGCGGCCGAACCGGACAGCCGGCTGCGCGTTGAAGAGGGGCCGCTGATTCATGGGCATGGCGTCCACGGGCCGAGGAAAGCAGCCCGACGGTGGCGATAAGGGTTCGGATGACTGACCTTGCGATTCACAAGACCGGCATTGCCGCCCACGGCGCGGCGCGCCTTCCTTCGGTGGAGGTCGACAGCTTCAATATCGAGCTCAAGGACGACAAGGGTTTTCTCGGCGACCGCGCCAGCAAGTCGGCGTTCCAGGAGATTCTCGACAAATGGCGCAAGCTGCTGCGCAAGTCCGGCGAAGACCCGTTCGGCGAGGAGCCTTCCGAAAGCATCGGAAAAAAGGCGCTCGATGCGGTGCTGGTCGGCGAAGATACCGAGGCGTCCGCGCTCGTGCACAGCGCGATCGAGGATTTTGCGCAGGAGCTTGCCTATGTCACGCGCCGCTTTCTCGACTGCAAAGCCTGGGAGAAAACCGAGCGCGTCGTGGTCGGCGGCGGCTTTCGCGACAGCCGCCTGGGCGAGCTCGCCATCGCGCGCACGGAGATCATCCTGAAGTCCGAGGGCTTCAAGATCGAGATAATGCCGATCCGCCATCACCCCGACGAAGCCGGACTGATCGGCGCCTTGCATCTCGCGCCCTCGTGGATCTTCGAAGGGCACGACTCCATTCTTGCGATCGATATCGGCGGCACCAATATCCGCTGCGGCGTCGTCGAGACCCGGCGCAAGAAGGCGTCGGACCTTGCCAAGGCGAGCGTCTGGAAGTCCGACCTCTGGCGCCACGCCGACGACGAGCCCAGTCGCGACCAGTCGGTCAAGCGCCTGGTCAAGATGCTGAAAGAATTGATCGGGAAGGCGGACGACGACGGGCTCAAGCTCGCGCCTTTCATCGGGGTCGCCTGTCCCGGCGTCATCCGCCATGACGGCTCGATCGAGAAGGGCGCGCAGAACCTGCCCGGGAACTGGGAGAGCAGCAAGTTCAATCTACCCGCGAGCCTCGTCGAGTCCATCCCGCGGATCGGCGACCACGATACGGCGGTCATCATGCACAATGACGGGGTGGTGCAGGGCCTCTCGGAGGTGCCCTTCATGCAGGACGTCAAGCGCTGGGGCGTGCTGACGATCGGAACGGGCCTCGGCAATGCTCGTTTTACCAATCGCGGCGGAAAGGGCGAGGGCTGATCCGCCTTTTGTCCTTGTGCCGACCTGGAAGACCGGAAGGAAATCCGTCCTGGGGATCGACGTAAGATTTCACTCCTCGCGCGGCGCTGCCGTCACTTTTCGCCCTGGGGATACGCCGGCGGATCGCTGGCGGGAAAGGACTCATCGCTCGCTTCGTCCACGATGTCCCAGGCCGACGGGGGCGAGCGCATTTCCTCGCGGCCTGACGGGCGCAAGCTTCCGCCCCGCGTGCGGCTCATGGGGGGCGGCCTCTGGTCGCCTTTCTTCTTCGTCGTCCGAGGCCTGCTCATGACGAGCCCTCCGTTTGCGGGCGCCCGACATAGCGGCCGCGCCGAGGCACCGCGATGGCCATGAAGTCGCGGGCGAGCCGGTCGAGCGCTTCGCGCATCTTCGGCCCGCGCACCGGACGGCCATGTCCCGTGATCGCGACCTCGGGCCGCAGATCGGCCAGCAGGCGGACGGAGCGCGCGGCCGCGGCCCAATCGGGTGTGAAGTACTGGGGCGGCCCGTGCATCTCGAGCCCTTGCGTCAGAACCGCGTAGGCGGACTCCTGCCGGGTGGTGACGAAGGCATCGCCCGCCACCAAGGCGCGGTCGGCGGCACGCCACAGCGAGACATGACCGGGCGCATGACCGGGCGTGTGGATCCACGACCAGCCGGGCATCTCCGGGACCGTGCCGTCACGCGGCAGCTCGCGTAGCCGCGGGCGCACGTTGATGGGCCCGCGCGGATAAAGCGCCGCGCCCCACGCCATCAGGCCGCCGCCCACGGCCGGATCGGCCGGCGGATAGGGGCTGGTGCCGTTTAGATAGGGGTGCTCGGCGCGATGCGCGTAGATCGGCACGTCCCATTGCTGCGCCAGCGGGCCGAGCTCGCCGACATGATCGAAGTGCCCGTGGGTGAGCACGATCGCGCTCGGGCGCGCGCCGCGGCCGAAGCGACGCGCGGCGGCGCCGACGATGAGATGCCGCGTGCCGACGAGGCCGGCATCGATCAGCACCCAGCCGCGATCGCCCGCACGGGGCGGCCCGTAGAACGCGACGTTGACGATGGCCAGCCGCTTGCAGGCGAGGTCGGGGCTGACCTCCATGACGCCGTCGTTGCGCATCGCGTCGCGCCGCGGATCGTCGGCCCGCGCCGCTTGCGGCAGCTCGATCTGACCGGTCATCGCCGCGTCACGGCGGCGTCAGGCCGCTTGTCGTTCCTGCTTCGCCAGAAAGCTCAGCGTGACGTCGGCGACGTGGTCGTCGATCCACTGCGCCATCTTTTCTTCCTCCGCGAGCGACTGCTGCAAGGGCGCTTTCGCCTCGATTGCGCTCGCGCGATCGGCGAGCGCGAGCAGGGATTTGTAGGCGGCGATCTCGTAGTGCTCGAACGCATTGTTGGCGAAGGTGTTCTTGAGGATTTCGTCGCTCGCCACCGCATGGCCCATCGCGACCATGTTGGCGGCAAACGATTGCGCCGTATCCTTGATGCCGGAGGCGCTTTCTCCGAGCGCATCGAGGCATCGATCGAGACGTCCGATCTGCGTGTTGGTCTCGTCGAGGTGCTGGCGCACGCGCTGCTGGACGTCGGGATAATCGCCCAGCCGCTCGGATTGTCGTTCCATCAGCTCGCGGGCTTGCACCTCCATTGCGTGCGCGTTGCGCAGTCCGACCACGAAAAGGTCGCGGGCTTTGTCGCTCGCCATCATTCGCCTCCAGTTCTCATTCCATTTCTGATTGGGCTCGGGATTCGTGGCGCCAACCCGGAGGCGCTTCGTTCGTTCCGTCGCCTCTGCGACACGCCGCGGCCGCCGCCGGTCCGGCGCGCGATCATCAGCGCTCGATGCTGCCGGTGCGGCGGATCTTCTTCTGCAGCAGCAGCACGCCGTACAAGAGCGCTTCCGCGGTCGGGGGACACCCCGGGACGTAGATGTCGACCGGAATGAGGCGGTCGCACCCGCGCACGACCGAATATGAATAGTGGTAGTAGCCGCCGCCGTTGGCGCAGGAGCCCATCGAGATGACGTATTTCGGCTCCGCCATCTGGTCGTACAGCCTGCGCAGCGCGGGGGCCATCTTGTTGCACACCGTACCGGACACGATCATCACGTCCGCCTGGCGTGGGCTGGCGCGCGGCGCAAAGCCGAACCGTTCCGCATCGTAACGCGGCATGGCCATGTGCATCATCTCGATCGCGCAGCAGGCGAGCCCGAACGTCAGCCACATCAGCGAGCCGGAGCGTGCCCAGGTGATGAGACTGTCCGCGGTGGTGATGAGAGCGCCGTGATCCGCAAGCTGACGGTCGAGAATACCGAACGCCGAGTCGGCCCGCGTACGATCGAGGTCCGCGTCGCCGAACACGGGCTCGCGCATGAATGGTCGTAATTGCATCACGGCTCGTGAGCTGGATTGTCCGACGGCAACGCCTGGCCGCGCGTGCAGTTCGCCTGCCGCCTTCGCTCTTGGTTGCCGGGAAATAGGTGCGACGCGACGCCGGAGCGGCCCTCGCGGTACCGCGTTCTAACTCTCAGTCGCCGCGCTCAGGTTGAGGCCACATCGTGGCGAAGGAAAGAGCCTAATACGAAACCTAGGTGGTTCGGGCAGCGATTGGTTTGATATCTACGGCATATCCGAGGTTCTCGAGGCGCCGGACGAGGCGCTGGGTATGGGTGATCTTAGAGCGGCGCTGGAAGTGGTCGGCACCGAGATCGTGATACGGGGTGCCGTTCTTGAGGATGTGGTAGACGGCCGTGAGGATCGAGGCGGCGACTGCGC